>CDZO01032412.1_pt1 | contig 471649 bp, 371 predicted proteins | sample 480641 | NCBI WGS metagenome assembly CDZO01 (sample SAMEA3182088, study PRJEB8094) | gut metagenome | biome: human; feature: gut; material: Stool; isolation source: human stools | place: Canada | collected 2013-02-05
CTGTCAAACGTAGTATTAGGGTCAAATGTATAAATGTGTTTTTTGACTGTTGCAAACTTTTTGAGGGTTGAGGAAGACCAGTCATTTTGTTTGCTACATTCTGCTACAAATTCATTGAAAACTTTCATGAAGTCTAATTCAACCTTTTGCTTTTCCTCATGGTTTTCTTTCTTTTCCCCTTTTGTCTTTAGGTTGAACGCTTCCTTAATTTGTGCAGGGGTGGGTATTACATCTTGCACCTCGAATTCTTTGAACACATTCTGTATTTCGGTGTATTGCCGTAATAGTTCGGCGTTGATTTCGGATGCACTTTGCTTTAGCTTGTTGGTACAACCGTTTCTAACCCGTTGCTTGTCTGTGTCCCATTTTTCTACATCGATTCTATATCCCGTAGTAAATTCGATACGCTGACTGGCAAAGATAACACGCATACGGATTGGCACATTCTTTGTGACTGGAATACCGTCTTTTTTGCGGCTTTCCGGTGCGAAAATGATATTTCTTTTAATATTCATAATTGGGTGTGTTTGAAAATGACACCCAAAAATACACCCGAAAAATGAGATATACAATGATATTAAGAGATATTTAGATTAATGAAAGAAAGAGATAAATAACTGATTACATGATATTTGATATCCTGTGAAATTTTATAAAAAGGTTCGAGAGACACCCTCCAGCTCCACAACATTATAATGAAAAGAAGAATCCTGTAATCAATTGAATTACAGGATTCTTTGTTTGTAAATGATTGAATGAAAGAAAAATGCTTTATATGATAAGCAGTGGAATGCTTTCTTAGGTCAACAAGAATATTTATTGCATGACATTGCGCTCTGAAAGGAACTGTCAGAGCAGGATATTTACTGCTATGTTGTCTATATACTCTCGTTGCTTATTCAGGAATTCAGCCTGAAGGAGTTCATTGGACTGCGATATGACGGTGCAATACTTCTTCAGAGAATCTATCCACAATTTGTGTCTGGCTGTGATTTCCTTATTCCTTGTATATATCGGGTAACCATAGTGATGCCAGAAAGCAGATTCACTACTGTCATCCCATGTCGCATAAGTAGTGGTACTATTGATGTATAACACTGATAGATAAATTTCAATTTGAGTTCCGGTGGTATTAATACCTTTATTTATAGTTGTTTCTATATCATCCAAATATTTGTGCAGCTCTACCTTGAGCGTATCCAATTCTATCTCGTTCAACAGTCCTCTCACATAGAAATATTGTATTTCCTTTATCAGATTAAGAAACAGGTTATTATCAACTATGAGAGACAGCTTTCTTATTTTAGTATTCAGGAAGCTCATTCTTTCACAGCTTTCTTTAATCTCTTTGGGAATGACTACCTCCGAATATAGATAGTTCAGTGGTACATCTGTCATTTGATGCATCCATCGGTAATAGATAAATTTGAATAAATGTTCATAGTTTATAAACATGGTGTGCAGAAAATGATTTAGTGTGCAGGTGATTTCGGAATTCTCCGAGTCAATCAAGCGTTGCAGGTAGCTTTCATAGTAGCGAAAAAACTCTAGAAGATTCTTGCTTGGGTTTTGTCTGATTGTACCTATATGATTGAATGCGGCGGCATCGCTTTTATCATTACTGATAATCTCATCCAGTGAAAAGTTTAACACCAGAGATAGTTTATAAATCTCTTCCATAGAGAATGGCTTTTCACCTCTCAGTCTCCTGTAAGCGGATTCTTTGCCAATGTCTAAGACTTCCATAAGCAAAGTGACCGGTTTTAAATTTTCCGGCATGATATCCAGAATCTTTGTCAAAACAATTTTATTTAAATTCATAGTCATGAGTCAATGTATTATTAAATATTGTAAATATGAAAATTAAGCATCTAAATATAAAACGACAGCAATAATGTTTAGTTCGATAATTTGAACAATAATTTCCCGTTTTTTCAAAAAGTGAAATAGGTTCTTTTCGCTTGTTTATTATAATCCCAGTTATTGTGTCATTTATTAGTGTATGTTTTATGTTTCCGTAAACAAAGTAGATTAAACGTCTCAAATACTATCATACAGTTCGAATGTAACTGTTTTCTTTGTAATACGGACATTTTAGACTAATTATATGAAGCTCCAGAAATTAAATATTAGAGGGAGAATTATGAATATAGCCAAATGGCGATATAAATTAGAGATTTTTAAAGTAAAGAAGTTTCTATGTGTAATGATGCTTTTTGTTCTTGCTGTTGGGGTAGCTTATTCGGAAAATGTCGGACAAGAAACGAAAACAATAAACAATATGCCTGCATATCTTACTATTGGTACTAATCTACTATATTGGGCGGCACTTGCACCAAATGTAACTGCCGAGTATTATTTCCCGGACAGTCATTGGTCTATATCGGGTACCTTTACTATGCCTTGGTGGAAAAGGAAATCCAAACACCAGTATTATCAGATCAGGCAATACCTCATGGAAGGCCGATATTGGCTGAACAGCAAGGCTGCCGGAAGGAAACATTTTCTGGGAGCCAATATCCATGGTGGTATCTATGATCTTGAAAATAAGAAAACGGGATATTATGGTGAGTTCATAGGAACGAGTCTCACCTACGGATACAGTCTTAACTTGAATGGGAAGATGTCATTGGAATTCACTATTGGTGGAGGATATATATTCACGAATTATGATAAATATTTGCCTGTAGATAACCGCTACGTATACCAATCGAGGCATAAGACGCATTATTGGGGAGTGACAAAAGCGGGTATCACTCTGATATGGAATATTCTGTATCAGAAAAGGTGAACTAATCTTTTATAATGAATAAGACTAGACGATATGAATATTGGTTTTATATGCTTGTTTTGACTGTTTTTATAAGTTGTAGAAAGGATTTATATTACGAGCATTTCAAGGAGGTAGACTTGCATCTGGAGATCACTTATTCCTTGGATTGGCACTTGCCATGTGATGAAAACTGGAATGAGAAATGGCCTGCCGAGTGGACGGTAGATTGGGATAGGATGCTGCCTCGGGTACCGGAAGGTGTCAGGCTCCATGTTTTCGACTACGGCGATAAGACTCCCATTTCAAGTCACAATTTCGAGCATCATGGCGGTCGTGTGGCAATCAATAGCGGACGTTATGATATGCTATTGTACAATAATGATACGGAAGGGATCATCTTTGAGAATATGCATGCGGTAAACGAAGCGGTTGCAACTACCCGTACCCGAACGCGTTCGACATCCTATTCGAACAAGTATCCCGATGAGTTGACCGCTAATGTCCCGGATATGCTGTTTGCCGCATTTCTGTCCGAACAGGAATTAGTGAAAAATGAAGATGAAGAGACAACTTATGCGAGGATGAAGGTCGAACTGGCTCCTAGAACGTGGACCTACCTGATCAGATATGAATTCATTTCAGGCCGGGAGTATGTTTCCGAAGCCCGTGCCTACTTATCGGGGATGGCAGGGAAAGTTTCTTTGAAAGATGGACATACCGACAACGACAAAGTAGTCACCCTGTTGCTCGATTGCTATACCTGTGATTACGGTGTCGAAACCATTGCTCGTTCTTTCGGGCGATCGGAGACGGCCGCCACGCATAAACTTGTGCTGGAATTGAAACTGATGAGTGGTAAAGTTAAAATGGTGGAGTTTGATGTCACTGATCAAGTTAGCAGACAACCCCAGGGAGGAGTCATTGTTGTCAATGGCATTGTAGTCACTCCTGAAGAAGGAGAAAGACCCGACGGCTCCGGATTCGACGGGGATGTGAACGATTGGGAAGAAAATGTAGATGTGGATATTCCCATCTCATAAATATAAATAAGTAATTAATTTAATTATTGAATCCATTTAAAAAAGAAAGAATGATGAGAAAAACCAATTTGTTTGCTGTTTTAACAGCAGTTGTTGCATTGACGTTTACCGCATGCACCAATATCGAAGATGTGGCAATGCCAGAGCAGAAAGTGCTGGACTTTTCTGTTTTTGCCAACAAGAACACACGTGCAGCTGAAACGGGCAGCACGCTCAAGACTGATGGGAAAGCATTCGGAGTCTGGGGGTATTCTACTTTTGAAACCGTGGATACTGATGTATTCCTGAATCAGGAAGTGAAGTATAATGGAACTACAAGTGCATGGGAGTATTCGCCTTTGAAATACTGGGATACGCGTTCGTCCTATGAGTTCTATGCTTATTATCCTTATAAAGCCAGTGGAGTGACTATCGATGATAATAAAAACATCACCGTTACAGATTTCACCGTAGAACCTTTAGTTGCCAATCACGTAGACTTGATGCTTGCAGACAAAGTGACACGATTGGCCAATGCTCCTGTCAATCAGGTTACTTTTAACTTTAATCATTTACTGTCGAATATCAATCTTTCCTTTAAGAAAGATGTTGGCATTACTGAAACTAAGGTTACATTGAAGACAGTGAAGATTTACGGGATGAGTAAAAAAGGTACTTTTGTTCAGTCGCAGGTACCTGAATGGGCTATATCCGATACTGATTTTGTAGGAGCAAGCGATTCAAATCTGGAGAACCTGGCAAGTGACAATGTACTTGATGTTGCTACAACAGTAACGTTTAACGATATGCTGTTCATTCCGCAGAATACGAACAGTGTGAAAGTGGATGTCACTTACAATCTTGGTGAATCAGGAGCTGAACAGCCGTTCACAAGGACGCTCGACCTTAGTTATGACGCTTCGGACAGAACATACAATCCGGCTGCGTGGGGACAGAACCAGAAAATAACGTATAATTTCATTATCAGTGCCAATGCGATAGAATTCGGTGATCCTACAGTAGAAGATTGGACAACAACAATCCCGGATGTAGAAGTTCCTTCTATCAATTAATGATGAGAGAATATTAATCCCTGTCATTCTGTGCTTTCCGGGCGGTTCCTTCTCTGGCATGAATACACGGAAATGAGAATCTTCGGCCACGCCCAGAATGACAGATACTCCGTTATATATTGATTAAGATGTATTATTTGAACAATAGAAAAGAAGAATGGATAGTATAATGAAAAAAACAGCTTTCATTATAGGTTTAATATCATTATTGACCGCCTGCAATAGTGGAAGTGATGACCGCTTTATGGAGCTTCCCGACACTCCTGCCGGAAAAGCTTCCATATCTTTTGACGGTGCCCGGACACGTGCATCCCTAAATACTATATCGAGTACCTTTGCTCTTTACGGAATCGCAACGGATGCCGGCAATACTTCGGTCGTTTTCAATAATCAGAAGATAGAGTATAATAACGAGAGTACCCTCTGGGTTTATTCCCCATTGAAATATTGGAATACACAAGCCGATCACAAGTTCGGAGCTTATGCTCCTTATAATTCCTCCCGGAATTTCTCATTCAATCCGGAAGGATTTCCGATGATAACAGGTTTCATGGTAAGTCAGAATGTTGACAATCAGGAATCTCTCTTACTTTCGCATCCGGTTGACCGGGAGGTAAGAGCAGGTGGCTTGGATATGTCCCCGGTGGTATTTACATTCGACCCGGCGCTGACAAGAATTAATTTTAGAATAAAGAAAGAATCTTCCCTGACTGATGCGCTTCACTTAAACGTATTGCGTATGTATAACCTGAAATCATCCGGTAATTGTACCCATAACGGCAACCGGATCATTTGGGACACATCATCCGCCCCGACAAATACCTTTGGATACAGTACAGGATTTACAAACCCTCAGGAAGTTTCATACGAAGGAATTATTGCCTGGGAAGATGGTGCTTTAATGGTACCTCAACAGATTTCCGGCATCACAGTATATTTGAGCTATACACGTCGGCACAATGACCTGACCTATTCGTATGATAAGGATAATATAACTCTGCCGGGAGCAGACTGGCAACCCGGTCAACAAATAACCTATGTATTGACACTTAAACCCGAAAATTATATTGAAATAGGTGAACCTATCGTGGAACCGTGGATTGACAGTCCATCAGGAGGTGGCACCATCATTGTAAATTAAACTATGGAGTATGAAAGAATCTATTATTTTAAAATATATATGGTTATTATCCGGTAACTTCATGATTGCCATATTGTTGGCGGCGTGTAACGGCAGTAATATAATCCCTGATAATCCGGATGAAGAAATAGAGATTATTCCCGAACGTTCCATCACTTTCAGTTTGGGGACGGCTACGCGTGCTCTGCCTGTCACTCAATTGCGTGGCGAGAGCTTTGGTGTGAAGGCTTATATACTGGATAACCTATGGGCTGCAGCAGGATATAATGCAAAGCCAGACACTGATTGGAATAATGTGAGGATTGACTGTAGTGATTCGGGAGTCTGTACGTATGCCCCTATCCAGTCATGGCTGGATAACAAATACTACACATTTTTCGGTTATTATCCGTATAATACCCCCGGTGTAACTGTTTCCGATGCAAACCACGAATCGACACCTTACATAGAGTATCGTCTGTCGGCCAATGACCCGACGCAACATCAGGATGTCATGGTTGCGTCAACATTCGACTGTACGGCATTGAATACCGGTCAGGTCAGGATGCAATTTTCGCATATACTTTTCTGCATCAATATCGCAGTGAATAATTATCGTGATGAGGCCATCCGGTTGGATAATGTGATATGTCGGTTTACATCCCCTTTATACAGCACATATAGGATGAAGATGGATAAAAGCGAACTGGATACCGGCGGAACCATCACCAATGCGTCTTACCTGATGGCAAGCAGCGTGAATGTATCCAATACATCGGCAACAGGGGCGATAAATATCACGGATGCCGATCGGTTCTTAATGCTGATTCCGCAGCGAGGTTTGCAGGGGACTATTTCTTTCGATGTCACTCAGGGCGGACAAACGACTATGAAAGTGGTTGAATTCAACGACCCGGACACGGAGTATCGCGCAGGATATAGGTATACATTCACGCTCTATTTCGTAGGAGATGCCATTCATCTCAGAATCATTCGAAATAATGAGTGGAATGATAATAATAGTGAAATAGAATTTGATTAAGGAAGGTTTGATTTAATGATAAGAATAATTAGCTATACACGCTTGTTGATACTCGTTTTGTCGGTTGGTGTACTGTTTGGATGCAGTAGCGACATTGTGGAACAGAAAAGACAGGCCGAAAGCCGGTATATACGTATAAACGGGTATCCCAAAGGATTCTCTGAAGTGGAAGTTTCGACTCGTTCGGGAAAGAATGAGTTCGAGACTAAACTCTCTACCTTATATATGCTCATCTTTGATGCCAACGGGCAGTTGGTAGATGTTCCGCAATTTATAGCCAGTGGTGTGCCTGATTTCTTGATAGATACACATAGTCCGTCTTTTGTCAATCACGATCAGCAGGCGCTTCGACAGTGTGATATTTTTTTGGTGGGTAATTTGAATAATGGAGATCTTGCCGGTATACGGAGTCTTATGGAACTCTATAATTTCGAAGTCGAAGCGACAACGATTCATCCGGATGCCGATCCTTCATTTAAGGGATTGGTTATGATTGGACAAACACAGGAAAAGGTCGACTTGAGCTTGGCGCGTCCTTCCACGAGTAATAATATTCAGGATATATTCATGGTGAGCATCTATGCTAAAGTCGTTGTGAATTTGCAAATACGTCCGGAGGAACATTTGCCCGGAAACGACCAGAGCTTTCGGATGATTAGCTGGGAGGTCGTGAACGCTCCGCGCTATGCAACCCTCGGTGCGCCCGATGCTACCGATGAAACCGCACCTTCGCATGGTGATAAGATACCTTCCAGCCCTTCGGGATTATACTCCGGTTCCAATCCGGTGGGAGTCTCCCAATCCCTGTCCTATACCTTTTATATGTTGGAGCACAAGCGCAACAAGTTGAACACCGTGAATTATCCGGAAGGTATCGACGAAATGTCCAAACAGCGTTTCAAACCAAAGTTTGTGAACGAAGATACGGATGCTGCCTATATGATTATTAACGGAATATATGTCGATCATCAGCTTGTCACGCACGAGACCACTTACAAGCTGTATCTCGGCGCCAACGCCGTGGATGATTTCTATATCCTGCGTGATAATCAGTATAACAATAATATAACAATCAAAGGAGTGACCAGTAACAGTGGCTATGATGAATCGAATGTTTCGTTTGATGCCCGCGTCACAGTAAATTCCGGCCCGGTAGTCGTTTCGGTCAAGCGGGATACACAACTTGATTGCCATTATGAAGTTCGTCCGCTGGATATTTATATAACTCCCGGTTATACGGTGAATGTTGCAGTAGATCCTGCGGCACAGAACTGGATAGGCTTGGATAGGGAAACAATAGCTGATGGTAAGGTTGTCAAACAGGATTATTTCACTACAAACCTGATTTCAACCTTGCCTAAAAGTTATGGGCCTTTCACTTCCGATTTTCGGGTATGGGCCTATTTTGATGAGAATACTTCTACGTCGGATAGAATAGGTAAAATCATATTCACCTACATTGAGACAGCAACGGGTGACCAGACAGTGCTTACCTATACTTTCTTGCAGAAAGGTCTGTTTGAGGTGGCTTACAATGGACATACTTATTACATCGAATTTCATGAAGAGTATCTCCATAACTTCGACCCCAACGATCCTTTCAATAATAAGACGGACGGAATGTTTTGGGGCCTCGATGGCATGCAACTTTCTCACCGGAGAGATGCTTTCAAGTATGATGGTATCTTATCTAACTCTATTACCAATAATATAAAAAGTTTATTGAGAGAACTTGATCCACAATTTTATCTTTATGACTTTTATACACCTCGTGATGAAGCGACAGTGGGAACCAATGGAGTTACAATAAACGAGCGTGCCGGACATGCATTTACAAGTGACATTGTCGCTACGGCAGGTATCGGACCTTTAAAGCTGAATGAGACAGCAAGAAGTGCCGTTGAATATTGTTATAACAAGAACAAGCGTAATGCTGCAGGGATAGTATCCGAAATAAAATGGTATCTTCCCGCCATAGACGAAATAGAAGATATCGTTATGGGGGCTTATGGTACTTTTACAGATTTTCAGAATAAGTATTACTGGTCGTCTCAACCTGCTTATGATTACTATACCTATCACTATAGAGGGCTTGGAGGACTCAACTCGGGAGATGGTAACTTTTTCAACGACAATTTATATAGTGCCAGAGCTACCAAGGTAGATTATCAGAGTTCCGTATACAATACTGTAAAAAGCGGTATGAGTGATTATTTGATAAAATTCAATTTCAGAAGACCATCGATATTTGAGGCAGTTACTTGGGGAAATCCTCGTGAGGAGATTAATCCGGTCACTCCTGTCGATGATCCGGGTAAACAATTAAGAACGAATATAAATCGTATACGCTGTGTGTATAGGGCAAACTAGTTATTGCGTCTATATACTTCTATAATCGGAGCTATAATTGGGAATCACCAGCTAGTTGGCTTTTGGACGAAATATAAGAAGTAGTTTGGTATATCAACCATTTCTAAATAATTAGTATATATAAAAAGAACACTCATTGCTACTTTTGCAACATTGAGTGTTCTTTACTATTATGGAGCTATCAATGGAGTTTTATTACCTCTCGCGAACTGTTTATTTTTATATCAGTATCAGGCAATAATCTTTTGATACGCTCTATTCCCTCTTTGGTTATCTTTCCATATAAACTCAACGATCCGATTTTAATCTTTGATATTTCATCAGGTATATCAATTGTGTCGATAAATTGGATATCCAGTCTTTTTATTTCTTTGAGTTCTAACAGTACAGCCGGAAATTCTTTTACTCTGATATTGATGCCACTTCCCCAGCCATCCTTTTGAGCATCAGCACTTAATTTACTTTTTAATCCATCCTTATTAACATCTTTCTTCCTGACCATCCAACCAATTTGCGGTCGCAGAGCAAAAGTCTTGTTGTTCTGCTCTAATCCGATAAATCCTGCCCAAAATTCTAATGGAGTTTCTTTGACGGCATCGGGATACACTTCCTGATACTTTACATCTACCTTCACTATCTCATCAGGGAGGCAATTTCTGCCTTCAAGCTGTTTCAGATTATTTCTTTTTCCTTCTTTGTCATAAGGGAAAAACTTCACGATCCATCCATCGATAATATTCGGAGCTCCGTATCGTTTCTGTGAATGATATTTAAACATGTTGCGCCAAAAGTCCTTATTAACTTCTCCTTTGGATGCTTTGACAAATTCTTCCAAAAGAGGTTCCAGTTCTGAAATCCACCAATCGAGTTTGTATTCTTTCAAGCCTCTGGCTTTGTGCAGTAGTTTTTCCCAGTCCTCCGGTGTTCCTTCGAGAGTTATTTCAGGTATACCACAGACAATGCGTATGATTATAAACTCAAAATAAGGTTTTACAGCCTCCATGATTGTTATTTCGGAAGCAACTTTCTCTAAAGAGGTAGTCGTTGAAAAATTGCAGGTGAGCAGTTCGGTCAGATGATTACCGGTGTATTGGGATATTTGTTTTGTAAATTGCGGAAAGATTTTCTCCCATGAAAGAGTAGGGTCTTCCAGCTTTTTGTCTTCTCTTACAATTAAGGATAGTTTGCCGGAGAAATCAACAAGCTCATTTCTCATAGATTCCTGATTGGCATTGATATGGCGTGCAAATCCCTGGCTGATTAATAGCCAAATCATGTCCGGGGACAATACAAATGGCCTGTGATCCGCATAAGCCTGATACATACCGTTGAAAAAAGAATTAGGGCCAAAAGAAACGAGACTGTCGGGAGATTCGCTCTTTGCAATGATATGATAAGGAACCTTGATATTCTTCTTTTTTATCTCATAAGGCTCTATGTTCATATCTGATAATATAAGATTTTCGTAAATTTCATTCGGGGAGTGTAGATGAAGTAATTCTTCAGGCTTTGAAAGCTTTTCGACCTTAAAAGTGATTCCATTTTGAGCGAATGTGGAAACACTGCAAAATATGAATAAGCAAAATAATGTGTTTTTCATAATCTTAAAGAGTTGTATGGTGGCACAAACTTATTAACTACCTCTATATTTTGAATAGACGATATGCAAATATAATATTATAAGAACTGTCTTTGACAAGATATTGAATGTTTTTTTTGACTTATATCTATAAAAATCATAAGCATATTATTTCTTGAACCGATAAGCAGGATTTATTCAGGAATTTATAGTAAGTTTGCTCTGCTAATCCTAAACAATGACGCAGAGAAAGATTATACATATCGACATGGATGCCTTCTATGCCTCTGTAGAACAGCGTGATAATCCAGAACTTCGTGGCAAGCCTTTAGCGGTAGGTCATGCAGAAGAGAGGGGAGTCGTGGCTGCTGCTAGCTATGAAGCCCGGCGTTACGGTGTCCGTTCCGCTATGGCTTCGCAAAAGGCGAAACGTCTTTGTCCCCAACTCATTTTTGTACCTGGCAGGATGGATGTTTATAAATCCGTTTCCCGTCAGATACATGAGATTTTCCACGAATATACGGATATCATCGAACCTCTGTCTCTGGATGAAGCTTTTCTGGATGTCACTGAAAATAAGAAAGATATTTCCCTGGCTGTGGATATAGCAAAGGAAATAAAGCAGAAGATTCGGGAGCAGCTCAACCTTGTTGCGTCTGCCGGAGTTTCTTATAATAAGTTTCTGGCTAAAATAGCTTCGGACTATCGCAAACCGGATGGCTTATGCACCATTCATCCGGAACAAGCCCTTGATTTTATAGCCCGTCTTCCTATCGAATCTTTTTGGGGAGTGGGTCCGGTAACTGCAAAGAAGATGCATCTACTTGGCATCCACAATGGACTTCAACTACGAAAATGCTCTCTTGAAATGCTGACAGCCCATTTCGGAAAAGCCGGCGCACTGTATTATGAGTGCTCACGAGGAATTGACGAACGCCCTGTCGAAGCAATTCGTATCCGTAAATCCATTGGCTGCGAACGTACATTGGAACGTGATATTTCAGCCCGTTCATCGGTTATTATCGAATTATACCATGTGGCGGTAGAGCTGATTGAACGTCTTCAGCGAAAAGACTTCAAAGGCAACACGCTTACCCTGAAAATTAAGTTTCATGATTTTAGCCAGATAACCCGAAGCCTTACTCAATCGCAGGAACTCACCACCTTAGACCGGGTACTCCCACTTGCAAAAGAATTGCTTAAAAGTGTCGAATTTGAGCAACATCCAATCCGGCTCATCGGTCTTTCCGTCTCTAATCCAAAAGAGGAAGCCGATGAACAACACGGTGTCTGGGAACAGTTGAGTTTTGAGTTTAGCGATTGGGATTGAAGGCGAAGGGGAAGAAATAGAGGGATGAAGAAGAAAGAATAGAGGTGTGAAAAAGAAGAGAATTAAAGAATGAAAAAAGAAAGAGGATAGAATATCCAAACAGATACTTTGTCTGAAGTAAAACAGATACTCTATTTGAAATAAAATAGAGCCTTTATTTGACCTAAACAGAGCCTCTGTTTGGAATAAATAGAACCTCTATTTTCTCCAAAGGAAGCCTCTGTTTTCTAAAACTGCATCTTTGTTTTTCCGAAATGAAAACCCGGTTTCCGTGTGACTTAAATTGTTTTTATAGTGACTTAAATTGTTTCTACAATGACCTAATTTGTTTTTATAATGACTTAAAAGCCTAAAATATAGCAATTAAGAGTACTATTTTTGAAGTATGTACTTTTTTGTCATCAGGTTCGTATGATTTACTCACCTCATTTTTTATCAGATACGTTATCTTTGCAATACTTAAATGAATGAAAATACCATGAATCGAATGAAACATTTATTTTGTGTTCTTTTACTAGCAGCTTTAGGAAGTTTTTCTTTCAAGGCAAACGCTTACACCGAACGCAATATGCTGCAAAAAGCGGCAGACGAAACTACGTTAAAAAACGTGTTGGTAATGAAACAAGCATGGGTGCCTTATCCTGCTTATACAGATCGTGTCGCCTGGGATTCTTTGATGGGCCCCAATAAGCAACGCCTCATCGAAGCCGGCGAAAAACTCCTCGACTATAAATGGCAACTGATACCTGCCACCGCTTATCTGGAATATGAACGTAGCGGTAACCGTAAAATAATGGAAGTTCCTTATGACGCCAACCGCCAGGCACTTAACGCCTTGATGCTCGCCGAACTGGCCGAAGGGAAAGGACGTTTTATCGACCAATTACTGAACGGAGCATACATGAGCTGTGAAATGAATTCATGGGTTCTATCCGCACACTTGCCGCGCCAGAGCAGTAAACGTTCACTTCCCGACTTCCGCGAACAGATTATCGACCTCGGTTCAGGCGGATACGGAGCATTAATGGCTTGGGTACACTATTTCTTCCGCAAACCATTCGACAAAATCAATCCTGTGGTATCTTTGCAAATGCGTAAAGCAATTAAAGAGCGTATTCTCGATCCGTATATGAACGACGACGAAATGTGGTGGATGGCTTTTAACTGGAAACCGGGAGAAATCATCAACAACTGGAATCCCTGGTGTAACTCTAATGCCCTGCAATGTTTCTTACTGATGGAGAACAACAAGGATAAGTTGGCAAAAGCTGTTTATCGCTCCATGCAGTCAGTCGATAAGTTTATCAACTTCGTGAAATCCGATGGTGCCTGTGAGGAGGGAACCTCTTACTGGGGACATGCCGCCGGAAAGCTCTATGACTATTTGCAGATACTCTCTGATGGCACAGGCGGTAAATTGTCTCTGTTCAATGAACCGATGATTCGCCGGATGGGAGAATATATGTCCCGCTCATACGTGGGCAATGGCTGGGTGGTGAATTTTGCTGATGCATCGGCACAAGGCGGGGGCGATCCTTTGTTAATCTATCGCTTCGGTAAAGCTGTAAACAGCGATGAAATGATGCATTTTGCCGCATACCTATTAAATGGAAGAAAACCGTATGCTACCATGGGCAACGATGCTTTTCGTTCGCTTCGATCTCTACTTTGCTGTAATGAGCTGGCAAAAGCAACTCCGAAACATGATATGCCGGATGTAACCTGGTATCCCGAAACGGAATTCTGTTATATGAAGAATAAGAACGGTATGTTTGTTGCCGCTAAAGGCGGATTTAATAACGAAAGCCATAACCACAACGATGTAGGAACCTTTTCTTTATACGTAAATACAATTCCTGTGATTATTGATGCCGGTGTAGGTACATATACCAAACAGACGTTCGGCAAGGACCGCTATACCATCTGGACCATGCAGAGCAACTATCATAACTTGCCGATGATTAACGGAGTACCGCAGAAATTCGGGCAGGAGTATAAAGCTACCAATACCGTTTGCAATGAGAAGAAACGAATGTTCTCTACGGATATAGCTACTGCTTATCCGGCAGAAGCGAAAGTGAAAAGCTGGGTTCGTTCTTATGCTCTTGATGATAAAAAACTCATTATTGGTGATATTTATACGTTGGATGAGGCTATTGCTCCTAATCAAATGAACTTTTTAACTTGGGGCAATGTGACTTTCCCGTCAGCCGGAAAAATCCGCATCGAAGTAAAGGGACAAAAGGTGGAAATGGACTATCCGTCGCAGTTTAAAGCCGAACTGGAAACAATCAAACTGGATGATCCGCGCCTGTCTAACGTATGGGGCAAAGAGATTTACCGCATCACACTAAAGACTGAAGAAAAGAAAGTGACTGGTAAATATGGATTTGTTATTCAACAAGTGAAGTAGGATGAAATAGATTTTTAAAGCTAGAAAAAATAAAGTATAAACAATTAAATCACAGTAAGATGAAAAAAGTATTATTTGCCGGGCTTTTGGTCCTTGCAGGAGTAAGCGTAAGTGCGCAGAACCTGATAAAAAACGAAAAATTCGCCACTGAAGTAAAGACTAAAGTGACTAATGCCAATAAAGCTACCGCAGGAGAGTGGTTTATCATGAATAATGAAGCTGACGGTGTAACTACTATTGCTTGGGAAGAAACAGGAGATGCCAAATATCCGAATGCAATGAAATTGGATAACTCCGGTGCCGAAAAGAATCTCTCTTGGTATAAAGCTTTCCTGGGACAACGTATTACCGATGGTTTGGACAAAGGTATCTATGTTCTTACTTTCTATGCAAAGGCTAAAGAAGCAGGAACTCCGGTCAGTGTATACATCAAACAGACCAATGAGGAAAAGAATGATAATGGTAAGTACAATACTACTTTCTTCATGCGTAGAGACTATGACGCAGATGCTCAACCAAATGCTTCGGGCGCACAGTACAATTTTAAAATTAAAGATGCCGGTAAATGGACTAAAGTAGTGGTTTACTATGATATGGGACAAGTGGTAAATGCTATTAGTAGCAAGAAGGCAAATGCTAACTTGGAAGTGTCTGATACAGACGATGATGCTGCTATTCTGAAAGATTGTTATGTGGCTATTCTTTCCCAGAACAAAGGTGGCGTTGTAGAAATCAGCGACGTAACATTGAAAAAGAAATAAAGAGCAAAGGATTTAATATAGTAGGTTAACAAAAAAATAGGGCAGTGAAGTAGTGATACTTCGTTGCCCTATTTCTTTTGTTATATGAATATAATGGAGAGTTCCGAATAAATAAATGTATGAAACAGTCAATCTCCCTTCGGGACTGATTACATGCGATTTATTGAATACCGAGTTTCTTCTTCAGTTCCTTAGGCAGAGAATCTTTGTGTACCATCACACAGATTGTTTTAGCACGTACATAGCTTTCAGACATATTCAGATAACCTCCGGATTTGTTGCTTTCCGCTCCCCAGGAATTCTTGGTGATATAATATTTAGTACCATTCTGATCTTTCACAATACCGGTGATGTGCATCAGGTGGTCGTCAGTTGTCACAAACTTCTCGTAACCATCCTGACGGATTTCCGGTGTTACGTTGATTTCCGGATAAGGATGCTCAAACTTGAACACTTCGTCCATTCGTTGATATTTGGGCATTTTCTCAAAACGGGCACGGTCGGTTGTAGAGTAATCTTTCACATCCTCCACTTGCGGGTTAATGGCGATTCCGTTCTTGAAAGAGAAACCCTGTTCGCTTACGTCACCGTCCCAACATACGGTATATCCTTTGTTTAGTGCATAGTCGATAGCCCCGATCAGTTCGTCCAACGGAAGATTATACATCGGCTGGTTTTCCCAGTTGTCGGGAACTTCAGGCGAGAATGTCTCATAATAAGGCTTGTGAGTGAAGCTAGTCAACTCAACGTAATCATCCATATTCAATCCCAGACTTTCAGTGAAAGATTGAGGAGTATATTCTTTTCCTTTATAAGTGAATTTTTCGGGAAGCTTGCCCAGATAAATATCGAACAGATTATTAATAAGCGCATCAAATTGCGGAGTACGCTTTTTAGATTCAATATTTGCGTCTACCAATGCTTTGAGGTAGCGTGACAATGCACCGTGATTGTGGTCTTTGTTATCGCCCAGCAATCCGGTGTACACTTCTTCCGGAACAATTCCCGCTTTCTTATAAGCGTTTTTGAAAGTGTGTGCCAAACTTCCTTCACCGATACTTCCTTTACCACGACGGAGATGATTGTCTTCCATCTGATTCATGTACTTTTGGCGGACGATAAACATTTCCGAGAGATCATATTCTCCTTTTCCCATTCGGAGCAGTTCCGACTCCATGAAAGAAGCGGTGGCAAAGCACCAACAGGTTCCTGTGGAACCCTGATCTTTAACAGGCGTTGCTTGGTGGGACACAACGGTTGTGAACTCATAACCAGGTGTTTGTGCAAAAGAGGTTACGACCAATAAGAGGAGCGCAACCGACATAAATAGCTTTTTCATAATGTGTTTTATTATCTTTCTTCTGCAAATGTATAAAAAAAGCGAAGATACTCGAAAGTTCCTCGCTCTATTTATTATAATTAGTGTGTTTATTTACATGGCAACCTGCTGTGACAGCAGTTTTTGAAGTTTACCGTTTAATGTTTGGCACATGGCACCATTTCCCATTGCTTGATAGCGTTTAATACGGTACTGTAACATCATAATTTTTTCATTTGCATTCTTTTTCATAATTTGTTTCCTCTTTTTTTGCCCTCCACGTTTTGAAGAGCGGTTTTACATCTTGTTTTCTTTAATAACACTGCAAAGATACGAATTGTTTTCGAATTATATGCTGTAAAACATAAAAATCTTCTTTTTCTTTTGAATTTTCTTTTTATAAGGGTTCGAACACGGTCGATGTTACAAACCTGTTACAAAATTCCCGGATTTTCCCATCAATGACAATATTATTCTTATCTATCACATTTTTATGTACTTATCTAGGTATTCAGAAAATATTCTTCTATTTTTGTCAGTCAGCAACCTTATTAATAGAATAAACCAATCACTTATATGAAAACATTCACCCATCTTTTGTACGTCCTGATTTTGTCAATTGTGCTGTTTGCTTGTAACAATGCTCACTTCCTCAAAGAAGAATCCTACCGGAATCAAGTAGCTCAAGACTTTGAGCAGAAAAAACAGGCACTTCCTCATGGAGATTTATTTGCAATCTTTGCCGATTCTATTTTGTCAGTCTACGAGCGCGAAGCATTGATGTTTCTCTACGCTTATATGCCGATAGGGGATGTGACGGATTATCCGGGAGATTATTACTTGGAGAATGTCCGGCTGTCGAAGCAGACACGTGACGAGATGCCTTGGGGCAAAGAGATTCCCGATGAAGTGTTCCGTCATTTTGTTCTGCCGATCCGGGTGAATAACGAGAATCTGGATGATTCCCGCCGTGTGTTTTATGGTGAACTGAAAGACAGGGTGAAGGGACTGCCGATGAAAGACGCGATATTGGAGGTGAATCACTGGTGTCATGAGAAAGTAGTCTATCGTCCGAGTGACGCGCGTACCAGCTCACCATTGGCATCCGTCAAAACAGCGTATGGGCGTTGTGGCGAAGAGTCTACATTTACGGTGGCTGCGCTCCGGGCAGTCGGTATTCCGGCACGGCAAGTTTATACGCCCCGCTGGGCGCATACGGATGACAATCATGCTTGGGTGGAAGCATGGGCGGATGGACATTGGTATTTCTTCGGAGCCTGTGAACCGGAACCGGTTTTGAACTTGGGATGGTTTAATTCCCCTGCCAGTCGGGGAATGTTGATGCATACCAAGGTTTTCGGACGTTACAACGGTCCGGAAGAGATCATGCTTGAGACACCGAATTATACGGAAATCAATGTAACGGAGAATTATGCTCCAATCGCAAAAGCGTTGGTAACGGTGAAAGATAGGAATGGACAACCTGTCACCGGAGCAAGAGTGGAGTTTAAAGTATATAACTATGCGGAGTTCTATACAGTGGCTACTAAATATACTGATGCCAGTGGTCAAGTGTCATTAATGGCCGGTAAGGGAGATATGTTGGTATGGGCTTCCGATAAAGGGACATTCGGCTTTTCCAAGCTATCCTTCAGCAAGCAACCGGAATTGACATTGACACTTGATAAGAAGGAAGGAGATATATTTGAAGAGGATATTGATATCGTTCCTCCTGTTGAGAATCCTATTTTACCGGAAGTAACGCCAGAGCAGCGGGCGGAGAATGACCGGAGAATGATGCAGGAGGATTCGATTCGCAATGCTTATGTCGCTACTTTCCCGACTGCGGAACAAGCTGATTCCATTATAGCCTGTTTGAAGGGAAAATCAGGTTCGTTTGTAAGGAAGGCACTGGCTTCTTTCTTAGTGGAATCAAGAGGAAATCATGATGTATTGGTTCGTTTTCTGAATGAGGCAGACCGACAGGGAAAATTAATGAAAGGAGCGGCTTTGTTGTCTGTGCTTACTAAAAAAGATCTTCGTGATGTACCTTATGAAGTATTGATTGATCATTTATTGAATACGAAAGATGTTCCTAACTATTTATATGATTGTGTTATACCCTCCTTGCGCTGTATGGATGCTTCGGTTGGAGATATTTATGACATACTTGCTCCCCGTATTTCAACGGAGGTATTGACGCCTTATAAATCGTTCTTTCAGTCTAAGTTCTCCGAAACGGAAATAGATACCTTTCGAAATCATCCGCAAGCTTTAGTTGAATGGGTAAACCGTAATATTACGATTGATGAGGAAAATAACTTTCTGCGTATTCCTATTTCTCCGGAAGGGGTTTGGCGTGCGAAGGTGGCGGATTCATTTTCACGGGATATTTTCTTTGTGGCTTTGGCGCGTAGCCTGAATATTGCTGCTGATATGAGAAAGATGGATGGACGCATAAGCTATATGGATCCTGAAAAGGATGAATGGGGGGATAATAGATATGTGGAAGTTGATTTCGATAAACAAGAAGAAGTGGAGGCATCCAGAGGCATTTATCGTTTTTATGAGGACGGTAAGGCAATTGCTCGTGATGATAAGAGAGTAAAGTATTATAATAAGTTTACCATTTCCAGGTTGCGGGAGGGCAGACCAGAATTGATTAGCTGTGACGAAGAACATCCCGAGTTGCGATATATAGGGACATTGGATACCGGATATTACTTGTTGGTTACTGGCACAAGGCTTGCTGATGGAGGTGTGTTGGCGAGAATTTCTTCTTTTGTATTACCTGCACAGAAAGACGAATTCAAACCTGTAGCGACCAAAGTACCTTATCATTTGCGTGAATCCGGAGAAAAAGTGGCTGTTATCGGTAATTTCAATTCCGAATCGCTTTTTGCACCGGTGGAGGGAATAGGAGAGAAAGTGATATCTTTGTCAAAACAGAGTATTCTGCAAACCTGTGGGCGTGGCTATTTTGTAGTAGCTGTTCTTGGGGTAGGGCAGGAGCCTACCAATCATGCACTAAGAGATATAGCCGCTTTGGGCAATGACTTCGAACAATGGGGGCGTAAGATGGTCTTTCTTTTCCCTTCGGAAGAACAATACAAAAAATTTAATGCCGACGAATTCAAAGGACTACCGTCTACCATCACTTACGGTATTGATATCGATGACAGCATCCGCAAAGAAATAGTGCAGGCTATGAATTTAAACAATTCTATTCTGCCGGTGTTTATTATTGCAGATACATTTAATAGGGTAGTTTTTGTTTCTCAAGGATATACAATCGGTTTGGGTGAGCAATTGATGAAAGTTGTACATGGGTTATAGAAAAGAGGAGGTATACAATAATCGTTAATTCTTGCCCTTAATGCGTTTTTTCGGAAAAGAATGATTACGTTTGCAGCAAATTATGACTAAGTACATTTTTTGCATATTAGCATGTGCATTTCTTGTATTGGGATTTAGTAATGTTTCCAATAAAGAATTGCAGGGATTTCAGAAAAAAACTGAAACCTCGTCTAATGACATGCGATATGAAGCAGTGTCATGCTGTTGCGTTTCTTCTGCCGGCTTCGACAAGCCAGGTAAAGATTCTCATTCGCAGTTTGTTGACGAGACATCCACTTGTAATGTTAGTGACTGCATTTTTGATAATATCTCTTTTCCGAGAAGCATTGTTCCTTTCAAGAACCTGAAGTTCAATACCAATACTGTCATTATACAGATATTGAGCTCTCTGAATGTTATGCTTCCGGAGAATCGTTTGGGGCATACCGACCTTGATGTTAATTACACTAAATATTCGTGTAAGTATTACGTTTACACATTGGCGCATATTCTTATTTAGACTATATTCTTATCTTTGGGTAAGGTGAGGTGCCTATTCAGATCCTCCATCTACCATCATTTCCTTTATTTATTATCTTAGTTTTATTCATGTTAACATGGAAAACAAAGAATGTATTTCCTATGACTTGGAACAAAGGACGGATATTGATGTGTCTGTCTTTAAGGATTAAAATATTGTGTTCCCGTTGTGAAACGGGAGTTACGTCGTATAAAAGCAAGGATATATACCGAAGTGGTTTCAGGCAAGTGTTATCCGCCGATTGCTTCTATATGGTGATGAGGAAGGCCCAATGGGATTAACTTTCATGTGTGTCTAAATTTTGTAATGGTTTTACCATTGGGCGCCTCTTCTTTTTTGAATAAGATTATACAACCTAATTTTTTATATTACTATGATTCATTTATTACTATCTACTCTTGCGATGATGGGGCTTACGTTCCTCATCGGTTTTTTTGTCGCTGCGGTCATTAAGTTGATTGCCTATGCGGCCGATTCATTTGATTTTTATAGTTCCCACCGTTTGGAGCTACTCCGTTTGCGACGCTGGCGTCAGCATCGGCAAAAGGTGGAAAGATTAGTCCGACAGATTCCCATTGCAGATGAAGATGCTTTGGGAGATTTCCGTGAAGATTACAGTAAGGGGATCGACAGAAACTTTACTGGTTATTCCGGCTATTATCATGGCGTGAGTCCGGGAGCTTCTGAAAATAATCTGATGAATTATTATTATTCACAGGATACCCGCGAATTCTTTCTTCGGGAAGAAGAGCAGGCACATGTCAATAAGAAGAACTCAAAGAAACTTACTAGCAACAAACAATAAAAGAAAACTAATTTATGGAAAATATAGATTTTGCTACCTTGTTTCAAGGTATTGGTACAATGATGGCAAGCGGATGGGTACTTGCTTCTGCAAGAGTTTTTTTAGTACTTCTCGGTTTGTTACTGATCTATTTAGGCTGGAAAGGTATACTCGAACCGATGGTAATGATTCCGATGGGATTGGGAATGGTAGCTATCAACTGCGGAACCCTCATTATGCCCGACGGTACACTGGGTAATCTCTTTCTCGATCCGATGCTTTCAGATACGGATCAATTAATGAATACTATGCAGATAGATTTCCTGCAACCTGTTTATACCCTGACGTTTAGTAACGGGCTGATAGCTTGTTTTGTCTTTATGGGTATCGGGACGCTTCTAGATGTCGGCTTCCTGCTTCAGAAACCATTTGCAAGTATATTCCTGGCTTTGTGCGCAGAGCTGGGCACTTTTCTGACAGTACCTATTGCTTCTGCTCTTGGTCTGACTCTGAAAGAAAGTGCATCTGTGGCTATGGTGGGTGGAGCCGACGGACCAATGGTGTTGTTTACTTCGTTGGCATTGGCAAAGCATCTCTTTGTTCCTATTACGGTGGTTGCCTATCTTTATTTGGGCTTAACGTATGGAGGCTATCCTTACTTGGTAAAGCTGTTGGTTCCCAAACGCTTCCGCGCTATTAAGATGGTGACAAAGAAAGCTCCGAAGAATTACGATGCTAAAGTAAAACTGGCTTTCTCTGCTGTTCTTTGTGCTATTCTCTGTTTCTTGTTCCCGGTAGCTTCTCCTTTGTTTTTCTCTTTGTTCCTGGGTGTTGCTGTTCGTGAGTCGGGTATGAAACATATCTATGATTTTGTGAGTGGTCCGTTGCTTTATGGTTCCACTTTTATGTTGGGCGTACTGCTCGGTGTACTTTGTGATGCACATCTGTTGCTCGATCCGAAGATCTTGAAACTACTAGTATTAGGTATTGTAGCATTATTACTTTCCGGTATCGGAGGAATAATCGGAGGATATATCATGTATATTATTAAACGGGGTAATTACAATCCGGTAATCGGCATTGCAGCTGTTAGCTGTGTACCCACTACCGCGAAGGTTGCACAAAAGATTGTAAGCAAAGATAATCCGGACTCATTTGTTCTGGGAGATGCCTTGGGAGCTAATATCTCGGGAGTAATTACTTCGGCTATTATTACTGGTATTTATATTACGATAATTCCATATTTATAAATAAAAGTATAGTAGTTTTTTGAGATACTGTTGGTAATGATGCAAAAAAGAAATGGTGAACAAAAGGCTTGAAGGCTGTATGTTCACCATTTCTGTCTTGTATTAGTACTATTATGAGACGATATCCCATCCCTTGCTGCCATATTTATCCATGTAAAGCGGCATCAATCGTTTCTTTTACTCTTCGTATGGAAGTTACGTTTCGTTCGTATTCGTTGATGTGTACCGTGCCTCCCATGGAGACGGCTTCATTTTTGAATATCATTTCGCTCTGAATACTTTCACGTGCCGAGAAATGAAACTCGTTGATTCCGGTTTCTGCGGCAATGCGTGCGATATTATTTTCATTTACTCCGCATCCGGCGAGTAATGTGATTTTTCCGGCAGCCTGTTTCTGTAACTCTTCTAAAAGGGGGATTCCCAGTTCAGCCGTAGGTTGCTGGCCGGAAGTCAGAATACGGTTACATCCCAGTTTGATGATTTGTTCCAAAGCTTTCTGTGGATTACGGCATACATCAAATGCCCGGTGAAAAGTCACAGATAGCCCTTGAGCTGCTTCCATTAGTTTCTGCATTACTGGCAAGTCTACTTCACCTTCTGCTGTCAGACAACCGAATACCACTCCGTCTGCCCCTAATTTTCGCGCGATTTCAATATCTTTCAGCATTGTCCGGATTTCGATATCCGAATACAGAAAATCTCCTCCACGAGGCCGGATAATAACGTGTAGTCGGGTATGAGCCAGTACTTCCCTTGCGATGGCGATCTCACCATAGGAGGGCGTTGTTCCACCTTCCGGTATTCCGGCACACAGTTCCACACGGTCTGCTCCACCTTCCTGTGCGGCCAGGCAACTTTCCACTGAATTGGTACAAATCTCAAATTGATACTTTCCCATAGTCGTGATATTAAAAAAGGGCGAATTTCTTCACCCTTATATGAATCATCTTTTGAATCGTTACGTTATTTAGCGAAACTTACCGCACGTGTTTCACGGATAACGGTAATCTTCACTTGTCCCGGATAAGTCATTTCATCTTGGATCTTCTTGGCGATTTCACCTGACAGGCTTTCTGTCTGCTTGTCGTCAATCTTATCTGCACCAACGATAACGCGGAGTTCGCGTCCTGCCTGGATAGCATACGTCTTTGTTACACCCGGATAAGCCATTGCCAGCTGTTCGAGATCGTTCAGACGCTTGATATAAGCCTCTACGATTTCGCGGCGTGCGCCCGGACGTGCACCGGAGATGGCGTCACAAACCTGTACGATAGGAGCCAGGAGACTGGTCATTTCTGTTTCGTCATGGTGAGCACCGATAGCGTTGCAGATATCCGGTTTTTCTTTGTATTTCTCGGCAAGTTTCATACCCAGCAATGCGTGTGGCAATTCTGGCTCTTCATCAGGCACTTTACCAATATCATGCAGCAAACCTGCACGTTTTGCTTTCTTCGGGTTCAGTCCCAGTTCCGATGCCATCACAGCACAAAGGTTGGCTGTTTCGCGGGCATGCTGCAACAAGTTCTGACCGTATGAAGAACGATATTTCATCTTACCGATGATACGGATCAATTCAGGATGCAGACCGTGGATACCTAAGTCGATGGTAGTACGTTTACCGGTTTCGATAATTTCTTCTTCCACCTGTTTGCGTACTTTAGCTACCACTTCCTCGATACGGGCCGGATGGATACGTCCGTCAGTCACAAGCTGATGCAGGGCCAAACGGGCAATTTCACGGCGAACCGGGTCGAAGGCAGAAAGAACGATTGCTTCTGGAGTATCGTCTACAACGATTTCAACACCGGTAGCAGCTTCCAGAGCACGGATATTACGTCCTTCACGTCCGATAATACGTCCTTTGATTTCATCCGATTCGATATGGAATACTGTAACAGAGTTTTCAATGGCAGTTTCCGTAGCCACCCGTTGGATAGACTGGATAACGATACGTTTAGCTTCTTTGCTGGCAGTTAATTTAGCATCATCCATAATGTCGTTGATGAATGATTGTGCCTGCGTTTTAGCTTCTTCCTTCAGTGATTCTACCAGGCGTTCTTTGGCCTCTTCGGCAGACAATCCGGAGATTGCTTCCAGTTTATCGATTTCCTGCTGTTGCAGTTTATCGAGTTCTTCTTTTTTCTTATCAACAATGACAAGTTGCGCTTCCAGGTTCTCTTTTACCGCTTCGGCTTCCATCTTTTTACGTTGGATTTCTTCCTGACGCTGGCTAAGTACCATTTCACGTTGCTTCAACTTGTTTTCCGCTTGCTGAATCTTCTGATTCCGCAATGCTACCTCCTTTTCAAGATCCGCTTTCTTATTCAGGAATTTCTCCTTCACTTCCAGCAGCTTGTTTTTCTTAATTACTTCCGCTTCCGTCTCCGCTTCTTTCAGGACATTGTCGTATTTGGATTTCAGTACATACCGGAATAGTATATATGAAAGGACTCCTCCTACGATGAAGCAAGCAATTGCTGTTGCTATTATTGCTATCATTCTACATTTAATTTAAGTATATAAATAAAAACGCACCGCCAAATATCAAAGCAATTATTTTTGCTTGGATATTGTGCAGTGCGTGGTTGTTTTATCTCTTATCAGCGAATAGCCGGTCGGGATTTATTCTTCCTTAAAATAATCCTCCAGCAATTCTGTCAGTTCTTTTACCTTCTCCACATAGGGGCTGGTATCATTACGTTGCATCAATTGCAGTCTCTCTAACGAGAACTGATAGGCTACCATGGCAATAATTTTTTCGGGTTCCAGATTTTTATAGACTTCCCGATACTTATTAAGCCTGATATTTACCTGCTTGGCGGCTTCCCGTACCATTTGTTCTTCCTCACGGTTGATGGTTAACGGGTAGTTTGAGTCTGCTATCTGCAGGTTTATCTTTATTTTATCGTTCATACATCTTCTTCTTATTCATTCAACAAAGCGATGCATTTATCGACTTCACGCACTAATTTTGACAATCGCAGCTTCGTCTCTTTTACGTCGCTGCCGTTAAGGCTGATTGCCGTAGCTGTTTTTAGGTTTGTATAGCTGACTTCCAATTCATCGTATTGAGCTTGTACCTTCTCGTTTTTCAGCTTTTCATTTTCGAGAAGCTTCTTCAACTCGGCATTTTCACGCTTTAGTTCATCGTGCAAATAAATCAAATGCCGTAGTTGCGTTTCAAAGGAATTCAATAACTTTTTTTCTTCTTCTGTCATCACTACACCAAAATTGTACACAAAAATACGATTAACTCTGATATTACAAAAACTTTTCGGGAGAAAATGTTCTTTTTCGTCTAAATTAGCTATGAACGGAGGGGAAAGTAGAGTATTGCATAGGAAGCAAATACAGACTGCTTATAATAATATAAGGTATATATCATATAAACTGATTATGATGACATACTTATAAAGGCATCTCGTATATGTTATTTTACAAAGGATTGTTTTTCTATTCTCTCCGTATTCTATTTTCACTTTTCTCCATATCCCGCTTCCCATTCTTCCATATTCTAGTATTTATCTCTCTATTCATCGCTCAAATTAGCTGTTTCTGCATCATATTGAACAAATTTTGTCCTTTATTGAATTGTCATTTTCCTTCTTTGCTGATAAATACCAGTATGTTTGCGTACCGAACTAACGGACTCAAATTATAAACATAAACATTTGTATTATCTAACCATGAAAAAGTATTATTTACTATCTCTTGTGACCGCTTCTTTGATAGGAGCAACCTGTATTCAATGTACTTCTCCAAAACAAAAAAGTGGAGAGAATACTCTTCCGCAGAAAAGTGAATTGTTTGCAACCCTGCCGGATTGTTGTCCGACACCGGACGGAATGGCTGTTGCTCCCAATGGAGATTTAATTCTGGCTTGTCCGAACTTTGCAGATATAGCGCAACCTGCTTGTCTGATGCGTATCACTAAAGATGGCAAGATAACGAAGTGGCTCGATGTTCCTGTATTGGAAGAAACCGGTTGGGCTTCTCCGATGGGGATTGCTTTTAATGAAGAAGGCGACTTGTTTATTTGCGATAATCAAGGTTGGAGCGGAGCAGAGAAAGCGAAGAATAAAGGACGTGTTCTTTGCCTGAAGTTTGATAACGGTCAATTGAAAGAAACAATCACTGTAGCATCCGGTATGGAACACCCAAACGGTCTTCGTATCCGTAATGGGAAATTGTATGTCACGCAAAGTTCATTATCACAAATCAAAGATCCTTCGGGATTGCTTGTCAGCGGGGTATATTGTTTTGATATGAATGACCGTGATGTGGCAGTTACGAATACATTCGAAGATAAAAATCTCATTACCACTGTTATCACGAAGAATCCTGAAGTGCAGTACGGACTGGATGGAATTGTATTTAATGAAGCGGGCGATCTCTTTGTAGGAAACTTCGGTGATGGTGCCGTTCATCGCATTAAGATGGATGCGGAAGGTAAAGTGGTAAGTAATGATGTATGGGCACAAGATACCACCCAGTTACGCACGACGGACGGAATGTGCATAGATGATAAAGGAAATATCTGGGTAGCAGACTTCTCGGCAAATGCGGTAGCACGCATTGATAAAGATGGAAAGATTCAGCGCATTGCTCAAAGTCCTGATTGTGACGGTAGCGACGGAGGTTTGGATCAGCCGGGCGAACCTATCGTGTGGAACGGACAAGTAATCGTATCTTGTTTCGACTTGGTAACCGGACCGGATAAGGTAAACACTGCGCATGACAAACCTTTTACATTGGCTAAACTGTCATTGGAAGAAAAAGAATAGGAGCCAGGCACGGATTACGCGGATTCCACGGTTTTAAATGCCGTTAGGTGACTCTTAGCCGTGTTATCCGTGTAATCCGTGTGTGAAAAACATTATTAATTAAAGAATACACCTCATTAAATAACATGAAAAAATATCTATCAACCTTTGCCGGTTCCGCTATCTGTGGTGGATTTGCATTTGGCATCTGGCCGGAACTTTGGAAGACATACGGCCTGATGGGAGGCTGGCTGGCGGCAACATTGATTATCGGCATTATGTGGTATATGAATCACTATCATGGAGCCATCCTCAATCCTCCAGGAAAAATATGGCTCGATCAGGGTTGGTGCATCGGTTCTGCCGGAATCGCCTGGGGAATTGTCCGCTTTCAGGGCGATATCACCAACTTCTTTTATGCGGTACCCACCTTAATCTGTTGTCTGATAGGAGGTGCTCTGGCAGGAATACTAGTATGGAAAATCCGTTCGTGCGATTGTGCCCGGAAGATAAATTAAGGAGGAAAGAACAATGAGCGAATGGTTACAGACTTATAATGAGTTTTTCGGTATGTATCATGCCGGAATCATCACTTCTATTTTCGGAGCTTTTGCCGTCACCTTTACAGTGCTGATGAGCTGGCCTAAATTAGTAAAGGACTTTGGTCCGATAGGTGGATTTATGGCAGCCGCCCTTATTATCGGTACTTTCTGGGTAGTCAATCACAAACTGCCCGGATTCGGTTTTTCTACCGGATTGTTGAATGACGCCGAAGGCTTGCCGATGCAATTCTGTTTGATTCATCAGGGAAATCGTGGTAGTGCTCCCTGGGTAGATATGGGATGGGCGATTGCAATGGGATTTATTTTGTCCGACGTACTTTGCGCACCGAAAGGAACACGTGGAGGACTATTGAAAGAAGCATTTCCCCGTTGGCTGGTGATTATTCTGGGGGGTATTGTCGGCGGTATTTTCGTAGGACTTACCGGATACACGAATGCGGCACTCTAACTCTATTAACTGAAAAGAAGAAAAATCATATATGTATATATTAGCACATGACTTGGGTACTAGCGGTAATAAAGCAACCTTATTCGACGAATCGGGATTGCTGATTGCTTCTCGCACGGCCGCTTACCCAACAGATTACGCTTCCGGCAACCGGGCGGAACAGAATCCGCACGATTGGTGGAAAGCCATTGTAGACACTACACAAGCACTTCTCGAACTGGTATCTCCCGCTGATATTGCCGGTGTGGCACTTAGCGGACAAATGATGGGCTGTCTTTGTGTGGATAAAAACGGTCGTCCGCTTCGTCCTCACATGCTTTATTGCGACCAGCGTTCGCAGGAAGAAGAGATGATCCTCTCTGAAAAGATAGACCCTCTTCATTTCTATGAAATCACGGGACACCGGATCAGTGCTTCCTATTCCATAGAGAAACTGATATGGGTGAAGAAACACGAGCCGGAAGTCTTTGCGCAGACAGCCAAGATGCTGAACGCAAAAGACTATATCAACTATCGCTTGTGTGGCACTCTTGCCACAGACCCTTCCGATGCTTCGGGTACTAACGCCTACGACTTGAACCGTTGGCAATGGAGTGAAGAAATCATAGAAGCGGCCGGACTTGACCTTTCTTTATTTCCGGACGTTCGTTCATCTATCGACGTTATCGGTGAAGTGACAAACGAAGCAGCCCGTGAAACGGGCCTACTGGCGGGAACTCCCGTTATTTGTGGCGGTGGCGATGGCAGCTGTGCCGGAGTAGGGGTAGGCTGTGTAGCTCCGGGTAGTGCATACAACTATCTGGGTTCTTCCTCTTGGGTAGCATTGACAGTGGAAAAGCCGATTGTAGACGAACAACGCCGTACCATGAACTGGGCGCATGTAGTGCCGGGTATGCTGCATCCGTCAGGAACGATGCAGGCGGCAGGTTCCTCCTACAACTGGATGATAAACCAACTCTGCCAGCACGAACAGGCCTTGGCAGCTCAATTAGGCCGTAGTGTGTTCGAACTGATTGACGAACAGATACTTTCTTCTCCGATAGGAGCCAACAAACTCCTGTTCCTGCCTTATATGCTTGGTGAACGTACTCCCCGTTGGAATGTAGATGCCAAAGGAGCATTCATCGGACTGACACTGGGGCATCAACATGGAGATATGTTGCGGACCGTTATGGAAGGAATCACGCTTAATCTGGGATTTATAGTCAATATCTTCCGCCAACATGTTCCTATCGACCAAATGACAGTTATCGGCGGATGTGCGCAGAATCCCGTTTGGCGTCAGATGATGGCGGATATTTATCAGGCGGAAATTCGTGTACCTAATTATTTGGAGGAGGCTACTTCGATGGGAGCAGCCATCCTGGCAGGTATCGGTGCAGGCGTCTTTAAGGATTTCTCTGTAATAGACCGTTTTGTCCGTATCGAACAGACTGTGCAGCCGATTCCTGAAAATCGGGCGAAATACGAAGCGTGGATGCCTGTTTTTGATAAAGCCTATCATGCTTTATATGATATGTATACCGAGATTGCAAAAACTGAATTAGATTCTATATAAAACCAAAGAACAATATGAAAACAGTCATTGTGCCGGCTCCCGGCAAAATAGAAATACGACAGGTGGAAACTCCTGTCATTAATGCTTATCAGGCATTGGTGAAGACAGAAATGGTGGCTTTGTGTAATGCGACCGACAGTAAACTGGTAGCCGGAAAGTTCCCCGGAGTAGATACGTACCCGTTGGCTTTGGGACATGAGAATGCCGGAATTGTAGTAGCTGTTGGCGAGAAAGTGTGTAACTTCAAGGTGGGCGACCGGGTGATTGGCGGTCTTATTTCCGATTTTGGCGCACAGGGTATCAATAGCGGCTGGGGAGGTTTCAGCGAATATGTGGTAGTGAATGATTTTGAAGTATTGAAAGAAGAAGGATTGGCCACACCTGAACAAGGGTGCTGGGATAGTTTTGAAATACAGAACGCAGTTCCTTCGCACGTACAACCGGAAGAAGCGGTGATTTCCTGTACGTGGCGTGAGGTGCTGGGAGCTTTCAAAGATTTCAATCTGACTCCGGGTAAAAAGGTGATTGTAGTAGGCTCCGGCCCTGTTGGATTGAGCTTTGTGAAGTTGGGCAAGTTGTTCGGCTTGGGACAGATTGACATTGTCGATATGCTTCCTGCCAAGTTGGAAGTAGCCCGCCGGATGGGAGCGGATCATGGATATACTCCTGCTGAAATCAGCACTCCGGAATTTATTGCCGCTGCCAATCGTTCTTACGATGCGGTTATCGATGCGGTGGGACTGGATGCGGTTGTCAATTCCGTATTGCCATTGGTAAAGATGGGCGGAGATGTCTGCGTATATGGCGTTATGACAAAGAATCCGACGTTTGATTTATCAAAAGCTCCTTATAACTTCGACTTGCACATGCATCAATGGCCTACCCGTTCGGAAGAAAAAGCGGCGATGAACACATTGGCGCAATGGATTGGAGAAGGAAAACTGTCTGCGTCCGACTTTATCACGCATCGTTTTACAATAGAAGAAATTGAAGAAGCCTTTGCTGCCGTTAAACGGGGTGAAGTATTGAAATGCGTATTAACTTTTTAAGAAACAATAGATTTATAACAACTTATTAAACGACTCAAAATAATGGAAAAGAAGAATATAAACGAAGTGATTGCAGAATTATCAGTAGAACAGTTGGCAGGAATGATCGATCATACCTTTCTGAAACCTTTCGGTGATGCGTCTCCTATTGAAAAACTTTGTGCGGAAGCCCGTCAGTATCAGTTTGCGATGGTGGCCATCAATCCGGCAGAAGTGGAAACCTGTGTGAAGTTGCTGGAAGGTTCGGGCGTACGTGTAGGCGCGGCTATCGGTTTTCCGTTGGGACAGAATACGGTAGAGTGCAAAGCATTTGAAACCCGCGATGCCATTGCTAAAGGTGCAACCGAAATTGATACGGTCATCAATGTTCGTGCTTTGCAGAAGGGACAGACTGAAATCGTGAAGAAAGAAATAGAAGATATGGTTTCTATCTGTAAGCCTGCGGGAGTGATCTGTAAAGTCATTCTTGAAACTTGCTATCTGACGGATGAAGAGAAAGAAACAGTGTGCCGCATAGCTAAAGAGTCTGGAGTGGATTTCGTGAAAACATCTACCGGATTCGGTACGGCAGGAGCAACGGTACACGATGTGGCGTTGATGCGTCGTGTGGTAGGTCCTGCTATCGGAGTGAAGGCGGCAGGCGGTATTCGTGATCTCGATTCTGCGTTGGCATTGATTCAGGCAGGCGCTACCCGTATCGGTACATCAAGTGGTATTCAGATTGTAGAATCCTATAAGGAGCTGAAGAAAGGTTTGTAATCGTTCTTTTTTTCAAGAGGGTAATTAAGGTAAATAAGAAGATAAAATGATAAGATCGAAATTAATAAAGCTGTTGAAGTGTGGAATGGCATGTTGTGTGTTCCTCTCCGTCGTAGCGTGGCAGACGAAAGACACTTCCCTTCAGCCTACCGACACAGGAGGTTTTATCGTCGAGATTCAGAAGAAATATGTGGAAGTTCAGGCGATAAAAAAGAAAGGTAATCAGGAAGAGATAGAAAACAAGATCAAAGCCGTGCACCGGAGATTGACGCGTGCCTATCCGGTCTATTACGATTGGTGGCTACAGGATGGAACAACGGGTGATGTAGACTGGTTTAGTAAGAGTTTTAATCAGGAACTTTCCGTGCGTTTGCAGAAACTGAACATCAACACTTCCGTGACTAATACTCCGGAAAGTATCGAAACGGCTTTCCAGTCTTATCTGAAAGCGTGTGAACAAAGACGTATCAAGCGTTTGACAGCCTTCACAACCGATAAACCGGAGATTGTTTTTACAAAGTACAGAACGTTGCGTCCTTCTTTCTTTGCTTATACCGAAGGTGTTTCGGATGCCCGTGCCGAATGTAATTACATTGCGGGCGGCGCGTTGGCGAAGCTGAAGATGAATGGTATCTGGGCGGAGGTAGAAACGCTGTTGACAGATGAAGAAGGAGTGGTTCGTGATCCGAACCTCCACTTCGACGGTCAACACTTGCTTTTCTCCTGGAAGAAGTCCCGTAAGGAGGATGACTTTCATCTGTATGAAATGGATTTGAAGACACGTGAAATCAAACAGTTGACTTTTGGAAAAGGACATGCCGACATTGAAGGTATTTACTTGCCGGATGATAATATTCTTTTCAACTCTACCCGTTGTGGAAGCACGGTAGACTGTTGGTTTACGGAAGTCAGCAATATGTATCTCTGCGATAGGGAAGGACGTTATATGCGTCAGGTCGGTTTCGATCAGGTGCACACTGTTACCCCGACTCTGTTGGATGACGGCCGTGTGGTTTATACTCGTTGGGATTACAATGACCGCGGGCAGGTTTGGGCGCAACCTCTTTTCCAGATGAATCCCGATGGAACAGGACAGGCGGAATATTACGGAATGAACAGCTGGTTCCCGACAACGGTGGCACAGATTCGCCAAATCCCCGGCACTCGTAAGTTGATGGGAGTTTTTATGGGACACCATACTCCTCAACATGGCAAATTGGGTATTATAGATCCCGAAGCCGGACGTGATGAGAATGAAGGTGTCATGTTCGTAGCTCCGGTTCACAAACCGGAACCGGAACGTATTGACGGCTACGGGAAGTTTACCGATCAGTTTCAGCACCCTTTCCCGTTGAGTGAGACGGAATTTTTAATTTCCTATACTCCGTTGGGCTATTACGTCGGACATCCGATGGAATTTGGCGTTTACTGGATGAATGCGGACGGAGAACGTGAGTTGTTGGTTTCTGATACGCGTATATCCTGCAATCAACCTGTATTGGTTGCTCCTCGCAAACGTCCGTTCCGCCGTTCGTCTTCGGTAGATTATACAAAGAATGAGGGTGTATATTACATGCAGAATATCTACGAAGGTAACGGATTGAAAGGAGTGAAGCCGGGTACAATCAAACAGTTGCGTGTGGTAGAAATCCAGTTCCGTGCAGCGGGTGTAGGCGAAGTGAATGGTAATGATAAAGGGGGAGGAGCTATCATGAGCTCTCCTGTAGGAGTAGGTAATGCAGCTTGGGACGTGAAGAGAGTGTTGGGTGTGACGGAAGTACAGCCCGATGGTTCTGCTTTCTTTAAAGTGCCTGCACGCAAACCTCTATATTTTCAGGCATTGGATGAAAACGGACGTGTCGTTCAGACGATGCGTAGCTGGTCTACTTTGCAACCGAACGAGGTGCAGAGTTGCGTAGGATGTCACGAGCATAAGAATACGGTTCCCGTAGCAGGGCATCCGGTATCTATGGCCATGAACAAAGGTATCAAGGCATTGGCTCCGGAAGATGAGATGGGTGAACGCAATTTCAGTTACCTGAAAGAAATCCAGCCTATCTGGGATAGACATTGTATCTCTTGTCACGATGGAGTGAAGCAGCCAATGAGCTTGAAAGGTGAATTGAAAGTAATGGATAAACCAAGCAAAAGAAAATATACGGATTCGTATTTGAGTTTGACCCATGCTACCCAGAATAAAGATGGAGGAGCATGGCGAGGTAATGCACACCATCCGGAAGTAAACTGGATCAGTGCTTTGTCCGAACCTACATTGCTGCCCCCTTATTTTGCAGGTTCTAACACGAGTAATCTGATTAAACGTCTGGAAAGCGGACATGGAGGTACTAAGTTGACTCCGCAGGAAATACGAAAAGTGGCTCTTTGGATTGACTTGCTTGTTCCTTTTATCGGAGACTACCGCGAAGCGAACAACTGGTCGCAAAAGGATCTCGACTTCTACAACTATTATGATAAGAAGCGGGAAGCAGCCCGTGCGGAAGATCAGGAGAATATTCGTCAATACATTCAATCCCTTCAAACTAAACAAGAGAAAAAATGAAAAAGAAGATATTGATACCTGTTAGTATGGCTGCTATGTTTCTTTGTGCGTCTTGGCAAGCAGCGGAAACTACGGTTTCACCGGACCGTTTGTTTTTGGCAGACAACGAGAAATCCTTGTTTGTAACAAACAGGGCAGGTTGTGAACTCATCAAGATGTCGTCCGACGGGCAGAAAATGGAAAAGAAAGTCTCTTTCTCGTCTCCTGTCAATGCCATGACGCAGGATGCGAATGGAAAACTTTGGGTGGTATGCGACGGAAACTACGGTACGATGTACGAATTGGACGGCAAGAAACTTTCGGTGCAATCTAAAACAAAAAGCGGAGCTACTCCTTCGGACATTCTGTATAATCCGTTGTCAAAGTCTCTTTGGGTGACGCAACGATTCAATAACGAACTTTGGGAGATTGACCCGGCAACCCGTAAGGTGAAAACTAAAATCGCTGTCGGCCGTGAACCTGTGTCGATGGCTGCCTTTGCGAGTGATTCCTGCCTGTTGATTGCTAATAATCTGCCGGAAATGCCTTCTACGGCTTATCCGATTGCTGTACAGCTCGACATGGTCGATGTACTTTCGAAAAAGGTTTCGGGACGTATCATGTTGCCGAACGGCTCTACGGATGTGAAGTCGGTAGCAGTGGACAAAAATCATACTTTTGCGTATGTCACTCATTTAATCTCCCGTTATCAGTTGCCTACCAATCAGTTGGATAGAGGATGGATGGCTACCAATACATTGTCTATCATTGATTTGAAAGCAAAGAAGTGGCTGACTTCCGTTATTCTGGATACTCCGCAGAAAGGAGCGGCCAATCCGTGGTCGGTCATTGTTACTCCGGATGATAAACAAATCATTGTAGCGGCTGCCGGCAGTCAGGAATTGGTGCGCATCGATCGTATTGCTTTGCACGAACGTCTTGCCAAGGCGAAACAGGGAGAAATGGTTACTCCTTCTATGAAAGCATGGGGTAATATACCCAATGATGCGGGATTCTTGTATGGTATCCGTGACTTCATTCCTACACAGGGAAAAGGTCCGCGTTCGGTGGTTGCCACGGGAGGTAAAATTTATACAGCCAATTATTATACATCGGAACTGGTGTCTATGGATTTGAACGGCAAGAACGTGCAGAAGCAGGTTTTGGGTGCTCCGTTGGCTTTCACTAAAGTAGGTAAAGGCGATATGTATTTCCATGATGCGACCATTTGTTTCCAAAATTGGCAAAGTTGTGCAACCTGCCATCCGAATGATGCACGTATGGACGGGCTTAACTGGGATTTGCTGAATGATGGCATGGGTAATCCGAAGAATACGAAAACTCTCTTGCTTTCGCATCAGACTCCGCCTTGTATGGCAACTGGTATTCGTAAGAATGCCGAAGTTGCGGTACGTTCGGGAGTGAAATATATTCTGTTTATGGAAGGAGAGGATGAAATCTATGAATCTATCGACGAATATCTGAAGTCTCTGAAACCTCTGCCCAGTCCTTATCTTCAGAATGGCAAACTTTCTGCGAAAGCGAAAAGGGGAAAGAAGATTTTTGAGGAAAACTGTGCAAGTTGTCACTCCGGACAATATTACACGGACCAGAAACAGTATAAGGTAGATTGGACTACCGGACCCGATAAAGGTTTGCCGATGGACGTTCCGGCTTTGAATGAGTGCTGGCGTATTTGTATGACGGTCGTAGCTATTCGATGAAAGATATGCTTAAGGTACACGGACCTCACAAACCGGTTTCCGAAAAAGAACTGGAAGAGTTGGAGGAGTACGTATTGTCTCTGTAGTGAACTTCATCCGTGCCTGAAAAATCTTTTATATAAAACTAATTTTGAATTTATATTTATGACAAGAATATATATTGCGATTCTAGCTTTTCTGTTTCCGGCATTTTTGTCTGCGCAGGCAAAAACGTTTGCAGGAACGGATTATTCGCAAGGAATTGTCTTCGTGATGGAAAATAATCAAATCGTGTGGCAACACAAAGCCCCCGATTCCAATGATCTATGGGTATTGCCTAATGGCAATATCCTTTTCACCACCGGACATGGAGTACTCGAAATGACTCGTCAGAACGATACCATCTTTCATTATGAATCTAAAAGCCTGGTCTTTGCCTGCCAACGGTTGAAGAATGGAAATACGTTTGTGGGCGAATGTATCACAGGCCGTATGTTGGAAATCTCTCCTAAAGGTAAGATTGTGAAAGAAGTGTGCATCCTGCCGGAAGGTGTGAAAGAGAAAGGATTTGCTTTTATGCGTAATGCACGGCGTCTGGATAACGGCCATTTTCTGGTGGCGCATTATGGTCCGCAGTGTGTGACGGAGTATGATATGAACGGAAAAGTGGTGTGGAACCTGGATGTTCCTGGCGGACCACATTCATTGACTCGTCTGCCTAACGGACATACACTGATTGCCGTAGCAGATAAAGATCAAAATCCACGACTAATCGAAGTAACGGCAGAAGGAAAGACAGTTTGGGAACTATCGAATGCGGATATTCCCGGCAAACCGTTGAAGTTTTTGGGAGGTTTTCAGTATTTCTCCGACGGACGTTTCCTGATTACAAACTGGACGGGACATGTAAATCCGAAAGAGAAAGTACACATGTTGTTGGTCGACCGGCAAAAGAAGATACTTTATTCTTTGGAAAATACTCCGGGCTTGAAAACCATGTCTTCTGTTTATAGTATGGATATTCCGGCAGGTGTTACCTCTTATCATTAATAAAGTATAGATCATAAGAAAAAGACATTGAAATTTGCACTATGAAGTATCATCGAATAAAATGCAATTTGTATAAAGCGGAAGGAAACAGTTGGGAACAGATGGCGGAAGAATTACTTTCATCCGCCGTTCGGGAAGAGAGAGTGGTCCGTCTTGTACTCTTTACACGCTGTACGGATAATCAGGAATACAAGTTTCAACGTTCCTTTCTGGAACAATGGGTGGAGCGGCATTTCGTTTCTCCCCGTCCGGTCGTTTCGCTTGTGGCTCAAAAACCGTTGGTGGCGAACTTGGTGTTGGAGGTACATTCATTGGTGGAAGCTGCAGATGAGGCGCTCACAATAGAAGAACAGTTCACTTCTTCTTCTGTCCGCTACCTCCGGATCGCGACTTCTCACTACCGGGAAATAATAGCAGGAGGACTTTGTGCGGATGATTTGAATCTTCCTGTTCGCGAACAATCGGAACAAGCGTTCAGAAAGGTTGAAGAGATATTGAAAACGGAACAGATGAATTTCGGTGACATTGTCCGTCAGTGGAATTATCTGGAACGTATCACCGATATTACACATGGCAATCAGTGTTATCAGGATTTTAATGATGTGCGCACTCTGTTTTATGCTTCTTCGGCATGGGAATCAGGCTATCCGGCAGCAACGGGGATTGGCACACAATATGGAGGCATACTGATTGATTTCAATGCTGTCAGCGGAGAAGTGGATATCGTTCCTTTGGATAATGACTGGCAACGGGCTGCTCATGTTTATTCGGATGAGGTACTGATTAGTCATCGGGCGGATACGGAGAAAGGAACTCCGAAGTTCGAAAGAGGAAAGTCTGTGTCCGACCGTCGGCAGGAAGTGATTTATATTTCCGGCACGGCTACTATCCGTGGCGAGGAAAGCGTAACGACCGGAGATGTACTTTTGCAAACGGAAATCACTCTTGAAAATATCCAGCATTTGATCGGACTGGAGGAGGGAAGAGAAAATTTGCCAGAACATTCCGGTAAGTTAGGACTTCTTCGTGTATATCTGAAGAATGAGGAAGATGCGCCGGCTGTGAAAGCAGATTTGGATAAACTTTGTCCGGATCTTCCTATTGCTTATCTTTATGCGGATGTATGCAGAGAGGAATTGTTGATAGAAATTGAAGGGATTGCTTATTTGTAAAAGCATTGTTTATTATAAAAGAAAAACAGATGAAACTGATTCGACTGATAGCTTCACCGGTATTGATGTACATCTTAGCGGGACTTTATGCCTTGATATTGGCAGTAGTCACTTTTGTGGAAAACTCTTATGGCCCTGCCATTGCCCGCGAGTATTTTTATTATGCTCCCTGGTTTATACTGTTGCAGTTATTGCAGGCAGTTAATCTATCGGCTATGTTCCTTCAGGGAAGCTATTTCAAGAGAATCAGTAAAGGCAGTCTGATTTTTCATGGAGCTTTTCTTTTTATTTGGTTGGGGGCTGCTGTCACTCACTATGTCGGAGTGACGGGTATCATGCATATCCGTGAGGGGGAAACGGCAAACAGCATGATGAAAGATGAGGGAGCAGGGATGGAAAAGACTTCCCTGCCTTTCTCTGTCACGCTGAATGATTTTAGGTTGGAGCGTTATCCGGGTTCTCATAGTCCGATGTCTTATGAAAGTGACTTGGTGATTAAGAGAGAGAATGAATCTCCTTTGCAGGCAACCATTCGAATGAATAAAGTGATTGATGTGGATGGTTATCGTCTGTTTCAGTCTTCGTTCGATCCCGATGAACAGGGCACTGTGTTGTCTGTGAGCTACGATCGTCCCGGTATGCAACTTACGTATACCGGATATTTCCTGTTGTTTGTTGGTTTTGTATGGACGTTGTTCAGTAAGAAATCCCGTTTCGGACGATTACGTAAAGAGTTGGGAGAAATGAAAAATAATGCTCCTTTCTGTCTGTTGTTCTTCCTGATTTTATCCGGAATATCAAGTATGCAGGTATTGAGTGCACAACAAAAATCTGTTTCTTTGCAGCAATCACCCATAGCAGCGCAACACCCTCTTGTGGTTTCTCAACTACCTTGTGTTTCTTCTTTACATGCCGAAAAGTTCGGTAGTCTGGTAGTACTTAATCCAAACGGACGTCTCGAACCCGTCAACAGTTATACATCTGCCATCTTACGCAAATTGTATGGAGCCGATCAACTGAACGGTATGGATTCGGATCAATTCTTTCTGAATCTGCTTTCTTTTCCCGATGAATGGGGAGCCTTTCCTTTTATCAAAGTCGATAATAAAGAGCTCCTTCAACGCTTCGGCAGGGATGGCAATTACATTGCCTGGCAAGATGTGTTTGATGCAGACGGCAACTATATCCTGACGAATGAAATGAACACGATTTACGCCAAACCGGCTTCGGAACGAAAACGACTGGACTCGGATTTATTGAAACTGGATGAATCGGTAAATATCGTCTATCGGATCATGCAACACCAGTTGTTACCGCTTTTCCCGGATGGAAATGATTTGCAGGGAAAATGGTATTCACCGGGTGATGATTTAAGTGCTTTTCAAGGGAAAGACTCTTTATTTGTAACCAAAATCATGGATTGGTATATCTATGAGTTAGGAAACGGAGTTCGTTCCAACAACTGGAAGGAAGCCGATAAAATCGTCGAAATGATGAATGTCTTCCAACAGGCAAAGGCTAAAGTTCCCACTATTGACAATCGGAAAGTGAAAGCCGAACTTCTCTATAATCAGCTGAATCTATTTTTCTGGTGTCGTCTGGCTTACCTGATTTTGGGCGGCATCCTACTTTTCATTGCTTGCGGAGAGATTATTGCGGACTTCAAATGGGGGAGAAAACTAAGTGGTATTCTGATTGCTCTCCTGACAATCGCTTTCCTTACGCATACGGCAGGTGTCTTGCTACGTTGGTATATTTGTGGGCACGCGCCTTGGGCGAATGCTTACGAGTCAATGATATGTACCTCTTGGTTGCTGGTAGGCAGCGGACTTCTGTTTGCCCGCCGATTCCGTATTCTTCCCGCATTAGCGGGATTATTGGGTGGAATCATGCTTTTTGTGGCAGGACTGAACCATCTGAATCCGGAAATCACTCCTTTGGTTCCGGTACTCCAGTCTTATTGGCTAATGTCTCATGTCGCTATTATCATGATCGGTTATGTATTCTTTGCGCTTTGCGCACTGACAGGACTATTTAACCTTGTATTGATGAATTTGCTTTCCGCCACCAATCGGTTGAAACTCCAGTTCCGCATCCGTGAACTGACATTACTGAATGAAATGTCAATGATCCTCGGCCTGTTCTTTATGACCGCAGGTACATTTCTAGGGGCCATCTGGGCCAACGTCTCCTGGGGTAGATATTGGGGCTGGGACCCCAAAGAAACTTGGGCATTGATTTCAATCGTTGTTTATGCATTGGTGCTTCACATCCGTTTCATTCCTCTTCTGAAAGGAAAGACCGACTGGTGTTTTAATCTGCTTTCGGTTGTAGCCATTCTTTCCGTTATCATGACTTGGTTCGGAGTGAATTACTATTTAAGCGGTCTACATTCTTATGGAAAAACCGAAGGAGGAGATTTTTTATTGTGGATATGGGGACTGGGAGTCTGTCTTGTGTTTGTGTTGGCATTGTTTGCGCGTAAACGGTTGAATAATTATTTAAAAATAAAAAATAACTCTCTATAAAAATTCCACATTTGGGAATTATTGCTACCTTTGTCTCAAATCAAAAGAGTAATGAAAATAATCGATTCTGAAAAGCTGGAAGATTTCATTAAAAAACATGCAGATGCTAATAATGCCATTGAAAAGTGGGTAGAAAAAATAGAAGCTGCAAATTGGAAAAATCATAATGAACTAAAAAAAGATTTTCTTTCAGCCGATTATGTAGGAAATAATCGCTATGTGTTTAATATTCGCGGTAATAATTATCGACTCGTTTCAGTTGTTGTTTTTTTTGCAGGTACAATGGTAATTCGTTTTATTGGCACTCATAATGATTATGATAGAATTGATGCTAAGAATATTTAAGAAGGAGGGTATTATGAAAATTAATAATGATTCCCAATACAGGGAATATAAAAGGGCAGTAGAAGTTCTGATTGAAAAAGGAACTAAACTTGGTGATATGGAGTTGCTGTCGGATTCTGATAAAGAAGAATTTGTACGTTTGACAGACGCTATTTATGAATGGGAAGCAGCATACCATCCTCTACCGGGAAAGGTTTCTACAATCATAACAGACGCTATAAAAAAACGTATGGACGCTGAAAATATAAAGCAGAAAGAAGCTGCGCAGAAACTGGGCATTTCAGAGTCTCGTATCAGTGAGCTTTTATCTGGGAAACGGGCGCTTAATTTAAATCTGGTGAAACGTTTACGAGATAATTTCGGAATTTCAGCTGATTTTATACTTGATAATATGTAAACTGATCTCTGCCACATTTTTGTCTTTCTTTTAAGTATTATACGGGGAGAAACAAAAATGTGGCAGCTCTTATACTCAATGACTTATCACTCAAAATAGCTAAAAATAAGAGAAGTTTACATGAAATGTATATAGAGTTTTTGCTTTTTTCGGAGCGAAAACTGCATTTTATTACCAATTACTTGAATTTCAATATTTTGATTGTCCTATTGTCGTGTTTCCAACCTTTTTCCACCTCGGCATATTGTTCCAGTTCCTTTGTTGTGATGCCTCGTTCTGTGTTCAGTCCCATTTTTTTATATACTTGTTTTAGCATGCTTTTCGCTTCTTGAACGGAAAGTTCGGAGTCTATGGGAAAAGTGCGCTGAATAGATATTTTCATTTGTCCCGATTGCTTAATCGTATGTTCGCTGCTTACATTCAATGCTGTCCGCAATTTATTTTCGTTATAATCGGATTCGCGAATAAAATCCCCTCCGAACCGGCAGAAACAATCGTATAGGTATCTGTCGGTGGTAGTAGTAATCAGATTTCCCAGCATGCGTTGGTAGCGTTTTTGCAATTTTTTGTCGGTAGCCCTACTCATCTTTTCCATTTCTTCCAGTTTATGAACAATAAGCTGTGCCCGTTTCTTCTTTGCCAGACGATGTTGGATGGCCATACGTTCATTGTCCGAAACCGGCATAAGACGCTCTTCATGAGAGAATGCGAAGTAATCGGTCTGCTGGTAGGCATTACAAAGCAGATCAGCGGAAGTATATAGTCGTTTCACTTGTTCTTTCTCATATAAATTGGCTATCAGAAACGGGTCGGGTTTTCCATTCGCATCCAAATAGGGGAGATATGAATTCTCTCCGATGGCTTCCTGCAACAAAGTACGTTCACCGATATTTGAGGTTCGTGCCAGTTGTTTTTTCCACCCGTTGAAAATACTGGCGGCTCCTTCTATCCAACTGTCAATTTCATTGGCAGACATACATTCCAGGTCCGGACGGATAGAAGCAATATGTGTCACGGTGTTTACTCCACCTCGAAATCGTCCGATGATTTGAATTGCTTCGGTAGCCGGATCAATAACCGATTGGGTTGCACCGTACAAATCACTGATGAGAATCACATGTGGCGGGTTTTTGCATACAATATCCACAGCAGAGTAGAAACGTGAAGTGAAGAAATTGTAACGTTCCAGTTCGGTTATCATTATGGACTTCTTGCGGCGGTTACCTTTCCACAACTTATACTGTCCGTCTTCGCTACAAAAGGTGCAAGCATTGTTCAATTCGGGAATCAATCGGTAGAAACTGTCTATTGAGTCGATACTGTTACAGAAGATACAGACTGTGCCGCGTTTGGCTTCAATTACCTCTTGCAAAGTAGCCAGTACATTGTTTGTAGTAATCAGTTTTAGTTTCTGTTGATATGCGTAGTCCGGTTGGATTAATACTCGTGTGAAACCATCGAAGCGATTATCTTTTTCGGGTACGATGGGTGTAGCTGAAATCAATGCCTTGTCCCGGAAACGGAAAAAATCATTCATCGGTTCGCGGATGGAATCACGGTAATGTACGTCCTGTACCAACTTCTCACATTCGTCAAACAAGATAAAACACTCTGCGTACATATCTATATCTACGGCCTGCATGGCTTCTTTAATTTTGGTAAAGCCTTCGGGAGTAGTCAGCAATTTGTAATGTTTGTCCTGGTTCTTCTCCAGAAAGTCGGTGACTTGCCGGATGCTAACCCCTTTGTAGATAGCCAATGAATTCTTGTGTACCTTTGCTTTAGATTCAATGACAGGCACATTGGGCTCGATAATAATAGACTTTCGGGGTGCTGTCAATTCGCAGTGTGTAGCGCCCAGTCCGGGGAGGAGTTTATTAATAATACAATTGGTCGGGATGAAGTCTTTGCCGGCACGTTTCAATGCATCCGCAAAGTATTCACCTTTTCGGATGGAGTAAATTCTGTCGTATTCCATGTTGTTTTAGTATTTTCGTTTGTTATGTTTTTCAGGATTATATTTCTCGAATCCGGCTGCTGTTATTGTCCTTTTCAGATGCTTTTCTGCTTTAAACACAACGTTCTTCACTTCTATGGATTCTGCCCGATGGTTTTCACTGGGTTCTTTGTCCTCGCAGAAACTGCCGTTAAGAGAGAAACTGCCGAAGTCATCCAGATTGAGAATGTTTCCATCCTTCAGAATGGCTTCTATTCCTTCCAGTACCATACTTAGATTTTTATATGCATCACCTTTTGTGATATTATTCCTGAACGCCAGATACTCTACAAAAGCTTTTGTATCAAGTGTATCCCATGATAGCAGTTGTACACGAATGTTTGTATCCTTATCTCCTGTAAAGGTATCTGCAAAGCGAGTTGTTTTATAAAGTATACTCATACTATAATTTCTTTTAGATGATTATTAGATGTTGCAGTTGAGTAACTTCAGAAATGGACTTGTGTAACCAGATAGTTGCACAAGTGTATCTGGATAGTTGCTCAAGTGCAACAGATTAATTCATGCGGATGAATTTGCTAAAAGATAAGGGGGAATTATTAATATATGGAGTAGAACTAATTACATCTTCCTTATGAATTGGTAAAAACATCTTGTCGATTAAGACGGTACAAAGGTAGACTATTTTTATGAAGTAGACTATTCTTATTTTATATAATAATCCAGTATGCACAAATTAATTCTCACATCAATACTTTTGTTTTCATCTGCGAAGATATATATAAAGGCTTGTCTTGATATTTCTTCCATGTTTGCATAAGTAATAGCTGTTTGTAGTGTATATATGTCCAATATATTGGCTATATATATCCAACATACTGGAGATATATACACACCATGTTTATAGTTAATAATGTATTTGAGCCTTTTGATATTTGTTTTTGAATATCTTCAGAAAAGTAGTTTGAAAAATTTGGTTGTATTCAAACTTATTTGTTTCTTTGCTAAATATAAACATAAAAAACAAACATGAAAAGTTTACTGTTCTTAATGATTACTGCACTAATGTTTGCTGGATGTAGCAAAGATGAAGATAAAGATGAGTTTTATGAAAAACAAATTACTGCGAATGAATTAGAGTCCGGTACAGGGACTTATGTAATGAACAAAGGTTCGTATACATATTACTTAGTTTTTAAAAATGGGGGATTAGGATACTATACATATAAAGGAGATAAATTTACAAGCATTCACTTTGTTGATTATTCCATAAATAAGAATAATCTCAACCTTGTTAAACATCCATACATGGAAGAAGTTTTGGGAGGTGAAAAAGAATACTATACTCTTTATATCAGTTTTGTTCATTGGGGACATGAGAAAACCACAGATAATGGAACTGGAGGTGAGCAATTATTGATTAGAGGTGATAACTATCCTTATGAATTTGCGATAGGATATTATAATAAGAGTTCTATTTCTTTAAAATAATAAATCTAAAAACTTAAAGCTATAAGAAACTGTAGAGTATGAAAAAGATAATTCTTATTATAATTTTGTTTTGTGGATTTGTTCTCACTTCTTGCGAATCGGAGCAAGTAAAAATGGGAAGAAGAGCGGTATATGATAAGATAAACTCTGATTTATCATCAGGAGAGATTGAGGGTGAGTCGCATTACGTCATTGAAAAAGGAAACGTCTGTGGGGAGGTAGAGTATCATCATTTCAATAGTTAATACAAAGCTTCTTGTATGTTAACAACCTATATCTCAAGTATTAATAGTCTACACGTTGGCTATTAATACTTGAGATATAGGTTGTTTGCATTAAGAAATCCATTTATTAAAACGGTTCTATATAAAGAAGTAATTATTGAATTACCAATTATCGGATTCGTTACCAACCAGGCCGTTTTTTACAGCTTCTTCAATTTTATCCATGATAACATTTGAATATGCGTGAGCCATAACCAATGCTTTCGATGAAGTCTTTTTAGCTTTATGCGCATCTTTTTCTACGAAAGGATAGCATGTTTCAAGTGCCCATTGTTCGTTAGATAGTGTAGGTTTTGTGGAGCCATTGGAAAAAGCAGACATAACGCCACCACCAATTGATTTTTCGACATCATAGCACTGTACAGTATAGGTCACACGAATTTTTTTGTCCTTGATATCAACTTTTATAATTGGATGTATGCTGACAATATATGCGTTCATTCCGCCTGTATGACCAGCAATACCAGCAACATATCCTTTGCCAATAATAACTCCTGCTTCTTTGTCATTAAGTTGAATGACAGAGTTTGCATCATTAAAAGACTCAACAAACCAATGATTAAGAGTAACATATAATTTCTCTTTTGTTTGTTCTCCACACTCAATGACTTGTGTGTACGTCAAAGAGTTGTTTTTATCCAATGATAATTGAGAGCCTATATTGGCTGCTGCGTTTTCCCACTTATCACCAAACTTTTCTTTGGCGTACTTTTCAAGTTCTTCACTGCGCATAAGTTGTGCGCTTACACTAATTGCCATAAATCCAATTAGAATACTGAAAATAATTCTTTTCATACAAAATGTTTTTTCTTTCCCAGTCCCAAAAAGAAAGATGTTAATAATTATAATGTGTTAGGTTGGAATTGTAAAATTGTAGTTCAATCCAGAAGATTTGCTGTCATTGATATATGTGATTACATTATTATTTCTGGAATATGCTGTAATTGATACAGAAGAATCAATAGAAAAGAATACTTTTGCTTTCATAACGTTTGTTTTGCTTTTTTTATTGTGTGCAAAGTTATTGCAAAAAGAAGATAATCGCAAATTTTTGATGAGTATAATTTATGTATATAACTCTTTTTTATTATAGAGAACTAAATTTTCCGTAATACTTGTCTTCTCATATGAATACTAAATTATATAATTTCATATTGCTGTCTGAACTTACTATGATCTTTTGATAGCGGTATGGCTACAATTCTGGCTATAATTCTTTCAAATGACAAGATTGAAGAGTTTATTCAGTATTTTGGAATAGATGCATCTGAATATGTTATTTGCCATGCCATTACTACTGTGTATCTGAGTGATGAAGAACGAAAAATAGGGTTTCTATTTCTTCTGGAAAAGCTGTTTGTTGTGAATATATACGCTGCATGCAGGATATATATGCGCTACATGTTGGCTATATATGTCCAACATGCTGGAGATATATACCCAATATGTTTATAGTTAATAATGTAAGACAAGATTTACTTGATTAAAAAATGTTTTCAAAGTATTTCTGTCCTCGTTTATAGTTAAAACTCGTAGTGGTACAATGACATAGAGATTGCAAAAGAATAGAAATATGTATGGAATAAAGTTCTTAAAATGAAAGTTATGACTATTTCTAGTAGCTGAAATGATAGCTATAGCAGCACAATCTCCATTTGATTTAAGTATTATACGGGGAGAAAATCGCCTTGCTTTTATTAAGTGGGGCGATTATTCATTGGGCGTCGATGCACGCATTTTGATTTCCGCATCCAACACGATTGAATGATTGGGAGATGCCGGATCTTTGATTTTCTCTAAAATAAGTTCGGCAGCTTTTTTCCCCATCTGGTACAAAGGCGGTTCTACTGTAGTCAATTTGGGATAGACTATGTTGGAAAGTTCGGTTCCTGAAAAACTGGCTACGGCGATTTCTTCGGGTATTTTTTTCCCAAGTTCCCTCAATCTGTTCATAGCTCCAATAGCCAATGTTTCCGTAAAAGCGAAAATAGCATTAAAAGGAATATTTCTTTCCACTAATATATCCGCTGCTTTTTTCCCTTCCTCAAAAGTCATACCGGTTTTTATCAGCATATTATTCTTATCAAAAGGAATTCCGAATTTAGCCAAAGCGTCTTTGTATCCTCTGACACGTTCTATGGAGTTGTAAATATCGTCCGGTCCCTGTATATGAACAATCTGTTTGCGTCCGCTTCGGATCAGACTTTCTACGAGAAAGAATGACTTCATATAATCGTCCACTATTACCTGCGGGACTTCAAGTCCATAGGGAATACGATCATAGAACACCATAGGCATTCCCGCTTGCTGCAAACGGGAATATTCCTCCTTATTCCTTTTATAACTGCAAAGGCAGATGATGATGCCATCCACCATGAATCCTTCCATCAGTTGCAGGTTCTCTTTTTCTTTTTCCGGATCTCCTCCCGACTCTGCAATAATCACCTTTATATTTTTGGTGTGAAGCACTTCTTGTATTCCGTTTATTACTCGTGAAGCAAACGGCGTAACCATTTCAGGAACGATCACTCCCACGGTATTAGTATGTCCGTATTTAAGGTTGATTGCTACAGGGTTTGGTCTATATCCCAATCTTTTAGCCGCTTCTATCACCTTTTCTTTCGTTTCTTTACGGATATTCTTGTCATCTCCCAATGCACGAGATACTGTGGAGACGGATATTGACAAATGTCGAGCGATGTCTTTTATGGTTATATACTTCATGCTGAATGATGGTTTAAATCAAAGCAAAGATATTGATTTCAAACAATAAATCCTAATATTGGAGTAAAATACGAATCCCATTTGCTTTTGTGTAATGCTTTTGTAACGTTTGCAGATTTTGGGAACGTTCCCGCAATCGTTTGCAGGCAAAAGAGTTAGGAAAAAACTTTTTTTCAAGCTCTTGTTCTTTATCTTTGTTACATCAACATGATGTCGAACTAAAGAAAAAGAACTATGAAAACACACCTCTTTTCTTATAAGTGCAGTCGAAAGCACATCAAAGTTTACCATCTATTTGAATTGGTAATAATTAAAGGATAAAAAACGGTCATGGACAAGAAAGTACGAAGTATCGAAATTTCGAAACAGGTTCCAATTGTGGGCAACTATGATGTAGTTGTCTGCGGTGGCGGACCAGCTGGTTTCATTGCGGCCATTGCGGCTGCTCGCAGTGGTGCGAAAACTGCTGTTGTGGAACAATATGGGTTTTTAGGTGGAATGGCTACAATGGGGCTTGTTACTCCTTTGAGTGTTTTCACCTATAATAATGAAAAGGTGATAGGCGGTATTCCATGGGAATTTATCGAACGGCTGGAGAAGATGGGAGGCTGTATCATTGAGAAACCTCTTGGCAATGTAGCTTTTGATCCGGAGCTTTACAAGCTTTTATGCCAGCAAATGATGTTGGAAGCCGGTGTGGATATGTATATGCACTCTTACTTAAGCGGTTGCCAGGCAAAAGACGGCAAAATATCCTGTATCCTCTTTGAGAATAAGAATGGGACAGAAGCCATCAGTGCCGATATGTATATCGACTGCACTGGGGATGGTGACCTTGCCGCTATGGCGGGTGTTCCGATGCAGGCTGATGAATGTAAACCGCTGCAACCTCTTTCCACCTATTTTATATTAGGAGGTGTGGATACAGATTCGCCCATGATAATCGATGCCATGCACCATAATAAACAAGGGCAGAATTGTCATTGCATTGCAGTTCGTGAGAAACTTCTAGCAATGAAAGAGGCACTTGGCATCCCCGAATTTGGAGGCCCCTGGTTTTGCACCACTCTTCGTCCGGGCGAAGTAACGGTTAATATGACACGTACTGCAGGAAATGCCATTGATAATAGAAATTTTACCGCAGCGGAATGTCGCTTACGGGAAGATGTATTTAGAATAGCACGAATCTTTAAAGAGAACTTTGAAGAGTTTAAAAACAGTTATGTGACGACCGTCGCCGTACATGCCGGTATTCGTGAGACACGCCGTATCAAAGGTGTACATACCATTACAGCAGAAGAATATGTGAATGCTTATAAATATCCTGATAGCATATCACGCGGCGCACATCCTATAGATATCCATGTGGCAGCAGGTGCGGAACAGAGCGTAACCTTCCTTAAAAAAGCGGCGTATGTACCTTATCGCGCTCTTATAGCTGAAGATTTTCCGAATCTGCTCGTAGCGGGACGCTGCATTAGTGCTGATAAGACTTCCTTTGCGTCACTTCGCGTTCAGGCAAGTTGTATGGGGGTAGGACAAGCCGCAGGAGTGGCAGCCGCACAATGTATAAAGGCAGGTGTGACCGTACAAAAGGCTGATATTGACAATCTCATAGAGGAATTGAAGAAACTAGGCGCAATTATATAAAGAAGAACCAGAATATGGAACAGTTAGATTATATCATTATTTTACTCTACTTTCTCGGACTGATTGCCGTGAGTGTTGTGATGTCCCGGAAAATTAAAAACTCCGAAGATATGTTTATTGCCGGGCGAAATTCTTCGTGGTGGCTGTCGGGAGTCTCTTCCTACATGACTATCTTCTCGGCAAGTACCTTTGTCGTTTGGGGAGGCGTTGCTTATAAATCGGGACTTGTTGCGGTAGTCGTTGCACTTTGTCTTGGCGTAGCATCGTTTATTGTCGGTAAATGGATCTCGGGCAAATGGCGGGAGCTACGTATCAAATCTCCGGGAGAGTTCCTCACCATCCGGTTCGGACACCGCACGGTAAGTTTTTACACAATTTCAGGGATTATAGCCCGTGCGGTACATACAGCAGTGTCTCTGTATGCGGTAGCGGTTGTGATGTGTGCATTAATCAAAGTCGATGGTGGCAGTATTTTTGCAAGTACAGGTATGATGGGCGATTCACCGATGGGTTACCTTAGTATTTGGTGGGCGCTTCTCATCCTTGGTGCCATCGCTCTTGGATACACCATTGCCGGAGGATTTCTTGCGGTACTAATGACTGATGTAATTCAGTTCGGAGTACTTCTGGCCGTGGTTGTATTTATGATACCTCTTTCATTTAACGCGGTAGGAGGCGTAAGTGCATTTATCGATAAGGCCAGTGAGATACCGGGATTCTTCTCGGGCACATCTCCGACCTATACATGGGGGTGGCTTTTACTGTGGATATTTCTCAATGTGTCCATGATTGGCGGCGACTGGCCGTTTGTACAGCGATACATAAGCGTGCCTACTGCAAGAGACGCAAAAAAGAGTACTTATTTAATCGGAATTCTTTATCTCGTCACTCCTCTTATCTGGTATCTTCCTACCATGATTTATCGCGTGATGGAACCCGGACTTGCGCTTGATTTGGATGCAACCACAATGACTTTCAACGGCGAACACGCTTATGTGAATATGAGCAAACTCGTGCTCATGAAAGGAATGGTCGGTATGATGTTGGCAGCGATGCTATCGGCCACATTGAGTAATGTTTCGGGCATTTTGAATGTATATGCCAATGTATATACCTATGATATTTGGGGACACAAAGAGAAAAACCGTCAGGCAGATGAGAAAAAGCGTATCAAGGTAGGACGTCTCTTCACATTTGTCTTTGGGCTTGTGATTATCGCTTTGTCAATGCTCATCCCGTTTGCCGGAGGTGCCGAAAAGGTGGTAATAACTCTTCTTACTATGGTGATGTGTCCTTTATACATTCCGTCGATATGGGGACTGTTCTCGAAGCGGCTGACAGGCAACCAACTTATTTCTGCAATGATTCTTACCTGGCTCGTTGGTATTATGGCTCGCGTCATAATTCCCGCCTCCGTTATTAGTCCAAGCCTTATAGAGTCAGTTGCCGGTTGTGTACTTCCTGTACTTATCCTTGCAATCATGGAAGTTTGGTCGGCACGTAAAAAGTATGAAGACAAAGGTTATCAAGCCATTTGTGAATATACTGATCCTGAAGCCGATCGCGAACCGACATTAAAGGAGAAGAAAGCGGTATTAATCTATTCACATTTGGCTGTTAACTGCTTCTGTATTACCATTGGTGTCGTTGCGCTCTTACTGATAGGTCTGCTTATTGCCGGCGATCCGAAGACCCTTGCGGTCAAAGGGATTGTGATAGGAAGTATCGTACTGATGATTGCCATGATACTTGCTTATGTGATATACAGAATTATATATGCAAGACGTCTGAAAATGTCTAGCTAGTCAATTATTAATAACCCTAAATACTAATCAAATGAATCTAAAGATGTTATTGTTTGCAAGTGTGTCGCTTGTGCTTTTTGCATCTTGTCATAACTCGGATGAACCGTATATGACACTCGCGACAAAGACACTTGATGTAGAAGCAGAAGGTGGGCTTTTCACTGTTGACCTTTCATCTAATGTCTATTATAGAGTCAATAACGATTGCCAGACCGATGGAAGCGATAGCCATTGGGCAGTTGTTGATTCGCATGAGACACAAGGTGAGATTACTAAGTTTACAATCAAAGTCTCTGAAAATTCATCGACTAGTTCACGTGTCGGTGCCATTCGTTTCATTGGCGATGATGTAACTCCTCTAAAGCTGGTTATTACCCAAAAGATGATTGTTCCGAAAGGTATCAGTCCTACCACAGAATCGATTGACGCAACTACAACAGAATCCTCATTCAAAGTCTTTGGCGATAAGGAGTGGAAGGCTGTGTGTACAGATGCGGATGTGACCGTTTCTCCTGCAAATGGGGTAGGCGAATGTGATATTAAACTTACTTTCCCGGAGAACAAGACATTTACCAAAAGGACAATTAAAGTAACGGTAACCATCCAGGATGATACAGACTATACCTATACTCTTGTACAAGATGCTTTCTCGGGTATTTTGGCTGATTGGGACTTGAAGAGTTTAACTGCCAACACAAGTGGAACATTTGCTGATGATGAGGCACAATCGGTATTCCCGGGAACCAATGGCAAGTATCTTGCTCCGAGTGCCGGAAGTGGTAAGATTGAGTATTGGGCGTGTGACCGAACGGATTATGTAGTGCAGAATGCCATATGTGAGCGTGCAGTGGGTGGTAATGGTGACCCGTATGTGTCAGGAGCCGTTCCCGGTGATTATTGGTATGTCTATGGGGATATGAAAGGTACGACCATTCCTGCCGGTACCAAGATACACTTCTATTTTGTGACCAAATTAGGAACGATGTGTTCTAACTACTGGATGATCGAGTTCAAGGATGGAGAAGAATGGAAACCGGCTCTTCCGACTTCGACTCTTCAGGAAAGTGCGACAGAGACACTGTCGGGTGCACCTATCAATTATTCGGCAACTATTACCTATAATTTTGCGGGAATGTTGCTCGATAACAAAAATAATGGCGCATATATCCCTGCCGAAGGAATATTTACCACGACTAAGGATATGGATGAGATTGTGTTACGGTTTGGACAGGCTGGTCGTTTATGTCTTAGCGGTGCCAAATATGCTGGGAAGTATATCGATTGCACACACGCAAGTGGCCAGACACGTTTTTCAGCGCAACATCCGAGTAATCCTGAAACAGGTGAGGCAATTAAAGAGTATAACCAACATGTATTGCTTGAAATCGTAGAATAAAGAGTATGAAAAAAAGTATATTAAGCCTGTTATTGGCATGTTTCCTGCAAATCAATCTGGCTTTTGCACAGAATGTAATGAAGGGTGTCGTTAGCGATGCCAATGGTCCTCTTGTCGGAGTGGTGATCCACGATAAAGACAATGCAAAAGGTACTACCTCCGATATGTCGGGAAAGTATGCGCTCAATGGCGCTGAATCAGGTCATACAATAGAATTCCGTTATCTTGGTTATGTGACCGAGACTGTGGTATGGGATGGTAAAAGTGTAGTAAATATAAAACTTAAAGAGGATGCTGTACAACTTGAAGAGACGGTTGTTATCGGCTATGGATCTGTAAAGAAGAAAGATCTTACAGGTGCGGTCGGTGTAATCAATAGTTCGCTTATCGAGAAACAGAGTACGTCTCAACTTTCACAATCTTTGCAAGGACTGATTCCGGGACTGACGGTTACCCGTTCGAGCAGTATGCCGGGAGCGAGTGCTACGGTTCAGGTGCGTGGTGTGACAACAATGTCTGATTCGAGTCCGCTTATCCTTGTCGATGGTATGATGGTCAGTAGCCTCGACAATATAGCAAGCGAAGACGTACAGCAGATTACTGTACTTAAAGATGCAGCTTCTGCATCCATCTATGGTGCCCGTGCTGCTGCCGGTGTTATCTTGATAACGACTAAGGAGGCAACCGAGGGACAGCTTTCGATCGGTTATAACGGAGAGATTTCGTTGTCTTCTCCTACCGAATTTCCGAAATTCCTGACCGACCCTTATCACTACATGACAATGTATAACGAATGGTCGTGGAACGATGCCGGTAATCCTGCGGGAGGCGAGTTTGCCAACTATTCACAGGACTACATCGACAACTATGCTACCAACAACAGGTATGATCCCATTCAATATCCTATCTATGATTGGAAAGACGCTATTCTTTCGAATACTGCTATGCGCCATAAGCACAACTTGACCATGACGTATGGCAACAAGGTAATCAAGAGCCACACTTCCGCTACCTACGAAAATGCCGACGCTATCTATAAAGGTTCAAACCACGAAAGAATCTCTATCCGTTCGCGTAATAATCTCAAGATTAGTGATAAGCTCTCCGGTTCTATCGATTTCTCGGTACGTTATGCCACGAAAAATGATCCGACTTCCGGTAGTCCGATTCGTGCAGCTTATATGTATCCTTCCATTTATTTGGGACTTTATCCGGACGGTCGGGTAGGTCCCGGTAAAGACGGCAGTCTTAGCAATACGCTTGCCGCCTTATTGGAAGGCGGAGAGAAGAAGACCGTATCCAACACAATGACCGGTAAATTCTCGTTGAGCTATAAGCCCATAAAAGATTTGACCCTTACTGCCAATCTGACTCCTACCGTCGGAACTGTTTCGATCAAGGAGATGAAGAAAGCCATACCTGTTTACGATGCATACGAAACCGATGTTATGCTGGGATATGTTTCGGGATATACTTCCAATTCGCTAAGTGAAGAACGCCGTAACATCAAATCATTGGAGAAACAATTCATCGCTACATACGACAAGACCTTCAGCAAGGTACATAACTTCAATGCCATGGTCGGTTATGAAGATTATAGTTATACGTATGAAACGATGTCGGGGTCGACCAACGATATGTCTTTGTCTTCTTTCCCTTATCTTGATTTGGCGAACAAGAATGCTCTTGCCGTAGCCGGCAATTCTTATCAGAATGCATACCGTTCATTTTTTGGCCGTGTCATGTATAATTACGACAGCCGCTACTACCTCCAGCTCAATGCTCGTGAAGACGGATCTTCACGTTTTCACAAGGATCACCGTTGGGGATTCTTCCCGTCCGCATCGGTGGGTTGGGTCATCTCTAACGAGAAATTCATGCAAAACATAACCCCGATAAACTATCTGAAGTTCCGTGCCTCTATCGGTACGCTCGGTAATGAGCGGATTGGAAATTATCCTTATCAGACATACATTTCGTTCAATAATGCTATTATGTATGACAGTGCAGGTTCTACGCCCCAATCTTCGATGTCTGCCGCTCAACAGGATTATGCGTATGAGAATATCCATTGGGAGAAAACACAGAGCTGGGATATAGGTGTGGATGCCGCTTTCTTTAACAATCGTCTTGACTTTAGCGCAGACTATTATTATAAGAAGACAACAGATATGCTCTTGTCAGTGGCAATCCCGTCGTTTACAGGTTATTCGGCACCTGACAGGAACGTAGGTAAAATGCATACCCGCGGTTGGGAAGTGAAACTTGGCTGGTCTGACCGTATCGGAGATGTAAATTATGCGGTAAGTTTTAATATCTCTGATTACAAGTCTATAATAGATAATCTTAATGGCAAGCAGCAATTTAACAGCGATGGTACCATTATTACTGAAGGTGCAGAATATAACTCCTGGTACGGATATAAAACTGCAGGTTTATTCCAGACCGCAGAGGAAGTCAGTGAAAGCGCTCTGCTTTCGGCTTCTACCAAACCGGGTGATGTGAAATATGTAGATGTCAGCGGTCCGGACGGCACTCCTGACGGAATTATCAATGAGACATATGACCGTGTAGTGCTTGGCAGCTCATTGCCACACTATCTATATGGAGGTTCTATTAGTTTGGGCTGGAAAGGTCTCTCTTTCTCCCTACTCTTCAATGGTGTCGGGAAACAACTTTCACGCCTCACCGAGAGTATGATTCGCCCCATGCAGGGACAATGGCTTCCGGCTCCGTCGGTCCTTCTGAACGACAATGGCAGCCGTAATTATTGGAGTGTATATAACACTGCAGAGCAGAACGCGGCAGCCAGCTATCCCCGTTTGAGTCATCAGGGCGGTGAATACAACAACTACAAAATGTCGGATTACTGGCTCAAGAGTAGTGCCTATATGCGTATAAAGAATATCAACGTTGGCTATACAGTTCCTAAAAAAATCGTCTCTAAAGTCGGAATCAAGGGACTTCGGGTGTACGTCAATATCGATGATCCATACTGCTTTGATAGTTATCTTTCGGGATGGGACCCTGAAGCAGGCGCTTCTACCTATATCACACGCACTTATACGTTTGGAGTGGATATCAAATTCTAATGGAGTATGAAAAAATTACATAATATGAAAAAAATACATATATTGATTTGCATGATAGCTCTTCTATCTGTAACTTCTTGTGTGAACCTCGATCTGAATCCTCCTTCAGCTGCATCCAGCGAAAACTGGTTCTCGTCACCGGAGGAAGTTCGAATCTCGTTGAACGATTTTTATCGCAGTACTTTCTTTGTTATAGAAGAAGGTTGGACGCTGGACCGTAATACGGATGACTGGGCGCAACGAACCAACATTTATACCATTGCGGCAGGTTCACTGAATGCGTCTTCTACAAGTAATCCTAACATCAAGACTGTTTGGAGTTACACGTATAAGAACATTAGTCGTGCCAACCGGATTTTGGAGGCACTCGACAAACTTGAAGGCAAATATTCCACCACTGAACTGAATACGCTTCGTGCCGAAGCCCGTTTTTTCAGAGCGTTTGCTTATTCACGTTTGATTACTCTTTGGGGAGATGTTCCTTTCTACGTGACTTCGATTACTCCGGAGGAAGCATTTGAGATGGGGCGTACCGACAAAGCTGTCGTTCTGAAACAAATTTATGAAGATTATGACTATGCAGCAGAAAATTTGCCGGCCGCAAATAATAATAGCGGCGCCACCCGTGTGGACAAAGGAACGGCTTATGCTTACAAGGCGCGTACCGCTCTCTATCAACACGACTACGGGACTGCCGCAAAGGCTGCGCAAGATTGTATGGATCTGGAAGTATATGACTTGGCCCCTGATTATGGAGAACTTTTCCGCGACAAGACAAGAGGAAGCAAAGAAGTTATTTTCTCTGTTGCTCACTCAAGCGACCTTGAATTGGATGAAAACGGTAAACCTACTACACAGGCTATCGGTTCCTTTATTGCCCGTTCGGCAGGCGGTACACATAATGCACAACCTTCGTGGGAACTTCTTGCTGTCTACGAAATGACGAATGGCAAGACGATTGATGAACCGGGCAGCGGTTTTGATCCTCACGATCCATTTGCCAACCGCGATCCCCGTTGCCTGGAAACGTTTGCTGCTCCCGGCAGCCGTATCTATGGTATTGAGTGGAATCCTGCGCCAAACGCACTCGAAATAATGGACTATACGCAAAATCGTATGATTACAAATAAAGATTCCAAAGGCGGTTCGGATGCTTCCAACTGTGCTTACAATGGTTGTTGCCTGCGCAAAGGCGCGCAAGAATCATGGCGTACTACTTTGTATAACGACAACCCTGTTATTCTCATGCGTTATGCCGATGTCTTGTTGATGTATGCCGAAGCTAAGATTGAACTGGGGGAGATTGACGCTACTGTCCTTGCTTGCATCAACGATGTCCGTGCCCGTGCTTATGGCACCACCCGTACACAAACCAACGACTATCCGTCCATCACGACAACCGATCAGACGGCATTGCGCAAAGTGCTCCGTCGTGAGCGTCGTGTGGAGTTTGCATGGGAAAATCTGCGCTATTTCGACTTGCTTCGTTGGCATCAGTTTGAGAATGCTTTCGGACACAATATGTACGGATTTACCCGTACAGCCAACAGGGCAAAGGAATACTTTGCGGCAGGCAACTGGTTTTGGCCGGAGACTCCGACATTTGACAAAGACGGATTTCCTTCTTTTGAAGCGATGGCCGACGGAACCTATATCGTCCAGCATGGTGAACGTAAGTATGATGAGAAGATTTATTTGTGGCCATTGCCAAGTGATGATGTATTGATAATGAATGGCAAACTTGTTCAAAATCCAGGGTACTAACTTTATTAAATAAATGATATTATGAGCATTGGAGAAATTTTATTGCGCAGTCGCTATCAACCATTGAAAAGGGTGTTGAGCTATGATGTATTCAACACCGGCTTTAACGGCTGGATGACATTAATGCCTAACTTTACGGAATATCCCGATTTTGATGTTCCCAAGACATTGGTCAATAAAGACCAGTGGCCACCGGTCATGCTTAGTTCCGCTACTTTCAGGTATCCGGGCACTCACGGAGCTATGTCCGGCACTTACTCTCTTAAACTTTCGACAAGACCTGTTGCCGCTCCTTATACGGAGATTCCGGCGGAAGGTTGTCTGGGACATGCCATTAAGCGGCTTTCGTTCTCTCGTCCGGGCTGCAAATATTTGCAGATAGAATGTTGGTTTACATACACGGCGGAACAGGATGTGGTGGATGGCGGTGACCGTCCGCAACCGGGTTTGCATGAGAGTTCTATCCGCGATTTTGGTATGGGATTCGATGTACAGGAGGGTGGAAAACGTTACCATGTAGGAATTCGCTATCTCAATGCAGTAGATGGCAAATTAATGCAGAAGTGGCAGTATGAACATTCCAATGAAGACATAACCGACCGCGATTGGGCTTATGGACTTGACGGAGACTGGTGTAAGAGGGGAGTCGATCCCTGGTGGTTCGGCCGCCGTTATCCTAATGGCGACCACGATGGATTCAAGGATTTGAGAGATGGTCATCAGAAACTCATTTACAATGAGACCGACTGTAAACTCAATTGGCAATACATGCGTCTGAAACTTGACACAGAGCTTCGTGAATATGTAGAGTTCCAATGTCAGGACAAAATTTGGGATATGCGTGGCATTGCAGCTGATACCGTTGACGGATATGGACGCATCGACAATCTTATCAATCCTCTTTTCTGGGTGGGTACTGATACCAATCGTCGTGTATTCTTTTATATAGATTCTGTTGTTGTTTCACAAGAATAAAAGGAGGAATGTAATATATGAAAATGTTTAATGATTCCCATCTTGAGGTAAAGAAGTTCTTTAAAGGTACTTTCTTCACTCATCCTTACGAGGCTGGTTGGGCAGATGAGGCTATATTCTTTGTTATGGTTGAGAAAATAGAAGGAGATCCCGTATTCGAAGGTCGTGTACAACTATCGCAAGATGGTATACATTGGGCTGACGACGGTAGTGAGCCTGTAATCTTCAAAGGACTTGGCCAACATATTATAAAGGTAAATTCAAATTTTGGTAATTATATTCGTCTTGCCGTCAGCATTGAAGGCGGAGAGATGTTTTTAAATCTTCATATAGCATGCAAAGGTTAATATTTATACTTAGTCTGTTCATCCTTGCGATTGTAGGATGCAGCTCCAATGAGTCTCACTCATTTTTGATTCGTCCGGATGGAGGTGGGGAAGATGCTGCCACTGAAATAGAGGTAGGTAAGACGATTCCTGCCTGGCAGGAGGGTGTGATGGATATTCATTTCATCAATACGACTACCGGTGAAAGCATGTTTGTAATATTCCCGGATGGTACGCAAATGCTTATCGATGCCGCAAGTTCGAGTGTTACGACCAACTCTAATAGTAATACGACCAATACCGGTATCCGTAGTCGTTGGGATCCGACTCTGACTTCTACCCGTGGTTCACAGATTATAACTGATTACATTCGTAAGTGTATGGTATGGACAGGTAACAGTACGATTGATTATGCCGTACTTACCCACTTTCATAATGACCACTTCGGCGGTTATACTTCTTCCTTGCCGAAATCTTCCAACTCCGACACTTATTCGTTGATAGGTTTTGCCGAGATTTTCGACAATTTCAAGATTGGTACGCTTCTTGATCGTGGCTATCCCGATTATAACTATCCGTTTAATATGGCGACAATGGCAGACAATGCTCCAAGTTGTAATAACTATATCAATGCAGTGAAATGGCATGTCGCCAATCAAAAGTTCGATGCTGCGATATTCAAAGCAGGGGCGAATGATCAGATCGTTCAGAAGTATAATCCTGCAAAGTACCCTACTGCAAAGGTGCAAAACGTGGCAGTGAATGGAGAGATCTGGACAGGTTCGGGCACTACCACAAAGAAGACATTCCCTGAACTCTCGGAGATTACATACGAAAACAGTAAGAACATTACCTCCAGTGACAATTGTCCGCCGGAGAATATTACCAGTTGTGTGATGAAAGTTTCGTATGGTAACTTTGACTTCTTTGCCGGTGGTGACCTTCAGTATAACGGACGTTCGAGTCATGCGTGGAAAGATGCCGAACTGCCCTGTGCAAAAGCAGTAGGTCAGGTGGAACTCTTGAAAGCTAACCATCATGGTGTAACCAACACCAATCAGGTGGATGCTCTGAAAGCACTCAATCCACAAACGATTGTTATCAATTCGTGGGTAGATTGTCATCCTCGCACCGATATACTGAATTCGATGGAGACAACACTCCCTACGTGTGACATGTTTATCACTAACTTCTGGCAAGGCGATCGCCCCAGCGGAGTAGACGACCGGGTTACGGCGGAAGAGGCTGCGAGAGTAAAGGGATATGATGGACATATTGTAGTTCGTGTGACAGACGGAGGAAACAAATACAGAGTTGTGACAATCACAGATTCTGACGGGGCAATGACTGTTAAGACTATTTCCGGTCCATATACAAGCAGATAATGAATACAAAATATTATGATGTAATAGTAGCAGGTGCAGGTCCTGCCGGGATATGTGCGGCTGTAGCCGCCGCCCGGCAAGGAGCACGTGTTGCCCTTATCGAAAGATACGGAGTCATCGGAGGTAACCTGACCGCCGGGTATGTCGGCCCTATTCTCGGTAGTGTAAGCAAGAACACGATGCGCGATGAGGTTTGTGCTATTCTTGGCGTCAAAGACAATGACTGGATTGGTGAGCATGGAAATGCTCACGATTTCGAAGAGGCAAAACTTACATTGGCAGAATTTGTCGCCAGGGAAAAGAACGTCGATGTCTTTTTGCAATGTTGCGTGTCGGATGTTATTCGTGACGGAAAGGTGGTAAAAGGCATTAAGTGTGCAAGTAACGAGGGGACGCTCTGTTTTGAAGCCGCGGTAACGATTGACTGTACCGGTGATGCCATAGTATCTTTTCTTGCCGGTGCAAAAATAGAAAAAGGACGTGCTGACGGACTCATGCAGCCTGTAACCCTTGAATACACCATTGACGGCGTAGATGAATCGAAAGGAATTATCTGTATTGGAGATGTAGACAATGTCCAATTGAATGGCGAGTGTTTTCTTGATTGGTGTAAAAAGAAAGCCGATGAGGGCGAACTTCCCCGGATGCTTGCTGCCGTGCGTTTGCATCCGTCGGTCAGACCGGGTTGCCGTCAGGTAAATACGACACAAGTCAATAGGGTGGATATAACTTCGGTAAGCTCTATTTTCGCCGCCGATCTTGAACTTAGGCAACAGATACGCCTCCTGACTCAATTCTTGAAAGAAAATTTGCCGGGTTACGAAAACTGTAGAGTGATCGGAAGTGGTACAACAACCGGAGTGCGCGAAAGCCGCAGGGTGATGGGCGACTATGTGATCGATGCCGATGAGATGGCGGAAGGCTGCCGTTTTGCCGATGTGGTGGTACATAAAGCATTGTTCATTGTCGATATACATAATCCTGACGGAGCCGGACAGGCGGAACCAACCATCCAATATTGCAAACCATACGATTTGCCGTATCGTTGTTTTCTCCCGTTGGGCTTGGAAGGGCTTCTGGTGGCGGGACGATGCATATCGGGTACTCACAGAGCTCACGCTTCCTATCGTGTCATGAGTATTTGCATGGCGATGGGAGAGGCAGTTGGTATTGCCGCTGCCATGAGTGCGTCGCAGCATTGTACTCCGCGGGCTCTCGATGTAGGAGAGTTGCAGAAACGGCTTGAGTCGTTAGGCGTAGAGCTGTTCGATTAACGTAGAACATAATCATACTTTAAATTTATAGAGCATACTTATGAAAAAGATCTATTTGTCTGTCGTGTGCTTACTGATCTCTATTCCCCTTATCGCCCAGTTGTATGTAGAGCCGGAGAAAGAGGTAGAGTGCTCTGTCTTCCTGGCAAAGGAAGGACGGGGGCGGGCACAGCAAGGACTTGAAATATGGGATGATTACATATTCTCGTGCGAGGATGGAGGACACGTGAATATCTATGATTTCAAAAGTGCCGATCCGAAACCTGTGGCAGGCTTTGAATTGGCGTCCTCCCATCCGGACAACCATGTAAATAATGTATGCTTTGGCGTCGAGACAAAACGCGGAGCATCGTTTCCTCTCTTGTATATCACAAACGGGAAGGTAGGAAGCGAGTTGGAATGGTTGTGCTTTGTGGAGAGCATCACCCGTCGTGGAAAACGTTTTAGCAGCGAAATCGCACAGACAATTGAACTCGATGGCTCGAAGTGGGCGGAGAAAGGGTATGTCTCCATCTTTGGTGCGCCAAGCTGGCTGGTCGATCGGGAACGGGGATTTATATGGATATTCTCGGCGCGTAAACGTACTGTGGCGAAGGTGACAAAGCATGCATGGGAAAACCAGTATGTCGCCACCAAATTCCGCATACCGTCGTTGAGTGAGGGGGCAAAGGTACGCCTCGACGAAAATGACATTCTCGATCAGGTGGTGTTCCCCTATGAGGTATGGTTCACACAAGCGGGCTGTATGCATGATGGTAAAATCTATTTCTGTTTCGGAGTTGGGAAACAGGATGACAGCCGTCCTTCCTGCATCCGGGTGTACGATACGGATAGGCGGACGATTACTGCCCGATACAATGTGCAGGAACAGGTTATTTACGAGCCGGAAGATATTGTGGTCAAAGACGGGGTTATGTATGTCAATACCAATACGAATGCGAAAAAGACGTCCGATCTTCCTTGCATATTCAAACTCTCTCTTCCGAAAGAAAAGCCGGTGGCCGAAAATCCTCTCGACGAGATACGCAGGGATCCGGAACGTGCGGGCGGCGTGTATTATGTGACCGATCTTTCACATCCGGTTACGCCGGCGCCCAAAGGATATACGCCTTTCTATATAAACGGCTATTTCCGTCATGGAGCGCGTCAGATAGACGATGAGGTGACTTATCCTGCCATATACGGCGTATTGGAGAAAGCTCATGCCACAAACAACCTTACCGATTTTGGGAAAGCCCTGTACGAACGTCTTGAACCGTTCAAGAAGAATGTGTTTTACAAAGAAGGCGATCTGACACAAATCGGTTATCGTCAGACAAGGGAGATAGGCCGGAGGATGGTACAAAACTATCCGGAAGTATTTGAAGGCCGTCCCTATTTGAAGACTAACGCAACGAATGTGCTTCGGGTGGCGGCCACCATGCAATCTGTAAATTCGGGTATTTTGTCGCTACGTCCCGGGCTTGAGTGGGCGGAGATAGACAATTCCCGTTCGTTCCTTACCACACTGAATCCATACGGTAACGTATGTCCCGACAGAAGTCCGCTTGATAAATATATACTTGGTAAGGAAAACAGTTGGTATAAAAAATATCGTTCATATATAGATGAAAAGTTGAATGTGGATGCTTTTTTTACAAGACTGTTTATAGACGTAACACAAGTAGAAAGTGAGTATGACAAGTACGACCTGATTCATCGTTTCTGGTTAATGGCGTCGCTGATGCAATGCCTCGACCGCCAAGTGCCTATATGGGATATCTTTACAGAAGAGGAAATATTGGCTTGGGCGGAAATCGAGAACTATAAGTATTTTGCGCAGAAAGGTCCTGAACCGGTATCTCACGGGCGTAGTTGGGGACTTGCATCCCGCACGTTACGCCATTTGTTAGACGAATCTGCCGAAGATCTGGTTCGTAAGCGTCATGGCATCAATCTCAACTTCGGACACGATGGCGTTCTGATGGCTATCTTGACAAATCTGCAAGCCGGAACGTGGGCGCGGGAGGCTAGTAATTCCAAAGAAGCGTTGCGGAGTTGGAAGTACTGGGATATTCCGATGGGTGCGAACCTTCAGATGATCTTTTACCAATCAGAAGACAATCCGGACGTTTTAGTTAAGTTTATGCTGAATGAAAAAGACCTCCGGTTGCCGTTGGAAGCGGTTGAAGCATCTTATTACAAATGGAATGAGGTTTATAAATTCTATATAGAACATTGCGACAAGGTGGAAAAATCACTTGCCGAAACATTGAAATTATCGTATGAAGACTTTTAATTATAATCGTGCTGAAATAAAGGCCGGAATAGTACATTTCGGCGTTGGAAACTTCCATCGTGCACATCTCGAAGCTTACACAAATCTATTACTTGAAGATCCGTCACAAAGATGCTGGGGGGTATTCGGAGCCATGATTATGCCTACGGACGAGGTCTTGTTCAACGCCCTCAAGAAAGACGACGGCATATATCAATTGACGACATGCAGCCCTTCCGGCGAACAGGATAGTATGCTGATTGGTTCGCTTGTAGAACTGGCATGGGGGGAAATAGATAGTGAGCCTATCATCGCTAAAATAGCATCGGAGGAGATAAAAATCATCTCTCTCACCATTACCGAAGGGGGATATAAGGTCGATTTTAACCAATCGCGCAGTGTGTTCTGGTATGTAGCCGAAGGACTTAAACGCCGGATGGAGAAAGATTTGCCGATTACGATTCTTTCGTGTGACAACATGCAGATGAACGGCAATGCCGCCAAATGTGCGTTTATGTCATACTTTGAAGCGAAATATCCCGAGGTGGCAGCGTGGGCGAAAAAGAAAGTGACGTTCCCGAATTCGATGGTAGATCGAATCACTCCCGTAACAAAACCGGGTAAGGTTACAGATGTGTGTTGTGAAGACTTTATACAATGGGTGATTGAAGATAATTTCATTGCAGGCCGTCCTGCATGGGAGAAGGTGGGAGTTACATTCACCCATGATGTGACCCCGTATGAAATCATGAAATTAAGTCTTCTCAATGCGTCACATACTCTTCTTTCTTATCCTGCCTATATGGAAGGATTCAGGAAGGTCGATGCTGTAATGGCAGACGAGAGGTATCGTGCGATGATAAAGTTGTTTATGAACAGGGACGTTACTCCTTATGTTCCGGTTCCCGAAGGCGTTGACCTTGAAGCGTATAAAGACCAGCTTATCGAACGATTTTCAAACAAGGCGATCAGCGATCAGGTATCACGGCTTTGCGGCGATGGCATTGCTAAGTTTGCCGTTTATGTGGTACCCATACTCAAACAGATGTTGCAGGATGGGAAGGATATTTCGATAGAGGCTTTCCTGATAGCTGTTTATTGCAAATACCTGATAGGTGCGCGCACCGAGTCCGGTGAAAATATAGCTATCTCCGAACCTCACATCACCCCAGCGGACAGGAAGTTGATTTCCGGAGGATCGCCGGCCGAGTTCTTGAAAATATCACCTTTTGTGTCATTGGGACTGGACAAATATCCTGTGTTTATGGAAAAGTATGAGCAGTTTTATGCTATGCAGGTAGCAGAAGGATTGAAGGTCTTATTACAGTAAACAACTAAAAAATACAAGGCAATGAAGAAGTTTTTCATAACGGTTGTTCTGTCGCTTTCGTGCGTATTGTCGGTTTCGGCACAAAAACAGACGGAGGCGTCAACGCTTAACCTGATAGGTAAGCCGTTTGAATCGACTCCCAATCCGTATCATAGAGTCGATACATTGGTTTATAAAGGTTTTAACAGGACGGAGAATCGACAACTCCGTTGCTCTGCCGGTATGGCTGTGTTGTTTAAAACGAACACGCGTAATATACAGATTACGACCAAGTGGGGATATGTATATTCGAGCCATTCAACCATGCCGATCTCTTATAAAGGATATGATCTTTATATCAAAAATGCAAACGGTCAATGGCAGTATGCGGCAAGCGGTTCATTGAAAGCGTATAAGGGCGAGAAAACCGAGACATTCACGCTCATTGAGAATATGGATGGTACGATGCACGAATGTATGATGTATATGCCGATGTATTCGGAGGTCATTTCTTGTAAGATAGGGATAGATGACGATGCTGTTATCGAACCGTTGAAGTCCGATTTTCGTCACAGGATAGCGGTATATGGCTCTTCGTTTACGCAGGGAGTGAGCACGGATCGATCCGGTATGAGTTATCCCATGCAATTTATGCGTAATACGGGTCTTCAAGTCGTGTCGCTCGCAACAAGCGGACGTTGCCTGATGCAGCCTTACATGCTCGATGTTCTTGCGGAAGTCAAGGCTGATGCCTTTATATTCGATACTTTTTCAAATCCTGACGCAGAACTGATAAGAGAGCGCCTGATGCCGTTTATCGATCGGCTTATAGCGGCACATCCGGCTACTCCGTTGATATTTCAGCGTACTATCTATCGTGAACGACGTTCATTCGATACAGTTCTTGATGCGAAAGAACGGGCTAAGGCGGCAACCGTAGAGGGGTTGTTTGCAAAAATCCTCACGAACCCGAAATATAAAGACGTTTATCTGATTACGCCTGATGCTTCCGATGCCCATGAGACATCGGTCGACGGAACTCATCCAAGTAGTTATGGATATGCACTTTGGGCGAAGTCAATAGAGACTCCGGTAATAGAAATTTTAAGTAAATATGGTATAAAATGAGACAAGCGGTATTAGTAGAACCAAAACATATTGAATTTCGCGAGGTTGAGGCGCCTAAGGCGTCGGACCTGAAAGAACATCAGGTGCTTCTGAATATTAAGAGAATAGGTATTTGTGGAAGTGAGATACATTCTTATCACGGATGTCATCCGGCAACTTTCTATCCGGTAGTTCAGGGGCATGAATATTCGGCAGTGGTAGTCGCTACGGGGGCGGCGGTTACGATCTGCAAGGTGGGTGACGTTGTCACCGCACGTCCGCAACTTGCGTGTGGGAAGTGCAAGCCTTGTCAGCGGGGAGAGTATAATATTTGTGAGGAGCTAAGAGTGCAAGCCTTTCAGGCAAATGGAGCTGCGCAAGACTTTTTTGTGGTTGATGATGACAGGATTGCGGTGTTGCCTGAAGGTATGTCACTTGATTATGGGGCTATGATAGAACCGGTGGCAGTGGCTGCGCATGCAACCATGCGTGGCGGGGACTTGAAAGGTAAGAATGTGGTTGTATCGGGTGCCGGAACGATCGGTAACCTCGTGGCGCAGTTCGCTAAGGCAAGAGGAGCCAAACGGGTTCTTATTACCGATGTAAGTGATTTCAGACTTGAAATCGCTCGTAAATGTGGTATAGTAGATACGCTCAATGTAGCTAAGACGCCGCTCAAAGAAGGAGCGAAGAGGCTTTTCGGGGATGAAGATTTTCAAGCTGCGTTTGAGGTTGCTGGAGTTGAGTCGAGTATTCGTTCGCTTATGGAGTGTATCGAAAAAGGGAGTACCATCGTTGTAGTGGCGGTATTTGGCAAGGATCCGTCGCTTGATATGTTCTATTTGGGAGAGCACGAACTGAAGGTGAACGGAACGATGATGTATCGCCATGAAGATTATCTTACGGCTATCGATCAGGTAAGTTCGGGAGCTATCCGTCTCGAACCGCTTATTTCGAATCATTTCCCGTTCGAGCAGTATGACGAGGCATATAAATTTATAGACGAGAATAGTGCAACATCCATGAAAATTATTATTAAACTATAAAACCATGAAAATAATAGGTATAGGAGAAGTTGTTTGGGATTGCTTCCCGGAAGGTAAGAGACTTGGCGGAGCGCCTATCAATTTCTGTTTTTTTGCGAAGGAATTGGGAGCAGAATCATATCCCGTTACGGCAATAGGTGAGGACGAACTCGGCGATGAAACGTTTACAGTGCTTAAAGAGACCGGACTTGATTTAGGATATATTTCCCGTAATATTTTGCCGACAGGTAAAGTGCTTGTGTCGTTGAATGAAGCCGGTGTACCGCAATATGACATTGTTGAGAATGTTGCTTGGGATGCTATCGAGTGTAGTCCTGCGACCATGAAACTTGTCGGCGATGCAGATGCTGTTTGTTGGGGCTCTTTGGCACAGCGAAGCGAAAAGTCACGTGCTGCAATCTTAAGGCTCATAGATGCCGTGCCGGATACCTCTTTGAAGGTGTTTGATATTAATATCAGGCAACATTTTTATTCGACAGACTTGATTGTGGAATCCTTGCAAAAAGCAAATGTACTCAAATTGAATGAAGACGAATTGCCGTTATTGATTTCTCTTCTTTCTCTTTCGACTGATTTTGTGGAAGCTATCGCAGAACTCATTGCTCGTTTTTCGCTCAAATATGTTATATTCACACAGGGGGCAGTACGTAGTGGCATATATGATGTAAGTGGGGAAATTTCATCCATAGATACACCTAAAGTCGAGGTGGCCGATACTGTAGGTGCAGGCGACTCGTTTACTGCTACTTTTGTTGTGAACATACTTAGAGGGGCGTCGGTCGCTGAATCACACCGCAAAGCGGTAGATGTATCGGCATATACTTGTACACAAAGGGGGGCTATTAATCCGTTGCCGGATAGTAAAAAGTAATATTGGGTACTCCACATAAGGAAGTTTCGTACTTGGTTTGAATGATTCTTCAAACCAAGCGTGGTGGATATGCCTTGTTCTTGTTGATTGCAGTTTAATTCCGTTAGTTAACCGCAGAATTTGCGGCTTAGCATACCTCTTTTGGCCGCATTTTATAGATAACTCCAGTTAAATAGTTATTTTTGCAGAAATAACTGATGGTATGTTTATCCATGAAATAGAAAATTTGAGTTCATTCAGATGGAACATCAAAAGTTTGTCAGATGAAATAGCCTGGATAAATAGGGCTATAGTCTATCTCGTGGAGCGGTTGAGTACAATTGGATTTGAATAGTAATTTTTACGAAATAAAGGAACCCATGTTGAAAATATTAGTAACCTACGCCGTACAAGGCGAATTTGTAGAACTTAAATGGCCGGATATAGAACCTTACTACGTTCGTACAGGCATTGGTAAAGTGAAATCAGCCTTTCATTTGGCAGAGGCAATCCGTCAGGTACAACCGGACTTGGTGCTCAATATCGGAAGTGCCGGAACAGTCAACCATCAGGTAGGAGATATTTTTGTATGTCGAAAGTTTGTAGATCGTGATATGCAGAAAATGAAAGAGTTCGGATTGGAGTGTGAAATTGATTCATCAGCTTTGCTCGAAGAAAAAGGTTATTGCACGCATTGGACGGAACATGGAATCTGCAATACAGGAGATGGCTTCCTCACCGAGTTGACTCACGTTAGCGGAGATGTTGTAGATATGGAAGCATACGCACAGGCATTTGTTTGCCGTTCAAAAGAAATCCCGTTTATTTCCGTGAAGTACGTGACTGACATAATTGGCCAGAATTCCGTGAAACATTGGGAGGATAAACTTGCCGATGCACGGCAGGGACTATCGCATTACTTTAACGTCTTGAAAGAAAGAATATGATAAGTGACTCCTGCGGCTATCAATCCCAGGAGAATCTTTACCCATATAAAAGGAATCAGGAAAAAAATGCAATAAAGCATCGTTCCCCACATTAATACGAGAGAAATTATTTTGGCACGGAGAGGAATCGCCTTGTTTTCGCGGAAATTGCGGATATAAGGACCGAAGTGCCGATGATTGAGCAGCCAGTTATATAATCGGGGTGATCCTTTGAAATAAAGGGCGGCGGTGAGCAATAGAAAAGGGGTAGTGGGCAGTAGCGGCAGAAAGATGCCGAGAATACCGAGCGCAAGGGAAATACTACCTAAAACAATATATAGAGTTTTCATGCGGCAAAGATAGTGCAAAAAAAGGGAAAAAATAACACTCTTTGCTGGATGAAAACTCTATTTTATATTACCTTTGCCGTTGCATCGAGGTGACATTAGATGCGTGTAACTATTAAAATACATACACTCATGTTTACAGTAATCAAACGCATGGAGATCTCGGCTTCTCATAAGCTGGTACTCCCGTATCGCAGTAAATGCGCCAGTTTACACGGTCACAACTGGATTATCACCGTCTATTGCCGTTCCGCACGGCTCAACTCCGAAGGAATGGTGGTAGATTTCACCCGCATCAAAGAAGTAGTCACGGAGAAACTCGACCATCAAAATCTGAACGAAGTACTCCCATTTAATCCCACAGCGGAGAATATCGCCCGGTGGGTATGCAAACAGATTCCTCAATGCTATAAAGTAGAAGTGCAGGAATCGGAAGGAAACATTGTCATCTACGAGAAAGATCCCGTCGGCGCAGAAGGACAAGAATAGCAAACCAAACAAATTTTGATGATGAGAAAGATTAATGAAATCTTTTACAGCTTGCAGGGCGAAGGCTACCATACCGGAACTCCGGCTATCTTCGTCCGTTTTTCCGGCTGCAACCTGAAATGTGACTTTTGCGACACACAACACGAAGAAGGAAAAATGATGACCGACGATGAAATTATCGCCGAAGTGAAAAAATATCCTGCCGTCACTGTTGTCCTTACGGGCGGCGAACCTTCCTTATGGATAGACGATGAATTGATCGACCGTTTGCACCAGGCAGGCAAATATGTGACCATCGAAACCAACGGTACACGCCCCCTGCCGGCAGCTATCGACTGGGTGACCTGCTCCCCCAAACAAGGGGCGAAACTTGCTATCGACCGGATGGATGAAGTGAAAGTGGTCTATGAAGGACAAGATATAAGTATTTTTGAACTACTTCCGGCCGAACATTTTTTCCTCCAGCCTTGTTCTTGTAATAACACTGCTTCAACAGTGGACTGTGTAATGCGACATCCCAAATGGAGACTCAGCCTGCAAACACACAAATTAATCGACATCCGTTGAACGAAATAGACGGGTGATGCGGAAGAAGCTTAAATTATTACAAAATATAGTATGAAAGTAGGTTTGTTTATTCCTTGTTATATCAATGCTATTTACCCCAATGTGGGAGTGGCATCGTATAGACTATTGAAAAGTTTGGGAGTAGACGTCGATTATCCGTTGGATCAGACCTGTTGCGGACAACCGATGGCAAATGCCGGTTTTGAAGATGAATCGATGAAATTGGCACTCCGTTTTGACGATCTGTTTCGGGAATACGATTACATCGTCGGCCCTTCCGCCAGTTGTGTGGCATTTGTGAAAGAGAATCATCCGGGCATCTTAGAGAAAGAAGGACATGTTTGTCAGAGTGCGGGAAAGATTTATGATATTTGTGAGTTCATTCACGATGTCTTGAAACCTTCCAAAATACCTGCACGCTTTCCTCATAAAGTCAGTATTCACAATAGCTGTCATGGGGTACGCGAACTGTTGATTTCCGCTCCCACCGAACTGAACATCCCTTATTACAATAAATTGCGTGACCTGCTCAATCTGGTAGAAGGCATCGAAGTATTCGAGCCCAGCCATATTGACGAGTGTTGCGGCTTTGGCGGAATGTTTGCGGTGGAAGAGCAGGCAGTCTCCGTCTGCATGGGGCGTGATAAGGTAAAAGACCACATGGCTACCGGAGCCGAGTATATTGTCGGAGCGGACAGTTCCTGCCTGATGCACATGCAAGGTGTCATCAAACGGGAGCATCTGCCTATTCAGATTATCCATATTGTAGAAATTCTAGCGTCGCAATCATGAGTACAAAACATTCAAAGGCTGCCGAAAAGTTCTTGCAGGACAGCAAGATGGCAGCATGGCATAATGAAACCCTTTGGATGGTCCGTGCCAAAAGGGACAAGATGAGCAAGGAAGTTCCCGAATGGGAAGAGTTGCGCAACAAGGCTTGCGAGTTGAAACTATACTCCAACAGTCACCTCGAAGAACTTCTGCTGGAGTTTGAGAAGAATGCTACCGCCAACGGTGCCATCGTGCATTGGGCAAAAGATGCCGATGAATACTGTGCCATCGTCTACGAGATACTGAATGAACATAATGTCCACCATTTCATCAAAAGCAAATCCATGCTCGCCGAAGAGTGTGGATTGAATCCTTTCCTGATGGAGCGGGGCATCGATGTTGTAGAGTCCGATTTGGGCGAACGCATCCTGCAACTGATGCATCTCGAACCGAGCCACATCGTACTGCCCGCCATCCACATCAAACGGGAACAGGTAGGCGAACTTTTCGAAAAGGAGATGGGCACGGAAAAGGGAAACTTTGATCCTACCTACCTGACTCATGCCGCACGTAAGAACCTGCGTCATCTCTTCCTCAATGCCGAAGCCGCTATGACAGGCGCCAACTTTGCCGTCGCCTCAACCGGTGACATTGTGGTCTGCACCAATGAAGGAAATGCCGATATGGGTACTTCCTACCCGAAACTGAACATTGCCGCTTTCGGTATGGAAAAGATCGTCCCGGATTTGGACGCATTGGGTGTGTTCACCCGATTACTCGCCCGTTCGGCCACCGGACAACCGGTGACAACATATACCTCTCATTACCGCCGTCCCCGCGAAGGCGGTGAATACCATATTATCATCGTAGACAACGGCCGGAGTGCCTTACTATCCAAGCCCGACCATATCAAGACATTGAACTGTATTCGTTGTGGTGCGTGCATGAATACCTGTCCGGTGTACCGCCGGAGTGGAGGTTACTCTTATACGTACTTCATCCCCGGACCTATTGGCATCAACTTGGGTATGGCTCACGCTCCGGAGAAGTATTATGATAATCTTTCGGCCTGTTCTTTGTGTATGTCCTGTTCCGATGTCTGTCCGGTGAAAGTAGATTTGGCAGAACAGATTTACAAATGGCGTCAGGATTTGGACGGACTGGGGAAAGCCAATACGGGAAAGAAGATCATGTCCGGTGGTATGAAGTTCCTGATGGAGCGTCCGGCATTGTTCAACGCAGCCTTGTGGGCAGCCCCGGTGGTAAATGGCCTGCCTCGTTTCATGAAATACAACGATCTCGACGATTGGGGAAAGGGGCGTGAACTGCCGGAATTTGCCAGCGAGTCGTTCAATGAAATGTGGAAGAAAAACAAAGTACAGGGAAAGGAGGAATCCAAATGAGCAGCAGAGAAGAAATATTAGCCAGCATCCGCCAGCATACGCAGACGCGTTATGATAAACCGGATATTGCGGATATGAAACGATTGTCATATCCTGATAAGATAGAACAGTTTTGTGCAATCAGCCGTGCAGTGGGTGGTGCGGCAGTTGTATTGGGCGAAGGGGAAGATGTGAATGCGGTCATACGCCGGACTTATCCGGAGGCTATGCGCATTGCTTCCGTATTGCCGGATATTTCCTGTGCTACGTTCAATCCCGATAATTTGGATGATCCGAAAGAATTGGACGGCACAGATGTTGCCGTAGTGAAAGGAGAAATCGGAGTAGCCGAAAACGGAGCCATCTGGATACCGCAGACGGTGAAATATAAAGCAATCTATTTTATTTCGGAGAAGTTGGTCATTCTGCTCGACCGGAATAAAATTGTAGATACCATGTATGACGCCTACCGTGAACTGGACGGACAGGAATATCAGTTCGGAACGTTCATCTCCGGTCCGTCAAAGACTGCTGATATTGAGCAGGCTTTAGTGATGGGAGCGCATGGGGCACGAGACGTGTTAGTGATATTAACCTAATGTTTCCGTGTTGATTATTCTAAAATAAATTTGGTTTCAAAACAATGGAGTTTTATATTTGTTAGTACAAACGAAATGGAGACTCCGTTGACGCTGTAAAAACAGAGGCTCTATTGATAAGAAATAGAGCCTTTGTTTCATATAAACAGAGCTTCCGTTTGATGTAAATAGAGGCTTTGTTTGGATAAAGTCCGGCTTCCATCGGATGTAATAGAGTCTTTTGGAGAATATAGTCGAATCTCCTTTGATGTAAATAGAATATCTGTTTCTGTTTGTCCATAGTAGATAAATGAATTTGTAGGATAAGAGTAGTAAAACGTTTAATTATAAATTATATGTATGCCAATAAAGTAAAGAAAATAGCCGCCGTCCATGACCTTTCGGGAATGGGGCGCGTATCTCTGACCGTCGTCATTCCTATTCTTTCATCCATGGGGTTTCAGGTCTGTCCGCTTCCTACGGCTGTATTATCCAATCATACGCAATATCCCGGTTTCTCCTTCCTCGACCTGACGGACGAAATGCCGAAGATTATTGCCCAATGGAAGAAACTGGAGGTAGAGTTCGACGCTATCTATACCGGATACTTGGGTTCTCCGAGACAAATTCAGATTGTTTCTGATTTTATCAGGGACTTTCGTCGACCGGACAGCCTGATCGTTGCCGATCCGGTGTTGGGAGATAACGGACGGTTGTATACCAACTTTGATGGAGAGATGATAAAAGAGATGCGCCACTTAATCACGAAAGCAGATGTGATTACCCCTAATCTGACGGAACTATTTTATTTATTGGATAAACCCTATAAAGCAGATAACACGGATGAAGAGCTGAAAGAATATCTTCGTCTTTTGTCCGACAAAGGTCCGCAAGTGGTTATCATCACCAGTGTTCCTGTACATGATGAGCCTCATAAAACATCTGTCTATGCTTATAACCGTCAGGGAAACCGCTACTGGAAAGTGACCTGCCCTTATCTGCCTGCACATTATCCCGGCACGGGCGATACTTTTACCAGTGTCATCACCGGCTCTTTGATGCAGGGAGACAGTCTGCCGATGGCGTTGGACCGTGCCACACAGTTTATCCTGCAAGGTATTCGTGCCACTTTTGGGTATGAATATGACAACCGTGAGGGTATTCTATTGGAGAAAGTGCTTCATAATTTGGATATGCCAATACAGATGGCTAGTTATGAATTAATATAAAAGATAAAGAGTTTTCACGGCTAAGAAAAAAGTCACACTGTAAAGATAAAGAATAAGGGCTGACTAAAAAGGACGGAATTGGTATAACCATCCCATCTGCGAGTGTACGTAAGTAGGGATGAAAAACAATTTCCCAGTCTTTTTAGTCAGTCCTTTTTAACGTTTACAAGCTTTTGTGTTTCAAATATTTCCATTAATTTTACCGGCATTAAAAAAAGGAATAATTATATCTAACTAATGACTCAAACACTAAAAACATCCGAACGTCTTGGAGTAGTGGATGCTCTGCGCGGATTTGCCCTTTTGGCAATTGTATTATTACATAATCTGGAGCATTATAATCTGTTCTTAGTACCGGAGAATGTGCCTGCATGGTTACAGACAATTGATAAATATGCATGGGACATCCTGTTTTTCCTGTTTGCGGGAAAGGCGTATGCTACTTTCTCTTTGTTGTTTGGTTTTAGTTTTTACATTCAGTTTCACAATGCAGAGAAACGTGGTATAGACTTCCGCGGACGATTTGCCTGGCGGATGTGTTTGCTTTTCCTGTTTGCGCAGTTACATGCCTTATTCTATAACGGGGATATTCTTTTACTCTATGCGGTAGTGGGTTTTGCGTTGATACCCGTGTGCAAGCTAAAGGACAAAACGGTCTTTTGGATTGCCCTCATTCTGCTTCTTCAGCCTTATGAGTGGGGACGTGCCATTTATGCGATGATAAATCCAGACTATGTTGTATCAACCGGTCATTTTATGCCTTATGCTATGCGTGCACAGGAGGCAACTGCCAATGGTAACTTCTTCGAAGTACTCTGTTCCAACATCTCCGACGGACAATTATACAGCAATATCTGGCAAGTGGAAAATGGTCGTTTGTTTCAGACGGCTGCCCTGTTCATGTTCGGAATGTTACTGGGGCGCCGGAAATATTTAATAAAGAGCGAAGAATCCGTACGCTTTTGGAAGAAGATGTTGAAAGGTGCCGTCCTCGCATTCATTCCTCTCTATTGCCTGAAAACTTTTGTGCCGGACTTACTCACCAATCCGTCCGTACAAATTCCTTATAAGATTGCCGTTCCGTCCTATGCCAATTTTGCGTTTATGATTATCCTGGTTTCTATCTTCACCTTGCTTTGGTTTAAGAAAGAGAAAGGATATGGCTGGCAAAGTCTGCTGATTCCTTACGGTCGTATGAGTCTGACAAATTACATTTCCCAATCTATTATGGGGGTAATCATCTATTATGGATTCGGATTAGCTATGTACAAATATGCCGGAGCAACGGCAAGTCTGCTGATTGCATTGCTCATCTTTACTGTTCAGCTGATATTTAGCCGTTGGTGGCTTGCCCGTCATAAACAGGGACCACTCGAATTCTTATGGCGTAAGGGTACTTGGATTTAGTGACTTCCCACTATTCGAATTTGACAGTTACTTCTGCAAGTTTGTTGCCGTAAATCCAGTCCGGTCCCTCCTGGATCAGGCGGATTGCTTCCTTATCAGCAGACTCGCAAAGGCTCTCTTTTACTTTGATGTAGAAGGGACGCCCTTCTTTATTAACAAGGAAAGTTAATACAACTTTTCCTTTCACTTGTGCGCACTTTTCATCCGCCGGACGAACGAGATTCTCCTTCAGGTATTTCTGATAGCTACGTTTACCGATGACAGGTTGTGGAGTGATCTCTTTCTCTGCCTGTTCCTCAACCTTCACAACACTTCCGAGGGTTGTTGACTTCTTATTTTTCTTAGCGCCATATCCCACTACCACCACTTCATTGAGTGTCTGTTTGTTTTCGTTCATGGCAATGAGCATCGTCCGGCTGGTATCTACCCGGATTTCTACCGGATCATATCCGATATATTCAGCTGTCAATCGTTTCTTATCATCCTTTTTGACTAACGAAAATTCTCCATTCATATTTGTGATGGTTCCGATATTCGTTCCTTTATATGTCACACTGGCTCCGATAAGCGGTTCTCCTTTTTCGTCGGTCACTCTCCCTTTAATCATGTTATTTTGAGGAAGGATAGTCGCTACCTTAGCCATCTTCATTTTCTTATCTGATTCAGATTCGAAAGTATCTATCGTTGCTACTACTTCTTGCAATGCAGCAGTCTCTTCCGAGACTTCTTCCATCATCGGCACAGCTGCCACAGGCGCACCTTGTGGTTGCGAAGTCGTTTGGATTTTGGCAATCATATCTTTCTTATCCGCTTGTCTCGCAGTAATTTCGGAAATAGGAGTGGAATCCGTTTTTACCTTTGTAGTAGCTAATGCGATTTCCTTTTGCGGAGTTGCGGGAACTGTTGGAGTGGCAGGAATTGCCGGAGTTGGTGGAGCTGCGGGTTCAGCCAACTTTGTGGAAACACTCTCTTCCGCAATGAACACTTCATCTGTCATGCTCTTTTTCAGGAACAGGAAATAACTGCTGATACCGAATCCGATAATCAGACACGCAGCGATGCTCCAGGTGATAGCATAAGTGTTCTTTTTCTTTGCCGAATGAGCAGAAACCTGCATCCGCAGTTTCTCGATCCGTTGTTCGTGATTTCCCTCCACCTGGTTGTATCCATCCATAGCATCGGCCAGGAAAGGGTCTTGCATCGACTCTTTTTCCAGCCGGTGTGCCTCTTTTCCTTTGCGGAGTCCTCGTATGTAGTCCAATAGTTTCATAGGGCTTGTTTCTTAATACAAATTTTTAAGTTTCGCTTTCCGTTTTGGATATAGCTTTTCACATTGTTCAGAGTAAATCCGGTCTGTTCCACAATGTCGGCATACGACATTTCCTCTAAAAAGAAACGCGTAATGCTGGTCCGTTGTTCTTCGGGCAACTTTTCGAGACAGTGATGTAATGCCTTTAGTTGTTCCTCTGAACTTTCCTCCTCACTTAATAGATGCAGAAATTCGTCGGATTCCATAACATTAACGGTATAATCTAACGTAATTTCTTTATTTTCCTTTCGTAAAAGTTGCAAGCAATGATTCTTTGCCACCCGGTAGAACCATGGCTTGAACACTTTTATCTCATAATTTCCCAATTTAGGCAATAAATCTTCAAACAACTGCATGACCGCCTCCTGTGCCCGGTCTTCATCATGCAGATATTTTAGGCAAAGTCCGTATAGTAACGGGATATATCGGTTATATAATTCGCCGAAATATTCCGTATCACCGGACTTCGTGTAATGTATTAGTAATTCCTCGTCCGATAGTTTTGATATTTTTCTTTTGAAAAACAACATCTATTCCTCTTCTTCGTCAATAATGACTTGATATTTTTCTTTCATTGCTTCAAAATCACCTGTAATCTGGTCTAATATTTCATGCGTATCCGTACTCTTTACCAATGCGGGCATACCGTAATAGATAGATGCTTTATATGGCAACAATATCATTTTTCCTTTGGGCAGAGAACGTCCCATACCGGTCATGAATACGGGAATATATTTCACTTCGGGTCGCAGAGACAGGATGCGGGCTATGCCGGATTTAATTTTTCCCATCTGTTCCGGCTTTCCTCTGGTTCCTTCCGGAAAAAGAATCAGTGAATATCCGGCGTCGATGGCTTCAAGCATCTTACGGATCGGATCATGCTCCGAATCTTTTTCTCCTTTTCTTCTGATTAGCAGTGTGTTGATGAAAAAGTTGCTGATGGAAGCCTGAAAGCGGGTTTTCCCGAAATAATCTTCTGCTGCTACGGGTTTGACTTTCCATAAAAGTCCTCCGGGCAGGGAAGATAACAAGCTTAGGGTGTCCAGATGGCTGTTATGGTTGGCAAGGATGATGAATTGCTTTTCCTTTTTGAGGAACTGGCAATCGGTGAACTGAACTCCTACAACCAATTTCAGAAACCATTGGAATACACCTTTATATATAATCTGCATGGCAGCAGCTTGCATGAATCTTTTTTCCATTCCCTCCGTTTAATATGCAATGTAATAAACTAAATGAAAAAATACAGGAGCCGTGTAGGCCAGAGAATCTATCCGGTCGAATACTCCTCCATGACCGGGAATACTGTTCCCCATGTCCTTAATTCCTTTATCTCTCTTGATGGCGGAGATGACTACGTCTCCCGAGAATCCGGCAATCGCAACGAGAGCACTTACCAGGATAACGTTGGGAGCGGAGAGGGGAGTCAGGAAACCGAGGAAGTAACCAATGACGGTAGTACTGATTACACCGCCCAGAAATCCTTCCCACGTTTTGTTCGGACTTACTTTCGGGAGTATCTTATGTCGTCCGAGAAGTTTGCCCCAGATAAATTGCATAACATCGTTGATTTCCGTAAGGAATACAAGGAATAATAGCAGACCTCGTCCTCCTGCATTGAATCCCGGAAGTTCAGGAAGCGACAGGAGATAAGCGAGGTGGCTGATACCGAATACTGAAAGCATCAGAATCCACTGCAACAGAGCCATCGACTTGGTAATTCCGTGGGTGTCTCCCTTTAAAACAAGTCGTAAGGGCAATACGAGAAACATAACTACCGGAATGAAGATGATGAATGCTCCATACCAGGCAAGGTAAGCAAGGTAATATTGAATGGGAATGGCCAATATCCCCCAAAACAATGCTCCGCGATCTGCCTCTCTGAATCCCAACACCGAATACAGTTCTCTGAAAGCGATGAAAGAGAGAAAGGCAAGGAAGAAGTAAGAAATGTTATAGCTGATAAATACAGCGCCGATAAACATGCCCGCCATGATCCACCATGAACGCGTGCGGGCGGAGAGTTCGCTGATATTTGTTTTTGGAGAGATCTTCTTTACGAGAAAAAGAATAAGGCTTGCCGTAACAAGCAGTCCGATGATGAGCGAAATGACGATAATCAATTCATCGCTTAGCGTAGGAAATATGATATCCAGTAGTTCTTTCATTTTATTTCATTGTTTGTTGTGTGTGACATGAGGTACAGACGGTGTATCAGTGTTGCGACAAGGCCGACGTTGATTATTATCAGAGCTATGAGACATACCATCCGGTCGTATCCTGCGTGAATGGTGCAGGTGGCTACTACAAAGGCAAGCGTGAGCAATGCCATGCGGTGTTGCTTGGCCATCGGACCGTTAAAGAAATGCTGGTGCGTTTTGTAGGCTCCTATCCAGCGGAAATAAGCTGTCATAACGGCAAGAAGGGCCGCTAGCCATCCCAGTTCAATACCGAATCCACCTGCTATATATCCGATGGGAATGATGAACAAAGCATCAGCAAAGCGGTCGGGCATATCATTGTAGAGATCTCCGTTGGCACTTTTCTTCCCTCCTTCAATAGCTACCATCCCATCGAACAGGTTGCAGAGTAACCGCGACTGCATGCAAACGATGAACAGAATGTAGGCTACATACTTGTTAAAACCGGGATCAATGACTGTGCCGATCAACAGAAGGCACCCCACCATAGCGAAGAATACGCTCATCATGGAAATTTGATTGGGAGTGACACCCCAACGAGTTAGTTTGCGGGCAATAATAGTAGCCCAGGCTGTGTTTCGTGAGGCTATTTCCCGCCTTCCGTCGACTTCGTTTTTCATATTTATAATATGTTTATGATCGGCAAATATACACATCATCTTAAGAGTTGCAAAGGAATGAGTGAGAATTTTGAAATGACTCTTTTTTCTGCCGGATAAAAAAAAGTTCAGGCAATTTATGGAATCTGTGTGAAATGTGCATCTCTATAATAAAAGCGAACTAATAGTAACATTTTAAAATAAGAAGTTATGAAAACAAATCAATTCAGAGCGATGATGCTCGTACTGCTAATGGCGGTTATTTCTTTAGGTAGGATGAATGCGCAAGTTATTACTGTGTCGGGTACGGTGACGGATGCAAAGGATGGAAATCCGCTTGTAGGTTGTTCGGTACAGATCAAGGGTACTTCGAAGGGTGCAATAACGAATATGAAGGGCCAGTACACCATTCAGGCCAAGAAGGGGGAGACGTTGTTGTTCCAGTATATCGGGTATAAGCAAGAGAGAAGGGTGGTGAAATCGGCTACGCTGGATGTGAAGATGAAAGCTGATGATGTGGTATTGGAAGAATGTGTAGTGGTAGGATACGGGCATGAGCTAAAGGCTACTAAATCGGTGTCTGCTGCTTATATGGCGGTATGTCCGACACCGGGAATCATGTATGATGCTGTAAATGCGGAAGAATACGGGCAGATTCAGGAGAATGGATTTAAGAGTGTGTCGGATGCTCCGCTTTCTACTTTCTCTATTGATGTAGATGCTGCTTCTTATAGTAATATGCGTCGTTTTATCAATAAAGGTGAATTGCCTCCTGTAGATGCTATCCGTACGGAAGAATTAGTGAACTACTTTTCCTATGATTATCCGAAACCGACAGGAAGTGATCCTGTGAAAATCACGATGGAAGCCGGAGCATGTCCCTGGAATGCGGTTCACCGTCTTGTGCGTATTGGCTTGAAAGCTAGAGAAATTCCGACGGATAATTTGCCTGCATCTAACCTGGTGTTTCTGATTGACGTCTCCGGCTCTATGTGGGGAGCCAACCGGTTGGATTTGGTGAAATCATCTCTCAAATTGTTGGTAAACAACTTACGGGATAAAGATAAAGTAGCTATCGTGACTTATGCAGGCAGTGCCGGTGTGAAACTGGAGGCCACTCTGGGTAGTGACAAACAGAAGATTCGTGAAGCGATAGATGAATTGACGGCAGGTGGTTCTACGGCAGGTGGTGCGGGTATCCTGTTGGCGTATAAAATAGCCAAGAAGAATTTTATCTCTAATGGTAACAACCGTATCATACTTTGCTCCGACGGTGATTTTAATGTGGGTGTTTCTTCCGCCGAAGGATTGGAACAATTGATTGAAAAAGAACGTAAGAGTGGAGTGTTCCTTACCGTATTAGGTTATGGCATGGGTAATTATAAAGATAAGAAGATTCAGGTGTTGGCAGAAAAGGGAAACGGTAATCATGCTTATATAGATAACTTGCAGGAAGCCAATCGTGTTTTAGTAGGCGAATTCGGCGCTACATTGCATACAGTGGCGAAAGACGTCAAACTGCAAGTGGAATTTAATCCTTCCCAAGTGCAGGCGTATCGTTTGATTGGTTACGAAAGCCGTCTGTTGAAAGACGAAGACTTTAATAATGATGCTAAAGATGCCGGAGATATGGGTGCGGGACATACGGTAACTGCTTTTTACGAAGTGATTCCTACAGGTATAAAGAATGAATATGTGGGTAAAATAGACGATCTGAAATATCAGAAGAAAGAGAAAGTGACAGTGAAACCGACAGGCTCTAATGATCTCCTGACTGTGAAACTGCGTTATAAAGCTCCGGATAAAGATGTCAGCAAGAAAATGGAACTTCCTTTCGTTGATAATAAAGGTAATAATGTTTCTTCTGATTTCCGCTTTGCTTCTGCAGTGGCTATGTTCGGACAGTTGCTTCGGGACTCTGACTTCAAAGGAAATGCCAGTTACGATAAAGTGATTAATCTGGCCAAACAGGGACTGAATAATGATGATAAAGGATATAGAAGAGAATTCATCCGTTTGGTTGAGGCTGCCAAAGGATTGGAAAGAACGAATAAGAACTAGGAAATCGGGCGGGAGTCATTGTGAGTGTACGCTATATGACTATGCGTAAGATTCGCAGATATGAATGAACGTAGAATTCCAGATGGATAATCGTAGAAAATGATAGTGACGGTATATGTTCGGGATAGTGACGCTATCGCTGTTGTATACCGTCACTATCTTTGTCGGATAGCGTCACTATCATTTATTTCGTCCGAATTTCGTCCGACCTGAAACGAAAAATAGCCGTAAACTTATTGTTTACAGCTATTTAACTCTGCACGGGAGGAGAGGCTCGAACTCCCGACACCCGGTTTTGGAGACCGGTGCTCTACCAACTGAGCTACTCCCGTGTTTGCGGCTGCAAAGGTAGTAGAAACTTCTGAATCTCCAAACATTCGGGTAAATAAGTTTTGAATTATTTTAATTTTTCCCACTCATCGGGCTTAAAACCGACCAGAACGAAGCTGTCTGTCACTACCAATGGGCGTTTCACCAATTTACCGTTGGTTGCCAATAGTGCTATCTGTTCTTCCTCACTCATTGCAGGTAGCTTCTCGCTTAGTTTCAGCTCTTTATATACTAATCCGCTCGTGTTGAAGAATTTCTTCACCGGCAGACCGCTGCGCGGAATCCATGCCTTTAATTCTTCCACCGTAGGATTTTCTTCTACGATTAAGCGGTTGGTAAACTCAATGTTATTTTCTGTTAACCATTTCTTGGCTTTTTGGCATGTGCTGCATGCCGGGTACTGCAAAAATAATGTTGCCATATTCATTTATAATTTAATACTTGATATTTAATACTTAATACTTGAACTTCACTTCAATATCTGTAAATCCTGAAACATAATCCGGTAAGCGGCTGCTTTCTTGTCCAATGCTAATGGATACGCCCTTGATGATGAGGGCATCCGGTATAGTCGCAAGGCACGACCTTCGAAAACAAATTCGGAGTAATCACCTACTTTGGGTTCTTCTATGTCGAATTGCTGTCGGAGAGTGTCCGTTGCTTTTTGGCCCGTAGTGACGATTGCTTTGCATTCGGGAAGCTGCCGCAGTAATGCTGCAACATCGGTGGCTTCCACTACTTCAAGAAACTTGTCCGATGCATTATCCTGCAACCGACGAATGGATGAAGCGGTATCAAATAGGGCAATCCCCTTTTCGTTTAAAAAGTCTATGATTTGCTCGCGGCAGAACGATTTTAGTGTCGAATTCAGAAAGTGATTCTTATCATTAAAGAATAAGATTCCATATATACGCCACATGTCGTTGTTTAGGTTCGGGTAGTAAAACTCCATAGACCAACGTTTTTTCTGTGGCGGAAAACTTCCCAGCATAAGTAATTTTGATTTCGCTGGGAGAAACGGTTCTAACGGATGTATTTCGATTTCCATAATTTCTTTCATTTTAATTTCGTACAAAAATAGTGATAATGTTTATTTCCTTCAAAATCAATGAGAAAAAATGCTAGATTTAAAATAATTAGTTATTTTTGCGGCGTGATGAACAAACAATATTTTATTATATCATTGAAAAAAGAAGTTTTTGTGAGTTGCTTCTTAATAGGCCTGTTTTTTCTGGAGGGAGGAAATTGTTATGCTTCGGAGCAACAAGCGTTAAGAGGGACGATAGAAGTTCCTTCTGATCATAATACCGTGAGAGGGCGTGTAATTGATATCTATGGTGAACCACTGATCGGTGCTACAATACGCGAAAAGGGGGGAGCCAATGGTACTGTGACCGATATTGATGGAAAATTCTTTTTGTCTGTGCCGGATAGTGCTGTCTTACAAGTTTCTTTTGTGGGTTATAAGACTGTAGAAGTCAATGTGGCAGGTCGGAATGTGCTTGAAATACGTCTTCAGGAAGATGCGGTGATGCTTGAACATGTCATCGTAACGGCCTTGGGACTTGAAAAGGATGAAGCTACATTGGCCTATTCTGTGCAAAAAATCAAGGGAGAAGAACTGAACCGTGTCAAAGAAGTAAATATGATTGCTGCTCTGGCGGGAAAAGCTGCCGGTGTGCAAATCAACAAAAACTCTTCCGGTATGGGCGGTTCCGCAAAAGTCAGTCTCCGGGGAATCCGTTCGGTATCCGGTGATAATCAACCGCTTTATGTAATAGATGGAGTGCCGATGTCGAATACCTCTTCCGAACAGGCTTATTCGGCTATTGGTGGTACGGCGAATGCAGGGAATCGTGATGGAGGAGACGGAATCTCTAATCTGAATCCGGAAGATGTAGAAAGCATCAGTATTCTGAAAGGTGCTCCTGCTGCGGCTTTATATGGTAGCATGGCTGCTAACGGAGTGATTCTTATCACGACTAAAAAAGGCAACTCTGTCGGACAAAGGAATATTAATTTCTCTACAGGACTCACTTTCGAGAAAGCATTCAGTATGCCTAAAATGCAGAATCGTTATGGTGTCAGTGATGTGGTAGACAGCTGGGGAGAGAAAGAGAATCTGATGGCTTATGATAATCTGGATGATTTTTTCCGTACCGGATTGACATCGATGACTTCCGTATCTATCAGTTATGGAAATGAAAACCTGCAAACTTATTTCTCCTATGCCAATACTACCGGAAAGGGGATTATCGACAAGAATAAACTGAAAAAGCATAATATAAACTTGCGTGAGACGGCTACCATGTTCGACAAACGTCTGAAACTGGACGGTAGTGTGAATGTGATGAAACAGACCGTCGAGAATAAGCCGGTGTCGGGAGGTTTCTATATGAATCCGTTGGTAGGGCTCTATCGTTTTCCTCGTGGGGAGGATTTGTCTTATTATAAAGATCATTTTGAAACCTATGACGAAGAACGGAAACTGGGTGTGCAGAATTGGCATACGTTTACCGAAGACTTCGAACAGAATCCATACTGGATAACGAACCGCATACAAAGTAAAGAAACACGTACACGCATTATCCTTTCTCTTTCAGCAAACTTTAAGGTAAATGATTGGCTGACGATTCAAGCCCGTGGAAACATGGATTATTGGGCGGACAAGTTACGCCAGAAATTCTATGCGTCTACTGCCACCGCCCTGTGTGGAGCGAACGGACGATATATCGAGATGGATTATCAGGAAACCCAGATGTATGGTGATGTCATGGCGATGGTGAAGAAAACCTGGGGGGATTTTACACTGGATGCGGCGATTGGTGGTAGTATAAATGATAAAGTCGTTAATTCTACCCGATATGATTCGAAAAATGCATCTTTGAAGTTTGCTAATGTGTTTAATATTGCCAATATCGTCATGAACAGTTCTGCCAGTATTGACCAGCGAATAGATCAACGCCGTCAGTTGCAATCTATATTCGGTACGGCACAGATCGGTTATAAGGAAAAATTGTTTCTTGATTTGACGGCCCGTAATGACTGGGCGTCAACCTTGTCTTATACCAGCCATGAAAAATCCGGATTCGCTTATCCTTCTGTAGGGCTTTCCATGCTACTTGATAAATGGGTGAAGTTACCCGAATGGGTTTCTTTCGCAAAATTGCGTGGCGCTTATAGTAAAGTAGGGAATGATATTCCTCCATTTATCACTAATCCCTCTTCGCAGATCAATGCCGGTGGCGAGATACAGGCGAATGACGCCGCACCTTTCAAGGAAATGGAGCCGGAAATGACTCATGCCATCGAATTTGGAACTGAATGGCGATTCTTTCAACACCGTTTAGGGGTTAATCTGACTTATTATCGTACCAATACTTATAATCAATTCTTCAAACTTCCCGCACTTGCAGGTGATAAGTATGCTTACCGATATGTAAATGCCGGAAATATCCAGAATCGGGGATGGGAATTGACACTGAATGGAACTCCCGTATTAACTCCTGATTTCAACTGGAAAACTTCTGTAAACTTCTCTACCAATAAGAATAAGATAGTGAAGTTGCACGAAGATCTGAAAGAAATGATTTACGGGCCTACCAGTTTTTCTTCCAGCTATGCCATGAAACTTATTAAAGGCGGTTCTATCGGTGATATATATGGTAAGGCTTTTGTGCGTGATGATGCAGGCAATATCGTTTACGAAACAGAGGGTGATAATAAAGGACTTCCATTGGTGGAGGGCGATGGGAATACGGTGAAAGTAGGAAATGCCAACCCTGTCTTTATGATGGGATGGGATCATACATTCTCTTACAAAGGCTTCACCCTTTATTTTCTGCTTGATTGGCGCTACGGAGGTGAAGTCCTTTCGCAGACACAGGCGGAAATGGATCTTTATGGAGTATCTGAAATAACGGCCGATGCGCGTGACAGGGGATATGTAATGCTCGACGGTCAGCGTATAGACAATGTGAAAGGATTCTATAAAATAGTAGGCGGGCGTGCCGGGGTGACGGAATATTATATGTATGATGCTACGAATTTACGGTTGCGTGAAGTATCATTGAGCTATAATTTCTCCAAGAAGTGGATACAGAAAACGAAGGTACTGAAAGATGTTCAGCTTTCGTTTGTAGCTCGCAATCTATGTTTCTTGTATAAGAAAGCTCCTTTTGATCCGGATCTGGTACTTTCTACCGGAAATGATAATCAAGGAATTGAAGTGTTCGGAATGCCTACGACCCGTAGTCTGGGCTTTACTCTGAAATGTGAATTTTAAAGGCAGGAGAGAGAAATGAAGAGAAAATATGTATATCTATATTTGTTGGGTTTATTGCTGTTCTCTGTAGCTTGTACCGGTAATTTCCGTGATTACAATACCGATTTGTCCGGTATCACGGATGATGACTTGATTATTGATGACAATGGCTATGGAATCCGTTTGGGAATTATTCAGCAAGGTATTTATTTTAATTACGACTACGGAAAAGGAAAGAACTGGCCTTTCCAGCTGATACAGAATCTGAACGCGGACATGTTCAGTGGGTATATGCATGACGGCAAACCTCTGAACGGGGGCTCGCATAACTCCGATTATAATATGCAGGACGGCTGGAATAGCGCTATGTGGACACACATGTATTCTTATATTTTCCCACAGATATATCAGTCGGAGAATGCTACCCGAAATACACATCCTGCTCTGTTCGGGATAACGAAAATATTAAAGGTGGAAGCGATGCATCGTGTGACGGATTATTATGGTCCTATCATTTATAAGAATTTTGCTAATGCCGAAAAACATTACCGTCCGGATAAACAAGAAGATGTCTATTATGAGTTTTTCAATGAACTCGATTCTGCCGTAGTTGCCCTCATCGGGTATATAGAGGAGAAACCGGAATCCAATGGATTTGCACGTTTTGATATTTTGTTGGACGGGAAATACGCTTCCTGGGTGAAGTTTGCCAATTCGTTGCGTTTGCGGTTGGCAATGCGTATTGCCTCTGTTGCTCCCGATAAGGCTTGTGCTGAAATACAGAAAATAAAAGAAAACGATTATGGCTTCTTTGAAGCGGAAACAGGCGGAGCAATCGTTTCTACCAAATCCGGATATACCAATCCATTGGGAGAACTTAACCGTGTGTGGAATGAAACTTACATGAGTGCTAACATGGAATCAATCTTGGTCGGATATGATGATCCTCGTCTTGGAGCTTATTTCGAACACTGTACGGATGAAGCTTTGAAAGGACAATATCGTGGAATTCGTCAAGGGACATGTTTTGCTCATAGTCATTATTCCGGATTGTCGAAGCTGTTTGTCCTGCAAAGCACCGATGCGCCTCTGATGACTGCTTCGGAAGTCTGGTTTCTGCGTGCCGAAGCCGCTTTGCGCGGGTGGACCGATGAAGATGAAGAAGCTTGTTACCGGAACGGCGTAACTACCTCTTTTCATCAATGGGGAATTTATGGGGTGGAGGATTACCTGAAAAGTGAGCTGACAGCTTCCGACTTTATAGACACTTATGATGAAGAAAATAATATAGAAGCGCGTTGTAAAGTCACTCCCAAATGGAATCCGCAGGATGATAAGGAGACAAAACTGGAGAAGATTATCACGCAGAAGTGGATTGCCATGTTCCCGGAAGGTTGCGAAGCTTGGGCCGAACAAAGACGAACGGGATACCCCCGTTTATTTCCCGTTCGATTCAATCATAGTAGGAGCGGATGCATCGACACGGAGATCATGGTGCGCCGTCTTAATTTCCCAGGTACATTGCAGACAGAAGACCCGGAGCAATATTCTGCTCTTGTCGAGGCTTTAGGCGGAGATGACCATGGAGGTACAAGACTCTGGTGGGATACGGGAAATAATAACCTGGAATAAAAAAAGACAGAAGTAATGTGCTTATATGTGTAGCTTTAACTATTTTTGCATCTTCATTTAAACACATTTACTTATGAAACAGATTATCTCTGCTCTTTTCCTTTGTATGTTGCTCTCTGGCGTACCGAGATTGCAGGCGCAAAACATTCAGCTACATTATGATTTCGGACGTTCTTTGTATGATAAAGATTTGCAAGGTCGCCCGCTGTTCACCTCCACTGTGGAGAAGTTTCATCCTGATACTTGGGGAAGCACTTATTTCTTTGTTGATATGGATTACACCTCCGAGGGTGTCGCTTCCGCTTATTGGGAAATAGCACGTGAGATAAAATTCTGGAAAGGTCCTTTCTCTGCACATCTTGAATATAACGGTGGATTATCGAAAGGCATGTCTTATAAAAATGCTTATCTGGCAGGAGCTACCTACACTTTTAATAATGCTTCCTTTTCCAAAGGCTTCACGCTGACTGCTATGTATAAGTATATTCAGAAACACCAATCGCCCAACAACTTCCAGCTGACAGGTACGTGGTACGTAAATTTCTGCCGCAATCTGCTCACTTTCTCCGGCTTTGCCGACTGGTGGCGCGAAGAAACCAACTATGGAAAGACTATCTTTCTCTCCGAACCACAATTCTGGGTAAACCTAAACAAAATCAAAGGAGTAAATAAAAATTTCAATCTTAGTGTTGGCTCCGAAGTCGAATTAAGTAATGACTTCGGCGGTCGTGATGGCTTTTATGTTATCCCGACACTCGCTCTGAAATGGACGCTGAACTAAAAAACGGATTATAAGAAATAGAATTAAAAAAAGTCGGACTAAAAGAAGCCGGACTTCAGAATAATCTCTGTTTATCCCTCTGCGGAACTTAAAAAAATATATAGAAACCCTGTTAAATGAAAACTGATTTAATCTACGGCGTAGAAGACCGTCCCCCTTTTAAAGACGCCTTGTTTGCGGCTTTACAACATCTTTTGGCTATTTTCGTAGCGATCATTACACCTCCGCTTATCATCGCAAGTGCCTTGAAACTTGATGTAGAAAAGACAAGCTTTCTGGTTTCCATGTCTCTTTTTGCTTCGGGAGTATCTACCTTTATACAATGCCGCCGCTTTGGTGTGATAGGAGCAAGACTGCTCTGCATCCAGGGAACCAGTTTTTCTTTTATCGGCCCTATCATTGCCACAGGGATGGTAGGCGGATTACCGTTAATTTTCGGTTCCTGTATGGCTGCTGCGCCTATCGAAATGATTGTCAGCCGCACATTCAAATATCTGCGTAATATTATCACTCCGCTGGTTTCCGGTATTGTCGTGCTGCTTATCGGATTGAGTCTGATAAAGGTAGGTATCGTATCTTGCGGAGGCGGATATGCAGCTATGGATAATGGTACGTTTGCTACGTGGGAAAACCTGTCTATTGCAGCACTGGTACTTCTTAGCGTCTTGTTTTTCAACCGTTGCGGGAACAAATACCTGCGTATGAGTTCCATTGTACTCGGACTTTGCCTTGGCTATGGTTTGGCATTTGCTCTGGGAAAAGTGGATATGAGTGCGTTGAATGTGGAAATGCTGATGAGTTTTAATATTCCCCAGCCTTTTAAATATGGTGTTGATTTCAATGTGTCTTCTTTTATAGCCATTGGTCTGGTTTACTTGATAACTGCCATTGAAGCAACAGGTGATGTAACTGCCAACTCTATGATTTCCGGACTTCCCATTGAAGGAGATTCCTATTTGAAACGGGTTTCCGGTGGAGTAATGGCAGATGGATTCAACTCCTTTCTCGCCGGTGTATTCAACTCTTTTCCAAACTCCATCTTTGCACAAAACAACGGTATTATCCAACTGACCGGAGTAGCCAGCCGTTATGTTGGTTATTATATCGCAGCAATGCTCGTCCTTTTGGGTTTATTTCCCATCGTAGGTGCCGTATTTTCCTTAATGCCCGATCCTGTACTGGGCGGTGCAACCTTACTAATGTTCGGCACAGTAGCAGCGGCGGGAATCCGTATTGTCTCCTCACAAGAAATAGGCCGTAAAGAAACTTTGGTATTAGCAGTCAGCCTCTCCTTAGGCTTAGGGGTAGAACTAATGCCGGACGTATTACAACAAGCTCCGGAAGCAATTCGAAGTATCTTCTCTTCAGGGATTACCACCGGAGGCCTAACTGCAATTATTGCAAATATAGTAATACGGGTAAAAGAGTAGGAAACAAGTAGTAGAAACAAGTATTAAGTAATAAGTATTACCGAAGCCGCTGGTTTATACTTGATAGGCGTTGATTAATACTTGTTAGTTGATGCTTGTCGATTAATACTTAATACCTAATTCTTAATACTTAAATTACTCATTTTATCTGTTGTGCGGAAGGGGAAATCAGGATACTCGTAAAGACTGAAACGAGGTTCGGTTTCTCCTTTCGTATAATTCCATATAGAAGCATAGTCTTCCGGATCTTCTCCCATCTTGGCTAACTGGCGCAGGTAAGCAGCTAGCGATTTATTCTCTACAATATAAATCTGCCCCATCTGATCGATAATCGGGCTATGATGACGAGTACCGTCATGTTCGAAGCGTAGAATTCGTTTTCCTTCTTCAGTTAGTCCCACCAACTGGAAAGTCATGCTTTTACCGATAGCCGGTAAATTCAATACGCTGCGATCAGTGGCAAGGAAAGGTAAATGATGCTTTCTCATGAAGCGTCTTAATTGCTTGGCAACATCCTCTTTAGGCTCCTCTTCTGTTCCTACTTTCGTCTCTAATATCTTATATAACTCCTCCGCCTGTTCCGGTGTCATACGGCCATAAATCTTTTCCTCCTGTTGCTCCTGCATTGAACGACTGTTGGGTGCAAATACTGCATAATTCTCATTGAATCCCTTTACCGAGAAAGTGTAATAACATACCACCCCCAACGAATTGAGCACCTGACGAAGCCGGGTCGTATGCCCTCTACGTGAAGCAGCCACCGTATATACCAACTGATTCGTAATAATCCATCCCGCAGAAAGAATCTTCCGGATCGCTTCTTTAGCTTCAGGAGTAACCTCCAGCGGTGTCTGGAAATGAGTCTGTATAATAAACTGTTTCACACCGATAGCCGATGCTTTCTCCTTGAATTCCCGCAGAACATCAACCAGCCCGTCGTTGATACGCATCGGCAAATAAGCCAACAGACGTGACCCCAACCGTACCCGTTGCAATTCCGCATATTTCTCTCCATCCTTGCGTTCAAGATTCGCCCTTTGTTTGCGTGCCGCCATCCGATACACCGCATCCAGAATATTCTGAAGCGTTTTATTTTGACTCATCAGCGCATCGCCTCCTGTAATAAGAATATCCCGCAATTGCGTATCCTCTTCAAAATAAGCCATTAACCGACGCAACTTACGATCCCATGATTCCTTCGGGCGTAAAGACTCAAATTCGAAATTCAACCGCTCGCTCTGAAAATCATACATACGCTGACAGGAAGCACAAAGTCCTCCGCAAGCCCGTCCCATAGTGTCAGGAATGAGAATAGCCACCTCCGGATACCGCCGATGAATGTTATGCCCGTCCGGCAAAAGCCATCCCGCAGCATTAGGCTTCCCGGCTTCTACAATATCCTCTTTCTCCCACGCGCGAATATTTCCATACGTCTCCACCAAACGTGGAGAATACAGAATATAACTCCGAATAGCCTCGTCATTATACCCATATCCCGTTACATTAAGCAACGATAAATAATAAGGAGTTGCAAAGAACGGCATACCCTTCTTCCGGGCACGATAAAGCAAATACATAGTCTCTGACGAAAGTGAATTTCCCAGGAATCGATTCAACTCGCCCGGACTTTTCACAGCCATTGCCAAATGAAAGCGGAAATCGTTCCACCACTCATTGACCAACCTGTATTTTTCTTCATAACTCATTCCCTCCTCAAAGTGAAAACGCACCGAAGGCTTCGACTTCCTGTTTTCAATCTTCTGAATCAACAAGTGCAACATCCGCTCCTTATTCTCATCCCGCACTTCACGTACCTCTTCATCCAATCCCGTTTCCCACCGGTCATTCCTACTTTTGATACGCTGTGGCGATGGTAAAGGCACAACCTCTCCCTTCAACCGTTTAAACATCTGGAAAATTTCAATAAACAAATCCGTCGGTATCTCCATATTTTCCAACGTTCCCGTCAGAAACTCATAAAGCAACCGAATCGTCTGTACTGACATATCCTGTCCAGTAGACAGTTCATGGACATTCTGTCCATCATAATCGAGTAAGAGTCGAATTTGCTCCCTCGCCTCCTCCGCAGCCTCATTTTCTATCCTGCAAATTTCCAAAAAACGCAGCATCCCAGCCTTGAACTCTTCCACAGAAGAGCTCTTATCAGCTATCTCCACCACTTCCGGAATTTCTTGATTATAGATTTGTTTCAACTGTGAAAAAGTAAGCGCAAGCATTTTCTTTTGTTTCATAAGCAATCTCTCTATTTTTTAATTATTATAATATACTACCATACCGCATGGTCCTCCTCCGGCCTCGTCTGCACGGCGTCAAGCGAAGGTTTTATTACCGGCGTTAAGAAGGGCAGACTGTTTGAGCGAAGCGAGTTTCTACCCTTTAGACGGGAATGAAACCGGAGTAGCCGGGCAGGCGCAGCCTTGATTTTTTCTTTTGGGTACTTTTTCTTTTGTATCAAGACAAAAGAAAAAAGTACATAAAGATAACAAAAAAAGCGGAGGTACAAAACCCCCGCTTTTTCTATCCTATTAATCTTTACGATTTTCTAACATTTAAAGCGACTTATTTTTTCGTTTCCGTGTCGTCGTTCTTCCGTTTCGGCTCCTTCTTGGCAAGAAGAACAATATTATACACATAATCCGTCATCCACTGTTCAGAGTATCCCAAACGCTCTTTGTACTGGCGAACAGTCGCAGCCGTTTTATGCACATCATCAGCCTTCCACACTGTCTTGGTACAAACATCGTGTACCGTTTTCTGTGTCATACCATACAAAGCCTTCTTAAAGATCGACGGCATACGAAACTTCCACTGCATCAGATTTCCCATCAACATCATCAGATCATTGGAAAATCCCTGATACATGAACAAATAAGATTGAATATCATTTTGAGTGCGGCAGTTACGTTTCACGGAAGAGTCGATTTCCTTAAAGAAGTTCTCGTTCAACCCATAATCCTGCATCAGCATTTTGCGCGCAGCAGATTTTTCGGCCAATCCCAGTTTACCGTTTTGAGTAGGAACTTTAAACAAACGTTTGAAGTTAGCTACGTCCGGCAAGAAGCGGATATTAGTGATACCGAGGTTTGTGGCGATAACTGACTGGAAATACACCCGTGTCAGTGATATGAAATCTTCTACATTGCCGACTTTCGTTTCATCGGATTTTTTCTTGAATAAACCAAATAAGCCCATTGTTATCTCTACAATTTTATTATTTACAATTTACTATTTGAGCGTGTGGAAGGTATATAAAATAACTACCATCTGTCAATTTGCGTGCAAAGGTACAAAAACAGTTGGTTTTCACCAACATTCCAAGTCCTTTTCGATGTCCGGCATTGTCTCTTTCTTAAAAACAGGGCTTTGGATGCCAGCTTTCTTTTGCGCCCGGTAATCATTTAGCAGACGGATAGCATATTTTCCGAGGAAAAGGATAGCAATCAGATTACAGATAGCCATTAACGCCATCGTGACATCTGCCAGGCTCCATACCATATCCAATGTGGCAAGTGAACCGAAGAGCACCATACCACCCACCAATATCCTGTAACCATGAAGTACCCATTTCCGGTGAGTGATAAAACGGATATTAGCCTCACCATAATAATAATTCCCCAGAATACTGCTGAAAGCAAAAAAGAAAAGAGCTACGGCAACGAAGATACTGCCCGAAGAACCTATTTCGTTTGTCAACGCCTGTTGAGTCAGCTGCACTCCATTAGCCGAACCATCCAGAGGAGCCCCACTAAAGAGGATGATAAAAGCCGTACAGGTACATATCAATAATGTATCTGTAAATACCGCCAAAGTCTGTATCAACCCTTGTTTTACGGGATGGCTGACATGAGCCGTGGCAGCCGCATTCGGGGCCGAACCCATACCGGCCTCATTGCTGAAAAGTCCTCTCTTGATGCCCTGCATTAATGCCATACCAACTCCTCCTGCCAATGCCTGCTCCCAACCGAAAGCATGGCTGACAATCAGTGCGATAACACCCGGTAAATGAATGATATTGAGTGCAACAATAACCAGTGCCAGCCCTACATATCCCAAAGCCATAACAGGCACGATAATACTACTGACGCGGGCAATGCGTTGAATACCTCCAAAGATGATAAGCAATGTCAGCAAAGTCAGCACACCTCCCAATATAATATGATTGAACCCAAAAGCATGCTCTGCCGCAGCACAGATCGTATTACTCTGTACAGAATTGAAAGCAAACCCGAAAGTAATGCTTATTAATACGGCAAAAAGCATTCCCATCCACGGTTGTTTCAACCCTTTCTTCATATAATAAGCAGGTCCTCCGATGAACGAATCCTTTCCGCGTATTTTGTATAATTGTCCCAAAGTAGACTCTATGAAAGCACTCGAAGCCCCTAACAGTGCGATGACCCACATCCAGAAAATAGCCCCGGGACCTCCGATGGCAATGGCAGTAGCCACTCCCGCAAGATTCCCCGTACCCACACGGCTGGCGATAGAAATAGCGAATGCCTGAAAAGAAGATACATGTTTCTCTCCTTGTTTTCCTTTGCCGGCGGATTCGCTTAACAGCACGATCATTTCCCGGATCATGCGAAATTGTACAAAGCGTGTCCGTATGCTGAACCAGACAGCACATCCTAATAACATAATAATTAGAATATACGTCCAAAGTATGTCATTAATCTCGTTGATAAAAGTCATAGTTAAGTATTAAGTATAAAGCATTGTTTGTGGTTATTCGTCTTTTATTCGGAAGTAAAATTTATGATTTTCGAATACAGGTTCCACAATATCATAACGAACAAATTTGGCGAGCAGATGTTCAGCGGCACGTCGTGAAAGTCCGGTTTGTCGACAGTAACGGTTGAGTGAGAGTAAAGTTCCGTGCTCCAGTTGATCGAGCAGGAGCTGTTCACGTTCGGTGTAGCGGATGAGTTCTCCACGGGGGCTATCGCTCTGTTGCCATACACGGAGATGTATGGGAGTTGCCAGAATATTTTCGTCCTTGATGCGGAGATAGGCTAGGGGCTTTCCGGTTTCGTCCTTGGCGTAAACCGGTTTATGTGGAGTTTCTTCGATGGTTGCCACTAACACTTGTCGTCCTTCCACTATGTATGTTTGCAGAGAATATTCCACTTCCGGCACGCAATAAAGTTGTGCGGCGGCTTCAATCATATATTTTTCTTCTTCGGAGCGTACTCCTGCGATTTTACCATTGTCTTTAACGCCAATAAGTAATCGTCCTCCGTTCGTGTTGGCAAAAGCCGAAAGTGTTTTGGCTATTTTGCGTGCGTCGGAAATTTCGAATTTAAAGTCCTGTTGCTGGTGCTCTCCTTCAGCAATCAGTGCATGTATATAATCGGTATCTGTAAGCAGTTTCATGGCTACAAAGGTAGGTAAAAAAGGTAAAAAGCCCCTTTTTTAGATATTTTTCGAAGATTATTTCAAAAAAAATATTGATTTTATGCTTTTATTTCGGGAAACAGTGTATTTTTGCGGCACATTATTAACGAAAAAAATAAAAGGATTATGAAAGAATTGGTAGAAAAGGTAGCAGCTCTTTATGCTGACTTCTCAAAAGATGCTAACGCACAGATCGAAAACGGTAACAAAGCAGCAGGAACTCGCGCTCGTAAAGCTTCTTTGGAAATCGAAAAAGCAATGAAAGAATTCCGTAAAGCATCTTTGGAAGCTTCTAAAAAATAATTTAGAAGACTACTAGGATATTGAAAAAGAGGGCATATCGTGAAGCGATATGCCCTCTTTTTGTTTTAATGCGGAATGACTTTTTATTGTTTTAGTACGGATAGTGGCAATTATTTATAGCATAAAAAGCGGTTCGTTTGGGTGAATCGCTTTTTTAGAAAAGAGATGTCTCCCAAGATGTAAGTCCGGGCTTTTTATATTTTTGTGGTTCTTTTAAATGATTTATTTGCAATTTGTAGGGGGCAAACTTTTTTCTTCTATACGCATCTCAAATTAAATCGTATATTTGCGAAAAGAATCAAGATCGGGAATGATGAACGAAAACGTCTTAGCTAAACTGAAGATACTTGCAGAATCTGCCAAGTACGATGTTTCCTGTTCTTCCAGTGGTACGGTGCGTTCCAATAAGCCGGGAACGCTGGGAAACACTGTGGGAGGATGGGGGATATGCCACAGTTTTGCCGAGGACGGTCGATGTATCTCGCTATTGAAAATCATGCTTACCAATTATTGCATTTACGATTGTGCCTATTGCGTCAACCGTCGTAGCAACGATCTTCCCCGCGCTACCTTTTCCGTTTCGGAATTGGTGGAGCTGACGATGGAATTCTACCGTCGTAACTATATCGAAGGGCTGTTTCTTAGCTCTGGAGTGGTCCGTAATCCGGACTATACAATGGAGAGACTTGTGCGTGTAGCCAAAGATTTGCGGCAAGTGTACCGTTTTAACGGTTATATCCATCTCAAGAGTATTCCCGGAGCCAGTCGCGAATTAGTGAATGAAGCCGGATTGTATGCCGATCGTCTTAGCGTCAACGTCGAAATTCCCAAAGAAGAAAATTTGAAACTGCTTGCACCGGAAAAAGACCATAAAAGCGTATTTGCTCCGATGAAATACATTCAACAAGGCGTGTTGGAGAGTAAAGAAGAACGGCAGAAGTTTCGCCACGCACCGCGTTTCGCACCTGCGGGACAAAGTACCCAGGTGATTGTGGGAGCTACCTCCGAATCGGATAAAGATATTCTTTTTCTTTCGTCGGCACTTTATGGGCGCCCCACCATGAAACGTGTCTATTACTCGGGCTACGTTTCCGTGAATACGTATGATAAGCGCCTTCCGGCATTGAAACAGCCGCCTCTGGTACGTGAAAACCGGCTCTATCAGGCTGACTGGTTATTGCGTTTTTATCAATTCAAGGTAGATGAAATTGTGGATGATTCCTATCCGGATCTCGATCTCGAAATAGACCCGAAACTTTCGTGGGCTTTGCGCCATCCCGAACAGTTTCCTGTCGACATCAATAAGGCAGACTACGAAATGTTGCTCCGTGTGCCGGGAGTAGGGGTGAAGTCGGCGAAACTGATTGTTGCTTCCCGTCGTTTTTCGCGGCTGGGATTTTACGAACTGAAGAAGATAGGAGTGGTGATGAAGAAAGCGCAATATTTCATCACTTGCAAAGAACTGCCTCTCCAGATGCAGACAGTGAACGAACTTTCTCCGCAACGGGTGCGCAGCTTATTGTTGCCGAAACCGAAAAAGAAAGTGGATGAACGCCAGTTGTTGCTTGATTTTGGCGAATAAGAATAATTTACGATTAGACAATTTACTATTCAAAAGTGATACCAAGCGTAAATCGTCTAATAGTAAATTCAATTGTAAATTGTCTAATAGTAACTTAAATAGTAAATCGTAAATTGTCTAATAGTAAATATGTTTAGTGTTTATATTTACGATAAAACCTTTGATGGTCTGCTGACGGCTGTGTTCGACGCCTATTTCCGCAAGACTTTCCCCGATGCCTTGCTGTCGGAAGGAGATGCTTTGCCTTTATTTTGTGATGAGCTGCATACGGTAGTGACCGATGAAGAAAAGGCCGGGCGTGTGTGGCGGGGATTACAGAAGAAAGTTTCCTCTTCCGCTTTGGGTTGCCTCACACAAAGTTGGCTGTCGGAGCTTCCGGAAGTAGGGATGCTTATTTTTCGTTATATCCGTAAAGCGATCGACGCGCCCCGGTCCATTGAAACCAATTTTGGTGATCCGGATGTTTTGCAATTGGCGCAAATATGGAAGAAGGTGGATGGCGAACGTGTACACCTGATGCAGTTTGTCCGTTTCCAGAAAGCTGCCGACGGTACATTCTTTGCCGCTTTCGAACCGCAGTATAATGCGCTCCCGTTGACGGTTCACCATTTCAAAGACCGTTTTGCCGATCAGAAGTGGATTATTTACGACATGAAACGCCGTTACGGATTTTATTATGACTTGCAGGAGGTGACGACTATCTCGTTTGATGATGACAGTCGTGAATCCCATTTGATTACGGGGATGCTGGACGAAAGTCTGATGGACAAGGATGAGAAGCTTTTCCAACAACTTTGGAAGACATATTTCAAGGCCATTTGTATCAAAGAACGCATGAATCCGAGGAAGCACAGGCAGGATATGCCTGTACGTTATTGGAAGTATCTGACGGAAAAGCAAAAGTAGATTTCCATTTTGGGAGAGGAGCGAAAGTCTGACTATTCAATTCGCTGCACCGTTACATCCGGAAATTCCTGTATCAGCGAAAGCAGATGCCCTTCATCATTATTCCGTTTCGACTTGATAACCATCGTAACCTGATAATATTCTGCTTCACCCGTGTGTTGCGTTTCCATCTCGTAAGAGACTATCAGGTAGTCTTTAGAGTTGAATCTGTCCGCTATCTGTTTCAGTATGTCTTTGTTGGGAGTTGAGAAAGAAACCATCGAGCTTTTCATTCCGATGCTTTTAAATAGATAGCTAAGTAGTTCCAGTCCGACGAGGGTCAACACCGTGGCGGCAATACCGATGGTGTACATTCCTGCACCTACCGCCAGACCGATACCTGCTGTTGCCCAGATTCCTGCGGCGGTAGTCAGTCCGCGTACAATCTGTTTTTGAAAGATGATGGTTCCTGCACCGATAAATCCGATACCGCTGACAACCTGTGCCGCCACCCGACTGGGATCGAGTGTGACACTACTTTCTTTTATAATTTCCTGAAATCCGTATTGGGAAACAATCATAATCAAAGCACTACCTAGCGACACGAGAAAATGAGTGCGGTATCCGGCTTCTTTGGCACGGTATTCACGATCCAGTCCGATGATGGTTCCCAATATTCCGGCGACCAATAAACGGATTACAAAATCCATATTCAACATCATGTGTTCAATCTCCTTTCTATTTTTTTATTGTTTGTGGAAAAATGCTTAGGACTATAAATATACAATTATTTCCCCTTTTTGTATCAATCATTTAGTAATATTTGAACGTATCCAATTCATTTTATCGTATATTCGCAGATTCAAATAAATGTTTAATCCCGCGACCGAGCAAATAATGAAGAAAAGAATTTTTTATATAATCAGCTTTCTGGTGATCTTCTGTATTGAGGTGTTGATAGCTTTGTATGTGCGCGACCGTTTCATACGTCCCTATGTCGGAGATATGCTGGTTGTAGTGCTGGTATATAGCTTTGTACGTATCTTTCTACCGACGGGGATTCCGCGGATGCCGTTTTATGTCTTTCTTTTTGCCTGTTTTGTAGAAGTCTTGCAATACTTCCAGCTGGTGGAAACATTGGGTGTCACGAACCGCGTAGCCCGAATTGTGCTGGGTTCTACGTTCGATTGGGGAGATATTGCCTGCTATGCTGTGGGATGCGTTTTCATTGTCTTATTCGAGCATTTCGTCCGGCGTAGATCGTAGAGGATTTATTTCTCTTCCGCTTTGGTTTCGGATGGGTCCAGGCTGTGGCCGCAATATTTGCAAAACTCTGCATTATCTTCGTGTCCGGAGCGATGGCAGTTGGGACATTCTTTGTCTCTCCTGCGTTTATACTCTTTCATCATGGAGGCAGATACGATACCTGTGGGTACGGCAATAATCGTGTAACCGATCAGCATGACACAGGCGGAAAGGAATTTTCCGAGGCCGGTGGCGGGAGTAATATCTCCATAACCTACGGTAGTCATGGTGACGATAGCCCAATAGATGCTGTTCGGGATATTGTTGAACTGGGAGTTGGGTTGCGTTCCTTCAATCATATACATTAGCGTTCCGATGGAAGTCACCAGAATGACGACAAACAAGAAGAACACTGCAATCTTCTTACTACTTTCACGCAAGGCAGTGAGCAGCCGTTCCCCCTCATTCAGAAAGTTGAAAAGCTTGAAGACGCGGAACACACGTATCAGGCGGAAGGCACGAATGATGAGTAGATAGCGGGCGCCCGGGAAGAGCAGACCGATGTAAAGAGGCAACGTGGCCAGTAAGTCTACGATACCGAAAAAGCTGAATATGTATTTCCGGGGACGGGGTGAACAGTAGATCCTCGTCAGGTATTCGAAAGTAAAGAAGCCGGTGAAAAGGAATTCCATAATGACGAACGGAGTCGTCAGATAGGTGGGAAGTCCTTTCAGGCTTTCGATGATGACGAGCAATACGCTGACCAGAATACAGGCGATAAGAATTACGTCGAACAATTTCCCGGCAGGGGTGTCCGATTCGAAGATGATGACGTATAACTTTCGTTTCAGTTTCTCGTCATGCAAAAAACGATGGATTCTTTCTTTCAGTTTCATATCAATAGTGTTTGGTCGGAATTAAAGAAAAAGCCTTTTTAGTCGATGACCCACTGTTTATTGTAGGCAACGGTCTTTTGCGGGGTGTAATACATTCCCTCTTGTGTAGGAATATAGAGAATGTATGTCTTTCCGGTCTTGTTCTTCAATGAAGTGTCGCGCAGCCAGGGGTTGGCATCACGAAGTTGGGCATAGGTGATTCCCTGTGATTTTGCGTACTCGTTCAGATCGTCGATAGAAGTGTTGACGGTTACCTCTTTATAAGGAATAGGCGGATACAGATGTTCCCGTTTCAAGAGAAATCCGTAACGTTGCGGGTTGTTGAATATCTCTTTGGCTGCCAGCAGACGGAACATGTAGCGGGAAGTTTCCTCTACCAGCCATAAGTCCATGGCATGACTTGCCAACTGCTTTTCAAGTTGGGAGGAGATGCGTCCCTGTCCGGCGTTATAGGCGGCGGAGACAGCCATCCAGTCGCCATATTTGGCATACGCCTGTTTGAAGTATTTGCAGGCGGCAACGGTTGCTTTTTCAATATGATAGCGTTCGTCTACGTTATCGTTCACTTCCAGCCCGAATTCGCGTCCGGTGGCAGGCATAAATTGCCACAGGCCCGCTGCTCCTGCCGGAGAACGTGCGATGTTATTCAGATTGCTCTCGATGACCATCAGGTATTTGAAGTCATCAGGAATACCGTTTGCTTTCAGTATCGGTTCGATGATGGGGAAGTAACGGTTGGCACGCTTGATTAATAACATGGTGGTGGAGTGCATATAGGTGAAGGCCATCATCTCGCGGTCCATCCGTTCGCGGCGGTCATAGCGCCGGAGGTCGATCGTTTCCCCGTCGAAGGTGACCTGTGCGGGAACAGTAGGCGGAGTGACACAATAAGGCACTTCCGATTTGGCGGAATGTTGTTCGTTCACTTGGCTGCTGCCTGTCAATATTGGGATGGAAGCACCGATACAAAATACTAATATAAGTGTAAGAATATAGTTGATTTTCATTTGTCTTTTCATTTTATAACCTTTTTGGATGCTTCAATGTTTACGTCTATCTTGCAAAGATAACCTCATTTTGCTTTTTTCAAAGAACTTTTCTTGCATTTTATACGTTTTTCTAATAGAGTTAAAATAAACAACGAATCAAGATGAATATAGCAATGACCGGAGCTACCGGATATATAGGTAAACATCTTTCTAATTATCTTACAGAAAAGGGCGGACATCGGATCATTCCTCTAGGAAGGTCGATGTTTCGCGAAGGTATGTCCGGTTATTTGATTCAGACACTGACCCATTGTGATGTTGTCATCAATCTGGCAGGTGCACCTATCAATAAACGTTGGACACCGGAATATAAACAGGAGCTTTTCAACAGTCGTATTGTTGTAACCAATCGTATTATCCGCGCTTTGAACGCAGTCAAAACGAAACCGAAACTGATGATTTCGGCTTCTGCTGTAGGTTATTATCCTTCGGAAGCGGAGGTGGACGAATATACCCGTACCCGTGGAGAAGGTTTTCTGTCCGATCTTTGCTATGCGTGGGAAAAGGAAGCGAAACACTGTCCCGAACCTACAAGGCTCGTTATTACACGCTTCGGCGTAGTGCTTTCTCCGGACGGGGGAGCGATGCAGCAGATGCTTCGCCCTTTGCAAGCCACCAAGATAGCCACCGCCATCGGTCCCGGTACACAGGTTTTTCCGTGGATATCGATACGGGATCTTTGCCGTGCAATGGAGTTCTTTATCACTCACGAAGAGACACATGGGGTATATAACCTGGTTGCTCCGCAGCAGATCTCGCAATATGCTTTCACCCGTGCGATGGGAAAGGCTTATCGGGCATGGACAACGATGGTAGCTCCGCAACGAATTTTCCGTATCTTATATGGTGAAGCGGCATCTTTCCTGACTGCTGGCCAGAGAGTTCGCTCAACGCGTCTGACGGAGGCGGGATTTCATTTCTCCATTCCCAATGTCGGACGTCTTTTCAGAGGTACGGACCATAGTACGGTTACCTCTCTCGATTTGCACCGGTATATGGGACTTTGGTATGAAATAGCCCGCTACGAGAATCGTTTTGAATACGGACTTGTAGACGTCACGGCTACTTACACGCTCCGTCCCGACGGCATGATTCGTGTGGAGAACCGGGGATGCAAACGTAATTCTCCTTACGACATCTGCAAGACTGCCAACGGACACGCCAAAATACCCGATCCCACACAGCCGGGCAAACTGAAAGTGTCTTTCTTCCTTAGTTTCTATTCTGATTATTATGTCTTGGAACTGGATGAAGAGAATTATAATTATGCCCTGGTAGGCAGCAGTACTGATAAATATCTCTGGATACTAAGCCGTACACCCCAACTGCCGGAAGAAATCAAGAAGAAACTCGTCACCGCTGCCGAGCGTCGTGGATACGATACGAGCCAGTTGAAGTGGATCGAGCAACTCTGATCGCAGGCATATACATATATCAGTTTATGCAATCCGCACCTAATAAATAATATAAGATTGTTTAGCGAAAGTATTTAACGGACGATAAACCAACTTTAAAACAACAGCAATTATGAATTACGAAATTATTCATCAGCCCGAACAAAAATTGTTCAAGACAGAAGTAGACGGTCGCACCGCCTTTGTACAATATCGCCTAATAGGTGATTCTCTTGATATTATCCACACAATTGTGCCACAACCCATTGAAGGGCGGGGGATTGCCGCTGCTTTGGTAAAAGCTGCTTACGCCTATGCATTAGCTAACGGGATGAAGCCGAAAGCAACGTGCTCTTATGCAGTGAAGTGGTTGGAAAGACACCCGGAAATAAATGGTTAAATACTCGCTTTTGATTCGTCGGAAAAGGAAATAATATTATCTTTGTAATTGGAAATCAATGAAGAAAAATAGTGTTATGATAAAAGAAGGTGAAAAGGTAAAAGTGGATCCTAGATTAACGGGACTCGATGAATGGATAGAGGGTACAGTAATTGATATTGAACATAATCCGTTCAAAGGCTTAGTTATAGCGATTCGTGATAAATTTAACCGTATTTTCTTTGGTGAGCAGAAATATTTTATTCCTGTAAATGAGGATAATGTATGTATGCAATAGCCTTTGATATGGTCATTACAGACCTACGTGCCAATTATGGAGAGCCTTATAACAATGCCTATTTTGAAATAAATAAAGTGTTGCGTCAGTATGAGTTTTATAATACGCAGGGTAGTGTATATCTAACAGAGAAAACTGATATGGCAAATCTTTTTCGTGCAATTGACGCATTGAAACGTATTCCTTGGTTTCAGGCGTCAGTTCGTGATCTTCGTGCGTTTCGTGTAGAAGACTGGTCGAACTTTACGGATTTTATAAAAGAAAATAAGTAGATAAGCTTTCAGGTCTGAATATGTATTCATGCCTGAAAGCTCCTTTTATTTCTCAATTACTGTTTCCACCTCTTCAACTGTGGAAAGTACTCCTTCATCGTTTTCCGTGCTTCCTCCACTGTGTATTTCACTTCCGAGTCTTTATTGAACTCATCCAGATAATTCAGATTAAGCTCGATCATCTCGTCCATGGTACACTCTTTCGTGAAATGTCCGTCCGCATAGCAATAGTGGCAATAATCTTCGTTCTTGCTACCGTCCGTTTCTTTTCCAAAAGTTGAGTCGTCTATCGGCATACCGCAACTTTGACAAAATTTTTGTTCCATCTTTTTTTGTTAGATTATAAGTTTATGTTACAAGACAAATGTAAGTAGAAATATTGGAAAAGAAGTAATCCGGTCTTGCTATTTATTCATTTATTTCTTTCCTGGTTTGCTTTTGGTGTTAATTGGTTTTCACGGGCAGCCGTTTCCACATCCAACGGGGAATCATTTTCCAGAAAAAGACTAGTATCCGGTAGCGCCAGTCGATCACTACTATCCGTTGTTTCCGCTCCAGTGACCAGGCGATGTGACGTCCCACTTTCGCTGCATCCATTAATAGCGGATAATGTTTCCCGTCGTTGAGCAAGTCGGTGGCAACAAATCCGGGACGGATATCAGTAAAACGGATATTCAGTTTTTGTAAATATGAAAGTTGTTCGAGAGCATCTATGTAAGTGTTCTGGAAGCGTTTGGTGGCAGAGTAGGCAGGAGCCACTCCAAGTCCTTTCGTTCCCGCGATGGAACTGATGACTGCCAGGTGGCCGCCTCCGCTTTTCCTGAAATAGATGAAAGCGGTATCCACCATGCGGATAAATCCCTCTACATTCGTGTATGCTGTGTTCAGCTCCACCTCCATGTTCAGATTCGTATTCTGGAAACCGATGCCCGAGCTAAGAAGAAACAAATCCATGCCGCCCACCTTGTCGATGAGCATATTCAATTTCTCGCCTGCATCTTCCTGGGTTACGTCCAACGTTTGAATTTGAATCTGATCCGGTGCTGCCCGTTGCAGGTTTTCGAGAGCAGATTGCCGTCTGCCGGCTACTCCGATTTGCCATCCATCCAGTAACAGACATTTTGCAACTTCTTGTCCGATGCCGGAGGTAGCGCCAATGATAATGGCTTTTTTCATTACTGATTTTTTTAGTAAGTTATAGGTTCAATAAATGTCGTATGGCCTGCCAGGGTGCATAAAGCAACATCCTCGGTCCGGAGAAACGCATCACCTGTCGCATTCGTTCGCGCATGACGGGTTTGTAACAATGTACGGTGCATTCCTTGCATGCACTCTTCTTCTCTCCAAACGGACAATGGTCGAGACGTGCGTGGGCATAGCGGAGCAACTCTTCACAGTCGGCACAAAGAATTGTATTTTTTTCTTTTTTCCGGCAATAGAGGCGGATCATCAACTCTACCGTTTTCTTTTCGTGCGCAATGCGTGATGCTTTCATCTTTTTCTTTTTTACACTTTGGAATGACAAAGATAGCGAAGATTATGCAGAAATGCAGGCGTATTCTGTTAAAATACACCTTCTTCTTTTTTCTATTTTGAAAAGCACCCTTTCATTTTGGTAGAGTATTTAGAGATTACTTTTTCAAAATGAAAAAAATATAGCATTGATTACAAGCTAATTATCAGAATCCTTTTCATTTTGGCATACTCTTGGCTATGAGGGGAACATACAAAATGATTCATGAGTTATGGAAGAGTACATTTCAGATAACAGTCTGTATATTCGGAGTAAGAATAATAGCATGATTAACCGGAAGATGATAGGGCGCGTGTTGGGTATGTTGCTATTTATCGAATTGGGGATGTTCTTACTTTGTGCCGGAGTGTCGGCTGGTTACGGGGAAAGTGATTATAAATACTTTCTTTACACCTGTATCATCAATGCTGTGGTAGGCGGATTGTTACTGCTCTACGGACGGGGAGCGGAGAATAAGATGAGCCGGAGAGACGGATATTGTGTGGTCACTCTTTCATGGGTGTTTTTTACCTTTTTCGGCATGCTTCCTTTTTATTTTAGCGGAAGCATTGATACGATAACCAATGCCTTTTTCGAAACCATGTCCGGGTTTACCACTACAGGAGCTACTATTCTCGATGATATTGAATCCCTTTCCCACGGTATGCTTTTCTGGCGAAGCCTGACGCAGTGGATCGGTGGTTTGGGGATTGTGTTTTTCACGATTGCCATTCTTCCTATCTTTACCACGGGAGGAGTGCAACTCTTCTCTGCTGAATCTACGGGAGTGACGCACGACCGTACCCATCCGAAAATCAATGTCATGGCCAAGTGGTTGTGGACAATTTATCTGGTATTGACAGTTTCAGAAACTGTCTTATTGATGTTTGGGGGCATGAGCTTGTTTGATGCCATTTGCCAGTCGTTTGCCACTACTGCTACGGGCGGATATTCTACCAAGCAGAACAGTATATCTTACTGGAATTCTCCGTATATAGAATATGTGGTGGCTATCTTTATGATTGTTTCCAGTATCAACTTCTCTTTGTTTCTGATGTGTTTGAAAGGAAAAGTCGGTCGTTTATTCAAAGATGAAGAGTTACACTGGTTTCTGGCGTCAGTGGGTATCTTGACTTTTCTTATCACGTTGGCGCTCGTCTTTCAAAATCATTATGACTGGGAACTGGCTTTCCGGAAAGCATTGTTCCAGGTGTCTACGGTGCATACTTCCTGCGGTTTTGCTACGGATGATTATAATATGTGGCCTCCTTTCACGTGGTTACTGTTGTTTATTGCGATGCTTTCGGGAGGGTGTACGGGTTCTACCAGTGGAGGTATCAAGAATATGCGGTTGCTGATTGTGGCGCGTGCCATCCGGAATGAGTTCAAACATCTGCTCCACCCGAATGCCGTGCTTCCCGTACGTATCAATAAGCAGACGGTGTCTTCTTCTATCGTAACTACCGTATTGATTTTCTTTGCTTTTTATCTGGTTCTGATCCTGATTGGGTGGACGGCTCTTTTGTTTTTGGGAGTTGGCTTTTCCGAGTCCGTCAGTACGGTTATTTCGAGTATAGGCAATGTCGGTCCGGGATTGGGAACTTGTGGGCCTGCATATTCGTGGAATTCTTTACCTGATCTGGCAAAGTGGATACTTTCTTTTCTGATGCTGGTGGGACGTCTGGAATTGTTTAGTGTACTCCTGTTGTTTTATCCGGGATTCTGGAAGAATAGATAAACTGTAAATCATGAACGGGCTTCTGAAACATCGTTGGAAGAGTTTGTGGTTGACGGAAACAATCTGTATCTTTGCAGCATGAAAAAGTTATTGTGTCCGCAATGCAAGATTGCAGCTATGTATGTGAAGAATGAACAGGGTGACAGGCTGCTGGTTTATGTGCTCGAAGATGGTGAAGTCGTTCCCAAATATCCGGAAGATTCGATGGAGGGGTTCGATTTGACAGAAGTCTTCTGCCTGGGATGCTCGTGGCATGGTTCACCTAAACGGTTGGTGAAACGATAGACCGGGAGACTCATGCTCTCATACTGATTTTTTTGATTTATGTCAACTAAAAGAGGAACGCAAATCAAGAACTAATTCATTGAATTTTCCGTATCTTTGCATCCGATTTTAGAACATAGACGTATGGCAACTTCTAAAGAAATGACGGCAGGGCCGGCATTACCTCTCATTTTAAAGTTTACGCTGCCGCTTTTACTCGGCAATCTGTTGCAACAAACGTATTCGCTTGTTGATGCTGCAATTGTAGGAAAGTTTTTAGGAATTAACGCGTTAGCTTCTGTTGGAGCTAGCACATCGGTGGTGTTTCTTATTCTCGGGTTCTGCAATGGATGTTGCGGAGGTTTCGGAATACCCGTTGCGCAGAAGTTTGGGGCGCGGGATTACAGTACGATGCGCAGTTATGTGGGCGTCAGTCTGAAACTGGCTGCGGGAATGTCTGTGGTGATTGCTCTTCTCACCTGTATTTTATGTGAGGATATTCTTCGGATCATGCGTACGCCGGAGAATATTTTCGAAGGGGCGTATGCTTATTTGCTTGTCACGTTTATTGGTGTGCCGTGTACTTTCTTCTATAATCTTCTTTCGAGCATTATCCGTGCGTTGGGAGACAGTAAGACGCCTTTTTGGTTTCTGCTGTTTGCGGCTGTTCTGAATATCATTCTTGATTTGTTCTGTATTTTGGTACTTGGCTGGGGAGTGGCGGGAGCTGCTATTGCTACTGTCTTTTCGCAAGGATTGTCGGCTGTTCTTTGCTACATTTATATGTACCGGAAGTTTGAAATATTGCAAGGTACTCCGAAAGAACGCCGGTTCCAGTCGAAACTGGCTAAGACACTGCTTTACATTGGTGTGCCTATGGGATTGCAGTTTTCTATCACGGCTATCGGCAGCATCATGCTTCAGAGTGCGAATAATGCATTGGGAACAGCGTGTGTGGCAGCTTTTACGTCTGCTATGCGCATCAAGATGTTCTTTATCTGCACGTTCGAGAGTCTGGGAATTGCGATGGCTACGTATAGCGGACAGAATTATGGGGCAGGAAAACCGGAGCGTGTCTGGTTGGGAATTAAGGCGAGTGCTTTGATGATGATCGTTTATGCGGCATTTACGTTCGTTCTTCTGATGGTGGGAGCCAAATATTTTGCATTGATCTTTGTTGATCCGTCGGAAACGGAAATACTGTTGGATACCGAGTTATTCCTGCATATCTCCTGTATGTTCTTCCCGATGCTTGGATTGTTATGCATCCTGCGCTACACGATTCAGGGAGTGGGATATACCAATCTTGCCATGTTCTCCGGAGTGGCGGAGATGATTGCTCGTATTCTTGTCAGTCTCTATGCCGTACCGGTATTCGGTTTTATTGCTGTCTGTTACGGTGATCCGATGGCTTGGATAGCGGCAGACTTATTCCTCGTGCCGGCCTTTATCTATGTTTATCGCAGGTTGAAGAAGCAGGTATTTACGAATAGTCAGGTTACGCAAACGGTGGCATGATTGCCGGTTGGTGGTTTGCGTAACCCGACTTGCAGTTTGCATAACCCGGTTTGTGGCTTGCGTAACCTGGTTTGCTTTGATTTTATTTCGGATATTTTAATCTTGTACAGGGTATAGCGGGTTTCCGCTTTCGTCTACCTCTGTCCATTCTTTCACACTGACATTGGCGAATGAGATGGAGTTTTCATTGATAACTGCCCGGAAAAGGTATGAATTTCCGGCTGACAGGAGGTTGTTGGGTGGAGTGAGCGGAGTGGTGTAGGTACGTGAAAAGCTCTCTCCGTTTACCATCAGCTCCAGTGTCAAAGTCATGGGAGAGGAGCTCTTTACGGGTAACATGATATATTGTACGGTGAAGTCGTTGATTCCCATATCGGCTGCTTTGTCATAGCTGACTTCCGAAGTGATGATACCTGTTGACAAATCCATGATTGCGCCCGGTTTCGGTGGGGTGATGGTAGCGGAAAGTATCTTGTTTAAAGTGATATTTTCTCCTCCGGCGATCGCTACAACTACTTGCGTGGCTGCGTGTTGGTAGGTTATGGGGATATTTATCTGTGAACTGGCGATGTCCTGATGAACTGCGTGCCACCAAAGATAATCTACTCCGTTGGATAAAGGTTCGGATAGTCCGTTGGTGAAAGTAGGCGCCGGGCTGGTGGAATTGCATGATACGGCATAAAAGCTATAGATAGCATTGCTCAAATACATTTTATATCCTAGATTTCCTGTCAGTACACCGGGGGAGGAGGTGACATAGTTGCCTTGAGCAACGGGAGCGCCTGTGATATTGTTCGATGTGTTGGCTGTATAGGCACACAACCAGCTTTGAAGTCCTTTTCCCATGGGGGACATGGCTCGTGTGATGTTTCGTCCTTCTACGGAAGCACTGAAAGTAATCAGCGCATTCTCTTTGGTCGGATTACCGTTGTTGTCATCATTGCCGGAGCCGGATGAGCCTCCGTTGTTTTCTTCGTCAGGATAGTTGATGTAGATATTGTTTTTGGAGCAGGCTCCCAGTAGCAGCATTGCTAAAGCAGATACGGCTAAATACTTTGTAATGCGGAATTTGATGTCCATAGTCAGGTTCTTTTTGAAAATTAGTAATTACCCCTATATACATTTCAAAAAGAATTTGGTTCATGGCTTAATCATATTTTTTTATGGAAATCGGCCTCTTTCTGTATGCAGAGAATGTCTCCGTATATGGGATGGCGGAACTCTATATATTCGGCATGGAGGTATAGTCTGTCTGCTTTCTTTCCGTAGAGTTCGTCTCCAAGTATGGGGCATCCCAAGCCTTCCGGATGGGCGGCGTGTACTCTTAACTGATGTGTGCGTCCGGTCAATGGATAGAAGACAATCCGGGTGTATTTTCTTGACTCATTGATATTCCTTTCTGATTCATCAATCCTGTTTGATTCGTTGAAAGTGTTTTCAGATTCACTGGTAATTCTTTCAGACTCACTGATGATCTGATATTCTGTAATCGCTTCTTTCCCGTGTTCGCTACTAACCATTTGCCGAGGACGGTCGAGAGGATTCAGACAAAGAGGGAGTTCGATTCTTCCTGTATTTCCTGTTCTTTCTGCTTTTGCTGTTTTTTTCGTTAATACAGTTTCCTTTGCTATTAATATAGCTTTCTCTGCTATTGGCTTTATCTCTTTCTCTGTTTTTATTATCGCCCCATCCAGCACAGCCACATAGCGTTTCTTAATACTTCTGTTTGCAAATTGCGCCTGTAAATCCTGATGTACCTCTTTTGTTTTGGCAACGAGCAATAATCCTGAAGTAGCCATATCGAGCCGGTGTACAATCATAGGACCGGTAGCTTCGGGATATTTCTTCTTCAAACGATGATAGACTGAATCTCTGTCCTCTGCTTTTCCCGGAACGGACAACATCCCTGCCGGTTTATTGACTACCAGCAACCATTCATCTTCAAACACGATTTCCAGTTCTTCCTCTTCATGAACAGGATTCAGCAGTGGATTTTCGTCTACCTCCAATCCTTGCAACATGTGTTGCAGAATCGGTTCGCACTTCCCTTTGCAGGAAGGATAATAATATCCGTGATGCCGGATTTCGTTTTTAGGAGAGTCGCCCCACCAGAATTCAGCCATAGCCAATGGCTTTAATTGATGAAGATACGCATATTGCAATAACTTAGGCAAAGCACATTCACCCGCACCGGCAGGAGGAACTTTCTGAACCGTTTGCTCGAAAATAGTATATAAGTCTTTCACCTCTCCTTGGGCATTTAGCATCCGGAATTGCTCGAATAATTTTCTTTGTAAAGCTGCTGAACGTTCTTTTCGTTCGGTTTTCAATCGCTCTATTTCAATATCGAAGTGCCTGACTTCCGTTTCGAGCTCTTCCAATCGTTTCTTCCATTCCTTTTCCAATCGTTTGTATTCCGCCTTTTGGTATTGGCTTTCCCGAATCAGGGAGGCTTGTTCTTCTTCGGAAAGCTCGGGAGATGACTGGCGGCGAATCTCTCTTGCCTCCTTTGCCATTTTAAGCTCCGCTTTTGCTTGATTCAAAACAGCTTTAGCCTGTTCTGTTTCTATCTTCCATTTCTCTTTTGAATCGAGATAAGAACTACTGTTTTCCAATTCACGAATACGGATATTAATGGCAGAAATCTGTTCTTCTTCGATTTTGAAGAATCCCTCCGGTTGTAATAGGTCATAAACAGGAGGAACGAAATAAGGATGCAGATTCTTTCCGCCCAGATTGCCGGAGAAAGCTGCAAGATAACCAATCTGATTTTCTTCGTTGTTTGTTATTCCGTTGTCCGTTTGCACAATCAACACTCCAAACATCTTTCCGGAAGCCAATTCCTCTTGCCATTCTTTCCGGCTTGCAATATATTCTTTCACTTCTTCCGCAGCCAACACACACAATGGATGAGGTGTATAATGGAAAGGATAAGTGAATTTCTCCGGCAACGCAAGGTGAGAAACGGGTTTCTTGAAAAAATGTATCATCGGTTTATATATATGAATGAATGTGATTACCTTTGCAAAAGTAACGTAAATCCGCGAATTTTATTCTATATTTGTTTGAGAGTTTGAGTGAGATAACGTGGACGTTTGAATGAAATTGTATGGATAGGATAGAAGAAAAACCAAAATTTGCCTTTCTTGGTAACAGTCACATGGCTTTTTGGGCACTAGATATCTATTTCCCACAATGGGAATGTCTGAACTATGGTGCTCCCGGTGAAGGGCTGGCCTATGTGGAGTCTTTTGCGGTAGACACTTCCGATTGCCAGGTCGTTGTTCAATTCGGAACCAATGATATTTATCAGTTGAACGATGAAAATATAGATGAATATGTAGAGCGTTATGTAAAAGCGGTTCTTGCCGTCCCTTCACTGAAAACATATCTTTTCTGTATTTTTCCGCGTAATGATTATGATGATTACAGTACGGCTGTGAATAAATTTATCCAGATCCTTAACCGGAAGATACACGAAAAATTGCAGGGAACAGATATTGTCTATCTGGACGTATTCAATCGTTTATTGCAGGATGGCAGGCTGAATCCGGAGTTGACTCTCGACGATTTACATTTGAATGGTAAGGGGTATAGTATTCTGACAGAAGCACTGAAACAGGCTTCCGGTTTGTAAAACATACCTAAATACTTCATTCCTTGCTTTTATTTATAAATTTGGTGGCATATCAGTTTATTTTTCCTATTTTTGTCCCCAATTTAATAGTAAATAACCCCCATAAAAACGATAAGACTTATGGAAAAAGTAATTATCAATTCGTACGAAGAATTCGAAAAACTAGTAGGCCAACAGATAGGTGTTTCCGATTATGTGGAACTCTCGCAGGAACGTATTAATCTTTTTGCTGATGCAACGCTGGATCATCAATGGATTCATGTAGATACGGAACGTGCGAAAGTAGATAGCCCTTATCATAGCACGATTGCTCATGGCTACCTGACATTGTCTATGCTTCCTTATCTGTGGAATCAGATTATCCAGGTAAATAACCTGAAAATGATGATTAACTACGGTATGGACAAAATGAAATTCGGTCAGGCTGTATTGTCAGGACAGAGCATCCGTCTGGTGACTACTTTGCACTCGCTGACTAATCTGCGTGGTGTGGCAAAAGCGGAAATCAAGTTTGCTATCGAAATAAAAGACCAACCAAAGAAGGCGCTGGAAGGAATTGCTGTGTTCCTTTATTATTTCAATTAATGGCAAGCTGTTAAAGAAACAGATTTTATCCCCGGAAATGATCGAAATACGTCTTAAAAGTTAGATACAAAAACTTTTGGGATGTGCTTCAGATGGATCGTTTCCGGGGATAATTTTATCCTTTTACTCCCATAAATCTGAACGGCTGTGCCGGTTTAAACTCTTTCGTTGCATTTCCATGATAAGTTTCACCGTTTGCGATAGATAATTTGAGTACCGGAGCTCCTTCCGACAAGTCTGTTTCCCGTAAGTTTACCCAGAATGTATTAGGTGTCAGACTTGATTCGAAGAAGTAGAGCAAATTCTTACTATCCGATACCGTTCTCCATTGTGTGGTGGAAATTTCCGGAAATTCGGGAGTGGATATGCCATAAGGAACAGAAGTATTACGGATAACGCTGAATACGCTTGCTATGGCTATTCTCACATCATCTGTTTGGGGCAGGGCATTGATATAAAAACTGGCTCTTGCAAAACGGTCGGACGGACGGTTGGTTCCGGGCAGGAAGCTCAATCCTCCTATTGATTTCCAGTATTCGTTTAGTGCCAGTTGCTTGTTGTAGGTAGGGGAGTTGGTCATTACTTTGTACTCCTTGCTGTGGTAAACAGTCAGCTTTCCACCCGTATATTCGAATATCGCACAATCGCCCGTTGCGTCGGAAATAGATAAATGCAAGGTTGCCAGGCGGGAACCATCCGGCATCAGGTCCGATACCACTTGGAAAGTGTTTTCATCAATGAAAGCGACAGCCTCGTCTACGGTGGCGAAGTTATCTAGCATATATTGCACCCATGCAGTAATGGCAAGTCCCGGTTTACTTTGATCTCTGACCGGATACTCCGTCTCGGGCAACCATAACAGATTGGCAACCAACCCTTTTTCATTCATCCCGTCTGTACTGGCAATCTCGAAAGCTGAAGTCACCACGCTGCCATACTTGGACGTCCATTGCAGGGAGTTGGCTCCCGTTTCTCCATTTCTTTCCATACCTTTGGGAAATACCCAAAGATTGCTGTGCATTTCTGTTTTCCAGTCCATAGACCGGCCGGTTACCACCATTCCATTTTTTCCCGAATAAACGACTCTTGTACACATAATTTTAATTTCTAGTTAAAGGTTTATTATAAGCTGCTTTCACGAGGTATTCAACCGATGCGGATTCATCTCGCAAAAGCATATTCTCAAAACAATAACGTTTCATTTATGTTTTAGATACATATCAGATATTAATAAAGTATCAAAAAACAGGTATTATGTCATTAAGTAATCTTCTCATCATATTTTCGTCATCGTTTATGGCGCTGTTTCCGGTGATAAATCCTTTGGGGAATGGTTTTGTCGTCAATGGATTCTTTACAGACCTTGATCCTCAACAGCGGAAAGCGGCTATTCAGAAGCTGACGCTCAATTTTATAATGATCGGTGTAGGGACATTGGTGATAGGGCATTTGTTTCTGTTGATTTTCGGTTTGGCTATTCCTGTTATTCAGTTGGGAGGTGGAATATTGATTTGTAAGACGGCAATGGAGCTGTTGGGCGATTCAGGTTCGTCTGATAAAGAAGAAGCCAGTAAGAATGTAGACGGTTTCAGATGGAAGAATATCGAACAGAAGATTTTTTATCCCATCACGTTTCCTATCAGTATCGGACCGGGCAGTATATCGGTTATCTTTACTTTGATGGCGTCTGCCAGTGTTAAAGGTAAATTGTTGCAAACTGGGATTAATTATTTAGTCATTGCGCTTGTTATTATTTGTATGGCGGCCATCTTTTATGTATTCCTTTCACAAGGGCAGAGGTTTATTCAGAGGTTGGGACCGGTGGGAAATCAAATTATTAATAAGCTTGTTGCTTTTTTCACTTTCTGCATCGGTATTCAGATTTCGGTGACGGGTATATCCCAGATATTCCATCTGAATATACTCTAATTGAACGGTGAGATAAAAGCGATAGAAATTATCTGTTTTTCTTTGCTTTCATGGCTTTCAGGGTGTTTTTTCGTACGGAACGGATAGCGGGAACCAGTAAGTCGGGCTCCATGATTTCCAGTATTGTGCGTAGTTCCTGTTGTAGTTCCGGGATGGAGCGTGTCAGTTGATAAGCCAGTTTCATGCAGAGCGATTGTACGCCCGGTGGTTCCTCGCGGGATATCATGCGTTCCATGCAAAAATCGAGGAAATCCACTCGTGGCGGATCAGCGGCAGGTTGCTGGCATATCAGGTTCAGGATCATTCTCCGTTTTCCCGAGTGTGGGCAGGTCATGGCAGCGTCGATCAATTCTTCTTGTTTCCGGCTCAACCATGCTACATCTGCCTTTGAGAAATGAGTACATACCCACAATGCCTGATAGGAGACGATAGCGTCTTCGTCGAATATCAGTTGGTAGATTTCTTCTCTAAGCCGTTCATCATCCTGTATAAAGTGGAGTACCTCTCTGATATCTTCAATGTGTACTCGTTCGGATAATCTTGCACGTAGGTTCATGTAGCTTTCGTTTTTGGGAAATTAATCTCTATTAGCGGAATCAGCTTCCGGCAGTTGCAAATGGAGAATGGGGAAAGGTTTGCCCATGCTGTCCGTTTCATCTCTGCCGATGACTTGGAATCCCAAATGGAGATAGAACTGGAGTGCTTTTTCATTCTGCTCGTTTACGTCCACCTTATCCATCTGCTTTTTGTCTCTTGCATATTCCATTAATCGTTTGCCATATCCTTTTCCTTGTTCGTCGGGGTGTACGAATAACATTTCGATCAGTTCGTCGCTCAATCCCATGAAGGCGGCAATCTTTCCGTTGGCATTCCGGATGACAAAAAGTTCAACAGCGGGTAGATAATGCTTCCGCACCAGTGGTTTATAAAATTGGATATGCTCTTCCGTCAGGAAATCATGCGTGTGGCGAACGGACATTTCCCATACATGGAGGATTTCATCATAGTCTTCCGGAGTAGGTTGGGAGATGCCGGGCAGGTAGTAGCACTGGTGGTCGTAGATGTTTCCGTTGTAAGTCAGTTCTGCCTGATGAAGTGTACCTTCGTAGATGAAACCGTTCTTTTTCAGTACTTTCTGCGAACGTTTATTGTGCGGATAACAGGTAGCTGTGATGAGGCTAAGCCGCAATTCTTCAAAGCCATAGTTGAGGACACCCTGCACTGCTTCGGTCATGTATCCTTTGCCCCAATAAGATTCGTCGAGCCAGTAACCCAACATTCTCACTTGCGGATTTTCGCGTTTAGGATCGGGGATAATTCCTACGGAACCGATTAGCTGTTTTGTATCTTTTAGTATCACTGCCCATATCCCCTCCTGATTGATAAATGTGGAATGAAGTATCCGGCGGGATTCATCCAATGTGCGATGGGGCGGCCATCCAGCATTGTTTCCCAGATTCGGGTTCTGGCAGCAAGCGAAAAATGTTTCTGCATCTCTTTCTTCGAAAGGGCGGAGAAATAAACGTTCTGTATGGAGCGTCACGGGGGGAATATTTTCTGTTTCAGTTTCCTGTCTTGCTTTGTTTTTCGATTCGTTTGCAGTTCTCCGATATACGCACTCAATCCGGTTTCCGTCAGGATCGAGGACTACACTTTCAAAGTATCCGTCTCCCGAAGTACGCGGTTCGCCGGCGATGGTATATCCTTCCGAACGCATTTGTTCGGTGAAGCGTAATACTTCTTCCTGGCTGGGAAAGGTGAAAGCAAAGTGTGTCAGTCCAACCCTGTTTTCTTCAATGGGAGTGTTCTGTACATCTGTACGACTCATCAGTTCCAAGTCTGTTCCCTCTCCAAAAGAGATAAAATAGGACTCGAATCCTTTCTTGGGATTGATATATTTTTCGTTGCTTTTTCCTCCGAAGAAGCGGACATAGAACTCTTTTAGTTCTTCCAGACGAAAAGTCCAGATAGCGATATGGTGTAGTTTCATATAAATGAATTTTCTAATTTCTATTACTTTGTTTCTATCTTCATTTGTACCGAACGTACTTTGTCTCCATCTTAATGCTGCATTATATATTCGTAAACGATACGGGAAATATTAGCGATAATCTTACTGTTCGCCTGATTATTTTCTTCAGAATCCTTCACGAAGACAGCTATACTATAAGTACGTCCACCGGGCAAAAGAACGAAACCGATGTCATTACAACCGATTTGTTGTCCTTTCGCATTAAGATCTCCCGTTCCGGTTTTATGGCCTACGGTTACTTTTTTGTCGAGCAACGGAGCAACCAGACGGTCTTGTCCGGTTTGACACTCCACCATTGTTTGAAATATGAAGTCTTTGTACACTTTGGGAAACAATGGCTTCTTACGGAATATTTCCACTAATTCGGCTGCGGCTAACGGAGTAGTCCAATTTTCATAACATAGGTTCAAGTCTTCGTGCATGGCAGTTTCCGTACCGGCAATGGCACATTCCCGAATTCCCAGTGAATGGATATACTTGTTTACGGCATCCGGACCTCCCTGATAATCAAAAAGAATATCGCAGGCATTGTTGTCACTCTGTTGGAGTGTATATTTTAGCAGGTCGGCAATACTCATTTCAATTCCGCCCTGTGGATATTTATCTCGTAGCGGACTGTAAGTATCCGGCTTTAAATCCGATTTTTTAATGGGTAACCGGGTTTCCAGCGATTGCTTCTGTTTTCCCATATAATCGGCCAATGCTAATGCCTGATGAAACTTGAATACGCTCATCAGTGGATAGTGAATATCATTATTGACAGTTACCGTATCTTTTCCATCAATGATGACGGCTATTCCTATTTCGGCCTTCTTTCCTTTGATGGCTTCTTTCAACTGTGTCTCAAGTTGAGTTTGTCGGGCAAACAGGAGGGTGGGGACCAAACAAAGAAATACTATGAATGAACGCATAATCAATTTCTCTTTTAACGGGTTACTAATTCTCTATTGAAATCATATTTTCTGTTGAAGTCACAAAGGTATAAATAGTAATTGCCTTTGCAAATTCTTACTTGAAATTTATAGTTGTATAATGAATATGTAGAGTTAGTTTCTTAATTTTTGTAGTAATAAAAATATTGATACAGAAATTAGGTTTACTATTTCATTTATGTTATTTTTGTGATATCTTATTACTGAAATATATACTATGTAAATATTTGGAAGTAGTAACACACCATTAAAAGACAAAACTAATATGAGCACTTTTCGTTCCATAGAAGAACTTGTCAAAAGTCTGGACCGGGAGAAAGAACTCTTGAAAGAAATGTTTGCTAAACGGAAATCTCTTTCGTTCCGTTATGATTATGCGCTTGAAATGACGGAGTACAAAGAAGAGCGTATCCGCTATCTGATAGACTATGGAGTCATCCGGGACACTGGCGACTTCCTTGAAATGGAGGATATTTATCTGAAATTCTTTGAAGATGTGCTCGAAGTAAATGAAGAAATCAATGTATCTTTCGTGCAGGATTACCTGACACGACTGAATGAAAACATTGACTATTACTTGAAAGAGAATAACGAACAACGTAAATACAACTACCAGCGTGAAGTGAAACGCTGCCTGAAAAACATCGCTCTGACTACAGTCCGCAATGTGATGGATCTGAAAAGAAACATGGATAATACCTATAAGAACGAACCTAATTATAAGATAAAAAAGACTAAACTTGTCCGCCTCGATGAGAAACGGAATAATATTGCTCTGCTGATTCGTAAAAGTGAGGAATTGATAGACTACGGACAGCCTGTTTTCTTCCGGGTGGCGATGGACGTACAAATGCGGAATGTAGTAAGTGACGTAAAACTTCAGCTAAATGACTCGTACCATAATCTGATTGAAATCCAGAAACAAATCATTCATTATCTGAATCTGATAGATTATCAGAACCGTATCTTTGAGAAAGTAAAGAAGTTGAAGTACTTGAAAGACCAGTTCTTGTTGGAAGAACATACAAGTATCCGTTCTGTTGCCGCACAAAAAAATCCTGTCTGGATGGAGCCGCAGGTCGGTTATCGCATCAAGCTTTCCATTGATAATCTACGGACTTCCGATGAGGCTTTTCAGATTTTGAAGAAACTTGTCGCGCGGCAGAGAAATTCTCCGAAAGGAATGAAACAACTGGCAGATGCCATTCCGGAAGGATACCTGGATGGGCAGTCGCAAATGATAGATACCGTAAACTTGCAGGAGGTGCATAATTCATTTATGGCGTCCAGCACCCATCTGTTCTCTTTTGTGATGAACTATCGCTACCGGAAAGAGGTGACACGTGGAGAGAAATTAATCTTTTTCTGCCAACTGGCGTCACAGTATGCCGACGAACTTCGCTTTACGGATACTTATGAAATCTCCGACGAAGTGGAATACCCTTTAATATATGCCAAATAATGTATGCTGAATACTAAAAACAGATGACCATGAAATACACTGAAGAGATATTTAATATACTTAGCAAAGGGGGATTTATTTCTTCCAATAGTGTCTCTACCCAAGTGAAACGCTTGTATGATGCCATTGAGGAAGATTTGCCCGATTATTATGATTACTACAAAGGCATCGGTTTTTATCTGGAAGGCGGTGACGGTTATTACTACTTTACTCGCAAGGAATCGAAAGTCGACTTAGAACGTAAACTGGAAGCAATTCAGAAGTGGATTGATTACCTGAGTTTCCTGAAAACCTACCATTCGGCATTCGGCCCGGGATTTCTGTTCCGTGCCGCTGATATTGAGATTCAGATAGGATGCGATATCGAACTGAAAGAAAAGGCAACCAAACTGTTTTCGGATAAGAAGAAATATGATGAAGTTGTCGGCAAACTGTTGAAAGAACTGGAGAGTATAGGACTGATAGAGAAAGAAAACGAACTTGACGGGACGTATAAAGTATTGTCGGCTTTCCATTATATGGAGGACTTGGTTGATTGTATCACAATTTCAGAGGAGGTGCAAGATGAGATACCTGAATAAGATTATTTTTCTGAACAGTGCCCATATTCCGTATGCGGAAGTGAAGTTGGATGGGAACGTACATTTTATAGGTACGCAAGGTGTCGGTAAGAGTACGCTGCTCCGTGCCATCCTATTCTTTTATAATGCTGACAAACTAAGACTAGGCATTCCGAAGGAGAAGAAAAGCTTCGATGCTTTTTACTTTCTATACGCCAATTCTTACATTATCTATGAAGTGATGCGGGAGAATGGGGCGTATTGTGTGGTAGCTGCCAAATCCCAGGGACGGGTGTTTTTCCGTTTTATTGATGCGCCATTCCAACAGGACTGGTTCATTGACGAACACAATGTGGTACATTCCGAGTGGGGACGCATCCGTGAACATATCGGTTCGAAGATTCAGATTACTGCACAAGTGACTAGCTATGAAATGTATCGGGACATTATTTTCGGTAATAACCGCAAGCATGAAATGATACCTTACCGCAAGTTTGCCATTGTGGAAAGTGCAAAATATCAAAATATTCCCCGTACGATACAGAACGTCTTTTTAAATTCCAAACTGGATGCTGATTTTATAAAAGATACCATTATCCGTTCGATGAGTGATGAGGATATCTCTGTCGATTTGGACTTCTATCGTAGCCAGATAAAGGAATTCGAGCAGGAATACAGGGACGTGATGCTTTGGTTTACAAAGAACAAGAATGGAGAAGTGCCTGTCCGGAAGATGGCGGAGAAAGTAATGAACGCCTATCGTGACTTGATTTATACTCAAAAGCAGATTGGTGAAGGGCGTGCGGAGCTTAACTTTGCGGAGAAACAGGCTTTGCATGAGATTCCGTTAGTGAAGGAAGAACAGGCTAAAGCGGAGACGGAACGTGAACGGTTGCTGCGGCTTATGGGTGAACTGCAACAAAAGTACACCAATGAGCGTGATGGTTTGATTAGGGATATAGGTATAATAAGCGATTTGCTCAAAAAGATACGTGAGAAACGTCTGCATTACGAGCAGATGCAGATTGAAGAAATCATCAAACGGGTATCTTGCGAAGAATTACTGATTCAGGAACTGGAGCAAGTCCGGAATATGAAATCGGAACTGACAAGAGCTTATGAGGATGTATTGAGTAAGTACCGATTGTTGTTTGAGAAACTGGAAGCTGATTTCCGTACTTTTGAGAATAGCCAGCAAGCACGGATAAATGCTCGGAATGCGGAGATTGCCGGCAAGCAGGAGGAATTGATGCAACAACTTCGTGTGGAAGAAGAGAAAGTAAAGGCAACGCAAGAAGAGAAAGTGCAGACTGTGGATAATCGTATTCGGCAGTTGCGCGATGAACAGGCACAGTGTAACCTGAAACTTCAAAAGGTGAAATACGAACATCCCCATCAAAAGGAAATGTCCGATTGTGAAGACGGTATCAACGAACTGCGCAAAAAGGACAAGGAACTGGAACATGGCATCTGTCAGCAACAAGGAGAAATAAAGCAGTTGAGGCAGGAGTGTGAATGGAAAGTGAAAGAGTTGAAATGGGAATTTCAGGCAAAGATGGAGACCGTTCGTAAAGAACGGAGCGCGATTGAAGAACAGTTGCAAACATTGGAGGTCTTGATTGAGAAACGAAAAGGTTCTTTGTGTGAATGGCTGGAGAAGAACAAACCGGATTGGCAGGAGACGATAGGCAAGGTGGCGGATGAGGAACTGGTGTTGTACAATAATGAACTGCAACCTCAATTAGTGAATAAGGAAGCTACTTTGTTCGGCGTTTCACTCAATCTGACAGCAATCGAGCGTTCTGTCCGCACTCCCGAGGAAATGAAGCAGGAGCGCGATAGGCAACAAGCAGCCCGGCAACTCTGTACCGACCGTCTCACTCGACTGACGGAAGAAGAGGGGGAAGCTGTTTCTTCTTTGGAGAAGAAGTATTCGAAGCAAATACATAGTATTTTGGAAGAACAACATCTGATGGAAGCCGAGCGAATGCAGATTCCTGCAAAATTGAAGAATTTGCAGGCTGATTACGCCTCATGGAAGACGAAGGAAGAGGAATGGAAAAGAGGATGTACCGAAGAATTACAGGCGCAACTGAATGATATCGGTCATCGTCTTTATGTGGCGGAAGGCGAGAAGGAGAAGCATTTGGCGGAACGGGAAAAACTGTTGAAAGCTTGCCGGAAAGTGTATAATGACAGCAGGACGGAACTCCGGAAGGAACTGGAGGAGTTTGTTGCCAGCGTTCAGCAAGAGATAGAGCGGATGAAACAGCAAACTGAGGAGCGGAAAAAGGAATTGAAGCAGGTGCAGGAGAATGAATTAAATGGAAAGGGTGCTGATACGGTCACTATCCGCAAGTATGATGACAGGCTTGCCGAAATAAATAAAGAATTAGATTATATAGGTAAATCCCGCCCACAAGTTCTTTATTATGAAAGAGACAAGGAGGAACTGTTTGATAAAGAACCTGCTACGCGAAGCAGGAAGAAAGAACTGGATGCGAAGCTAGTTGCATTGGACGAACGTTTCGCTCTGAAAAAGGAGAAGTTGCAGGTTCAGAAAAAAGGGGCGGACGAGCATCTCGAGCGGATTGGCAAAGAATTGCACTTATTGGAGGACGGGTTGAATAAAGTGGATATGTTCCGGAAAGATGAAACTTTTTGTCCGCCTTCTGTGATAGAAATAGGAGAGAAGCCTACTCGGAAAAATTGCGATGTTATTGTGGAAGAGTTGAAGTCGCTCATCGTATCCACTATCAGAAAAACAGAAGAATTCAAGAAAGCGGTGACGCAGTTCAATGGAAACTTCTCGTCAAAAAACACGTTTCATTTCCGTACGGAACTGGTTGGAGAACAGGATTACTATGATTTCGCTTCCAATCTGTGCGAGTTTGTAGATAATGATAAGATTTCCGACTATCAGAAACATATCAGTGAACGGTATACGGATATAATCCGCCGGATTTCGCAGGAAGTGGGAGGACTGACCCGTAATGAAAGCGAGATACACAGAACAATAAAGGATATCAACGACGATTTTGTCAAGCGGAATTTTGCCGGAGTAATAAAGGAAATAGCTCTTCGCCCGCTTCAGAGCAGCGATAAACTAATGCAGCTATTGCTGGAGATTAAACGTTTTAGTGATGAGAACCAATATAATATGGGAAAGGTTGACTTGTTCTCGCAGGATTCCCGTGAAGATGTCAATGCGATGGCTGTCCGGCATTTGTTGTCGTTTATGAAATTCCTGCTTGACGAGCCGGGACGCAGACGGTTGGCGCTTGCCGATACATTCAAACTGGAGTTCCGCGTGAAAGAGAATGATAATGACACGGGATGGGTGGAGAAGATTGCCAATGTAGGTTCTGACGGCACGGATATTCTGGTAAAAGCAATGGTCAATATCATGCTGATTAATGTGTTCAAAGAAAAGGCGTCACGTAAGTTTGGTGACTTTAAAATCCATTGTATGATGGATGAAATAGGCAAGTTACACCCCAACAATGTGAAAGGTATTCTAGACTTTGCCAATTGCCGGAATATATTGTTGGTAAATAGTTCTCCCACTACTTACAATGTGGAAGATTATCGTTATACCTATTTATTGAGTAAAGACGGGCGGTCAAATACACAGGTTGTCCCATTGTTAACCTATAAATAAGATAGAAAAATGAGTGGCAGTTTATTTACATTGGCAATGGCGAGGCTGGTTCTGAAAATGCTGGGCGGTGAGCTCATACCTTACACAAAGTTTGATGGACTGATAGCAAATAGATTAATGGATGAGGGAATCATTACTATTGTTCCCCGAGGGAGTAAGCGTAGTTTTCGTATGATTGATCCGGAAGGATGCCGTATCTACATCTCCCAGAATTATACTTCCGGCATGGAGCTGGAAGATTGGATTGAGATGAAGAACTGTCCGGATGAAGTGTCGCGTTCGGAGCAAGTGGCGAAGGCGGGGGACTCTAAATTGAGATATACTCGTACGTTCAAAGGTTTTCTCCTCAATTGTTATACGCCTATAGAAGCTACGTTTCATGGCGAACCATGTGTGCTTTCTCCCTTGCAAGGCACTTCTATTTTCATGCAGGATTACGAATATTTTCGTATTCCTGAAGATGTTGTAGTAGTGGGTATAGAGAATGGAGAAAATTTCCAGCATATCCGTGCCCAAAAGTACTTGTTTGAAGGAATGAAAGTTCTTTTCGTGTCCCGTTATCCGCAATCGAAGGATTTGTGTAACTGGCTAAAGATAATCCCCAATCGCTATATTCATTTCGGAGACATAGATTTGGCTGGCATTTCTATCTTTTTAAATGAATTCTATGTAAAATTGGGCAATCGTGCGGAATTTTTCATTCCTGCGGATGTGAAGAAACGCCTCAAGGACGGAAACCGGCAGCTTTATGATAATCAGTATTTGCGTTATAGGGCTATGTTGGTTTCTGACGAACGTTTAAGACCATTGGTGGCAATGATTCATAAATATGGGAAAGCGTATGAACAAGAAGGATATATAAAGTATTAAATTAGTCATATGATTACGCTGGATAATTTTGAGAACTTTGTCCCCTATAAGATATTGATGCGCGGGGAAGAGTATTATGATACAGATGCCGTTTCCGAACTGGAAGAAACCTCACCCGGTGAATGGACTGCAACCGTAGAGGGAACGGATGATTATAATGTAGAAATATCTATGAACGGAAAGGAAGTAGAATCCTGGTACTGTGATTGTCCGTATGATGGAGAAATCTGCAAGCATGTCGTGGCAGCACTTCTGGCAATTCGTGATAATAATAAACGAGTAAGTCGTAGTGCATTTTCAAAAATGAGAATAGTTACAAAGGAAGAAGAGGTTGTACAGCCCAATGTGGACATCAAACAATTGCTGTCATTCATTAGTCCGCAAGAAATTTCTACATTTATCAGTGAATATGCCTCAACGAATCCGGAATTTAAGGCAGCGTTTTTGAAGCGTTTTATATTCAAGGAATCGTCTTCGACATCAAAGGGAAAAGATTATAGAATGGAAATCCAAAAGATTTTTAATAGTTTCGGTGACAGTAAAAAGTCTCGTTATCATAATCGTTATAATGATTACAGTCGTGATTGGGAAACTGTTTTCAATCAAATGGATATTTATCTGAAGAAAGCAGACTTCTTTTTGAGTCTGGGAGATATGGATAGTACTATTGCCATAGCTCTTCAAACACTTCGTTCTATCGGTGAGAATTATGAGGATGAATTACTATATATTGACGATGATGATGACTTTGGCACTTCCCTTTATTGTGAGCATGCAGGAGGTTTACTCATGAAAGTGGTTGGACATCCTAAAACAACTCAGAAACAAAAGACGGATATTCTACAGGAATTACGTCAGATTGCTGAAATATCTACTTATCGAAATTACGGAATCTATGATATAGATGAACTTATGATGCAAATCAATCTTTCGATTCAGCCGACAGAAAAAGCCTTGGAATTGATTGATGGACTTCTTGAAACAAGAAAGGACACTCATGATTTATATCAGTTAGTTCTTCGCAAAGTCAACTTATTATTGGAGCAGAATGAAGAGCAAAAAGCGAATGAAACGATCCGCCAATATCTTTATCTGACTGAAATACGGGAGATGGAGGTTGAAAAATTGATTGTCCGTTGCCAATACGATGAAGCCATCCGTTTGCTGAATGAAGGAATAGAGATTGCGGAAGAAGAGATATATCCCGGTACCGATAGTAAATGGTTGGAAATAAAACTGAAGATTTACGAGACGACCAACCGGACTTCCGAAGTAATTGATACATGTCGTCTATTGTTTGTGACAGGCAGGGATAAACTGACATATTACAATAAACTTAAAACTCTGATTCCGAAAGAACAATGGAAGAGTTTTCTGGATGCGATGATGAAGGAAACAGAATTTAGTAACTATTTTTCTTTCGGTGGAAGTGCTGAAGCTGATATCTATGTGAAAGAACAGGATAATGAGCGTCTGTTCACCTTGTTGTCATCAACTAGATATGATCAACTGGAAGCATTGATGCGGTATGCTCATTATTTGAAGGATACTCATTCGGAACAGCTGATTGCTATGTATACTTCTTCGTTGAATGACTATGCCGAACGGAAAATGGGACGGAGGAATTATGAATTTATCGCACGAGTGTTACCGTGCATACATAAACTAAAGGGAGGACAGACTGCAGTGAAAAACATAGTAGCGGAATTCCGGATAAAATATAAACGTCGTCCGGCAATGATGGAAGTGTTGAAGGATTTTTGAAAAGATTTTATTATAAGTTTTTTCCATCTCTGTAGTTTAGGGATGATAAAGTTCGTACCTTTGTAAAGTTACAAATAAGAATGATAATGAAGAAGTCTATAAAACGTTTACCCAAATGTACACAGGAAGAATTGACAGTCTTGCTGGATTTAGTGTGTAAAAGCATCGGGAATTGTCAGATGGTTATCCTGTTCGGAAGTTATGCAAGGGGAAACTATGTTTTATGGGACACTAATATAGAATTTGGTGTTCATACTTCCTATCAAAGCGATTATGATATTCTTCTTGTTGTGACCGGGCAGACTAAATATGTGGAAAGAAAATTGAACCGTATTACGAATCAATATCATGATTTGTTTGCTGGTCGTCGTCATGCTTTTCCACAATTTGTTGTAGAACATATTAATACAGTAAACCGTAATTTGGAAATCAGCCAATATTTCTTTACAGATATAGTAAAGGAAGGAATTATGCTTTATAATAGTGGCAAACACGAATTGGCTAAACCACGGAAGTTGAGTTTTAGAGAGATTCGGGATATTGCGCAGAGTGAATTTGATAGGTTGTATCCTTATGCTTGTGACTTTTTGGGTGTTGTGAAGGAATATTTCATGCCTAAAGAACAATATAACTTATCAGCTTTCATGCTTCATCAGACTTGTGAAAAATTATACTATACTATCCTGATGGTTTTTACGAATTATCTTCCAAAAACTCATAAAATTAAAGAGCTTAGTGGGATGGTAAAACGTTTCTCACAGGAATTGACCACAGTCTTTCCTCAAAATACGGATGAAGAGAAAGAATGTTTTGATTTATTATGCCGTTCGTATATCGAGGCTCGTTATAACAAAGATTTCAGTATCTCACAAGAACAACTGGAATACCTTATTGCCCGCATAGATATTCTGAAAGATATTACTGAACGCTTATGTAAAGAGAAGATTGTGGAATATGATACGATGACGGAATAATTGTTCCCTGTGAAATAAGTCGGTGTCGCATTTATAACTTGAACTCAGAGGTTCAACTCTCTATGAAATGAAAAACAAAATATATCTGTCATCTGTCACAGATTATAATCTAACTTGCAGAGTATAAGTACTTAATGCTGTGACAGCACAAGGTGACAGCAGTGTGATAGCAATAATGCTGTCACCTAAAAAAACAAATACAAAATAAAAACGCTGTTCGAAAATGAATAGTATTAGCCATAAATGGATAAGTTGTTCATTTTATTACCCCCGTACTTATGAATTGTGTCCTGCCTTGAAACCAACAGTTTCAAAGAACGAAAGGGTATATTTTTAATAAGTTTTCCAGATTCATTTTCTATAATATCAATAGACCAAGTATTGGCTAATTCAAGAAGATATAACTGATTTTTTGCCTTTGTGATCTTTTTGGTGTGAAAATTATCTGTGTATTCTCCATCCCAAAATAAATAATATTGATATATCTGTTTATTTGCTAGTTCTCTATTTTCTTCAAGAATTCTTTGTGATCTATTAGAGTAATAACTGTTAAAGTGGTAACGTCCAACAATATTCCAGAAATCTTGTTCTGAGATATCTTCATTGGGATACAGTTTCTTCTCAACAAAAAATGTAGCAATTTTTTTCAGATCTTCTCTGTTGAGTACAAGCTTTGAATGTACTTTCGGATATTGCACATAACGATCCCTTCTTTGACCTTGTATTGGAGTACACTTATTGGCTATGACAAATCCATTTGTAGAACACCAATCATAATACTTTTTCCAAATCTTATCTTGATAACTTACCGCCCATTGCTGCCATTCGTTCAAATCTATATTTAATATATCAGGACTACAAATACGATCTCGGAAATTCGAAGCTGTATAGCCACTAGAATTTTCCATCTTTGAGGCTGCATATAATTGAGTGCCAATGAATCCCAGAATTTCCATAAAAAGTGAAGAATCCCTCACATTCCATATACTTTTCTGTTGAATGAAATGAGTGAAGTCCGTAATAGTGATACCATGATGAGTGCAAAAAGACTCAATGAAGTAAGTGTCAATGAGAGGAAACACTTCATCCCCTCTTTTATCATTACTAAAAAAGGATTTTTGTATATATATCCCTAGAAGTGAATATATTCTAGACGGATGAAGTACTAATTCACTATCCATAACTTATGTCACTATTGATGAATAGAAATGTTTTATATGTTGAGGCATGTGTTATTAATTTTGTTTTAAATACTCTTTGTTATTTGCAAAAGTTGAGTAATTGAAACTTAACAACATGTAAGCAATTCTGTAATCTATTTCTATTGTTTAATTAGACTATTGACTTAGGCAAGCATTATTATTATGTTGGTTTTATACTGTTGAGGTGTTTTTGTGGATTAGTAAACCATTTGCTTCTTGTTTTTTTCACTAACGCTATTTGTTGTCTATTGATGTTTTTCATAATGATTTATTTTTTATATTTGTGATTACAAATATAATTATAATAATTCAGAAAAAACACGTGTTATCTATGGAATTATGAAATATATTGAAAATATAATATTTTGTATAATATCCATTGCATATAAGTCCATAAATTTAAACGGTGTAGTTGACTATATATTTTCCAATTTATTTTTGGACAAATCATATTAGGTTGGTTATTTATAAGAAGGGGGTAAATGATATTGACTTGTTTATTCTAATTGCTTTCTGTAAACTGAATCTAATGTATTTCCATGTTTATCTTTCCATACTATCCATCCATTATTACTGCTGCCTATACAGAAATCTGCTACACTGCTGGGGCTAGAAAAGGTTTTATCTGAATTCATTATGAAACTTCCATTTTTAGTGGTAGTATATTCTTTAATTAGTTTTTCTCTTTTAGCTTTCCAGTGTAATGATGGAACTGTGTCTGGGCAATGATGCTATCTTTCAAAATTGTAAAACCTGAAGAACTGTAAATCCTTTGGCATTACACCCTCTTCCTTTTGTATAGAATAAATGCTGTTCTTTTTGGTTGGACTATTTTAAAAAATATTGCAACCAATAAATGATGAAAGGAATTTTATATCTTCAAAAAACTCATCCATGGCATCTTTTTGATATTCGGGTAGGTTAGGATCTTTAGGAATTTGTTTATTCTAGTTCAATACAAAAGTATTTGTAATAGTTCGATGTTTAAGATATTGTACATCTGCTTTTGTCATTGCTGCATCTTTAGATATGAATATTAAGCCTTTTTGCTATCATGATCTTTCACTCGTTCTTTGAAATTTTCAGTTTCTCCAATGTATGCTTTGGGTTTTGTTTTTTCATCTTCTCCCAAAAGAATATAAAAAGCTGGAGTTTGTAAATCTGTTCTTTCATTCAGAATGGAAAGACTGGAACGTGGAATTATAAACATTTGGCAAATTTTATTACTGATAAATACGTATTGAGTCCCTTGGGGATCTCCGTCAATTAAGTATGTTGTTATTGTCTTACCCATATTATAATTTTTTGTTATATCCTTCATGTATTTCGTCAGCAGCTATTGAGTAGTAGCTTTGTTGAAAGTTATACTTTTGTGTACTTTCATTGATAGAGTATTCATCAGAATCATTGTCACTCCATTGTTCACATTGATGAATAACTGTTTCCAGTGCATTTTCAGCTTCTTCTGGTGGATATTTGTATTTTTTCAGAAGTCTTTTTATCATACGACGCATCCCTGCTCTGGCGGATTCTTTCTTCTGCCAGTCGATTGTACGATTTTTGCGTAGGGCGTCTGTTAACTCCTTTGTCATCGCAACTAGTTGTTCGTTCGTATATATATCTTGTACTGCTCTCGGTTTGGTCAAAGCATCGTAAAATGATTTTTCTTCTGCAGTAAGTCCTAATTCATTGCCTTGATTTTCTGATTCCGAGATTTCTGCAGCAAGCTTTAATAACTCTTGAATGACTTCTTCATTAGTAAGTAATCCTTTCAAATAGTTAGATAATGCTCTGTTTAATAAATCAGAAAACTTTTCCGCTTGAACTAAATTAGTTTTTTGATATATGGTAACTCTTTCCGCCAAAAGTTTCTTTAATAGCTCTATTGCTATATTTTTCTCTTTCATTTTGGATATTTCTTCCAAGAATGCTGCGTCAAAAATGGAGAATTCGGCTTTTACATCCGAGAATAAATTGATTACACCTTCACTTTTTACACTTTGTTTGATAAGTTCGCCAATACGGGCGTTTATTTCTTTTTTGGAAACTTTACCTTTGCCTGTCATTCTGGATAGTAATATGCGTACTGTCTCAAAAAAAGCTGCTTCATAGCGTTGTTGCTCATTAAGCAGGCTACGGCATAATGTGATTGAACTATGTAATAAGGATGATTCCTTTTGGAATAGTTGCATTTTATCATTCTTATTACTGTCCATGAGGAAGTTGACTCCACCTTTGATAATTTGTGCACGATCGTTATCAGTGCCGGATTGGAATTTGCTATAATCAAAACCGTGGAAGATATCTTGGCAAACTTCCAATTTCTCTTGAAACTTAATAAGAGCAGTTTTTTTGATATCGGGATTGCCAAATCTTTTTTGATCTCGTACTGTATAATCGTGCATTGCTTGTTTCAATGCTTTGGCTATCCCGATATAGTCGACAACAAGACCACCAGCTTTATCATTAAAGACGCGGTTCACACGAGCTATTGCTTGCATGAGATTGTGCCCACTCATTGGCTTATAGACATACATTGTCGCCAGAGATGGTACGTCAAAGCCTGTAAGCCACATATCTACGACTATGGCTATTTTCATAGGGTCATTGTTGTCTTTGAATTTCTTGGCAAGTTCTTTCTTGTATTGTTTGTTGCCAATAATGTCATGCCACTCTTCCGGATCTTTATTGCTGCCTGTCATTACCACCTTCACTTTATCAGTCCAGTCGGGGCGAAGTTCTAAGATTCTATGATAGATACTCATTGCGATAGGGCGGGAATAAGCAACGATCATTGCTTTTCCTGTCAATTCAAATTGCCTGTTTTCTTCATAATGTTTTATAATATCCTTGCACAATGAATCTATGGTAGCAGGTGCGCCAAGTATCTCTTCAAGGTGCGACATTTGTTTTTTACTCTTTTCTATCTGTTCTTCAGTAGCACCTTCTGACGCAAGTATTTCATATTCGTCATCTATTGCTTTCAATGTATCTTTGTCAAGATTCAGGTTGATGACACGAGATTCATAGTACACAGGACAAGTTGCACCATCGGATACTGCTTGTGTCATATCGTAGATGTCGATATAGTCGCCGAACACTTCTGTTGTATCTCGATCTTTAGTAGAAATGGGTGTTCCTGTGAAACCTATAAAGGACGCATTGGGTAATGAATTATGTATAATTCTTGCAGTACCGATTGATATTTTTCCAGTTTCTTCGTTTACTTTTTCTTCAAATCCATATTGTCCTCGATGTGCTTCATCGGTCATGACTACAATATTTCGTCTTAGAGAAAGAGGTTCGTCAGATTCTTCAAACTTCTGCATTGTAGTGAATATTATTCCGTTGGCTTCTCGTCCGGCTAATAGTGATTTTAAATCTTCCCGGCTTTTAGCTTGTATGGGTATTTGGCGCAAGAATTGTTGGCATTTGGAGAATTGAGTATAGAGTTGATCGTCCAAATCATTCCGGTCGGTAATAACTACTATAGTTGGTTGACTTAATTCATCCTGAAGAAGATGAGCGTAAAATACCATTGATAGTGATTTTCCGCTTCCTTGCGTATGCCAGAAGACTCCGATTTTTCCGTCACCTTGTGTTGCCTTTTTAGTTCGTTCTACTGCTTTCTTCACAGCAAAATATTGGTGATAGGCGGCTAAAATCTTTGCAGCACCTGATTCTTCTTTAGAAAAACAAATGAAATTCTTGATAATGTCAATGAAACGTTCTTTTATGAATATTCCTTCAAAAAAGGTATCATAATCAATAAACTGGGAACTTTCATATTTCCCGTCTTTGGTTTTCCATTCCATATAACGGTCTTCATTGCTGGTGATCGTTCCCGCTTTTGAGCAAGCCATGTCACTCATTACACAAAAGGCATTATATACGAAAAGTGAGGGAATTTCTTTCATGTAATTACGTAACTGAAGATAGGCTTCAGATACATTTGTTTCTTCTCTTGATGGAGATTTTAACTCAATCACAACGAGTGGCAAACCATTGACAAATAGAATTATATCAGCACGCTTTTCTGAATTTTCAACGAACGTCCATTGATTAATAACTTTAAAGTCATTACGCTTGATGTTTTTGTCATTGTAATCTATCAGGTAGATGATATCGTTACATTGTTCTTTTCCGTCGAAAAAAGAGACCTCGATTCCATGTTGAAGATAGTCCATGAAAAGCTCATTTCTCTGTGGCAGGCTACCTATTTCGATATCTTTTAGTTTAGATATGGCTTCGTCAATTGCCGGGCGAGGTTTTCCATAATTGATAGTGGTTAAACTTTCAATTAATTGTTCTTCATAAAAAGGTACATAATAGTCCCGTTCAATATTGGGACCATATTGATGCTGATAGCCTAAGTTCTCGAAGAGAGCTATCAATGCTTTTTCATAACTACCTTCTGTAAATGACATATTTTCGTTCTTTTGCTAAGTTATCTAAATATGAAAAATATATTTCTTTGTATGCTTGATAGTCTTGTTTATATAATGCTTCGGAAGCAGATAAAATAACTCCACCTAATTCCAGAGGATTTTCTTCGTCAAACAGTTCGTTAAATTCTTGGCAGTCTTCATAATGTATGCGTGAGTCTCTTTTACTTGCATGATTTATATAATAATGTATAATAAACCCACCTAACACATCTGTTATTTTGTATGCCAGTAAGGACATTGTTGTACTCATTGAGATATGGTTAATGTCTTGACCGTGAGACGCAAATCCGGAAATATTTCTTATTTCTGCTAGTTTTTGGGAGACTGACGCTATTCTCCTGGCGAGTTCACATAAATCATCTTTATAGCATTCATTTGCATCTATCAGACAATTTATTGTTTGCTTTACCAAAGCTTGAAATTGCCCATAGTTATCGTGTTCGATATTTTGATTGGCAAGTATTGTTTTGCATATACTTTCAACTAAACTTTTACAGGTTTCTATACATAATGCAGGATTCGTTTCAACTGTTTTTTCGATGGTTGAAATATGAGTTTCAAAGTAGTTGAAACTCGGTGTTTGATTAATATATTTTCGAATCCAAAGCATAGCGAATATATTAGGCGATTAATTTAAATTATCATTTATCTGCCTGTTTTTGTAAAACAGATGATTCTTATTGTTATATGTATTGTATCTTATCCGCATTTTAATTAATGTATTTACGATGAGATAGTTTTACGTTATTTTGATTAACCATAGCATAATGCATGGTAGTATCAATTTTTACATGACCAAGTAACTTTTGTACTTGTTCTACAGGCATTCCTTTATCTATAGCCATTGTAGCAAGTGTTCGTCGGAATTTGTGAGGATGGACACGAGCTATTTTTGAAGAATGCCCAATTTTACGTAGTCGAACCTCTACACCCGATATTTGCAGTCGGTTATGTGGCTTGGCAAGAGAGACAAATAATGCTTTGTTTCTGTCTTTACGGGAGCTAAGATATTGTTGCAGATGTATTTTAGCTCTTGCATTGAAATATACTATCCGTTCTTTATTTCCTTTGCCAAAAACAATGCATTCTCGTTCGTTAAAATTGATGTCTTCTCGGTTTAGTTTTACTAATTCACCGACACGCATTCCGGTTGAGCATAAGAGATCAATCATTGCAAGGTCACGAATTTCCGTACAGTTGTCGCGAAGGTGTTCGATGTTCTCATCAGTAAGCACTTCTTTGATTTGTGTGCCGGTTTTTACTTTATGGATTCTATGTATAGGACTCTTTATAATATAATCCTCTTCTTCAAGCCATGAAAAGAAGGAAGAAAAGATTCGTCGAATATTATCTATTGTCACTTTGCTGGACTTATGCTTGCGTTGGAATACAGCCAAATATGCTCGTATATCTTCTGTAGAATAGTTTACTACTTTTTTAGGCATAGTCTTGAAAAGTTGTTTGACTGTTGAACTATAATATTTGATAGTCGGAGTAGTACAGCCTTCAACTTGCTTTGCGGACAAAAAGATTTCAAGCAGACGGTCGTTTGTAGCAGCATTTTCATGCTCTTTCTCACCGTCTTTTGTAATGGTGTATTTACTTATAACTTGAAGTAATACTCCATTAAGTTGAGCCATTTGTTCTATACTTAAAACATCTGTCATCGCATTGCTAATTTCTTGAATCAAATTTTCTTTCATATTCTTCTATTATTGAGTTAATTAATAAATCGAAGAATATAGTAATATTTATTTGATTGTGAATCCTATACTAGATAATTGTTTGCGAATTTCTTCTTCGAGGTCATGGGATTGTGCAAATAAATCAGATAATTCAGAAGTCAAACGTTCCATTTTTTCTTGAAACGGTTCTCCGTCATCTTCTGTTTCTGCAATTCCTACATACCGTCCCGGGGTGAGGATATAATCTTGTTTGGCTACATCCTCTATTGATACAACAGCACAATAACCTTTTTCATTTTCTAAAGTTCCTGAATTGAAAGCATCAAAAGTACCCGCTATTTTCATTATATCTTCTTCGGATAATTCACGGAGCTTACGGGTAATCATGCTACCCATGTTGCGGGCATCAACGAACAGTATTTTATTCGTTTGTTTTTTAGCCCGGTTGAGGAACCATAAAGAGACTGGAATACCTGTCGTATAAAAAAGTTGGGAAGGTAATGCTATGATACCTTCTATTAGATCTGCCTTTATAATATTTTCGCGGATAGTTCCTTCACCGCCTGTTTGCGAGGATAGAGAACCATTGGCAAGTACCATCCCTATACGTCCTTTGGGGGAAAGATGATGAATCATGTGTTGAAGCCAGGCAAAGTTGGCATTTCCAGCAGGAGGTATACCATATTTCCAGCGTACATCATCCTGAAGTTTGTTAGCTCCCCAATCACTTAGGTTAAACGGAGGGTTTGCCAGAATGTAATCAGCTTTTAGTGTAGGATGCTGGTCATCAAAAAATGTGTCAGCGTTGAATTTTCCAAGGTCAGGCTCAATGCCTCGAATCGCCAGATTCATTTGAGCCATTTTCCATGTAGTAGGATTGCTGTCTTGACCGAATACTGATATGTTATTGATATTTCCATGATGTCGTTCGATAAATTTGGCTGATTGTACAAACATGCCACCAGAGCCGCAAGCCGGATCGTATACGCGTCCGCTATATGGCTGAAGCACTTCAACTAATGTACGGACAATACATGATGGTGTGAAAAATTCACCGGCAAGTTTTCCTTCTGCTTCTGCAAATTTGGAGAGACAATATTCATAGGTACGCCCTAGTATGTCCTTACTGTCCCCATGTTCTTTCATTTGAACGTTTGTAAATAAATCCACAACATCCCCTAAACGGCGTTTATCTAATTCTGGTCGTGCGAAGTTTTTAGGAAGAATCCCTTTTAAACGAGGATTTTCTTTCTCTATCAGTCGCATGGCGTTGTCGATGACAGTACCAATCTCCGGAGTATGTGCTGCTTCTGCTATGACCGACCAACGAGCCTCTTTGGGAACAAAGAAAATATGCTCATAGGAATATTCATCTTTGTCTTCCTCAAAGCCTTCTCCTTCATTGATAAGAGCTTGATGTTTTGCTTCGAAACTGTCTGATATATATTTAAGGAAAATAAGTCCTAAAACGACTGATTTATATTCTGATGCATCCATGTTGCCACGTAATAAATCAGCTGCTTTCCATATTTGTTTTTCAAATCCTAATTCGGCTGTATTTGTCTTTGCCATACTATTATATTTTTGTCATTGTGATTAATGTTTATGTACTCACTTTAAGTTCACAGATACTTTTAATGAGGTTGATGCAAAAGTAGAAAATAATTTCCATAGTGCTGTCATACTTTAAATGAGAAGTAAATGTAGGCATTATTATTGATGTAATTGTTATAGTTGGAGTAAAATTTATTCTTTTGGTTGTTAGAATATGCAGAAACTCCTATTCTAACAAAAAAATATGATTTGCAATGAACATTCTAATGCAAGTTTAATACTTCGCTTAACTTATCTCCAATAATTTTCTTCTCATTACTACCGATAGTAGACAATCTCACCAACGGAATTCCGTACAACTCTAAAATACGCTCCTTTTTAATATCACGTTCTGACTGACTCGTCCCCGATTTGTGGAATGCATAACCATCCGTCTCAATAGCCAATACCGGTTGTTTACTCACACGATTATAAATTAGAAAATCAATATGAGTATTTATATTTGCAGCATATTTGCTTTCCTCTTCATTCAATAGAGAATAATCCTGAATCAACATATAGAGTGGTAAATGGCAAATGATATTCAAATGACGCATATTGATATTTTCTTTCAGGATATCTTCAAGTAATGCAAATGTAAGATTCTCGGAATCGTATTCGGATATTTTCTTGTGCTTCTTCAAATAGGCAATTCGAGCATCTGTATATTGCTCATATAGATAATCGAATATAGAATGAATCTTACTGGTGGAAACAATGCCATTGTTATATTCGATATAAGCAATCAAATCGCTGATATTGCAGTCTTTGGGTTGTTCGTTTCCCGATACGACTAAATAGAATTGTGACTTAGCCCGCGAAACAGCAACATTGAGCAGGTTGGGATCGTCGGAAAAGGAAGTGATGATATCGTCGACAGTGGTCATAATGATAGCCTCCTTTTCTCTTCCCTGAAATTTATGGACTGTTGCGACATCAATATCCTCTTCAAGTGCGGATTTTACTGCATCTACTTGTTTGTTATATGGAGCTATGACGCCAATTTCATCTGTTTCATAAGATAGATTCGGTAGTACTTCCTCTTTGATAACATCTATTTCCCGTTGATTCATGTGGCTGCGGGAGTGGTTACCTTTGGCTGTCCGTATGGCACAAATGACATCCTCTTCTCCTTTATCACGTGTCATGATGACAAGATCTCCACCATAAAATTTCTGATTACAGAAGTTGATGATTCGGGGATGGCATCGATAATGTTCCCGTAACAAGGTCTGTGGTACATTCGGAATAACTTTGCAGACGGATTGCAGAAAACTCATATTGGCACAATCATATTCCGGCTTAATCAGGCAGGCATTAGCGATAAAGTTTAGCTTTTCCTTATTTTCTTCCGTGACTACATTGGGAAGTTGCATGGTGTCACCGACAATGATTGCATTTTTAGCACATGACAAGGCTAAAGCTCCGGTTTCAACGGAAACCTGTGACGCTTCGTCCATAATGATATAATCATATACGGCATCTCGTTGCAGACTGCTTAATGATGAAAAGGTCGTACTTAATATAATAGGGTATTCTTTTTGTACCTCTCGCCAATTATTTCTTAGATCAGGGAGCGTAAAGATGGGCTTGTCATGATTATTGCCATAGGTATGAAATAACTGATTCCTTAGATATTTCATTGATGTATCGGTCATTTGTCTAGCCATTTCTGCTGCATCTTTGTTGGCAAGCTCCTTTTCTAATGTGTCTATTTCGACTTCCAGTTCTGCGTACTTTGTTTGGTAGAATAAGATTTGGAAGTCGGCGATAATCAAACTCATCTCCCGTTTATAGAAACCTTTATCAGGGATTTTACAAATCGTTTTGCTCCTGAATTTAAAGAATAACCATTTCAACCGTTGAATAAAAGCTGCTATTCCCCGAGGACTTGATGATTGTTCTTTTTCTGCAAATTGCTGACATTCATTCCATAAATTCAGAAGGTCTGCCGAACTGGAATTTTTCCGTTGTTGGAGAGTAAATTCTTTTGTTCCGAACTCTTGCAGATAATGTTGCCACTCTATTTTTAAAGCTTGTATTTCCTGTCTTGCCATGGCAAGGCGTTCCTGTTTGTAAAATATGCTTTTTAGTTCTTCTGTCTGATGATGTATCTGATTGAGAAATTGAGGTTGGTCGACATCCGTATCATGCCATGACTCAAAGTGCTCCGGATATTGTTTTTCCTCTTCTTGAGTCTCGATGAATTTCTCTTTGTTAGCTGTGCTGCCAAGCAATGCAACAATGAATCCCATATCGTATTTGGATAACTTCTCAAGTACATTGACAATGGCGGAGTTATTATTAGATACTACCTGAACAGTCTTACCACGCACAAGGATATTGGCAATGATGTTCAGAATCGTTTGGGTCTTTCCAGTTCCCGGAGGTCCTTGCACAACACTGATTTGATTCTCAAAAGCTGCCTGGACTGCTTTTTGCTGGCTTGCATTACAACCGAAAGGAAAAATCAAGGTTGAGGCAGTCCGGGTCTGCATTTTATATTTTTGAGGATTCAGATATACAGCAATAGCTCTGTTGTTTGCGATGAAATGAATCTTTTCATATTGTTTTGCCAATAGCTTCGTTCCGTCATCAGCTTTCAATTCGTTCGCATCGGCAACTTTCTTCAAATATTCGAATATACTTTTCGAACGACTCTCTCCCAAGCATGATTCGATAATTTCTAAGTCCTTTTCTCTGTAATCATACTCTTTACCATTCAGAAAACGAATGTGCCAATAGTTGTGTGATCCGGCCTTAAAAATAGATAAGGCTTTGATGTTTGATAAAGTTCTCCCTTTACTGATTATTTGATAATTATTGGGGTCCGGTTTGTCCGGATCAGTCAGCCAAAGGACATTTTCTTCTTTGTAAGTATACGCACTGGGAACATTCCGGAATACTACCTTATAGTTGCCATTATGATTTTGGCAACTTTCTATTTCAGGAGTCTTGATTTGACCTTTTATAATAATCAGATTTTCGGAAGTATCTATCATAGGCTTGTGTGTAAATATAATAAGTCATGCTGCTGTTTTTATTTATTATTTAGGATATAAAAGTAAGAATATTTTCCAGAATATCAAAGCTGAAGTAGAAAAAACAGTGAATGACTTTATTCAGCTTTGTATTGTTATAAATATAGAGTGAGATTCGGTTTGGGAGTATTGAACGTGATAAAAGAGATTTGTTTTGCCAATGAAATCATTATCTTTGCAAGGTATATATTAATGAACGAGGAGGATATTATGCTTGCATACACATATATTGAACACGGAAAGTTTGAATTGCAGGAGAAAGCAAGACCGGAAATAAAGGATTCACGGGATGCAGTCGTGCGTGTAACACTTGGTAGCATCTGCACCAGTGATCTTCATATTAAACATGGCAGTGTGCCGCGTGCTGTGCCCGGAATAACTGTCGGGCATGAGATGGTAGGTGTGGTAGAACAAGTAGGGGCTGATGTCACTTCGGTGAAGCCTGGTGACAGGGTGACTGTGAATGTCGAAACTTTCTGCGGTGAGTGTTTTTTCTGTAAGCATGGATATGTGAATAACTGTACTGATCCTAATGGCGGTTGGGCTTTGGGGTGTCGAATAGATGGCGGTCAGGCGGAATATGTCAGAGTTCCTTATGCGGATCAGGGGTTGAACCGTATTCCGGATACAGTGAGTGATGAACAAGCTTTGTTTGTCGGTGATGTGCTTGCAACAGGTTTTTGGGCAGCACGCATCTCGGAAATTACCGAGGAAGATACTGTTCTTATCATCGGTGCCGGACCTACCGGGATTTGTACTTTGTTGTGTGTGATGCTGAAGAAGCCAAAACGCATTATTATCTGTGAGAAATCTCCTGAAAGAATTCGGTTTGTTCGCGAGCATTATCCTGATGTGTTGGTGACTGAACCGGAAAACTGCAAGGAATTTGTTCTCAAGAACAGTGACCATGGTGGTGCAGATGTTGTTTTGGAAGTGGCAGGGAGTGACGATTCTTTTTATTTGGCTTGGAATTGTGCCCGTCCTAATGCTATTGTCACGATTGTAGCCCTCTATGATAAACCACAGCTTCTTCCTTTACCTGATATGTATGGCAAGAATTTGGTTTTTAAAACAGGTGGAGTGGATGGCTGCGATTGTAACGAGATTCTCATGCTGATTGAGGAAGGTAAAATTGATACTACTCCTCTTATTACACATCGATTTCCATTAAATGAGATTGAGGAAGCTTACCGTATTTTCGAGAACAAGTTGGATGGGGTTATTAAAGTAGCTATATCAGGAAATAAATAAAAATAGAATTTTTGTATGAAGAATATACTGATAGTAAGTAATAATGATATGTGCCGCAGTCGTATGGCACAGGAAATTTTGAACTCCTTCGGTAGAGGGATGAAGATTAGTACTGCCGGTATTTTGGCTGGAAATTCTGTCCCTGACGTTGTTTGCCAAGTGATGGAACAAAATGGATATGACTTTTCGCGTAGAAAGCCCTGTGACGTTGCGACGTATGCCCAACAGACGTGGGATTATGTCATTACCCTTTGTTCGGAAGCGGAGGAAGTGCAAAAGGAAATGCAGGGGGTAGTGAGAAAATACGTTTCTTTCAACTTTACAGATCCCTTTCAGGGAGGAATTCATGTAGAAGATGAGCAGGAAGAACGGGTTAGGGCACTATATGACATCATGCATAAAGAACTGTATGAGTTCTTTCGAAGTGAATTGATGGAAAAGTTGTTACCTCGCTGTTCTTGTGGCGCAAATACGTATTGTAGATGTGAGTAGGAATATAAGTAAAATCATATATGTACATCATCCGGTGATGGTGGCAGATCTGTGTCATTTTGAACGCGAAGTTGCCAGAAAGCAATAGCGGATGCGGCGGCTACATTGAGAGAATCGACACCGTTTGCCATAGGAATGCGGACTACATAGTCCGCCTCATTGATTGTTTCGTTTTGAAGACCATCCCCCTCTGTTCCCATTACGATGGCTAACTTGGGTTCGGTTGCTAAGATAGGATTATCGATAGAGATTGATTTCTCCGTGAGTGCCATAGCGACTGTACGGAAACCCTGTTTACGCAACTCATTGGGAGAACTGTCCAACCAAGTCCATGGTATCAGGAAGACAGAACCCATCGAAACCCTGACTGCACGTCGGTTTAATGGATCACAAGAATTGCGTGTTAATAATATAGCATCTATTCCCAAGGCGGCTGCGGAACGGAAGATGGCTCCGATATTAGTAGCGTCTACCACGCCCTCAATGACTACGATCCGTCGAGCTTTCCGACACACCTCCTCTGCACTTGGTAGTGCTCGACGACGCATGGCGCAGAGGACACCGCGCGTCAGTGTATATCCGGTCAATGTGGCAAGTAACTTTCTTTCACCGGTATAGACAGGTATATCACCACAACGTTCAATGATGCCAGCGGCATCACCAGTGATATGCTTCTGTTCACACAAGAGGGCTAAAGGCTCATAACCAGCATTCAGAGCTACATGGATAACTTTGGGGCTTTCTGCAATAAGCAATCCCTTATCAGGCTCGATACGATTCCGTAATTGAGCTTCGGTGAGGGTACTGAATATTTCTACTCCGGAGTCTGTTAAGGATGATATTTCTATAATGGGCATAGTGATTTCTTTAAACGATCTATTTTATTGCAGCAATGATAGTATGCGCTTCTTACTTACCGATGCAAAAATGTTGAAAGATATTTTGAAGTACCATATCATTCGTAACCTCACCCGCTATGTCCGAAATGAAGAAGATACACTCTCGTATGTCTTGCGAAAGAAAATCCCCGGAAATCTGCGAATCAAGTCCGTTTTGTACTCTATGAATAGCTTCCAAAGCTTTGTTTAAAGCTTCGTAATGTCTTACGTTTGTCACAATAATATCATTCTGTGTCACTGTAGGCAAGTGTGCGGCATCAATAAGCATTTTTTGTAGCTCACTTGTATTCTTCCGTTGTTTGGCCGAGATGAAAATAGATTCCGTAGATTCTTTGGGGAAGTCTTTTAATAAAGATAATAAATTCTCTTTCTGTTTATCTTCAATCAAATCAGCCTTATTGAATACAACAATCAAATGTTTTCCTTCGCAACGTGGAATTATTTTCTCCGATAACTGTTCTATTTGAGAAGCGGCATTCACAGCATCTACCATCCAAAGAACAATCTCCGCCTGATCCAACTTCTGAAAAGTACGTTCAATACCCAAACTTTCAATCGTGTCATTGGTTTCCCGGATTCCGGCGGTATCAATGAACCGGAAAGTGATTCCTCCGATATTGACAGTATCTTCGATTACATCACGTGTTGTCCCGTGAATATCACTGACAATGGCTTTATCTTCATTCAATAATACATTCAGTAAAGTCGATTTTCCGGCATTTGTTTCACCGATGATAGCTACGGGAACACCATTCTTAATGGCATTGCCGACACTAAATGAATGAGCCAACCGCGAAATGACCTGTTCAATTTCATCTGCCAGTTTCCTTAATGCTGAACGATCGGCAAATTCCACATCCTCTTCGCTGAAATCCAACTCCAATTCAATCATGGAAGTGAAATTCAACAACTTGTTGCGTAGATCTGTCAGCTCTTTACTGAATCCACCCCGCATCTGGCTCATTGCCAATCGGTGAGTGGCAGCAGATGAAGAAGCAATCAAGTCCGCCACAGCTTCTGCCTGACTTAAATCCATCTTTCCATTGAGGAAAGCACGTTGCGTATATTCTCCCGGCTTGGCCATGCGGCAACCGTTCTTAATAAGCAGCTGCATCACCTGTTGAAGAATATAAGTAGAACCATGACACGTGATTTCCGTGCTGTCTTCTCCCGTATATGAATGAGGAGCACGGAAAAGGCTGACGAGTACTTCATCAATCATCTCGTCTCCGTCATAAATACGCCCGAATGTCAAAGTATATGGTTTCTGTTCGCTTAATAATTTGCCAGCTTTGGCTGGCTTGAAGATGCTGCCGGTAATAGAAATAGCTTCCGGACCGGAAACGCGGATGCTTCCGATAGCACCGCCTTGAGCGGTAGCGATGGCGCAGATAGTATCTTGAATCATTCTTTTTTCTTTTTGGATGAGCAAAGATAATTGTTTCTAAGTAAAAAACAGAAAATTGAGCACAACTTGTGCTTTATTTGTTTATATTTGCTGCCATGCAGTGGTACACCAAACAAAATAAAACAATAATGCTTATGGAACCAGCGATTAATTTATATTCTTCCAATGAAAAGAGTGAACTCATACGGGAGAACTCACAAGAAATACTTTCTGTCCTTGCAGCTCATCAAATAGCTTTGTGGGAATATGATATCATTACGGGCAAATGCTCCTTTTCAAACGATTATTTTTTTACACTGGGATTAAAGGATGCCGGGATCATTTTTGAAGATATGGATGATTTCTATCGGTTTATTCATCCGGAAGATATTGAATTCTATAAACAAGCCTTTGCAGAAATGCTTTCATCAGACTCTAAGACCTCACAAATTAGAGTTCGTTGTATAAGTGAACAAGGGAAAGTAATTTGGCTGGAAGATCATTTTCTGTCTTACAAAGAGAGTTGCGAAAGTCATCCGGGTAAACTGCTGGCATATACGGTGAACGTCACTTCACAATGCGAAAAGGAGCAACATATCAAATATCTGGAAGAGTATAATCGCAAAATAATTGAAGCATTGCCGGAATTCATTTTTATTTTTGATGATAATTTCTTTATTACCGATGTCCTGATGGCACCGGGAACGATATTGCTTCACCCTGTGGAAGTGCTACGCGGAGCAGATGGACGATCTATTTATTCACCGGAGGTTAGCGACTTGTTTATTTGTAACATTAGGGAATGTTTGCGTGATGGTAAGTTGAAGGAAATAGAATATCCGCTTGAAGTGGATGGAAGTCTGCATTATTTTCAGGCACGTATCGCCCCCTTTGAAGGAAACAGGGTACTTGCGTTGATACATGACATCGGAGACCGGATTCAGCGTTCGCAGGAATTGATCGAAGCTAAACGTCGTGCGGAAGATGCTGATAAAATGAAGTCGGTCTTTTTAGCTAATATGAGCCATGAAATTCGTACTCCGTTGAATGCTATTGTTGGTTTTTCGGAGATTATCGCAGTGACAGAAAGTGAAGAAGAGAAAATGGAGTATCTGGAAATTATTCAGAAAAACAGTAACTTGTTATTACAGTTAATCAATGATATTTTAGCCCTTTCCCGTATTGAATCCGGCAAATCGGAAATGCATTTCCAGCAGGTTGAGATTGCAGGACTAGTGGAAGAAGTGGAAAAAGTGCACCAGCTGAAGATGAAGTCGAATGTAGAATTGAAAGTGATTCGTCCCGAAGGAGAATACTGGACTTCTACTGATCGTAACCGTGTGATGCAGGTATTGTTCAATTTCTTGTCGAACGCGATTAAAAATACGGAAAAGGGAAGTATAACTTTAGGCTTGAAATATGAAGGATCCTGGCTGAAACTGTATGTCAGCGATACGGGTTGCGGTATATCCAAAGAGAAACTCCCTCAAATTTTCACCCGGTTTGAGAAACTGAATGATTTTGTGCAAGGCACCGGATTAGGGCTTTCAATTTGTAAAAGCATTGTAGAACGACTGGGCGGCCGTATCGAAGTAACTTCAGAATTAGGGCAGGGGAGTGTGTTTGCACTCTATTTACCCTATCAGGAAATACCGAAGGAGGTTGTCGAAAGAAGACTTCCGCATAAGAAGAATGTCGATGAGGATAAACGTAAAAAGATATTGGTGGTAGAAGACATTGAGTCGAACTTTGCCCAACTTAATATTCTTCTGAATAAGGAATATATTATTTCATGGGTACGCAACGGACAGGAAGCCATCAATAGTTTCATCCGCGAAAAGCCGGATTTGATTCTGATGGATATTCGTATGCCGATCATGGACGGTATTCAAGCCACTGAAAAGATCCGTACTATTTCTCTGACTGTGCCTATTATTGCAGTGACCGCGTATGCTTTCTATACTGAACAGCAACAGGCTATTCAGGCAGGATGCAACGCTGTTATCTCAAAGCCCTATTCTTTGGAAAGGTTGAAAGAGACAATAGAATCTTATATCGGATAATTAATTTTCTAAAAGAGAACTAACATTCTGAATGTTGTAGTGTTATTTATTATATAGTAGTAACATTATAATATATTAGAATATGGAGAAAGTGAAAAAGATAGTCCTTATCGGGGCAAGCGGCTTTGTGGGCTCTGCCCTTCTGAATGAAGCATTGAATCGTGGTTTCGAGGTTACGGCAGTAGTTCGTCATCCGGAAAAGATAAAGATAGAGAATGAAAATCTGAAAGTGGTGAAAGCCGATGTCTCCGCGCTTGATGAAGTGACTGCCGTTTGTAAAGGTGCAGATGCGGTTATTAGTGCATTCAATCCGGGATGGAATAATCCTGATATATACGATGAAACAATCAAAGTTTATCTGACCATTATTGATGGAGTGAAGAAAGCGGGTGTTAATCGCTTTTTGATGGTGGGCGGTGCCGGTTCTTTGTTTATCGCTCCGGGCTTGCGTCTGATGGATTCCGGTGAGGTACCCGAAAATATATTGCCGGGAGTGAAAGCTCTAGGAGAGTTTTATCTGAACTTTTTAAAGAAAGAAAAGGAAATAGACTGGGTATTTTTCTCTCCGGCAGCGGATATGCGTCCGGGAGTACGTACAGGACGTTATCGGTTGGGAAAAGATGATATGATTGTAGATATTGTAGGAAACAGCCATATCTCTGTTGAAGATTATGCCGCCGCCATGATTGATGAACTGGAATATCCGAAACACCACCAGGAGAGATTTACGATTGGTTATTAATAAAAAAACAATGGCTTGAATCCACACATATTATCAGTGAAAGATTCAAGCCATTATACATTCTTTTAATTGCAATTTTATTCTTTCGATTACAATTTAATCCTCCTGAATATAGATTTATATCCTGTCAAGTACTGTCTTAATCAGCGTATCGATTGTATTCTTATATCCGGTGTTGGCCTCTTTGATAAGTCGGTTGGCTATCACCATGCAGACGGTCATTGCCTTGTGTCCCATCAACCGGCTAAGTCCTGCCAAAGCCGAACTTTCCATTTCGAAGTTGGTAATTTTGTAACCTTTATATTCGAACGCTTCAATCTTATCATTCTGTTTCGGGTCTGCTAACGGGATACGAAGTTCACGTCCTTGAGGACCGAAGAAACCTCCGGCAGCGATTGTCACTCCACGTACCATGTCGTCTTTGGCGATCCGGTCAATCAATTCTTCATTGGCATCAATGACGTAAGGAGCAGGAGCGCACATATTTCCCGACCAACCCATGTGATTGAGGAAAGCACGTTCGAAAGGCAAATCGCATACGGCATTACGTCCGGCATAGAAATTCAGTAACCCGTCGAAACCGATGGACTTTTGCGAACATACAAAAGTTCCGACAGGCGTATTGGGTTGTAGGCCGCCACATGTGCCGATACGCACTAATTCCAGTTGGCGGAACTGATCTTTTTCTTCACGGGTGACAAAGTCGATATTGGCGAGTGCATCTAATTCATTCATTACGATGTCGATGTTATCGCAACCGATTCCTGTAGAGACTACCGTAATCCGTTTACCTTTATAAGTACCCGTGATGGTTTTGAATTCGCGGCTTTCCACTTCACATTCTTTGTTTTCGAAATGAGAAGCTACGAGTGCTACACGTCCGGGGTCACCTACCAGGATTACTTTATCTGCCAACCATTCGGGTTTTACGTGAAGATGGAATACTGAACCGTCTTCATTGATTATCAATTCAGAGGATGGAAAGTACTTTTTCATGTCATTGAAAGGTTTTAGTTTTATAATAGGATTGTATCTATAAATAGAAACGCCGGAACCGGATTTAAGTTCAGAAGAAGTCTCTTTCTTTTTCCATAGAAAAGGAGAGAACGTCTTGCGACTGAAATGAAATCGGATTCCGGCGTTTGTGAACGATTATTTGCTCAATGGCTGATTGCCAGCATTGCCTGTTGTCGGCTTGGCGATATTCTCACGCATGGAAGTATCAGCTTCGATATTCTTCATGCGATAATAATCCATGATGCCTAAGTTTCCACTGCGGAAAGCTTCAGCCATTGCTTTAGGAACTTCAGCTTCTGCTTCGATCACTTTGGCACGAGCTTCCTGTGCTTTTGCTTTCATTTCCTGTTCGGAAGCTACTGCCATAGCACGGCGCTCTTCAGCTTTTGCCTGTGCAATATTCTTATCTGCATTAGCCTGATCGATTTGCAGAGCCGCACCGATGTTCTTACCTATGTCGATGTCCGCAATATCAATAGACAGAATCTCGAAAGCAGTTCCTGCGTCCAGACCTTTACGAAGTACAAGTTTAGAGATAGAATCCGGATTCTCCAATACCGATTTATGGTTTTCAGAAGAACCGATAGACGAAACGATACCTTCACCTACACGGGCAAGGATCGTATCTTCACCTGCACCACCGACCAGCTGGCGGATATTGGCACGTACTGTAACACGAGCCTTAGCTATCAACTGGATACCGTCTTTCGCAACAGCCGTTACAGGAGGAGTATCAATCACTTTCGGGTTTACAGACATCTGTACAGCTTCGAATACGTCACGTCCTGCCAGGTCGATAGCAGTAGCCATCTGGAAAGGCAATTCGATGTTGGCTTTCGATGCCGATACTAAGGCGTGAACTACCTTTTCTACGTGTCCGCCAGCCAGATAATGGGCTTCCAGTTCGTCGCGGGTGATATTTTTCAGACCGGCTTTGTGAGCTTCGATCATTCCCGGAACGATGATATACGGCGGAACGTTACGTATACGCATTAAGAATAGTTGTATCAGCGAGATGTTAACTCCCGAAACTTTAGCCGACAACCAAAGGAAGAACGGCACGTAATGGAAAAATATTATCAAGAAGATAATACCTCCGGCTATCAGAAAGATAGGCAAGTAGAAAGATGATTCCATTGATGTTTTTATTAAGTGAATATTATTCTTTGTGTTTCTCAACCATGATTGTACCGTCAGTGATCCGGCTTACGATTATCGGAGTCTTCTCATTGAGGAATCCGTCTATTGACTTTACCTCTACAATTTTTCCGTTAATCTCGGCATAACCGATTTGTGCCAGGCGGGTAGTACTGATTCCTATATCACCCACTTTGACGCTATCTTCTGCGCTACGGTCTACTTTTGAATCGATATCTTTTTTCAACGCCAGTTTGTCCAGCATTTTCGATCGCATAAACCAAATCAGTGATCCGATGCAGGCAACCGCTGATATGCCAAGAGTGACAAATCCTCCTGCCATACCTAAATTGGTGAATGCATAGTAGTTGGCATACAGGATGCAAACCAATGCAGAAATTCCGGCCAGACTAATGCCCGGGATGACGAACAGTTCTACCAGAAACAGTATGACTGCGGCAATAATGAGAACGGCGATAATGAGTATATCCATAGTTCAGAGTTATTATTTATTTTGTTTTTTCTGCATTACGTACATTCACTTCGAGAGCATCGAGTTCTTCGGACATTTGCAGTATCCGCTTTTCGAGGTCGAGAATGGCAGGAGCCATTTTGGCTTTTCCCTGTTGGTTGGCACCGGCATATTGTTGACGAAGGCCGTTCAGCTTTTCTTCTTGTTGATAATAGTCTTTTTCCATCTGCTGATAGCGTTGGAAAAGTGTCTTGGCTTTTGCGGATTTAAAGTCGCTCATCAGATAGTAAGTCGTATGGTCGTCAATGACAAACTCAAAGTCCATGGCACGGCGTTCTTTGGGCTTATGACTGATAGCAGCTTTCAATCGTTGCAGTGCTTCGGTAACCGCTTGTTTATCCGTCCAGGTTTCTTTCAGCGAATGAATCTGTGCCAGACGAATGATCTCTTGCTGCTCCATTGCTTCATAATTATAAGTCTGTTTGGAAGTGTTAGGGATGAATACATAAATACATACCTTTCCTTCCGGTTGGAAACGGTCGGAAGCAAACCATCCGAGGTTGTTGTATTCATCGATGACGTACATATAATCATTGTACGGCGAGTTGAACGGCATACCCACATTTTCCGGAACAAGATAAGTGTCGGTATTCGTGTTGTAGCGAGTGACAAAAATATCATAGCCACCCAATCCCTCGCCATCGCTGGCGTAATAAACGGTGACTCCATCCGATAGAACAAACGGATAATTCGCATTCCCGGAAGCATTGATACTACCCGGTAACGGACGTCCGTCACTCCATTCATTCAACAACTTGTTCTTTGAAAAGATATCAAGATTACCTTTCTCGCCCTTTTCGCTATAATAAATTTTATTTCCGATTTCTGTTTCATAAACAGTTCCCGGATGATCTCCTTCTGTCTTGAAGAATTCATTGAAAGTAAACAGTTTGCCCGATTCTTCGCTGATCTTGTAAGCGTTCAGGAAAGTTGCTTTGTCCACAACGAAACTGTCGATGATACATACTTCCTCAACCCCCTTCAACATACGAAGGTCAGATTTGCTTTTCTCCAGAAGTTTCTCCGCTTCTTCCGTCGGTTTCTTGCGTTTACTTAAGTCTGCGATGTATTCTTCAAAGCAGTTCACGGCATCTTCGAAGCGGTACGTCTCATTATATGCTTGTCCCAAATAGAGTTGTCCACCGGTGATACGTTTCTTTACCGCTATTTCAAGAGGTTTCACCGCCTCTTCTGCCTCTCCGGTTTTCAGGCAACATACGCCATACCAATAATTATAATTCCCGTTCGACGGTTGTGATTTAGTATACTTCTTAAAAACTGGTTTGGCTTGTTCGTACTCACCTTTGGTAAATAAGGTGCGTGCCTGTTCCAACGTTTGTGCAGAGACTTCGCAAAGGAAGAGGCTGCAAATTAAAAATAGAATATATTTTCCTTTCATCGTTTTGAGCGTTTATGAGTGACGGGTAGATTGAAAACATTGCTGCTTTCGGGCACCGGTCCATTTATCAATTGTTCAAAAGTACAAATTTATTAGAAATAAACCCTTTTTCAGTGATTCTATTATGTTAATTCTTCTTTAAATCATTCTTTTCGCTTACTTTTGCAGCCGATTTTTAAAGATATGACACAATTTACGGAAGAAGAGAAAACCATTCGCCGCATTGAACGGCGGTTTAATAAAGGAGTGGTGCAATATGGATTGATAGAAGAAGGAGACAAAATCCTTATCGGACTATCGGGAGGAAAAGATTCGTTGGCGCTTGTGGAACTGTTGGGGAGACGCGCACGTATCTATAAACCTCGCTTTTCTGTCGTTGCCGTCCATGTAGTGATGAAGAATATTCCTTATCAGAGTGATACGGAATATTTGAAAGCGCACTGTGAGACGTATGGAGTTCTCTTTGTGCAGTATGAGACAGCTTTTGATCCTGCTACCGACACACGTAAATCTCCCTGCTTCCTCTGTTCATGGAACCGTCGGAAAGCCCTGTTCACAGTTGCTAAGGAACACGGATGCAATAAAATCGCTCTCGGTCACCATATGGATGATATTTTGGAAACTTTATTGATGAATATCACTTATCAGGGAGCTTTCAGTACAATGCCGCCCCGGTTGGTGATGAAGAAGTTTGATATGACAATTATTCGTCCGATGTGTCTGGTTCATGAAGCCGATTTGGTAGAATTGGCAGCTTTGCGTCATTATCAGAAGCAAGTGAAGAATTGTCCTTATGAATCGCAGTCCAGCCGGAGTGATATGAAAGGTATTTTGAGGCAACTGGAAGCGATGAACCCGGAGGCGCGTTACAGTCTTTGGGGAAGTATGACCAATGTACAGGAAGATTTATTACCGGATAAAATAGATTAATTTGAATAGATTGTTATGAAAGGATTCTATACCATTTTGTTGCTGATCGTATCTAATGTCTTTATGACATTTGCTTGGTACGGACATTTAAAGATGAAACAGGAGTACAGTTGGTTCGCAGCTCTTCCGCTGATTGGTGTGATTGCGTTCAGCTGGGCGATCGCCTTTTTTGAATATTCCTGTCAGATACCGGCCAATCGTATTGGCTTTATAGGCAATGGAGGCCCGTTTTCATTGATGCAACTAAAAGTCATTCAAGAGGTAATAACACTTGTTATTTTTACAGTGTTCACTACCATCTTCTTTAAAGGTGAGGCTTTACATTGGAATCATCTGGCTGCATTTATTTGTCTGATTGCAGCAGTGTATTTCGTGTTTATGAAATAACGGCATCAATATTGGCATAAAGAACACCAATGCGATCATTGAAAACAGTAGGCCTCCCATAGTGCCGATTGCAAAGGAGAACCAAAATGCTTCTGCCTGTGGACCATCAATCAAGAACGGAACTAATCCCAGTACAGTAGATAATACTGTCAGTAAGACCGCGATAATCTTATGGTTATAAGCCTTTACATAGAGTCTTACGGGAGAAATTCGTTTAGCTCGGTCGGGATGATTATTACGAATGGCGTTGTACTCGTTTATGACATAAATCGCGGCATTAACCACCAATCCACTCAATAAAACCAATGATGCAAAACCTCCTGTTCCAAAATTAATCCGGGAAAAATAGAATGTCAAAAAAGTCCCAATAAATGATATAGGAATCAGCGATATAATCACAAGTGGTTGGCGTAGCGACTCAAACAAGATCGAACAAGTGAAGAAGATAATGACAACAATTAGCAGAATCAGCCAATATTGCGTTCCCCTGTCATTATACCATCCGTAACTTGTATTGGTTGTGCGAAAACCTACCGGCAGAGTAGCATTCACTTCTTCGGTCGTTTTCTTGATGAATGAATCGGACAGTTCAGTCGGTCCCATATAATCAAATGACACATCAAGCGAGTACACTTGATTGTTTTTGGTAATTTGAATGCTGGTAGAACGCCGGCCGATCTCTCCGATATGAGAGTAGCGGATCGGGTTGTCTCCTACATTTATATAGCTGTTCATCAAATGCCATACATCAAATTTATCACGTTGTGTAGAGTGGTAATCAATGGCTATGTACTGGTCTTTATTGCGATAAGTGCCTATTGCCCCTTCGTTGAGCAGTGCAGACAGTGCAGAGTACCCTTGGTTGAGATTCAGATCATAGAGTGTGATTTTTTTCATATCATATTTGATATACATCTCATCAGCCATATTGTCCTGACTGGCCCAATCGCCGGAACCTCCTAACTCGATACCGATATTAGTAACCCTTTTATTCTTTTTGATCTTTTCGACTATCGTTTCAGCATGTTTGTAAAGTTGGTCATAGTTATAACCGCTTAGTCCGATGCGGTGTGATCCTTGTCTCTGTGTGAGTGAGTTAGAGAATCTTTTCTCACTTACCCCTGTTGTGCTCCAGTCTACACCACCTATTGATAGCGCTTTTTTTATCACTTGCGACTCCAAGTGTCGTGGGAATGCCCCATACTTGTACTCATCGGTGAACTCTACTTCAATAGTACCACTTTCTCCTTTCACTTGGGTCACAAATCGTTCGATCTCTTTATATTCTGCCAGAAAGTGATCCATTTGCCACATCTTTTGATTCAATTCTTCCGCATCGCCTTTTTCGGTCAGTTTGGCCGATATATAAAGTTTTACACCAGGGTCACTCTGCGTAAATGTGCGGGAGGATTGAGTGGATGAGAATAGATGTAGGGTTCCACCTGTTATCTTCTCAAGCGGCTGGCGCAATTTGTTTTGATAAAATTCGCTGCCGATTGTCTTATTGTATAGCACTTCGTACCATTTGAGCTCTGGCTTTCCTTTATTGCCATATAAATAATAAGGCTGATCCAATTTTTGTGGCAACAGGTTCAATGGAATGCCAAATGCCAACACCAGAATTGTGATGTAGATCCATTTCCGTTTTTGAGTAAAGGTAATATAGCCATTGTAGAATTTATTCCATTTTATGATTCTACGACAGCGACGATAGTGCTTTTTCTCTTGGCGGCGGTTCAGACCGTTGCGATCAATTATTGCCGGTACAAAAAACAAGGCTACAAACAGGGCAACACAGAGATTGATAATAATAATGGTTGCAAAATCATTCAGCGTTCCCTTTACATAGTCGGGCATAAAAAAGATAACCACTAATGATCCGATTGTGGTGAGCAGTGCCGCCAAGATAGCAATAAAGACACTTCTATTGCGGTAATAACTGTAGTGATCCACCATCACAATGGTGGTATCAATCATTATTCCGAATGATACGGCAACACCGGCTAACGAGATTAAATTCAACTCTATGTCAAACAGATAGAAGAAGATAACTGCTATCAGCACATTGGCAAAGAGTGACACAGCGATAATGGATAGATAACGACCGCTTCGGCTTGATATCCAGATGAATAGAAAAAGAAATAGTAGCGATAGGAATGTTCGCTTTATCAGTTTGTTGACCTCTTCACGCACCTCTTTAGCCTCATCATTAGTCAGAGAGACATAGAATCCATCTGAAAGATTGGCTTGTACCTCTTCCATCCGCTTACGCAGTTCGGCGGAAGCTGTGATGATATTCACATCAGCATCGGCTGATATACTTAGATTGATTGTATTCAGACCGTTGATGCGGTAAAAATTGTCTTCCCGCCGTTTCTTATAATCTAATTTAGCAATATTATCCAAATAGATGATTTTGCCATTGATGGTGGTTAGTGGCGTTTTTCCAATATCAGATCCGAGTGCTTCAGTCTCCAGAAGTAGTGTGATACGTTCTTTATTACCGTTGCGGTCGATCCGGTCAATATCTCCTACAATAGATTGTTGCCCTAAAAAGTTTTGAAGTCCTGATGTGATTATACTGGATTCTAAACCGTAATTATGTAACTCTATCGGGTCATACTCAATATCCAGATAAGTTTGAGGTGCTCCCGAAACAGTGATCTCGCGCACATAATCAATCTGTGTCAGGTAGGGCTTGATATTTCTCTCCACATAATTCTGAATATAAGCCGGATCCATATCCGCATTGATGATATAAGACAAAACTTGTCTGGAGCTCTGTTTCATGCCGCTTCCGACATCTCCTCCCGACAAAGAGGGATAGCCGGCTCCCTCAGGTAACTTTCCGGCTACTTGTTTCAACAGGGAAGATATTTCAAAACGGACGGCAGATATGTTGGCATTCTCTTTCAGTTTGATTACCACATTTCCACTTCCGTAGGAGGAGGTAGAGGACGTTTTCTCGACACCGACCACTGACGAGACCATTCCTTCTATTTTAGAGGTGATCTCCTGTTCAATCACACGAGGTGACGCCCCTGGCCAATTGAACGAGACGTTTAATTCATCCCCCTGTTTGGGAGTGGGTTTATAAGCGATCCTCAGCATCGGTATCAGGGCTGCCCCAATCACCATCAATACTGTCATAATTAGGATGAGGGAAAAGCTGGGGATTCGCTCTAAAAAACCTTTCTTTATCATATCTTTACTCATGAGCAGCAGGATTAGCGTTTACGGTAAATAATATAATAGATCAACGGTATAAAGAACAGACTGATAAGTGTTCCGACTGTCATGCCGATAATAATTGAGAGCGATAACGGATATTGCAGATCCGACCCCATATCCACCCGATTCAGGAAGGGGGCAATGGCTAATATGGTTGTTAGCGAAGTCATAATGATCGGTTTCAGGCGACTGTGTCCACCTGCAAAAACCGCTTTTAGTACCGGCATACCCTGTTTTCGCAATCGATTGATTGTATCTACTTTCAAGATCGAATCATTGATGATAATACCACTCATCACCACCAAACCGATCATTGACATGATATTCAAACTTTCACCAAAGAGCCACAAACCAAGCAACACAAAGAAGACATCAACGACAATCTCCGAAAGGATGATTAGCGGTTGAATGATACTTTCAAACTGTGCTGCCAGAATAAAATAGAGTAGCGAGATTGCTACCAATAGAATGATAATCAATTCTTTGATAGTCTCCCGGCTCGAAAAATACTCGCCGGTAAAGGTCACGAAGAAGTTCTTATCCTCCTTTACAACCTGCTCGATGGTCTTCATCACTTGTTTTACATTGCTGTCCGGCACATCAAGAGCGATAGGATGGTAGTCACCGGCACTGCCGGAATAGAGTTTCTTGAAATCTTCTCCTTTGGTTTCACGGATTACCATTGAGAGCGGTATCTCCACACCATACTTATTGCGCACCTTGCCCGATAAGATGTCGGATGCCTCGGCACGTGAATCGCCCGTTGTGACGGGCATTGAATAACCGCCTTGGTTGATGCGAAATAATGTGTTCTGGCTGATGAAATTTTTCATCTTTCCGTAGATGTCATCATACGTAATATCATATACCGCCATCGCTTCCACATCGGCTATATAGCGGATATTTTGCTCCATGACAGCTGGAGGAACAACCACATCGGGCAGTGCCTTTCGAATCTTTCCTACTAATCCTGTTACCTGTTCCACGGTCGGAGCTTCTCCTCCTTTGCTGTGCAATTGTACCACCAATGGACTTCCCTGTTCGGCAAATATCATATTAAAGATATTACCCGAAACCTGGAATGTAACTAATGCTTTCGGATGTTTTTCGGCTATATAATCTGTCAGTTTCTTCTCTATCTTAGCCAGTGTTTCCGCATCTTTCGCCTTGATATAAACAACGCTTTCGGAAGAAGTGATTTCTTTGGTATGCGACATTAAAAACTGCTGCACGCCAACCATTGAGGTGGTTTGCTCGGTCAGACTGTCAACCTGTGACAACAGACGATGTACTCGTAAGTCGTTTTCTTCGAGCGATATACCGCTATTCCAGTCGACTGTCATAATAGTGTCATCATGAGAGATATGTGGCAGACGGCTTTTTTCAACCATCTGATAGATGAAATAGGTTATCGGAATGAGTGCTATAAAGCAGATAATAGTCAATTTGCCATGTCGGAGTGTCCATTTTAGTGTTTTCTCATACGGCCGATAATAATTGAAGGTAAAGATGCGGTCTATAAAACGATTTTCGGTATATGGCGATAGCTTTTTATACATCAGATAAAAATAGACCGGAAGTACCAGCACCGCTACGAGTAAGGAAGCGAACAGTGCTATTGTCACCGCCATTGCCTGATCGTAGAACAGCGCACCGGCTGTACCACTTAAAAAAATTAGCGGTAAGAAGACTGAACAGGTGGTCAGCACACTACTTAGCATTGGAGTAAAAACCTCACTGACTGCTTCGGCGATGGAGTCGTCAAGCTTCATTCCCGATCGCCACTTTTGCGATATATTATCAATCACAATGATCGAGTTGTCAACAATCATACCCGTACCGAGAACTAATCCGGATAAAGAGATGATGTTGAGTGAGATACCCAACAGGTGGAACGCCAACAGGGTAATGACCAAAGACAGAGGGATGGTCACAACGATCAACATCGGTGAACGCAGGTCTTTCATAAACAGGAAGATGACTAGTGCCGCTAAAATACCACCTACCAACAGGTTACTGCCCAGATTGTCGATTGAGTAGGTCAACAGTTTGGTTTGATCGCGGGTCAGTTCGAACCGGATATTCGGATGTTCTTTTTCCAGATCATCTATCAGTGTAGCGATACTCTGTTGCAGATCCTCCATTTTGGCGTCGTTCTGTTTAATAATCGCCATCGAAATGGCTGGATCCCCTTTACTACGTACCAATCCGCTTCTTTTGGCGGGACGTTGCACAATCTCACATAGTTCTTTGAACTGGTAGATACGTCCGTCGTGTTTGATATATATATTTTCAATATCCTCTTTTGAAATGATGCGGGCATCAAAATGGATGCTGTAACGATACTGACCATCTTTGATGCTCAACGCTCCCAAAGAGACATTGTTGTTATTGATTGCTTGTTCAAGCAGACTGATATCTGCTCCCATAGAAGTCAATTTGGCATAATTCGGAATACAAAGTAATTCGGGCGTCACCACACCGCTGATATCGACCATCGCTGTTTGTGGCAACTGTTCGATACGTTTGGAGATAACGTCACGGGCAAACTGTCCCAGCTCGCTGAACTCAATACCGGCTTCACGAAGTTCTCCCTCTTTGCCCGGAATACCATTTTTGAGTGATAGATTAAGATAGAAAGCCGGAATATCGGTCACGCTGGCTTTGATTACCTTAGGACGCTCCACATCTTTCGGAAGTGAAGTGATTGCCCGGTCCATCTTTTCGTTGACATCAATAAAGACAATATCTATATTGCAGTCGGGCTCAAAATCCATATAAATAGTTCCGATATCGGCGCGAGCTTCTGCAGTTATATTTTTCAGTCCTGCCACCTGCGACAACTGATTCTTGAGAGGCTTTAGCAGAACGTTATCTATCTCACGCACCGACATGCCGGGAGCCGCCACCTGTACGGTGATCTGCGGTATGTTGATAGCCGGCATAAGCGATACCGGTAGATATCCCATCGCCACCAGACTCATCACCATGATAGCAATCACGCTCATTGTCACTGCTATGGGACGTGTGATTAGTTTCTTTATCATACTTTTTAGGGGTTAAAGGTTCGCCAATCAGACATTTTAATTAGGCGTCACCTCTGTTTCATCTGCCAGATTCAGATTGTTGGATACAATCACAACATCATTCTCCGAAATAGTGGTCTGTTTTTTGGCATTACCCGTAATCACATGAGAATCAATATTAGACATAACCACATCCACATACGTCCATACCGCTCTGCCATCTTTATAACGGAAAATCACTTGGAACCCGTCTCGAAGGACCACCGCATCTTTCGGAACAACAAACTGCTGCTTCACTTCACGCTCCAGCAGAATCTTTACATTCATTCCCTCTATTAAATAGTTATTATAGTTACGTACTTTCGCTCGTACTTTAATTTGTCCTTGCTCATTAATCAAGGGGTTGACTTCTGTAATCTCACCCGTAAAATGTTGATCCTCATTGATAAAAGGAGATACCGAGATTCGTAACCCTCGTGCTACTTCTTCCATTTCGGCCTCTAATACACTAAATTCCACATCAAAATAGGAGTCATCAATCAATGTGCATAGTTTGTCTGTCGAACGGCCATATACCTTGGAATCCAAATCTGCCACGCGGCCACTAAACGGTGCGGTTAAATAACAATTAGCCAACTGGCGTTCGGCTGCCTCTAATTGATCCATTGCGCTCTCATATCCCGATGACGCTTTCATATTCTGCAAAATAGCGGTTGGAACGGCTGTCGTATCAGCTGTGTATCCCTGTCCAATCAGTTTATCTACCAGGTCAATATTTGCTTTTGTCATCGCACGGCGGCTTTTCCGCAGCTCTATTTCGGCCTCTTTCGTATTAAGCACTGCCAACGTCATTCCCTTGGCAACTCTATCTCCGTTGCGTATATGAATGGCGGTAATAATCCCCGAACCATTAAATGCTAGGTCACTTTTCACTACTGCGCGCAGCTTACCGTTACATACGATTTGTTTTTGGAAGGACCGTTTGGTTAATACCATCGTATCGACAGTAATCAACTGTGTTTTCTCATCACTCTTACCGATTAAAGCTTCTTCTTTTTTCTTTCCGTCACCGCAAGCTGCCGCTCCCAACAGGCAAATAATCATCAAGAGACTTTTATATAGGAATAATTTCTTCATAACTTTTCTTTTTCAATGATTTTATCTTTCAATGATTTGATCGAATTCCGCACTAATATCTTTTTTATGAATAAAGTCATATAATGACAATTTTCTCAACTCAAAATAGGCACCCCAAAAGGTACTCAGTTGCGATATATATTGTCCGCTAGCATCATCCAACTCTTTTTGTGCCGTGTTCAGATCGGTCACGGTAATACCTCCGTTCAGGAATCTGTCTTTGGTGATATCATACCGCTGTTGCGCAACGATCAAAGCCTTTGCTGATATTTCGCACTGCCTGCCTTGTTGGTTGAACTGCATCACTTTAATTCGAATATCTTGTTGAAATTGTATGGCATCCTGTTCGTTCTGTGTGCGTGCCAATCGAGCTTTTGCTTCAGCCATCTTTACTTTTCCCCGGCTCATACCCCAGTCGTAAATAGGCATTGTCAGCGAAACTCCGACAATTTCTTGATCTTTCAATAAGCGATATGCTTCATTGAAACTATTTCCCGTTTGTGAGAAACCCAGATTTGCCTGTAGCTCCACCTGAATTCCTTTTGCTGCTTTGGCTTGTGCTACATCCTGCTGTGCTTCTATTTCTTTCAGTTGAAGTGAAAGATTTTGCGATGAGTTTTGTAAGGCTTTACCTAATACAAAGTCGTATTCCATGATAACATCCGGGGCTATTGTTGGCGGTAGTAGTTTAAAAGAAGTACTCTCCGAAATGCCCAGATAGGTCTTAAAGTTGAAAAGAGCAATTTCTAAATTTGTTCTGCTATTACTAACTGTTAGTTCTGCATTCATCAGAGCCAATTCCAACTGTAATAGTTCACTTTTTGTCACAGTACCAATCGCAGAGCGTTTGAGCGCTATATCGTACATGCTTCGGGTATCATTCAGGTTTTCTTCATTTTTCTGATGACTGGTCTGTGCCGATAAGACGGAAAAGAATTGTGAGGTAGTCTGAAGGGTTATATTCTCCATCGACTCTAAATATACCTTCTTCTCCTTTTCATAGCGTAAAGGCTCCGTCTTTTTTCTCCATTTTAATTCATTAAACGATCGTAGAGGCTGTGTGTAGTGGATTGTAAGTGGATTTGAATTGTATATCTGCGTGCCATAATTAAACTGGTCCAACCGGTCGAGCGATGTGTTAAGTGATACTTTACCGCCTGTCAGAGGGATATTTTGATCTATTGAAATAGACAAATTATTATTCAATGTATTGTTTGCCACATAGCTGATACGCCCCGTTTCTGGGTCACGCACATCTACTAGTGAGCGGTTATAGTTTCCCAAATTTCCATGCAAATTAAGCGATGGGAGAAACTGTGCCTTATAGGAACGGAAGTCCCAATACTGCGCCATAAAATTAAGTTGTGCCATCTGAACTTGTGGAGAACGGGCATGAGCAATCTCGATCGCTTGTTCGAGGGTTATATTTCTCGTGGTTAGATTTTGTCCGGTGATGGCACTACAGAGTAGCCATCCTATGGACACTAATAGTAGTCTTTTTTGCATTTGTGTTTACGTCTTTGGTTTTGTTGTCTTTTAAACTTGAAATTTTGGCTCCATTACTATATTTATACAAAAAAATAATTTGTTTATTGAATAGTATTGGTGATTTTCTCTGTGTTTTATGTGACTATTTTATGTGGATCGGAGGCTGTTCATTATTTTTGTAGTAATCATTTAGCTTTTTATAAGCAAAGATCCCGAATAACTCTCTGTGGTATGACTATTCGGGATTTTTATTGTTTTATGTAATTAAAATGGATCTTCAAATGTTATAAGGTTAGAAGGTTTTGATGGTTCACCTCGACCGATCTCATTGTTTGCAAAAACACGAAATGCTACTGGAACTGCTCCAACTCTATTGTCAACGTGGGCTTGTATTATATCATCATAGGAAAATTGATTTTCGGCGTTTCCTTGAAATATCCACCTAGCTGATTCTTTTTTTCTAAACTCAATACGATAGAATTGTATTCGTGACCCTCCATCGTTCATGGGTTTTAAAAATCTTAATTTACACCAATTGACATTTATGTCACAAGCACTAGGTCTTCCCGGAGGAGAAGGAACGTCAATTTTTCCAGCAAATGTAATTGTTGCAACTGTTAAGCCTAAACAAGCTAACAAGAAAATTCTTTTTTGAGGTGTTTTCATATTATTTTTATTTTGTTTGGTATAAAAATGCAGGTATTCTTTGCAAAGATAATAACTATTTTCGCAAATAATTATCATTAATTATTTAAAAATACACACTTATGAAAACAAATGCTCAACTTTTATTGCTTTTAATTGGCATATTTTTTTTAGTTGTAATAGCACGGTCAAAAATCAGATCATCCCTATTTCAAATATAGATACAGATTTTCCTGTTACCGAAAAATTGGAATTTAAGCCTTTTAATAAGTTTGACATTTTTGAAAGGGGCTTCTGTATGATTGATGACTCTATACTATGGTCTGTCGAAGAGAATGAGGAGAATTTTGGATTTTGCTATGATTTAAATACTGGAAAGAAATTATCTACAATAGCATCAAGAGGAAGAGCGGCCAATGAATTAACAGAATTAGAAGATTTTCAAATAATAGGTGATTCCGTTCAACTTTATGCATATCCAAATATGATAAAAACTTTCGGCAAGAGAGACATTATAGATAATGTGCCTATGGGTGAACGAAAATTTACTGTGACAATAGTTCCGGATAGTATTTGGGTACGTCGAATGGTTAAGCTTCCCAATGGTTTTGTCCTTGCAACCTTAATGCCAGCTTTTTCTGAAAGCGAAAAAGTGGAAATGAACGAATTTAATCAGAAATCGATTGCTATATTTAATAATAAGGAAGCAAAATTTTATGAAACAATAAATTATGAAAGTTTTGATATTGGAAAAGCAAAAGATATGGAACTGTCTGCAAATGATCTAATAAAATGTGCTTACGCTGATGGTTCTATTGAAGTAAAAGGAAATGATATGGCTGTTTTTTATGCAAGTAATCAGTTTATATTGTATATATTTGATGTCAAGAATGGAAAGGTAGTAGGTGAAAAAAGATACACGAAAATGCAGCGCGAAGAGGTAAGAAGTAAAACATTTGCGTCACTTAATACGATGAATGAAAAACATATAGGAATTGAATCAATGAAACTTAATGATAAATATATTCTATGTGATGTTAAAGGCTATTTTAGCGAAGAGGATAAAGATTCAAAACTAATGAAAGAAGCAATATTTGTATTTGACTGGCAGTTAAACCCAATCAAAAAGTTTGATTTGCCAGATAGAAAAAATGGTTATTATGGACTATCAAATAATGGCCGTTCAGTGTACTTTTGCGAGTTTAACGAAGACGGGCTCACATTGTATAAGGCAGATTTAAATATATAATTTACTGCTTTTTTGTATTATTGGAATAAGAAATGGAGGAAGTGACAAATCAGCCTTGTACTTGCCACTTTCTCTATTTCAAAATAAAACTAGCTATCCTTGATTATTGACATATTCTTTTTTTCACATAATACTAAGCTGATGATTCATAGATGCCTTCTGTGAATAAACTGTGGTAATTTCATTCTTCACTATCCTTCACCCTCTTCACCAAATACACATTTCCTAATCTCGTATGCTGTCGGCTGATACCTGTTGCGGTAAAAATTTGAGCCAGTTGGATAGGTGTACAACTTCGTAGTGCGGCGGGAAATCTCTTTTTTAATTCCTGATGAATAATAGCGGCGGAGAGTGACAGACAATCCGACTCATTCAATGTGGCAGGCGCGTATGTGTTGCGCACAATGTCTTCTATAGGGTTGACATGATAGTATGCCATGTTATGACATTGCAAGGCGTGTTCTTCCTCCTTGTTAAACCAGTGGCGGGCACCTGCAAGCAGTTCCTCTTTCAGTTGGGCATAGATTTGTGAATGTTCAATTCCGGTACAGTCTATATCATGTTCCGCTTCAATGCAGATGAATCTGCGGCTGCCTGTCGGATCACATAGTAAGTCAGTTCGGTTGCTCGTTCCGATGAACGAAGCGATACGAGGTAGCGACCGGAAATTTTTCTGATAGGCTTTGCAGATGTTGAGGCTGGACATTTGCATCAGATTTTTCAGTAATGGCATCTTTTGTGCTCCGAATTTGTCAAATTCGTCCATGTTTAGTAATCCCATCTCGGCAAGGAGACGTTCGGGATTGCCTTGTGCGGTTAGTTTCAGATTATCCGAATAATAACGGGCTAGTTGTGGTGGCATCAGCATACGGCAGAAAGTAGACTTGTGGCGTCCTTGTTCTTCACTGATAAGTATCGGAGCCACGCTGTTTGCTTGTGTTTGAGTTACTCCCAGCCATTGGGCGGCAAGTCCGAGCATCCAGGTATGAAAGCTTTTTATCCATAGAGGAATGTCAGATATCCGCTTCGCTAAGGGCTTTAACCGATCTGTTCCGTCCCAGGCAGGTAGTTCGTTCATATAAAGCCGGAAAGGGTGGTAACTTTCCACTTGGGTAGAATAGATATATCTTTGAAGATCCTTGTCCCAGCAGTTGATACCTTCTTTGTGAGTTTCCAGACAGAAAGTATTCAGTTCTCGCTTGTCTATGCGGCAGAAAGGAATGTCTCGTTGTCCGGATGGTCGGAATTCGGTTTCTTCAGTGAGCAGGTTGTAGCGGAAGTCATATCGCTCTTTTAAAAAGTCAATCACTTGTTGTGTTAGAAGGACGGGTTGTTTATGTACTTCTTGCTTATATGCTTCCTGTTCATCTATTTCTTGCATTTTCGGTACGTTCTTTGACGTATTCGTTGAAACGATGACGTTTGACGATTCTTTCATCAATACTCGTATTTTTTTCGCCAAACGTTTCGAGTGATATTCTAATGTCTTCATATTTTTCTTGTTTTTTAAATGAATAAATGTTGTTTTTTCGACCGGTTGATGCTGCTAAGGTATAACATGAAATATGGGGTTTGCAAGTATTTAACTAAGAAAATGTTTATTTTCTTCTGAAATGAAAAACAAGCTTTCTTATGCTGATATATCGTTACTTTGTCGTATCTTTAGTGCTCAGGGAAAACGCATTATAAATCATGTAAAATAAGTTCCCATAAGAATTCATTATCCCACCCTGCTATTAATCTTTTTCTATTGATTGGTATCTCTCTTTTGTTGTTTCTTAATGTAGCCAATGCAATTTTCGCCAGTACGGAGAAGTTTAATGCTGATATATTTCTTCTTCTGGTATTATCTTCATGGAAATTGACATCTAGCTGCCAATGTAGATTATTCTCAATTTCCCAGTGTTCTCTACTATTTTTAAGTATCTTCTGCGCATCAGGTTCCAAGGAAGATATAAAACATCTTTTTTCCACTGTAGTGCCTTTGTTTGTATTTCTGGTATTCTCTATATATCCGAAAGACTGTATATTTTTCCACTTCTTTCTAATATCTGCTCCCAGAAAACCAGGATCGTTGCAGCAATAGCAGATTCTCGACTCATTCCTGCCATGTCCTTCTTCATGCGTCTCATATTTGTCAAATCGTACTGTTGTACCTTTTGATACAATACTTTCTGTTACTGACAGTACTATTTCCTTTAATTTCGGTTGATTATCTTTCACTATAAAAATGTAGTCACCTTCTCCCTTTATGACTTTCTCTGCAATTGTACGCTGGCATCCTAAAGCGTCAATTGTAATAATACAATCTTTTATACACAACATATCTAATAATTCAGGAATGACAACTATCTCATTTTCCTTTTCTTGTGTACATAACTGTCCAAGGGAGATTCCCAGTTCTGTTGCAAATGCACTGATGACATGCAATTTGTACTTTCCCGTATTCGAATCAGGAAGCACTCCTTGTTTACGATGACGCTTGTCCTGTTCGGATTCATAGGCTCCTCGTATGGTTTTACCATCAATGGCTATATGCCCCGAATAACATTTGAGAATGCTTTGGACCCATTGCCTATAAGATTCTTCAAATTTTAAAGGATCTAATGCCGAGAAAAAGCGATTAAATGTATCATGGGAAGGGATACCATTAAAATTGGAAAGCTTGGCTGCAAAAAAAGATTCTTTACTTTTACCAAAGTCTTCTATTGAATTCCAAGTATCAGCGCCACATATAACAGCAGAAATTGCAATAAGAACAATGGTACTGGCCTGATGTTTTTTACAACGGTCTATCCGGTTATCTATCAATATTAATGAATCAGCAAATTCATGTAGGTTGCTGATCTCAATCTTTCTTTTAGTTTCTTGCTTCATTTTAATTGTGATTTATAATCACGTAAATGTACTCAAATAATATTGTAAATGAAAGATAAATATCTTATTAATAAGATGAAAAGACAATATTGGTGTAAGATAAATGTATAAAAGATTAAGGAAAGAGTATAATGCGTTTTCCCTGGTTTAGTGCTTGTTTAGGAAAAGCCGACTGGAGTTGTCCGGTTGGCTGACAATAGTTGACTGAACAGCCGATTCCAGTCGTCCGAATAGCCGATTAAAGTTGTCCTATGATGAAGTTACACATTTAAATTGATAAGAAGTAATGGCTATTGTGTTTGATTGGTATGAAAATCCTAATGATTCTTCGGAAGAAGAAGCTGCGTTGCATCCGCGTATCTTTATGAATGGAAAGGTAGATACGGATACTCTTTGTTACAAGATTCATGACTACAGTTCGTTGACTGTGGGCGATGTAAAGAATGTGCTTGATAACTTATCGAAGATTCTCGGTGAGTCGTTGCGTGAGGGAAAAGAAGTACATATCGAGGGGATCGGTTATTTTTATCCCACTTTGGAGGCTACGGGGAAAGTGACTCGCAGCACTCCGCATAAGACTAATAAGGTGGCTTTCAAAACTGTTCGATTTCGCCTTGATAGTAATCTGAAAGGATATTTTGTGGGTGTTCGTGCCAGTCAGTCCAAGTATGTCCGCCATTCGGAGAAGGTGTCAGAGGTGGAGATTGATATGCTGTTGAAAGAATATTTTTCCGAACATCAGATGATGACCCGCCGTGATTTTCAGGAAGTGTGTGGTTTGGCACGTACTACAGCTAAAATGCATTTGGTACGTTTGCGTGGAGAAGGAAAACTGGTGAATATCGGTTTGCGCAATCAGCCGATGTATGTGCCTGCTCCCGGTTATTATGGCGTATCCAGAGATGCGGCACATCCTTCACGGTAATGACTGTGAAGGATGTGAAGAAGCATATTTCTTTGAGTAATCACACGAAACGGTTGATAGCTTGAGACTTGTCCTCATGTAAAGGGAATGAAAGAAAAGAAGCGAACCTTATTTCGCTATGTATTTTTTCATTCCTTCCGTGTAGAAAGTCTTGAACTCTCCATTTTCTCCACTATAAATAAAGTAGGCGTCAATCGTTGTATCCGCTTTGCAGAAAGCTTCCGCTTCTTCCAGTCCCATCACCATGAAGGCGGTGGCAAGGGCATCGGCAGTCATACAGTCTTTGGCGATTACCGTAGAGGACAAGATATTGTGTTGTACCGGATAGCCAGTTCTAGGGTCAATCGTATGGGCGTATTTCTTCCCATCCTTATAATAATAATTACGATAGTTTCCGGAAGTTGCCAAGCCTAAATCTGTTATCTCAAGAATTGTCTGTAAGTCTTGGTTTACAGCCAGTGAATCGTCGACGGGCTTATTGATTCCAATGCGCCACAAGCCTTTGGAAGGATTTTTCCCTTTCACTACCACCTCGCCTCCTATATCTACCATATAGTTTTTTATTCCCTTACGGTCGAGCAGTTGTGCAATTACGTCTACCGAATACCCTTTGGCCACGGCACTACAACTTAACATAGTACGAGGATCCTGTTTGATAACTTTGCCGTTATCCATTTTCACTTTTTCATATCCGGTGATTTGTAACAGACTGTCTATCATTAATGAATTAGGAAAAGCACCTTTTTTGAAACCGAATCCCCAAGCATTGGCAAGAGGGGCTACTGTAATGTCGAAAGCACCCTTTGTCTCGCGGGAAATTTCCATCGAGCGATGGAAGCATTTCTGGAAAAAACTATCAGTCACCAGCTCTTCATTGCGGTTGACGCGGCTGATAACAGAACTGTCGTTGAATGGAGATAGAGATTGGTCGAAGCGTTTCAGTTCAGCTTCTATTTCCGGTTTTAAGTCACCGTCATGCTGATAAGTAATTTTATATACTGTCCCAAACACCAAACCTTTGACACTGTAATAGCCAACTTGTTGATTATGTCTGACTAATATCCAGATAGTTGCCAAAATCAGGAAAGCCAGCCAAAGGAAACTTTTTTTTGTTTTCATACGCTCTTCTATTTGATGAGAAAACTCGTTTTATTGAAGAAATAAATGTTCAATTAATATCTTTAGTCCGATAATGACTAGAATGATACCTCCCCATAACTCAGCTTTCAGTTTCCGGGCGATGCCGCAGCCACATTGGATACCAAAGATCAGACCGATGAGTGACATGACAAATGAAACAAATCCGATAATGCTGATAGGAGGGAGGATTTCGGTATAATCCTGAACTCCCAGAAAGGCAAAGGAAATGCCGATTGCCAATGCATCAATACTTGTGGCTATTGCCATGGTCAATACCACTTTCGGATTTGCCGGATTGAACAGTTTACAACATTCTTCTTCTTTGAAAGATTCTAAAATCATTCGTCCGCCTAAGAAGGCAAGGATTGCGAAAGCAATCCAATGGTCTACACTTTCTATAAGATGACTGAATGTCTTTGCACACATCCATCCGATAAATGGCATGATTGCCTGAAAAAAGCCGAAAGCAAAAGCCATGATTAGCATGGGTTTCCAACGGGTACGTTTCAAAATAATACCGCTTGCAATTGAGACAGCGAAACAATCCATCGCCAGACCTATTGCAAGCAGCCAAATCTCTAGTCCTGTCATTGTATTCTAAAGAGGCAATTTATAAATAAGGGAATAAGTGATTCCCATGTTATTTGATTTAAACTTTCCGTAACCGGGCACGTACCATGGGTCTCCATATTCTCCGGTAGATGCTTTGGTTTTGTATTTCATACGTACCGACCACCCCATGTTGAAGTTTTTGTAAATACGTACTTTGACGCCTAAAACGATTTCCAGCCATTGCACCGATCCTTTCATACCCAGATGGCTGAATGGCACACTTCCTCCCCAATAACCGTCTTCCAAACTGGGGTTACCTATTACATCTCCCCAGATAGGATCATCTGCCGGCATTGTGGAAACATCATATTTAAATGAACTGAATGCATAGCGAAGTCCTGCATACAAGTAGCTATTCTTCTCTTTTTTCTTTGCCATGGTGTTGTAGTCCACACCGATTCGGAAGAATGGGGCCATTTTGCTCTTATAGTGTATGCCTGTTTCGCTCCAGGTATCTGTTCCTCCCATACCAAACTCAATAGTAGGGATGAATTTATTCTTGAGGTTAACGGCTACGCTGACTTCAGAACTCATAAAGTCGCCTCCCAGCAGCTTGCTTCCAATGCCATATAAATCCACACCGACATACGTACCATTGTAGAGCGGAATGGTATCTATCTCGGCAACCTCTTTTTTCTTCTGATCTCTTTTGGGCGTTTGCGCCGGACGTTGCTGTTGTGCCAGCAACGGAAGCCCAATGCAAAAGAGCAGAAGCAGACTAATTAGTCGTTTCATCAGGTGTGCGTTCTGGCCGATAATTATAGAATATCTGCAAGTTCTCGATTTCATTTGTATTGGCTTCTTTATTTTTTATATGAAGAGAATCTATCTGGTCCGGCTGCCCGTTGCCATAGGGAGGAGGGTTACCCGGTCTTCCCGGTTTTCCAAATTTAGCGCTGATTATATTTTGTTTCATCATATAACCACATTCCATGGACTGGAAATAAGGAGTATTTTGTTGTACAATGTATAATGTGTCAACATCTTTTTCTCTACGTTTGGGATCGTATCTGAATATGAACACAGTAGTGTCACTTGTGTATCGTAGTGGCAACATCAGGGTATGCACATTCTTTTCATTGTTCAGAATGATAGAGTCAGTGCCCAATGCTGTGATTGTTAATGAATCAAGCGTGTCTTTTAATGCAATAGTAGGATTATCCGGATTAATGGTATATATTGTGCAGTACATCATCGGACGTCCTGCCAATGAGCAATCGTTCTCATCCGAGCAGGCACTGTGTAAGCTGACTGCACCGCCAATGATAGTCAATATGAGAAAGATACGAATTAAATTCTTCATAGTCAGTTTATTGAATGTGAATCAAATTTTCTTTTCTATCTGATAGTTATTCCGTTCCGGTGCATTGCGCGAGATGAGTTCGCCAAGGAATCCGGCTAAGAATAATTGCGTACCTATAATCATTGCCGTAAGTGACAAATAGAAATAGGGAGAGTCGGTCACCAGTCGGTAGGGGAGACCGTTGTACATGGCATATAGTTTGCTGGCACCTACGATGATGACAGAAATCATTCCGATCAGAAACATCAATGATCCCAACAGTCCGAAGAAATGCATCGGCTTGATGCCGAATCTGGAGAGGAACCAAAGAGAGAGTAAATCCAGATACCCGTTTACGAAACGGTTCAGTCCGAATTTTGTTGTGCCGTATTTACGCGCCTGGTGGTGTACCACCTTTTCACCGATTTTCTTGAATCCGGCGTTCTTTGCCAAATAAGGTATATAACGATGCATCTCACCGTACACTTCGATATGTTTTACGACCTCTTTGCGATAGGCTTTCAATCCGCAGTTGAAGTCGTGCAGGTTTTTGATGCCTGATACTTTGCGGGCAGTAGCATTAAACAACTTGGTGGGCAGTGTCTTTGAAATTGGATCATATCTCTTTTGCTTCCAGCCGGATACCAGGTCGTAGCCATCCTTTGTAATCATCCGGTAAAGTTCGGGGATTTCGTCTGGGCTATCTTGCAGGTCCGCATCCATCGTTATGACTACGTTTCCTTCCGCTTCAGCGAATCCACAGTAGAGTGCAGGTGATTTACCGTAGTTACGGCGGAATTTGATACCTTTTACATGTTCCGATTGAGCTTTAAGCTTTTCGATCACTTCCCATGAATGGTCGGTACTTCCATCGTTAACGAAAATCACTTCGAATGAGAATCCGTTGGCTTGCATTACCCGTTCTATCCAAGCATAGAGTTCGGGTAGTGACTCTTCTTCATTGAATAATGGGATTACAACTGATATATCCATTTTTTAATTACTAATTACTTACGAATTACAAATTACGATTGAGACATTCCGTCATTTTCCGGTTTGGCCTTTTTCATTACCATCAATGCGGTGGGAATGGCCAGGATACTTCCCCAAAATACATCCCATGACAATAGTTGCATGGTGATATTGATGGAAGTAAGTGAACGGGCGGTATCTATCGTTTCTTTTATAACTTCTTTGTTTTCTATCAGAGCCGGGGTGTTGGTCATCAGTTCGTCCCACAACTGGATGTAAGAGTTGATGATAAATCCATGATCGATGAATTGGAAATAGGCGTAGTGGGCCACAGCTACCAGCAGAGAAGCAAACATATACATAAATATGGTAAAGAGCATGGCATGTGAAAATTGGATACTTCCTCCGCAAATCTTATCCCGGTACATTTTCGCATAGTGATATCCGATGAAAGGTACGGATAATGTCAGGATTACAAATAAGAGCGAAAGGAAAGGTATGTGGAATCCCAGCGGAAATAATATGAACTTCAATATCCAGTAGATTCCCATATACGTGCCAAAATGCATGGCATATTTTTGTAAATAGCTTCTGTTCTCTGTCATCTTCATTTATAAATTGCGCACAAAGGTACAAATAATATCGGTTGGTAGGGGAAATCTGGTTGTTAAAGTTAATAAAGCAGAGGAAGTTGCTGTCTGAATATTTTTTTGCAATTTTAATTGCCTGAAATGTAGCCTGTTAGTCTTTTGTTAGTAAAAAAGTTGTCTGCAGCTATTGCAGAATACATAAAAATGTCTACCTTTGCAACCGCAAAACGGGTAAGTCCTATACGGCCAGCTCCCTTCGAATCCTCCAGGGCTTGATCGCAGCAAAGGTAGTTGGTTGTAGCGGCGCGATATAGATAGCTTACCCACCCGCCTCTTTAGCTCAGTTGGCCAGAGCACGTGATTTGTAATCTCGGGGTCGTTGGTTCGAATCCGACAAGAGGCTCAAAAAAGGATATATAACAAATCCAAGAAAAAAGCATTCAGGTATTAGTCTGGATGCTTTTTTTATATATTTGCATATTATCGAAATACACAGTTCTGAAATGACCAGTTCGGAACTGTGTATTTCGGAAACTGATAAAGTGTTGATAATATGAAGCTTGATAAGCTTTCTGTTCTTCTTGAAGCTTTGATGAATTTTGGTTTTTCCCTAATTGTTGTAATATTCCATTTTTAAGAAAAGCAAATATTTATAGTTTCTTTTTGATTCATTATTGTTATTCATTCTTGTATATTATGCTCAGGATAGGATCTGAGTAAAAGCATCACATTGGATAAATGGCGTTGCAATATTCCATGAAGTTGCTTGATGATATTTATATTCCCGGAGAGAAAAACGATGAATTGCAGTTGAGAGGCAATTTCTTGGTTCGTTTGTTTGCGTTCTTTACTTTCGATGTTATTTTGCATTAGATAAATGCCTAATGCTTTCTGAATATCGGCTATTCCCTTGTCCCATTCATGTTCGCCAAGTGTTTGAATGAAAGTACAATATTGCTTGAGCTTTTTGCTTAGCTTTTTTAAACTGTTGTATTCGGTGTCAATGGGAGGATTAATGTGCGCAGAGCGTATTATGTTTGACATCTGCAAATAATACGTTTTCATTCCATTTTCAGAATTGAATGTAGTCAGGATATACTGTTTCGTAGCTTCTGAAACCTCTTCCTGTAAGTCTTTTAATTGACTGTTTTCCATAATCATTAGAATTTAAAAGATGAATAATAGATTGATGGGAGAGGAAGAAGTGCTAATAAAAAAGCGGTTTCGCCTGTCCCATTGTCTAACATACCGACGGCAGGTTTAGAGGTGCATTAACACTCTCTATGGGGGTACGAAACCGCCCATATAAGAGTTCACATACGAACATAAAAATGCTCGCTGCGATAGTAGGCAGGTTTCCCCACCGTCTGTTAATATGTTAGACGTTGCAAATGTAGCCTTATTAATTCAATTCGCAAAATATTGGAGATATTTATTGATGCTTAGTGAAGCTAGTTTTCTTACAATGCAAAAAGATTTAGTGAATGGTTAATATGTAAAAATCCCCGGATAATCTAATTGTCCGGGGATGAATTATTCAAGTAAGAGAATATTGAATTATTTAATTCTCTTGTAACCATATACAGCCAAATCTCCCAGTTCCTCTTCAATGCGGAGTAACTGATTGTATTTAGCCATACGGTCTGAGCGGCTTAAAGAACCTGTCTTGATCTGTCCGCTGTTAGTAGCTACTGCGATATCGGCGATAGTAGCATCTTCTGTTTCACCCGAACGGTGAGAAGTAACAGTAGTGTATCCATGACGGTGAGCCATTTCGATAGCGTTCAGTGTTTCTGTCAGCGAACCGATTTGGTTTACTTTAATCAGGATAGAGTTGGCACAGCCTTTTTCGATACCCATTGCAAGGAAATCTACGTTGGTTACGAACAGGTCGTCACCTACCAACTGGCAACGGTTGCCGATGCGTTCGGTCAGCTTTTTCCAGCCTTCCCAGTCGTTTTCGTTCATACCGTCTTCGATAGAGTCGATAGGGAATTTGTTGATTAGTTCTTCCAGGTAGTCAACTTGTTCTGCGGAAGTGCGTTTCTTACCTTTTTCACCTTCAAACTTGGTATAATCGTAAATACCATCGTGGTAGAATTCGGAAGAAGCACAGTCCATACCGATCATAACGTCTTTGCCCGGTTCGTATCCTGCAGCTTTGATAGCGGCCAGAATAGAGTTCAAAGCATCTTCCGTACCCTCGAGGTTAGGTGCGAAACCACCTTCATCACCTACAGCAGTGCTAAGGCCACGGTCTTTCAAAACTTTCTTTAAAGCGTGGAATACTTCAGCACCCATGCGCAGACCTTCTCTGAAAGAAGGAGCACCTACGGGACGGATCATAAATTCCTGGAATGCGATCGGAGCATCGCTATGTGAACCACCGTTGATGATGTTCATCATCGGTACAGGCATTACATACGTATTTGTTCCACCGATATAGCGGTATAGAGGAAGATCCAGATAGTTGGCAGCAGCTTTAGCTACGGCAAGAGATACACCGAGAATAGCGTTAGCACCTAAATTCGATTTAGTCTTAGTGCCGTCCAATGCCAGCATTGTGTAGTCGATACCTCTCTGATTGAGTGAAGACATACCAATCAGTTTCGGAGCGATGATTTTATTTACATTATCAACCGCTTTTTGTACTCCTTTTCCACCATAGCGCTGTTTGTCACCATCGCGAAGTTCCAATGCTTCGTGTTCACCTGTGGAAGCACCTGACGGCACAGATGCACGTCCCATAATGCCGGATTCCAATACTACGTCAACTTCTACTGTGGGGTTACCTCTTGAATCGAGAATTTCTCGAGCTACAATTTTTTCAATTTTCATCGTTTCTATTGTTTTTGAATAAGATTTCTGCAAAAGTACGGACTTGACGGGGAGTGAGAAATCACTATAAATAGGTATTCTTTTTGTGCCTATTCCCTATATGTCGTTAGTCCGACCTTATACTATAACAACGGGACGATGCTTTTTGTTTGAGTGCGGCGGGGTGAATTTGCAGGATTTTAATCTTCGATAATAACCCCTAACAGTGGAAGCAAATCCATTGCTTGCAGGGAAGTGATGACAGCACCTTTCAGATCGCTGATGTTAAGCGTGATTCCGCTGATACGGGAAGTGCGCAAATCTATTCCGCGAAGCGGAGCGTGTGAAAAATCGGCTTCTACGAGATCGCAACTCTCAAATGCGACGGATGAAAAACGGCAGTCGTTCAGACTTCCGTTGCGGAGCTGGCTGTGTGCAAAACGTACCTGGTTCATTTTACTCATAGCCAGATTGATATAACCTGCGTTGCAGTCATGCAGCAAGACGTGATTCATTGTTGTTTCCGATAAATTGGTACCCAATAGCTTGCAGGAAATGAATTCTACCCGGTAGAGCGAACTTTCAGCGAAAGAAATGTTGGATAAGTCGCAGTTCTCGAACCTGACATCGGTCAGTTGGGAGGAACGGAATTTACATTCGCTGAATGTCTGATGCTGAAAGGTGCAGTTTTTGAAACTTTTATAAGATTTGTCGATGCCTTCTTCTTTTCCTTTGCAGAATAAAAGATGAGAGACGGTTTCTTCTCTGTCGAGCCATTTCTGTAGGGTAATAGTACTGACTTCCTGTTCTTCCATCATGGGAGGAACAACGCGGACGGGTTTGGTTGGGCTTCTTTTAATCATGGCGTAAAGGTAGGATTTATATTCGAATTATTAAATCTGTTTTCCCACATATCCGCCGGCTAACGTTGCGGCTAATCCTATTCCTATACTTAATAATGTATATAGAACAAATGCTCCGTAAAATTCTCCTTTCAGCAGACCTACGCCGTCACTGGAGAAAGTAGAGAACGTTGTGAAACCTCCACATAAACCCGTTGTCAGAAACAAACGGAACTCGAACGGAAGGTGGAATCGCTCTGAAAGGGCATAGAACAGGCCGATGAGAAAACTGCCGAGAAGATTGACCGTGAAAGTGGCCCATGGAAAATGATAAGGGACGATTCGTTCGTGCATTAACAACTGGATGAAATAACGCAGTGCACTACCGGTTCCTCCACCGATAAAGATATAGATAACTTCTTTACTCATTTGATTGAAAGATTGATATTATTTGTAGGCGGCTTCAAAATCTTTTTCGAATTGCTGGAAGCCTCCGGGATAAACAAGATTGATTTGTTCTGAAACGGTTGACGGATCATTTTTGTTTTGCAGAACGGATATGAACTTTTTGAATATCTCGCGGGGAACGCTCTCTATCCAGAAAGTGACAAGCGCATGCGAAAGGATATAAGAGTATTGCTCGTCCGTCATTTGCTGTTTCATAAATTTGCCCTGGCTGCTATTTAAAAATGTAGGAAGGTTTACTTCTCCCAGCATATACATCGTCCGAACTCTCCCTTGTTCGTATTCGGTAAATGTGTGGCGGACTGCTTTTTTGTGAATGGTGCAATGTTCGAAGTACTCCGACAGTCCTTCGTTAAGCCAGCTTGGAGGACGCTTGCCGAGAATCTGCGAAACGAAATGATGACTCAGTTCGTGATAGATAATGGCAAGACTTCTCTCCCGTCCATTCTCCCGTCCTAAGATGACTGCCTTTTGTAGCTTAGGTGAGTATGCACCACTTGCCTTGATAGGCAGAGACACATTGATACTTTCTAAGTAATCGATTGCTTCTCTTCTATTTTCAAATACATATAGTTGGAGGCTCAGCGTATCGGGCAGTCCGAATTGTGAATAGAAATCAACCTCATGTTGAAGAAACTGTTCTATCTTCTTCCGGTCTTTGTCGGGAAGCGGGTCACCGCCATATTCCACTTTTACGGTTTGGGCATGAAGCAAACCGCAGAAAAAGAAGACCGGGAAGAAAAGTAAAAATATGCGCATGATACATCTATTATTTCAGGTTGTGTAGCTTCATATATTTCTTTTTATCACGTTTACTCATGTCCTGCATGATAAGGTCATGGTCGGTCACAGCCTGATAGATGGTTTTCTCTTCCGGTTTCACATCTCCTTCAGTTGTGCGGAATACAGGAATAAAGTGGGAGTAAGGGTATCCGGATGATAATCCTCCTTTGAACTTATTTTCATCCAGAAAAAAGAAAGAGATGGCAGCACCTGTGGGGCCTGCCTTTCCTATGGCTTGTCCAACTTGTACTTCTTCGCCCGGTTCGATAAAATTCTCGTTCATCACCAGATAGGCTGCAAAAGTCTGATCGGGATGATAGATGAGCAGCTGTTGCGGGTTGGTGGTTTTACAGGCTATTCCGCTGCGGGTGGCGTAGATTGTATCACCTTGTTTGATGTGAAAATTCAAGGTCTTGAATGGTTCACGCGGATCGGTTTTCCAGGCTGTCTTTTGATTGTTCTTTACGGGTAAGGCATAAGGAGTCTGAATATTGAAATCTTTAGGAAATTTGCCCCGGCAGAACGTATAAGAAGAGGCACTTTTAAACGGATTGTCTACCTGTGCGTTCTTTTCTATTTTAAATATAGTGTTTTTTCCGTTACTTAAATTGTAGGAACGGTCGTTGGCACGATACAGATAATAGTCGCAATAGTCTTCATTGTAGTAATTGAGTTCGGTAGTTCCCTGAGCATCTTTTTCCCATTTTGACTCGATGATACCGTATGGACGTTCCAGCAGTTTACGTAAAGACTGCGCGGAAGTGTAGCTGGCGGACAATGTGAAAATCAATAGAGCGATCAATTTAAGGTGCTGTGCCATATTCTAAATAGTAAAGTGTTTATTGATATAGTTGGGATAATACGTTGCAAATATAGAAAGATTATGTAATATGCGTCTTTAATCCTTTTAATTTCTTCACCATAGACACTATATTTTTTCTAGCTTCTGGATTTGTTATCTGCTTTATATTTAAATGTTTATCCCGTTTCAACTTCTATATCCTTCTATATTTTCTTTATAAAGAAAAACACCTCTATAGTTTCCTGTCTATCTTTGCCATACGATTATTAACTAACTCATTTATATCATGAAGAACATGAAAATAGGAACTGCAATATGGGTCTGCCTGTTGCTCTCTTTTTTCTTCGGCACATCAGCAAAGGCCGAAAGTATCACTTCTCCTGACGGACAATTAAAACTTAATTTCTCTGTCAACATGCAAGGAGAACCGGTGTATGAACTCTCTTATAAAGGAAAAGAGGTGATTAAACCTTCGAAACTGGGACTGGAATTGAAAAATGATCCCGGACTGATAAATGGATTCACTCTGGCCGATATTAAAACTTCTGCTTTTGATGAAACATGGGAACCGGTGTGGGGAGAGGTGAAATCGATCCGCAACCATTATAATGAAATGGCTGTTACCCTGAATCAAAAGGCGCAAGATCGTAATCTGATTATTTGTTTTCGTCTTTATAATGATGGCTTGGGGTTCCGCTATGAGTTCCCGCAGCAAAAGAATCTGAATTACTTCGTTATAAAAGAAGAACATTCGCAGTTTGCTATGGCCGGCGATCATACGGCATTCTGGATTCCAGGCGATTATGATACGCAGGAATATGACTATACCGAATCCAAGCTTTCAGAGATTCGCGGATTGTTGCAAGGGGCAATTACTCCAAATGCTTCTCAAACTCCTTTTTCACCAACAGGTGTGCAGACATCTTTGCAAATGAAGACAGCCGACGGGTTGTATATCAATCTGCATGAAGCGGCTTTGGTTGATTATTCTTGTATGCATCTGAACCTTGACGATCAGAACCTGATTTTTGAATCATGGCTGACTCCTGATGCAAAAGGGGATAAAGGTTATATGCAAACGCCTTGCCGTTCACCCTGGCGCACGGTGATTGTCAGTGATGATGCTCGTGATATTCTGGCTTCCAAATTGACTTTGAACTTGAATGAACCTTGTGCCTACGAAGATGTTTCCTGGATTAAGCCGGTGAAATACATCGGTGTGTGGTGGGAAATGATTACCGGAAAAAGTTCCTGGTCGTACACGGATGATGTTTATTCTGTGAAACTGGGACAGACGGATTATTCCCAAACAAAACCGAGCGGGCGTCATGCAGCCAATAATGACAAAGTGAAGCGTTACATTGACTTTGCTTCAGAGCATGGATTCGACCAGATCTTAGTGGAAGGCTGGAATGAAGGATGGGAAGACTGGTTCGGAAATTCGAAGGATTATGTCTTTGATTTCGTAACTCCGTATCCTGATTTTGACGTGAAGATGCTCAATGCGTATGCAAAGGAAAAAGGAGTGAAGCTGATGATGCATCACGAGACTTCCGCTTCTGTACGTAACTACGAGCGTCATCTTGATAAAGCCTATCAGTTTATGATAGATAACGGATACAATGCTGTGAAGAGCGGGTATGTAGGTAATATTATTCCGCGTGGAGAACATCATTACGGACAGTGGATGAACAATCATTATTTATATGCGGTGGAAAAAGCGGCCGAATATAAGATCTGTGTAAATGCTCACGAAGCAACCCGTCCGACAGGATTATGTCGCACATATCCGAATCTGATCGGTAATGAATCGGCTCGTGGCACGGAATATGAAGCCTTTGCAGGGAATAAGCCGTTCCATACCACCTTGCTTCCTTTCACCCGTCAGATTGGTGGACCGATGGATTATACACCGGGTATCTTTGATACAAAACTTTCTTTCCTGTCAGGCGACCACAGTTTTGTACGTACAACTTTGGCAAAACAGTTGGCACTTTATGTAACGATGTACAGTCCTTTGCAAATGGCAGCCGACCTTCCGGAGAGTTACGAACGTCACATGGATGCATTTCAATTTATCAAGGATGTAGTCGTTGATTGGGATGACAGCAAGTATCTGGAAGCGGAACCGGGAGATTATATTACCGTAGCACGTAAGGCAAAAGGTACTGATAACTGGTTTGTAGGTGGTATCACCGATGAGAATCCCCGTACTTCTGCTTTTACACTTGATTTTCTCGAACCGGGAAAACAATATGTAGCTACTCTTTATGCTGACGGAAAGGAGGCGGATTTTGAAAAGAATCCTACTTCTTACCAGATAAAAAAAGGACTTGTTACAAACAAGAATAAGATGTCTGTGAAGCTGGCACGTAGCGGAGGATTTGCAGTAAGTTTGATTGAAGCAACTCCCGCTGACTTGAAAACGATCAAGAAATGGAAATAAGATTCCGGTAAAAAGATTGTTTCCGGATTCCCCGCTTTTTAATAAATATTAGTTGTGCTTCGCAAAGAAAACTAAAACTTTGCGGAGCGCTTTTTTTATAGGACGAATTCTTTTTTGTACTTTTGCGCCATCTTTTTTAAAACATCATCAATAAAGAGAACAACATGGGAGGTTTTTTCGGAACAGTCTCGAAAACTAGCTGCGTGACTGATTTATTCTACGGCACAGATTATAACTCACATCTGGGTACCAAGCGAGGAGGACTCGCAACATACAGTGAGGAAAAAGGTTTTATACGCTCCATTCACAATTTGGAAAGTACTTATTTCCGAACCAAGTTTGAAGGAGAACTGGACAAATTCAAAGGAAACGCCGGCATCGGCATCATTAGCGACACAGACGCACAACCTATCATCATCAATTCTCACCTCGGGCGCTTCGCCATTGTCACAGTCGCTAAAATAGTCAATATCCAGGAATTGGAAGAAGAACTTCTCAGTCAAAACATGCACTTCGCCGAACTTAGTTCGAGCAACACCAACCAGACGGAACTTATCGCATTACTTATTATACAAGGCAGAACTTTTGTGGAAGGTATCGAAAATGTGTTTAAGCACATTAAGGGTTCTTGTTCGATGTTGCTTCTGACGGAAGATGGTAGTATCATCGCTGCCCGTGACCGATGGGGACGTACTCCGGTGGTGATTGGAAGGAAAGACGGTGCTTATGCTGCAACGAGCGAATCGTCCAGTTTTCCGAATCTGGATTATGAGATTGAGAGATATTTAGGTCCCGGTGAGATTGTCCGTATGTATGACGATCATGTTGACCAGCTTCGCAAGCCCAATGAGGATATGCAGATTTGCTCGTTTTTGTGGGTGTACTACGGTTTCCCGACTTCTTGTTATGAAGGAAAGAATGTAGAGGAAGTGCGTTTCACCAGCGGATTGAAAATGGGACAGACAGATGAATCGGAAGTGGATTGTGCTTGCGGTATTCCTGATTCGGGAGTGGGTATGGCTTTAGGATATGCTGAAGGAAAGGGGGTTCCTTACCATCGTGCTATTTCAAAATATACACCGACATGGCCTCGTAGCTTCACTCCGAGCAATCAAGAGATGCGTTCGCTTGTTGCTAAGATGAAGTTGATTCCCAACCGTGCCATGCTGCAAAATAAACGTTTGTTGTTCTGTGACGATTCAATCGTGCGGGGAACTCAATTACGTGACAATGTGAAGATTCTGTATGATTACGGAGCAAAGGAGGTGCACATGCGTATCGCTTGTCCGCCATTGATTTATGCTTGTCCGTTTGTTGGTTTTTCGGCTTCTAAAAATGCATTGGAGTTGATTACCCGTCGTATTATCAAGGAACTGGAAGGGGATGAGAATAAGAACCTGGAGAAATATGCTACTACCGGTTCTCCGGAATACGATAAGATGGTTAGTATTATTGCAGAGCGTTTCGGTCTCAGTTCATTGAAGTTTAATACACTGGAAACGCTGATTGAGGCTATCGGATTACCTAAATGCAAGGTTTGTACACATTGCTTTGATGGTAGCAGCCATTTTTAAAGTAGTCAAATAGGATATTTAAGTATCCGGATAAAAGTATACAATAAAAAGAGCCGTGAATTGCTTTGTAATTCACGGCTCTTTTTTTACCTTTACGGCACTATAAACTATCAATTTGTAAATTGTAATTAGTAACTTGTAATTAAAACAATATGACTTTAGTAGACAGATTTTTAAAGTATGTAAGCTTCGATACACAATCTGATGAATCGACAGGGCTTACTCCAAGTACTCCGAAGCAGATGATTTTTGCTGAATACTTGAAAAAAGAGTTGGAATCTTTGGGATTGGAAGATATTACTTTGGATGAGCATGGCTATCTTTTTGCTACACTTCCTGCCAATATAAATAAAGAAGTACCCACTATCGGGTTTATTGCCCACATGGATACAAGTCCTGATATGACGGGTAAAGATGTCACTCCGCGCATTGTGGAAAAGTATGACGGTTCGGATATTGTGCTTTGTGCTGAAGAGAATGTAGTCCTTTCTCCATCACAATTCCCGGAATTGCTGGATCATAAGGGAGAAGACTTGATTGTAACCAACGGAAAAACGTTGCTCGGTGCCGACGACAAAGCCGGTATCGCGGAAATTGTATCAGCGATGGTTTATCTGAAGGAACATCCCGAAATCAAACACGGTAAAATCCGTATCGGCTTCAATCCTGACGAAGAAATCGGTGAAGGTGCTCATAAATTCGATGTAGAGAAATTCGGTTGTGAATGGGGATATACGATGGATGGAGGTGAAGTAGGGGAGTTGGAGTTTGAGAACTTTAATGCTGCTGCCGCAAAAATAACCTTTAAAGGACGTAATGTGCATCCGGGATATGCCAAGGATAAGATGATTAACTCTATCTATCTTGCCAATCAGTTTATTACGATGCTTCCCTCACAGGAAAGACCGGAACATACGACCGGCTATGAAGGATTCTATCATTTGATTGGTATTCAGGGGGATGTGGAGCAAAGCACTGTGTCTTATATCATCCGCGATCATGACCGTGCAAAATTTGAGAACCGTAAAAAAGAGATAGAACGTCTGGTAGCTCAAATGAACGCTGAATATGGAGCTGGTACTGCGACACTCGAACTGCGCGACCAGTATTATAATATGCGTGAGAAAATAGAACCGGTAATGCACATCATCGATACTGCTTTTGCAGCTATGGAAGCCGTGGGTGTGAAACCGAATGTAAAACCGATTCGTGGAGGTACGGATGGTGCGCAGCTTTCTTTTAAGGGATTGCCTTGTCCGAATATCTTTGCCGGTGGTCTGAATTTCCACGGTCGTTACGAATTTGTGCCTATCCAGAATATGGAGAAAGCAATGAAAGTGATCGTAAAAATAGCAGAACTGGTGGCTTCCAAATAAAAAGACGGTAAGCTCCGGTAATACTTAATACCTGATACTTAAAACTTAATACTTTAAAATAATGAAAACCACTCCGTTTACAGAGAAACATATAGCACTTGGTGCTAAAATGCACGAGTTTGCAGGTTATAATATGCCTATTGAATACTCCGGTATCATTGATGAACACATAACTGTTTGTCAAGGTGTCGGTGTATTTGATGTATCGCACATGGGAGAATTTTGGGTGAAAGGACCGCAAGCGTTGGCCTTTCTGCAGAAAATAACATCTAACAATGTGGCGGCACTGGCTCCGGGTAAAATACAATATACTTGTTTTCCGAATGAGGATGGGGGGATTGTAGATGATTTGCTGGTTTATCAGTATGAACCGGAAAAATACATGTTGGTGGTGAATGCTTCCAATATGGAAAAAGACTGGAACTGGTGTGTTTCTCACAATACGGAGGGAGCCGAGTTGGAAAATTCGTCGGATAACATAGCTCAACTTGCTATACAGGGTCCGAAGGCTATTTCGGTTCTGCAAAAGTTGACGGATATTGATCTTGCTACTATTCCTTATTATACATTTAAGGTTGGAACGTTTGCAAGTGAAGAGAATGTGATTATCTCCAATACGGGTTATACCGGTGCGGGAGGTTTTGAGCTTTATTTCTATCCGTCTGCGGCTGATTCTATATGGAAGGCTATTTTTGAAGCTGGTGAAGAGTATGGCATTAAACCTATCGGTTTGGGTGCCCGTGATACGCTCCGGTTGGAAATGGGCTTCTGTCTGTATGGCAATGATCTGGATGATACGACTTCTCCGATAGAAGCCGGATTGGGATGGATCACTAAGTTTGTGGAGGGCAAGGATTTTGTCAACCGTCCGATGCTGGAAAAACAGAAAGCGGAAGGTGTTACCCGTAAACTGGTTGGCTTTGAAATGGTTGATCGCGGAATTCCCCGTCATGGCTATGAACTGGTGAATGATGAAGGCGAGAAAGTGGGAGTGGTGACCTCCGGTACGATGTCGCCTACCCGTAAGATTGGTATCGGTATGGGATATGTGAAACCGGAATATAGTAAGGTGGGTACGGAAATCTGTATCGATATGCGTGGTCGGAAATTGAAAGCTGTGGTAGTGAAACCGCCTTTTAGAAAGTAAAAAATAAGCTTGTTATTGTGTATAGCCCCGGATAAGTTACGACTCTATCCGGGGCTAACTTATTTTATGATGGTTATTGCAAAACATATCCGTAAATATGTTGTTTATCCCATAGAAATAATATAATTTTGTCATCAAATACGATAAAATAATGTCTCAATTACCTACTCTTATAGCTGACCTCGCACTTATATTGATTTGTGCCGGTGTTATGACTTTGTTGTTTAAGAAGTTGAAACAACCTCTGGTCTTGGGATATGTAGTTGCCGGATTTCTGGCAAGTCCGCATATGCCGTATACTCCTTCAGTGATGGATACTGCCAATATTAAGACTTGGGCGGATATTGGTGTTATTTTCTTGCTGTTTGCTCTTGGTTTGGAATTTAGTTTTAAGAAGATTGTCAAGGTGGGTGGTTCTGCCATCATTGCTGCCTGTACCATCATCTTTTGTATGATTTTGTTGGGAATAGGAGTCGGCATGGGTTTCGGCTGGCACAGGATGGACAGTCTGTTCTTGGGCGGTATGATTGCGATGTCGTCTACTACTATTATTTATAAAGCTTTTGATGATTTAGGATTAAGGAAGAAGCAGTTCACCGGACTTGTGTTGAGTATCTTGATTTTGGAAGATATTTTGGCTATTGTATTAATGGTGATGCTTTCCACTATGGCGGTAAGCCAACATTTTGAAGGTACCGAGATGTTGGAGAGTATCGGGAAATTATTGTTTTTCCTTATTCTGTGGTTTGTTGTCGGTATCTATCTGATTCCTGAATTCTTGAAACGCTGCCGGAAATTGATGGGAGAGGAGACTCTGCTTATTGTGTCGTTGGCACTTTGTTTCGGTATGGTAGTGATGGCGGCTCATACAGGATTTTCTGCTGCATTTGGTGCATTTATAATGGGATCTATTCTGGCGGAAACAATCGAGGCGGAATCCATAGACCGGCTGGTGAAACCGGTAAAGGATCTTTTTGGAGCTATCTTTTTCGTATCGGTCGGTATGATGGTGGATCCTGCAATGATTGTAGAATATGCCGTACCTATTATAGTTATTACTTTGGCTGTTATCTTGGGACAGGCCGTTTTTGGTACATTCGGTGTTATTCTCTCCGGAAAGCCTTTAAAGACGGCTATGCAATGCGGCTTTAGTTTAACGCAGATCGGCGAATTTGCGTTTATTATTGCTTCTTTGGGAGTCTCTTTGCATGTAACGAGTGATTTTCTGTATCCGATAGTGGTAGCGGTTTCTGTGATTACTACTTTCCTGACTCCTTATATGATTCGTTTTGCCGAGCCGGCTTCTACTTTTGTGGATGCTCATCTTCCGGAATCATGGAAAAAAATAATGATGCGTTATTCTTCCGGTTCGCAAACAGCTCTGAATCACGAGAATTTGTGGAAGAAGCTAATCTTGTCAATGGTACGTATAACAGTTGTTTATTCAATTGTCAGTATGTCGATTATTGCACTTTCTTTTCGTTTTGTTGTGCCATTCTTTAAAGAGAATCTGCCTCATTTCTGGGCATCGTTGTTGGGAGCGGTATTTATGATTCTGTGTATTGCTCCTTTCTTGCGTGCCATTATGGTGAAGAAAAATCATTCGGTTGAGTTTATGACCTTATGGCATGATAGCCGTGCCAACCGCGCGCCGCTGGTATCGACAATCGTGATTCGTATTATGATAGCGGCACTTTTTGTCATCTTTGTTATTTCCGGATTATTTAAGGCGTCTATCGGATTGATTATTGGAGTGGCTGTACTTATTGTATTGTTGATGGTATGGTCTCGCCGTTTGAAAAAGCAATCGATATTGATTGAACGTCGTTTCTTCCAGAATCTCCGTTCCAGAGATGTACGTGCAGAGTATCTGGGAGAGAAAAAGCCGGAGTATGCCGGTCGTTTGTTGTCGCATGATTTGCATCTTGCCGATATGGAAATTCCGGGTGAATCCAGTTGGGCGGGAAAGACATTGATGGAGCTGAACTTGGGGAAGAAGTTTGGAGTTCATGTTGCTTCTATTCTTCGTGGAAAGAGGAGGATTAATATCCCCGGTGGTTCTGTTCGTCTGTTTCCAATGGATAAGATACAGGTGATAGGGACGGATGAACAATTAAGTGTGTTTAATGAGGCGATGCAAAACGGAGCGAAGATAGACTGGGAGGTTTATGAAAAGAGCGAGATGGCTTTGAAGCAGTTTATCATTGACAGTGATTCTGTTTTTCTGGGTAAAACGATTCGTGAATCGGGTATCCGCGACAAATATCATTGTATGATAGCCGGTGTTGAAAGTGAAGACGGTACACTGATGGTTCCTGATGTAAATGCTCCGCTCGAAGAAGGCGATGTTGTTTGGGTGGTAGGCGAAAAAGAGGATGTGTACCAATTAGTCGATCAAAAAAACGAAAAAGTACAAGCCGGATAAGAATGGAATACTTATTTTTGCAACGATAAAAACTTAAAATAATAATATCATGAAGAGTGATCCGAAAGAATGTCTGTATTGCCAGAACAATGAAACGCTGCATAATCTGATGATTGAGATTGCGCAATTGAGTGTGTCACGTGTGTTTTTGTTTAAGGAACAAACCTACCGCGGACGTTGTCTTGTTTCTTATAAAGACCATGTGAACGATTTGAATGAATTGAGTGATGAAGACCGTAATGCTTTTATGGCAGATGTAGCGCGTGTCACTCGTGCCATGCAAAAAGCTTTCCAGCCGGAAAAGATTAATTATGGTGCTTACTCGGATAAATTGTCTCATTTGCATTTTCATTTAGCACCTAAATATGTGGATGGACCTGATTATGGAGGTATATTCCAAATGAACCCGGGAAAGGTTTATCTGACTGACGCAGAATATCAGGAACTGATTGATGCTGTTAAAGCGAATCTGTAAAAAGAAAGGGCGAACTGCAACTCTATAAGTGGTAAGCTATACAAATCGTAAACAATGAACGGTGAGCAAGCCTGTGGATATAACGCAGTCTGTTCACCGTTCATTGTTTACGATTCATCGTTTTTCTATTTATCCTATTCTTCAAAATCGAAATCAAAGTCAAAATCATCCATAAACTCTGGAGTTGTAAATTCTTCCAGTTCCCGGCGATCTTTCTTGGTCGGGCGTCCGGTTCCACGTGCCCGGTCTACGAATCCGCTGATTTTGCTCATTTCAAGTAATTCATATTGATCGGGAGTCGTTACATTTTCCATCATTTCCGATACCAGTTTGGCTCCTACACGTTTCTCAATCGGTTGTAATACTTTGAATGAGTATGTGATAGGTGGTTTCTTCACTTGAATAACATCACCCGGTTTTATCATACGGGCAGCTTTGACCAGCGAACCGTTGATGGTAATACGTCCTTTTTTGCAGGCTTCTGCTGCAATCGTACGTGTCTTGAAGATGCGGACAGCCCACATCCATTTATCTATTCTTGCTTCAGCCATTTTAGTTAGTTATTTAGTGATAAATAATTAGTCGGTTAGTGGACGTTATCATTGATCGCTAACCGTTCATTGCTATCTTTATTTTTTATAGAACAGGTTCATCATTTCTTGTTGAACTGGTTCATTGTGATGTCGATACCGGCAAGACAGAAACTTTTGATAATTTCCCCTGCCATCTCCAGTCTTTCATCCATTGTCTTCCAGTCTTCATCAGTGAAGTGACCGAGTACGTAATCGATTTGTCCGCCACGTGGAAAATCACTCCCGATTCCAAAACGCAGACGGGCATAGTTTTGAGTGCCCAGAATGGCGGCAATATGCTTCAATCCGTTATGGCCTGCATCACTTCCTTTTCCTTTTAGGCGTAACGTTCCGAAAGGAAGAGCCAGATCATCTACTACGATCAGCACATTTTCCAATGGAATATTTTCTTTCTGCATCCAATAGCGAACGGCCAATCCACTCAGGTTCATAAAAGTCGATGGCTTGAGCAGGATCAACTGACGTCCTTTGATGGAAAAGCTGGTGGTGAATCCATAGCGTCCATCCATAAAAGGAGGAGCATTGTTAATTCTGGCCAATGCTTCTACTGTCATGAATCCGATATTATGTCGGGTTTCATGATACTCGGGACCAATGTTTCCCAGTCCGACAACTAAATATTTTATCATCGTTTTTCCGTAAAACAGTTCATTAATATAGAAAGAGAAACGCAGATTAATACAAATTAATGCAGACTGAACATCTGCTTTAATCTGCATTAATCTGCGTTTGAAGTATATCTCTTTACAGGGATAATCTCAATTACTTGCCAGCGGCTGCTGCTGCACCTCTTGCTGCACGAGTCAACTTAACAGCACATACAACGGCTTCTTTAGCACTAATCAGTTCAAGGCCTTCGAAGCTCAATTCGCCAACTTTAACAGTCTTGCCCAATCCTAGGTGAGAAACGTTAACGATCAGTTTCTCAGGAATTACATTGTACAAAGCTTTCACTTTGATCTTACGCATCTGCAGTGCAAGTTTACCACCGGCTTTCACACCTTCTGCAAGACCTTCCAACTGTACAGGTACTTCCATTACGATAGGTTTAGCTTCGTCAATCTGATAGAAGTCAACGTGCAGGATAGTATCTTTTACCGGATGGAACTGAATATCTTTCAGGATAGCGTTTACTTTTTTGCCATCGATAACCAAGTCTACAACGTAGATGTGCGGAGTATAAACTAAGTTACGAAGTCCTTCGTTAGTCACTGTGAAGTGAACTACTTCATTACCTCCGTAAAGTACACAAGGTACACCACCGTTTTTACGAATTTCTTTCAAAGCTCTAGCTTGTTCAGAAGAGCGTTCTGCAATTGTTCTTGCAGTTCCTTTTACTTCAATTGATTTCATTTCTTTAAAAATTTGTGTTACTCTAAATTAAGTTAGCTTGCTTAATTCACCATCACACGATGTGGATTATCACACGATGTTGCAAAAAAGCGGTGCAAAAGTACGTCTTTTTTTTGAAATATCAAAGAGTTACTTTCTTAAAAGTCAATATCGATCTTAATTTCGCTCTCTAACTTGTTTTCCCGGGCTTCTTCGATTGCTTTCTGTTCACTTTCTTCATCCGCTTCGGTGTTCAGGCGGGCGATGTATTCGTTCGCATCACTGCACTCAATGAAGTTGACTGCTTCTTCGAGTCCTGCCATAAACTTCTGAAAGTCCTCCCTATATAGGAAGATTTTGTGTTTTTCGAAACTAACCTGAGAATCGTCACCTTCTCCCGTTATCACTTTCTTACTCTCTGTAATAGCCAGGAACATTTCATCTTTACGATTCTTCTTTACGTCAAGGTAATAGATGCGTTTACCTGCTTTAATGGACTTGGAGAATACAATCTCCTTATCATTCATGTCTGCGCTCATTTTCTTTTTTAAATCTTCCATATCTTTCGGTCCGTTTATAATCGGCCTCAAAATTGGATATTTTTTTTAAACTGTCAAAAGAAAAAGCGCAGAGAATCAAATACTGCATTAAAAAATGTGATTTATTAGTGGAAACTCATTAAAAATATCTACTTTTGCAGTTCGATAACAACAGTATTAATTTGAATTATGATCAACAGAGTTCTTATTCGTCTTAAGATTATACAGATAGTATATGCCTATTATCAAAATGGCAGCAAAAATCTAGACTCAGCGGAGAAAGAGTTATTCTTTAGTCTTTCAAAGGCGTATGACCTTTATAATTATTTGCTAATGCTGATGATAGCATTGACAGAGTATGCACAAAAACGTATTGATGCGGCAAAAGCTAAATTGGCACCTACGAAAGAGGAGTTGTATCCCAACAGGAAGTTCGTAGATAACAAGTTTATTGCTCAATTGGAAGTCAATAAGCAATTGGTAGAGTTTATAGCCAATCAAAAAAGAACCTGGGCAAACGACCAGGACTTCATCAAGGAACTTTATGAGAAAATTGTAGAAACCGATATCTATAAAGATTATATGGCTTCTGACGACCACTCATACGAGGCCGATCGTGAATTATGGAGAAAACTCTATAAAACATACATCTTTAATAATGATTCTCTCGATCAGGTATTGGAAGATCAGAGTCTGTATTGGAATGATGACAAAGAAATTGTAGATACATTCGTCCTGAAAACGATCAAACGTTTTGATGAAAAGAAGGGTGCCAACCAGGAACTGCTTCCGGAATTTAAGGATGACGAAGATCAAGAGTTTGCACGTCGTCTGTTCCGTCGTACTATTTTGAATTCCGACTATTACCGTCATTTGGTTAGTGAGAATACAAAAAATTGGGATCTGGACCGTATTGCATTTATGGACGTTATCATTATGCAGACTGCATTAGCAGAAATTCTTAGTTTCCCGAACATTCCGGTCAGTGTTTCGTTAAATGAATATGTAGAGATAGCGAAGTTGTATAGCACAGCTAAAAGCGGTAGCTTTATCAACGGTACGCTGGATGGAATAGTTAATCAATTAAAAAAAGAAGGTAAGTTGACTAAAAACTGATACCTTTGTCCATATAGTAGAAACTAAAACAGATTATTTATGAACGTATTGACTGTATTATTGCAAGCTCCTGCCGGTGCTGCCGGAGGTGGAAGTATGATGTGGATCATGCTGATAGCTATGTTTGTTATCATGTATTTCTTTATGATCCGTCCTCAGAATAAGAAGCAAAAAGAAATAGCAAATTTCCGTAAATCTCTTCAGGTAAATCAGAATGTGATTACTGCAGGTGGTATCCACGGAACAATCAAGGAAATTACTGACGATTACATAGTACTTGAGATTGCTTCTAATGTAAAGATTAAAATAGACAAGAATTCTATTTTCGCTGATGCTTCAGCTGCTAGCAATCAATCTAAATAATAGTTGATAAATAAGTGCCTATGTTTGATCGTAGGAAAATAGAATATACATATTTAAAACTATCAAAGAAAATTAAGGATTTTCTGCTCAGTGATAAGAGCAGAGAGTTCTTAATTTTTTTATTTTTCTTCTTGATAGCCGGTGGATTTTGGCTGCTTCAGACTCTGAATAGTGACTATGAAGCCGAGTTCTCCATTCCGGTACGAATAAAAGATGTTCCCAATAATGTAGTGCTGACTTCGGAACCGCCTTCTGAACTTCGTGTCAGAGTGAAAGATAAAGGTACGGTGCTGCTCAATTATATGCTGGGGAAAAGTTTTTTCCCGGTAAATCTAGGTTTTCTTGATTATAAAGGAAAAGATAATCATGTGAAGATTTACGCATCTGATTTTGAGAAAAAGATATTGAGTCAATTGAATGTGTCTTCCAAAATACTTTCAATCAAGCCGGATACATTAGAGTATATCTATTCTGAAGGAAAGTCTAAGTTAGTACCTGTCCGCTTTCAGGGAAAAGTGACAGCCGGACTTCAATATTATGTATCAGATACGATTTGTAATCCGGACTCTGTATTAGTTTATGCTCCGGAAGGAATTCTGGATACTATTACCACCGCATATACTCAAAAGATAAACCTGGAGAATATTTCAGATACAACCCGGCGACGAATTCCGCTGAATTCTGAAAGAGGAGTGAAGTTTGTTCCGGCTTCGGTAGAAATGACCTTTCCGGTAGATATTTATACGGAGAAAACAGTAGAGGTGCCATTGCACGGAGTTAATTTCCCAGCCGATAAGGCATTACGTACCTTCCCTTCCAAAGTTCAGATAACTTTCCAGGTGGGGTTAAAGCGGTTCCGCAGCATAAAAGCAAGCGATTTTATCATCAATATTTCTTACGAAGAGTTGTTGAAGCTCGGTTCTGATAAATATACGGTTAAATTGAAGTCGTTTCCGAGCGGAATCAATCAAATCCGTATTGTTCCTGAGCAAGTAGACTTCTTGATAGAGCAAATTACTTCTAATGTCGATTAAGATTGGTATAACCGGTGGTATCGGTAGCGGGAAAAGTGTGGTTTCCAGATTATTTGGAATAATGGGAATTCCTGTTTATATTTCAGATATAGAAGCAAAGCGTATCACGCAGACAGATCCGGTGATTTGTCAGGAACTTTGTGCGCTGGTCGGTCAGGATGTGTTTCAAAATGGTGTGTTGAATCGTTCTTTGCTGGCATCCTATATGTTCGGTCATCCGAATCGTGTGCAGAAAGTGAATGAAATTATTCATCCACAGGTGAAAGAAGATTTTCGTCGGTGGGCTGCCCGGTTTGGTGGTGAACAATTGGTAGGTATGGAGTCTGCCATACTTGTGGAAGCCGGTTTTAGGAGTGAAGTTGATTTTCTGGTTATGGTGTATGCGCCGCTGGAAGTGAGAGTGGAGCGCGCCATAAAACGGGATTGTTCATCGAGAGAACAGGTGATGAAGCGTATTGAGGCACAAATGAGTGATGAAGTTAAGAGAAGTCATGCTGATTTCGTGATAGTCAATGATGATGAAACACCGTTAATTCCGCAGGTTTTGGAGCTTATTTCTTTGCTATCTAAAAATAATCATTACCTTTGCTCCGCAAAAAATAATTAATAAATAAAAGGATATATACTATGTTGAAGACTATCTTGTCTATCTCAGGTAAACCGGGATTATACAAACTTATTTCGCAAGGAAAAAATATGTTGATTGTTGAATCAGTCAATGCTGAGAAGAAACGTTTCCCCGCTTATGGTAATGAAAAAATTATTTCTTTGGCCGATATAGCAATGTATACGGACGATGCAGAAGTGCCTTTGTATGATGTGCTGGAAGCTATAAAAGAGAAAGAGAAATCAGCGCAGGCTTCTATCGACCCGAAAAAGGCTACTCCTGAACAATTGCGTGAATACTTGGCTGAAGTATTACCAAACTTTGATCGTGAACGCGTATATGTAGCAGATATTAAGAAATTGGTAGCTTGGTATAACATCTTGATTTCTAATGGAATCACAGAATTTAAACCGGAAGGTGAAGTTAAGGAAGAAGCAGCTGCAGAATAATCTGTACCGTTTATTTAATCAAAAATAGAGAACATGATAAGCATTTTAAATGCTTATCATGTTTTTTCGTATAAACACTTGTATGTTCAGAAAAAAATTAGTATTATTTGGGTAATCTTTTACTAAAATAAATATCTTCTACTTATATTGTAAATAATGATGCTTTTTTATGTATCTTTGTCGCTGTTCACTATTCTTGGGAATAGCAGTAGTGAACGGCGAATAACAATAGAGAACAAAAGCGTTATAAAGATATTATTCAAGACTTGAGATCTGGACAATATTGAACTACTTAGGAATAATGTTTAAACGCTCGTGTTCTGCCATGTATGTAAATATGTGGTTGAACATTAGTTGTTTTGCATGATTTAGCTAGTAGATGTCTAAAGCGTCAAGGGGGGATAATTGTAGTAAGTTCCCACGCTTTTTATTTTTAATAGCCTTCTAGGGGAGCAGATGGTTTTTGATGTAGGGTATGGAGACAATAACAAATAAAGAAGTAAACGTCCGTTTGGACAATGAAAAAGGGACATTATGCCTAACAGGTTTGTTGGCAGGTACAATGGTATTCCTTTACGATTCACAGGGAGAATTAAAAGGCAAACATAAATTTGCTTTGCCTTTATTGACTATGGAAATCCCTCAACAGGGTACCTATGTTTTGGTAATGAGCCATCCGAATTGCCAACCGGAAGTCCGGAGATTTACATATTCAGGGATATAAATAATACCGGTATGCTTCTTATCAAGCATACCGGTATTCTATTTAAATGGAAACTCTTAATTTCTGAATACCAATCCGTCTCCACCAGCGTCAACGGTAATTGCTTTGCTGCGGTCGACTTCTTGGGAAAGTAACTTTTTGGATAGATCGTTCAATAGATAACGTTGAATAGCCCTCTTTACCGGACGAGCTCCAAATTCTGGATCATATCCCACTTGAGATAAGAAGTCCAATGCTCCTTCCGTCAGTTTCAGTTCCACTCCGTTTTCGGCAAGCATTTTCTGAACTCCCTTGATTTGTAAGAGTACGATCTGCTTGATTTCCTTTTCATTCAATGGTAAGAACATGATCGTTTCATCAATACGGTTCAGGAATTCCGGGCGAATCGTCTTTTTCAACATATTCATGACTTCCTTCTTCGTTTCTTCAATCACTTCTTCTTTATTGGAACCGTGCAACTTCTCCATCTGACTTTGTATATAAGAACTACCCATATTCGAAGTCATGATGATGATTGTATTTTTGAAGTTGACCACCCTTCCTTTATTGTCAGTCAGTCGTCCGTCATCCAATACCTGTAACAGGATATTGAAAACATCCGGATGAGCTTTTTCTATCTCGTCAAACAGGACAACAGAGTAAGGTTTCCGACGTATAGCTTCTGTCAGCTGACCGCCTTCATCATATCCTACGTATCCCGGAGGCGCTCCGACTAAACGGGAAACACTGTGCTTTTCCTGATACTCGCTCATGTCGATACGAGTCATCATCGTTTCGTCATCGAACAGGAATTCTGCCAATGCCTTCGCCAGTTCGGTCTTACCTACACCGGTGGTTCCGAGGAAAATGAACGAGCCAATCGGACGTTTCGGATCCTGTAATCCGGCACGACTACGGCGCACGGCATCTGCCACGGCTTCAATCGCTTCATCCTGACCGATTACACGTTGATGAAGTTCCTCTTCCAAGTGCAATAGTTTATCCTTTTCACTTTGCAGCATCTTGCTGACAGGAATACCTGTCCAACGGGAAACAACATCGGCAATGTCCTCAGCATCTACCTCTTCCTTAATCATGGCTTTATCGCCTTGCATATCACGTAGCTGCTTTTGAGTATCTTCTATCTCTTTGTCCAAAGCCTGAAGTTTACCGTAACGGATTTCGGCTACTTTACCATAGTCACCTTCACGTTCAGCTTTTTCTGCTTCAAATTTAAGATTCTCTATCTCAACCTTATTCTGCTGGATTTTATCCATCAGTGTTTTTTCACTCTGCCATTTGGCTTTAAAGGACTTTTCCTGTTCTTTAAGTTCGGCAAGCTCCTTACCGATGATTTCCAGTTTCGGTTTATCGTTTTCACGTTTAATAGCTTCCCGTTCGATTTCCAGCTGCTTGATTTTGCGGGAGATTTCATCCAGTTCTTCAGGAACAGAATCTACCTCCATACGCAGTTTGGCTGCAGCTTCATCCATCAGGTCAATGGCTTTATCCGGCAGGAAACGATCGGTAATATAACGGCTACTCAATTCGACGGCTGCAATGATGGCATCATCTTTGATACGCACATGGTGATGGTTCTCGTAACGCTCTTTCAGTCCACGAAGGATAGAAATAGTACTCAAGTTGTCCGGTTCATCCACTTGTACGATTTGGAAACGACGCTCCAAAGCTTTGTCCTTTTCGAAGTACTTTTGATATTCGTCGAGGGTTGTTGCTCCGATAGAACGTAGTTCTCCACGAGCTAAGGCAGGTTTTAGAATGTTTGCAGCATCCATGGCGCCTTCACCCTTTCCGGCTCCTACCAGTGTATGAATCTCATCAATGAACAGAATTATATCACCTTCTGATTTCTTCACTTCATTGACAACTGATTTCAGTCGTTCTTCAAACTCACCTTTATACTTTGCACCGGCAACCAGTGCTCCCATATCCAATGAATAGACCTGTTTGTTTTTCAGGTTTTCAGGTACATCTCCTCGAAGGATACGATGTGCCAAGCCTTCTACGATTGCTGTCTTACCAGTTCCCGGTTCACCGATTAGAATCGGATTATTCTTTGTACGGCGGCTCAATATCTGGAGTACCCGGCGGATTTCTTCATCACGTCCAATTACAGGATCCAGTTTTCCGCTACGGGCAGCTTCGTTCAGGTTGATAGCGTACTTTTCCAATGATTGATAAGTATCTTCACTAGATTGTGACGTTACTTTTTCTCCTTTCCTCAACTCGCTGATGGCATTGCGTAATTCTTTTTCCGTCATACCGGCATCTTTCAAGATAGTGGAGACGGTACTTTTCACAGTCAGCAATGCTAGTATGATATGCTCTAATGAAACAAACTCATCGCCCATTTCTTTAGAATACTGTGTTGCTTTCTGCAATACTTCGTTAGATTCACGACTCAGATACGGTTCTCCGCCGGATACTTTTGGCAGGGAGTCGATCTGTTTGTCGACAACAAGAGCTACCTGCTGTCCGTTCATGCCAAGTTTCTGGAAGATGAAGTTAGTGACATTTTCACCCACCTTCATTACTCCCTGCATGATGTGGACAGGTTCAATGGCTTGTTGTCCCCGGCTTTGTACCAGGTTCACGGCCTCCTGTACCGCTTCTTGAGATTTGATGGTAAAATTGTTAAAGTTCATATCTTTGTTCTCCTTTCTTATTTCACGTTTTTAATAACACCTAAGAGGGCGCAAAAGATTTGCCAAGTATAAAAATATGACAAAATAGCATGAGTATTAAGGAGTTAAAGGACAAAATGACCTTTTTATCTGGGAGTAACTGACGAATTTGCTATAAAATATCATTTGTTACCTGATACGCTTGTTTGTGTAATCTTAGCCTGTGATGAAAGAAAATAAATATTGAAAAGTGGATAAATAAAAGTATTGTAGTATCTTTATCCGCTGTAATAATATAGATGGTATATGAGTGATAAGCCCCAAATAAAACTTGCTGAAACAGTGGTGTTGATTGACGCTGCTTTTTTGAATTTTGTAATAACGGATATAAAAGGATATTTTGAAGAAACTTTGCATCGTTCTTTACAAGAGATAGACCTTTCGATGTTGACCACCTATATAACCTTGGATGCAGGGATTACAGAAGGGAAGAACGAGGTGCAATTTCTTTTTGTGTATGATAAAGAATCCAGTCGATTGCAATATTGCCAACCTTCCGGTTTGCAGGAAGAATTGAATGGAGTTGCGTTTCAGAGCCCTTATGGTGAATATTCTTTTGCCAGCGTTCCATCGGAAGGAATGGTGTCAAGAGAAGATTTGTTTTTGGATTTACTCTCTATCGTTTCCGATTCGGCAGACGTGAAAAGGATGATCGTTATTTCTTTCAATGAGGAGTATGGAAAGAAAGTGACTGATGCTTTGCATGAAGTGAAAGGCAAAGAGGTCATTCAATTCCGTATGAATGAGCCCGAACTTCCGGTGGATTATAAATGGGATATGCTGGCTTTCCCTGTCATGCAGGCGTTGGGGATAAAAGCGGAAGAATTGCAATAACTATTGTGCTTTTATTCTTTCTGTAATTCATTATTCGTCATTGATTTCTTAACTGTTAATCATAATTGCCGTGTCCGATTTTCGTTTAAAAGTATTTCAGAGCGTAGCGAAGAATCTAAGCTTTACGAAGGCTTCGCAAGAATTGTTTGTCAGTCAACCTGCTATCACCAAACATATTCAGGAGTTGGAGACTTACTATCAAGCTCGTTTGTTCGACCGTCAAGGGAACAAAATCTCACTGACTAAGGCCGGAGAATTGCTGTTGAAACATAGCGAGAAAATCTTGGACGATTATAAACAATTAGAATATGAGATGCATCTGTTGCATAATGAATATATCGGCGAACTGAAATTGGGGGCCAGTACTACGATTGCGCAATATGTACTTCCTCCTCTGTTAGCGAACTTTATAGCCAAGTTTCCGCAAATCAATCTTTCTTTGATTAATGGAAATTCCCGGGGAGTGGAAGCTGCCTTGCAAGAGCATCGGATTGATTTGGGACTGGTCGAAGGGATCTTCCGCTTACCTAATCTGAAATATACTCCATTTTTGCAAGACGAACTGGTTGCCGTGGTGCATACACAGAGTAAATTAGCTGTCACGGATGAGATTACTCCGGAAGATTTGCTGAATATTCCTTTGGTTTTGCGGGAGAGGGGCTCCGGTACATTAGATGTGTTTGAACGTGCCTTATTGCAACATAATCTCAAACTTTCTTCTTTAAATGTATTGATGTATCTCGGTAGTACAGAGAGTATCAAGCTTTTTTTGGAACATACGGATGTATGGGAATTGTTTCTATCCGTTCGGTGCATAAAGAGCTTGTAGCTGGCAATCTCCGTGTAGTCGAAATAAAAGGAATGCCGATGCTGCGCGAATTTAACTTTGTACAGCTGCAAGGGCAGGAGGGAGGATTGTCACAGGTGTTTATGCGTTTCGCCGGACATCATAGTAAAAGCCTGTAAGTTTGTCTTTTTCTCTCGTGCAATCGCTTCTCCAGAATAAGAAAAATGATTTTCATTTCTCATATTCTCATAATTATTTTATAATAATCTTATAACCAGGTAATTACTGAATGAGAAACGTTTTGAGAAAGCCTATTTCTCATAGTTTCTTTAGTGAAATAGGCCTCAAAACAGTTATTTCTCATCTATTTTCGGGGTATTTCTCATACTGTTATCCTCTTCGTTCGACTATTTTTTCTTTATATATACCCTGTGTGCTCCTCTTCCTGTGATTTCTATTCCAGAATCCGGTTGATGTCCCCACTGTCTTAGTTCGTTGGTTGCTGCTGTTTGCAACAATCCTGTTAGTTTGCGATATTCCCAAACGGTCAGGAAGGGATGTTCATCCAGATACTTTAGAGCTAATGCCAGTCGTTGTTCCGATGTGAATTTATTAGAGGATCGTTGCTTTTTCCAGGGTGCTCTTTCCAGTTGGCATCTTTCGCTGATATTTCTCACCATTTCTCGGTCTACCCGGAAATTTACACCTCCTATAAAGATACTTTGTGCGTTGCGATGACTCCCACCTTCTTCCGGATCTTCCCGCTCCTTGTCTCTGCCTAAAGTAAGAGAGGGAGTAAACGTTCCTATTCCGTCTATCTTTACCGAGCGCCCTTCTGCCATCAAATGCGCCATTTCAATGGCGGTCTGAAGTAGTACGCCTTCTATGTCTCCTGCACTGAATCCACTGACGTCGCCAACTCGTTGCGCTAACTCTTTTATGCTTGTATTATCTATCCGCGCAAATTTAGGATAAGTAATTCTTTTGCCTGTTTTCTGAAGATCGGGCATCTCCTCTATGATATATCTTGCCATATCATCTATTGTTTAAAGTATTAATAGATAAGTTCTTTTGTATTAGAGGCAAACTTCCTTTCTTCTAATAGTAAAGTTCCTTTTGATTAATTATAAACTATAAATGCAACTTTTGTTTTTATAATTGAAGCTTGCGTTTATAAAAACAAAGCTTTCATTTTTATAATCAAAGCTTGCATTTATAGTTTACTCTTATACAAAGATAAGTTTTCTATTTGACAAAAAGAAGTTTATCCTTAATAAAGAAGAAGTTTTCTATTAATAGTTTGGGAGGGAATGAAGATGATTAAAGAGAAAGGATATAACGGGATTTTATGCTTAATATATTATTTTCTAAAAAGTGGATGCAATGCTTCTGTTAGTTTTTAGAAAAGTGTATATTTGTAATATTATGAGTCATACTAATATCATGCAAGCTGAAGAAAATGATTTGGTAAACATTTTATCTTTGCAAAAGAAATCTTTTATGGTGGTGGCCGAACGAATGAATAAATTCGATCTTCCCCCTTTGTTGCAAAATCAGGATGAGATTTGTGATGAGTATCAGACAGGCATTATTCTAAAATACGTATCAGATGATGGACAGATTGTAGGTTCTGTCAGGGGATGTATGGATGAAAATAGAGTATGTCATATTGGTAAATTGATAGTGCATCCCGATTTTCAGAATAAAGGTATAGGTAGAGAACTTATGACTGAAATAGAACGGTTATTTCCTCACTGTCATAAGTTTTCTCTTTTTACAGGCGAAGAGACACCCAATACTTTGCATCTATATAGCAAAGTCGGTTATAATATTGTATGTAGAAAAGAAATGGAGGGTATCAGCATGATTATTATGGAAAAAGAAAAACTTACTTATAGAGATTTTACGTTTGACGATTTAGAAACTGTTTGTAAATTACCTCGAAACAAGCAGGAACTGTTTTTTATGTTTCCTAAAGCTGATTTTCCTTTAACAATCAATCAATTAAAGAATACAATAAAAGATAGATTTGATTCGACTGTTGTTTTATTTAATAATGAAGTAGTAGGGTTTGCAAATTTCTATGAGGTAAGAGAATCTCAATATTGTGCTATTGGAAATGTAATAGTAAGTCCTTGTTTTCGTAATCGTGGCGTTGGCACATTTCTGATAAATGCTATGGAAGATATTGGGAAAAAGAAATATAATGTATCGGAGCTTCATTTGTCTTGTTTTGATGCTAATACGAGTGGGCTTCTGTTATATACTAAATTAGGATATAAACCCTATGAAATAGAGAAGTACATTAATAAGGAAAACGAAGTCTCGGCTTTAATAGAATTGAAAAAAGTGCTGTGATTCGAAATAAATCACTTATTTGATTCTGTTATCTCCTGAAAGTATGATAACTTAAAAAAATGCGAGAAGTATCTATGACCAACTATAACTTACAACGATTTTTAGATGCCCAGCGAGGTGATTATGAACAAGCCCTTGCAGAAGTTAGAAACGGGCGGAAATATTCCCATTGGATTTGGTATATATTTCCTCAACTGAAAGGATTGGGCATGAGTTATAATTCACAGTATTATGGTCTTAGCGGCAAAGAAGAGGCTGAAGCATATCTTGCCCATCCAATTTTGGGAGAAAGACTTCGTGAAATAACGTCTGTTTTTCTTCAATTGAAAAATAAAACGGCGCAGGAAGTTTTCGGTTCGTTAGATGCGATGAAAGTATTGTCATGCATGACGCTTTTTAATGAAGTTGCTTCGGATGATTTGTTTCAGCAAGTGATCGACCATTATTTTCAGGGTAAAGTGGATGAGACAACAAAAAGAAAATTGGAATAATAACTAATACTATTTTATATGGGCTGTTTAATGAATCTATTGTGGCTGCTGCTTGGTGGTATCTTTACTGCTGTCGAATATCTCATTTCGAGTTTATTGATGATGCTGACCATTATCGGCATTCCTTTTGGAATGCAAACATTGAAGTTGGCCGGACTTGCTTTATGGCCTTTCGGTAAAGAAGTCAGAAGTGGGAACCGTTCCGGTGGCTGCCTCTATATATTGATGAATATCCTGTGGATATTTCTGGGTGGCATTTGGATCTGTCTGTCACATTTGGTTTTCGGGGCTATATTGTGCATTACCATTATCGGAATCCCTTTTGGATTACAACATTTCAAGTTGGCATCTTTGGCATTATCGCCTTTTGGGAAAGACATTGTAACAGTGTAAGAGTAGTTGGGAGAGAGTATGCTTATAATTAAAAGTTATAATGCATAATTAGAAACTATTGGTGGGTCTTGATTGTTTACCGTACCTTTGCACCCGGAAAACGATTAAAGACAAAAAGATATGATTTCAACAGCTACAAAAACTTTGCAGGCAAATAATAAGATGATTTATGTTGCGCTGCTTTCCACTCTGACTTTCTTCCTGTTTTTAGACTATATTCCGGGATTGGAAGCATGGTCGGCTTGGGTAACTCCTCCCGTTGCTTTGTTCCTCGGACTTATTTTTGCATTAACTTGCGGACAAGCACATCCAAAGTTTAATAAGAAAACATCGAAATATCTGTTGCAATATTCAGTAGTAGGACTGGGATTCGGTATGAACCTTCATTCTGCTTTAGCTTCCGGTAAGGAAGGTATGGAATTTACGGTCATTTCAGTAATCGGAACATTGGTAATTGGCTGGTTCATCGGACGTAAATTGTTTAAAATAGATCGGAATACAGCTTATCTTATCAGTTCGGGAACCGCTATCTGTGGTGGTAGTGCTATCGCAGCAGTGGGACCGGTGTTGAAAGCGAAGGACAGTGAAATGTCTGTGGCATTAGGTACAATCTTTATCTTGAATGCTATTGCACTTTTCATTTTCCCTGCCATTGGTCATGCATTGAATATGGATCAACAACAGTTTGGAACATGGGCAGCTATTGCCATTCATGATACCAGTTCTGTAGTAGGCGCGGGAGCTGCCTATGGTGAAGAAGCATTAAAAGTGGCTACTACTATCAAATTGACCCGTGCTCTTTGGATTATCCCGATGGCTTTTGCTACTTCCTTTATTTTCAAGAGCAAAGGACAAAAGATCAGTATTCCATGGTTTATCCTCTTCTTCGTATTGGCATTGGTGGTAAATACTTATTTACTGGATGGAGTGCCACAATTAGGAGCAGCTATCAACGGTATTGCCCGTAAGACTTTGACGATAACTATGTTCTTCATCGGTGCTTCTCTTTCTATTGATGTTTTGAAAGCCGTTGGAATTAAACCTCTGATTCAAGGAATATTGCTTTGGATAATTATCAGCTTGAGTACATTGGCATACATTTATTTTGTATAAGGGATAAAAGAGAGAATGATATAAAAAAGAAAAAGGTGGGAGAATGATCGTAAACGACTTTCTCCCACCTTTGTTTACTTAGCTTTCAGCCTACGGATAAACAGATCTAAAGCTATTTATTTCTTCTTCAATTCTTCAAAAATCAGTCCTTCCAGTTCTTCTGCCAATTCAGGATTATCCATAATGCATTGTTTAGCGGCATCACGCCCTTGTCCTAACTTAGTATCGTTGTAGCTATACCATGAACCGCTCTTTTTGATGATTCCCAAGTCAGCACCCAAGTCGATGATTTCTCCGGAGTGGGAGATACCTTCACCAAACATGATGTCAAATTCAGCTCTGCGGAAAGGAGGCGCTACTTTGTTCTTCACTACTTTCACTTTGGTCAGTTTACCAAGAATCTCTTCACCATCTTTGATAGGTTGGCTACCACGGATATCCAAACGTACGGAAGCATAGAATTTCAATGCGTTACCACCAGTCGTTGTTTCCGGGTTACCGAACATAACGCCGATCTTCTCACGCAACTGGTTGATGAAAATACAAGTCGTACGTGTCTTGCTCACAGCAGCTGTCAACTTACGGAGTGCCTGAGACATCAAACGTGCCTGAAGACCTACCTTATTGTCACCCATGTCACCTTCGATTTCCGCTTTAGGGGTCAGTGCGGCTACAGAGTCGATAACGATGATGTCGATAGCAGAAGAACGGATCAGTTGTTCTGCAATTTCCAAAGCCTGTTCTCCGTTGTCCGGTTGAGAGATATAAAGATCATCAATGTTCACTCCCAGTTTAGATGCGTAGAAACGGTCGAAAGCGTGTTCGGCATCAATAAAAGCAGCGATACCGCCGGCCTTTTGTGCTTCAGCAATGGCGTGGATAGCCAATGTTGTTTTACCGGAAGACTCCGGGCCATAGATTTCGATGATTCTACCTCTAGGGTAACCTCCAACACCAAGTGCCACGTTCAAGGCAATAGAGCCTGTCGGGATCACTTCTACTTGTTCAACACTATCATCACCCATTTTCATGATAGAACCTTTACCGAAGCTCTTTTCTATCTTTTCCATGGCAGCCTGTAAGGCTTTTAGTTTTTCGCTTGATGCCATTTTATTATCTGTTTCAAAATTAAGTTCATCTTTCTTTGCCATACCTTATTCTTATATAATTAATGGAGTTATTGATTTAAAATCTGTGAGGCATGTTCCTTGGTCTTCACTTCTTTGGGAGTGATAATCCGTTCTACGATTCCTTCTTCATTAATCAGGAAAGTAGTGCGGAAAGTACCCATGTAAGCACGTCCGTACAGTTTCTTTTCTCCCCATACTCCAAACTCTTCCACTAACCTTTTGTCAGTGTCGGCAATCAGGGTAAAAGGAAGATTGTTCTTTTCGATAAATTTCTGGTGCGACTTTTCATTGTCTACGCTGACACCGATTACTTCATAGCCGGCTTTACGTAGTTCGGAATAGTTGTCGCGCAGATTACACGCTTGTGCCGTGCACCCTGATGTACTGTCCTTCGGGTAGAAGTACAACACAATCTTTTTTCCTTTATAAGCACTTAAACGGATTTCTTCGCCTTTTTCATTGATGCCTAAGATTTCCGGTGCTTTATCTCCTACGTTTATCATAACTATCTTTTTAATGAACAAGTCTACTCTTATAATTCCAGATTTTTGTCGAACTCTTCATGCCAGGGAAGACCTTGCTTGTTGAGTTGTTCCATAAACGGATCCGGATTGAACTCTTCTACGTTGTTTACACCCGGACGCTTCCACTCACCTTTGAAGAACATCATGGCTCCGATCATTGCCGGAACTCCGGTGGTGTAGCTCACTCCTTGCATACCTGTTTCCCGGTAAGCTTCCTGATGGCTGCAATTGTTGTATACATAATAAGTACGTTCCTTGCCATCTTTCAAACCGCGGATACGACAACCGATAGAGGTTTCTCCTTCGTAGTTTTCTCCTAAATCCTGCGGGTTAGGCAATACAGCTTTCAAGAATTGCAGCGGCACAATCTTCACTCCGTTGTAATCAACTTCGTCGATTCGTGCCATACCGATGTTTTGGATAACGCGTAAGTGAGTTAAATACTCTTGTCCGAAAGTCATCCAGAAACGTGCACGTTTGATTGTCGGGTAATGTTTCACCAATGACTCCAGTTCTTCGTGATAAAGAAGATAAGAATCACGAGGACCGATGTTCGGATATGTCAGGTCTTTATGAATTTCCAGCGGACCGGTAGTTACCCATTTGCCATTTTCATAATAGCGTCCGTTCTGCGTAATTTCGCGGATGTTGATTTCCGGATTGAAGTTCGTAGCAAATGCTTTATGATGGTTACCCGCATTACAGTCTACAATGTCCAGATATTGAATCTCATCAAAATAATGTTTAGCTGCATAAGCGGTATAGATGCCACTTACTCCCGGGTCGAATCCGCAACCGAGAATAGCTGTCAGACCTGCTTCTTTGAAGCGATCGTGGTAAGCCCACTGCCAACTGTATTCAAAGTGAGCTTCATCCTTCGGCTCGTAGTTAGCGGTGTCCAGATAGTTCACTCCAGCTTTCAGACAAGCTTCCATAATAGTCAGATCCTGATAAGGGAGAGCCACATTAATCACCATTTCCGGTTTGAAATCGTTGAATAAGGCTACCAGCTCATCTACATTGTCTGCATCAACTTTAGCTGTTTTTATATTGGGGTTACCTATTGCCTCGACGATTTTATCGCATTTCTCTTTCGTACGACTGGCAATCATGATATCTGTAAATACATCGGCATTTTGTGCCACTTTGTGCGCAACGACAGTGCCAACACCGCCCGCACCAATAATAAGAACTCTACCCATTTCGTTAATTGCGAATTAAAATATTAAGAATATTGGAATTGTTAGCTTTGCAAATATACGTGATTATTTTCAGATAATCATTCGCAGCTACCCCTTTTTATTTGTAACGCTGCAAGGTTCCATTTTCAAATTCCAGTGTTTTGCCATTGTAGAACCAAGTTTCGAAACGATTGTCTTTTTTCAGCTCGATTTCTATCGGATCGCCAATGGATAAACGACATTCCACTGTACTCATGCCCGTCTCCAGATCTCCCCGGGAGATAATCTGCCAACGATTTTCTGTGATACCCGGATATTTTTTATGTATATCTTCGAATCCGAAAAAGTCTTCGATATAATTTTCATTTCTGACGATAACATCATATTTCAGATCGGTTTCCAATTCATAGATCGCTCCGTCATTGTCTTCTAATGAAAGAATAGCCAGACTGCCGGGAGGAGATAATCTAATATCTTTGATTTGCAGAACTGTATATCGGGGCAGGTGAACGCGTGATTCGGTCTGCTTGTCTTCAAATGATACGATTCTTTTGGCTGGCAGCACCTTTTTAGGATAAACTGTCATTCCCATATATTTATTTTTCAGGCTTTCGATAGTGCCTAGACTCTTATTGGTGAAACTGAATGCATTTGAGAAATATTTCATTCTCTTTTCTCCTTGAAAATCATTCAGGTCCATGCCGGAGTTTGTTCGTGAGAGGGCAACTTCCAGATAATAAGAATGTCCCTGTGTATCTTTGAATACGATTTTTGCCGGATATGCCTGACTGCCGACTCCGATAGCGGTAATCGTTGCTTCCGTATTGACGGGAATGGCTATATCCCGGTAACCGGAATAATTGTTGGCATCGTCTATCCGGACACTTTCTGCTTGTATATAGACTGTTTTTCCTACCAACAGCTCTTTAGCAGTATCCACATCTTTCAGATAAACCAATCCGTTGATGCCGGCACGGGGAGCCTTTTCGGAGATCTCCTCCAGCCGCATATTCTTTATCTCATAATAATATTTTCCTCCCTCACATTCGAAGATGAAGCGAGTGGAGTAGTTAGTCCCGTTGGGGATATTCTGAGCTTTCTCTTCAGTTCCCGTGAAAGTGAGTATTTTATGTTTCAGCAGGCTGTTGTCTACCCCTTTCTCGGTCTCGTAGCTGGAAAGGGTGGGAAGGAACATGCTCCGTGGAGATGGAACGAACATAAATTTCATCCCGGGTGTCCATTTGCCCAGCGGTAGCAACGGAAAGTTACTTTTGATAAACTGTTCTTCTTGGCCTACAGGGATTTCCTGTGCAGAAGGAGTAGTGACGATGTAATCACTTTGGGCTATGATAGGAGACGTACCACAGCAGAATAGAATCAAAGACAGGACAATTATTCTCATATTTGTTTACTTTAAGTGAACTATGTAAATTGTTCGTTTGTTGTACATTTACTGGCAAATGTATATATTTTATGTTGCATTGGATGTTATTTCCCAATCTTTTTGATATCTTTGCCCTCGATTTTAACTTAAACGTTATAACAATATGAAGAAAGTATTTGTTTCAATTTGCATTGCTGGTGCAGCACTTGCAATGTCTTCGTGCCGTTCGGTTGAGAAGGCAATTCCCCTGTCATCTATCAATGGTGAATGGAATATCATAGAAGTCAATGGCTCGAAAATCACTCCGGGCGAAAGTACCCCCCTTCCTTTTATCGCTTTTGATACAGCAACTGGTCGTGTGTCCGGCAATAGCGGCTGTAATCGGATGATGGGTAGCTTCGATGTAAATGCGAAGCCGGGAAGTCTCGAACTTACAGGAATGGCTAGTACTCGGATGATGTGTCCGGATATGACTACTGAAAATAATGTATTGAATGCTTTTGCGCAAGTAAAAGGATATAAGAAGGCAGGTAAGGACAAAGTGTTTCTTTGCAATTCGTCCAACCGTCCGGTTGTCGTTCTACAAAAGAAGGAGGCTGATGTGAAACTTTCGGTTTTGAATGGAGAATGGAAAATAAAAGAAGTGAATGGTGAAGCAATTCCTTCCGGAATGGAAAAACAACCTTTCATTGCTTTTGATGTGAAGAAAAAGACAATTCATGGCAATGCCGGATGTAATTTGATTAATGGCGGTTTTGAAACCAGTACCAGCAATGCCAAATCAATTTCTTTTCCGGGAGTAGCGAGCACAATGATGGCTTGTCCGGACATGGAAACAGAAGGTAAGGTGCTGAAAGCTATCAATGAGGTGAAGTCATTCGATGTGTTGTCCGGTGGCGGCATTGGCTTGTATGATGCAAATGGCGCATTGGTCATCGTGCTGGAAAAGTAATAAATAGATCAATCTATATAATAGGATATGCCTGTGTCGCACATGACGACACAGGCATATTTTTTTTCTTTCATCGAACCAGAGTCGTCTGTATTTGTTTAAAGAAACAGTTGCTGACTGGCTTTGAATATGACTATGTCAGCAGTGTTTATTTATTAAAACTGTCTTTTTGGCAGATATTATGTCATGCATTCGTATAATTTCTTTTTGGCACACGGTTTGCTTTTTAGTAAGCGTCCGTTCGCGACGAGGCTCCTTGATAAGAGCCGGAGAAACAACCGGACAAAAAGAAATCAATGAATAAATAATAAATAAAAAAATAACGATCATGGGAAAAATTATTGGTATTGACTTAGGAACTACAAACTCTTGTGTTGCCGTATTCGAAGGTAACGAACCTGTAGTAATTGCAAACAGTGAAGGTAAACGTACGACTCCTTCTGTTGTCGCTTTCGTAGATGGCGGTGAACGTAAGGTGGGTGATCCTGCAAAACGTCAGGCTATTACGAACCCTACACGTACAATCTTCTCTATCAAACGTTTCATGGGTGAAACTTGGGATCAGGTACAGAAGGAGGTGACTCGTGTTCCTTATAAAGTAGTGAAAGGTGACAATAACACTCCGCGTGTTGACATCGACGGACGTCTGTACACTCCGCAGGAAATCTCTGCTATGATTCTTCAGAAAATGAAGAAAACTGCCGAAGACTATCTCGGTCAGGAAGTAACAGAAGCAGTAATCACCGTTCCTGCATATTTTTCCGACTCTCAACGTCAGGCTACTAAGGAAGCCGGACAGATTGCCGGTCTGGAAGTAAAACGTATTGTAAACGAACCGACAGCCGCAGCTCTTGCTTACGGTCTGGATAAGGCTCACAAAGATATGAAGATTGCTGTATTCGACCTTGGTGGTGGTACATTCGATATCTCTATCCTCGAATTTGGTGGTGGTGTGTTTGAAGTACTTTCTACAAATGGTGACACTCACCTGGGTGGTGATGACTTCGACCAGGTAATCATCAATTGGTTGGTACAGGAATTCAAGAACGACGAAGGTGCTGACTTGACTCAGGATCCGATGGCTTTGCAACGTCTGAAAGAAGCTGCTGAAAAAGCTAAGATTGAGCTTTCCTCTTCTACAAGTACAGAAATCAACTTGCCGTATATCATGCCGGTGGGTGGTGTGCCTAAGCACTTGGTGAAGACTTTGACTCGTGCAAAATTCGAATCTTTGGCTCACGAATTGATTCAGGCTTGTCTTGAACCATGTAAGAAGGCAATGAGTGATGCAGGTTTGAACAATGCTGATATTGATGAAGTAATCCTTGTTGGTGGTTCTTCACGTATTCCGGCTGTTCAGAAATTGGTAGAGGATTTCTTCGGCAAGGCTCCTTCTAAAGGTGTGAATCCGGATGAAGTGGTAGCAATTGGTGCTGCTGTACAAGGTGCTGTTTTGACAGACGAAATCAAAGGTGTGGTATTGTTGGATGTTACTCCGTTGTCAATGGGTATCGAAACACTGGGTGGTGTAATGACTAAGTTGATCGATGCTAACACTACCATCCCGGCTCGTAAGAGTGAAACATTCTCTACTGCTGCCGATAACCAGACGGAAGTTACTATCCACGTATTACAGGGAGAACGTCCGATGGCTGCACAGAACAAATCAATCGGTCAGTTCAACTTGACAGGTATTGCTCCGGCTCGTCGTGGTGTTCCTCAAATTGAGGTTACATTTGATATCGATGCCAACGGTATCTTGAAAGTATCTGCAAAAGATAAGGCTACCGGTAAAGAACAGGCTATCCGTATTGAAGCATCCAGCGGTTTGAGCAAGGAAGAAATCGAAAAGATGAAGGCTGAAGCTGAAGCTAATGCTGAAGCAGATAAGAAAGAACGTGAAAAGATCGACAAGCTGAACCAGGCTGACAGCGTAATCTTCTCTACTGAAAATCAGTTGAAAGAATTAGGTGATAAGTTGCCTGCTGATAAGAAAGCTCCGATTGAAGCTGCTTTGCAGAAATTGAAAGATGCTCACAAGGCACAAGATTTGGCTGCTATTGATACTGCTATGGCAGAAATCAATACTGCTTTCCAGGCTGCAAGTGCTGAAATGTATGCACAGAGCGGTGCGCAAGGTGGAGCACAGGCTGGTCCTGATATGAATGGTGGTGCTGGCCAGCAAGATAACAGCAAGCACGGAGATAACGTTCAGGATGCTGACTTCGAGGAAGTCAAATGATTCCGATAAGGAAACGAATAATAAACAATAAGCAAAAGCGTGCAGCTCAATGAGTTGCACGCTTTTTACGTTTAGGAGTCGGTGAGATTGAGATAATGTTTTTGGCATCCTTCCCAACAGCTATTTGGAATCAATGATCTAGTGAAGTGGGAAATACACTTATTGTGTTAAAAAAGGCGGCAAAATTTATGGTTCAACCGAGTAACTTCATTACATTTGCGTTATGTATGCAATTATGGCAGATTTGAATCGCATTAAAGTAGTTTTGGAGATTGATGTGCGAGAACTGATAAATAAATCGAAAGAATAAAAGAACAATATGGCAATGAAGATAAATAGCCCTTATACGGCTGCAATTACGGGTGGAGGTTTTTTACTTAATGAGACGCTTGCTCTGCTTCCTCTCTTGCAAAGTGAAGATCGAGAAGAACTTCTCAAAGATGAACGATTGAACAACCGTGTACTGATGATTAATGCTGAAACATCAAGAAAGAAGGCAATCCTAGAGATTAGTCGTCGTTATGATACGATGTCACCTGCTTTCTGGCAGGACTTTTTAGTGATGACTGCCGCAGAGCAGCCTATTGCTCTCTTTTTTGTGATGTTGAAGACGTACAAAATACTTTTTGATTTTCATGTAAACGTGACGATACGTCGTTGGAACAGCGTTGCTAAGTCTGTGAAGAGAGAAGATATCCTCATGGAATTTAATGAAATATCTGCTCGTGATGCATTTGTTGACTCGTGGAGTGAAGCTACGAAGGACAAAGTGATTAGTGCCTATTTATCTATTTTGCGAAAGATAGGAATTCTCGATAGAACTAACCAATTGCAAGTGCTTGATTGTACCAACTATCCATACTATTTGCAAATTGGCGAATCTTGGTTTTTGGAGGCTTGTTTGTTACAGCCTTATCAAATAGAAAAGATTAAAAACAGTTTGGCATGACGATAAAAGAACTGGATGATAAACTTAATAGTCCCGGATTTCAGGATACTGAGAACGGCGACTTATTCTATAATTTCTTCATCTACCAATATCCGGCAGAGAAGGAATATGATATCCGTAAGCAGATACAGGAGTTCAAACAAAACCTTATCCGTCCTACGAATTATGTGGATGTGCTCACGCTCGACTTGTTTGAAGAGTTCTGTAACTACCTCAATGGACAAAAGTTTCTCAAGTTCGACTCCATGCTGCAATATTTGCTCGAGAAAGAACAGGAGCAGCCCGATACGAGCGATAAGATATTCAGCACATTGGAGCGTCATGCCCATAGTGAGAAGTTCGTGAAATATCTGCATGAGCGGATCGTGGCGCATATCACGATTGATGATGAATATCGTCGTCCATACGTGTTTATGTATGGCATCGGCACCATGTATCCTTATCTTCGTGCCAATGAACTTTTGGCAAAGTACGAGGATTACAATGAGACCGGACGCTATAAAATCATTCTCTTTTATCCCGGACATCGGGAACAAAGTTCATTCAAACTCTTTGATACCTTAAATGACCATCATACTTATCGTGCAACCTTTTTAATAAACGAATAAACGATGCAACTACAAGATCTGTATATCAAATCCATTAATCGTCCGGTCAATCCGGCAGTTTCTGCTACCAAGTTCGATAAAGAGACCATTGATATTGAAATCAAGGAATACGTTTTTACCGATGAAATCCTCAATGGACTTTATCGCATTCTGAATGCTATCAAGAACAATAAACCTTACGACCATGTTGGTATTTGGATTGATGGCTACTACGGTTCGGGTAAATCTCACTTCTTAAAGTACCTCGACTACTGCATTACTCCCGAAACTCGCGATGTAGCTTTAAAACGTTTACTTGATGCTGTGAAAGAAATCGATCCTTTCGATGGTAAGCACAACCTTCAGTTTGAGTTTTCACAGGTTCAAGATATTGCTTCGTGGCTCAAGACTGCCACCATCGATACCTGTATCTTCAACCTCGAAACCTCCTACAATGCGGCTACCGACAAAAAGAAGGCTTTTTTGCAGGTGTTTTGGGATGAGTTTAACGGCAAACGTGGACTGAACAAGTTTAACCTCACCTTAGCACAGCTTTTGGAAAAACCGCTGATGGAGCGTGGGCTGTTGGAACAATTTAAGGAGGTGATTGCCGAGATGGGTGGCGATTGGAACAATCCCAGCGAGGCTGCCGATTTGGTGGATCAAGCCTTGGAGATGGTTGTAGATGCCGCTTGTGAACTCAATCCGCAGTTTGACCGCAACTCCCTTTACAACCATATCGACAAGCGCGACTATGCCATCAGTATCGACCGCTTCGGTATGGAACTGGCAGACTATATCAAAGACAAAGGCGAAGATTATCGCTTGATATTGCTTGCCGATGAGGTGAGCCAGTTTATCAATAAGGAACGCGACCGTTACTTGAATCTGCAAGAGATTATCACTAAACTTTCTGAAGCTTGCAACAATCAGGTGTGGGTGGCTTGTACAGCTCAGCAGGATCTCAGCGAGATTATGGATGACTGTAATATTGGTGAAGAAAAGGACAAGGAAGGAAAGATTAAAGGTCGTTTTGAAGTGAAAGTATCACTCAAAGGCACGCAGCCCGAAGTGATTACACAGAAGCGTATCTTGGAAAAGAAGCCGGAGGTGAAAACCGACTTAGCTGCCATGTACGAGCAGCAGCAAGGAGCCTTCAGTCTCCAGTTTAAGTTACCAAATGCGTATAAGAGCTACGATACGGAGACTGACTTTATCGACTTCTACCCCTTTGTTCCTTATCAGTTTAAGCTCATCATGCAGGTGTTCGACTCTTTCCTTGCTTTGGGGTATGTGGCTAAGGAGGTGAAAGGTAACGAACGAAGCATCATCAAGGTGATTCACGCTACGGCTAAGGCTCCCAACAATGCTCAGGCCGAAGTAGGTAAGTTCGTTTCGTTTGATGAACTTTACAACAATATGTTCGAGGAGGGTTTGCAGGCCCGTGGACAGAAGGCTGTGGATAATGCTATCCGCATTGCCCGTACCTATGCTGACCCGAAACTGGCGGTACGTGTAGCCAATGTCCTCTTTATGGTTTGCAATATTTCGCAAACTGATCAACTGGTTTTCCCGGCAACGCTCGACAATATCACCACGTTGCTGATTAACGATATGACCACGCCTCGCCTCAATCTGAAGAATGAGGTAGAAAAGGTGGTAGATTTCCTTTGCGACAACAACATCATCCGTCGTGAACAAGGCCGTCAGGGTGCGCCCGACTTCTTCTCGTTCTATAGCGAAGAGGAAATGAAGGTAGCCGAGCTGATTAAAAGTCAGACTGCTGATAACAACCTACAAGCCGGTGAGCTGAAAGAAATTTTCAACCGTTACTTGAAAGGATTGAAGAACAAGGAGCAATACAAAACTCGTTCGTTTGCCGTGGGAATGACCATCAATCAGCGTAACTACCTCAGTAATAACCCTGATGTGGTTGTGGAGTTTATGATGGATGACGACTATGATACACCCGAACAACTTGCTCTACAAAACCAGACCAATCGGTTGGTGTACTATGTGGGGCCACAGTTTCGTGCCAATGCTCGTTTGCGCAACAACTTCTATTGGTATTGCAAGGTGCAGAGCTATATGACCGCCAATCCTGCTACCAGCGACGAGAATGCTGCCGTGCGCGAAGAATTTAAAAAGCGTGCCAGTGAAGTGATGAGTGGCATTATTGAGAAAGAGTTCCAAAAGATTCTCGACACCTGTCCTCTAGTAAGTGGACTTTCTGTAATTGATGATGTAGAGTTGGGTAATAAAAAAGGGAATGACCGCTACTTGGCTGCTATAGAGAAACACCTTTCCGGCATCTATACCAAAGCTGGGTTGGTAGATTTACCGCAAATTCCCCGAAACAGTGATAGACTCAAGACGGCTATCCTTCGTCCCGTGAATCCGGGTGATTACGAGGGATTAAATGACTCGCTTACCGAAGCGGAACATGAGGTGGAAATTTACCTCAACAAGCAATACGAGGAGTTGAATGTGGGTGATGTGGTAGCCAAGTTCTCTAAAGCACCGTTCGGTTGGGATGGCATCTGTACCCTATATGTGGTGAACGAACTTGTGCGTCGGCATAAGCGTGACTATAGTTATAGCAACAATCCCAATGTGGAGGTGAATATTGTAGCAAACCGTTTGCTGAGCGAAACCAACAAGTTTACTATTCGTCCGGCTGTAACCATTTCGCCCGAGGTGATTAATGGTTTCATTGCCGCTTGGAAGAACATCTTTGGTGTGAGCGAATCTTTCTCCACTACCGATAGTACCCAGCTATTCCGTCTCAGTCGAGAGAAAGAGAATGTGCGAAGTGTGGAGAATGTAGTAGCACGCTACAAGCAGCACTACAAGGATAATGCCGCATACTCTTTCAGTGCGCCGCTCGACGAGATGGTGACCTTGCTCGAAGGTTGGCTTGCCGAGCGCGATCCGTTGAAGTATTTCCGTCGTGTGATTGACGAACAGCAGCAGGCGCGCACCCTCTTCGATACTTGTAAAGAAGTCGTGCAGTTTGTCCAAGACCAAATGGGTAATTATAAGGATGTGCTCCGCTTTGTACGCGATAATCGGGATAATTTTAGCTTCGTACCTATTGAGCTTCACGAGGCAGTTACGCAGTTGATAGGAATAGAGAATGCAGCATGGCCCATCGGCATACGTACTTATATGAAGCTTCGCAACACTCTTGCCGGGGCTATCGATGTTAAACGAACAGAACTTCGCAAACAAATTGCTGAAGAATATGCCAAAACGTATGCTCAGTTGGAGCAAGGCTGTAAGGAAAACGAGGTATCGACTTCTGTTCTCTCAGATCAAGAGGTCATAGTAAAACTCAAAACACAACCGGATAGCATTCCTGTGTTGCAGACCAACCTCGATACCAATGCATTCTTTGCAGAGCAAACAGCGAAGATATTGGCTGCAAAACCGAAGCCTAAACCTACGGTTGGTGATGACAAAAACAAGAAGGAAGAAATTCCTGCTAAGAAGTATCCTACACAGGTAGCTTTGAGTACTCGTACCACTTTACCTATTGGCTCAGAGGCTGATGTGGATAAGTATTTGGCACAACTCAAGAAGCAGCTAATGGCACATATTGACAAAGGCGAGACGGTAATGATTATCAAATAATGAAATGAAGGAATAAGATAGATGGATACTAATAGATTAAAGAAATTTGCTATTGAAGCACGCAATATACTAAAGGCGGGTATTGCCGCCAAACTCACCAGCTTGGGCTTTGACAGCAAGGGTGGAGTGGCTGAGAATTTACGCCCGCAACTCTTGCAGGGCGGTACGCTTTGGAACGGACGGACTCTCTCCGAAGGATTTTATCACCAATGGATGCGGCTCTATGAGGAGGTGCAGGCTAAGGGTGTGAACGAAGTATATGAGCAAGCAGCTTACACATGGTTTAATCGTCTGGTAGCCATTCGTATCTTACAAAAGAACGGACTTTGCGAACCGGTAAGTACATACGCCGACTCTGCACATACCCCGCAGATTGTAAACCAAGCCCGGCAAGGGCTTTTCCCTCCAATGGAGGAGGCGAGCAAGCGTCACCTTTTGGAACTCCTTGATGACGATACGAAAGTTACTGAACAGTTTGCTGTGCTTTTGGTGGCATGGTGCCATGCCAACCCTATCCTGCAACGTTGCTTTGGCACTATGGAGGACTATACTGAACTGTTGCTTCCCGCCAATATTTTGGTGGAGAATGGTTTTATCGACCTCTTGAACCACACTGAGTTTATCACCGACGAAGAGTTTCGCTCGCCCGAACTGATTGGTTGGCTTTATCAGTTCTACATCAGTGAACGTAAGGATGAGGTGTTTGCCAAGAAAGGTAAGTTTGAGGCTGATGAGATTCCTGCCGCCACGCAGATTTTTACGCCTAACTGGATTGTGAAGTACATGGTGCAGAATACGGTGGGACGTATCTATCTCGATAACAATCCCTATACCACTTTGGCTTATAAGGAGAAATGGCAATACCTCGTGGAGCCTGCAGAACCGACTCCTGCTAAAGCTATTCTTCATTACAATGAACTGACCGATTTGAAAGTAGCTGATCTTGCTTGTGGTTCGGGGCATATCCTTAACGAGTGCTTCGATTTACTCTACGATCTTTATATCACTGAGGGTTATACTCGTGTCGAAGCCATAACACATATTTTCCAAGATAACCTCACGGGCATCGATCTCGATCCTCGTGCACAGCAACTTTCGCTCTTTGCATTGACGCTGAAGGCTTGCCAACGTGAGCATAGCTTTGCAGATGCACATTGTTTGCCACGGGTGCTGACGATGCCGAAGGTGCCATTGCCATTGCCTACTGATACTCGATTAGCGGTAGAAATTGATGCGGCCAATATTTTGTTGAAGGATGCTGATTCTTTAGGTAGCATCATGAAGTTTAACCTTACACCTGCTGCTCGTGAATGGGTGGCTTCGCTGGTTGCTGAGAATGAGGCGGCAGCGTTGGTGGTAGCGTTGACAGAGCAGTATGATGCGCTAGTGATGAATCCGCCATATATGGGCGGAGGTAATATGAATGAGGTGTTGAGTAAATATGTGAAGAAGAATTATGAGGATGGAAAGGGAGACCTTGCAACCGTTTTTGTAGAGATGATGGCACAACGTACATCAACTCATGGTCGTTATGCCTTTATAATACCTCCTTCATGGATGTTCTTAAGTACTTTCGAAGGCTTGCGAAAGAGCATTATCAACAATCGAACTATTGATTCATTGCTTCATTTGAGTCGTGGTGTGTTTGGTGCTGACTTCGGTGCGTCTTCGGTTGTTATTTCCAATACAAAAAGTTCCGATGCGTGTGGCATTTACTTTCGTCTCATCGAACGTACCTTCCAAGAGTTCGATCAAAAGCATTTGCAATTACTCTTTGAAAAGACATTGTTAAACCATGACTTCCGTTATCTCTTTGCTGATTACAGCAAGGATGTGGAGGATGTTGTCTATTCCGAACAAGGTGCAAAGATATACTACCCCAATGTGCCGCAGGCTAACTTTGAGAAGATTCCCGAATGCCCGATTGGGTATTGGGCTACACGAAATCTAGTTCTTACATTCAAAAATAAACTTATAAAAGATGTTGCTGATCCCAAAGCTGGATTAGCAACAGGTGATAATAATACTTTTATGCGTTTGTGGTCAGAAGTAGACTATCATAACATAGGTAAAGGATGCAAGACAACAGAAGATACTAAAAATTGTAGCGTAAAATGGTTTCCTTGTTTAAGTGGAGGCCATGCGAGAAAATGGTCTGATTATATTGAATATGTGGTTGATTGGGAAAATGATGGGTATAATTTAAAGCGCTTTATAGGTAAAAATGGGAAACTTGCATCAAGGCCTCAAAATACGCGCTACTATTTTAAAAAAGGACTAACTTGGAATAAGATTAGCTCCAATACTTTTTCTGTAAGATATAAACGTACCGGAAGCATCTTTGATGATACTAGTAGATGTGCTTTTATTGAAGAAGATGATAAATTTATATTTTATCTGGTTGGATTGCTTTGTTCAAATGTTAGTTTCGGTTATCTAAAGCTGTTTAATCCTACTATGAGCTTTACTAATGGTGATATTCAAAGAATTCCAATTATAGATAAATGTTCAGACATTATAGATGATTTGGTTAAGCAGAATATCGCAATAAGTAAACTCGATTGGGACTCCCACGAAACTTCCTGGGACTTTCAGCAAAATGAGCTTATCTCTCTTATAAATTTCACAGAACAAGACCTTACTCCTGAATCACTTATTGCTTTATGTAGTACTACTGCACAAAGTGACGCAGTAAGACAACAAGCTGATGAAAGTCCTCGTGCGATTCGTATGAAGGACTTGATAGAACGTTATCACAAAAAGTGGTACACTCTATTTATGCAGCTTCACGCCAATGAAGAAGAACTCAACCGCCAGTTTATCGCTATCTACGGCCTGCAAGACGAACTTACCCCCGATGTTTCTTTGAATGAAATCACCATCTTGCAACAAGGCGAAGTAAACACTGAGGGCAATTCCGTGAAGTGGCACGATGAAGTAATATTGAAGCAACTCCTCAGTTACGCCGCCGGTGTATGGATGGGCCGCTACCGTCTTGGCAAGCCGGGGCTGCATATCGCTCACCCCAACCCCACAGCTGAGGAATTAGCTCCTTATACCTATAACGGTCACACCATCGAGATAGATGATGATGGCATTTTCCCCTTGATGGCTGCCGATAGTGGCTTCACAGATAATGCCTGCCTACGTACTGCTCAATTCGTGAGCGATGTGTTTGGTGCGGAGTATCAGGTGGAGAACCTTAACTACATTGAGCATACCCTCGGCAAGACCATAGAGCAGTATTGGCAAAAGGATTTTTGGAAAGACCATAAGAAGATGTATCAGAATCGTCCCATCTATTGGCTGTTTGCGAGCAAAAAAGGCAGCTTCCAGTGTATTGCCTACCTGCATCGCATGACACCTTATACCCCCGAACGCATCCGCAGTAAATATCTTCTGCCCTTCATTGAAACATTAGGTCGCAAGATTGCCGATCTCACAACTCGTGCTGCCGACCTCAGCACCGCCGAACGTAAGAAGCTTGACACATTGAACAAGCAGCTCGAGGAGTGCCGTGAATATCATGACCGTCTTGCTGTAGTAGCTGAACAAGCTATCCCGCTTGATCTTGACGATGGCGTGGTGGTGAACTATGCTAAATTGGGTGATGTAGTTAGTAAACTAAAATAGAGTAGTACAATGGATAAACAGCAACTTTCTAATTTGTTACATATACAAAACGCAAGCCGTGAAAATCGTTTGGTCGTATTTGTTGGTGCTGGGGTTTCAAGAAACTCTGGTATTCCGACATGGAACGACCTTATTAAAACGATGAAGTCAGAGTTACCTGATAAACTTGCTAATGATATGGATGCACTGAAGGTAGCTCAACTGTATAAAGATGCAAGAGGTCACAAAGAGTATATGGATAAAGTAAAAGAAGTTTTACTTTATAATAAGGCTGTTCCCAATCCATTGCATAAAAGAATTCTAGCACTTAAACCATGTCATATGGTAACTACTAATTATGATGACCTAATCGAACAAGAACTTATTAATGAATTCATACAATATGCTGTAGTAAGAGAAGATAAAGATATACCGCAAATGGTACATCCTAATGCTCTTGTGAAGATGCATGGTGATTATGCAACAGATAATATTGTTCTTACAGAAACGGATTATTATAATTATTCAAATAATTTTCCTCTTATTCGTGCCTTTGTGCTTTCACTATTTGCTAGTAAACTTGTATTGTTTGTAGGTTTCTCTTTTGCGGATTTAAATCTCAAAATGATTTTAAACGAGTTAAAAGGCATTTTATCCGAGAATATACAAAGAGCATATTTATTATCATGTGAAGAACCTGATTCTATAACAAAGCAGTACTTTGAAAAGAAAGGTATTAATGTATTATATTTCAGCGAGAAGGATATAGATTCAATCAATGGTTCTGATTATCCAGAAAATTCTTTAAGTGGAATTGGACTTCTTACAGATAAAATATTATTTGCAATAAAAAATTATAGCCCAATATCTAAAAATGATCTTGTTAGCTACATATATGACCGTATTATATCATATAATAAGGAACTTCTTTCTTTTGGTGATGGACTTAGATATTTTTTCCCAAATAACAAAAGTATGTTGTGGAATACGCATTCAAGCGGATTGCAAACCCACTTGCCTTATTTTGAGGATATAGCAAAACAGCTACAGTCCAATCAACAAAAAAGGAAATTCTTAATCACTCATCCCAATATTGATTTAAGGTCATTGCTAAAAATAGCATGCTATAACTATTTATATGAAATAGACGGAATTAAGATACTAGATGATAAATTCTGTAAAAATGTAGACAATTATGTTTTACCAACTACAATGTGTTTCTTGCATAAGTTTGACCAGGTCAAAACGTGTGAGCGATTAAAGGTTTTGCGTGCACAATCCATTCAATATACTATTGAAGACTTAGAATACCCATTTACCTTATATCTGTTAGGAGATTATTGGGAGGCTTATAAACAGTACGTAAAGTTAATACCTTTATATTGGAATCGTCAGAAGTATATTTTGTATTTCATTTGTAGATATAACATATGGTCTATACGATATGGCGTTGAATATCAGCAGATGCAAGATGGTAGTTTCAATTCAGATAAAGAGCTTCAATTAGCTTATGCTTTTGAATTAGAAGATATTTTGAATAAGCTTCCAATAGATTTAGAGATTAAGAAGATGTTTCAAGACTTAATATCATATAGGTTTGTTGGAAGTCACGTAGTGGAAACTTATAAACTTAAAGAAAAAATTTTTCAGCAAAGAAAGTCTGCTGAGAAAGGAGGTTGCTCCATTAATAGTAACATCCTCGTTCTAATGGCGCTCTATCAACGCGAAAGTATATTCTCTTGGGCTAATTATATAATATGTGATAATAACGAACATTTTAAATCAGTTTGCAATAATACGGCATTGGGTATATTGAATAGTTTTGCTACGCCAACTAGCAAAATGTTTGGTGGGAAATTGTGTTCAACAAAAATTGAATCGCTTGATTCATTTATGCTTGAAATGCTGATATTTGATGTTGAACATGAACAATTGATATCAATTTTTAAAGGATACGACATAATGAATTTGGTATTTGATACTTCTGGCGTTGAATACATAAATTTATGCCTTAATGGTTTAGGTATCGATTGTCAGTATTTGTATAAATCTGATCTGTTTTTTTATAATCCCTTATGTAATCTTTTTCTCATTATCTCTAAATCACATATTAATGAAGTGGATACAGAGGCATTGTATAAAGCATTATTGAAATATTGGAGATTTGAATTGCAAATAGGTAATGAAACCATTAATAATCTTATACGACAATACTCACCATCTAGTGATTTTGCAGATAAACTAATAAGCCAAATGCTTTATAATTCTCATAATACAGAATATTACAGAGAAAGCATTCGACAATTGGCTACTATATTAAAGAAAAATAAATTAGTATTTAGCGATATTCGCATGGATACTCTTAAGCAGAATCATGAAGATAAAGTTTTGATATTACTATATCCTATTTGTTCGGAGTCATTAAAAGACACAATATTGGATTATTGTTTGGAAAATATTGAAGATTTCTGGTATTATATCTACTTTGTGTTTCATAATGCTATTCAAATTCCTACAATCAGCAGATTTAAAGAACTATTTGAGAAAGATAAAAATAGTATTAATGAAAACTATTGTTATATTCTTGCTAAGATAAGGAAGGATTCTATATTTGCAAATCTTCACGGAATAATAGACGAATTTGCTATTTCAAATGATTGTATGCAATTCTTTCTTTCTCCAGATGAATATATGTCACCTGAAAAGGTTGAGGTTGATTGGATTTTGAAATTTAACCAAGAAAAGAGAGAACGATTCTTTAAAAACGAAGTATATAGGAATAAACTCAAGGAATATATAACAGGTAATTGGTTGAGTGATAGTAATCGACAGTATCTCATCAGCCTTCTATAATTTTATTGTAACAATGACCACAGAAGATATACAGAAACTCAGAGACCTCGGCGAAGTGAGCAAGGTACAGTTCAAAGAACGTATCTTGGATAAATATGATATAGGCTGCGAGCTGGTTGCCATGAGTAATGCTCGCGGAGGTCAACTTGTCATTGGCGTCAACGACAAGACAGGAGCTTTTAATCCGTTGTCGTATGCCGAAGTGCAGGAAACCACCAATCTACTGAGCAATATGGCTTCGGAGAATGTGGTGCCCAATATCCTACTTGAGATAGATACGGTCAGCGTTGAAGGCGGCAGTGTAGTGATAGCTACTATTAAGGAAGGAATTAACAAGCCCTACCATGATAATAAAGGTATCGTGTGGATGAAAAATGGAGCGGATAAGCGTAAGGTTTTCGATAATGCGGAGTTGGCGGAGATGATGACCGAGTGCGGTAGTTTTACTCCCGATGAAGCCGCCGTTAGAGATGCCACGTTGGATGATTTGGATGAAGTCACTATCAAGCAGTTCCTGCAAAACCGTTTTGCTATGGTATTGGAGAAAAAAGGAATGATTGGCGATGTTTTGCAGGAAGCGTCACTTGATGAGATAGCCAATGCGATTGCCAAAGGACATGATCTTAATAAACTAATGCGCAACTTACGTTTTATCCGTCCGGATGGAAGCCTTACAGTGGCTGCCATATTACTGTTTGGTAAGTACACCCAGCGTTGGTTACCTGTGATGACGGCAAAATGCATTAGCTATGTAGGTAATTCAATTGGCGGCAAGGCCTTTCGAGATAAGGTGAACGATGCAGTAATGGAAGGAAATCTTCTGCACCAATTTGAGACCATAATGTCTTTCTTCACTCGCAACCTCAAGAATGTACAAGTGGAAAAAGAGTTCAATTCATTGGGCGAGCTTGAGATTCCATACGTGAGCTTGATGGAGTTTGTTGTAAATGCACTGGTCCATCGTTCGCTGAATTGGAAAGCTCCCATACGTATCTTTATCTTTGATAACAGAGTGGAAATTCACAGTCCGGGCACGTTGCCTAACGGCTTGCAAGTAGAAGATATTACCAATGGCACCTCTATGCCCCGTAACAACTTCCTTTTTAGCAATGCTATCTATCTTCTTCCCTATACAGGTGCAGGTAGTGGTATTCAACGTGCCTTGGAGGAAGGGGTGCAAGTAGAGTTTACGAATGATGAACGGATACATGAGTTTCTAACTACCATAAAGAGGAACAAAGACTTGGATAGTAATCTAGCTGACTCTGACACTACCCCTAACACTTTTTCAGAGCATTCAGACACTACCCCTAACACTTCCGATGAATGCCCTAACACTTTTTCGGAGCACTCAGACACTACCCCTAACACTTCTGATGAATGCCCTAACACTCATCAGATGAAACTTACCAATAAACAAAAGGATATAGTAAACTTTTGTAGTGTACCGAGAAGTAGTCGGGAGATACTTGAGAGGGTAGGAGTGAAATATCATAATAGTAATATCAAAAGATATGTTACCGAATTAGTAGATGCAGGGTATTTGGAGCGAACCATTCCCGATAACCCTTTTGATATGAATCAAAAGTATAAAAAGAAGCAATCATTATGACTCAAGAAAGAATATACAGTTATTTTCAGCGTAACCCACAGTTGCATGTACTTTTCATCTTCGACAAGGCGAATATCATTATGAATGATTTGGCAGACTGTTCGTGGGGAACTGAATATATCTATAAAGTATTTGATGGAGCTTGGTTCAACACTAAATATAACATTGAATACGCATGGAAAGAGAAACGTGTGGTATTACTCTTCCCATTAGGCACCTATCCCATAAGTGAGGAACAACAGCTCAGATTCCCTCTTATGGACATGCTGAAAGCTAATATGGAATATAAAGAGGAAGATTATGCCGCGTTCATGCAACAATATAAACTTCCTGAGAAATATCGCGCCTTTATCAGCCGCCATATCGGTGAATTGATGTCGAATAAGATAAATGCAATGCTGAAAGACCGGTTTACGCCGGAAGCATTCAGTGAGGATGTAGTAGTCCGCGGTTTTATTTCTTCTTACCTGAGTGAAAAGAGACTCTTGGAATGGGAAAACATCATCATAAGAATGTTCATACTCGGATTGGATTCAGAAAATAAGAAACGGTTGGATTTTTATCATAAGTTGGAACGAAACAAGGATGCCAAGACAGCGGTTGATGAGCGTTTGACTAAGATATTTGGCTTCAGTTACAAACCCAACCAAGAGGCGAAGGTGAAAGAGTTGGTGGAGAGTTTGAAGTATAATAGCATCACCCAACTTCTTGATGTGATTGCCGATGATCCCTACAAGGCTTACAAAATAAAGAGCAGTATAGCACTTGAACAAATGAATCGTATCTATGAACTGGGCACACGTGACCGGGAGTTTGTAGATAAATTCATGAAAGTGATGAAAGAACTAGGTGCTGATATTCGTGAAAGGGAGCTGACTACCATCTATGGCATGGATGCTTCCTTCTATTACTTGACGGAAGAATTAGGTTGGCCTATATTGCAAGAAATTGCCGGTAGCAAACTTGTGACAGAACCTGCAGGAATGCAAGAACGTTTGCGTTTGCTTTCCCAAAAACTTCCTGCCGATAGTGTGCTTCAACAAGCTATAAGCTTCTTGATGCAAATGGCCTTTTATTATGAAATGGTAAGAGGACTGGGCAGCCTGAAGTTGAATACTCCGGAAGCTTATGTGCAACTCTATACGAATGACTTGTACAGGCTTGACACCTTCTATCGTTGTGCATTGGAAGAATATCATGAATTGTTGTCAAAGGATGTTCCTATACTTACTTGTTTGAATGGACTGAAACAACAGTTTGACGGAGAGTATGCACGTATGGTTAATGTTTTCAATCTGGAATGGATGACCTGTGTGATAGAAAAAGGGAACTACTTTAACGACCTGTCGTTGAAAAAACAAGAGGATTTTTATGCAAATGAATGTGTCAGCAACAGTAAGCAGGTAGTAATCATTTCTGATGCGCTACGCTATGAAGTGGCGGCAGAATTGATGCAGGAACTGGCTAAAGAGAAACATATAGCAAAGTTATCTGCTTATCGGGCCATGCTGCCTACTGAAACCAAATACTGCAAGCCGGCTCTTCTACCTCATACCTCGTTGATATGGAAGAACAAAGAAATGCTGGTAGATGGTGAAGTATTAGACACATTAGAGAGCCGTTCGGTACAGGTGGCAAAATACAAAGAAAGTGCTTGTTGTGTAGACTATGAAACTGTAATCAAAGCAGATGTAAAAACAGCACGCGAACTATTTAAACGTCCGTTAGTCTATATTTTCCATGATACAATTGACGCTGCTAGTCATGGGGCTGGAGCCGGAGATGTAATTGCGGCTTGTCGCAAGGCTATTGAACAGCTCGCTGTGCTGGTTCGTCGCCTTCATGCCTCTTGGAATGTGACGAATGTTGTGCTGACAGCTGACCATGGTTTTCTCTACAATGACGTGGAATTTGCAGAGAAGGATAAACATGCGGTGACGGTTGCGGGTATTATCGAGAAGAAAACGCGTTACTACGTGAGTGATCAAGTTAGCGCGCAAGAAGGGGTGGTAACAATGCCATTGGACAAAGTATCGGGTATGAAAGCCGAGACTCCTATATATATAGGAGTACCTATGGGTACCAACCGTTTGGCTGCTTCTGGTGGATACAGCTTTGCCCATGGCGGAGCGACCTTGCAGGAAATGCTTATTCCCGTGATTCATAGTTCGCAGAAACGCTCTGATAAGACTAATAAAGTGGGTGTGGCATTGGTTGATCACAATCTCGTGATGGTAAGCAGTAGATTGAAATTTCAATTGATACAAAGTGAAGCGGTTTCCATGACGGTAGTTGAACGTAAGGTCGTTTGTCAAGTGTATCAAGGCGATACACCCGTAACCGGAAAGCAAACTATTATGCTTGACAGTGCTGATACGATCAATTTGAATAATAGAGTATACGAGGTTGTGCTGATCTTGAATCATTCAGTACATTCAGGTATGCTACAACTACGTGTGTATGATGAAGAAGACTGTTTGAATCCACTTATTCGTGAAGTGGTGAAGAATAATACAATGATAGAACAAGACTTTTAAGTATTAGTGATTAAGTTTTTTGATATGACACTACAACAGAAAATAATGAATGCTTTCTTAGGTAAAGTGGTTCGTAAAGATTTAGCTTTTCTTGTAAAGGGAGGGCTCCCTGTACCTACATACGTATTGGAGTATCTGCTTGGGCAGTATTGCGCCTGTGATGACGAAGCGACCATAGAAGAAGGCTTGGAAAAAGTGAGACAAGTGATCCAAAACAATTATGTACATCGCGCGGAGTCAGAAGTCGTTAAGGGTAAAATCCGTGAGCAGGGTTGCCATCGTATCATTGATAAGGTAACTGTTACTCTCAATGAGAAAGCGGACGAATACCAAGCTCATTTTGCTAACTTAGGTCTTACTAATGTGCCTATTGGCACTCAATATGTGACAAACAATCCCAAGCTCTTATCAGGAAATGGTGTTTGGTGTATCGTCACTATTGGCTATATATCAGGCGAAGATATTAAAGTACGCTGGGAAATTCAAACTCTGAAGCCTGTACAAATATCCAATGTGGATGTTCAAGATTATATAGATAAACGCAAGGACTTTACCACGGAGGAGTGGTTGGACTTCATGATGCATACCGTTGGGTTGAACCCCGACACCTTAAATCGGCGTGAGAAGTTCATTACATTAGCTCGTCTGCTCCCTCATGTTGAGAATAATTTCAACTTTATGGAGCTGGGACCTAAAGGAACCGGTAAGAGCCATGTTTTTCAGGAACTGTCACCATACGGTGTTTTAGTGAGTGGTGGTGATGTGACCAGTCCTCGTCTGTTTGTTAAAATGAGCGGTAATAAAGAGATTTTAGGATTGGTGGGCTACTGGGATGTAGTGGCTTGGGATGAATTTGAGCAGCAAAAAGGTCGCGCCGTAGATGCGGTATTGATTGATACCATGCAAAATTATCTGGCCAATAAGTCATTCAACCGCGGTAAGGGTACGCATGAGGCTTCCGCTTCTATTTGCTTTGTGGGTAATACGAAGCACACGGTTCCTTATATGCTAAAGAATAGCCATCTTTTTGAATCAATTCCTACCTCGTTTATCAAGGGAGCTTTTTTAGATCGTATTCACCTCTACAACCCAGGTTGGGAGATTAGGATGCTGAAGAAAGATAGCTTCTCAAAAGGATACGGTCTGATTACCGATTACATAGCAGCCATTATGCACGAACTGCGCAATAAAGATTTGACAGCATTATTGAAGGATTATGCTAAGTTTGATGGTTCCCTGTCTGAACGTGATCACTTGGCCATCCGGAAAACATTTTCTGGTATGGTGAAGCTGATATATCCGGATGGTAACATGACGGACGAAGAGGCATTTGAGTTGATAGACTTTGCTGCCGAAAGCCGTAAGCGTGTCAAAGACCAGTTATATATTGTGGATGAGACATTTAATGCAGAGCCTGCCAAGTTCAGATACGTGCGTGAGAAAGATGGTGTAGAAATTAATGTGGAGACTCTAGAGAAGGTGAGTAATGCACTTATCATCCCTAACAATATTCACCAAGAATCTACTATTATGGCAAATTTGGATGATAGCGATATTCCGCTTTTCCAAGAAGGAACTGAAACAACAATGCAAGTAGAGCCTTCTTCAGAACGACAGTCTCGCAAAAGATTCATTCCTTTACAGGAAAAGAATCAGTTCTTCCGTTTAGGACAGACTGGGGTCACTTATCAGTCTCTCTTTGCCGAATATCTTAAGGATGCAACTGAAATCACGATTGAAGACCCGTTCATCCGAACAAGTTGGCAAGTAAAGAATCTCATGGAGTTTCTGACGATGCTCATTGATACCCGCGACGTAGATGACCTTAAAGTGCATCTGGTGACCAATGAAGAAGAAGATAAGTTACCTGATCTCATAGATAAACTGGATGACATAAAAAACGATATGATTGGCTATGGCATTGAGTTTGATTATAATTTCCGTGAATTTCACGATCGTTGTATCAAGGCCGACAATGGTTGGGTAATTTCAATGGGGCGTGGACTTGATATATACGAGAAGTATAGTCCGTATTCTGTTGCAGCCACTCGGCCGGATAAACGTAAATGCAAAGAGTTTATGGTTACATTCACTAAGGATAAATAGATAAATATGAGTAAACTAAGTAAGTCTTTTTAAAGAGTCTGTTGCTTTTCATTTTGATGTTTTAATAAGATTGACACTTTTTCTTATTCCCTAGGGTACAATTTACTTTGTTAGCTACTTCTTTCGCAGGAATTATCTTGACTTACAAAGAAAGAACCAAATCTGCTAAAAGAACAGCTGTTTCTGATTCATTTTTTTGTGCATCTTTGGGCTTCCATGCTACAACGAACCGTACAGATGCGGATTTCACCTTATAACCTCTTTCTTCCCACTCTGATAATGTGTCTTGCATTTTTAATGATAACCTTGCTACAGGTTTATTAGTTGATGAACTATACAAAAAGAAATCATTATAATTCAAAGAATCCCCACCTCTTAATGCTAAAACTTCCTGCTTACGTTCTTTGAAGAATCCTAGATAGACATCTTTATGTGAGAGCTGTAGTACGATTTCTTCGGGCATGTCATACTGTCGTTGGTCGACAAAATATCGATCTGTACTTAAACGATTAAAGCAGTCACCGTTCGTATGTATAAACAGCCGGTTTTTCGCACGAGTTATTCCTACATAGTATTTGCGCATCAGATAGGCATCTTTTGAATAATTATCAGATACTAGTATATACACGTCGTCAAACTCTCTACCCTTGGCTTTATGAATGGTTGATACCACTACTTCTGCTCCTGAAACATCACAAAAGTCTTCCACCGATGATTCAAATACAAACTCTTTGAAGTCACAGAGGTATTTTGCTTTGTTGGTTTGTTCAAACTGCTCTACACAACGCTTTACATACGTCAGACTTAGACTACCATCATAAGCAGAAAAGGTTGCATGTTTGGCTTCCTCCCATAATTCTTCTGGAATTAGAGGGGCTTTTGCTCGTTTGTCTATATACCGCAAGAGATACCTTATTTCGGCCATATTCCAGAAGCGCAAACCGTTCATTGACTGTATTAATTTGCTATTTATGCCATGTTTCCGCAAAAGAGCCATCAGGATAACAGCCTCTTCGTTTGTTTGGGTGAGTACACACGAAGTGCCTTTGTCTTTATGTTGAAGTAATTTTTCAACGAGTGGCTGATACATATACTTTGATTGATGGCGTGTTACTTCGACCCAACCCTCTTCTTTTCTCATGGAGATAATTGGCGTACTTTTTATTCTTTTCTCAATGGTTCTCAAGAATCCGTTGGCAAAATTCACCGGATGGTGTGCACTGCGGTAATTTTCGGTCATCTCGACAAATTTACTTCCGTTTTCTTGTGTTAGTCGGTACATATAGTCGGAATCAGATCCACGGAATTCATAGATGTTTTGGTCATCATCTCCCACTGCTATCACACGCATTTCTTCGTTGTTGGCCATCAAGGCCCTTAACAGTGCATATTCTTCGACTCCCATATCCTGAGCTTCGTCTATGACCAGTACCGTCTTGCCTATTTTGTTTGGCTCTACTTCTCCTTGACAGATCATTTCGGCTGCTTTTGCAACGACACTTTTTGCATCTTCAAGATTTCCTATCCGCCCCAAAAGGTCGAAACAATAGGAGTGGAATGTCTTTATTTCAATAAAATGGGCTGCATTGCCTATCAACTCCATGAGTCTCTGTTTGAATTCAGTAGCCGCTGCCCTTGAAAACGTCAACATCAGAAGTTGCTCGTGTTTTACGTCTTCAAGTAGCAGAAGTGAGGCAAGTTTGTGAACCAATACTCGTGTTTTCCCGCTGCCTGGTCCGGCTGCAACCACAATGCAACGTGAATCCTTATCGGAAATAATCTCCATTTGACGTTTGGATAGCTGCCCGAACAACTGCTTGTATTTTTGTGGCGTCAAGTTACGTTGTATTTCGCTTACTCTGTCCCCTTTGAAGTATTTTGTAACAAACTTCCTGTAATCCATTTGGAAATAGTCTTGAACATATCGCAGGGCTGTATTGTAATCCCTAACCATCAGATTAGCATATTCGCCCACAATATGTACTTGCTGAATCTTCTGTTTGTAGAATTCGTTGAGCATCCGGTAATCATCCTGCTTGTATCTTGATTTGTTGTCCTTTATTCTTTGGATATTCATGGCGTTATAAAGAACCAGGAAACCGCCTTCAAGTTTTAGCGCACCAATTTTTGATAAGTACAGAAGTGCTTCTTCCACGTCTTCCAATTGAATGTCATCAAGTCCGCCGAAAAGGGATTGGGGGCTTGATTTTATTTGATTCAGAAGTTCTACTACAGAAAATTGGATAGCCTTATTGGGTGAATTTCCCGTTTCCGTATCTGAGGCGATCCTGTATAGCCATTCTATGGCGAAACGACTAATTTCCAATCGTTTTTCAAAACGCTTGATGGTTGATTCCAAGTCTGCCTGACGACTTATTTCTATATTACGAACCGCATCCTCTTTTTTGCGGGTATAGCCCTTGACAGTGAGGAAATAGAGTAGTGTCCGAATATCTTTTTCTTTGGATGTATTGATCCCGTTGTTTACTGCATTGTCATTCAGTTGCTTGCATGATATTCGCAAAGATTCGTCAGGAATATGGTTGAGGATATATTGTTCAAGTTTTGCAAAACGTTCGAGGAGTGTTTGCGACTTTCGTTCCGAGTCACCTGCATCCAGTAAATAAGCAGATATATCTTTGCTGTCTGCCAATATGCCTTCTTGTCGCATTCGTTCCACTACGGATATAACTTCTCTTTTGCTTATTCCCAAAATGTCTGCCAGATAATCAATCCGCGACTCTGCTTCTGAATCTTGGGCTTTGGCAATGTGTTTTTGGGATATCAATGATTTGATGATTCGGACTGCCTTTTCTATTTCGTCGCGGTCGAAGAGCAATGACATTGATATGCGCTTTCTTGCTTCATCCATATTCTTTACCGTGATGCCTGTGGCATATACGTGAGGCACATTATTTCCTCTTATCAAGTATCCACTTTGTTCCAAAGCTGCTAATGCTGTTCGTACACGGGTTTCAATATCAGATACCGAATCGTCCCATCCTGCCTGCCGGGCAATTTCCAATGCAGAACAGCTGACTTTCATACGTTGTCTGGTAAGGTCTTTTATGGCTTTCCATACCTGTTGTATTTCACTGATGCTTAGTTTTGTTTGGTTCAATAGTATAAAATGCTTGTCCAAATCATTGTCACTATAAAGCACATAACAACGCGCGCTGAGGCTGGGATCACGACCGGCTCTACCTGCTTCTTGAACGTAGTTCTCCAGCGAATCGGAAATGTCATAATGTACCACAAGACCGACATCTTTTTTGTCGACTCCCATACCAAATGCAGACGTAGCCACGATGATGTGTACTTGGTCATTCATGAATGCATCTTGGTTGGCAATTTTTTCATCTGATTCCATTTTACCATTGAAAGGTAGTGCCTTATAACCGTCACGAGTCAATTTGGTTGCCAGTTCTTCAGTCCGTTTGGTACGTGATACGTAAATGATTGTCGGACAATTGGATTCAGCCACAAGTTCTCTTAGCTTTAAATATTTATCATTGTCACTATCGGCATGTATGACGGAATAACGCAGATTTGTTCTTGAGGCTGTTGATGCGAATAATTCTAAGTCTAAATTCAATGTTTGTTTGAAATAGTCGCAGATGTCTTGTACTACTTTTTGTTTTGCCGTAGCCGTAAAGCAGGATACGGGTATTGGATTCTTGCATTTTTTCTTTTGCTGGTATTCTCGGATGAATTTACCTATGTAGAGATAGTCAACCCTGAAATCCTGCCCCCATGAAGAAAAGCAATGCGCTTCGTCTATCACAAATCTTACAACGTGGCGTGCTATCAATATTTTCTCGATAGTTTTTGAACGAAGCATTTCGGGAGATATATACAAAAGTGAGGCTTCTCCGTCTTGTACTCTTTGTATGGACAGTGCTCTTGTGATGGGGTCTAACATTCCATTTATGGTCACGGCATCCGTGATGCCTCTGTCGGCAAGGTTGTCTACTTGGTCTTTCATTAGTGACTGTAAGGGGGAGATAACAACCGTAAGCCCGTGTACAGAACGTCCTGCCATGAGTGCTGGTAACTGGAAGGTAAGTGATTTGCCTCCACCAGTAGGAAATATCGCCAACAACGATTTGCCTTTTACCGCAGCTTGAGCTGCTTGTTCTTGCAGTGGCTCGCCTTCGTATGTTCGAAAGCGTTCATATCCGAAAAATACTTTTAAGTTATGAAGCACGTCCAGTTGCGTATTGCAGTAGTCACAGCCTTCCCGGCAACTGGTGTGGCGCAGGAGTTTTACAATAAATTCCACTTCCGGATAATTGTAAAGTACCCATCCGGGAGTGATGGAACGGTAATCAGTAGTATCAATTAGAGCCAATGCGTATGCCAATCCGCATGGATATTGTTCGATGAGCATGTCAAGGTCAGCATGTTGGCAAATCTTTCCTGCATACAGTTTTTTTATAAGTTCAGGTATTCCTTCATTGATATACTCCGCATTCATTATGCTGAGAAATCCCTCAAACTCTTTTTTGCCCTTTAGTAGCGATGCGAATAGTATGCGCTTTTCTTTCGGCAATGAATTCCAGCATGCTATTTCGTCCAGTAACAAGTCGTTTGCTTTCTTGCAATCGTTCACCGGATTGTTCATCTGTTCACTAATCAGTTTGTCATCTTTCACAAGCCTATGGTAAGGGCGTTCCGGGAACAATAAAGGCGAGACATAAAGTGTATCAACTAAAATCCAGCGGCATGTTTTATCCGTGAACAGATATTTGGCATCATGATGAATGATATTGTGACCGCAGATGTAGTCTATATCACAAAGAAAACTAAACAATTCATCTTTGGAAGTTTTATGGAATGTCGTGCCATCATGTAGGAGTGCCCCTATATCATGGATTTTATGATCTTTCAAGCCAACTTCAACATCTACTATGGCATAGTTTGGGGCACTAAATGGTACAGATGTAATTTTATTACCGATGGCATTGTTTCTGTCCTCAGTTTTCTTGATTCCTATAAGTTTGCTCCATATTGACATATATTCAATATAATAAATTGTTTTATAATTTGAATTTGTTATGTATCTACATGGTTTTCTTATTATTGTTCGAGTACAATAACTCAATATCACATACAAAGGTAAGGATAAAACCGAAGAATCTGTTAAAATAACCGCTTTCTTTTGATTTTTATGCGTTTACATCCCGTTGTTTATGAATATCATATTTTTGTGGGCAAGAACTGTTGTTGCCTGTGAATGCTTATTTTCGGATTTGCGTTATATTTGCAACACATGTACGCAAGTCGCTAATAGATATATCATGTTGATTTTGAAGAGGTGAAATAAAATTGCTGAATGACTATTATTCTATATCGGAAAGTTCAAAAAAAAGTCCGTACGTCTTTTTTTTAGGGCGATTTGTCGAATAAATTTTCTGGTAATGAAAATGTAGCTTATCTTTGGTATAACAAAATAACATGTAATGGGTATGAGAACAATTTATCTTCTATTATTTCCCTTGTTTTTGTTTTTTATAGTATCCTGTACTGAAGATGAAGTAGATCCTAACTTCTCGATAGAGAATGTCGGAGATGTCGTGATGGGTTCGGCTAAAGGTTCGCAGGTAACAATCAGTTTTACGAGTACCCGTGAATGGAAGGCGAGTACAGTTGCGGATTGGTTTACAATCGCTCCGGTTTCGGGAGAAGCGGGTACGTGCAATATTACGCTTACTGCTATCAGTGAGAATATAACAGGAAATGTACGTACAGCAACACTTACATTAACTTCTGGGACATTGACGCAAGACATTACCATAGAGCAGGAATCGGCAGAATTTGTGAATCTTGAGCAGAATATATATAATGTATCTGTTGAAGGTGGGGAATTGGATATTAGATTCTCTACGAATATAGCTGAAGATGAATTGTTGATTTATGGTTCTTTGGGTACTGGCACTTGGCTGACACAGGAGACAAAAACTCGTGCATCCTCTTCCTACATGCTTAATCTGACTGTATTGCCTAATACTGATGGTGTTTCCCGTACTGCCTATATCTACTTTGTGAAAGTAACTGATATGGAATCAATCGTAGTAGAGATGGTTACTATCATACAAAGGGGGGAAGTGGCTAGTGAATCTACTGATTATTCGTCAGATAAAAAAGTACGTGTTCTGCAAACAGCAAAGTTGGGAAAAGGGCTTCCTATTGTGCTTATGGGCGATGGATTTATAGATACTGAAATTAACGATGGAACTTATGATGCGGTTATGGACAAAGCTTTTGAGAATCTTTTTACGGAAGAACCCATCAAGTCACTTCGAGATTATTTTAATGTATATGCAGTAACTGCGGTTTCGAAACACAATATTTTTGGTACAGGATATGAAACAGCGCTTGGTTGTGAACTGGCGGGTGGAAACAGTACGGGGATTTCCGGTGAAGATAATGCTGTACAACGTTATGTACAATGCGTGGATAATATAGATATGAGTGAAACATTGGCTGTTGTAATTCTAAATTCTCCTGCGTATGCAGGAACTACTTATTTTGGTTATACTAATCAGACGAAAGTGGTTGAGTTTGCTATTGCTTATTGCCCGGTGATATACGATTTGCAAAGTGAAAGTTTCAGGCAGGTACTTGTACACGAGGCTGTTGGACATGGTTTTGCCAAATTGGAAGATGAGTATGCTTATCAGGAAAATGGGACTATTTCTTCTAAAGAAATAAAAAATGTACAGTATCTGCAGACATTAGGATGGGCGCAGAATGTTGATTTTACATCCGATCCATCTCAGGTACTTTGGTCTGCTTTCTTGAATGATAATCGGTATGTGTCAGAAAAACTGGGAGTATTTGAAGGGGCATGTACTTATATAAAAGGGGCGTATCGTCCTTCGGAAGAGAGTATGATGAATAGTAATACCGAGGGATTTAATGCTCCTTCCCGTAAAGCGATATATGATAAAATAATGGAAAGAAGTTTGGGTACACAAATGTCTTATGAGGAGTTTGCCGTATTTGATTTACAGAATAAATCACAAACGCGCAGTGCTAAACCAACTGTAGGACCAAGTAAGCCATTCACGCGTCCTCACTTTGTAAATAGAATGTTAGATAAGTAAAGCAGATGAGGCTGAACTTCAAGTTTAGTTTTGAGTTCAGCCTCATCTGGACTTTATATGTAACGTATTTATTTTGAATCAGAACTTTATTGCAGTATACAGCCTGTACAAAAACATTAAAGCTGTTGTATTGGGTGTACTTTACTTTTGTATTCCATTCTGGCTTAGATACAAATTACGTTAAGTACAGTATTTCTCTAATCTTTTCCCGGTTGCCTACAATCCAGACGAGATCCCCTAATTGGAAAGTTGTGTCTTTATCCAAGGTAATCAGTTCGTCATTTCGTTCAATAGCTACAACAATGCTATCATGCTTCTCTCCTAAATGAGACTGAGCGATGGTCTGATTTAAAAAGCGGAATTCTTCGTCTACCGTGAAAGAGTGGAGAGTTATCTTTTTATCCACTGCATCCATATCTGATGTATTTTTTACATCTTCTATTCTATTTCTGAATTCCTGCAATTGCGTATCTGTACCAACTACTGTCAATTTATCCTGCGGATAGATGTGTTCAGAGCTTTTCGGTATATATATGTTCAGATCGCCACGAGTGATCGCGACGACATTTACTCCAAAATTTTGCCTGAATGAAAGTTCTCCTAAAGACTTGCCGATGTAATCGGAATAAGGCGATACGAGGATAGATGTCAAGTCAAGGTCTTTATCATTGAATTCGCTATTGAAACTTGTTTTTAGCGGGTGCCGTTTTTTAGCTACCTCTTCCCGTCGGTTAAGATTGGCAAGGAATCTTGTTTCCAATCGTGAATATTGCGTGAGGTCTTCCCTAAGAATAAGAATCAATGCTACTACGGCTATGGCAATAATCACACTTATTCCCCAGTTTAGTTTAAAGTAGCTGATGACTACACTAGTGATAAAGAAAAGAGCAACAGATACACGTCCCAGAACCAGGGAAACCAGGCGTCCGTGATTGTAATTCTCGTCTCTCCATAGCTTCAGGAATAATTCCGAAGAGTTGTATTTGTTGGAGATGAGCGCCCATAAAAAAGGAGTCATAAGCAGAAGAGTACCCAGACACATCACCAGTTTGATCCATATAGTGATAGGAGTAAACATTTCGCTGATGGCGGGATAAATGATTTGTATCGACAGCAGCCAAATAGCAGTGAGCAGTACGCTATAGATGACAACTCTCCCAATCATGTTTTTTAGTAATTTCTTCCAGTCACTATCGTGGTTCATGGTCTTCTTGCCGGAAGCATAACGATCTAATGTCTCCTGTACTTTAGTAGGCAATATTTTGTAAAGCCATTCGGCAAAAGGATTGGCTAAACGGATAAAGTAAGGAGTCGTGAAAGTGGTAATAACAGATACAGCCACAATGATAGGTGAAATAAACGGATCAAGCACTTTGAGCGAAACACCCAGTCCGGCAATAATGAAAGCAAACTCTCCGATTTGTGCCAGGCTGAATCCGGATTTGATGGAAGTGTTCAGTGGTTCTCCGGATAAGAGTACGCCAAACGAAGAGAAAATGGCTTTGCCGATAATGGTAACCAGTGTAATGATGATGACAGGCCAGGCGTATTCTACCAATACAGCCGGATTCACTAGCATACCGACCGAAACGAAAAAGATAGCTCCGAAGAGATCTTTTACCGGTTGTATGATATGTTCGATATGTTCGGCCTCGATGGTTTCGGCAAGGATAGATCCCATGATAAATGCTCCTAGCGCTGTTGAAAAACCTGTGTAAGTAGCCAATACCACCATTCCCAGACAAAGACCGAGAGAGACAATCAGAAGAGTTTCGTTATTCATCAACTTCTTTGCTTTTTTGAGAAAGGCCGGAATAACGAAGATACCTATGAGAAACCACAGGATTAAAAAGAAAACGACCTTGAGCACACTTATCAGCAAATCTTCACCCACAAAGTCTTGACTCACTGCCATTGTGGAAAGAAGCACCATCATTAAGATAGCAATCAGGTCTTCCACTACCAGAGTACCGAATACGATACCGGTAAAACGTTGGTTACGCAATTCCAGATCATTGAAGGCTTTGATAATGATTGTAGTGGACGACATAGACAACATTCCCCCCAGGAAAATGGAATTCATAGTGCCCCATCCTAATAATTGTCCCACCAAATATCCAATGAGCAACATACTGATTACTTCGGTGATAGCCGTTATAAAAGCTGTGGAACCTACATTCATGAGCTTCTTAAAACTAAACTCCAGTCCGAGTGCAAAGAGCAGGAATATAACACCTATTTCTGCCCATATATTGATATTCTCAATATCTCCTACTGTAGGGAAAATATTAATATAAGGACCTGCCAGCAATCCGGCAATAATGTAACCTAAGACTAAAGGCTGTTTTAGCCATTTGAACAACAAGGTTATGATACTGGCCGATATTAATATCAGCGCAAGGTCGGCAATCAAAGTTGGCAAGTGTGACATTAGATGTGGGTTTATTTATTATAACATTCCTGATAGATAATATGTTTCCATCTATAAAAAGATGGAAACAATATAATAAATAGCTGCAGCTAAGAGTCCACTGACTGGAATTGTAAGAATCCAGGCAGTCATGAGGCTTTGGGTTACTCCCCAACGAACGGCAGAGAGGCGTTTAGTTGCACCTACTCCAATAATCGCTCCTGTGATAGTATGTGTAGTACTAACGGGGATTTTCAACATTTCCGTAATGTAGAGAGTGAAAGCACCTGCTGTTTCGGCAATCACTCCTTCCAATGGGGTTACTTTGGTAATTTTTGTTCCCATTGTTTTCACTATTTTCCAGCCACCGGACATCGTACCGAGTGAAATTGCTGTGAAGCACGAAAAAGCAACCCAGTCGGGAAGGTCATTGATGCTGTTGATACCCATGCCCAATCCCATTGAATGGCCGGCTATCATGGCAGCGGCAATAATACCCATTACTTTCTGTGAATCGTTCAAGCCATGTCCGACGCTGAAGAGGGCGGAGGATACGAGTTGTAACCTCTTGAACCATTGCTCGGCTGTGTGAGGATGTGCGCGTCGGCAGATGTAGAGGACAAACAGGGTGAAACCAAAAGCAATGACCATTCCGATAAAAGGAGCCAGAAAGATAAAGGCTGCAATTTTAAGAATGATGTTAAGCTGAATTGCTTCAAATCCGTTTGCCATAATGGCAGCTCCTGCAAACCCTCCGATAAGGGTGTGTGAGGAAGAAGACGGAATCCCTTTCCACCAGGTAACCAGGTTCCAAGTGATAGCCGCTATAATTCCTGCTAATATAATGGGCAGGGTGATATATTGCTCTACCACAGTCTTGGATACTGTATTGGCGATACCGAATCCACCTATTATATATTTGGCAATGAAGAAGGCTACGAAGTTGAAGAAAGCAGCCCATATTACAGCTTGAAAGGGAGTAAGCACCCTGGTAGATACGATGGTAGCTATTGAGTTTGCTGCATCGTGAAAGCCGTTGATATAATCGAATATCAGAGCCAGAATGATGATAGTTACTAATAATTCCATGTGTTCCGGCTTGCTTTATGCGTACTTTACAATCAGGTTTTTGAGAATCTTACCTACATGCTCTGCGGCATCGGTCGTTTTTTCCAGTTCATGCATGATCTCCTTTATTTTGATAAGTTCAATGCAATCTTTTTCCTCTTCGAAAAGTTTGGTGATAAAGAATTCGTATACATCATCCGCCTGGTTCTCGATTTCATGCAGTTTGGAACAGTATTCACGGAGAAGAGTCGGTTTCTTACGGAATGTTTCGAGTTCGTCCATGGCTTTGCATATATAGATCGCTTCCTCCTGAATCAAACGGCTCAACTCTTTGCCATTCTCTGAAATAGGACGGGGATTGTAAATAGAGATTCGTTTGGCACAACTGTTTATTCCGTCAATGACGTCATCCATGCAGGAAGCTAAGTCATGAATATCTTCGCGGTCGAAAGGAGTGATAAAGGTAGTACCTAATTCATCAAAAATCAGGTGTGTCAGTCTGTCGCCTTCCCGTTCTAGGTCTTTGATTTTTTTGTAGTAGTCCGAACGTTCTGTAGGTGAGTCATGTTGCAAGCTTTCTATTAAAACAACTGATGCTTCGCAGAGCACTTCTGATAGCTGTTTCAGTAAAGGGAAAAATTTGGGCTCCTTTGGAGTAAACTGGCTAAAAAAAGAATTTTTCATAAGTGTAAAAACTTTAAATTGTTTTTTTCTTCTCTATTTATATTAGTAACAAATGAATACAGATTATAGTTTGCTGTTTTTAAGATTTTAGTTTGGCACGTACTACCTCTATAATGGCAGGCAATACAGAGATAAATATGATGGCTACAATCAGTAATTTCAGGTTTTCCTGCACAAACGGAAGGTCGCCGAAGAAATAACCAGCATAACAGAATACGGCAACCCAGAGCGCACCACCAACTAAATTATACATCATAAAATAGTAGTAATTCATCTTTCCCATTCCTGCTACGAAAGGTGCAAATGTGCGTACTATCGGGACAAATCTGGCTAGAATAATTGTTTTCCCACCATACTTTTTATAGAACTCGTGTGTTTTCTCCAGATAACTTTGTTTGAATATCCTGGAGTTGGGGTTATTAAACAGCTTTCGGCCGAAGAAATGTCCTATCATGTAATTGCAGGAATCGCCTAATACGGCAGCAGCAAATAAGATAATGACAAGTATATGCACGCTGATGGGCATATCGGGTAATGCTGAAATGGCTCCTGCAACGAAGAGTAAAGAATCACCGGGAAGAAAAGGAGTGACCACTAATCCGGTTTCACAGAAGATGATAGAAAACAAGATGGCGTATGTCCAGGCATGATAATCACGCACAATCATCACCATATATTGATCGATATGAAGTATAAAATCCAATAAAAAGTCCATTTTATATACTTTGGTTATTATTGTAATGAAAGAATGTTATAGGCTTCCAGACCATAGTGAATTCTTTTTTCACTCAAATGGTGGAGGCAAACAGAAAGTGGGGCATAAAAGACTTGAATTGTCCTATGCCGAAAAAAGATATAAAATGGCTAAATGAGTATGTGTCCTAATGAATAGATATGATATCTATCGGAATATTTAAAAAGATTGGTATAATATGAAAAACCTGTCCATTGATTTTTAGGAAGTTGAATCTTTAGCGAGCTTAGTATGCGGATAGTGACAGAAGGAATATTGAATCTTAGTATTTTTAAGGGAGAGAGGTGGCGGAAGGAAAATGGATTTAAAACGCCGTTATCGTTATTGTAATTTTGCTTTCCGGCGTATTCTTTTGTCTTGACTAGTTTCTGTTCTTGATCCAGTTGTATAATGCTAGCTTTAGAGGTATATGAATAGGAATAGGTTTGTATGCCGTTACTACCGGCTTCTAACCGGTATGCCTCTTGTGCTTCGTTGAAAATCAGATGGAATCCCCAACACAGAAATACGCCTAATAGTATACAAAATATGTACTTCATCATAACGGCCGCAAAGGTAGAAACTATTTTTATATGAAATACATATTCACAAGCATAATTAACAATTATATCAGTGATTACCGGGAATTATTCTTTGAAGTTGCTTATCGTAAATTTCATCGGAGTATATGTTATCCCATTGGTACATTGTTTCCCGGCAATTTTATCGAAGCCCAGACTTTGATAAAAAGGAATAGCGTATGTGGATGAATTAACCGTCATTTCATTTACCGGGCAATGCTTGATTGCAAAATTGAATAATTGTTTGCCGATGCCTTTACGGTGGTGTTCTTTTCCGATGAAGAACAGGGATAGATGCTTCCCTTCATTCTTCGTTCCCATAATGCCTACTAGATTTTCATTGTCAAAAGCCCCGTAAATCACTAATTCATTCATAAGTTGCTCACTAAAGATAAAACTTTTGAATGAATTCAAACCTTCTTCATCGAAGTCTTCCGCTCCACATTGTATATATACCTCCAATGCTAATGAGGTAGCCCGGTCATATTCGGTCTTGTCTAATTTGCGTATCATGGCGATTGCTTTTATCATTAATCTGCCGGGAAATTTACTATTAATTCCCGGATATAATATTGGAATATGATTTCTTTTTCTTTTTTTTGTAAAAGCTGTAGGGTATTTCCAGTCTGAGCGCTCTTATAAATAGAAACGTAATTTATTTACCTTTAAAAAGCATCAGTATGAAGAATGTAGAAAAACACTTGGTTGGATGGCTGTCAGTTTGTTTGCTGCTTTGTAGCTTTCCTGTGTGGGCGCAAGGAGATGCCGGAGATTATCTAACAATCGTTGGTATGGTGAAAGACAAGCAAAATAAAAAAGCTCTGGAGAACGTAAATGTATCTGTGCATGGCAGTAATATCGGCACTGTGACGAATGCGGAAGGAGAATTTGCTTTGAAAATCAAAAAAACAGAAGCGCTGCGCGAACTGGAGATTTCACATATAGGTTATGTAAATAATCATATCTCTCTGGAGAAAGAAACACCCTCTAAGTTGACGGTTTGGCTGACACCTCATGCCAACCTGCTGAATGAAGTGGTGGTGTTTGCTGAAAATCCACGTATGATTGTAGAGAAGGCAATCAGTAAGATTCCTCTAAATTATAGTGATAAGCGTGATATGCTGACGGGATTTTATCGGGAGACTGTACAGAAAGGGCGTCGGTATATCGGTATATCGGAGGCTGTGATCGATGTGTCCAAAACAGCCTACACTAATAGAAATACTAATTATGACAAAGTAAGGGTGGTGAAGGGACGTCGCCTGCTTAGCCAGAAAGCGAGTGATACATTAGCTGTCAAGGTTGTTGGCGGCCCTAACTTGAGCATCACTTTGGATGTTGTGAAGAACAAGGGAGCATTACTCGATATGGAAGAATTGAATAATTATGAGTTCTGGATGGCGGAATCCATGCTTATAGATAACCGTATGCAGTATGTTATTAATTTCCGCCCGAAGGTAATCCTTATGTATGCTCTCTTGTATGGCAAATTATATATCGATCGTGAACGCTTGTCATTTACCCGTATAGAGATGAGTCTGGACATGCAGGATAAATCGAAGGCAACCACTGCCATTCTATATAAAAAGCCTCTCGGTTTAAGATTCAAGCCGCAAGAGCTGTCCTACCTGGTCACTTATAAAGATGTGGATGGAAAAACTTATCTGAATTACATTAGCAACACAATCCGTTTCAAATGTGACTGGAAGAAGAAACTGTTTTCCACAAGCTATACAGTAGCTTCCGAAATGGTCGTGACCGACAAGAGAGAAGGAATGTTGGAGACTATTCCCAACAAAGAAGCCTTCAGCTTGAATCAAATATTCTATGATAAAGTAGACGAATATTGGAGTCCGGACTTTTGGGGAAACTACAATATCATCGAACCTACGGAATCTTTGGAGCACGCAGTGGATAAATTAAAAAAGCAATCGAATTGAAACAGGGATAGTTTTCTTATATTTGAGGTCAATCATAAAGAAAAGCAAGTATGCTGGATGAACTGCTCATACTAAAAAAGATAAAGGGAGGTGACATAAAAGCGTTTGAGGAACTCTTTCGCCGTTACTATTTTCCTCTTTGCTGTTATGCGGCAGGCATTATCGGGCAAATGGAAGTGGCTGAAGAGATTGTGGAGGAACTTTTTTATGTACTTTGGAAAGAAAGGGAGCGCTTACAGATCTTTCAGTCCGTTAAAAGTTACTTGTATAGAGCGACTCGTAATCAATCTTTGCAGTATTGCGAACACGAGGAAGTTCGGAACAGATACCGTGAAACTGTATTGACTACTTCCAACCCAGAGCAGTCAACAGATCCTCATCAACAGATGGAGTATGAGGAATTGGAGAGATTCATAAATGGAACCCTTGAAAAGCTGCCGGTTCGCAGACGGAGGATTTTCGAGATGCATCGTCTGGAAGGGCGGAAATATGTCGAGATAGCGACGCAGCTTTCGCTTTCTGTTAAGACAGTAGAGGCTGAAATGACAAAAGCCCTCCGGACATTACGAGAAGAAGTAGAAATTTATATTCACATGAAGTGATGAAAACAGATATTTATAAAATAAAGACAGATCAGGCGTGGAATCGATTGTATAATCGCTTGGACAATGACCGTTTACTTGCGAAAGTGGATGAAGGCCACCATACACGCAAATATTCACAATGGATCAGGTACGGAGCAGTTGCCGCCGTTTTGATAGGCGTCATTTGGGGAACTTTGTATTGGGTGACCGGTTCTGATAAAGAACTGGCACAGCATCTTCTTACACAGGAAAATCAAGGTGTTTCCACTTTGGCAACGACTCTCGAAGACGGTTCTGTCGTACTCTTGGCAAAAGAAACTTCCCTGTTATATCCGAAACATTTTATTGCTGATAAACGGGAAGTGAGTCTACAGGGAAATGCGTTCTTTGACGTAGCAAAGAAGCAGGGACAACCCTTTTGGATTGACACGGAGCAAGCTAAGATTGAAGTGCTAGGTACTGCTTTTAGTGTGCAAAGTGATGAAAATGCTCCGTTCCGTTTATCCGTACAAAGAGGGATAGTGAAGGTTACTCTAAAAAAAGGAAATCAGGAGTGTTATGTAAAAGCGGGGGAAATGGTAGTAGTGCGATCACAACGATTAGTCGTTTTGGATACAGATAAGGAGAATGAAGAGTGGGGGAGCTTCTTTAAGCATATACGATTTAAAGATGAATCGTTAGCGAACATTCTGAAAGTCATGAATTTGAATTCGGATAGTTTGCAAATACAAGTTGTCTCACCGGCATTGGAGGAACGTCGGCTGACTGTCGAATTCTCTGACGAATCTTCTGAAGTTATAGCTAATCTGATAGCTAATGCGCTCGGTCTGCAATGTATCCGGCAAGGAGATATTCTTTTATTATCGGAATAGAACTCATTAAAGTTGGGAAAAATGAAACAGTCTTATCATTATCTGTCCGTTCTGCTGATACTCTTCTTCTTCGTCGATATGATGAGAGCGGATGGAAGTGATGTGCTGGAACGTATAGTCAGACTTCCCAAGATAAAAGGTACTGTTTATTCATTGTTGAGTGATGTCTCTCAACAGTCGGGATATATGTTTATTTATGATAGTAAAGTCATTGATAATGATGCAGTAGTGAAGATAAAGGGAGGCGAACGTTCCATTCGTCAGGCAGTGTATGACATCGTAGGAAATACCAGTCTGGAGTTTCAGGTGATGGGCACTCACATCCTGATTACTCTCCCTTCGGAGAAAAAGGTACGTGTGCAACAAGATTTTGTTCCGGAACAGATAACAAACTTTGTCATTATCGGTACTTTGCTGGATAAGGAGACAGGAATACCTATCTCTTCTGCTACTGTTGGAGTGCGAGGAACATCTATTGGCAGTATAACGAATCAAAATGGAGATTTTAAACTGTCTTTACCCGATTCTTTGAAAAATGATTCGATTACTTTTTCTCATATAGGTTATCTTTCACAGGACATAGAGTTTGCTTTGCTGATTGGACGGCACAATATACTTAGTCTCGAACCTAAAGTTGTCCCTTTGCAGGAAGTGGTGATTCGTCGAAGTGATCCAAAGAAACTTTTGCGTGAAATGATTGAGCGGCGGAATAAGAATTATTCGCATACTCCGGTATATCTGACTACTTTTTATCGTGAAGGAGTTCAGTTGAAAAACAAATTTCAAAACTTGTCGGAAGCTGTGTTTAAGGTTTATAAGACATCCTCATATTCTTCTGTACCGGATCAGGTGAAGCTGTTGAAGATGAGTCGGCTAAGTAATGTAGAAGCAAAAGACAGCTTGCTTGTAAAAGTAAAATCCGGAATTCAGGCTTGTATCCAGATGGATATCATCAAAGATATGCCCGAGTTCCTGACTCCTAGTGTAGAGAAGGGTATTTATGACTATACTTCAGAAGGAGTAACATTTTTAGAGGACCGATTTGTAAATGTGGTGTATTTTGAGCAGAAAAAGGGAATCAGCGAACCTCTTTTTTGTGGAGAGCTATTTCTTGATTCCGAGACAAGTGCTCTATTGCAAGCCCGTCTGGAAGTTCATCCTGTATATGTGAAGAATGCGGCAGGTATGTTTGTCGAAAGGCGTACGCGTAACGTGCGAATGATTCCTCAAAAGGTGGTATATACAATTTCTTATAAACCGTGGCAAGGGACTTATTACATACACCATATCCGTGGAGATCTTCATTTCAAAGTGAAACGGGCAAAAATGCTGTTCGGCAGCCGGGATCTTCATATCTGGTTTGAGATGATTACTTGCAAGGTGGATACCGAACAAGTGGTCGTATTTCCCCGTACAGACAGATTGCCCACCCGTACCATCTTCTCTGACACCTATTTCAAATATGATGAGAACTTCTGGAAGGACTTCAACGTGATCCCATTGGAAGAGGAAATCAGTAAACTGATAGAAAAGATCTCTTTGAAGATAGAAGAAATAGGAGATTGATTTGTTTTGTCATTCAATGAGATTGCTGTACCTTTGCATCCGGTTTAAAAGATTGTATGTTATGGAATTACCAAAAGATCCGATGATGTTGTTCAGCGTCATCAATATGAAGTTACGTGATTGTTATTCTTCACTTGACGAACTTTGTGAAGATATGAATGTGGATAAGGATGAATTAGTGAATCAGTTGAAAGCCGTGGGCTTTGAATATAGTGTGGAACACAATAAGTTCTGGTAATCATTTTCTTGTTTACAACTTATAGATAAACTACTAAAAGTGCCTTCATCGCCTTTACAAAGGATATGGAGGCACTTTTTATATCTTATGCGCAGCTTCTCTCTTACTCTTTCTTGTTAATAAAAGCAAAATGCGGATTCCCGTATTTAACTTCCCCGCTCTTCTTCGTTCTAACTAATAAAGCTCAGAAAAAGAATTGATGATAAACGAGAATAAAATTCGTGAAGCTTGTGCCTCGAATCGCGAACGGGGATTCAAGATGTTGATGGACTCTTTTCAGGTACCGATATATAATTATATCCGTAGACTGGTCGTATCTCATGAAGATGCGGAAGATGTGCTTCAGGAAGTCTTTATCCGGATATTCCGGCATATCGATCAGTTTCGCGAAGAAAGTTCACTGTCAACCTGGATTTACCGGATTGCAACGAATGAGAGTTTACGCTTGCTCAACGGACGTAAAGATGAAGGAGTTGTTTCTGCGGAAGATGTTCAGGAAGAGTTGATGGGCAAGTTGAAGGCTTCCGATTACATTGATTATGAAAATGAGTTGGCAGTAAAGTTTCAGGAAGCTATTTTAAGTCTGCCGGAAAAGCAACGGCTGGTATTCAACTTGCGTTATTACGATGAACTTGAATATGAAGAGATCGCCCGTGTACTGGATAGTAAAGTGGATACACTAAAAGTGAATTACCACTATGCGAAAGAGAAGATAAAGGAATATATATTAAACAGATAGAACGATGAAAAAGGATTTTGATTTTGATGATATTGGAAAACGGACACCTTACCGTACCCCCGATGGATTCTTCGAGGACGTGCAACGAAAGGTGATGGAACGTGCCGGAGTGAAGCAACAGCGGAAGTCTCATACGAAGCTGATTATTTCTACGGTGATTACCATAGCAGCCGTATGGGTCGGATTTCTGTTTGTTCCGTCTTTGCGACAGGCAGATGAGGTGACAACATCTTCTTCGAAAGTATTAGCCAATGGTACGGAACCGGTAGATAAATGGATTAAAGAACTATCAGATGAGGAGTTGGAAGAGCTCGTCAGCTTCTCTGAAAATGATATATTTTTGAATTAAGTAACTCAATTAATTATTTTAAACGTGAAGATTATGAAGACTAAATTTATTTATGTAATTATGGCCGTTCTCCTGATGGGAAGCCAGATGACTTTGTCTGCACAGAATACGGATAACAAACAAAAAAAACAGCGTCCTACACCGGAACAAATGGTGCAGATGCAGACTAAACAAATAGTAAATACGTTGATGTTGGATGATGCAACGGCAGCTAAATTTACTCCGGTATACGAGAAGTATCTGAAAGAATTGCGTGAATGTCGTATGATGACTCATAAGGCGAGAACAGAGAAAACTAAAGGACAAGGCACAGACGCTAAGAAAGAACGTCCGTCCATGACTGATGACGAGATTGCGACCATGTTACGGAACCAGTTTACTCAAAGCCGTAAAATGCTGGATGTTCGTGAAAAGTATTACAATGAATTCAGCAAGATACTTTCGCAGAAGCAGATTTTGAAGATTTATCAGCAGGAGAAGATGAATGCTAATAAGTTTAAGAAAGAGTTTGACCGAAGAAAAGGACAGAAACCGGGACAGGGACATCACCAGGGGCAAAGATCTCGCGCTCCACGTCCGGACCAGAAATAAATATTAGGTTTATTTTATTATAGTTTTATTTTACTAAATCAACACAATTTGAACATAGACAGCCATATTTATTCTTTTCAGTACCGTTTGATTACTTGTTATGTCTTGTTACTGATTAGTTTGACTGTTTTTGCTCAGTCCGGCAAAGAGCGTTTTTCCGGTCGTGTGATTGATACTGAAACCTATCAGCCGGTACCGTTTGCTACGGTCCGGCTTTTAGCTTTACCGGATAGTACATTGTTGGGCGGCGGCGCTACGGATGCTATCGGTAAATTTCAACTTTCCGTTTCTATTCCTAATCATGCAATTAAAGCGAAGTCTTTATTATTACAGGTGTCATATGTCGGATATAAGCAGGTTTTTCATCCCATTTCCATTTCCAGCAAAAGCTCTTCTTACGAATTGGGGGATATAAATCTGACTCAGGAAAGTTATGCTTTGGATGAAGCAGTGGTAGTAGGGCAGGCTCCAATGGCGGTGACAGAGGGGGATACAACGGTATTCAACGCTTCTGCCTATCGTACTCCCGAAGGCTCAATGCTTGAAGAATTGGTAAAACAGCTTCCGGGAGGTGAAATAGATGCAGACGGTAAGTTGCTAATACATGGCAAGGAAGTAAAAAAGATTTTGGTGGACGGTAAAGAGTTTTTCTCTGATGATCCGAAAGCTGCTCTTAAAAATCTTCCTGTGGAGATGGTGGAGAAGTTAAAAGCGTATGAACGTCAATCGGATTTGGCACGTCTTACGGGAATAGATGACGGAGAGGAAGAGATGATTCTGGACTTGTCTGTGAAAAAAAATATGAAACGGGGCTGGATGGAGAATTTTATGGGAGGATATGGAAGTAAAGACCGTTATGAATTAGCCAATACCTTGAACCGTTTTCGTGAAAACTCTCAATTAACCATTATCGGGAATCTGAATAATACCAATAACCAGGGATTCTCGGAATTACAGAATGAATCTTCCAGTTCAACAGGCAATATCCGTAGCCGGATGGGACTGACTACCTCCCGCTCATTGGGGCTTAATGCGACTTATGATTGGAAGCGCGTTAAATTACGTTCAAATATTCAATATGTCGGCACCGATCGTTTGGAAGATAGCCGTACCACAGTCGACAACTTTCTCCGGGAAGATAAATCAATCAATCTGGGCACGAGTCATAGCCGACAACAGAATCACGAACTGGTAGCCAATGCTTCTCTTGAATGGAAAATGGATTCTGTTACTACATTGATTTTCCGTCCTCAATATCGTTTCTCAGCCAATGACAGAGAGAATAGTGGCTTTCAGGAAGGGTGGGGGAATGATGTCTTGTTGAATGAAAGAGAGTCCTCCGGCACCAATCATAATTCCCGGTATAATCTGACGATGATGTTGCAACTTAGCCGGAAATTGAGTCGTTTGGGGAGAAATGTTGCTTTGAAGGTAGACTATGGTACTAATGCTTCAGCTACAGACCGAAAGAGCCTTTCCACCACCCGGTACTTCAAAAATAATACGAAGAAGATTCAGAATCAGAAAATAGAGGATGATGTTGACGGCTATAATTACCGGGTGCAACTGGTGTATGTAGAACCATTGCCGTGGCGGCATTTCCTGCAACTTCGTTACAGCTATCAGTATAGAGTGAACAATTCGGATCGTTTTGTCTATGACTGGGATAAGGAACTGGAAGAGTTTGCTCCTGACTTTGATGAAGACTCTAGTAACCGTTTTGAAAATCAATACAGTAATCACTTAGTGAACCTTGCCATACGTACTTCACAAAAGAAGTATAATTATAATATTGGTGTTGATTTTGAACCTCAAAAGTCTGTTAGCCATTCATTGTTGAGTGATGCTCCCGAAGATCAGTTGGAAAGATCGGTCATGAATTTTTCGCCTACTGTCAATTTCCGCTATAAGTTTTCAAAACGCACCCGTTTGCAAATTGTGTATAGGGGAAAAGGGAAACAGCCTAATATACGTGATCTCCAACCTGTGACCGACCGTACCAACCCTTTGAATATCCGTGTCGGAAACCCTTCGTTGAAGCCTTCATATATGAATACTTTTACGCTGAATTTCAATTCTTATAATACCAAATATCAGCGAAATATGGTAGCTACCGCTTTGTTCGAGAATACCATTAACAATGTAACTAATCAGGTGACTTATGATAGTGAAACCGGTGTACGAACTACATCTCCGGTCAATATGAATGGTAATTGGCGGGCCATGGGTTCTTTTTCTCTCAATACCCCTTTTAAGAATCGTAACTGGATATTTCGTACTTACTCCTATCTGCAATACCGGAATCAGAATGGCTATACAACCTTGAATAAAGAAGAACCGGTGAAAACTTCCGTACAGCATTTAACGGGACGTGAACGTCTACGGATTACTTATCGTACCCGCCAAATGGAACTTACAGGGCTTGTTGGCCTGACTTATAACAATTCTTATAATGACGTACGGGAGAAACGTACTGAAACTTTTGATTATCAGGCAGGAACTGAATTGCAGCTTTATCTTCCCTGGGGGATGGAGTTATATAATGACCTGACTTATTTCCTTCGTACCGGATATGGTTATGAGGGTTATGCCAAAGCAAATTTCATGTGGAACTGTCAGCTGTCAAAAGCCTTTTTGAAGAGGAAACAGTTACTAATCCGCTTCAAAATATATGATATTCTTCATCAGGACATTTCTATGATTCGCACGATAACCGCTACTGCCATTCGTGACACTGATTATAATGCACTGGGTTCTTACTTTATGGTGCATGCTATCTTTCGTTTGAATATGATGGGAAAATAATTAGAAATTAAATCTTCATTAGTTTGAAAACCACAGCAGGGTTTTGATTGTTGTATGTCCTACGTATAAAAACAATGTAAGGCTGGCTGAATGTTTCGACTGATAAAAATGATAAAAGATAAAGGTCGTTGGCGCATTTTTAAACTGAAGTTGATTGATGCCCGACTGTACTTTGTCAGTATCTTCGTAGGATTACTGACAGGACTTGTGGCTGTGCCTTATCATTACCTATTACAGTTTTTCTTTAATCTCCGTCACGATTTCTTTGATTCTCGTCCCAAATGGTATTGGTACATACCTCTTTTTCTTTTGATGTGGGGAATACTTGTATTCGTATCCTGGTTGGTAAAGAAAATGCCGCTTATTACCGGTGGGGGTATTCCGCAAACACGTGGAGTTATCAATGGACGGGTTGATTATAAACATCCTTTTCTGGAATTGGTGGCAAAGTTTGTAGGTGGAATACTTGCATTAAGTACCGGATTGTCTTTGGGGCGTGAAGGACCTTCCGTGCAGATAGGTTCTTATGTGGGATATTTGGTCTCTAAATGGGGAAGAGTGCTTAGCGGCGAACGGAAACAATTATTGTCTGCCGGTGCTGGTGCTGGATTGGCAGCGGCTTTTGCTGCCCCATTAGCTTCTTCATTGTTGGTTATTGAATCTATTGAGCGGTTTGATGCGCCTAAAACGGCTATTACTACGCTTTTGGCAGGAGTTGTGGCAGGAGGGGTTGCCAGTTGGATTTTCCCCATCAATCCTTATTTTCATATAGATGCTATTGTACCGGGAATGACTTTTGGGGGCCAAGTGAAACTTTTCCTTTTGTTGGCAGCAGTGGTTTCTGTCTTTGGGAAGTTCTTTTCTGTCACCACTCTTCAGGTGAAACGTATTTACCCTGCTATTAAGCATCCGGAATACGTGAAGATGTTGTATTTGCTTTTTATAGCTTTTCTGATTTCTATGGCCGAGTTTAATCTGACCGGAGGAGGGGAGCAGTTCTTGTTATCACAAGCTATGCGTCCAGACACACATATTCTCTGGATTGTCGGCATGATGCTGTTGCATTTTGTTTTTAGCACTTTTTCTTTTTCTTCGGGTTTACCGGGAGGAAGTTTTATCCCGACGCTGGTGACGGGAGGACTTCTTGGACAAATCGTGGGATTAATTATGGTTCAACAGGATGTTATTGCTTATGAGAATATTAGCTATATCATGTTGATTTGTATGTCTGCATTCCTTGTAGCAGTAATCCGTACCCCTTTGACAGCTATTGTATTAATAACTGAAATTACGGGGCATTTGGAAGTCTTTTATCCTTCTATTGTTGTAGGAGGGTTAACTTATTACTTTACGGAAATGCTTCAAATCAAACCGTTCAATGTTATTTTATATGACGATATGATTCATTCGCCTGCATTTAAGGAAGAATCGCGTTACACATTGTCTGTAGAAATTATGAGCGGCTCTTATTTAGACGGGAAAATAGTAGATGAACTCCGTTTGCCTGAGCGTTGTGTGATAATTAATGTTCATCGTGACCGGGAGAACTTGCCTCCTAAAGGGCAAACATTAATGCCCGGCGATCAGGTGCAAATAGAGATGGATTCGCAGGATATAGAGAAACTGTATGAACCTTTAGTCAGTATGGCGAATATTTATTAATTGTCTGACTCTTATCCTTTGATATATACAAGAATAGCTGAAAGAATCTCTCTTTCAGCTATTCTTGTATTAGTATATTAAGTATTTATTTTTTCTTATACCAATCGGAGTTTGTACCATATTTAGCCCAATCTATAAATTTAGGATAGATTTCATTGATAGGCTTTTTCTCATTTTTATTGAAATTCTTTAATTCTGCAATATCATCAGCGTTGGCATTTGCCAAATAGAATGCAAAAGGATAAATATTCTCTTGATTAGATACATAATAAATACCTTCATTGGGCTTGGAACGGTCATCGTTTTGTCCAAAGAAAGAAGTGTCGACTTTGGAAGTCGGTTTTTGCATTGGGCAATGAATTTCCAAGCGATTACCTTCTTTACTGGGACGATAAATGAATGCGTCGATTGATGTTTCCTGTTTTTTATTTGAATTTTTATCTCCGTATTTGAACGTTACCTTATATTCGGCATTCGGGTTTGTTTTGACATTATCAGTCAATATGATTGCATTACTTTCACGGGTAAATTTATCAGTTCCCGAAGCTACAGTGAACCCTTTTTCACCTTCTTTCTTAATTAAGTATTCGGTTGACTGTGCATTTCCTGCATTTGAAAGGGTGAAACCTAATCCGTTAGTGAATACTGTATACTTATTATATAAAGTTTTAAACGTAAATGACTCGCTTAAGATTTCATTGTATATATTGAAAACTTTTTGATAAGTATACTGAACCAATACGTCATTCATGTCATAATCACCAGCTTTAGGCCATTCATCTTCAAATGCGTATACACCGGTTTTTTCGATGGTTGTATTCAAGTCTTCATCTACAGGAGGAACATTGGTTATTTCAGGATTAGCTTTTAATGAGAACACAACATCTGTAAAGTTTTGGTCGTCCATGAAATCTTCAAAAGCAATAGCAATGTTGTTGTTTTTATCTCTAAACATAGCTGTACGTACATCTATACCGCTATTAACTTTTGTGCTGAATCCTTTTGTGGAGCAAGCATAAAATCCATAGGTTAGAGTATGGCTATTGAAACCTGTAAAATAAGTGTTCCATGCGTTGCATGCGAGAACAAAACCGATGCTATATCCTTTGGGAAAGTTCGTCCCCTCCGGGTGTTCAGGATCATCAAAATATTTTAGTTGTACAGCTGTACCTTCTTCTATACCTTGAGGAGAAGCTTTGAGGCTCCCGTTATTCCACGTCATTTGGGTATTGGGGAATATAGCATATACCTTTACGTCTTTCAGGCTAGTAGGAAGCTGATCAGCTCGGTAATAGTAGTAGCCTAATGAGCTGTTCCAACATGTCCAACCTTTCAATGCTGTTAATACTACGGCTGTTTCATCTTTCTCTACATATAAATCTGCTTGAGTACGATAATCTTCAGGACAATCTTTAAAAGTATTCAATACTTTATTTACAGTAGTACGTAATTCATTCATTTCAGATTTACTCAATGTGAGTTTAGGGTCCTTACCTTTATAAGCGTAATAAATGACTCCACTGTACTCATCGTATTTACCTAGATTCGTCTTCCATCCTAGATTATCAAATCTATTCTCATCAAATTTTGTGGATTCTCTGTAGGATGCTCTAGTCGTAGGTTGCTCATCTGTGTCTGATACTTTCAAAACACCATTAACAATTTTCCCAGGTATTGCTCGTCTGGCGAAAGGTGATGTAGAAACGATATATACATCAGATACATAAGCTGGCAAATCAACCGTTGCGGTAAATTTACCTTGTTCGTCTGTCCATGCACCGTCTAATGCCTGAACATTTTCTTTTAAGGCAATAGTGTTTTCACCTTCAATTAATGGATTTCCATCATAAATGGAGAAAGGGACTCTTGATTCAGAATCGGAATAGTCAATTTCTACTTGTACTTTTTGTACGGTAGAGAAACTAGAGGGATTAGTACCAGTTCCTGGATCTTCCTGGTATAAGTCTTTGTCACTGTCTACACAACTGCTTACACCCATTGCAATAATCATTGTACATGCTAACCAAAACTTCTTCATATGCGTTGTTTTTTGTTTATGCGATAATTTAAGTCTGTTTTGTGTTTTAAAATAAACCCGTAAGTTCTTTGGAGGTCAAAGGCTTACGGGCACAAAGATATATATATTATTCAACACAATCATCGAAAAGTTGAATAATTTTTCGAAAATGTATTCTATAACTTGTATTTTTTATTCTTTTGTCTCATTATTCCATACTTCTTAGCCATGTAATTTCTTCTTTCCATTTACTTTCATCCGGAGTTTCGAGTATCAACGGTATATTATCAAATCTGGAATCTTGCATTAATCTTTCAAAAAAAGCTTTGCCAATCAATCCTTTACCAATGCTGTCGTGGCGGTCAACATGGGTGCCTAATGCTTTTTTAGAATCATTCAAGTGCATACCACGGAGGTAGTTGAATCCGACTTCTTTATCAAATTCATCAAATACTTTATCATATTCATTGACAATATCGTAACCAGCGGTATAGGTATGGCAGGTATCGAGACAAACACCTACCCGGTTCTTATCGTTTACCCGATCAATGATATATTTCAATTGCCAGAATTCGCTTCCTAAATTACTGCCTTGCCCGGCTGTGTTTTCAATAACAGCTGTTACTCCTTTTGTTTTTTCTAAAGCGAGATTAATGCTTTCTGCAATAAGCGACAGGCAATCTTCTGTTGATATTTTATTGAGAGAGCTACCGGGGTGGAAATTTAAAAGCTTCAATCCAAGTTGCTCACAACGTTGCATTTCATCCAGAAAAGCGGCACGACTTTTTTGAAGTCCCTCTTCCTCCGGATGCCCCAGATTGATAAGGTAACTGTCATGTGGAAGGATATATTCCGGTTGGAAAACATATTTCTCACAATTCTCTTTGAAGAGACTGATACTTTCTTCTGTTAGAGGTTTACTTACCCATTGACGTTGATTCTTGGTGAATAACGCAAAAGCATTTGCTCCTATTTCGTGCGCATTAATGGGTGCGAACTCTACGCCACCAGAGGCGCTAACATGTGCTCCGATATATTTCATTGTTCTTTCTTAATTTATTTTACTCTGCAAATATAACGTTTTTAAAGGAGTATATGTTTGTAGAGAGAACTCTTCTTGGTTACAATTCATAGGATCATGTACTTTATACTCTGTTCTTTATCTTTTATTCTCTATAAAAAATATCCCGTTATTCAATTTTCTATAAATTGAATAACGGGACAGTTTTTTGGGGGGAGAGATTAAATCTCAAAATCCGGTAAATAGTCTGTCAGGACTTTATTAACCTGTTTCCCTTTTACCTGATCTGTTACCGTCGTTGCACCTTCCTTTTTACCGGCATCGTAGTTTAAGGAAACTTTCTCCACTTTATTACTAACGTGAATAGCGGCTTTTCCTTTTTCCGTAAGGTTGCAAGTGATAGTCCAGTCACCTACTTGAATGATATTGCCTTTGCGAACTACCTGCATATCCGGACGGTTGTCTCCATGTGTATCCATCACAGTCAGGAAACGGGCGGTTTTGCAAGGAACAGTTGTAGAAGAGAAATGCCAGTGATTAGGATATTTCACTGCTTTTCCTTGTGCATTCGTCACATTTTTCCAGTTGGTCGGAGCACAGAAGAAAGTATCTACCATTGCCTGTTCCGTTTTTGCCGAACTGAAAAGATGGGCAACAGAGATACCGCCAGCTTTATTCCTTCCGGTTACTTTCACCTCATCGGTCAGTTCCTGTATTTCCATCGGTAATTCTACAGTATGTAAAAGGTAACTCCATGTAACAGCCTCCTTTCCTTCCAGTTCATCATAAATCACGAAAACTCCGGTACTTCCCAGTTGGATGATATGACGGCGGAACATATTCAGTTTGTTCTCATCCCATCCTTTTTCAGGCGTATATTGCGTACCGGATAGTTCTCCACGTTTCAGCCATAGGGGAGAAGTCACTTTACCATAAGCATTGGAAGCATCTCCTACCATATAAGCGATTTTTTCTCCTTCATACCAACGCGGAATCCAGCCATATCCTTCCGTTCCAATCTTTTGAGTCATTCCATTTACCAAAATGCTGTTGTGTGCACGGGTGTTACGGTAAGAATACATACAATGATCGTCCGTAAAACCTGTACGATGTCCGCTGCTGTAAAAAATGGCTTTACCTCCATAGAATGTATTAAAAGCATTCTGATTGGCCAGTGCATGGGAAGTGGAACCATAAGAACTGGAGCGGAACGATAACATGGCATTCTTATCTATATCTCCCAAAGAGGTATTCATCGTACCGATTCCCGTTTCATTGAATACTTTCGCCATGGGTAGTTCGGCAAGAGTATGTCCTTCTTTGGGGAGAACTTTCTTGGTTGTACAACGATACCAGGTCAAGTCTCCAGATTTTCCGAGGAAAGTTTTTTCCATGATATCCGGTTCCTTTTGCAGAATGGTACGTACATAAGCAGCCGCCCACGGATTATTACATTCACGTGCCAAGGCATCCGCATAACCTACTCGTGTACCGTTCGGCTTCATTTTGCTTTCATGTGAATTGCCTTGTCCTGCAGATTTTGAGAATGGAGGCTGCTGGTAGATGACGTAAAATGCATTGTTGTTATACCACGGATCGGCGAAGAAATCGAATCCGCTGATACGGGAGTAGAAAGCGGGAACTTCAATCAATGTGCGAAGATTGACCTGGAAATAAGAATCACCATTGTGCCATCCTCCATCCGCGTTGAGGCCCGGCAGACGGGATACCCATTCATTGTAGCAATAATCCACCCAGGTGGAAGCCATCGGGAGTTCGCCATACGTAGCAAATGCCGCCATATTCAAGATACGGAAAGTCATTTGCCAGACATGATTATCAGCAATGCGGTTTTCCAAGTGATTGACATATTCATGATAGAACTTCTTTCCATTGTCACGAATCGTTCTTAGGAGTAGTTTTCTCTCATTCGGAGTCAACAGATTGTACCATGCATCATACGCTGAAGTGCTCATGGACAGAATAGTAGAACGATTGAAATCTCCAGCAAAGTACTTACTTTTTTTCCAGGAAAGAATTTCGGAAAGACGCTTAATGCCTTCTTTGTAGTATACCTCATCTTTCGTTAGCAGGTAAGCGCGTACCATGGCTTCGATATTTGCTTCTTCACGGTCTACAATCTTACGACTTTCCCGAATCAGGGCAGAACGATATTGAACAATATTTGTCAACTTGACAACCTGGGTTGTATCAATTTCTTCTTCCAGATGTTTCAGCGGGTGGTTCAGGCATTTATCGGCTTTTCGGATATAAGCCTGTGCCTCCGGATTGTTTTTATTCCGTTCGATGATATTATCCCAATCTTCGGCATCAAGCAAGATGCGGGGATGAGTCTTGGGCAATTTGGTTAATACTTCCTGTAGAGAAGGAGGGTTGAATGTACGTATGTGTTCGTCTATATAAAAATGATAAACAGGTGACCATTCTTCTTTTCCTTCTTTGTTAACGTAGGCATGTTGCCAATACCATTTCCCTTTTTCAAAGAGTTTGAATGGGTTGAAAAATGCCCATTTTCTTTCGGCGGTAATCACTTCCGATTTAAATTCGGGGTCGCGTGCAATACGGATGCGGTAGGTTACTTCGGGTTTGTAGTCCTCTTCTTCAACTCCGTCCAATACAGCACCGAGGTGCGGGAACTTATCCGGCCACATAAAACGTGGGGGATTGACAGTAATATGCTGTCCGTTCAGGGGCGAAGGCGTTTCGCGGACCTCGTGCATCAATGTCTGTTGAGTCAGACGCATGATTCCTTTTTGCGCATACCCATTGGTGGATAGCAGAATACCGAGCAAAAGAGAAAATATAGACGTTCGTTGTTTCATCATCTTATTTTAATATTTATTATTCATCATGTATCATTCAGCGTTTATCGCTGTTTGAACAATTCTTTCAGACGGATGGTCTTGTTATTAATTAGTGGACGTGCCCAAAAACCGATAAAGGTTATGTAGCCTACGAAAACCAAGATAAATAACATTCCTGTGCGGAGCGATGTAGCATCTGCCAGTGTACTCACAATCATCGGACCACCCGCACCACCTACTATTGCAGAACATAGAATACCCGCAAAGGAGCCGTGATGTTGTGAGGCGGAGTTCAGTGCCAATGAGAATACGATGGAATACATCATTGAGATGCTGAATCCGACAGCGGGAAAGGCAATGATAGATACTTCTTTGCTTCCGAACAAAGCAGATAATAGTAGGATGATGGTCAATATTCCGGAGATTTGTAACAACCGTTTGCTGTCAATCAGCTTGAGTAGAATCATACCTACCAGACAACCGGCTGTCATCAGCCCCCAGAAGTAGCTTACAGCTTGTGCACCTTCAGTTTGCGGATTTACTCCATGATATTGTTCGAGGAATGTACTCATAAAAATAGAAGTTCCCTGTTCCGTACTTACATAACAGAAGATTCCCAAGAAAAACAACCATACATATTTCTGTTTAAACAAAGCGAGGTATGAATCTTTTGACCCGCTTTTTTCATCTTCTTTCAGTTCGATCTTGGGAAAGCGGGAGACACCGACGGCAATCAGCATTACTAATAATAGGATGGTGAATACCCAGTAAAGAGATACCCACGGCATTTCCCGTGGAGTGACATCGGCCAACAGGTCGATAAAGAAACCTTTACCTGCTGTATATGTTGCCGGATCAAGTTCACGAATCAGATAAGTATATACCAGAGGACTTAGGAAAGAAGCAATGCCAAACATGAACTGTGCCAGTTCGGCGATAAATGCATAGTTTTCTTCTCCTCCTACGGTACGTTGGAGCGGATTCAATACCGTTTGTAACATGGCCATTCCCAGTCCGATGATGAAAGAAGAAGCCAATAACATCGGATACGTGTGCATGCAGGCAAATAAGATGGTGCCGATGAACGGCATCAGAAATCCACCGAATAATACCGGCTTTTCACCGAAACGGTCGATGAGCAATCCGGCAGGGATAGACATGATAGCATAGGCCAGGAAAAAAGAGGTCGGGATAAATCCCGCCATTGCCAGGTCACTTAGATTGAAGTTGTGGATAATGTCCGGAATGAGTGGTCCCAGAATATTAGTAATAAAAGAGATGGTGAACCAAAACGCCATAATCAGCGTCAGCATTCCTAAATTCTTTTTCATAATTTAATCAGGTTTGGAGCAGATAATTGAGTAAATACAAGTGACGCAGCTCCAATACTTCCAGCCTTGTTTCCAAGAGCGGCAGCTATGATTTGGGTATTCACGGCACAGTCGGGGATGGCATAACTACGCGCTTTTTCGCTTACTTTCTGAATGTAAAAATCTCCGGCTTCGGAGAGTCCTCCGCCGATCACAATCTTTTGAGGACTAAAGATATTGATAAAGCCTGCAATTCCATGTCCTAAAAAGTCACAGTGTTCTTCCAGTGATACTTTTGCAATCTGATCCCCTTGTTTGTAAAGGCGGACAATCAATTCTCCGTTAATCTCCTCATTCGGGTAGGAGATACCTGCGTCTGCTATTCGTTGACTGAAGCGGCGTACCAAAGCGGAAGTGGAAGCATAGTGTTCCAGGCAGCCGACAGAACCGCAAGCACAAGGTTCACCATTGGCAATGAGAGGTACGTGTCCCAGTTCCGTTCCCCGGTTGGCATAACCGTTGAACAATTTGCCGTCGATGACTACTGCACCGCCAATACCCGTTCCTACTGTCAGGAAGACAACATGAGTAGCTCCCTGACCGGCCCCATACATTGTTTCTCCCAGTCCCATTAGATTGGCATCATTTCCCAATAAAGCAGAAAGTCCGGTTTCTGTTTCAATGTGGTCTGCCAAGTGAATGTTTTCCCAACCGTTGATGTTTTCCGCACCTCCTAAAACAACACGGTTCGTACAATCTACGATACCCGGTGTTCCGATTCCTATACCATCAATTTTGTAGCCTTTTTCTTGTGCAAAGGCTTTCGCTTCATTGATAGCAGTAACCAACTGTCCGATGACAGCTTCTGCTGATTCATCGGCTTTCGACGGTAACTTTCCTTGAAAGTAAAATACGCCTTCATTATCAATAAGGGCGTATTTTACTGAAGTTCCGCCAAGGTCAATTCCTATAGCGTATTCTTTTTCCATTTCTATTTAAGTACTAGATTATTCATTGCTTTTACTGTTTAACTACACTCTTTCCGCCCAAATCGGTGAACTCCAAGCCCATTGTCCGTCACGTTGGCGAACGCGTACATAGTAGTAATCCGTATCACGTTGCGGGTCTTTATCTTCCATGTAGTGTTCCAGAGTGAAACAGCTTTCCGGCATAGCACGATTGAAAAGGATCGCCTCGCTCAACCAACCGATCATGAAGTGTGAACGTGAACCTTCGAGCAACTCGCCCAACGTATGTTCAAACTTCTTGCCATTGAATTCGGCAATGATCTTACCGTCTTTGGGCATTTCCACATCCAGAATGACGGCTTGCATGGCTGCTGTAGTCGTATTCGGATTTTTGCTGCTATACATATCCAGTTCGGTTTCCTTGTTGCCAACGGATACGATACGGTTGACATGCGTGTGGAATTCAGTTTCACCTTCTTGCGGAGAAGTGAACGCTGCGCCACGGAAACAAGGAGTTACACTATGGATCTGTCCTTTGTCCACGGACAGTTTACCCTGCCAATGTACGTATTTCTCTTCACGATTCCAACCAAAATCAACTTTAACTTTGCAACGTACCGTATCACCTTCCGGGGCAATCGGAGTCAGCGGGCCATTCATGCGAGCTAAAATCTGTCCGTTCTTGACAATATCTACATAGTCGATACAGCTTTCACCTGTAACGTTCAGATAGATACGGCGGCTGTTACCGCGAACCACGTCACCCATGAAAGCGTCGTTGAGGCGGAAGTCGATAATAATTTTATCACCGGTTGCGGCACATACATGGCGGGTGCGGAGAGCTTCCCAAATAGCGTCGCGAGTCAATGACGGAGCCATGACACCGATACGACCGTCGCCATAGCTTCCCGGATAACCGGAATGTTGATCGGTAGAAGCCATGATACCGAATTTGTTGCCTAATTCAAGACCATATTGAATGGTTCCTTCCCATTGGCGCGGACCCATATCGTGTAGATAAGGATAATCTCCCTGATCGCTTTCTGCCAGACCATGACGGGAATACATTTCTACGAATGGGGTAATATCTCCTTCGGTAAAGCATTTCCAGTTGTAACCGCGATAGCCGCCCTGGTAACCCATGTGATGTGGAGTAATAAATACTTTGTGTCCTTTTGCCTTCTGTTTCCAGTCTTCGATAGAAGTACATTCTACAAGCGGTGCGTCAAGATCATAATTCAATGCAACATGGTCACCATGTTCCATACTGTGGGCCTCGTATCCGACAAAAGTAAGGAACTCACCTTCTTTATTATATTCATTCGTCATTTTTACGTACTTCTCATAACCGCCTTCACGCAAACGTTTGAAAGCTCCTGTGTGATAATCAATCACCCATTTCAGGCGGGGATCATCTGCTCCGGGAATATCCGGCCACATAGCATGAGGAGTGACACTGACAAAATCTAATTGTCCTTTCGCTGCTTCAAAAGCGTCGCGCATGTCGCCGTGTCCGTATGTGATGTTGCAATGGTTATGTAAGTCGCCCCAGTACATTTTGAGGTTACTGGCTGACGGCATAATCTTTTTTGCTTCTTTGCTTCCAGCTGCGCAAGAACCCAGCAAACTGCCTGAAGCTGCCAATCCGAGGAAAGACCAGCCTGTGTTTTTTAAAAACTTTCTTCTATCCATGGTTTTATCTAATTTATTCGGTTATTAGGCACGGATTACACGGATTTCACGGTTTTTAGAATGATGATGGGTAAAGCAACAGCGTTCATCCGTGTAATCCGTGCCTAATTTTATTATATAACTAACTATAAAGCATATTGGGGACACCTTGCCCTCTTAGCGGTTTTGCATTTGCCGGCGATCACCTTTAAAGAGGACTTTTTCCTTTTCATCCGGGTCAGTATCTTTGTACTGTTTTTGAGTGTCCTGAAGTAGCTCCATCAGTTCTTTTTGTACTTTAGCATACTCCGGTTTGCCGAAGACGCTGTTCATTTCTCTCGGATCAGCTTTCATGTCATACATTTCCCATTCGTCAATATCGTTGTAGAAATGAATCAGTTTGAAATCTTGTGTACGGATACCATAGTGACGTTTTACAGAGTGTTCTGCAGGGTACTCGTAATAATGGTAATAAGCAGCTTTACGCCAGTCGGCCGGGGTTTTGCCTTCGTTGACCAATATCGGTTTCAAAGAAGCTCCTTGAATATCTGACGGGATATCTACTCCGGCAAAGTCGAGGAAGGTAGGAGCAAAGTCTACATTCATGCTGATTGCATTACTGGTACTTCCTGCTTTGATTGCTTTCGGGTAACGGATGATAAGAGGCATGCGCTGACATTCTTCATACATGAAGCGTTTGTCAAACCAGCCATGTTCGCCAAGGAAGAAACCCTGGTCGGAGGTGTAGACAATGATTGTATTGTCCAGTTCACCAATCTTTTCGAGATAATTCAGTAGTCGGCCGATATTTTCGTCTACTGCCAGAACCGTAGCCAGATAATCGCGCATATATTGTTGATATTTCCAGCTGATTAAAGATTTGCCTTTCAAGTCACCTTTGCGGTATTCGGCAATGCGCCCGGCGTATACAGAATCCCATTTATCCTGAACTTCAATAGGCATACGTTTATATACACTATAAAGACGGTTGGTTGTATCTTTCAGCATCTCTTCACGAGTCATCAATTTGAGATCCCAGTCGTTTGTCAACGTGTGCTCGATAGACATATCCTGCTCGCGAGCAGCTCTTCCACGACCTTCGTAGTCGTCGAACAGATTAGCCGGTTCTGGGAAAGTTGTATTATTGAATATGCCTAAATGACGGGGAGCGGGCATCCAGTTACGGTGTGGGGCTTTCTGGTGATACATCATGCAGAACGGTTTGTTCTTGTCCCGTCCTTCAAGGAATTTAATTGCTTTGTCGGTAATAATATCCGTAGCATATCCTTTTTCTACGATATGTTTTCCGTCTTCCCAGAAATCAGGATCGTAATAGTCACCTTGCTCATGTTGGCCGCTAAGGATACTCCAATGGTCGAAACCTTGCGGTTCGCTGATGAGATGCCATTTGCCAATCATGGCAGTCTGGTATCCGGCTTGCTGAAGAAGTTTGGGGAATGTCCGCTGATCGCCGTTGAATGTACTTGCATTATCGGTAAAACCATTCTCGTGACTGAACTTGCCGGTGAGGATGCAAGCGCGTGAAGGTCCCGAAAGAGCATTGACAGCGTAACAATTATCAAAGCGAATACCTTCATTGGCAATCCGGTCCATATTAGGAGTTTGGATCAGATTTCCTCCATAACAGGACATTGCTTGAGTGGTGTGATCATCCGTCATCATGAAGATGATGTTCGGCTGTCTGACTTCTTCTTTCTTTTGGCTGTTGCAAGAAACGAGGCTTAGTGCTGCCAATGGGAGGAGTAGGGTAGAGGAGGTGTAATAGTTTTCCATAATGATAAGAAGCCTCTCCCAAGAAAAGGGGCAGGGAGAGGCTTTGAGGCTTTTTATAGTTTGTATTTTAATGACTGTTTCTTTCCGTTTACTTTCACTTCTACTTCCAGACCGTTTTCATCGAACGCTTTGTTCTTGAATTTAGCGTCAAATTTAGGGGCATCTGCGCTTTTCTTAACCGGGTAGATAACAGTGATGTAACGTACAGCTTCTTCGCCGTCTTTTCTCACGTTGAACGATACATTCATACGTTTGTAGCGTTTGCGATAAGCTGTTGAACACCATCCTGGTTCTTTTTTCATACTCATGCCAGCAGGGCCAAAGCATTGCAGTTTCATATTGCTTCCATCCTCAAACTGTGTCAGGAACGTCATGTCTTCGCGGCTGTTGGCAATTTCTCCTTTCGGCATCTGATAGTGAAGATTGATAGAACCTTTACCGCTACCTGCCATTTCATCTACAATGACAAAGTAAGTGTTATCAACGAAGAAAACAGAACGACGGTGTTTCAGATTCTTGTAACTCGGATTTTCAGTCACTAAAGTCTGGATAGCACCTTCCGGTTGCCATAACTTAGTAACAGATTCTGTTGTCTCGAGATTTTTGTTGTCCAAGGTTACTGTGTTGTGAACACAAGTCTGACGGTGCCAGTTGCGTTGTTCCATTACTTCGCCTTCACCGGCGTATACATACGAACCTGAATCCGGGAACAAATTCTTGCCGTTGAACCAAAGTTCAAATGTACCATTATCCGGCTGACAGTGCCAAAAAGCTTTCGGACCTGCCTTTACTACCATTTGGGTAGCATCCATTCCCCATGAATTACGGAATACAAAGAAGCCTGATTTCAGGAAACCTTTAGACATATAATCCGGCAATGCACCTTCTTTTCCTTCTGTGGCAAAGTATTTGATTGCCTGGTTCTTTGGGAACAGTTTGCTCCATGCTTTGTAGTTTTTCACCATTTCTTTCTTTGTTGTCAACTTGGCATCGCTGAAACATGGATTGGTGTAATCAGGGAAAGAAATGTTTGCGTAGAACATAATCATGCTTTCGATTGTATCCAGATAATCTTGAGGGAATTCCTTACGGAATCCGTTGGCATCTGCGATACCTAAAGCTTTACAGAAAATGTTAATAGCTGCCAGATGATAATGTGGGTCAAGTTCGAACTGTCCGCCATCTTCGTATACCTGTACGTGGATTTCACGGTTCAGAATGTCGATACCACTTTTTCTCCAAGCCGGAGCATCTTTGAATTCAGGGAAAAAGGCACCTGCATAAATCATGCGTTGAGCTTCAAACAGTAAATGGTTGCCTTGATCCGAGTAATTAGCAAGGATATGTACAGCATGTTTGTAATAGTTCACCAGGAATTCTGTCAGGAAGTCCGGAGTGAAAGAAGGGGAGGGAAGGAATAACTGGAACTGTGAAGTCTGGTCTTGCAGACGATTACTAACTTCCAGCGGGCGCCATGCAAAACGTACGTTTTCTACTTCGCCTTTGATTTTTCCATCACTAACCAGCTCATATTCTTTCTTGTCCATCTTCACCAACGGATTCTTTTTAATCCAGTCGATATACTGATGTGCCCATTCTTTAGCATATTTCTCGTCACCGGATATGCGATAAGCCTTTCCCATCGGAGTGAACCATTTGTGACGGTGCAACTGCCAGCGGAGCTCATTGTCTTTCACCGGCCAGTATTGCCAGTTGATGTCTTCTCCGTAGTTGTAAGAAGGCTGATAACCTTTATGTACGAAGAATGTATGTTTCAATCCGTCATCGGCCCATTGCTGTTCTTCTTTGCTGATAGTCACTTTGTTCAGATTGATATCCGGAGTTTTTACGTTGGTACGTGCACGGTAATAGTCCAGTAATGCTTTGGCAGCATCCTCATCTTTACCCTCCTGATGCAAAGCTTTTACTTTCTCCAGTCCCGGATAGTCCAGGTTAAGAAGAGAAAAGACTTCGCTTTTCAGTTCTTGGGCGTAACCCTTGCTTACGAAACATGCGATTGCAAGCAAAATGATGTACTTTAAAGTTTTATTCATGATATAATTTACGATTTTACGATTTACTATTTACGATTGAAAAGACTCTTGCTTTTGTATTATTGGATCACTCTCAACTCTCCATTCTCAACTTTCAACTTCTTCAATTCCATGAATCTCTTCAATGCTTCCAGATAATAGTAGTCAGCATAGTTCAGTGGAGTATCGATTTCAGAGCCGTTAGGCAGTGAACCGACAGAATGCATCAGAATGAAGCCCTGATTGTCACCCACTTTTGCAAGATATGCGTCGCTTGACAAACTCTTCAGAATCTTTTCCGCATAATCCAGATATTTCTGTCCGTCGGGAACCATGGTGCTTAGTTCGATCATGGCAGAAGCAGTGACAGAGGCAGCAGATACATCGCGCGGAGTTTCTTTAGTTACAGGAGCATCATAATCCCAGTAAGGAATGGCATCCTCCGTTTTTACGCGGTCCATAATCATATTGGCTATATCCTTTGCAAAGTTCAGGAAAATGCTGTCATTTGTTTCACGGAAGCAAGCGGTATATCCATATATAGCCCATGCTTGTCCGCGTGCCCATGAAGAATCATCGTTCTTTCCTTGGAAAGTTTGTTTGCTTTCCACTGTACCGTCGTTGTTATAGCTTATTACATGCCAGCAGGTATAATCCGGACGGAAGTGATTATGCATGGTGGTCATAGCATGTTTGATAGCAATGTCTTTGTATTTATTGTCACCTGTCGCTTTTGCTACATTAAACAGAAGATCGAGGTTCATCATATTGTCGATAATAACCGGGAAGTTCCATGTTCCGAAATCCCATGAACGGATAGCACCGATAGAGTCGTTGAAACGACCGCAGAGGTTATCGGCAGTTTCTCTCATCACAGCAGCGATGGTATCGTTAGGTGAAAGACGTTCTGCATTGCCATAGCTGCAGTTGACCATGAATCCCAAATCATGCGTACCTTTATAATAGCGTACCGGATTCAGAAGATTGGTATATTCGATTGCTTGAGTTTTCAGTGTATCGTTTCCTGTCAGTTCGTATGCATACCATAATGAACCGGGGAAGAAACCACTTGTCCAGTCATAAACGTTGCAGAGACGGCGTTTGCCTAGCTGGTCAGCAGTAGGTTGTGCGCGTAGCGAATCTTTGAATGTTAATGAATCTCTTTCCAACTGACGGCAAAGGAAATCCATGTCATAACCTGTACGGATGGAGCGTGGCAGCATTCCTGTACCACTAACTTCTTCAGCAGAAAGTTGTAATTGGGCGGAAGCTACATCCAGTCCTTTTTTTATCCAACTGTAGTCTTCCTTTGGAGCTGTCTGGCACGACGCGAGTGCAATACTAACCGAAGCAAAGAGAACAAGTTTCATTTTCATGTTATTCATTTTAAGTGATTGTTTTTAGAAGTTTTGTAACTGATGCAAAAGTAACCGAAAGGCAAAACTTTCCGTTGCAGGATTGTCCAAAAGGTGTTTGAACTCTGCTTTTTAAGTTTTGATTTTGTTGAAAAAGGTTTTAAATTTCTCCAATATGCCCTAATTAAGGCATATTGGAGAGAATGAGGACTATTCCCAATTCGGATTTTGATTAAATTTAATCATCAAGTCCATGTCTCTTTGTGGAATGGGAAATAGTTCATGCTTACCTTTTACAGTATGTCTGTAAACAACATAATTAAATTCAGTTTCCGCAGTCCACCAGTTAAGCAAATCATTGTATGTTTTTTGAATAGTTTCATAATATATTCCCCAGCGGATTAAATCCATGCGGCGGTGTCCTTCAAAAGCCAGCTCATAAGCTCTTTCTTGATAGACTGCTTTACGAAAATCTTCTTCATTTAAATCTTTTAAATCACAAATACTCGTCTTACTAGGATTACCAAATCCACGACGGCGCACCATATTGATCGCTTCATAAGCTTCATCAGTAGGTCCATGTTTCCATTCATTCAAAGCCTCTGCGTAAAGTAAAAGTACATCTGCATAACGTAGGAAATACCAATTAACATTTGATTTATCGTTATTGATTAATTTACTGGTGGTTACATATTTTTCAATGTCCCATTTAGCAGGTGTATAATTTTGTTTTTCTTTTTGTCCTTTACTGGGGTCTTTGTCTTTTTCTTTAGCAGAATAATCGGTATCATTTTTTCCTTTTGTCCAAAGTACTTTATCATCATCGTATTTATAATTGGCAACGGAAAGATCGCAGCGTAAGTCTTGAGGATGTTCACGCCATTCTGTTACGAAAGTATGCACCACTTTCACATTTCCTGCGCAACTTCCACGCTGTCCTGCGATTGATGTGGTTTTAACTCCATTCCATTTTCCAATACGGCCTACAGGGTCACTGTTTCCTGAAACGGTAGGGGAGTAAAATGATATTTCGATCAAGCTTTCTGTTGGGTCCCAAACCCCGTTACAAGTGTTTTTCCATAATTGTTCGTAATCAGATAGAAGAGCATGTTTGCCGGATTCTATTAAAGTACGCGCGGTTTTAGCGGCTTCTTCCCATTTTGACTCATCATATACAGGATATCCTGCCCATGTGGCGTAAACTTTTGATAATAAGCCTAGAGCAGCCCCCCTGGAAAAACGATAGCTGTTATCGATGCGGTATTGGTCATCTTGTGCATAGGGCAGTATTCTACTAGCGTAAAGCAGGTCATCTTCGATGAATTCATACACTTTTTCCGGTTTTACTTGAACAAATGTTCTTGGATCTTGTTTCGACATTTCTGTATTGGTCATAAGAGCAATATTACCATATCTGCGCACTAATTCAAAGTAAAACATAGCTCTTAAAGCTCTTGCTTCAGCTATATATAAAGTGGCCAATTGACGGTCGGTATCTGAGTATGTATTTATTTTGCTTGAGATTCTTTCTAGAAAATCATTCGCATTATAGACACCGGCATACAAAGATGACCAAGTAGTTTGTACTTCCGATTGAGTGGTAGGAAATGCATTGGCTGGTATGATACGATAGTTCTCCGTACTATTTCCTTCTGCCTGCTCCATATCTGTTCCTAAATTAAACAATATAGATAAATGATAGCCATATTGTCCATCTTCTATGGTTGAACGATAAACACCTTGTAATACAATCTCTGCCTCTTTAGCATCTCGCATAAAGTTTTTCTTTTCTACATCGGTGCTGGTTTCTTCGTCTAATGTGCAAGAATTAAAAGGTAATGCACATATTACTGATATTGCTATATAGTATAGAATCTTTTTCATTGTACTTAATTTATTATTAAAATTGAATATCAAGCCCAAAAGTAAATACTTTACTCTTTGGATATGCACCCCAATCTAGTCCAGGAGTCATCGGATTGCTCCCTGCTGTACTTACTTCCGGATCATAACCACTATATCCTGTAACACAGAATAAGTTTTGTCCTGTAGCATAAACACGAAGTCTGGATACATAGAATTTACTTGTCCATTTTTTAGGTAAAGTATAACCTAATGTTATATTTTTCAAACGAAGGAATGAACCGTCTTCTACAAAACGTGAATAGACATCATTGGTAATGTATCCATTATATAAAGGTACTTTATTGGATGCATTGGTCGGACTCCAGCGATCCGCTACTTCAGCCAGCATATTTCTACGTCCGCTTCTTGATTGAGTTGAATATAGACGGGTTGCATTATAAACGTCATTGCCGTAATTGAATTGTAGCATGAAACTGAAGTCAATCCCTTTATAATTTAGTGTATTGGTGATACCTCCATACCATTTGGGGATTGCAGAACCGATGACAGTACGGTCTTTGGTTGTAATTTTACCATCTCCGTCTTGATCTTTATATTTTACTACACCCGGTCTTAAAGGCTCTTTTGTACTATAGCGCGGGTCATTAACGACTCCGTCTTTTAAATACAATGTAGGATCGCCTGGCTTTGTGTAAAAATCAGAACTTTGGTAGATCCCATCAAACTCATATCCGTAGATCAATCCTAAAGATTCACCAACTTTGGCTATGTAATCATATGCGGTGAAGTTGCTGTCGAATCCGGAACGTGCATACATCGCATCTACACCGGAAGCAAGTGACTTTAATGTATTTTTGATAAATGATATATTAAAGTTCGTATTCCAAGTAAAATCTCTTGTTTGTATGTTAATACTGTTCACATTTAATTCAAATCCTTTATTTTGGATCTTACCAATGTTCTGCATTTGTGAGTTAAAACCTGTAATGTGTGCAAGTGATTGAGCTAGCAAGAGATCTTTTGTATTTTTGATAAAGAAGTCTGCTGTAATATTTAGGCGACTATCAAAGAAACCAAGATCTACACCTAAGTTCACGGTATTGGAACCTTCCCATTTCAGGTTAGCGTTTTTGAGTTGTTTCGGTGTCAATACCGTTACTGTATTATTACCTACTCCATATTTACTAGCTTCATATAAATCTAATGATAAATAGTTTGAAATACGGTCATTACCGACAGTACCCCAACCGAAGCGAACTTTAAAGTTTGACAACCATTTTATATCTTTCATGAATGCTTCTTCAGAAACACGCCAAGCAGCTGAGAAAGAGGGAAAGTATCCCCATTTATTCTTTTGGGAGAATACAGTAGAACCATCTGCACGTATTGTCGCTGTTAATAAATAGCGATTGTCATAATTATAGTTACCACGGGCGAAGAAGGATAGTAGCATCTTGTCATTATAGCTGGAGCTCACTTTACTAGGAGTAGCTCCGATGCCTAAATTGTCATTGCCCAGATTATCAAATGGGAAATCCATCGCTTCTCCTAATAGATATTCGCTGCTTTTGAATGAAACTTCATGGCCTAACATCACATCATAAGTATGTTTTTTAATCTTTTGTTTCCATGTGAGGTTATTATAATTAGTCCAACGTACGTCGCGTCCCATTTGAGTTCGGCCATACGGCTTTTCTCCATTACGATATGCTTCTTTAGAACCTGTTTTGTAAAAAATGTCAGTTCTGCTGTCAGTTGTATTATAGGTACCAGCTGTCTTAAATGTTAATCCTTTAATAATTTGCCAGGTTATAGATGCATTGGCTGACCACATTTCTCCACGTTTATTATTAGTAACGGATTCGGTTTGCATGACAGGATTGACTTGAGCAAGGCTTTCTCCAGTCTCTAGCATTTCAGGGTCAATAGCAGAATTTAATAAATCTTCATCTGTCAGCTTCAGACCACCTGTTGGACGTGCACTTAGAATTTGTGCTAACATATTAAAACGTCCGGAGTCTGCGGAAGTTCCCACGCCTTTACGGTTCGTTTGTGCGTAATTAACTGTTGTATCAAAAGTGATGTTTTTTGTTATCTTTTGATTAAAGCGAATTTTACCTGTCGTTTTATCAAATCCACTATTCTTAAAAATACCATTTTCAATATAACGGGAAAATGAAGCTGTATATTTGGTATTATCACTACCGCCTGAGATGGATAGATTATGGTCTTGTGACCATGTCGGATTGAAAGTCTCTTCTTGCCAGTCTACTCCTTTCATTCCGATATAATCTTCCGCTGATTGATAAAGATAAGGAATTCCATTATCATCATTTCCTGATTTATAGTAGGAATTTGCATATTCGGTTTTTATTTCTCCTTGCAATTTAACGAATTCATAAGGAGAAAGTACATCTAACATTTTTGAAATCTTACGATAACTTGCAGAGCCGTTGTAGTTAATTACAGGGCGTCCTACTTTACCTGACTTGGTGGAAACCATAACCACCCCATTGGCTGCGCGCGCACCGTAGATAGCGGCAGAGGAGGCATCTTTTAAAACTTCTATAGATTCAATATCGGAGTTCGATAAATAATCGATATTATCTACTTGAAAACCATCTACGATATAAAGTGGAGAAGCATCTCCTGTTAAAGTACCTACACCACGGATGTTGATATTAAATCCAGCTCCTGGTGTACCGTCAGTTTGGGTAATTTGTACTCCGGCAATTTGTCCTCCTAAAGCCCCCATAACAGAACTGCTTTTATAGCCTTCAATGTCTTTGGAAGCGACGGATGCAACAGAACCTGTCAAATCACCTCGCTTCATGGAACCATATCCGACAACAATAACTTCGTCTAAAGTTTTATTATCTGGTACCATTTTAACATTCATAGGAGATTGTCCGGTATATTTAATCTCTTGGGTTTTATATCCAATATATGAGAAAGATATTATTGAACCTTTTGAGGTTGTTAACGTAAAGTTTCCGTCGAAGTCAGTAATAGCTCCAGTAGATGCACCTTTTACCATAACTGTTGCTCCGATAAGCGGAGTGTCTGTTTCATCTACAACAACACCTTTTACAGTTATGTTCTGGGCTTGTAAGCTGATTGTGAAAATCAGTGCTAAGAGGGTGATATACCCTCTTAGTTTTATTGATTTAGTGATTGTATTATACATAGTTAATGATGTTTTGCTCATTATTTAATAAATTTTTTGTCAAACCATATGATGATAGGTGCTATTTTCTTTCCATTTTTTAATGATTCTCCGGTTTCTGTTGTATCAACGGTGACATTTGTAAGGAAAGTCATTTCTCCAACCATAATTCCATTAGCATATTCTCCATTACTATTTTTCCAGATATTCGGACTGATATGTATAGTCAGGTCATTAGGAACTACATAGGCTAATGCTACGGATAGTCTATCCGATTGATTAGGTAATTTCTTACTATGGCTCATGTCGTATACGCTGCCGTAATATGACATCGGATTCCTAGACCCGGTTGATAGTTTTATATCCATAGCTTTATAATATGTAGTCCATAGTTCATTTAAGAATGAACCGGCAGCTCCGGGTGCTCCTTTTACTAAAGTACCTTCTGTGGGATAGTAGTTAAATGAACGGCGGTAATCTAATGCGAAATTAGAAGTTGTAGTTATTCCGTTAACTGTAACCAACGGAACTGTTGAATTACCACCATTTTTCGGATCAGCTTGGAAGACAAAAGGATTATAATGGATATGTACTCCATTATTTGCTTTTAAGTCATAATGAATAAATACAAGAGTTGTTTGAGATATTTGGCTATCTTTATCTGTTCCGGCTGTTGCTGTAACATAACAAAATCCTATTGTATTTGCTTTGACTCCATTTTTATCTGCGGGCCATGTAGCTTCTTGATTGAAACTGATTTTTCCTGTATTGCTATCGATTGTTAAGTTGTCACAATTATTTCCGTTCTTGATGCTCCATGCGACCGATACATTCCCTTTAAGCCCTGTTTGTGGACTTGGGAAAGTGAAGCTTTTTAATGTAGCATCCGCATTAGCTTCATTATCTTCTGTAATTCTAAATTGATTAGCATTATTTTCTTCTGGTACATCAATGTTGTTTCCATAACGAATATCAGTGAAGTAATTAGGATTCTCAATGATATTCAGAGTAAATGTCGCATCTGCAGGATTTTCTGCGTTTTTAGAGTTAGTCGCTCTCACGGTAAGAGGATAATTTCCTTGTGGAATAGTATTTCCCTTTTCTACAGAGATTGTTCCAGTTTGGGCGTCAAATTCTATCTGACCCTTTAATGCATCCGGTTCATTAATCAAGCTGAATTGGATATTATCTCCTTTCAACCCTTCCTTAGGACTAATGGTGAACTTTGAATATTGATATTTATCAATACTTGTTTCATATTCGAATCCTGAAATTGGCTCAATGTATTCTACGACTTGTAGTGTAAATGCATTATTGAAATCTTCTTCTCCAAAATTGTTTTTAACATGTATTGAGATGACATAGTTATTTCCACTTTGCAATCCGTGGTCTTTGTCAACGGAAAGAACTCCGGTAGTTGGATCTATTTTAATTTTATCTGTTGTAGGAGTAATATTTTTTATAGAATATTCTATTCCTTCTAATGAACCTTTAAGTGCAGGCGCATTACTCTGAAATGAGGTCTTTCCACTTTTGTCGTTTTCAGCTTCTAGCATATCTTCGTTAGGAGTGTACTCCAAACCAAAAGGTGCTGACGTGACATTTATTTCTAGTGCATTCTCAAATATTCCTTCATCTTCAGAAGAAGCTCCGGTTGTTAGTTTTAATGAGATGTTATAAATACCAGGAAGAAGTGCTGTGCTACCTTTGATAATACTTATTTTTCCACTTTTAGTGATGTCGAAGTATTTTGAATAGTCACTTTTTGCAATCTCATATTTGGTAATGGTTACATGATCTCCATCTGTCTTGACTTGCGCTGTTGGTAGTTCTACTTCACTTGTTTCATCAATAATATCATTATATTTGACTTGGAGTTTGTTGGGTTCCACTGTAATTCCATCGGGGACGGCCTTCAAGAAGTTTATTTCTACAATATCTTTAAATTCATAATAATTCCCTCCGGATATGCATGATATGGATAATTTATATAGGCCAACTTGCATATCTTTGGTGCTATTTATAGATATGAATCCATCATTTGGGTTGATAGTAAAACAATCTCCGGAATAGGCTTCACCTTTTAAAGTTACTTTGGTTATAGCAAAATCAGAAGGTGTATTTCCTTTATAAGTTGGGCTACTAATTCTTCCACTCATCGAAGGACCTATATCAGTCATACCTGAGTAGAATATTGTGAATTTAGTAGAATCGGTAGTTTCTGTATCATCACAAGATGTATAAACTACACTCATTATAACTATCATCAGACTCATTATAAGCCTTGATTTGGTTTTTAATAATGCATGTTTCATTTCTTAGATATATTAATTAAGTGTGTATGATAAATTATATTCTTTATTATCAATAATTACTTTTACTGATGTTCCATTTGCATGGAATGTTCCAGCGGCTTCATCATCTGCTATATCTGTAAATGTGGCTGTCATGTTGATGTTTGCTGCTTCCGCGCCATCATTAATTGGATAAATTATGCTAATGAATCTTGCAGCACCATTTACTATTTTAGGTTTACGTATGGTAACTTGATAACCTTTACGTTCGGTTTTTTGTCCTATATCATTAGAAGTATTAGTCGTTTTTACGGATGCGCTATAATCGTTGGCTGTTTCAACAAAGGTTCTAAGCATGATATTGTTATTGTCGCTAAAAGCCGTATGTGCACCGTAAATATGGCTGTCTTTTTGTCCTTCGTCTATTACGACATCGCTCGATGCGTTTTCAATAGGACATAAATGAAAATTCACATTGATGTTACTGTTATGGTCTGCTGTGGTATCATATCCTTCATCTACTATCACAAAGAACTTTTGATTAACAAAAAATACAGAACGGCGATGGGTCAAATTCAGATGTTTTTCACCTGAAACAGTATATGTCGGATTTTCAGTAACTAAGACATCGTAGGATGTTGCTTCATCCGTCTTTGTTGTTAATTGAAGCAATTTCCCTTTCATACTATCATCAGGTATTGTTTTACTCATTATGGTTAACGTGTTATGTCTGGCTGTTCCGCGATAGGTCTCTCTATCGCTCCCACTGTATGCGTATGACCCTGCGTCAGGGAAGAAATTACGTCCTTTTTTATATAAACTAAATGTACCGTTATCTGGTTGACAGTGATATTTATTATTAGGATTATTGTTGTTTTTTAGGATCATCATCATAGATTGGTCATCCCATTTATTACGCAGAATATAATATCCTCCATTTGTATAAGCTTTTTGTAAATAAGTAGGTGTGGATCCACTTTGCCTTTCTGAAGCCATCCATTGTATTTCTTGATCATCCGGGAACATTTCTGCATACTTTTTGAAATTTTTAATGAGTACACTTTTTCCTAAACGACTGGAACGGGTATCATTAAAGTTTTCTACACTGTAATTAGGATAAGTGATATCCATGACAAAATGAGCAGGTAATTTTAACTTCTCAAGGTATCCTGCCGGAAATCCGCCAGCTTTATTATTTAATTGAGCTACTCTGTAAGTTTCATAAAAATCAGAGATGGCACCAACGTGGTAGCTAATGTCAAATTCGTAATGTACTCCATCTGCAAGGAACTGTTTATCTATTTGTTCTCCTAGTTTCTGAGAACCTTCTGATAGCCATTCATTGGCATTCTTGAACTCAGGCATAAGTATGCCTGCCATTGCTACAGCTTGTGCTTGGGTAACCAGAATGTTACCTTCTTTATAATAATTCAAACGAATACATTCTACTTCTTTGGCAAATGCTGTCAAGAAGACAGAGAGCCATTCTGGCGTGAAATTTTTAGATTGAATGAAATAAGTCATGATATCTATCTGTGAGATAACTCTTTCAGCTACCTGTAAACCTTTCCATTGATAATCAACATCATTCTCTTTTCCTCCTTCTTCGGGGAATGTTGTTCCTTCTTCATAAGGAAAAGTCTTAAGCCAATCCGAGTAAACATTGATCCATGATTCTGCATATTTTTCATCACGACTTGTGCGATAGGCTTTTGCTTGTGGAAGCATCCATTGATGGCGATGAATCTGATATTTAAATTCTTGGTCAGTGACTTTACTGGGAATGAACGACCAGTCTATTTTATTATCTTTGGTAAAAGAATAATAGATCTCTTTTCCATCCTCAACTCGCTCTGCAAATCCTCTAACATAAAATCTGTTTTCTAATGCTTGGTCAGCTATATTTAGTTCAGATGCCGTAATTGGTGTGTTCATCAGTTGAATATTAGGGTTGATGACACTTGTCCGATTTCTGTAATATTCTAATAATTCATTTACTGCATAGTAGTATTTCCCTGAATTATAAAATTCTTTAGCTTTTTCCAGTCCTGGATAATCAAGATTGATAACTGCAAATAGTTTTTCATCGATCACATCATTAGGTTGATTAGGAGGAAGCATATCTATGTCTATATTGCCTCCGGTCAATATTTCCTCCTCGTTGTCTGAGCATCCGGCAAATGCTAGCAGACCGAACATACAAATAAAGAAGATGTTCTTCATACTTTATTAGGTTTTAATTATTAAAAGTTATATTTTACTGTTTGCAAATGTAATCTGTTTATTTAGAAATGATGATTTGTCCTGTTCACACTTTGTTCAAAAAATGATTTTTTGATATTAATATTGTTGAATCATATATTAATAATGTTTAGAAAAACGGTTTTTAGGCTGATATTAAGCTTTTTATACATCATAATGTAACTTTCATCCTATTCTTTTATGAAATGAACTAATTCATTTTGATACGGGAGGGAAACGGTACGGAGACGAACTAAACGCTAGTTGTCAATAAGAGATAAGCTGTCTTAATACTGTGTTTAGTTTCCTATCTTCTATAAATAATAATTAGCTCTACATTCTAGTTTGCGTTCCACTTAAGTAGAACTATCGCTCTACTTAAGTGGAACGCAAATTTATTAGGGAACGAAGAAAATAATAGCTCCAAGAAGAATTATTAAAAAGACTATTGTGCTAGATTAATCCTTGTAACTATGAATTTAGCTCAAAACCCTACTGAAAAAAAGAAAAGTACTGTTTTATACATTGGGGTTGTTTGTTATGTATAAACTCTCTTCCAATCCAAAAATATTATGATTTTTACGGATTGGATTCCGTAAAAATCATAATATTTTTGGATTTACCTCTCTAGTTGTTTATCCCTTTGCCTTCTTAATATACTCTGTAGGCAAACATCCGAAATACTTTTTGAAACTCGTAGCAAAGTAAGACGGCGTATTAAATCCTACCATTGTGCTGACTTCTGCTATTGTATAACGGCCATCCTTCAGTAGTTTTGCCGCTTCATTGAAACGAATCTTGCGTATAAAGTCGATAGTCGATTCACCTGTGATAGCTTTCAATTTGAGGTGCAGATTAGAACGGCTCATATTCATTTCTCTGGCGAACTCGTCGGTAGAGAATTCAATATTATCCATATTCTTTTCTACGATGGCAACGGCACGTTTCAACAAAGCTTCATCCATGGCGTTGAACGTAATCTTTTCCGGTTCCACTTCCAGAGATTTGGAATACCGTTCAAGCATACGCCTGCGGGTACGCATCATATTCTGTATCTTCGTAGTCAGGATAGCCAGCGAGAATGGTTTCGGGATATAATCATCTGCGCCCATTTGCAGGCCTTCCATCTGATCTTTGGTTTCGCTTTTGGCAGACAGGATAATCACAGGAATGTGACAGGTACGGATATTCTGCTTCACATTCTTGCATAGCTTGATACCATCCATCACAGGCATCATGACATCAGTCACAATAATGTCCACTTCATTCTCTTTCAGCTTTTCCAGGGCTTCTTCACCATTTCCGGCTTCCAGTGTATTAAAAAGTTCGGCAAGTCCGCTACTTAGATAATGGCGGATTTCATTATTGTCTTCTACGATAAGAATCGTACCACGTTTCTTGTCACCAGTTTCGATCGTTTCGTTTTCTACTTTTTCCGTATCAATGAAATACATCTCTTTCGAGTTGGTAGAATAAACTTGGTCCTCCTCATTTTTAGCGTCATTAGAAGCTAATTCGGAAGATTTATAGATATTTATATCCTGTGGCAGATAAACAGAGAAAGTACTGCCTTTGCCTTCTTCACTGTCTAACTCAATACGTCCGTGATGCAGTTCCACCAAACGTTGTACCAGTGACAGCCCGATACCACTTCCTACGTGCTCACTCTCTATCTGATAGAAACGTTCGAATATTTTCCCCTGCTTGTTGATAGGAATACCAATACCGGTGTCACTAACTTGCAGTACCAGCCAATTGTTTTCCTCTTTCAACGTAACAGTAATGCTTTGCCCGCTTTCTGTATATTTGAAAGCATTTGAAAGCAGGTTATTAACGATCAGTTCCAGATAATTCGGATCGAAAAGTTCCTCTTTTTCTTCCAGTTCGGAGTGGAGAGTATAAGTAATCTTCTTGTGGCGTGCCAGTTTATCGTAGAACAAGAAATTATCCTGTATCAGTTGATGCGCATTCTCTTTCTTCACTTTCAGCTCGAAAACTCCCAATTCGGCACGGCGATAATCCATCAACTGGTTGACAAGATGCAACAGACGATTGGCGTTGCGTTGGATATATTCCAGTTGGTTACGAGTCCAACGATCACTAATCTTATTGATTATTTCTTGTAAAGGAGCTAAGATGAGAGTTAATGGCGTGCGAAGCTCGTGCGAAATATTGATGAAGAAACGCATCTTCATCTGGTTGATTTCTTCTTGATGCTCCTTGTCCCTGCGTTCAAGTTCCAGTTCCGCTTCCATACTCTTACGCATCCAGAAGAAGCGGAAGACGAAAGTGATAAACCCGATAAAAGTGGCGAGGAAAATCATGATTGCCCACCAGGTCTTGTACCAGATAGGGAGAACTATGATTTCCAACATTGTAGGTACAGTATTCCATTTTCCGTCACTATTGGCAGCTTTTACCAAAAAGTGATAAGTGCCTTGTGGCAGGTTGGAGTAGGAGACAGTACGTTTATCTGTCAGATAATACCACTCTTTGTCATATCCTTCCAGTTTATAAGCGAAAGTATTATGTTGTCCGGAAATATAATTGGATACTACAAATTCAATCGTGAAAGCAGTTTGCCATGATTTCAGGGTAATACTTTCTGTCTCATTGATATTCTTAGTCAGGATACCGGTTTCATCATCCGGGCGAACTGTCTTGTTAAACAGTTGAAGTTTGGTGATAACTACCGGAGGCGTATAAGGGTTATCCAGCAACAGTTCCGGGCGGAAAGTAGTGATCCCGTTGATACCCCCGAAATACATTTGACCGCTTGAAGTACGGCAGAACGAAGAAGTATTAAACTGATTACTCTGTAATCCGTCGGATTCCGTAAAATTACGGAACCTCTCTGTTTCCGGATTGAAACAGGAAATACCACGGTTGGTACTTACCCAAAGACGTCCGAAAGTATCTTCCAGAATACCATATACCACATTGTTAGGTAAACCGTTAGCCGTAGTATATCGTTTGATTTTCTTTTCTTTCTCATTAAAACAGTAGAAGCCTTCACGCGTACCTACCCAAATGATACCGTTGGCAGCCTCGTAAATGCAATTGGTAAACGTCTTTGTTACAGATGATTCCGGCAGAATAGGCACCTTTTCTATCTCGATTCCTTCCTGCTGAAAGACAGATATACCTTCCTCACCCCCGACCCAAAGCCGTTTATGGGAATCTCTGAACAGGATTGTGATTCGTTGTGAAGTAAATGGAGTACCGTCCTTTTCCTTATCAATGGTGGTAAAACTCTTTTTTTCCGGGTTAAAACTAACCAGAGCACTTAATGTCCCCAATAAGAGATTCCCCCCTTTGTCAGGAAGAATTGCATATACATTCTCATTCACCAACTGGCTGTTCAGCTGATTGAAACTTTCCATTTTTCCACTGTTTCGATGGAGGACAGTCAGTCCGCCGGCATGTGTCCCTATATATACAAGTGATTTTTGTTCATCTACATATACGGCTTTGATATTGTTGGAACCAATACCGATTTCCCGTTCGTCTTCCTGTAAGATATAGTGCGTAAACTGTTGTGTCTTTGTATTATACAGATTCAAACCACCATCATTCGTTCCTATCCATAAATTCTTATCCTTATCTTCCGTAATGCAGCTGACTACGTTATCGCTTAGAGAATTCTTATAGGGAATACGCTGGATATTCTTGAATCTGTTGCGGATAGGATGGTAATAGTTCAATCCCCCGAAATAGGTTCCAAGCCACATACCTCCTTGCGAATCCATAAAGATACTGCGAACCGAACGTTGTGACAAACTGCCGTTTTCTACCGGACTGCTACTGTAGGAAACGAAAGAATCGCTTCCTTCATGATAAATGTTTAGATCATTGAACGTTCCTATCCATAAGCGGTTTTGCGAATCCAGTGCCAGAGAGCGGATATAATTGGAACTGATACTTTTAGGATTGGAAGAAGAATGATGATAAGCCTTGACCTCTTTCGTTTTCGGGTTGAGCAGAAGCAGACCGGCTCCTTCGGTAGCTACCCATATACGGGTAGGAGATTGCTGCAAAATGGCCTGAATCTGTTTCGTTTCCGTTATCGGAGTAATCTTTTCCAGTTTCTTTTGAGGAATGGAATAGCTGTAAAGCCCGTCAACCGGGGTACCGATATAGATAATATCCCCCTGTCTGTAAAGAGCTGAAGCTATAAGCTTGTGCATAGCGGTACTAAAAGAATCGTCTACAAACTTGGATTCTTTAATATCGAACATGGTCAGTCCTTCCTGTGTGCTTATAAGCAACTGTTCCGGTGAGATTTCTGCAATACCATTGATTTGTTGCCGTTTGCCCTTTTTCTCGTAGAAGAAATTTCTGAATTTGTCTTTTTCCTCGTCATAATATGACAAACCATCCCGCGTACCGATCCAGACACGTCCCTGACTGTCAGTTTTTACGATTCGTGAAATGTCATTAGCAATACTGTTCGGATCCTCTTCATTATGTTGATAAACTGTAAATGAATACCCGTCATACTTGTTTACTCCATCATAGGTAGCGAACCACATATTACCTCTTTGGTCCTGATCGATAGAAAATACGGTGCTTTGTGACAATCCTTCGTTAATAGAAATATAAGAGAAGTTAATTTGCTCCGGAACTTCAGAAAAAACGCAATTAACCCCTATACATAGAAAGAGTAGACAGATTGTTGTTTTTTTAAGGCTGTTCATTATTAGTTCATAAGATTAATAATGGCATCAAAGATAGCAAAATCTTTTATATGGAGGTATTCAATAGAGAGAAAGTAAATATAGGGAATGAAAAAATACCACCAATTATACAGATTAGCACGGATTTTTATATCGACAATCTTCGAATTACAATTAAATCTGTGTTAATCTGTGTAATCGGTGGTGAAACTTGAAACTGGTAGGTAATTTATTATTTAGCTAAATCTCCTATCTCATCTAAATTCTTCTGAATATCTTCGTCATTCAATGTATAATTCACCAGATCACCGGCCAAATACTTATCATAAGAAGTCATATCAATCAGACCATGTCCCGAAAGATTGAAAAGAATCACTTTTTCTTCTCCTGTCTCCTTACATTTGTTAGCTTCGCGGATAGCCGCTGCAATAGCGTGGCTGGATTCGGGAGCCGGAATAATACCTTCAGACTGCGCAAACAGACAACCGGCTTCGAAAGACTCCAATTGCTGTATATCTACCGCTTCCATCAGATTATCTTTGAGCAACTGTGAAACGATTACACCTGCGCCGTGATAACGAAGTCCACCGGCATGGATATGAGCAGGAGCAAAATTGTGCCCCAAAGTAAACATCGGCAGCAACGGAGTATACCCGGCTTCATCACCGAAGTCATACTGGAACTTACCACGTGTCAGTTTCGGACAAGAAGCTGGTTCGGCAGCAACGAAACGAGTCTTTTTTCCTTCCTGTATGGTGTGGCGCATGAATGGGAAAGAGATACCTCCGAAGTTGGAACCACCTCCGAAACAACCGATCACGATATCCGGATACTCGCCTGCCATTTCCATCTGTTTTTCAGCTTCCAGTCCGATAATAGTCTGGTGGAGAGTCACGTGGCTAAGTACGGAACCGAGCGTATATTTACAGTTAGGAGTCATTTGTGCCAGTTCGATAGCTTCCGAAATAGCAGTTCCCAATGAACCTTGATAAGTGGGGTGTTTAGTCAGAATATCCTTACCGGCACGGGTAGACATAGATGGAGAAGGAGTGACCTGTGCTCCGAAAGTCTGCATGATGCTGCGGCGGTATGGTTTTTGTTCATAACTGATTTTTACCTGATAAACGGCAGCTTCCAGACCGAAAACCTTGGCTGCGTAAGAAAGAGCGGCTCCCCATTGTCCGGCACCGGTTTCAGTGGTGATGTTGGTCACCCCTTCTTCTTTGCAATAATAAGCTTGTGCCAGTGCGGAATTCAACTTGTGTGAACCGATAGGGCTTACGCTCTCGTTCTTAAAATAGATATGAGCCGGAGTGCCGAGTGCTTTTTCCAAACCATAAGCACGAACCAGCGGAGTGCTGCGATAGTACTTGTACATTTCACGCACTTCTTCCGGTATTTCGATCCATGCATCCGTCTGATTCAGCTCCTGATGACACAGCTCTTTTGCGAAAATCGGATATAAATCTTCTGCTTTCAGCGGTTGTTTGGTTCCCGGGTGCAACGGAGGCATAGGCTTGTTCACCATATCAGCCTGAATGTTGTACCAGTAATGTGGAATTTCTTCTTCCGGTAGAATATACCGTTTTCTTTTTTCACTCATAATATTGTAGTTTTTTAGTTTTCTGTTGCCAAAAGTACTCAAATTTTTAATATTCGGAAAATTTTGTCAACAAAGAATCGCATTTGATTGTTATTTTAGTTAAGTTTGCACGACCCCGTTAAAAAAGATGATATGAAGATTTATCATAAGTTTTTATTGTATCAGAATAAACTGCTAAAACCCTATGTACGTATCTTGTTAGGGCTGGTAGAAGCACTCACCTATCTGGCGTCATTATTATTGATTGTCGGAGTAGTATATGAACATGGCTTTCCCTTGTCTATTGATGAAGTGGCGAATTTACAGACATTGTATAAAACTGTCTGGATCATCTTTCTGATTGATGTAACTTTACATATCTCGCTGGAATACCGGAATACCAAAAAGCAATACCGGCGATTAGCCTGGATCTTGAGTGGGTTGTTATATCTCACTTTAGTACCTGTTATATTCCATCGTCCGGAAGAAGAAGGAGCTATTTTGCATATTTGGGAATTCTTACATGGGAAGTTTTATCATCTTTTGTTATTGTTAGTTCTTTCTTTCCTCAACTTGTCCAATGGTCTGGTGCGCCTGTTGGGACGGCGTACCAATCCGTCTCTGATATTGGCAGTCAGTTTTATGGCTATTATCCTGATTGGAGCAGGCCTACTGATGCTTCCGCGTTGCACGGTGAATGGTATTACCTGGGTAGACTCTTTATTTACGGCTACCAGTGCTGTATGTGTTACAGGCTTGGTACCGGTAGACGTGTCCACTACATTCACCACTTCGGGATTAGTTGTCATTATCCTGCTGATTCAGATTGGCGGATTGGGAGTGATGACATTAACCAGTTTCTTCGCCATGTTCTTTATGGGGAATACTTCCATTTATAACCAGCTTGTTGTGCGTGATATGGTTAGTTCCAATTCATTAGGTTCTTTGCTGTCTACTTTGTTATATATATTAGGCTTCACCTTAGTGATTGAAGGGATCGGCATGGTTTCGATTTGGTTTAGTATTCACGGAACGTTGGGAATGACCCTGGAAGGAGAGTTGGGTTTTGCTGCTTTCCATTCTATTTCAGCTTTTTGTAATGCGGGTTTTTCTACGCTTTCCGGCAATTTAGGAAATCCGATGGTGATGACTAACCACAATTGGCTGTTTATTACTGTTTCTCTATTGATTATATTTGGTGGTATCGGTTTCCCCATCCTTGTCAATTTCAAGGATATTGTATTGTATCACCTCCGTCGTTTCTGGAAATTGATTCGTACCCGCAAACTGGATCGGCATAAAATGCAGCACCTCTATAACCTGAATACGAAAATCGTGTTAATCATGACTTTTTTGCTTTTATTAATCGGTACATTAGCTATTGCTGCTTTTGAGTGGAATGCTTCCTTTGCCGGTATGCCTGTGGCAGACAAATGGACTCAAGCTTTCTTTAATGCCACTTGTCCGCGAACAGCCGGTTTCAGCAGTGTCGACCTGGCATCATTGAGTGTGCAGACATTATTGGTTTATCTCTTCCTGATGTGGGTGGGCGGTGGATCACAGTCCACGGCAGGTGGTGTGAAAGTGAATGCTTTTGCGGTCGTAGTTCTGAATCTTGTAGCCGTATTGCGTGGCACTGAACGAGTGGAAGTGTTCGGCAGAGAATTGTCTTACGATTCAATCCGGCGTTCCAATGCAACAGTAGTCATGTCATTGGGAGTCTTATTCATTTTTATTTTTACATTGAGCATACTCGAACCGGGTGTTTCCATTATGGCATTGACTTTCGAATGTGTCTCTGCGCTTAGTACCGTGGGTTCCAGTCTGAATCTGACCCCTCATTTGTGCGACGCGAGCAAACTATTGGTGTCTTTGTTGATGTTTATTGGTCGTGTGGGGTTAATAACATTGATGCTAGGAATCGTCAAACAGAAAAAGAATACAAAATACCGTTATCCGAGTGATAACATCATAATAAACTAAAGCTATGAAGTATATTATTATTGGTTTAGGAAATTACGGCCATGTGTTGGCGGAAGAACTGTCCGCCTTGGGACACGAAATTATAGGTGCGGATATAAGCGAAAGTCGTGTAGACTCCATCAAAGATAAGGTTGCTACAGCTTTTGTCATTGATGCCACTGACGAACAATCATTATCAGTGTTGCCATTGAATAGTGTGGATATAGTTATTGTAGCGATTGGAGAGAATTTTGGTGCGTCGATACGAGTCGTTGCCCTGTTGAAGCAGAAAAAGGTTCCCCGTATTTTTGCCCGTGCTATTGATGCCGTACATAAAGCGGTGCTTGAAGCTTTTGATCTGGAACGAATCCTGACTCCGGAAGAAGATGCTGCCCGCAGCCTGGTACAACTGCTCGATTTCGGTACTAACATGGAAGGATTCCGCATCGATCAGGATTATTATGTTGTGAAGTTCACGGTTCCGGAGAAATTTGTAGGATATTTTGTAAATGAGTTAAACTTGGATGAAGAGTTTCATTTAAAAATGATAGGCTTGAAACGGGCGAATAAGATCACCAACTGCCTGGGTATTTCTCTGACCGAGCTTCATGTGAAGAATGAATTACCGGAGAATGAGAAAGTGGAAGAAGGAGATGAACTGGTTTGTTACGGCAGATACCGAGATTTCCAAACTTTCTGGAAAGCTATTTAATTTATTGGATTTCCGGTTTGCATTGATGGATCGTTACGGGATGTGCTTTAACTTTGCATGCCGTAGATGTGAAATCAAGCTGCACAATCTGGCTTTGTGATGTTTCCGGTTTTCGTTGGTCGAATACAAAGTTGCCCAGACTATAAAAGATGGGCTTACCATTGAAATATTCCTCTTTCTGAATGACGTGCGGATGATGTCCGATGATAGCATCCGCACCTGCACGAACGAGTCGGTGTGCTCCCTTTCTTTGGTTTAGAGTAGGAGAGGATTGGTACTCAATTCCCCAATGGAGAATAACGACCACATAACTTTCGGGATTCTCTTGCTTGAAGTTCTTGATTTCCTCTTCTATTTCTTCCGTGGTTTGCTGGCAAATACCGGGATCATTTTCTAAATATACCCAATTCTCCAAAGGAAGTGTAACTGAATTGAAGAGTGCTACTTTAATTTTTCCTTTCTTTATCACTACGGGTTGGCAACTCTCGGAAGAAGTATTACCATATCCTATCGGAGTGATTCCTGCCGATAAGAGATGCTGATAAGTATCTGTCAATCCGCTTCGTCCCTGATCCATAGTATGATTATTCGCTAAAGCCGCATGACTGATGCCGGCTTTAACCAATTCTTCCATCCATCTCGGTTCCGCGCGAAAGATATATTTCTTGTGTAGTGGCGAACGAACCGAAGTGACGGGACATTCCAGGTTGATTACCGTAGCGTCCATTTGATGAAAGAGAGGAGCTACCGACGCAAATAAATCTTCGACACCTCCCCGTTGAATCTGTTGGCGTACCCCTCTGTCCAGAAGAACATCTCCGGTGAAAGCGATAGAGAGACATTCTTCTGACGGGTGCTGGCAGGCAGTAAGCAATAACAGACCTATACTACCTATAATCCGGTTAATTCGGGAAAAGGATATTAGCATCCTGAACTATAAAAAACTCTGTCATCTACTTTAGGTTCTTTCTCCAGCAGGATATTTTTCATCCATTCCGGGACGGCAGGCGCTTTCTTTTCTTCCAGCATTTTCTGCCACTCTTCGTCCGTGAGCCGGGTATCCAGTGGCTGGACAAACTCGTAGTAACTAAATGTGGCACCACGGGTAAGATAGAGATTACCCTCTATTTCTACTACCACATAGATATTGTTGGCATTTCCTGTTGCCACATGCAGTACTCCATTCTTATCACATCCCCTCACGTTGCGGGTATAAATATCAGCCACTACAGCTATCGACTTGTCCGGACCTTGCACTAATGACCAGTTATCCAGATGTAAATCCGGATCGAGCACAGACAGAGTGAAATATTCTATACTACTTCCCATATACTCAAGAGTGCGATATTCCTGTTCGGTCAGTTTTTCTCCCCGCAGTTCCTTTTCTGTTACTTGAATCAGAAAGCTGACATAGTCTTGCAACTGCTCTGTCTTTCCTTTCAAGTCATCCGTCAGGCAATTGCTTTGTTGCAGAACCAGTTGGGTGGCTTGCAGAATCCCTGACATTTTCTTCCAGAAAGGAAGATTCGGTTCTACATATCCCACTACGATCGGATCAGGAGGTCCGGCACCTCCACATTCTGCAGCCATGGGCTGTTCTCCGTAAAGGATCGCGTCATGCTTCAGTTCAGCCCAAGATGCCAGAGCTGTATTCAGGTTCTTGTATCCCCATTCGGGTGTTTGCATAAATCCCGGCTGGTTCTTATCCGTTTTCTGCATGGTGAACAGACTTTTCATCCATAATTCGTAGACAGATACTTGTGCAGGCTGGGAAGCTTTGAATTTATCTTTCAGTTTTTGTAATTCTCCGGTATACTGGTTCCAGTTGCCCGGTTCTTTGTAAAAATCAGTCAGTAAAGTCTCGGCGGAGTTTACTCCGAAAGCGGCAAAGACATCCAATCCTTTCGGATAAGCACGTTTGCTGTTTGGGGTGACATCTACCAATTCCTGAAGTACTTCATTATCTGCCAGATATCTTTGTGGCATAAAGTTGATTTTGTCCCGGCAGGAGATTTCTATTTTAGGTTTGATCCTATTCTTGCTTTTTGCCAGTTCAATGAGCGCTTGATTCACCTTTTCTATTTGAACCGAAGTCAATGCATCTTCAGTATATTTTGCTTTATTTTTCTTCAGAATCTGTGCAATATCGAGAAGAGAAAGATTATCAGTCTCACCCATCAGGAAAGTAAGTGGTGTATAGACGCGTTGGTATAGTTCCATTAGTGGTGTCCTGGTCATATCCTTATAAGTAGATAGTACGGTAGCCTGAAAGATTGCTTGTTTGAGCTGTTCTTGTTGTTCTCTGCAAAAGCAGGCAGTTTGAAGCCACATCATAGCCTGAAAGTATGCCTGTAATTGGGGTTCACGGGTATAATGTCCGCGTGGTTTGAAAAGACTGTATGGGAAGTATGCATCTTTGTATGAAAGAAACTCCGAGAAATCATCTTCTTGTGCATTAATATGTTCTATTTCCTGTTGATATGCTTTTTGATACTTAGCAGGGAGGCTGGGCGTTTCCTTTGTCAGCAAATAATAAGGGATAGCATAAAAAGTAGCGGCATATTCTGCCATATCTTTCAGAGATTCGTCTTCTGTCTGGCGGGAGATGCTTATGCAAGTTGCGTTGAGTGATAGACATAGTCTTTCCAAAGTAGGAATGATGTGTTGTTTCTCCAGACTTTTCAGTACATAAGAGAAATACATGTGAAATGCCTGTAAATATAAGTCAGTGGTGATGAAATTGGGCACTTGGCGATAATCATTCTCTTCGTAAGCATGAAACAACTGTAGGTTACTTCCCTCTGTAATGGCAAAGTTGTTCTGTTGCAACTTGGCTAGTAATGCCTCGTCTATATCTTTGAATTGGAACAGGTTGACTATATTATTTGCATTTCCTAAATAATAAGAGTCTCGTTGAGTAAACTGTTGCTGACGCATTTCTGCCATGCGAGCATCGATGCGTTCTACGAAAGCCTTCTCTTCAGCCGTCAGTTTGACTTCATCATAGTTTTCCGGAAATTTATTCTCTCCGTCTGCCTCCGATTCATCCCATAACTTCCAGACAAGATCATTATACCATTTCGTATTGGCCGAGAAGAAAGCATTGATATCCGCTTCCATAAAATGATAACCGTGTATAGCGTATGGATAACTACGTAATAAACGCAACTCCTGAAAAGAGTAACGACTGATATCCTGCTTCAAATCAATAGATTGAGGTAGAACAGTATCGGTCAATAATGAGGTGACGGTCATAACAGTATCTTGTGCCGATACTGTTGAGGTGTTTTTGTTCTTGTTCTTGCATCCGCAGAGAATCAGAATCAGTGTACAGGACAGTAATAATAGTCGTCTCATGTTTTTCATTATTCTATAAATTGCCATATATAAATGATAGTATCTAACGTTAACGTTTAAGAATGCGTTTGGCCTCCTTTTCTTCTGTCTCGCGTTTCAGATATTCCTTAAAATCCAGACCAAAACCTCTCCATGCATATTCCGCTATCAGAAATTTTCCACTTCGTTCCCGTTCCATGGTGCGTATCAATACAGGAGTATGTTCACGAATCACTTTAAAATTTTCCAAAGGTTGTGCTACTCTCGAACCTAACCAAAGTGGGCGGATATACGCTTCATCTGCAATCCGGTAAATGAATAACCGCTTGTCAGGTTTGGGATCGAATCGGGTAGGCTTGATAACCCCCACAATAATTTCCGGCATCCCGTCTCCTGTAACATCTCCATAATCAAATTGATAGACAGGATAAGGCAATTTCCAAACAGAGTGGGAGGGTTGGTCTGTATTCAAATGAATGACATAGAGCGAATCAGATTCTTTGTTCAGAGATACTTCCATGTGTCTTTGATTTACTTGCCATTCAAACCTGTTTTCTTTCCGGCATGAACAGAACATTAGTAAAAGACCTGTAAAAATAAGGAAGTGAATCCTGTGCAACATATCTGTAACGTTTTCTTTGGCAAAGATAGATATTAACCTGTATTTACCTGCTTCTTTTCTCGTAAAAGTGAAAAGTCCAGTATATTATATATGAAAACCACCGGACTTCTCTTTAGTTAAGAAATCCGGTGGCTTATCAGATATTATAAAGCGTATGCCTTATTTCGTTTGAATACGAATATTTCCGGCTTTCACTCCATTTGCTTTGGCTGTAAATACAATTTCTCCGGCAGTTTCACCAGCTTGTATGATAGCTGTCAACATTCCGTTGAAAGCATGCATCTTTGGAAGATGGAATTGTTCCAGGTTCGTCGGATCGCCATTGGCAGCAGCACGATATTTACCAGCTCCCTTTGCAGAGAAGTTTATCTGACGATTATCAGTAGGGCATAGGTTACCATCTTTGTCTACGACTTTCACAGTCACATACGCTAAGTCTTTTCCGTCTGCAGTCAATTCGTTACGGTTGCTGACCAATTCGATGTGATGAGGTTTTCCGGCAGTGCGAACCACTTTTTCCGCTACTGCTTTTCCATCTTTGTTATAGGCTACTACTTTTACTTCTCCCGGTTCATATACAGCATCCATCCACATCAGACGATAGCGGTTCTTCAACGAACTATTATTCTTGCTTTGTTTACCATAACTTTTACCGTTGATAAACAGTTCGGCTGTAGGATAGTTGGTATATACAAATACAGGAGTCACTTCACCTTCACGTCCCGGCCATGTCCAATGAGGCAGGATATGCAAGGTTTCCGCATCCTTGTTCCATACACTGCGATACAAGTAATAGCGGTCTTTAGGCAGACTGGCAAGGTCGATAATACCAAACATGGAACTGTGATTGGGCCATGCATCCGTATCATAAGGTGATGGTTCACCCAGATAGTCAAATCCTGTCCATACAAATTGTCCGATTGTCCAATGGTTATCATCGGCCAGTGCAAAGTCCTCATCCGGAATATTTGACCAGGAGCAGGCTTCCACATCATAAGATGAACATTGATGATCTTCATATTTGGCACTTTTCTTATCCTCTACCGGGAATTTGTATACCCCACGTGAACTGACGGTAGAAGCAGTCTCACTACCCAGAATCAGATTCTGCGGGAGTTGGTCATAAGATTCTTTATAGCGTTGGGTACGGTAATTAAGTCCCGGAATGTCAATCATGGCTGCAAATCCGTTCGCAAGTACACAAGTAACCTGATCCATTCCGCAGGTGACAGGACGTGTCGGATCTTCGCGGTGGCAAATGTCTTGCAGGAATTTAGCCACTTTATAACCGACAGGGCTACATTGGGTTGGCACTTCATTACCGATACTCCACATAATCACACATGGATTATTCCGATAATTATGGAGCATATTTACCATATCACGTTCCGCCCATTCATTGAAATAACGGTGATAACCGTTTTCACACTTGGCGATGTCCCATTCATCGAACGGTTCAATCATCATCATAAATCCCATTTCGTCACACAATGCTACGAGTTCGGGAGTCGGCATATTATGAGAAGTACGGATAGCGTCACATCCCATATCTTTCAGCAATGTAAGTTGATGGCGAAGCGCTGCCACATTAATAGCGGCACCCAGCGGACCTAAATCATGATGATTACATACCCCTTGGAATTTGCGATGTTTTCCGTTCAGATAGAAACCCTTATCAGCGATATATTCAATGCTGCGGATACCGAAACGGGTCGTGTAAGTATCCACCAGTTTATCATCTGCGTAAATTTTGGAAACAGCCTTGTAGAGCGACGGACTTTCCGGTGACCAGAGCTCGGGCGCATTTACAATAAAGTTTTGTTCGAATGGTTGTCCGTGATTAATGCGGCTCGTATTCTCTTTGCTGGTAACCACTTTTCCGTTCGGAGAAAGAATCTCTGTCTCTATACGGATTTGTGTTTTCTCACCGGCATTATCAATCTTCGTTTGAAGACGTACGGCTGCAAAGTCCTTGCTGACATGAGGAGTTGTGATTTGTGTTCCCCATACAGGCACGTGCACTTTATCAGTCACGATCAGATGCACATTACGATACAAACCTGCTCCCGGATACCAACGCGAGGACTGCGGACGATTTTCCAAACGTACGGCCAGCGTATTATTCTTTCCGTCTTTGTTTAATAAAGACGTCACGTTACAGTGGAAAGAGTTGTAGCCGAAAGGCCAGAAACAAGCTTCTTTTCCATTTACATAGACACGTGCCTCACTCATGGCGCCATCAAAGAGCAGCGTCACCTCCTTATCGGCAGGAGCATCAAAACTGGTTCGATACCATCCGGTGCCTACATAAGGGAGCCCACCGGTACGTCCTGTTTTCAAGGAAGCCTTTTTCTCGAAGTTCTGTGTTACAGCTACATTCTGCAGGTCGTTATTCATATCGAATGGACCGAAAATCGCCCAGTCGTGCGGAATAACAACCGATTCCCATTTAGTGTCATTAAACTCCGGCTGGCTAGCCTCTTTAAAATCTCCTTTACTGAATTTCCAGTTTTTCTCGAGCAGCGTCTCACTGCGTTGCGCTTGCAATGTGCAAGCGGCGCCCATCAAAAGTACAGCTAATAACTGTTTTTGGTGTTTCATGTTCATTTTTGCTTTTCAGGTATAAAATATTTTGGATTCGGGGTAAAGTTATAAAAAATGATTCAATAATCTTATCTCTTGAAAGCATTAAATGCACTGGTCGGTTTACCACTGTCGTCAAACATGCCTTTTCCATAGTTCTTCCAACCACCATAACTCTGCGGTTCCCAAGAGAATACACCAAGGCATTGTTCCACTTGTTTGGCTTTCGTCATAAAGTCTGTGAAAAAGTCTTCAGCTTCGGAATAGTCCCAGGGAATACCAATTTCGCACATCATCACCGGAGTGTTGTATTTGGCAATCAGACTTTTCATATTGGCAATACATTTGTTGTTCATATCTTCCCAATCATCGGCTGCTCCCTCTGTCGGGTACATATCCGGATAAAGAGACATGCCGATGACATCCCATTTGGCATTGTTGTCATGCAAATAACCGAAAATCCGGTTGTATAGATTGGCATCATTTCCCTGGTCGAGGTGTACAATCACTTTCGCATTCGGATAAATCTCTTTAACAGCATTGTAGCCGGAGTTAATGAATTTCGCAAAGTTTTTAATACCGTCACTACTCGTTGTTTGTCCGGTGGGGAATAGCATGCCCTGATGAGTTTCATTACCCACTTGCACCCATTCCACATCAATACCCATCTCTTTGATTGCACCGAGTACATCTTTGGTATGGTCGGCAATCGCCTGCTCCAGTTCTTCTACCGTATAATTTTCCCAGGCTTTGGGTTTGGCTTGCTGAACAGGATCGGCCCATCTGTCACTGTAATGGAAGTCGATCATCAGGCGATAGCCCAAATTGTGTGCTCTCCATGCTTTGAGCAATACGTCACCCTTATTGCACCAGCCTTTTACATCTTCCGTGTCATTTTCCGGGTTCACCCATACACGTAGACGAATTGCATTTATACCCAGGTCACGAAGCAGAGACATACATTCCTGTTCTTTTCCATCGGAGGTATAGAATTTATATCCGGAGCTTTCCATTTCCGACAGCCAACTGACATCAGCTCCCCGGGCGAAGCCGGACATATCATAAGTGGTTTCCGTCTTTTCCGGGAAAGTCGGAGTATCATTATCATCATCACAAGCGGTGAAGATGCTTCCGCAAAGTAGTGCGGAAGCTATCATTATATATTTTCGTATCATAGTGATTCTGTTGAATTTAATAATCATGTTGTTGAACTTAGAATGTTATTCAGTGATTTCAGTCATTGTAAACTCCATCTTGTTGAGATCCAACGTAATGAGATATTTACCCTCCTTGGCGGGTTTTATGTTATCACCATTTTGGTCACTTAGATAGAGCCCGCTTTCAGAAGTATAGTACAATCTCCAGTCCCAGTTAATCTGATCGGGATTCGTATTCATGAGGAAGTAGAATCCGTCACCGATAGTGGTGATATCACATTCTGCACTCCATATGCCGGTTTCCTCATTATATATCATCAGGTCTTTAGCCGTTGACCAGCCATTGAAAGTTCCATATACATTGATTTGTTTGATTTCAGTAGGCTTCCAAGTCAAGTTGACATAATCTACTTCGATTGTATAACTTTTCTTGCCGGAACCATCGAACCAGATGTTGTAATAATCTCCTTTCGTAGGAGCAAGGCTATAAAGATTGTTGGGATCAGAGCCATACCATGTGTCTGTTGATGGGTCTACTATCTGGAAGTTTTCATCGCTGACGGTTTGGAATACAGTGCGATAAGTTCCCGCAGTTTTACCGGGTTCAAGTTTGCGGTATAACTTTCCCCACCATGAGTCGGCACCTTGCATTTCCAGATAAGAGGGATAAGTCGGTTCTACACTTCCTCCTTCCATCACTTCCACTTTCCATGCTTGCGGGTCGTTCAGGTCAATAATCAATGTACATTCTCCGGCTACTGGTACGTTTACTGTAATATTTCCGGCAGAAACATTCGTTCCGGTATTGAATGTCAATTCATTAGCAGAACCACTAAAGGCGAAAGAAGTATCTTTGGCTTTCGTATCGTCAATGCTGTTATCAGCTCCGCTGACGCTGGTGTTATCATATAGTTTACCTGTTCCATTCATCTGAATATTGATAGTGCCGGCTCCTGTAGCAGTAAATATACCCTGCCATTGATTCTTGTCACGTTTATATTCCATCGTGATACCTCCGTCGATGCCACTTACATTGAGTGTTGGCATCCATAAGGCAGTCCATAGTTTTTTGGTGGTATTGACATTCGTATAGTAACAGCCTGATTGACCGGGGAACCACAAATCCCACGTTCCTTCAGCAGCATCAGTTGTCAGGAAGAACGGAGTAGCCGTACTACCTGATTTGGCTGTGTGCCAAACAGTACCATCGGCTTCCTGTAGATAGAAACCCTCCCAAGAAGTGGCTCCCATAAAGCCGATATAGTTGCCATCCGCATTGGCTGCATACAGATCTTTTCCTGAATCCTTGCCGTCTCCCTTATTGATAATATTGGCAAATCGCATATCAATTTCATAAGGAGTAACCATGACTTTTACCACATTACTGTATACAGGAGCGATGTTACTTCCGTTTCTTCCGGCAAGCCGGAAATAGAGCGGCGCTTCTTCTTCGGGAGTAGCTTTCAACTGATAAGCGACGATATTTAAGGCGGAGACAGAGTACGTCTTTGATACTCCACTTTCGGTCGTTTCCAGAATCTGCCCGGAGAAATCTTCCGTGCGTGAAACCTGTACGGAAGTTTGTACACCGCTGGTAGGCTGGTATCTTGAATCGCTCACTTGCAGCGTCTGGTCAGTCCAGGCAAGCGACAAAGCATAAAACTTAGCTGTCTCCTTTGTCAGTACGACAGAACTGGCAGAAGCTATCAATTCGTTCTCTTCCGGGCTGGAGAGAAAATAGGTATCCCCATCTTTCTCGCAAGCACCTAGTAATAGGAGAGCGGAAAGTAAAGTGAATAGATTATTTAGTTTTTTCATATCGTTGTTCCGTATTAATATGATTAATAGTTTTCATTGTATAAGTTTGGATTGGCTGTCAGTTCGGTAGCAGGTATCGGATAGATATTGTATTTGCTCTCTACTGCCTTACCGTCTTTTACGCCACCTTTCCATTGCCATACATAACTGTTGGTTGTAAATTGATTGAAGCGGATCAAGTCCGTACGGCGATACCCCTCCCAATACAGTTCACGGGCACGTTCGTTGATGATAAACAGTTCGTTGATTTCAGACTCGCTTTTGTTATGAGTGTTGTCGCCGAAAGCACGTTCCTGTAGCTCATTGATATAAGGCAGTACATTTGCCAGAGTTGCTTCCGTTCCTCCACGTACCACAGCTTCTGCCATCATTAAATATACATCGGCCAGACGGAATAGGGGATAATCTGTATTTACACCACCGTCTGCGGTGTTGGAAGCAGTCTGTCCGGCATCAGTCAGGTTAGTCCATTTTTCTACGAAATAGCCATTGCTTTGGTCATCTATCTTTTCCAGGTCCCGGGTTTGTCCGTCGGTAAAGAACATATATCGCTGGTCGGCTTCTTCGTTACCTGAGAAAAGTTGAGGAATTTCTCCGCGTACACGGAACATACCCCATCCTGATTTTACACCGTAATCTTCCGGTATCTGTTTTTCGGACGTGTTGCTCACTGCGCCACAAACAATGTAAGTGGATGATCCCCATGACACGAGATTGGTTGCGTCTACCGGGAGGGTGAAGATTATTTCGTTCGTACGTTTGTCATTGTCGGCATTAAACAGCTTGTAATAATCGCTTTCCAGTTGATAACCTTGTTCGATAACCTTTTTACAGGCTTTGATACATTCGTTGTATTTGGAAGTCTGGGTATAAACTTCCGCATTCAGATATAATTTGGCAAGTAATGTATATGCAGCTCCTTGGGAAGCGCGTCCGTAAGGACAGTTCGCTTTATTTAGCATTTCATCTTTAATGGCATTCAGTTCACTTTCAATATAATCGAAAATCTGCTGGGCTGTATAGCGGGGAGGCAGATATCCGACTAGCGGGTCATTTTCCGTCACAAACGGGATATTGCGGAACAGATCGAGTGCGTGATAGTAGAATAAGGCACGCATGAAACGGGCTTCGGCACGATAAATGCGAATTTCAGTCTGCTCCTGGTCCGTGAACTGTGCTATCTTTTCATCGGTGGCATTGCGGAGAAACTCATTACATAAAGCAATGTTGTAATAGATACGGTAATACATATCCGATACCCAAGGGTCGTTAGCGTCCCAACTCAAATACGTCAGTCCCGTCACGTTGTCACCGGACAGCCAGGTAGAAGCCACTTCGTCCGTTCCACATTCCTGCAAGTTGAAGAAACAGCGCATATAATCCTGTCCGCTGTTACTACTCAAATCGTTGTCACCATTCTTTTCCTGTCCGGTGGTCACCATGGCTGCATAGATTTTTCCCAGAACGGCTTTATAGTTTGCAGCACTGGTATATATGGTAGAAGATGTTTCTTCTTCGTGTGGATATTGGTCCAAGTCGCCTATGCAGGAACTCATCAGGAGTGCGCTGCAAAAATAAAGGGCTGTATAAAATATCTTTTTCATAATCGATGCTTTTAGTAATTAGAAGTTAATACCTATGTTGAGAGAGAAAGTACGTGGGCGTGGATAAAACGAATTGTCCACACCGTTGGGAACTTCCGGGTCAACGCCGCTGTATTTGGTGATACAGAATACATTTTGCACCATGGCACTCACATTCAGACTGCATCCTTTATAAATAGTGCCGAAGTTGTAACCCAATGAGAGATTATCCATTTTCAGGAAAGAAGCATTCTCTACATAGTAGTCAGAGAGGTATTGACGTGTCTGGAATCCTGTTTTCAGGTAGGTTGATGACAGGTTGTTCAGCTGGTAAGAGTTGTAGCTGACAGTTTCCCAGGCACCGCTGTTCATAGCCATTGCGTTATAGACATAGTTTCCGATATTGGCACGCAGGCTGGTGCTCAATGTCCACTTCTTGTAACGCAATGAGGTACTGAAACCGAGGATATAGTCGGGAGCCGGAGAGTGGTAGCGGTACAAGTCGTTCGAGTTGATTTGTCCGTCCCCGTCGAGGTCTACGTAAGCTCCCTCTACCGGTTTGCCGGTTTTTTCATCATACAGTTGGTGGTAAACGTAGAACATATAAGGAGCATATCCCTCGCTCAATGTCTGTACCTGATAACTGTCGATATATGGACCTACGGAAGTATTGGTGGCAGGCGTACCGGCTGTCAGTGATAAGTTTTTCACTTTCATCTTCTGCCATGTCATGTTGAAACTCAAGTCCCAGTTCCAGTCCTTGGTCTGTATGGGCGTTGCGTTCAGACTGAATTCCACACCCTGACTGTCTACATTTCCGACATTGGTCGTGATGTTACGATCGAATGTAGTACCGGCAGCAGCAGGTACGGTGGCAATCAGGTCTTTGGTCTGACGGGTGTAGTAGTCGAAACTACCGGTGATGCGGTCTTTGAGAAAACCGAAGTCAAAACCCACATTCCATGAAGTGGTTGTTTCCCATTTCAGGTTGGGTACATACGCTTTGGGGCGGTAAGTAGGAGTCGGAGTGCCACCGATAAGAGAGCCGGCACCACTTTGACTGATCGTATAGATAGGGAGGTAGTTGTAGTTACCTATACCGTCTTGCTGCCCGGTGACACCATAACTGGCACGCACTTTCAGCGTACTGATGACTTTATTGTCTTTCAGGAATGATTCTTCTGTCACTCTCCATCCTAATGCTACTGACGGGAACGTACCCCAACGTACATTTTTAGCGAAGCGCGAAGTGGCATCGCGACGTACAGTAGTAGTCAACATATAGCGGGAGTTGAACGAGTAGTTCAAACGGCCATAATAAGAGAGTAATACATGGCGTTCGTCAGAGGCTTTCGATGTTTTCTGTATTTCTCCCAACGTGTTCATTTCGCTGTAAAGCGGAGTCGTGGATTTCCAGTACTGATAATCGTAACCGGCTGTTACATCAAAACTACTCTTAATGGATTCCACCAATTTGTTGTAGTTGGCATACAGAGTCAACAGACGGTTTTCTTTTTTCTGTGGGCCATAGCTGTAATCCAAACCGGAAGTGGTGTAATTCTGTGCAGCTTCTGCCGGAACATATACACTTCCTTTACCTTGTGCATAGTCATAACCTAACGTAGCATGCAACTTCAAATCGGGGAAGAAGTGAAGACGATAGTCTGCATCAATGTTTCCGATAAAACGTTTTACTGTACTTTGTGAGTCATTCATATTGAGAAGTCCCACCGGATTCATGACTGCTCCGTTCACGGGAGCACCGGTGTTGTCAATCGCTTCCGTATATCCGCCGAATGTGTCTAGACCCGAATATACTGGAATGGTAGGATTCATGGTCGAAGCAGCCCAAATGGCACTTGTATTGGCAAATGTGTTCTTATTGATAGAACCTTTAGCATTGATATTCAGTTTTAAGTGGTCTTTAAAGAAAGACGGATTCAATGTAATGCTTCCGGTGTAACGCTCCGCGTTGTCAGTACGTAATAAACCACTCTGGTTGTAGTAACCGATAGATGCACGGAAAGGTAAGTTTTTGGTAATCTTTCCAGCAACACTTAGATTATTATCCGTACCGAAGGCATTTTGATAAATCTCATCGTTCCAGTCCGTATGTGTCGTGCCGAGTAACGCCCGTTGTGCATCGGTTCCTTTGCTTTGGATGGTATTGACAAATTCATCGTAACTCAACATATCTGCCAATTTGGTACGGGTTTGTACAGAGTTGGTCGTACTGAATGTAATCTTCAGTTTATCCGAACTTCCTTTCTTGGTAGTAATCAGAATAACCCCGTTGGATGCGCGCGAACCATAAATGGCAGTCGAAGAAGCATCTTTCAGAATGGTCATACTTTCAATATCGTTCGGGTTGATGAGGCTAAGGAAATTCCCGTCATTACCGCTGATGCCTCCCTGTTCCAAAGGAACGCCGTCCAGTACGATCAAAGGGTCATTACTAGCGTTCAGTGAAGCACCACCACGCACACGGATCGTACTTCCCGCAGTGGGAGAACCACTGTTGGACATGATTTGCACACCGGAAATCTTACCATTAATCAGTTGCTCGGGAGAGCTGACCAATCCCATGTTGAAGTCCTTGCTGCTGACGTTAGTTACCGAACCTGTCAGGTCGCTTTTACGCTGCGTACCATAGCCGATTACTACAACGTCGCTCAATACCTGTGAATCACTTTTCAACTGGATATTCAAAGTAGTACTGTTGGCAGGAACTGGTACTACCTTTGTTTCATATCCTACATAAGAGAATTGCAACTCTTTGCTGCCTTGTGGCACATTGAGTGTATAATTACCGTCGAAATCGGTCACTGTTCCGGTAGAAGTACCGACAATGAGGATACTTACTCCGATCATCGGTTCCTTGTTCTCGTCAATCACTTGTCCGGTGATTTTCTTGCCTCCTTGTTGGGCGAAGGCAGGAATGATGCCTCCTAAAAAGGCTGTACACAACATAAGTAGTACAGTCAGATGGCGTAGATTTAAGATATTCCTGTTCATAATTACTGTGTTATTGATAATAGATTTATTTTTACTTTTTATTTAAAAATCAGCGGCTTTTCTCTTTCTGTCCCTTCCGTTTGCTACCTCCTTTCAGAAGGCTTCAGACGTGGTTCAGACGAAAGATTTGTTTCTCACCGAGGAAGACCTTGTTCCTCACCGAGGAACGACCCTTTCCTCACCGAGGAACAAAGGCTTCGACAACGGGGAACTTTAAGAATGATTATTCCAGCCAGATATTTCCTAGTTCAATCTCAACTAAACCTTTCTTGTTTCCTGACATTGACAGCTCCAGCTTCTCAATCCTTTCCGGTAAAAATGCGATTTCCGTTTCCGGATGGAAATACTGTTTCAAGAATGTCGGATAAGCTATCGGCAGCAGCGCCGTGTCTGTCTGGCGTAAATCTTTCAACGGTATCCGTATGATTCCCTCCGATGATGGAGCAGGACAAGGGCTTTTATAAGTATATCCGTCTGACGTTACGAAACCGGCACTGAATCCTTCCGGAAGTGCTTTCGTGCGATTTACCCGGATACAGAGAACGCTACAATCCTTTACTCTTTCTTTTCTTTCTTCAATCAGGTTCTTTACGAACGTGCGGAGGAAATAGTGCGGATTTTCTCCTTTAGGAGTAAACCGGAACCGGAGCAAAGGTTTTTCCACCGGAGAAGAATCAACCAAAGTACGTTGGAGATCATTCCATTCGGGAAGCGTGTATGCTTCTATCCGGCTATCTGCGTCCGTAATAGTCAATAGTGGTATCGCACTGTCTGGGGCAACAACACGAGTAGTCCAATAGGCTCCGGAAGTATAATTCCAGTCCAGTGGATTTCCCTTTATTCCCAATGATGAATTCCTGTAACCGGAATTTCCTGTGGGATAAGTGCGAGTGCTGTTGCCCCGGCATACGATGATGTTATACCTGAAACAATCATCCTTTATTTCTGTAGCGGGTATCGTTGCTTGATAGGTATATCCGCCTGTACGTTTCATCTTGATATATGGATTATGCTCATTCCAAAAAGATATCTTATCGGTGTAGATAATCACAGAATCCGGGAATTCGGTTCCTACCACCTGTGCACTAATCGTCAAATCCTTATTTGCTTCAGTGGTTGCCGATGGAGTATGAACGACTTTATAATCCGTCACACGTGGAGCAGGAGCCACATACTCTCCGATGCGGATGGAATTCCATTGAGAGTCTGCCTGCCAGTTCTGTTTGGGCGTACAGTTTTTACGTTTCAGCAGATAGGTACCCGGACGAAGTCCGCGGATAATCCCGTCTGTCACATCTCCTTTCTGCTGATTTCCTTGATTGAGGGCCGTAAAGGTAAATTCCATCCCTAAATCAGGTATTTGCAAAGCCATGTCCCAAGCACCATAAGCGATGGTAACCACTTCTTTATCGAGTGACGGTTTGGCAAACGGATCGTTCACTACTACCGCGTCCGGCATCACTTCCAGTCTCCAGACTCCCGGTTCGAGGCAATCCATGAAATAAGCACCTGTTCCCTCATAATGAATGATCGGAGAACTGCCACAACCGGCAATGGAAACAAGTTGTGACGCATCTTTGGGCTGGGTGTTGGTATGATTGGAATAATAGAATTTCTTTCCATTATTTAATTCGCTCAAGTCCTCTGTATAACTGACACGAAAACCGTCACCAAATAAAGTGTCCTGTGGATAACTGCCGTATGATTCACCTCTTTTCAGACTGCGTGCAGCTTCGGCAGCTATCTTCATACTGATGGCTTTATGAGGCGTATAGGCAAGATTCAAGAAATGAGTCTGATATTCCGTATTGGCATAAGCGATATCCATCGGATCATACGCAAACTGGGTAATCCATTGAAAACCTGCTGTACGGAAAGTGCGTACCATGGCCGGATACATATAAGAATACATGATATCTGCCGGATCGAACTCATATACCATCCGTGTTTTCTTATCGAATCCTTTCACTTTATCGGAAAAGGGAATATCATAGCGGTCTATATAGGGAAGGAAATTTCCCTGCTGTGTCTGTCCAGATACCAGTCCGATGGGATACCATTGATAAGTAGTTCCCTGAATGGCAGTTTCGTAATAAGCCTCTACTACATATCCGTTGTGGCTTACATTATAGAATACAGGTTTGCGGTTTCCTGTTTTATTGATCGCTTTCAGCATCCGGTTGATATAGGCTTTTACCTCTTTCTTCGTACCGGAATGACAAGGTTCATTATTGATTTCGAACCCAACAATGGAGGGATCGTCTTTATAAGCTAACCCCGTATATGGATTGACGTGCTTCACCAAACCATGAAGATAGGTTTCTTGTGCAGCGATAGCTTCCGGGTGGGAGTGCATATCGCATTTATCATATTTATAGGAGAAGCCGCCCGTCTGTATGTTTCGTTCGGGATATCCGTTCCCGAAGTTGGTCTGCGCGGTAATCACAATATGAATATTGCGTTCTTTGAGTTTGGCAATCAGGTAGTCCATCAAGTCGAGATGCTCGTTTTCGAGGAGATTTCCCTGTCCGTCTGTCAGTTCCACATCCCATAAATGAATACGGTAAGCATTCAGTCCCAGACGGGAGATATGATATACATCTTTATCTATGGCAGCTTTGCGGTCCAGTTCCAAATATCCAATGGCACGGTAAGCATGGGCGAAAGGCAGCGTATAATTAACACCGAAAAAGGAAGCCTCCCGGCGGGTGTCACTCCAACGCATCACCCCATTTCCATCTATATATATAATAGGTGTAGAGGATGATTTGCCTTGCACTTTGACAAAGGCAGATATCAAACAAATAAAGGTAAGGATCAACAGTCTTTTCATGCTATCAAATTTATCGGTTTATTGACAGCAACAAAAGTAATTTATTGGTCATTTCAATAAAAGCACAGATTGGACATATAAGGATAAAAATAGGACGAAATGCCCCAAAATGCCTCTACAGGTCTTCATTAAGGTACTGGCGTGGCGTTTTTCCGAATTCTGCCTGAAAACATTTGGAGAAGTAAGAGTGATTGGAAAAGCCTACCATGTACATCACTTCGGCAATGGTAAATTTCTTTTGTTGCAACAACATGGCCGCCTTTTTCATCCGGATCGATTTGATGTATTCCACTGGAGACATTCCGGTCAGCTGTTTGATTTTCCGGTAAATCTGCTTATTGCTGATACCGGATAATTCACAAAGTGCATTTACATTCAATTCCGATTCAGAAAGATGGTCCTCAATCAGGCGGATAATGTTCGACAAAAATTTCTCATCTTGAGATTCTGCTTCGATTGGTTTAAGAACAGGCAACGATTCCAACTGCTTTTTCACCTGTGTCGCCGGAATCTCTTCTTTCTCTACGGCGATGACAGGGATATTCAGGCCAATGGAAGTTCCTTTTCCTTCGTTCGAGGTGACTCCGTTGATGTGACCGCCATGAAGTTCCGTATAAGTCTTGACCAGATAAAGTCCGATACCTGTACCTTCCTTATTGCCGGAATGTGGAGACTGGAAAAAGCGCTGGAAGATATATGGAATATCTTGTTGCGGGATTCCGCTTCCTGTATCTGAAACACAGATATCCAACAATCCCGTTTCTTCACGATAGAAAAGAGACAGACGGACGCTTCCGCCATCCGGGGTGAATTTGACGGCATTTGAAAGCAGATTATCTAAAATCACTCCAAGTTTGATGGCATCCATATCAGCATAAATCTTGGCTTTATTCGTCTCGAAATGGAATGTGATCTGTTTGTTTTCCTCATAGACAGAAAACAGGCTACGGCTGAATGACACAAGTTCGATGCGCGACAAAATCAGCAGCGAATCTTTATTATCCTCTATCCGGTTGAAGTTTAATACCTGATGAATCAATGAGTTTATTTTCATTGCATTACGCTGTACCTCCTCCAGTGTCTGTTTCTCATGCACTTCTTCTGCAACGGGGAGCAATTGACTGACAGGAGCGATAATCCGGCTAAGCGGTGTCTTTAATTCATTAGACAAATTGGTAAAGAAAGCCATTTTCTGGCGTGATTGTTCCAGAATCTTCTCTTTTTCCATCCGTTCCATTTTTAGACGGTTCTTGACACGGAAAAAGTTGATAACCCAGGCAATGAGGCTCAAGAATAAAAGAATGTAGATTATCTTTGCCCAAAGTGTGTAATACCATGGAGGGAGAATTTTAATATTCAGGATATATGGATGCTCGGAAGGAGAACCGCTCTTTTCTACTTTGCTGATTACCAGCTGATAATCCCCATAACCCAGATTACTGTACGTAATGCGATTCGTGTTGGATTGCAGGAAATTCCATTCTTTGTCCATACCTTCCAGCCGGTAGACGAATTCATGTTTTTCTTCCAGCGAGTAGGGGAGGTCTGAAAGTTCGAAAGCCAGGTTGTTCTGGTCGTATTTTAGTTCGATAGCATCGGTATAACGGATGTTGGGAATATTCTCTCCAGTATGCGGAGACATCAGTTGATTGTTGATATATAAGGCAGTCAGTAAAATGGAGTGTTCCGGCTGACTCATGGCTTGTATTTCGGGACGGGATATGCCGAACCCGTCTGCACCTCCCAGATAGATATTTCCATCTTCCGGATCAAACATTAGACTGGTGAAACGTTTATCCGTCAGGCTTTGCTGGCGGGCATCCATTGTTCTCCGGTCGATGATCCAAAGTCCGTTAGTGGTGGAAACCCAGATGTGTTCTTTTACAGAGGTCATAGACAGAATCTCGTTATTGCTGAAATTGCCGAAAGAGATACTTTGCTGACTCGAGTCTTTGGGATTGATACGCATCACCCCTCCGTGAAATCCTACCCAAAGCATGCCGTCTTCATCCCGTAAAAGGTAGTTCGGGCTCTTCTCGCCACTTAATTCATCGGCAAACAGCTTTGTCACTTGCCGCGTACGGGCATTGATTTTGTCTATTCCTTTGCTGTTGTATAACAATACCCATACATTACCTTCCGCATCAGGGACAATCTGATTAATGAACATCCCCGACAGCCCATTATGAATGGAATAATTTTGATCGGCCACATACGATCTTCCGGCAGATTGTATCAGTTTATGTTTGTCCACAACAAAGATACCTCCGAGACAGGTGGCGATCCAAAGCTTCCCGTCAGTATCTTCAAACAGGTAATAAGCCCAGTTGGTATTATAAGTTCCTGTACTGTCTACGATGTTGTAGTGTACAAATTGATGGGTATTATAGTCATAGCGGTTGATACTTCCGTCTGTGGCTATCCATAACTGCTGTTCTCTATCCTCGTAGATGTGTCGTATCCGGTTGTGGGATAACGGATGGTTTTTATCCCCCATTCTATACCAGATAGCATCGTGTTTATTGCCTGCAGGATGGGTGAACCGGATCACTCCGTTTGTACCTCCGAACCAATAGAATCCTTTGGAATCCCGGAACAGGGAATAGAACTGATTTCCGTCTCCTGTGCCTGTGATTTGAGAAATCGGTACAAATTGCAGCGCACTGTTATAGCGTGATAGGGAAATGCCATAATCTGTTCCCAGCCAGATATTATGTTCCTGATCCGAGAATATGTTCCAGATAATATTGTTGGTTAGTGACTGGATATTGCGTGAATCGTGAATGATATGCTGCAAAGGTTCTTTGTCATTCTGGTACACATAAAGCCCGTTGTCTGTACCTGCCAGCAAATTTTCATCTCCGTCCAGTGCCAGTGATTTGATGGAGTTGTTATGAAATACCTCTATCGCCTTCATCTCTCCTATAGTGGGATTGTATTGGAAGAGATAACCTTCCATCCCGATCCAGATACATTGTCGGGTGGTGTCTTCCAACAGAGAATTGACAAACAAATTGCTGCCTCCCCGGTTAACGGGCAAAAGGATGTTTTCAAATTTTCCACTTGCCTGCACATAGCGGCATAATCCGTTGTAAGTACCTATATAAATTTGATTATCTTTTGTATGAATGATGGAATAGATGGTGTTATGAGGCAATCCGGTCTGTTTGCTGTCGAAATGATTCAGTTGACGGCTTTTTAACTGATAAGTATATAATCCGTTCAACGAACCTATCCACAATGTATCTCCCTGGAGTACCATGGTACGGACATCCGTTGGAAAATCAGTATCCGGTTGCTCATATTTGTCTGTTCGATAGTTATAAACAAGAATCCCGTTATCTGTTCCCAGATATAAATAAGTGTTATCTGCTATAATACCGCAGTAGATACGTGTGTTAGTACGTTCTCCATACGTGAAATGCTGTTGTGTGGAATAACCGTCATAACTGAATAACCCCTTGTTGGAACCCACCCATATCAGTCCCTCGCTATCTTGCAGGAAGCAACTAATCACCGAAGCTTCGGCCCCGAGATAGATGTTGTCGAATTGCTGATAATTTACTTTTTGCCCATACACATTGCCACTGCTACAGTAGGCAAGGATGAGAAAAAGAATTGTTGTAATTCGTTCGCGCATGGTGTTAGGTTTGCAGGTTTTTAAATCTGTAATTGTTGTAAAAGTATTCCTTCTTTCCTGCAAATGTAGGAAAAATGTCGGTTACACTTGTAAATATCCCGCTCTTTTTGTTCCTTTGCTATCTATTTATAAACAGAAAACTTACGTATGAGAAAACTAATTTATTGGCTTTTATTGCCGTTGGCAGTGGCTGTGAGTGCATGTGGCGGTAAAAAAGGATCTTCAGATAATACGTCGACATTGGCGATGATAGACAGTGTGGATGCTCACGGATTGCAGCGTATGCAGACGTCTAAGAGCGAAACCGACTTTAAGTTTAAGGGGAAAGATTATCATTCCCTCGTTTCGCGTACTCCGGATGACAATCTGCCCCATGTGACAAACGAGCTGGGAGATACCTATGTCGACAATAAAATAGTGTTGCACCTGACGCGTGGTAATGAAACCGTGTTGAACAAGACCTTTACCAAGAATGATTTTTCATCGGTAGTCGATGCGAACTTCCTATCTAAGTCTATATTGGAAGGTATTGTATATGACAAGACTACTCCGCAGGGGATTGTCTATGCCGCAAGTGTTTGTTATCCGCAGACAGATTTGTATATGCCGCTTTCTATAACGATCACTGCCGATGGAAAAATGAGTATACAGAAAGTAGATATACTTGAAGAAGATTATGACGATGAAGCCCCCAATTAAGTTTGTAGGCGGGTGTTGACAGTAAAATTACACAAATGTGAAAACATTTGAGACAAAAGAAAGGCAGCCGATGAGGTTGCCTTTCGTATTTTTGCACCGTCAACGAACTTAATACCAAATAGAATGAAGAAAAACATTTTTGCTATCTGTGTGGTAGCAGTAGGATGTACGGCGCTGACCGCTCAAACCAAAGATACACAAACGTTGGTTCCGCTTACGGAACGGGTAAACGTGCAGGCGGATTCGGCACGCGTCAATCAAATTATAGACGATTGCTGGGTAGCAGTAGGGACTAAAAAGCCTCATGCAATTCAACGCGACTTCACACGTATGTTCAACGGTAAGCCTTCCTATCGTTTTGAATTGAAGGAAGATGATAACACCCTGTCAGGATATGCCAAAGGGGAGACAAAAGGACGTGCGGAATTTTCTTATTGTTATGCAACTTCCGATGATTTCAAAGGCCTGCCTGCCGATGTTTATCAGAAAGCGCAGATTACTAAAACCGTATATCATCATGGGAAAGGTATTTGTCCGCAAGGAGCTTCCCGCGACTATGAGTTTTCCGTATATATTCCTTCTTCATTGGGTAGCGATGTCTCGACAATTTTTGCCCAATGGCATGGGATGCCGGATCGTACATTGGTACAAACTCCACAGGGCGAAGTGAAGAAACTGACGATTGACGAGTTCGTTGAACTGGAAAAGACTACAATCTTTAAAAAGAATGAAGGGCACGAGAAAGTAGCCAAGCTGGATAAACAAGGTAATCCGGTGAAGGACAAACAAGGAAATCCTGTATATCAGGCCGGAAAGGCCAACGGATGGCTCGTGGAACAAGGAGGCTATCCTCCATTGGCGTTCGGGTTCTCCGGTGGATGGTTCTATATCAAAGCAAATTCCGACCGTAAGTGGCTGACTGATAAAGACGACCGTTGCAACGCAAATCCCGAAAAAACACCGATCATGAAACCTGTAACATCAGACTATAAAGCATCGACCATTGCTTACAAAATGCCTTATGCCGATTTTCCGAAAGACTGCTGGATTACATTCCGCATTCATATCGACTGGACAATCTATGGCAAAGAGGCGGAAACGATTGTAAAACCGGGTATGCTCGATGTGCAGATGGACTATCAGGAAAAGGGGAAAAAGGTTAGTAAACACATTGTAGACAATGAAAAAATCATGATTGGACGTAACGACGATGATGGTTATTACTTTAAGTTCGGTATCTACCGTGTAGGTAATAGCACGAAGCCGGTATGTTACAATCTGGCAAACTATTCAGAGAGGTAATTAGTCAGAAGGTAGAAAGAGAGTGATATCCGGATGTCCTTTTGTGAGCATCCGGATATTTCTTTTATTCTTCCCGTTTCGGGCATACTCTAATCGGCCTGTTTCTTCATCGCTTGTTCGTCAGCGCGGCAATGATATACTTCCCCGGCGCGCCGATCTTGCTCCAGCTGGTACTGGAAAACAGTCTCCATACCTGCGTGCCCTTTCTGCCGTAATCCGAGAGCCGTAGAATCGTCTGCTTCTCCTCCGGACTAGTCACTTTGTAGCGGTCCAGACTTTCAATCAGCCCGTTGATATTATGAGTAGCCTGATTGTATGCGTACCCCGGAATTTCAAACGAAGCATCGTGTTTATCTTCTTCTTCAGAATATAGTTTAGTTTGGTTTAGTTTAGTTTGTCGAAAAATGTCATCATTTTCCGGACTCACCTTCACTTGAGTCTGCAAAATGTCTACATTTTCTTTGTTCAACCCGCCTTTTTGTCTACCATTTTTTTCTTTGGGTGCTAATAAATAAGGTAACTGGGAGTAATCAATTTTTCTCCGTACCGTAGCTTCCATCCAAACTTTCTGAATCTGTTCCGAAGTCAACACTCCGTATTGGTCGTACGTCTCTTTATGGAAAAATTCCTTTTCCAGCAGTAACTCCACAATCTTTTCTATCATATCCTCCTTAATGCCTTCTCCTATTTTGCGTGCAAAAATCAGATTCTGTTCTTTTCCCCAAGAAATATAGTATCCTTCCTTGTAGATTTTACACAGTAATCTCAAGACGATATAAGAAGCTAATATTCCAAATTTGGCTTCTACTAATTCCATGACTTCTTCTTCGAAAAAGTTTGCAGATATAGGGAAATAGGGTATCCCTTTATTAATCATACTCATCGTTCAAATTCTTTTATTAACGTTACACAATCGCTTTCCATTCGAGCAGGTTCCCGATCATAAATCTTCTCCATGCATGCTGTTCCGTACTCCAGTAGACAACTGATTCTTGTCTTGCCGTGCTTTTATACTCCCGATAAAAGAATTTTTCATATCCTACCAATGTGCCTTTTTCCATGCAGAAGGTACCATCCTGTTTATAAAAAGCGATCATGGCATTTCCATACTGCATACGTTCTATCAAGTCTATGCACCTTTGTGCTATTCTTTCCGCACGTTTTTCTGAAAATCCTTTTTCGGATACGATACGTCTTTTCCATACTAACTTGCAAGAAACGGTCTTGTTTCTGTTGAATTTTATTTTCATTGAAAAAATAATTAAAATTAAAAATACATGTTTAGTGAAGTGAGAATAATCCCTTAAAGATAGTGACGCTATGTTGTCAGTATAGTGACGCTATCCTCCTTTTATAGTGACGCCATCCCGACAGGATAGCGTCACTATTTTTCCGGGAACTGATTCTCTGTTTTTAGCCGGTTGAAAACGGCGTCAAAAGTATAGCTTGCATTTCATCCGCACAATTATTTTTGTCAATACTTGTTTATGGTCCTTTCTTTGGCCTGTCTTTCTTCCTCTTCCAACCGCTCTCTTCTGGCTCTTCTGATGACGCATAATTCAGTCTCTATACTGCTGACTTCCATAAGTTTATACCCACCGTGTTTGGGTATGTATAAAATTTCTTTCTCATGGATATGCTCCGCCAGATCCTTGAGCTTCCTGGAGTAGTGGATATGAGCTTCCCCTTCTTCAAACTTCTGCAGGTATACCGTGAGAAAAGCGGTTGCATCTCCGGTGAGCCCGCCCCTTTTTTCCAGTTCATCTCTACTGATGATTTCCCCTCTCTGATGTTCCCTCTCATTCTTTTTGGGGTTTTGAACGTTGTTCTTTGCTTGTGTTTTAGATTCTCCGTGAGTTGTCTTTTTGTTAGCCATGATTTGCTAATTTTTTAAGAGGTTAATAAAACTAAAAAATAATAGCGCATTTGGTTAGTGTGCGCCAAGTCTGCCAAAAGATTTGTTTTTTTGTCGCCTGCCAAATGGTATAATATATAAAATAACTAGTGATGCAAATGATGAACAGAAATGGATTTAGCCGGTGTGGTGAATTCTACATCGGTCGTTTGCGGAAGGAGGGACGGCATTCTACGGCGCATGTCTACAAGAATGCCCTCTTCTCTTTCAGCAAATTCTGCGGCACGTCCAATGTGTCGTTCAGACAGGTCACCCGTGAACGTTTACGACGTTACGGTCAGTATCTTTATGAGTATGGCTTGAAGCCCAACACGATTTCTACGTATATGCGTATGCTTCGTAGTATTTACAACCGGGGAGTGGAAGCGGGTAGTGCGCCTTATGTTCCGCGACTTTTTCATGATGTCTATACAGGTGTGGACGTCCGCCAGAAAAAGGCTTTGCCTGCTGCAGAATTGCATAAGCTTCTGTATGAAGATCCCCAATCGGAACGCTTACGCCGTACACAGGCTATTGCCGCCCTGATGTTCCAGTTTTGTGGAATGTCATTCGCGGATTTAGCCCACCTGGAGAAATCTGCACTCAATCAGAATGTGTTGCGGTATAATCGCATTAAGACCAAAACCCCGATGAGCGTGGAAGTGCTGAATACAGCAAAAGACATGATAAACCAGCTCCGCAGCAAGGAGAATTCTCACCCCGATTGTCCGGATTATCTGTTTGACATTCTTCGTGGGGATAAGAAGCGGACGGATGAAAGAGGTTATCGGGAATATCAGTCCGCTCTCCGCCGATTTAATAATAGCCTGAAGGACTTGGCAAGAGCCTTGCATTTGCAATCTCCCGTCACTTCTTACACGCTTCGCCATTCCTGGGCAACGACCGCGAAGTACCGGGGAGTCTCCATTGAAATGATTAGTGAATCATTGGGGCACAAATCTATAAAAACGACACAAATCTACTTGAAAGGCTTTGGACTTACAGAACGTACGGAGGTAAATAAAGGGAATTTATCTTACGTTAGAAACTGTTGTGTAGGCAGTGTAAAAACTGTAAAGTGTTAATAATCAGAATTAAACTATGTGTGTTACTTCTTAGGTAACGGAATTAAATTTGACGCAAAGATAGACAAAAACACAAATAGAAAACAAATATTCCTCCACTTTTTTTCGTTTTATCTGAAACATAAGGCAAAAAACTATCCGAACATGAAATAATCTTATTTTCATGCTCTATACTTTTTATAGCCTGCTCTCTTGGTTTTTCCCGTTGAGTATTAGGCCTTTCCAAATTTTACGCCTTTGTCATGTGTGTGATTTCTATTTTCATCGTAGTGTACGTTTCGTGTATGTATTATCCGTTACCTAAGAAGTAACGGAAGAACATGGGGTAAAAAAATATGATTTTAACGAAACCGAAATCAGTAAATGCCGGGCCTATTAGTGGGACAGGGGAAGGCGTAGCACACTCAAAACGCTGGTATGTAGCACTCGTTCGAATGCATCACGAGAAGAAAGTAGCGGAGCGTTTAGGGAAAATGGGAATCGAAAATTTTGTTCCTGTCCAGCAGGAAATTCATCAGTGGAGTGACCGACGTAAGGTGGTTGAGTCTGTTCTTCTTCCAATGATGGTTTTTGTACATGCTGATCCGAAGGAACGCAAAGAAGTTCTAAGTTTTTCTACAGTCAGCCGTTATATGGTGATGCGTGGTGAGAGTTCTCCGGCGGTAATTCCAGATGAGCAGATGGCCCGTTTCCGTTTCATGCTCGACTATTCAGAAGAAGCTATTTGTATGAACAGTTCTCCTTTGGCACGTGGTGAGAAAGTCCGTGTTGTGAAAGGCCCTTTGTCTGGTCTTGTAGGCGAACTGGTCAATGTTGATGGTAAAAGTAAGATTGCCGTTCGTTTAAATATGCTTGGCTGTGCCTGTGTGGATATGCCTATTGGGTATGTAGAATCGGCAGACGTTCATGTAGGCTAATTTTTCTAATTTGAATTGATCGATGAAAATACAAACGCTTTTTCGGACTCTTCTTCTATTTTTGTTGCTGGGAGTTTTTTCTCCCTTAATGGCTCAATCCATGAGTGACTCCCAGGTACTTGAATATGTCAAGGATGGTATCAAGCAAGGGAAAGAACAAAAACAACTTGCCTCTGAACTGGCACGCAAAGGTGTGACCAAAGAACAGGCTATGCGTGTAAAGCAGCTCTATGAGCAACAGAATAATGTAAATGCTTCCAATGCTACTGGTACTGACGTCAACGAATCACGCCTTCGTGAGGAAATGAAAGAAAACACTTCGGATATGTTGGAAGACCACCCGAGTACTCAAGACCTTGCACGTGGTAATCAGGTTTTCGGAAGAAACATTTTCAATACCCGCAATCTGACTTTTGAACCTAGTGTCAATCTTGCCACTCCTTCGAACTATCGTCTCGGTCCGGGTGACGAAGTGATAATCGACATTTGGGGAGCCAGCCAAAATACCATTCGCCAACAGATTTCTCCTGACGGTACCATCAATATTCAGAAAATAGGTCCCGTCAATCTGAACGGACTGACTATTTCGGAAGCTAACGACTATCTCAAGAAAACATTAAATAAAATATATAATGGTCTTAATAATACGAATGACCCCACTTCAGATATCCGTCTGACGCTTGGTAACATACGTACGATTCAGATCAATGTAATGGGTGAAGTAGTCCAGCCGGGTACTTACTCTCTATCATCCTTTTCTACTGTATTCCATGCACTTTATCGTGCCGGTGGAGTCAGTGACATAGGAAGCCTTCGCAATGTCCAGTTGGTACGTAATGGCAGAACGATTGCCACAATCGACGTCTACCAGTTTATCATGAAAGGAAACATTCAGGATGACGTTCGTCTTCAGGAAGGCGATGTTGTGATTGTTCCCGCTTATGACATATTGGTAAAGATCGACGGAAAAGTGAAACGTCCCATGCGCTTCGAAATGAAGAAGGATGAGAACCTGTCCACCCTTATTAGTTATGCTGGCGGCTTTGAAGCCGACGCCTACACCCGTTCCTTGCGTGTCGTACGCCAGAACGGGCAGGAATATGAAGTAAATACGGTCAAAGACCTTGACTATAGTGTCTATAAAATGCGAAACGGTGATGTTGTGACCGCCGAAGCCATCCTTAACCGCTTCATCAACAAACTTGAAATCCGTGGAGCCGTTTATCGTCCCGGCATCTACCAGTTGAATGGAAAACTGAATACTGTCCGTGAACTGGTAAACGAAGCCCAAGGCCTGACCGGTGATGCCTTCTTGAACCGTGCCGTTCTCTACCGCCAGCGTGAGGACTTGACTACCGAAGTTGTTCCAGTAGACATAAAAGCCATCATGGACGGTACTTCCCAAAACATCATCTTGATGAAAAATGACATCCTTTATATTCCGAGTATTCATGACCTGGAAGACAGAGGTAACGTCGTAATCCATGGTGAAGTAGCCAAACCGGATTCTTATCCTTATGCGGATAATATGACTCTTGAAGACTTGATTATTCAGGCGGGTGGCTTGCGTGAAGCCGCTTCTGTAGTTCGTGTAGATGTATCCCGTAGAATTAAGAATCCTCGTAGTACAGTAGATAACGATACTATCGGCCAGATATATACATTCTCCCTAAAAGAAGGTTTTATTGTAGATGGAACTCCCGGCTTTGTCCTTCAACCTTATGATGAAGTTTATGTACGTCGTAGTCCGGGGTATCAAGCTCAACAGAATGTGGTTGTTGAAGGTGAAATTCTGTTCGGAGGCTCTTATGCAATGACCAGTCGTGAAGAACGTCTTTCGGACTTAATCAATAAAGCGGGAGGTGCAACGAATTATGCCTACTTACGTGGTGCCAAATTGACTCGTGTGGCCAATGCAAGTGAAAAGAAACGCATGGGTGATGTGATCCGCTTGATGAGCAGACAGTTGGGTGAAGCTATGATGGACTCTTTAGGAGTTCGTGTGGAAAATACCTTTAGTGTTGGTATTGACTTGGAGAAAGCATTAGCTAATCCTGGTAGTACAGCAAATATTGTCTTGCGTGAAGGTGATGTGATTTCTATCCCGAAAAACAATAATACGGTTACAATTAATGGTGCCGTAATGGTTCCGAATACAGTTTCTTATATAAAGGGTGAAGATATAGATTATTACCTGAATCAGGCAGGTGGTTATTCTGAAAACGCGAAGAAGAGTAAGAAATTTATCGTATACATGAATGGGCAGGTTACTAAGGTGAAGGGTAGTGGTAAGAAACAGATCGAACCGGGTTGTGAGATAATTGTGCCTAGTAAAGTTAAGAAACGTACTAATATGGGTAATATCTTAGGTTATGCTACTACATTCAGTACTTTGGGAATGATGGTTGCTTCTATTGCTAATCTGATTAAGAAATAAAAGATAACAGTTTATACCACTATGATAGACGGGGAATCTGAAAAAGAAATAAAACTGAGACAGAGTAACCAAGGGGATCAAGAGATTGAAATTGATCTGATGGATATTCTTCGTAAGATTATAGGTATTCGTAAGAAAATCTATAAAGCCGCCGGCATTGGTTTGATAATTGGTATTATTATAGCAATAAGTATTCCAAAGCAATATACAGTTGAAGTAACTCTTTCTCCTGAGATGGGGAGTACTAAAGGTGGTGGTTTATCCGGTTTGGCTGCCTCTTTCTTGGGGAGTGGGGCTACTATGAGTGATGGTACTGATGCTTTGAACGCTTCTTTATCTGCCGATATTGTTTCTTCTACTCCTTTTTTATTAGAACTTTCTGTAATGGAAATCCCTGCATCGGAAAACAAAAAAATGACTTTGAATACTTATTTGGATGAAGAATCTTCCCCTTGGTGGAGTTATATTATCGGACTTCCGAGTATGGTGATTGGTGGAGTGAAGTCACTGTTTATTAAAGAAGATGAAGAAACAATTTCTGATAGGGGAAATCAAGGTACAATTGAATTATCTAAAAAGGAGTCGCAGAAGATTGAAACTCTAAAGAAAATGATTATTGCTAGTGTAGATAAGAAAACGTCTATGACCACGGTTGCCGTAACCTTGCAAAATCCCAAAGTCGCTGCGGTAGTTGCCGATTCTGTTGTAGGAAAGCTGCAGGAATATATTATAAACTATCGTACTTCCAAAGCAAAAGAAGATTGTATCTATTTGGAGAGACTATTCAAAGAACGCCAGCAAGAGTATTATGTCGCCCAGAAGAGATATGCTGATTATATGGATTCTCATGATAATATCATATTGCAAAGTGTACGTGCCGAGCAGGAACGATTGCAGAATGATATGAGTCTGGCTTATCAGGTGTACAGTCAGGTGGCTAGTCAACTTCAGGTCGCCAGGGCTAAAGTGCAGGAAGAGAAACCGGTATTTGCTGTTGTAGAGCCTGCTGTGGTACCATTGAACCCTTCGGGGACTAGTAAAAAAATATATGTTCTGGCATTTATCTTTCTTTCTGTTTGTATTGTCATATTTTGGAAGTTATTCGGAGAAAATATTCTGAATAAGTTCAAAGAAATATAGGCCTAAAATTAATAGATAACGTGATAATGGCATCAACTAACCAGATAAATAAAGTCGTAGAGCTGATTGTAGTTTTGGGAGATCTGATCATCCTGAACTTCTGTTTATTCCTGCTTCTTTTCTATTGGGAAAAAGCATTCAATTCTTTGCCTTTTTCTTGTACTGCTTCTTTGATGATGACTTCGCTTAGTCTCTGCTACTTAGCCTGTTCGGCATCTCGTGGAAGAGCCTGGAATAGCAGAGAAATTCGTGCCGACCAGCTTGTGTTACGTGTTTTGAAGAATGTCATAACCTTTTCGGTCTTTTGGGCTTGTATCATGGCTTTTAGTGGAATATCTATAATCTCTCCACTCTTTTTTGTTCTTTATTTTTTCATACTCTTTGTTATTCTAAGCATCTATCGTATCATAATTCGTCATTTGCTGATTAGTTATTGTGCGAAGGGTAAACACAAACGCTATGCTGTTTTTATAGGCGGAGGTAATAATATGCAGATGTTATATGAGGAAATGGAGAGTTCTTTGGCATCTATTTATGAAGTTGTAGGTTATTTCGATATTAAACCTAATGATGTTTTTTCCTCCCAATGTTCTTATTGTGGTAGTCCTGATGGTTTCTCTGAATTTATGTCCGGACACACAGGAATCAAGCATGTTTTTTGTTCTTTGTCAATGGAGGAGGGACGTTATAATTTTTCTATCATGAATTATTGTGAGAACCATTTGCTTTATTTTCATGGCGTTCCTAATATATGTAAGGGTTTTCCCCGACGTATTTGGCATAGCATGGTGGGTAATATGCCGATTTTGAATTTGCGGTACGAACCGCTTAGCAAAATGGAGAATCGTTTATTAAAGCGTATTTTCGATATAGTATTATCAGGTCTTTTTTTAGTTACTATTTTCCCGTTTATTTATCTTATTGTGGGAATTATCATAAAATTGACTTCTCCCGGTCCTATATTTTTTAAACAAATGCGAACCGGTTTGAATGGCAGGGAATTCAAATGCTATAAATTTCGTTCCATGCTGGTGAATGAAGAGGCTGATCGCAAGCAGGCAACAGCAGATGATCCGCGAAAGACCCGATTTGGAGATTTTCTTCGCCGTTCTAATATTGATGAGCTTCCGCAATTTATTAATGTATTCAAAGGTGAAATGTCGTTAGTCGGTCCCCGTCCCCACATGTTGGCTCATACGGAGGTCTACACACAATTGATTGATAAATATATGGTGCGCCATTTCATTAAACCCGGGATAACGGGTTGGGCGCAAACGAACGGATTCCGTGGTGAAACTAAAGAACTGTCACAGATGGAAGGTCGTGTGAAGGCTGACATTTGGTATATGGAGCATTGGACATTACTGCTTGATTTATATATCATTTATAAGACCATATTGAATATCGTTGTTGGTGAAAAGAATGCGTATTAGGGACAATGGTGCAATCTGTTTGTCTTTAAAAAATAATTTGTTTAATGAGAATATTATTACTGAATTGTCTATATCAGTTATTGTGGTATAATAATTCGATTTTTAATAAATAAATTAAAGTGGGGTACGAGTCTTTTTTAGTCAGAATGGCATAACACGAAGAGTATTTTCTTTAATTATCCTAACTGTTTTTATGCAAACATCCATCAATAATAAGCACATTGTCAAGAACACTGCGTACCTTTATGTACGATTAGTTGTATCCCTTGCTATAGGTCTGTTTACAAGCCGTATTATACTTTCCGCATTAGGAGTTTCTGACTATGGTATTTATAATATTGTGGGTGGATTCGTGTCGATGCTTTCACTTTTTACGATTTCATTAAGTGGTGCAACTTCCCGTTTTATCACTTTTGAATTAGGACGCGGAGATATGGAGCGTATGAAGAAGACATTTGCTACGCTTTCCACACTTGTCTACTTGCTAGCAGTTATAGTATTAATATTGGGTGAGACAGTCGGGTTATGGTTTGTTAAGGAATATCTTGTAATACCAGATGAGCGATGGAAGGCGGCGCTTTTTGTATATCATTGTTCTCTGTTGGCATTTATTGTTAATCTAATTGCATTGCCATATAATTCATGTGTTATTGCACATGAGAAGATGAACTTTTTTGCAATTGTTAGTGTATTAGACTCTGTATTGAAATTAGGGATAGTATATATGCTATATATATCACCTTTTGATCGTTTGAGAACTTATGCTGTATTGTTGGTTGCAATTGGTGTTATCATTCGTATAATATATATAATATATTGCAAACATACTTTTGAGGAGGCAAAAGTAAAGTGGGGTATTGATAAGAATATATTCAAAGATATTTTTTCCTATTCTGCATGGATAACTATTGGAGCTAGTTCCGCTATTTTTAAAGAGCAAGGTGTGAACGTGCTTGTCAATATGTTTTTCGGAGTATTGTTTAATGCTGCTAGAGGTATTAGTATGCAAGTCTATGGTGTAGTTAGTCAGTTCTCTTATAGTATCGGCCAAGCTATCACGCCGCAGATTACTAAGGAGTATGCAGTTGGGAATCTGCCACGTGCTATCAGTCTGACTTTTATATTGGCCAAGGTGCAAGGTATACTAATAATGACTTTGTCACTTCCTCTTTTATTGGAAACAAATTATGTACTAGGTTTATGGTTAGGAGAATTTCCTGATTATACGGTCGCTTTTATGCAATGGGCACTGATACTTTGCTATACTCGAACCTTGGAAGATACTCATGGTACACTCTATTTGGCAACGGGTAATGTCAAGTGCTTGCAGATTATAGGAGGAGGATTGATGTTGCTCAATATTCCTATTGATTATGTCTTTCTCAAACAGGGTTTCGAACCGATAATTACAATGATTATAGGTGCTGTTTTAGAAGTTGTGACAATGTTTGTTGCGTTCATGTATCTAAAGAAAATTGTGAAATTTCCTATACTATGTTTTTACAGAGAAGCTGTTCTTCCGCAATTGGTAGTATGCGGGCTTTCTTTAATTTTTCCTCTTCTGATATTATCTTTCTGGAAAGAGGCGTGTTTTCTGCGCTTTTGTTTGGTCAGTATCGTATCTGTATTTATGACAATTGGTTTGAGCTATTTGATTGTATTGAACATAAAAGAGAAAAACTTAATAATTGAAATAATAAAAAGTAAATTAAAAGGAAAATAGAAGGATGACATTTATTAATAAGATAAATAGAAAATTGCATACTCTGAGCGAAATTCGTGAGAGTAAGTATGTATTGAAGCAGATTGCCAATTACTTGTTGAACTTGGATGTACATATACTCTATGTACAACTTCCAAAAAGTAATAAAATTAAGGGACTTACAGAATTTGAACAAGAGCGTATAAAAAATTGGTGTTTCGATTTTAATAAATACAAAAAGGAGTTATCCAAGCTGAAGATGCTTTATGGCGAGGATATTACTCAGGAATATATACTTTCTGTTTTTGATGGTGGAGTAGTGGTAGATGGAGCAAAACGTAAAGTACTTCTTGATTTCCAGAGTGAACATCAGCACATAATTAATGGTCGTCGTATTACTGTTGGCCAACCTAAAAGATATCACAACACTATTTATACTCATGGAGCTTGTACGTGGCGTGGCACAGGCGTTGAAGATCAAGAAACTATAGCTTCATTTCTACAACAATTGATAAACATAGACTATCCATTGGCTTATCGCATTGTTAACAGTGCAATAGGTAGGGGGAGCAATATTAGGGATGATTTCGAAATGATTAAAGAACAAACATATTTTCCAGGAGATATTGTGATTCTTGGTTCTCATGGTGCTATAATGAATATTGGGCGTAGTTTCTTTGAGAAAATAGGAATTGTTTATCTTACAACATCGTCATTGTTTAACCGTCCACATAATTACGGCGAATGGTTTAATGATACAGTACTTCATACTAATAAACGAGGAAATAAAGTTCTAGCTGATGCCATTTATAAAGTTCTTAATGAAATGAAGTGGCTTACTTCTGGAGTTTTAATTGAAGAACATAAAAAACGGATATTGGGGAATAATAAATCTCTTACTAAGGGTGAACGTATTTATGGTGATAATCCTGAATTATTAAAATATATTGATTTGTTGCGGCAATACAAGCAAGGTGATGCAGAATCTAATATTGGTTGTATTGTGATGAACTGTAATCCGTTTACACTTGGACATCGTTATTTGATAGAATATGCTTCTTTGCGAGTGGACTATCTTTATATATTTGTGGTAGAAGAGAACCGCTCTTATTTTACATTTGATGATCGATTTGATCTTGTTTGTAAAGGTACAGCTGATTTGAAAAATGTTAGAGTGCTGCCTAGTGGGAACTTTATTATTTCCGCTATTACGTTTCCTGGTTATTTTTATAAGGACAATTTGAAGGAGGCGAAAATTGATTGTTCAAATGATCTTAACGTCTTTGCACAATATATTGCTCCAGCTTTGAATATAAAGAATCGTTTTGCAGGCGAAGAACCTTTGGATCCTGTCACCAATCAATATAATATGGCTATGGCAGAGATTTTGCCTCAATATGGTATACAATTTCATGTAATCCCTCGTAAAATAGAAGGGAAGGAGGTGATTAGTGCTTCTCGTGTTCGTCGTTACTTTGAAGCAGGTAAACTAGATGAAATAAAGGAGATTGTTCCGAATGCCACTTATAATTATCTAGTCAACCGATATAATAAAGAGCATGATTGAAATTAAGGATAAAAGTCAGTGTACAGGTTGTACAGCTTGTGCTAATGTTTGTACTCATCGTTTCATCACAATGTGTTTTGATGATGAAGGGCATTCTTATCCTTTGGTCGATACAGCTAATTGTGTGAATTGTGGCTTATGTGAGAAAGTTTGTCCTATGTTACATCAAGATGAGTTACCTAAAGATTATGATCTTGACCAACTTTCTGTTTATGCAGTTTACAATAAGGATGAGGTTATTCGAAACAGCAGTACATCTGGGGGGATTTTTACACTTCTTGCTGACTATGTTATAGATAAGGGAGGTATAGTTTATGCCGCTCGTTTTGATGAATACTATCATATTTATCATACATCGGTTGAATGTAAGGAGGAATTGCAAGCTTTTCGTGGAAGTAAGTATGCTCAAAGTGATTTGTCTGATGTTTTTTCTCAAATAAAACTCCAGTTGAGGAATGAACGCTATGTCTTGTTTGTTGGTACTCCTTGTCAGGTTGCAGGATTGAAAAGTTTTTTAATTAAGGAATATGATAAGCTTTATACCTGTGATTTTATTTGTATGTGTATATCTTCACCTAAGATATGGGAGGAATATCTTTCTGAGTATTGGGATAAGAATACTATTAAACGTATTGTATTTAAGGATAAACGTATAGGTTGGCATAGTTGGCGAATGTTGATTGAGGACGATAAGGGGGAGCATTTTTATCGAGGAATAGAAAATCCTTTTTTTTGTAGTTACTTGCAACATATAACTAATCGTCCCTCCTGTTTTTCTTGCCCATTCCGTCATATTCGTAGGGTGAGTGATATCACTATTGCAGATTGCTGGGGGATTGATAAAGTTAATAAAGAATTTGATGATGATAAAGGTTGTACTACAATGATACTTCAGTCACAAAAAGGTGTAGAAGTATTTAATTCTATAAAAGAGAAATTAGTTATTTCAAGTTATAATATAGGTTCAGTTATACAATACAATCCATACATTGTGAAACCAATAGAAAAAGCACCGGAATGTGATATCTTTTATCAGACTTATCGAGTATTGGGAATTCGAGCTGCGTTTGAAGAAATAAAGAGGCTTAATCACCCCTCGTTAATAAAGAAAATTATAAAAAAAATGAAAGGTGTATTTGAAGTATGAAGTTTACATTTAGACATCAGTGTTATGAATTATCCTTTTGGAAGAAAATTATTCCATATAGATTGCGTCCTTTTAGTAATTAAATGGGCATTGTATTCATTCACAAAGTCTTATGGGCAGAAGTGTTTTAATGAGGGAAAGAATATTAAAGTTAATGGTCTATGTCCTGGTCCAGTCAAGACATCGATGACAGTTAGCGAGAATTCTTCTCTATTACGTGGCGATATACCCAATAAACGAATAGGACTTCCTGAAGAAATAGCCGAATTAGCTTTAATGATAGTATACAGTTCAATGTATGGTATGAATGGACATATTATAGTGTGTGACGGTGGTGAGACATTAATATAAAAACATGTACGATGAAGGAGATTTCTTTGAATGTAGAAAATTATAATGAACATTTGTTTCATTATCCTTGTATAAATCCTATTGGAAAATATCTTGAAAATAAAATTGTTTGGGTATTAAACGACAATGAGAGTAATACTAAATATCTACGGTCCATAGTGGAGGCCGGTGCAAAAATTGAAAATATTTTAGAAATAGATCTTCTATGTAGTGTATTCACTCCTGAAATAGCTATTGTCTTTCCTCCAAAGCAATTAACGGATAATGTTCCTAGTGGTGATACACAAGAAGAATATTATCGTATTATGGAACATTATATACATTTTTCTCAGATGATGGTACATAGGATGAGTGACCAACCTACTACTTTCAATCATCTTCTTTTTGTCCTTCCACCATATGCCGATGAATATTCATGTGAGTTAGATAGAATGGCTTATTATGCTATCACTGGACTTGTAGCTGGGCTGGGTAAGATGTATGCTCCTAGAAGTATATTTGTAAATAGTGTAATACTGAATGATAATTTAGACATATTTTTAGTGTCCGACTGGATTGCTTATTTAGTGTCGGATAATTCAAATAATATTGTAGGTCAAAATATAAAACTATAATTTATGATTGCCTTTATATTGATTGTAACAGTAAATTTGATATTACTTTTAGTGGTCAATTACTACTATACTCATGTAGTAGTTCGTAACACACAGGAATATCACATAAAGCAAGTGGAACAAGGACAGTGGGATGCATTGGCCTTCGGCTCTGCCTATTGCCGTTTTGGTATAGATTTTTCTGGAACCGATATGAACGGTTATAATTTAGGTTTTGCTTCCCAGTTCTTCTATTATACCGATAAAATGTTACGTCAAAATGCTCGCTTTACGAAACGAGGTGGGCACATATTTTTAATATGTGCCGACCTCTGCTTTGCAGAGGTCGGCACAGGTTTATATGATGCAGATCGCTATATTAAGTTTCTTAAAAAAGAGTATCTTGGTTCGGAATATTCTTATTGGAAATATTTTAAGGAGGTTATTTTTCCTATATTTTTCCATCCCAAACGGACTGTAAGAGATATTTGGCATTCACTTAATAGACGTTTTGTTGATATGTATTCCTATAACCAAAATCCCCATGACGAACTGCAAGTGGATAAAGATGCTGAGAGGCGTTGTGCTGATTGGTGCTCTCAATTTGGTTTGAAAGATACTTTAACTGATGAAATCACTGATACTCTTGCTGATAAATTCAAGCAAACGAGTAAAATTCTAGAAGGTATGATAGATTTTTGTATTTCTCAAGGGTTACGTCCTATATTGGTATGTACTCCTATTAGTCACCATATGAATTTACGTCTTAGTGATCGATTTTTGGATAAAGTTCTTTTTTCTAATATTCGTAATGCCAATAAAGCTAATATTCCATTCCTAGACTATACCCGTGATGCTAGATTTCAAGATATTAAGTATTATTTTAATGCTGATATGATGAATGTTATAGGACGTAGGAAGTTTACAAAAATTTTGGTAGAAGATGTGAGAAAGCTGCGAAATGACTAAATTAATTATATAAAATTTCATATTTCTGAAAAAGAAGTATTATTATGAAGATAGGAATCTTGACATTTCATTATGCTCATAACTATGGGGCTATGTTACAAGCTTACGCACTTAGTACGTGGTTGAATAATAATGGATACGATGCTGTAATTATTGATTATCGATTACCTTTTATTTATGACAATCATCGAAAGTTTACATTTAGGCAGTTTGTAAAATATTATAGATCTAATAATAATTTGTTGTTTTCATTTTTGAAAGCTGCGAAGAATTATCGTACTCATAGAAATTTTTGTCGAATGGTCAAATGGACTCGTTTTGAAGACTTTTTAAATAATATACTGAGGAAAACAGATTATATTGAATCTATAGAACAGATTAATCAGCTGGGCTTGGACACAATTATTTGTGGTAGTGATCAAATATGGAATGAAAAGTTAACGGGAGGGTATATCCCTTTATATTTTGCCGAGGGTATTAAAAAGAGTATTAATAGAATTTCATATGCAGCTAGTACTGGAGATAATAGTGTAGAAAGCGACAAAGTTCATTGTTTTTGTAGTTTGTTGACTAATTTCGATCATATATCAGTTCGAGAAAAGGGGTTATCTGATTTTATGAATTTGAAGGGGGTAACTAACCAGTTAGTCCTTGATCCTATTTTTTTATTGGAAGATGTTCAATGGAAAAAAATAGAAAGGCTTCCGATAGAATCAGATTATGTAATGACTTATTCTTTTGGTGAGACTCCTCACTTTTTTGAAAAGGCACAGGATATATCTCGGCGTTTGAATAAGAAAATGATATGTTTCTTATTCTCTCCTCATAAAAATATACCAAAATCGGCAATACAGTACTATAGTGGCGGTCCGCAAGAATTTCTAGGTTATTTCAGTAAAGCTTCTTTTGTTATTACTAATTCTTTTCATGGTACTGCTTTTTCGATATTATATAAAAAACAATTTATTTGTATTCCTCCTCAACGAGGACGTGAGCGGACTGATTCTATATTAAGCTTATTAGGATTATGTGGAAGAATCATTGAAGATTATCAAGCTATAGGTGAATTGCGCCCTATAGACTATAAACAAGTTTATAGCACACTGGAACTGCTCCGTAATCAATCAAAATCTTACTTGGAAAAATCATTGCAGTTAGGAGGGAATAAGTGATTGTTTATGATTGAAAGAATGATGAAAATGTTTTGCAAATAATTTATGTTGTTAAATGTCTGTTTTGTGATCAATGTGTTTTTTGATAAAAAATGATTTTATCCTATGAATGTACTTTTTGTTGAAGAATCGTTGGATCCCTCGTTAGGAGGAATAGAACGAGTTACTTATTGCTTGTCTAAATATCTTACGAAAAGGGGTATTGGTTGTTATTTTATTTATTATCAAAATGATTATCCTAAAATCGAAAAGCAATATAAGCTGAAAGTAGATTTAAAACGGCAGGGTTGCAAAGAATTTAAAATCGAGGTTCTTTCTTTTGTTGAAAAGAATGAGATTGACGTAGTTATTAATCAAGATCAGTATCATTGGCGTTTAGAAATGATATATAGGGAATTGATAAATATTGGTAGTTGTAAAATTATTAATTGTTTTCATTTATCTCCTGACTATTTTAAATATAACAAACTGACCATAAAAGGAAAACTGAAAAATGTTGTTTATAAGCTTTTTACAGGTTATACGCCTGATGTTTATGTGAGGAAAAAAAATTACGAATTATGCGATCGTTTTGTGCTTTTATCCCAAAACTTCATGAACGATTTTATAAATCTTTATGGAGTGACTGATACTCATAAATTGATTTCTATTTCTAATCCTCTATCCTTTGATGAGAGTTTGGATATAAATGTTATTTCACAGAAAAAAAAGCAGGTTTTAATTATTTCTAGGTTGCAAGAAAGTCATAAAAATATTTGTTCTGCATTGCGTATATGGAAACGTATTGAGGATTATCAAATATTTGATTGGAAGTTAGTATTGGCTGGTTACGGGAGAGATGAGAAGTTGATTTTGGATTATATGAGCCAGCTTGAGTTGAAAAATGTTTGTTATGTAGGGAGGAGTAAGAATCCTCAAAAGTTATATCAAGAGTCGAAGATATTTATGATGACTTCTAATTTTGAAGGATTTGGAATGACCTTGACCGAAGCCTTACAAAATGCTTGTGTTCCTTTTGTTTTTAATACTTTTAGTTCTTTGCACGATATCATAGAGAGTGATTATAACGGTTTTATTATTCCGGCAAAAGACGAAATTTTATATGCAACAAAGATGATTGAATTTATGCAAGGGAAAAATCAAGATAAATACGCAGTTCAAGCTTTAGAGAGTAGTCGAAAATTTAGTATTGAAAATATAGGTTTGCAATGGATACATCTATTGAATGAACTTGTTGGATATAAGTAGAGATTTAAAGTTAAATGAAATTGAATGATAAATAATGAAACATCTTCTTCTAACAACAGATGACTATTATCCAAGAACTGGGGGAGTGCCAGCTGTAAGTCGATATCTTTGTGAAGGATTAGCACAAAAAGGGTATAAAGTAACAGTGGTAACTATTAAATATGGTTCATTACTTGCTAGAGAATCTTTTAATGGCGTTGATATTGTGAGATTTGAAATACATACTACTAGACTGAAATTTATATCAGGGGAAATTACAGAGTTTAAAAATTATATTCAACAGGCTAATGTAGATATACTTGTAAATGAATGTCCGGAGGCATTGACCTCTCGATGTCTATATCCTATTTTAGTAGATTTGAAAGATGTTATTAAAATACTGCACGTTCATGGTTTTGGTGGCCTTTTTCAATATCCATTAAAATTTGAAAGAAACAAATTATTAGATTCTTTAGGCAGGATATTGAAAGCTTTTAAATATCGCTTATTTTATTTTGTCTATTTGAGAAAATATCTGTCTTTATATGATTTATGTCTTTGTCTATCAGAAGTTGATAGTAGTAAAAAGACTTTGGAAAAATATGCTAAAAGGGTAAAAATCTTAAGGAATGCAGCGGATGATGTTTTTTTTAGGAATTTCAACCGTGAGAATCCGCTTTTTAAATATGTCCAGCTAGCTAATAAACGTTATTGTCTGAGCATTGCAAATTATTTTCCTTATAAAAATCAAAAAGGAATTTTACTAGAATTCTATAAATCTGTAAATGATGATATCTCAATTATATTTATAGGGAAGGGGTCTTTAGAATATCTCACAGAATTAATAGCTTATAATTTAGAATTAGAAAAGATTTATGGTAAAAAAGATGTGTTCTTTTTATCTGAAGTTGCTCGAGAAGATATTCCGGATATATTGTCAAATGCAACTTTATATTTGGTAGGAAGTCTTTTTGAAGAATTTTCTATTTCGATTATTGAGGCAATGGCAAAAGGAGTTCCATTTGTGAGTACCAATGTTGGAAATACAAGATTGTTGCCAGGAGGCATTATTGTTGAATCAATATCTCAGATGCATAAAAGTATAGATCTTTTATTAAATAATACTGAACTATATAAAGAATACTCACGTCAAGGTAGAGCTTATGCTATGCAAAATTGTCGAACGGAATATGCTGTGGATCAATTGGAAAAATATATTCAAGATTTAATGTAAGATGAAAAAAATTGTAGTTATTGGGGCTGGAGTCTCGGGTTTATCTATTGCACGTCTATTAGTTGATGGTGGAAACAAAGTAACTGTTATTGAAAAAGAGGATAAACCTGGTGGTTTGATCAAGTGTGATAATATAAATGGATGTTTGTATCATAAAGTGGGGGGACATGTATTTAATACCAAGCGGAAAGATGTATTGGAATGGTTTGAGAGTATCTTTGATAAAGAAAAGGATTTCTCAAAAGCAGATCGGAATTCCGTTGTTTCTATGCCGGATCGTAGATTAATTAATTATCCAGTAGAAAATCATGCTTATCAATTTACACCAGTTTTGTTAGACGAATTTATCGATAATTTGCAGGGGATGATTAAAAATGGGGATACAAAAGGTGAACCTACCAATTTTGCAGAATTTTTATATTTTCGTTTTGGAGCAATGCTTTATAGAGAGTATTTTCAACCCTATAATGAGAAAATATGGAAAAGAGACTTAACAACGGTTCCTTTGTCTTGGTTGGAAGGTAAACTCCCCATGCCAACTTTAAAAGAAATATTATATAATAATTTTATTCATTTAGAAGAGAAGAATTTTGTCCATAGTACTTTTTTCTATCCTCGATATGGCGGATCCCAATTTTTGGCTAATAAGTTGGCGGAAGAATTGGATATACGATATAATACACAAGTGGTTAGTCTAGAGAAAAGAAATGAATGTTGGTTGGTTAATAATGATTGTTTTGATCAGGTCATATTTTGTGGTAATATAAAAGATTTACCTGTACTTCTTAATAATGTAGTGGATATTTCAAGTTTTGAATCTATGATTGAGAAGTTGGAATATCATGGGACAACATCAGTTTTCTGTGAAATAGAGAAAAATCCATATAGCTGGATTTATTTACCATCAAGAGAGTATCAGGCACATCGTATTATATGTACAGGAAACTTTTCAGAAGCAAATAATACACCTGGGGTATTGACTGGTGTTGTAGAATTTACAGATCATATTTCTAAGGAAGATATTTTAAAAAATCTAGAAAAAATTCCTTTTTCTCCACGGTATCTTACTCATACTTATACAAAATATACTTATCCTATTCAAGATACTTTAACCAGAGAGATGATACTAAACTTGAAGAATATTTTAGAGAAGCAAGGACTTTATTTGTTAGGGCGATTTGCTGAATGGGAATATTATAATATGGATGCTGCAATGGGGGCGGCAATAGATATGTTTAATTCAAAATTGAAATAATATGATAGTTGTATATTCAAATGCGGGATTGGCAAATAGAATGTTTCATTATGCTTTATATAAAGCATTAGAAGTAAAAGGTATTGATGTCTATTTTGATGAAAAGAGCTATGTACCTGAATGGTCTTTTGAAACAACGACTTTGATGGATGTTTTTCCAAATATTCAATATCGTGAGTCTTTGCAATTTAAAAGAGCTTCTAAAAAAACGTTTTTAGATAAGATTGTAATACACTGTTCTAATTTATTTGGGGGGAGATATTATGTAAACTATCGATTTAAATATGATGATAAACTCTTTACTAAGTTAGAAACAAATCAAGATTTGTGTTTAATAGGTTTGTGGCAATCGGAAAAATATTTTATGGATGTGCGACAAGAAATACAAAAATGTTTTCAATATAGAAGTTTTGTGGATGATAAGAATGTGAAAACTGCTCAACAAATGCTGTCTGAAAATTCTGTCGCTATTCATGTGCGGAAAGGAGCAGATTATCAACAAAATAGAATATGGAAAAATACTTGTACGATAGATTATTATAGATTGGCTATAGACTATATACGTATGCATGTTCAAAATCCAGTTTTTTATGTGTTTACTGATAATAAAGACTGGGTAATTGAGAATTTTACTGATTTAGACTATACATTATGTGATTGGAATCCAACTTCTGGAAAACAAAATTATTTAGATATGCAATTGATGTCTTGCGCAAAACATAATGTTATAGCTAATAGTACGTATAGTTGGTGGGGAGCATGGCTAAATGAAAATTCAGATAAAATAGTAATAGCACCCAAACGTTGGTTTAATAAAATAGTAACACCGGATATTTTGCCAGAACAATGGATTAAGATATGATAAGTATAGAATGTAATATCATTTTATGAGAATAAATTTTGTTTCTTTCAGTCAATGGCTGATATTATGTGGTATAGTATGTGGAAAATATGGAGAGGTTATAATGCTGATTCTCTTTTTTTTCTTATTACTAACGTTCAAAAAGGGGCAAATATACAATTGTAAGGGAATTATTGTTTTTTTCTTTCTTTTGGGTTCATATACAATACCTCTATTATTATTCAATGGATATTCTCTAGCAAAGTTTATTCAACAGTATACTCTTCTTTTTTTCTGTGTGTTTATATATCGACAATTTTTTATATTGAATCGCACCAATTTAGATGCTTTATGGAATAAATATATACGTATCTCTTACTATGTCTCTGTCTTGGGAATCATTCAATTCATTATATGTTTGTTTATTGGTATAGATATATTTCCGAATGCATTTGTTCCAGATGGGAGAGTTATGCGTATTCATTCGATTTTTCAAGAGGCAGGGAATTTGGGGACATTCTTAATACCAGCAGTGGCGTATATTGTTTTTTCTCGGAATTTTTTTTTGACTCATATTCGTCTCTCTCTTATTGTATTAGTCGTTGAGTTATTAACATTTACAACTATTGCTTATACTGCTTTTCTCTTGATATTTGTAACTTGGTGTTATACATCTTTTAAATCTATACGTTATTTACTTATGGGTATAGTTGTTTTTGTGTTTTATTCGTTTATAACTTCTACACAGGTGTTGTCGGATAATGGAAATGATCTATTTTTAGTAATGAAAACAAAATTTATTCAAACGATTCCAAAAGCTGATAATTTTTCTCCTAATGATTTTGAAATGCTAAATTTAAGCTCTTATTCTATTTTATCTAATTTGTGGGTTGCTTCTCAAGCACCTATGCGGATGACAGGTACGGGATTGGGCAGTCATGAACTAAATTATGAACGTGTATATCAATCAGACGATCCAAAGTATGGTTCTAATAAAACTGATGCTTATTCTTTGTTGATTAGAATTTATTCAGAATTTGGCTACTTAGGACTATTCTTGTTTTTTGTTTTTCTCATTAAATTTTATAACCCTGCAAATGTAATGAGTAAATGTATGATCTTTCTTTTTATAAGTATGGGAGTTAGAGGGGGGCATTATACTTTATATGGAGTTGTTTTCTTTTCTTTTTTCTATTACTATTTACATAAAAAATTACAGCTGAAATGAAACTATTTATAAGATCTGTGATGTTTTTTCTGTTGCCTTCATTTATTCTTAATTTTTTCTTTTTTAAAACCTTCAAAAAAAGAATAAAAATAGGGTTCTCAATTGTGCTAGTAAAAGATATATCTTTATTAGATGGTTGTAAGATTGGACATTTTAATTTCATTAAATGTCCTTGCCTTAAAATGTCCGAGAGTGCAATGATCGGAAATTTAAACTTTATTAGAGGTAATTTTAGTTTGGAATTGAGAGAAGAATCAATGATTTATATGCAAAATAAAATTACTTCTTCAGGTTACTCTTTTCATGATGTTACTTTTGTATTAGGAAAATATGCTTCTATTCAAGTCGCTCATCTTTTTGATGTTACTGACAATATAAAAATAGGAGATAATACTCTTTTTGCTGGAGTTGGAACTCAAGTTTGGACTCATTCGTTCTATTTGGAAGACTCAGGAAAGGGGAGACACCGAATTGATGGTAGTGTTTCTATTGGAAATAATGTAAATATCAGTTCAAGATGTATTATATGCTGCGGGGTTAAAATTGCAGATTCTATAATTATTGGTGCAAACTCTTGTATATCTAAAGATTTAAAAAGTAAAGGATTGTATGTAAATCAGGAATTACGTTTCATTGAGTTTGATCCAGCAGAGAAAATGTCTTCTATGATTTGTCAGAAATCTATTGGTAAACTAAATATTTATAAAAAATAATAGTATGTTAGGCACAGTAGTGATAGTTAACGATTATGCTTACGTCAATGGAGGCGCAGGTTGGGTTGCGTTATCAACGGCAAAAGCTTTAAAAAAAAAAGGATATCGAGTTATATTATTTTCTGGAGTAGGTCCTATAGATGTCGGGCTTGTAGAACTTGGGATAGAGGTTGTCTGCTTGGGTATATCTGATATTTTACACGAAAAGAATAGACTGTATGCTTTTTGTCAAGGTTTATGGAATAAGAAAGCATATAATCTATTTTTAAATTTATTGAGTGCACTAAATAATAAAGAAACGATTATCCATTTTCACTCATGGAGTAAGTCTTTATCTCCCTCTGTTTTATATGCTACCAATAAGATGGGGTTTCATTCAGTTCTAACACTACATGATTTTTTTCTATATTGTCCTAATGGTGGTTTTTTTAATTATCAGAAGCAAAAGATTTGTTCTCTTAATCCTTTAAGTTTATCTTGTCTAGTATGTAATTGTGATGCAAGAAGTTATTCGCAAAAAGTTTGGAGGTGTATAAGGCAGTTCATTCAAAATAGAGTAGTTCGAAAGATGAATAATTTAACATGTATTTCTATATCAGATTTATCTTCTCGAATTTTTAATGAAAGTGATTGGCATGAGAAAGTTAGTAATATTCGAATAAATAATCCAATAGAGACAAAATTTACAACTGAATATGTATCAATAGAAAAAAATGAAACATATTTATTTATTGCTCGTCTTTCCTTAGAAAAAGGATTAGATTTATTTTGTGATGCTATATCTCAGTTAGGATTGAAAGGTTGTGTGTTAGGTGATGGCTATCTACTAGAGAGCTATCGACAGAAATATCCTACTATAGAATTTGCGGGTTGGGTATCAGGTGAAGATAAAAAATATTATTATCAAAGTGCTAAGGCTTTTATTTTTACGTCTAGATGGTATGAAACTTTTGGCTTGGTTGTTGCAGAAATGAAATCTTATGGTATTCCATGTATTGTCCCAGATAGGTGTGCAGCTAGTGAACAAATAGAGGAAGGAAAGACTGGTTACATATTTGAGAGTGGAAATTTAGAATCATTGAAAGAGTGTATTTGTAAATATGAGCAAACTGATATAATTAAACTTCAAAATAATATTTTAGATATATCTACTTCACAAAAATATTCAATGGAGGAGCATATTAAAGTGTTATTAAATGTTTATGAAGGAATTTTATTGTAAGGACTTACAGAATTTTGTATTTGTAAAATGACCATAACAAAACATATTCTAAAATGAAAATAAGAAGTAAAGCTCCATTACGTTTAGGTTTAGCTGGTGGCGGTTCGGATGTTTCACCATATAGTGATATTTATGGAGGGCTGATATTGAATGCAACTATTAATCTCTATGCATATTGTACCATAGAAGAAACGAATGACAACAAAATCGTAATCAATTCATATGATGTGTGTTGCCATAAAATCTATCCATTAGCAAAATGTTTGGATATTGATGGTGAAGCGAGTCTTGTCAAAGGTGTTTATAATAGAATAATGAGAGATTACGGTCTTGATGCGAAGTCTTTCAAAATTACAACCTATAACGATGCGCCGGCAGGTTCGGGTCTTGGCACGTCGTCAACAATGGTCGTATGTGTGTTGAAGGCATTTGTGGAATGGTTTAGCTTACCTCTTGGGGATTATGAGTTGTCTCGTCTTGCGTATGAAATTGAGCGTAAAGATTTAGGGTTATCTGGAGGTAGGCAGGATCAGTATGCTGCTGCATTTGGAGGGTTTAACTATATGGAGTTTCTTCAGAATGATCTGGTTATTGTTAACCCTTTGAAAATAAAACGGTGGATAATAGATGAACTTGAAGCTTCTATGATTCTTTATTTTACTGGTGCTTCTCGTAGTAGTGCCGCTATAATTGATGAGCAGAAGAAAAATACTTCGCAAGGTAATAGTGCCGCAATAGAAGCTATGCATAGAATAAAGCAGAGTGCGAGGGATATGAAACTTGCTCTTTTAAAAGGCGATATAGATAGTTTTGCAGATATACTTCGTGAGGGCTGGGAGAATAAAAAGAAAATGGCATCTCATATAACGAATCCTGTAATCCAAGAAGTAATGGATGTGGCTATGGAAGCTGGTGCAAAAGCAGGTAAAATATCTGGTGCTGGCGGTGGCGGATTTATAATGTTTATTGTTGAGCCGACTCGTAAGAAAGAGGTTATTGAGGCTCTTAAAAAAATGAGTGGCTTTGTTATGCCGTTCCAGTTTAGTGACGGAGGTGCTCACGGCTGGAAAATTTATTCTACAGATAACGTGCATTCGATGAATAATTTATAGTATAACCGATGAAAATTTTAGAAACAAGACTATACCAATACATAGACCTTCTTATTTTGAGATACCCTCAATTGATTGTTGCTAAGGATTGTATTGTTGAAGCGTATCAAATCCTTGAGGAGTCTTATACTAATGATGGAAAACTTTTAGTGGCAGGAAATGGTGGCTCTGCTGCTGATGCGGAACATATCGTTGGGGAATTGATGAAGGGCTTTGTTAATCCTAGAAAATTGGAAGCGGAGTATTCGGATGCATTGATTACTGTTAATAAAGAGCTGGGGAGAGTGTTGAGTGAGAATCTACAGGGTGCGCTCCCTGCTATTGCTTTAGATGGTCATTTAGCTCTAACTACTGCATATCTGAACGACTGTGAACCTTTACTTTGTTTTGCACAGCAAGTAAATGGATATGGAAGGAAAAGTGATGTGTTTCTTGGTATTTCTACTTCCGGGAATAGTAGAAATATACTGTATGCAGCGACTGTTGCAAAAGCTAAAGGGATGAAAGTAATTGGACTGACGGGTGAGAAAGATAGTAAATTATCAGAGATATCTGATACCTGTATTCAAGTTCCGGAGACAGAAACCTATAAGATACAGGAATTACATTTGCCTGTTTATCATTGCCTCTGTCTGATGCTGGAAGATACGTTTTTTGGAAAAGAATAATTTTTAGAATTAAATATATGAAGGTAGTAATAATGGCTGGTGGAAAAGGTACCCGTATTGCAACAGTTGCGGCTGATATACCTAAACCCATGATTAAAATATGTGGTAAACCTATCCTTGAACATCAGATAGAGAATCTTAAAGTTTGTGGACTCACCGATATTATTCTTGTTATAGGTCACTTGGGAGAAGTTATTCAGGAATATTTTGGAGATGGGGCAAAATGGGGAGTAAATATAGAGTATTTTGTAGAAGAACATCCACTGGGGACCGCTGGAGCATTGTTTATGATGCCACAATTGACAGACGATTTCTTATTGCTTTGTGGCGATGTTATAATAGATGTGAATTTCAACCGTTTTATTGCATTTCACAAGGCACATAAGGCATGGGCTAGTTTAATATCTCATCCTAACGGGCATCCTTATGATAGTTCTTTGTTGGTGACAGAGATTATGTCGCCAAAGGAGGTGGGAGGTATGCCGGAAGATACTCATAAAGTAATCCGCTGGATGAATAAAGAGGATGAGAGATTATACTATAAGAACAGAGTGAATGCTGGAGTCGAAATTGTTTCTCCTGAACTTCTAAAAGAAACAATGAAGAATTTTACTCCTCGTCACCCTGAGAATCCCAACAAGATAGATTTAGATCGTGATGTGCTGAAACCTAATATCAAAAGTGGTAGAATATATGCTTATGATACCCCTGAATATGTTAAAGATATGGGTACTCCTGATCGTTTTCATGAGGCTGAAACTGATATGTTGAAAGGGTTGGTATATGCAAGAAATCTCAAAAATAAGCAGAAAGCTATATTTCTTGATAGAGATGGAACGATAAATAAATTGGCAGGGTTTGTTACCAATCCGGAGCAGTTTGAACTGATACAGGATGTGACGGATGCAATTAAATTAATAAATAAATCAGGCTATCTGGCTATTGTTGTAACTAATCAGCCTGTGATTGCTCGTGGTGATTGTACTTTTGAAGAATTGCAGACTATTCATGACAAAATGGAAACGGAACTTGGGAAAAAGGGGGCTTTTGTTGATGCAATATATGTATGTCCTCATCACACGGACAAGGGGTTTGAAGGTGAACGACCTGAATATAAGTGTGACTGTAATTGTAGGAAACCGAAGCCGGGACTATTTTTACAGGCAGCTAAAGACTTTAATATAAATTTGTCACAATCCTATATGATAGGTGATAGTGATAGTGATATAGAAGCCGGTCAGAATGCCGGGGTACAGAAATCATTAAAAATAGGGACTAGTGAAGGAAAAACGTTATTGGATCTCGTAAATCTCGTCTTGTCATATTAAAGTTTTCTTAATGAAGAAAAGAGTTCTACAAATATCAAATTACTATACACCGCATATAGGTGGTATAGAACAAACATGCCAGTACTTATCTGAAGGTTTGAAAGATGAATATGAAGTAAAAGTTATTTGTTTCAGTGAGGATAAAGAAACAAAAGTTCAAGAAACCAATGGGATTCAAATAATAAAACCGGGAGTTTTTCTTAGTGTAGCTAGGCAAGATTTGTCTTTTTCATATTGGGGCCATTTATATAAGGTTATTAAAACGTGGAAGCCGGATGTGATTCATTTTCATTATCCTAATCCTTTTGTAACAGCACTTCTTCTTCCCATTATACCAAGAACCACGAAATTATATGTACAATGGCATCTTGATATAACAAAGCAAAAGAAGATATATCCTTTTATTAAGCCTTTTGAAACAATATTGCTAAAAAGAGCGGATCTGATTGCACCTACATCACCTAATTATCGCGATTCGTCCAAAACTTTATTCCCATTTAGAAATAAAACAACTATTCTTCCAAGTGCTATAGATATTCAAAAGTTAAATGTAAATACTGGAGATATAGAAATCATACAAAGAATAAAAGATAAAGCGAAAGGGCGAAAAATTGTTTTCTTTATTGGCAGGCATGTTCTTCATAAAGGAATCCAGGATTTGATTGAGGCTGAACAGCTGATAAAGAATGATTGCTATATTTTTATAGGAGGAGTGGGACCAATAACTGATGAAATGAAAGCTATTTGTAAATCAAATAGGGTTGAATTTGTGGGTAGACTATCCGATCAGGAGAAGAAATGTTATTATCATGCAGCTGACATTTTTGCATTTCCTTCTTATACAAAAGCAGAAGGTTTTGGCTTGACATTAGCAGAAGCAATGTATTGTAATGCTGTTCCTGTAACATATACGATAGAAGGCTCGGGAGTTAATTGGGTATCACTTCATGAAGTTACGGGTTTAGAGGTCCCCAATAGGAATGTTGCAGAATATGCTAAGGCGATAGATGAATTGTTGTCAGATGATAAAAAAAGAAATGATTTCGCGGAGACGGCTCATCAACGGATTGTCGAAAATTTCACCATTGAGAAAGAAATCTTGAATTTAAAAAAACAATATAAGGAATTACTATGAATTATATAATAATAGGTGGCACGGGGTTTATTGGTACACATCTTACAATTTTAATAAAACAACAGTATCCTGATGCTCAAGTATACAATCTTGATATTGTGAAGCCCGGTACTCCATTACTTACCGTAAAAAACTATGTGAGTCCACTGAAAGAAGAGCAGGTATTGCAGTCTGTATTTGTAGAGTGTGATGTCCGCAAGTCTATAGAACACCTTACTTTTACTCCCACTTCCGAAGACGTCATCTTTAACTTTGCAGCCGTTCATCGTACTCCGGGGCATCCGGATCAGGCTTATTTTGAGACGAATATTCGTGGTGCAGAGAATGTATGCGCTTTTGCAGAGAAGTTCGGAATAAAGAAAATAGTTTTTACCAGTTCCATAGCTCCTTATGGTGCAGCAGAAGATTTGAAAACAGAAGATACGCTTCCCACACCGAACACGCCTTATGGAATTTCTAAGTTAGTGGCTGAAAAAATACATACGATTTGGCAGGCAAAAAGGTCGAACGAACGACAACTTACTATTGTTCGTCCGGGTGTGGTATTCGGTAAAGGGGAAAATGGTAACTTTACCCGTTTGTATTGGGGGATCCGTGGTGGTAAGTTCTTCTATCCGGGTCGTAAAGATACGATTAAAGCTTGCATTTATGTGAAAGAATTGGTTCGCTTTATGCTTTACCGGTTGGAGAATCATAGCGAAGGAGTAGAGTTATATAACTGTACATTTGAACCGGCTTTTACTATCGAGCAAATAGTAGAAACGATGAAAAAGGCTACGGGATTACAACGTACCATTGTCAAGGTGCCGGGAAGTCTTCTAATGACAGTTGCAAGTATTGTCGGTCCGTTAGGGGGAAAGGCACTAGGTATTTGTCCGGCTCGTGTGAAGAAGTTAATGATCTCTACTAATATATGTGGAAAGAAACTGGCTGATTCGGGGTATAAGTTTCATTATACATTTGAAGAAGCTATTAAGGATTGGTATAGAGATAATGATGGTCAGTGTTTGAGATGATTTTTCTTAAACAATTTGGGTATATATAATAAATGTTGAAAATGTTGAGATGTAATAAACACGTGAGTGTTTCGTATGTGAGATGAAGAAAAATGTAGGTCCCTAGCTTCATGCTGTTTACAGCATGAAGCTCCTACATTGTGGATTAGAAATAGCGCGACGGCGCATTTCTAATCTACGCCCTGACATCGGAGGTTAAAGCCGATGTGAATTTCCCACTATATCAACTGTCTGTGAAGATCGTTGATATTTCCTGATTTTACGTATAGTGATGTATTTAGATACACAAATATAAAGAAAAAACATTGGGAGATTTGTATCGAAATATCCCAATGTTTGATTTCAATTATTGAGATGTTTTTTTCAAATCTCCCGATGTTTTTCCAGTTCTCCAAAAGGACAAAAGGACAAAAAGGACATATATGACTGTTATTATTCATCTTAGTATAAGAATCATGAGGTATATTGCTGATTTTTATTATGTTAAGTGATTTTGTAGACGTGTAACCTTACGAATATTGAAATCGTGTATTGCGCCAACCTGAATCGTTTTGTCTGTCATGAAATGATTGGGCAACTCTTGAACGAAATTACCTATATTGTCAGGATTATTTAGTGAAAGGGCTGTGCTTGGAAAGAAGAGCGACATCTTGTTCGCGTTTGCTTCCGTCTTCAGTAACACAATCATTCGACAATAAGGTAAGATTATTGTACGAATTTCGGGGAAATAAAGGAGCTCCTTTCTGGAATTCCTCTCCCAACTAATAGGCTTCGTCGTTGGCATTGGAATTTTTATAGTACCATAGGGGATTTTTGTCCTTATGTCCTTTTGGCCTTTTGAAAGGAGGGCACGTTGGTGGGGGAAAAAAGAGGTGTATGAGATTTATAACTTGCTTGTATCCAGACGATAAACTCTTGTTGTTTTTTTAGGGACGAAAATTTATATGCTCGAAAAAATGCAGGAAGCTCACGCAATATGCTTTTTTGCGAATAGTGTCAGTGACAGTTGATTTTAGCAGTGAATCGCTGATTGTTTCCCTATGTGGACAATGTTTGATAAAGTAATAAAAACTGAAATATTATAAATTATTAATCATAGAATGACATGGCAAAAGAAAAACAGAAACCATACGAGTTTTTAAGCAATTTGGTATTGGCTTTAATGGGAACGGATCGTATTTTCAGTAACAGTTTCTTTTCCAGCGAATTTGCTATCTCTCCCAGTACACTGAGTGAGATAAGACGGGGAGAGGATATGTGCATTTATCAGTATGTACGGGTGATACGGTGTATGATGAAGTATCTTCATTTAATTGTTCGGATGGATATGTTATTGAAGGAATTAAGAGCCGTATTAGCTTCTAATTGTGATTTGGTGGTTGCTACGATTCCGCACCGTTTTCACGGAACTTACCAACCGAAAGAGTGGGTGGTAGTAATGCATTGGGATGGTATAAGATAAATGTTGAAATGAAGAAATATGTAGGTCCCTAGATTCATGATAAACTCATGAAATCCCTACATTTTGCAGGTTAGAAATCGTACAGCGGTATATTTTTAACTTGGCCCTCATATCGGTGTAAAAACTGATATGTATCTATATGTGAAATATGCCAGCTGTCTGTGAGGATCGTTGGCATATTGTTTTTAGGGGAGATGTTGGTTAACGCTATCTTTTTGTCTGTTTAAGAAAAAATAATAATGTCTTGTATAATACCTGTTTTCGGATTTACTTGTTATCTTTGTGATGTATATATAATATATATATGATTGATATGGAAAATTTGCAAAGATTATATCCTATCGGGATACAGACATTCTCGAAGATACGGGAGGGAAATTACCTCTATATTGATAAAACAGAATATGTTTACCGGATGACACATTCGGCGTCTGACTATATGTTTTTAAGTCGCCCACGGCGTTTTGGAAAGTCATTGCTCACTTCTACGTTACACAGTTATTTTTCCGGTCATAAAGAACTGTTCAGAGGGTTGGCTATTGAGAAGCTGGAGAAAGAATGGATGGAGTACCCGGTACTACATTTCGATATGAGTACCGCCAAACATGTAGATGAGGAACAGTTATTTCAAGAATTGAATTTGAAATTGTTCAATTACGAAGAAATTTATGGAAGGTTAGAGGAGGAGATTAATCCCAATCAGCGTTTGATGGGGTTGATAAAGCGTGCTTATCAACAAACAGGTAAGAAAGTGGTCGTACTTATCGACGAATACGATGCTCCTTTGCTGGATGTGGCGCATGAACGGGAAAATCTTGATGTATTGCGCAACATCATGCGCAACTTCTACAGTCCATTGAAAGCGTGTGATCCTTATCTGCGATATGTGTTTCTGACTGGCATTACCAAATTCTCCCAACTCAGTATATTCAGCGAACTTAATAATATTGAGAATATTAGTATGGATGAACCTTATGCTGCCATCTGTGGTATTAGTGAGGATGAAATACGTTCTCAAATGAAAGAAGATGTGGAGGGGTTGGCGAAGAAGTTGGAGGTTACTCCAGAAGAAGCTTTGATGAAACTGAAAGAAAATTATGACGGGTATCACTTTACTTACCCGTCGCCTGACATATACAATCCATTCAGTCTGCTTACAGCTATGGAAAAAGGTAAGATTGGTTCTTATTGGTTTGGCAGTGGTACGCCTACATATCTGATAAAGATGCTGGATAAGTTTGGCGTAGTACCTTCCGAAATCGGGAAGAAAAAGGCCGCTGTAGAGGATTTTGATGCACCAACAGAAAGGATGACAAGCATTATTCCGTTGTTATATCAAAGTGGTTATATTACGATAAAGGACTATGATGAGGAATTGGACTTATATACATTGGATATCCCCAATAAGGAAGTAAGAATAGGCTTAATGAAAAGTCTTCTCCCATATTATGTTGCTAGTAAAGCACCGGAAACCAATACTATGGTGGCGTATCTTTCTCGAGATATCCGTAATGGGGATATAGATGCTGCATTGCGTCGTTTGCAAATGTTCTTGTCCACCATACCTCAGTGCGATAATACGAAATATGAGGGACATTATCAGCAGATATTTTATATCATATTCAGTTTATTGGGGTATTATGTGGATGTAGAAGTTCGTACTCCCCGTGGACGAGTGGATATGGTACTTCGTACAGAAACCACATTGTATGTGATGGAATTGAAGTTGGATAAAGGAGCGGATCGGGCGATGGAACAGATTAACTTGAAGAATTATCCCGAACGTTTTGCTTTGTGTGGGCTCCCGATTATAAAGATAGCTGTCAGTTTTGATAGTGAACGATGCACAATTGGGGAATGGAAGATTATGGAAGGATGATTATGTTTTTTAGGATGGTTAAAGAATATAAAAAAAGAGCAAACTCATAATATTCCTAAATCTTTCCGGAATCTGTATCGTTATTTGTAGCATAGAATAAAGTATAGTATTAACGCTAAAAGAATAACGATTATGAAGAAAATTCTATCTCTACTTGTACTGGCTCTGGTAGCCGTGCAGTTTTCATTCGCAAAAGATGTGATAACTAAAGACATGAATCAGTTGCCGCTTCCGGCGCGTAATTTTATCAATAGTAATTTTACAAAACCACAGGTTGCCCATATCAAGATTGATAAGGATATGATGGAATCTACCAAGTATGAAGTGGTATTGATGGATGGTACGGAAATTGATTTTGACAGTAAGGGAAACTGGGAAGAGGTAAGTGCTAAGAAAGGGCAGACTGTTCCTGTTAGTATTGTTCCGGGATTTGCTGTCAACTACCTGAAAGCGCATAATTTTGTGAATGAAGGAGTGACAAAAGTGGAACGTGACCGCAAGGGGTATGAGATTGAATTGTCTACCGGGCTTTCTTTCAAATTTGATAAGAAAGGAAAATTTATCAAGACCGATGATTAACTAGTTGCAGTAAATAGACCTAAACAAGAAGATAACTATGTGGAGATTTAAGTTTAGCGCATGGGTAGTAGTGTTGCTTATGGCTGCCTTTTCTTTCGGCGCATGTGATAATGACGATGATGATACTTTTGTTCCTCCCAGTAATATTACGGAGGCCTTGAAACAGGTATATCCGGCTGCCCAGAATATAGAATGGGAGATGAAAGGTGCTTATTATGTAGCTGACTGTTGGGTGAGTAATGATGAATTGGAAGTCTGGTTTGATGCTAATGCCAACTGGGTGATGACAGAAAATGAACTGAACAGTATTGATCAGTTGGTGCCGGCTGTTTATACGGCTTTTATGGATTCTAAATATAACGCGTGGGTAGTGACAGATGTATATGTGTTGACATTTCCACAGAATCCGATGGAATCTGTGATTCAGGTGAAACAAGGTAGCCAGCGCTACTCGCTTTATTTCACGCAGGATGGCGGATTGATACATGAAAAAGATATCAGTAATGGAGACGATACGAATTGGCCGCCAACTGAATAACTTTTAATCATAAAAATGACAACGGACTATTTCTATAAAAGGAATGGTCCGTTGCTTTTTATAATTACATTTGTTTGTAATCTTTGGCCAATCCTCCTTCACTTGTTTCTTTATAGAGTGACGGTAGGTCGTGTCCGGTTTGTTTCATTACTTGTACTACTTTGTCGAAAGAGACACGGTGCATACCATCGGTGAAAGCTGAATAAAGATTAGCATCCAGCGCACGTGCAGCGGCGTATGCATTTCGTTCGATGCAGGGAATTTGTACCAATCCGCATACCGGGTCGCAAGTCATTCCCAGATGGTGTTCCAAACCCATTTCTGCTGCATACTCAATTTGTGCAGGACTGCCTCCGAACAATTGATTGGCGGCAGCCGAAGCCATTGCGCAGGCAACACCGACTTCTCCCTGGCAACCTACTTCTGCTCCGGAAATGGATGCGTTGAATTTGACTATGTTACCAAACAAACCGGCAGTGGCTAACGCACGTAAAATGCGCATATCACTAAAGTCACGGCTTTTTTGAAGATGATAAAGCACGGCAGGCATAACTCCGCAGGAACCACAGGTAGGTGCGGTTACTATTTTTCCACCGGAAGCATTTTCTTCACTTACCGCCAAAGCATAAGAGAAGACGAGTCCTCTGGATTGGAGGGATTGTTTATATCCGGTGGCACGTATATAATAGGTGGAGGCTTTTCGTCTAAGATTTAGTGGACCGGGCAGTACGCCTTCCGCTTCCAGTCCACGGTGAATGGCATCTTTCATGGTGGCCCATACTTCAGTCAGGTAGTCCCATATATCTTCTTCCTCACATTCCTTTACGTATTCCCAATAACTTTTTCCGGTATCTTCACACCATTGGAGTATTTCGGTCATGTTTTCCATACCGTATACATCAGGGCTTTCAATGGTTGGATTATCATTGTTTTCTGCTAGTGTACCGCCGCCAATACTGTAAACAGTCCAGTTTTCCTGCACTTTATCATTACTGTCCAGAGCTGCAAATGTCATTCCGTTGGGATGGAACGGTAGAAAGACTTTGGGTTGCCATACAATTTCTACCGGGGCGGTGGGTTGCAAGGTATCTATAATGGCTACATCCGTCATGTGTCCTTTGCCTGTAGCAGCTAAACTGCCGTAAAGGGTTACTTTAAAAGATGCAGCATCCGGATGACGTTCCAGAAACATTTCGGCAGCTTTGCGCGGTCCCATAGTGTGGCTACTGGAAGGTCCTGTACCTATCCTGTATAGCTCTTTAATCGATTTCATGACTGATGATGTGTTTTTGTTAATACCATTTCTTTTTTCTGAAGTACAAATATACAATAATACCGATAATTGCCATTATAATCCAGGCAAATAAATACCCGTACTGCCATTCCAGTTCCGGCATCCATTTGTAATTCATTCCCCATACTCCGACCAGAAATGTCAAAGGGATAAAGATGGTGGATACGATGGTTAATCTTTTCATGATATCGTTCATTCGTAAGTCATTGTTGGAGATGTATAGATCGACTAATGAAGAAAGGGTTTCCCGGCAGATTTCGATGGTTTGTAATACAAATTGCAAGTGGTCGTTTACATCATTGAAAAAGGCGCGGTTCACTTTATGGATGAGCAGATTTTCTGCTCGCAATAGCTTTATATATTGTTCTTTTAAGGGGAGGATTGCTTTTTTCATTAGCATATATTGGCGTCGTAATGCCTGAATCTGGATACCGATGTCGTCTCCGCTGGTGATGGTTAGCAATTCTTCTTCCAAATCTTCGAGTGCGTCATCGATGGAAGAGATGGTTGAAATGTAGTTTCCCATCACGCTGTTGAGCAGTACGCTAAGTAGATAATCTGTTTGACGGCTGCGTATCTTCAGAACATCATTACGCAAGGCAGAACTGACATCATCAAAGAAATCAGTTTCTTTTTCGAGGAAAGTCAGTACATAATTATTTCCTATGATAAGGCAGACTTGCTGTTGGAGCAGTTCATCCAGTTCATTTTCTTCTTTATGTTCGTTCGGATAGAATATCTTTAAGATCAGGACAATGTATTTATCATGTTCTTCTATCTTGGTCGGATGGTCCGCATTCAATATATCTTGTAAGACAAGGAAGTCTATTTCGAAATGACTGCAAATTTCCCGGATAGTTTCTGTGTTTTTCATTCCGTGTATCTGTAGCCAGTTGATTTGATCGTTGTTCAGCGTACCTTTGATGGCTTGAAAAGTATCACTAGAACTTTCCTGCATCTCGGTAGCATTGTAAGTACAAAGATGTAAATGGGTAGGAGTAAGACTTTCTCCTGTATAAATAAGCTTTTCGCTTAACAGATTATTTTTCATGCTTTATTCTCGTTTTAGAAAACCACTGTAACAAAGGTAGTGGTTTTCTAAATGAGAACAAGTTCTTTGAACGTTTTGTTTACGTGTTAGTCAAAATCGACTACTGTGATTCCGGCACCGCCAAACTGTACATGTTCGTCGGAATAGTGACTGACTCCCGGTACGGTGGCCAGATATTGGCGGATAAGTGTACGAAGTATTCCCGTTCCTGTGCCGTGAAGGATACGTACACGATCCATGCCGACTAATATGGCGTCATCAATAAAATAGGTGACTGCCTGTAAGGCTTCATCCCCACGCATTCCGCGTACATCAATGTCCTGTTTGAAGCTAAGCTTCTTTTCATACATCTGATCGTGTGTCTGGCTGCTGACAAAAGTGCTTTTTGCAATCCCTTCCGTCTTGGGCGTATGATTGGCACGTTCCAGACGGTCTATTTTTACGGTCGTTTTTATGCTTCCAAAAGCAACAGTCGCATTTTTACCACTGATTTCCATCACTTGGCCGACGCTTGTCTGTCCTTTGATTTTTACATTTTCTCCTATTGCAATCGGCACTATTTTAGGGGCACTTGATGGAGAAGAGACTGCAGCTTTCGGTTCACTCTTCTTGTTTTTCTTCCGTTCTTGCTTTTCCTTTAGTTTCTCCATTTTTTTTGCAATCTTCTCTTCATGCTCTTTAGATGCCAATGCATCCAGAGAAGTACGGAAGTCTGTCAGTTCCTGACGTGCCTGGCGCGTCTTTTCCTTTTCAGCTTGCGCTTCCTTTATTGTACGAATCGTATTTTCAATGCGGGCATTGGATTCCTGAAGCATGCGTTCCGCTTCTTCTTTTGCTTGCCGGATAATCTCTTTCCGGGATTTTTGCAATTCTTCCATTTCTGTCTGGTAACGGGTAATGGTTTCTTCCATGTGCTTTTTCCGTTGACGGATAGTTTGACGTTTTCCTTCCCAGTAACGCTTGTCGCGTACAATGTCCTGAAGGTATTTGTCTGCATTGATGTATTCGCTTCCTACGATTTCCGAAGCATCTGCGATGACATCTTCCGGTAGTCCGATTTTTCGTGCAATTTCTACGGCGAACGAACTTCCCGGATTACCGATTTGTAATTGGAAAAGTGCTTGCATGAGATGACGGTCGTAAAGCATGGCTCCGTTCACTACTCCTTCATGATCTTCGGCAAAATGTTTCAGATTCTGGTAGTGGGTAGTGATGACTCCGAATGTTCCTTTCTGGTTGAAACGTTTCAGTACAGCTTCGGCAATAGCACCTCCGATTTGCGGCTCCGTACCTCCACCGAACTCGTCAATCAGGATGAGGCTCCGTTCGTTACAGCTCTTCATCATGATTTTCATATTGGTCAAGTGAGAAGAGTAGGTACTCAAATCATCTTCAATAGATTGCTCATCACCAATATCGATAAAGATGCTACTGAATATACCGGCATGACTACGTTCGTGCAAGGGAATCAGCATGCCGCATTGCAGCATATATTGCAGCAAACCGACTGTTTTCAAACAGACGGACTTACCTCCGGCATTCGGTCCGGATATAATAAGGATACGTTGTTTTTGATCGAGCTCTATATCCAGTGGTACAACTTTCTTTCCATGTTTGGCTAATGAAAGTTGTAATAAAGGATGCACTGCCATTGTCCAATCCAGTAGTTGCTCATTCTCTACGGCGGGTTTCAGACTATTGGTCTGTATGGCGAAGTAACTTTTCGCACGGATAAAATCTATCTCTGCCAGAAATTCGTATGATTGAAGAATTTCCGGAATAGATGGACGAAGGATATTCGAGAACTCGGTAAGGATACGAATGATCTCACGTCGTTCATCACCTTCGAGTTCACGGATGCGGTTGTTGGCTTCTACCACTTCCGCCGGTTCTATAAACACAGTTTTTCCACTGGCGGATTCATCGTGTACGATACCTTTGATTTTTCGCTTGAGTCCAGGGGCAACTGGAATCACCAGACGTCCGTCACGCATGGTGGGAGCTACATCTTTGTCCACGTATCCTTCGGACTGCGCACTACGCAGGATGCTGTTTAATGAACGGGAAATATTTCCCATCGTACTGGCAAGTTCGCGACGTATGCGGGCTAATTCGGTAGAGGCATTATCCTTGATTTTTCCATATTTGTTAAGGATGCCATCTATTTTCCCTATCAGTTGCGGGAACACGGCAATATCTCCTGCCAGTCGTTTCAGGCTAGGGTAGGGGGTATTGTTTTCTTCTTCATCTTCATTCCGATGTAGAAAGCGTACAATGTCACGGATGGTTTCTAATGAACGGCGTAGGTCAAATAATTCTTGTTCGTCCAAATACATTCCTTCTATCCGCACACGTTTTAGCGAAGGACGGACATCAAAGAAAAATTGATCGGGAAATCCGTCCTCTTCCTGGATGATGCGGACAAACTCTGTTACTTGGTTTAATTTCTCCTCAACCTCTTCATGTTGCTCGGAAAAGTTCATGTCTGTAACTCTTTCTTCACCTAAAGTACTGAGGCACTTATCTTTTAGTAACTGTCTTATCTGGTCGAATCCTATCTTTTGCTCAAAGTTTTGAGGGTATATCATATTTCTGTTCTTACTAATGAACTGCAAAAATACGATTAATTCGCGAAAAAAATATCAGAATGTTTGCAGATTTAAAAATGATTCGTACCTTTGCACCGCTTTCAACGGAAAGCACTTCTGATAAAGGAGTTTTGGAGAGGTGGCAGAGTGGTCGATTGCGGCGGTCTTGAAAACCGTTGTACTGCGAGGTACCCGGGGTTCGAATCCCTGTCTCTCCGCAATAAATGCTGAAAATCAGCAAATTGTGAAATAAACACCCAATTTTACACCCAAGAATGTAAAATTGGGTGTTTTTGCATTATTTAAGATTAGCTTTATTGCAGTTATATAAAGGTAATCAAATGGAGTTTAGTATACTATCATTTGACTACCTTTTTTGATTTATTCTATGATGCCGGGTTTAGGGATTATGTGCATAACGAATCGTTGGTTATCTTTATTCCCTCTAATATCAGGTTGAACTCTAAATTTACTTGATTGTCCACTTCCTGAAATTAGAACCTCACAATTGCCAAGTGAATCGAACTCAATACCATTACTTGACCAGAATTTAATTAAAGCTAATGCTCTTTCATAGCTAAGCTCATAATTTCTTGTATAATAATCTTTTGATGATTGTCCTTCTATGATAAGCATATATTGAGCTTCTGGAATTTTGCTTTTGGCACTATTCATAAAATGGGCGATTGCCAGACCTGCTTTTAGTAATTTATCAAGTTGCTCTTGCTCTATATCATAAATATTAGAACTATAGGTATTAAAAGATACTTCAATGTCTTTTAATGTATGCCTCTTAAATTGCTCATCGTATGCGAAATACTTATTATCTATCTCTTTAATAGAGTTATTTAGTTCTTCGATTTTTCTGAGCTGTTCTTCTTTAGCATTTACCTCTTTATCTAATTGGTCATTAATGCCTTTCATTTTAACAACGCACACTATAAATAAAACAAGCATAATAAAAAATAAGCTTGTCATGAGGTCAGAATAACTTAACCAGAAAGTGTTACTTCTGTTTCTTGGCATAATTACTTTTCTTCTTTTAAGTCCTTAATAGATTTTGTCATTGTTTCTATTGCCTTAAGAATAGATTTGTTCAATTCTATGCTATCAAGTTGAGCGTTATGATAATCTGTTCTAAGGTTTAAGATTTCGCCTTTCATATCCTTATAACATTCCGCTTGAACTTGCGTATATTGTACCATTGTATCAAGCACTTCTTTCAATTTATCAAATGTATCAAAGAACTCTTTATTATTAGCCACAAAATTTTGTATATGTTCTGTTGAAGCCGTAAGTTGGGTAGATAAGCTTTCAGATACTTGCTTCCCTTCAGATATAAACAAGTCAAATTCCTTTCTCCAAATATCCCTTGCTTCTGCTCCTGTTGGAAAATGAGTCGTTATGGCTTCTTGAAATTCGCGTTGAAGTTCTGTTGTCTTGTTTTGATTACTGACCACCACAGACAATCCTGTAGAAAAGTCCTTGAACTTATCAATGATTGTTTGAGTTTGATTAACAATACCTGATACATTTGCTATGGTAGAATTAAGTTGTTCTTGATAAGATTTGAAAACATTTAAAGAATCGGCAGAATCTTTTAACTGCATAAATGTTGCAGCTATTTTATTAGCCGTTTGCGTAAGGCTCAGTTTATTTATTTCGGCTAAGACAAGATGCTGTTTTTCAAGATTGTCATTCAATAATTCTGCCGAATTAGCATACGCATCAAGATTACGTCCGAACTTGTCCACAAAATGTCCAAGCACACCTTTTAATGAATTTAGACTTGAAGCCATACTATTTGATAATAACGGCATCAACTCTCTTCTTAAAAAGTTCATGTATTCTTCTTTGCCCTCATTGGATTTGGCTACAGCAGATTTATATGATATAGCGCTATTATATACAGTAAAGCCCAATCCCAGTAAACTTGCGCACATGGCTGCTATAATACCATACAAAAGATGCTGCAATCCACTTAAATTATCAGTTTCGCCAAAAATCTGATTGAAATCAACCCCTATCAGCCCCGTAATTATACCAACGAATGTTCCTGCTAAACCTAAATAAAGAGGAACGTTAAGGCTATTATGTATTTCATCTTCTAATGCTCCTTTTTGACTATCACAAATATCTTCAAGTATTCCCAAATCTGCGCTTGTTCCAGTGTTTTTGCACAAATATTCATTAGTGCGATAAATAATCAATCCTAATTTCCCATAGATATTTTTGTTTTGAGGAACTATCAACGACAAATCTGTATATTCATCACCGCTATCATCTTCATCGCTATAACGGGAAGGTATGTTCTGCAAGAACTTCTGTAATGAGGACTTATTTTGCAAGATACCAGATGTTATCGATGTTTCTTTGAGAGACAAATTATCAACATCTTCAAATAGACCTTCCAATTCTGAAATTTTTTTCTTTGTTTTAAGAAAGCTATAGATTTGGGCTGCAATAACAATCAAGACAACTATTATAGCAATAATCAAGCCGATATATTCATGTAAATTATTCATTGTCATTATATTTTTTGATTATTTGATTTCGTCGAACAAATTGTTGGTTTGTTCCTTTCTCTTTTCTTTCGCTTTTTTCTTTAACTCTTTCTTAAATTCTTTTTCTCTGATTTTTTTCTCTTCTATTTCCTCCTTGTTCATAGGCTTATAATTATCCATATTATCAGGATATTTACCCTCTATATATAATTTTACCAAGCCAGCATGAGACATAGGTTTTGAAATATCACGAAAATCTATATTTGTATTATAGTCAAGTAAGACTATATCTTGAATTTTGCTTTGTTCCTTTATTCTCTCTACAACATGGTGGACTTCTGGCACATTATCTAACACCCATTTATAGGTAGGAAGATAAATGAGCATTCTTGCTTCAAAATACCCCAACAGCTCTTTGCTGTATGCACCCTTACTGTGCCCTTTGGGTACACCATATTTCCGTACCGTTCTTTTCAAATCACGCATGGTGTCATTCTTAAATGTTGCAAAATCAACGCCTACACCTTCAAAGACCTTTAACCCTTGCCACACAGCTTCAACACAAGTTGCCTTTAATCCGTCAGTAAAAGGAATAGGAATGTTCCCATGAGGATAAAATGGACTCAGAATCTTTGCATACCGAGTCTCTGAGTTAGAAGTGATATCCAAGATTACAGCGTCTGGATATTCTTCTTTTATCTTCTCCAATTTTCGTTTCCTACTTTCTATGTATATCATAATCAAAAAGTATCAAGGTTTATAATATATTTCTTGGGAATGAATGTCATGACCATTACTTCCGCTTGGAAATACGGTCGTTCATTTTCGTCTAAATCAAAATGTTTATGTGCCTTAACGGTGGAAAAATGTATTTTCTTAAAATCTTCCAAGGATTTGCCTATATTAGGTGTTCGTTTCGTAGTTGTAGCATTCATGTCTGCATACATTGTATGCTGCAAATATACCACACTTGGATCTATTCTTAGAATGACAGGATTACTAATTCTCCCATCTTTCATGGCAACATACATCATAGGATGTTCTGTTGTGAAGCTCAAACGAACATAGTCTTGTAAATTCCGCATCTCATCCAAATTACGGCTTAAATTTCCGCCTCCGGGATTCGGTATGTCGATTTTATGCTTTTCACAATAACTCCAAGACAACAACCCTCCATGCCGTTTAATGGATGGAATATTCCTTCTATCTGTAAAATGATACAAATAGCGGATACCATTGTTTTCCAATACTTGCTTGAATGCAAGCCAATTTTCTTTGCGTTCAGCAGACAACGATTCCAATCTTTGCCTTTCCGCTTGTTCGGCTTGTTCTTTTTTTTGGGCTTCTTCCGCAAGTCTATTTGCTTCCTGCTGTCGCCGTATTCGTTCTTCTGCTATTCTTTTTTCATTCTCTACCTTTTCCTTTTCTTCTCTTTCTCTTTTCTTACGTTCTTCTTCCTCTTTGCGTTTTTGCTCTTCGGCTAACTTAACAAATCTTTCATGTTCTAATTCTTTTTCTAATTCAGATAATGATTTTTGTATATTCGCATATTGTTTTATTATAATCGAATCTTTTGTACGCACTATTTCATGCGTAATTTCATCCATTATTTGCTTTGCCTCTTGACACTTTCGCTGCGCAATAAGGATTTCAAGTTTATCCAATAATAATTTTGCCTTTTCCTCTCGTACTTTTAATTCATATGCCTCTTTTCTTAATCTTTCATCTTTTAAAGCTTGGAGAGAAGGTATATTCTCAAATTTATGCGGTGAAAAGACACGAGTTTGTAATTCATCTTTTTGGGGAGGAATATTTAAAACATACCAATCAGTTGATGATTGTTTAAGTTTGTCCCTATTTTGCTTTACACGTTCTTTTCTTTTGTCAAATTCATCACAAAGCGATTTAGGTGCAGATGGCTTGAGTTCACCATTTGAAAGGATTTCAGTTGGTGAACTATCATATAATCCAAACAGTTTTTTAAGCCATTTAAAAATCATACTATATACCTTTTAACACGAAGCGTGGAACTGTATGCCACACTCTACTTGAAGGTCGTAGGAAACCTTGGATACAGATGTAACAATAGCAGCCCACGCTATAGCGTGAGAACCACTATGCTATCCTTGTATCCAATTTGAAAATTTCCTACGTTTTCAAGTACAAGATAAGCATAACGCTTCTTCTTTTTCTTCTATGTCTTGGAAATGGTTGCCCTAATCCACTTACAAAGATATGGAATTTTATTGAGATACAATCAAATACTATCAAGATTACATTCTGAATCCTCTACTTTTTCTTGGTTCTTCTGCTGATTGTCGCAAACCATGCCTTAATTTCTCCCATTGCTCCTTGAACCATTCTCCTATCGGCTGTTTGTTTATAGTTAGTATTAATTTACGATTATCGGTCGGATTTTTTTCTACTTTGAAGATGTCGTTTTTGATTTCAAATCTTCGTCTATGTTCTTCGGAATAGATTTTTCCATTACATCTGATAGCTTCCTTTTTTGTCAAAAGGCTATTTACCATATCTTTGGTAAATCCGATGGCATAACATAGTTTTTCCATTCTCAACATTTCCTTGAGCAATGGAAACCAATTGAACGCTTTTTCAAGGATGGTATTCAGTCGTGATATTTCTCTGTCTTTGGTTTCAAGTTCTTGGTTGTGTATTCCTTGAAGATTGCGTATCTGTTTGCCGTGCTGTTCCTGCATTTGTTGCATCTTGGCTTTTAGTTCGTCAATACCCTTATTGCGCTTGACCACTTCCTGACGCAATTTCTCGTTGGCTTGTTCCAGCTCTTTCAATTTTCCACTTCCGAAAAGAGAACCGACACCGCTTGCTATGGCGGTGGCTGCATTGGTGGCTGTTTTCTTTAGCCTGTCAGTGCGTATTTCTGATTTCACCTGTTTCAGCTCCTGTTCAGCAAGATTTATCTGTTGTTCCTTGTGTCGCTTGGTTTCATCTATACGTTGCAGTTCGGCTTTCTGTTTCTCGATGATGAAATCGCTTCGCTCCAAATGCTCCTTGCCTGTAATGGTTTTGGATTTTCCACGTTCCATAAATAGGATGTCGGATGCCAAGGTCTGCATTTCCATCATATCATTGTCATTGAGCTTTCGGCTCTTGCCTGTGTTGTGGTTCATCCAGTCGAAAACGATATGAGCATGATAATTTGGCTTGAACCATTTTTTACCTACTTGGAAACTTTCCTTGTCCTCTGCATTAGGCTGTCCGTTCAGCCAATGCCCTTCATCTTTGTGCAGGAAGATTTGAAGCGGAGTGATGCCCCAGCGTCTTTGGCATTCTTCGCCAAATTTCTTTACGTCTGCCAGTGTGGTGTCCGGTTTGATGAGCAACACACCCTCACGGATAGGCGAGCATCCTGCCACTTTTATGATTTTTCCGTTCTTCCCTTTGCGCTCACGCTCTTTCTCCTGCATGGCACGACCTGTCTTCTCCTTTACCATCCGTTTGATGTTGTCGTAGTGCGTCTGCAAATTCGAATTGCCGAAGTCCGGGTTTACCCACTGCTCGTTGTCGGCAGAGAGTTCGGACACAATGTAGATTCTGGACTCTCCGATATTACGCATATACTCGGCAGTCCTCCTGTTGTGAGCCTCGCTTGATTTGGTGTTGCAAGGTTTGATATGTATGCTTGATTTTATTGCCATACTACTATTCAGATTTATTGTTTACGATAGATTGTTTTGTTCGCTTTCGCAGAGGGGTTCTTAGGGGTGCAACCCATAAGCGGAGTTTCCAAAGAGAGGGTCACTCTTTGGTCTGGGTTCTCAGGGGAGAAACGCCCTGAGTGGATCATTAGGGCAAAGCCCTAATCCCCTCGGGAGAGCCCACAACTACGAAAGCGAAGCGTGTAGTTATAGTGGGCTATAACCGAAAGCCGTTTTTCTTTTTCGGTGGTCGGCTGTGCGTTTCCTTTGCAGACCGGACTTGCCTGTTTCTTTCAGTCTGTTTCTGTAAGTATTCGTTCAAATCCTTGCATCCGCTGTAGGTCTGCGAAGCATCACGGATATATAAGTCCCTGCCGTATTCCATACGGATTTGTTGGAGTGCTTCCATCCCTGTACGGTCATTGTCAAAGAAACAATGGATTCGCTCGTAGTTCCCCAAAGGATAGAGGGCTTTGGAAACATTGGCTACGGAGTTCAGCACCATATAATCTTGCCTGTCCAGTTCGGGATATTTCGGGCAATTCTCCAATCTCAAAGTAAGGAATGAAAGATAGTCCATAAAACCTTCGAACACATAACACGTTTCCCTTGCTGTCCCCGATTGTCTGATGTGGGATATTTCCTTTGGGGCAATACAGCCTTTGAAATATCTGTTGCGGATTTCATACCCACCCGATACATTAGGAAAGGCGATGGCGAAATACCGTTTGCCGTTATGGGTGAAGTGCGCTTCACTGCATTCTCTTTTCGCCAGTGCAATGTTTATTCCCCTTTCCTGCAAGTAGGTGAGCAGGAAAGGAGAAGAAAGCGGCACAATCTCCAGTTGTTGAAAACTTGGCTCGGAAGATGACTGCTTGCCAAAAGAAAAAGATACGGGACGAATACGGGGTGTCTGTTCTTCGATTCTTTGCAGGAGAAATGGCACATGGTCGGAACAATAAAGTTCCTGTGCCAGTGCGATGATATTCCCACCCTTGCCGAGTGCAAAATCATACCATTGGTTGCGTTCGGTATTCACCTTGAACGAGGCTTCCGTTTCTTCCCTTAGCGGTGATTTGTACCACAGGTTTATCCCTTGCTGTTTGACGGGAGAAAAGCCCAGACTGTGCAGATAATCTGCTATCTTGATTTGTTTCGCTGTCTGTATATCCATAAAATGAAAGGTTTAATGATAATTGAATTGGTTTATTTCTCTTTTCGCCCGTACCTCTTTATGAAGTACGGTCTATAATCACTTCACTTTATTTTCGTATATATAGAGTACGGTAATAAAGTGAAGCGGTTTTACCACATTCCGCAACCACTTCGCTTTATCCCTAATATATAGACCCTCGGAATAAAGTGAAGCGATTGCAAGGTGTGGGTTAATAGTGGAAGTCGGGCATGAACGTGTACTTTCTGCCGTTCTCCTGCACTATCATCCGTTTGTTCCGAAGCATGGTGATGAGCGATACCGCCTTTTTATGGTTCAGCTTTACACCCACTGACACGTATGTCTTGATTAAGGTGTCTTCCAGCTCCTTGTAGCCGTATTCCTCTTTCAGCCCGAAAACAGCTTCCAGTGCGATTCGGTGCTGATGTTCGGTGATATGCCTGTAAGGGTCGAACTTTTCCTCTTCCGGTCTTCCCGGTTTCTTGGCTTTGGGCTTGTACCCCTCCATGAGTTCGGGCAGGGCGTTGTCATTGATACGGAATGCGAAAGGCTCGAAGTCCATTGCCCGTATGTGCATGGCTGAAACATTGCTTATATCTCCATTGTTCTTGTCCTTTTCCACAAGGAGTACGGTTTCTGCCTTGTTGTTCAGTTCAGTACCGATATGTCCCCTCGCGTTCTCATCCCCCTTGTTCTGGTGGAGTATCGTGTGGATATGTATCTGCCTGTCGTCCGTCCACTGCATCAGTTTGGATATGATGCGTGTCGATTCACCGGGACTGTTGATGTCATATACCATGTCACGGATGCCGTCTATGATTACAAGGGCTATGTCAGGCGTATTGTAGATAGCCTGCTCTACAATCCTGATACGCTGTTCGGGCGTGTATTTCCTCAAAGCGAGAAATTCAAGATGCTCATTGTCCCTGTCATCGGGAAGTCCTGCCATCCGTAAAATACGTTTCATGACTTTCAGGCAATGATAAGGGCTCTGTTCCGTGTCCACATAAAGGATTTTCCGTTTGTCTTCCGGAAGTTCCGCCACATATCGCAATACCGTACCGTTCTTCAATGTGGCGGCTACGATAGCCGACACATTGAAAGTTTTTTTGCTCTTGGCTTTGCCGATGGATGCGCTGAAATTCCCCAATGTTCCTATGACGGAACCATGTACTTTGAGAATTTCAGGTGCTTTCTCGTAACTTTTCGACAGGCTCAAACGTGAGGCTTGCCAAAGGATTACGGCTTCTTCTGCCGATATTTCCTTGTTGTCTTTCATATAATCCATAAGTACACCTCCCGTTATTTCCGTCCTCCGGTTTTCTTTCCGGCCAGTTCAAGGGCAAGTTCCGCATCCACGATAATCTTGCGTCCTATTTGCGTAATGGCTTTGTCAATCTTTCCGCTTTTCTTTATACGGTTGGCGGTGGGCAGACTGCACCCGAACAGTTTGGCAATGCCAAGTATTCCGTACACATACTTTCTTTCTGTGTCCGTGACGGGCTGCGGTTGCGCTTCCGTTTGGTTGGAAGCGTGCTTGCTTAGGAATATGAACTCTTCGCCTGTCATCTGCCAGACGGGTTTTAATAATAACTCTTGAAGATTTGTCATCATCCAATCTATTTAGTCGTTTAACAATCAGCCCTGCGCACTGGCTGTTATTTCTGTTCTCGAACGATGCAAAATTAGGTATGGTTATAAGTGGTAAGGATGTGGATGATATAAATCTGAAGTCGTTATATATCGCTGAATATCAAATAATAAAAATACCACTCAAAAATTAATTTGAGTGGTAAAAGTGGTAATTCGTGGAATGTCAGGATATATCACGGATTATCTGAATATGCTTTCCATTTCTTTGGCGAATTTCTGGTTGCTGTCACTCGGAAAATCGGAAACGGGTTCTTTGTACTTCGACCTGTAATAGCTCTCGTCAATATCCAGTAGTTTCAATATCTTGTCTCGCCATTCATCCCTGTATTGCTTGGATAGTTTTTCGCTCATCAGGAATATCAGGTAACACACCCGTATCTTTTCCCTTGCCTTGATTTTTAGTTTGTTCTTGCAGGGGTACAGGTTTATATTGGCATAGAAGTCCGCTATGGTAATGGCTTCGAACTGTTCCCCGACACAGGTTCCATGAATGGGCGAAAGCGGCTTCATGTCAAAATATTCATGCTGTTCCTCCGGTGTATTCTGTACTTCTTCTTGCGCATTTTGCTCGACAGATTCCTCCGGTCGTTTCTCTTTCACATCATCAGGAAGGTACTTTTTCAAGATTTCCATAAAAAGAATACTCAGGCGGTAAACATTATCGGAAAGGTTTTCCGTATATTGAAAAGCCTCTTTCCTGTCTTGCTTTTGCAATTCATAGAGTTTGTCCAATTCCTTCTTTTCCTTGTCGTATTCAGCCTTGCAGCGTTCATACTCCTTCTCGGCTTGCTTCTCTTCCTCTGCCGTATGTTCCCTGTAGCCAATGGAATCATATCTGTTATATGCTTCATTCAAGGGCTTGCTTAATTTTTGTGTAACTCTCAACTGCGCTTCTATATCAGTGTCATATCTGCCAGCGAAGTTGTAGCATACACGGGAAATTATCTCATCATCAAACAATGGATGTTTTTCGTAAATCAGTATGTTCTTCTCTATCTCGGTTCTCAGGCTGTTGAGAATCAGAGTATATTGTTCTTTATGTTTGTCAAGCACCAGTTCAAGGATAGCGGCTTCAAAAGCTGTTGTATCATTGTATTGCTTATAGAAGTCCGTGATGAATTTCTGCTTGTCAAAAGAGAAAGTATGGCTGATTATAAAATCGCTGTATATTCGATTGAGTTCGCCATATTGGGGAATCATAATCTGTATTTCTACTGCCATGTACACTTAGTTTATGGATTCTTATCTTTATCAAGAAAGGAAGTCAGTTCTTCCTCTACTTCTTCTATACTTGGCAGAACTGATTTTAAATTCTCAGGTATAACCTTGCTCAACTGATAATCGCTGATACCTATCGGCTGGTCGTAGCCTGTCAAGGCGTATTGTGCTACAACTTCGTCTTTTCCTTTGCACAGCAACAACCCGATAGTCTTGTTGTCATTCTCTCCCCTCATCTTGTCATCCACCACATTGATGTAGAAGTTCAGTTGTCCTGCATACTCCGGTTTGAATGGGGTAGCCTTTAATTCCACTACGATGTATGCGTGTAGGGGAATGGAATATAGAATAAGGTCGGCAAAGAAATCGCTGTTGCCTATTTGAAAATGCTTTTGTCGGGCGACAAAGGCAAAACCGTTGCCCATTTCCAACAAATAACGGGTAACGTGCTTTACCAGTTGCTCCTCTATGTCCCTTTCGTCTGCCTTTTCTTTCGCTCCTGCCAAATCGAAGATATACGGGTCTTTCAGTAGGTAATTGGCAAGGTCGCTTTGTGGTGCCGGAAGTGTGGCTGTGAAATTGTTTACCTTGTTGTTGCTGATTTGTCTGTTATATAGGTTGGTTTCAATTTGTATTTTAAGAACATTGCTGCTCCAGCCCATTTCTACCGATTGCTTCATGTACCAATATTTTACACCTAATGGAAGCGAATTATTGAGCATGATTACATGGCTTGCCCAATTTATTCTGGCAACAGGGGATGCCAAAAATAATTTTTCTATATCCTCAATCGTTATCCGGTAAATGGCAGATACAGTTTTGGCAACATTCTGAATTTGCGCAAGAGGTTCTTGCGTAAATTCTAACAACTGACTATCAGTGGATTGTATTTGCGCAGTAAGTTCTTGCGTAAATTGTCCGTTGTTTAGTTTCAAGACTTCATCCGTGACATTCTGTATGCTTGGAACAGATAGCCTTGCATCCGTATCAATGAAACTTCGTAGCACGTTCAGCGGATATGACCGTGCGAATTGGCACATATAAGTAAGGTTACGTTCCGAATAGCCTTTCTTTTCAGGATAATTGAATCGGATAGCCTTTGCCAGTTGCTTGATGATTTTGCTTCCCCAGCCTTGTAAGTTCTGATGATACAGGATATAGTTGCCCATTTTCCAGTAATGGAATAGCATTTGCGCATTGGCTGCGGTAATCAGCCGGACTTGCGCTTGTTCTATTTCCGAACCGACAGCATGAACAAATGCGTCAAAGTTCGTTCTTTCTATATGATGTTCTTTGTTGTTTTCCATGTTTCAATGTTTATTGTTGTCGCAAATATAATTCAAATAGTGGATAATTTATGAAACTGATTGATACTTTTATAGTTGGTTAAACTTGTTCATGGCATTTGCCTTAATATCATCCGCTATGTCAATATAAGGTTTCATGGCTTTATAGTCGCTATGCCCCGTCCATTTCATTACTACCTGTGCCGGAATACCGAGAGCCAGCGCATTGCAAATAAATGTTCTTCTTCCTGCATGGGTGCTTAGCAATGCGTATTTCGGGGTGACTTCATCTATACGTTCATTTCCTTTATAATAAGTCTCCCGTACAGGCTCATTGATTTCAGCCAGTTCCCCCAATTCTTTCAAATAATCATTCATCTTTTGGTTACTGATGACGGGCAGTACCATATGGTTTTCAAAATGAACTTCCTTGTATTTTTCAAGTATGGCTTTGCTGTGGTCGTTAAGTTCAATTATCAGACTGTCTGCCGTTTTGACTGTGGTAACTTCGATATGGTCGGGTTTCACATCGCTTCTTTTCAGGTTACGAACATCTGAATATCGCAGACTTGTGAAGCAACAGAACAGAAAAACGTCCCTGACACGTTCCAGATATTGTTTGTCTTTTGGTATCTGGTAATCTTTCAGTCTGTTCAATTCGTCCCAAGTCAGGAATATCACCTTTTTAGAGGTGGTTTTCAATTTGGGTTTGAAAGTATCGTATGCCATGTTCTGATGATGCCCTTTTTTGAAGCTCCAGCGCAGAAACCATTTGAGGAATCCCATCTGTTTGCCGATGGTGCTGTTCCTCATATCCTTTTTGTCACGCAGGAAATTCACATACTCGTTCAAGCCGAACTCATTGAAGTATTCAAAGGTTACATCTTCCTTGAACTCTTTGAGGTGGTTTTTCACTGCTGAGAATTTCTCGTAGGTGGATGCCGTCCAATTATTCTGATTGCCACACTCCTTTACAAATTCATCGAATACCTCCCAAAAGCTTATCTGTGTTTCTTCCTGCTGCTCTTCGTTGGCATCTTTCATCCGCAGGTTGAACGCATCCTTTAGCTGTTGGGTGGTTGGCATGGCTTCCTGTACCTCAAATTCCTTGAATACGTTTTGAATCTCGGCATAGTATTTCAGCAAGTCCGCATTGATTTCGGATGCGCTTTGCTTTAGTTTGTTGGTGCATCCGTTCTTTACCCGTTGTTTGTCGGCATCCCATTTGGCTACATCAATCCGATAGCCTGTTGTAAACTCGATGCGTTGGCTTGCATATATGACACGCATACGGATGGGTACGTTCTCCACGATTGGCACTCCGTTCTTTTTCCGGCTTTCCAATGCAAAAATGATGTTACGTTTGATATTCATAATTGGGTGCGTTTGAAATTCTACACCCAAATATACACCCAATATTCGGAATAGCAAAAGGCATTTAGAAAGATTTAGATTTACCCTATACTTTGGATAGTATATGATTATCAGTGATTTGCAATTTTATGATATTTCTTGAAAGTATAGGTTCAAGAGCCTGTCTCTCCGCTTCAATTAATAGATAAATCCCTGTAAAGTAGTACTTTACGGGGATTTTTTATTTTGTGTATGTGAATAAGATAAGCATAAAAAGGGGCGGTTTCTGTTGAAATAGAAAATAACACTATTTGAACTGTTTATTTTAGAATAAACACTCTTTTTTCAGATTGAATTTATCGGTTTAAAGAATATTATTCCAAAATGCTTATTATCAGTTAAATATCTGTTTTTATCTACTGTCGGATTTCAGTTTTTATATCTACCTTTGTTCTTATTGTACGAGATTTGATAGTTATAATATTAATGAATAGAATGATGAAAAAACAGACCCAAGCGATTCATACGCAGTTCCAAAGAAGAGATGCTTACAATTCTCTCAGTATGCCGGTTTACCATACAGCGGCTTATGAATTTGACAATGCTGATGACATGGCTGATGCTTTTTGCGGGCGGACAAATGCTCCGGATTACTCCAGAGTGATGAATCCCACAGTGACTTTTTTTGAGAATAAGGTGAAGGAACTTACGGGGGCAGCAGAAGTCATAGCCCTCAATTCCGGTATGGCGGCTATTAGTAATACATTATTTTCAATTGCAGCTGCAGGAAAGAATATAGTTACATCGCGTCATTTGTTTGGTAATACTTATTCGTTTATTGCTGGTACATTGTCCCGCTTCGGGGTGGAACCTAGATTGTGTGATTTGACAGACATTGGAGCAGTAGAGAAAGTAGTAGACAGTAATACCTGCTGCATTTATGTGGAGATTATCACCAATCCGCAGATGGAAGTGGCGGATTTACAGGCGCTCTCACGGATAGTTCATGAAAGGGGAATTCCTCTCATCGTTGATACTACGCTTATTCCTTTCACAGAATTCGATTCACATAGCTTAGGCGTAGATATTGAAGTGGTTTCCAGTACCAAATATTTATCAGGGGGAGCCACTTCCATTGGTGGTTTAGTAATTGATTATGGTACATGTCCGGGATTCGGTAAACGTATGCGTACAGAGATGTTACTCAATCTGGGAGCTTATATGACTCCTCATGTGGCCTATATGCATACTATCGGATTGGAAACATTGGACGCGCGATATCGGATACAGTCTGCCAATGCCGCTATGTTGGCTGGTAAGCTTCGCATATTATCTGCTGTCAAACGTGTGAATTATGTGGGGCTGAAGGATAATTCATACTACGCTTTGGCACAAAGACAGTTTGGTCCGACTGCCGGTGCTATGATTACGATAGACCTGGAAAGTAAAGAGGCATGCTTTGCTTTCATCAACCGACTGAAATTGATACGTCGCGCTACTAACTTGTTTGACAATAAGACGCTTGCTATTCATCCTGCAAGTACTATTTTTGGACCGTTTACTGATAAACAGCGACAGGACATGGATGTGTTGGATACGACTATCCGTTTCTCAATTGGTTTGGAGGATGTGGATGATCTGTTTGACGATGTCAGACAGGCTTTGAATAATAAAAAGGATTAGAAGCAAAAATCTGAAAGTCATACACGCAACTGTAAATATACCGCAAATATGGTATATAAAATGCCATTCATACGGGATTTATCAGTTTGTATATATCTAATACCTTTGCCCCATCATTTTAACAGTAAACAATAATGGGTAAAAGGATTCATTTATTTTTGCTTGCTCTTGCAATAGGAGTGATACAAGGGGCAGCACAGGTGACAACAGTGCGGGGCATCGTCACCACAGAAGAAGATGGGGAGCCGGTTATCGGTGCCTCAGTTATAGTGAAAGGAACTTCATTGGGTACCGTAACTGATGTCAACGGGAGATTTGAACTGAGTGGACTCCCGCCATCAGCCACCCGGCTGCTAATCTCTTACATTAGTCTGATGGCAAAAGAGGTAGCTATTGCACCACAGGTATCGGTAACACTGAAGAGTGATACGCATCTGCTGGATGAGGTAGTAGTAACGGCTTTGGGTATTTCACGCGAGAAAAAGGCATTGGGCTATACGGCACAGGAAGTAAAACAGGATGCTTTGGTGCAAGGGAAAGATAATAATCTGTTAAATTCGTTGAGTGGTAAGATAGCTGGTGTGCGTATTACCAATACACAAGGAGATGTTGGTTCCAGTCGCATCGTTATTCGTGGTGAAACTTCTATTGCAGGTGAGAATCAACCGCTTTTTATTGTGGATGGAATCCCAGTGGATAATTCGCAGCTTAATGCACGTTCCAGCGGACGTGATTTTAAAAATGCAATAGCAGACCTGAATCCGGAAGACATAAAAACACTTACTGTATTGAAAGGTCCGAATGCCGCTGCCCTTTATGGTGCGCGTGCTGCTCACGGTGCTATTGTCATCACTACTAAGGGAGGAGACAAAAGGCAGAAAGGGATAGGGATTACATTACATTCTTCCACGCAAGTCTCTTTTGTTGCTACCTTGCCGGAGTTTCAAAATCTTTTTGGACAAGGGGCAGGGGGACGGTTCAGTTATGTAGATGGCAAGGGTGCAGGTGTGAATGACGGGGTAGACGAAAGCTGGGGACCACGTCTTGATATTGGTTTGTTGATTCCTCAGTTCGATAGCCCATTGGACGCTGACGGTAATCGTGTGGCTACTCCCTGGGTATCCCATCCCAACAATGTACGCGATTATTTTCGCATGGGTATTTCTACAAACAACGGTATTTCTGTTGCCCGTGGAGACGACAAATACCAGTTCCGTGTAGGATATAACTACGAAAAACAAGTCAGTATCGTTCCTGATGCTGGAACTAATAAGACGAATATCAGCCTAAATACGGATTACCATCTGGCAAAATGGATTGTGGTGGGAGCTACAGCCAATTACATCGTTTATACAGCTCCCAGTTTGCCGGGGTCAGCTACCCCCTCGGGCAGTAACGTACGTTCTAACAGTCCTATGCTTCAGTTCTTGTGGTTCGGACGTCAAGTGGATACGAACTCATTGAAGGCGGACTATACTCGCAACTGGAATTCAAGCTATTACGACAATCCTTTTTGGAGTGCTTCTTATAATACACAGAGTCAGGAACGTCATCGTCTGATAGGTGATCTGCATGCCGAATTCCGTCTGACAGATGGGTTGAATGTGCGTTTTCGTACTAGTACCGACTGGTATAATGACCGGAGGAAATCCAAAGTAAAATGGGGGAGTGCAGGTGCCGGTTCGCCTTACGGCAGTTATGCTGAAGATGCCTATACGGTGAAAGAGAATAACACAGAAGTATTGGCGACTTATATCAAACAGTTGAATAAAAATTGGGGAATTGACGCTCTTCTGGGTTTTAATGTACGTAACAAACAATATGAGAATAATTATCAGGCTGCTCCCCGTTTGGCGGTTGCTGATCTTTATACATTGACTAACTCGCGTGATCCGCTCACTTCGTCCAATGATTTCTACCGTTTACGGCAATATGGCCTTTACGGTTCCATACAACTGGATTACCGTCGTTGGGCTTTCTTGAATATAACAGGACGGAACGATTGGTCGTCTACACTACCTGTGGACAACAATTCTTATTTCTATCCTTCGGTGACGGCTAGTGTGTTGCTTTCTGAAGCTTTCGGGTGGAGAAGTAAAGCTGTTAACTACCTAAAAATACGTGGAGGATGGTCTCAAGTGGGAGCAGATGCCAATCCTTATCAATTGGCAACGGTCTTTACTTCAGAAACAGCTTTCAATGGGAATCCACTTCAAAGTTCTTCTACCATTGGTATGAATCCGAATCTAAAACCGGAGAAGACGTCATCTATAGAAGCTGGTTTCGAGGCGGCTTTTTGGGACAATCGCCTATGCTTGGATTTCACTTACTATAAGACCGATAGTCGTAATCAAATATTGAAACTAGCTACTACTGCTGCCAGTGGGTACACGTCGCAGGTGCGTAATGCCGGACATATCCGTAATCGTGGCTATGAAATACAATTGGGCGCTGTTCCTATACAAACATCGAAAGGGTTTCGTTGGAATCTGGATTTGAATTATGGTGCCAACAGCAGCAAGGTTGTCAAATTGGATGATGAAGGTTTGATTACGAGTTACCGGCTCTACTCGTCTGGTATTCAGATACTGGCTTCAGTGGGCGAAGCTTATGGAACCCTGTTCGGCACTTCATACGTGCGTGATGCTAATGGAAACGTTGTGGTGGATGCTAACGGTCTGCCTAAGATTTCGACCACTAATAAAACGTTGGGGAAGTTTACGCCCGACTGGACAGGCGGTATCAGTAACACTTTCAGTTATCGTTCGTTAAGTCTTTCTTTTCTGATAGATGCAAGTGTAGGTGGTTCTATTTTTTCCAACACTAATAAAACTGGAAAATATACCGGTGTATTAGCTAACACATTATCGGGCCGGGATGCCGAGCACGGTGGCTTGTGGTATTATACTGCCGCCATGGGTAACAATGTACGATTACCAGAATCTCCTTCTTATTCCGTATCCTCTGATGGACTTTACTATGCCCAGGTCAATGGGCAATCCACCCGTGTGTATCAGGATGGCATTATGGTAGAAGGAGTGACGGAAAGTGGTTCTAAGAACGAAGAGGTTGTATCTGCCGAGAAATACTACCATCGTATTTACAGTATTGCTGAAGCTAATGTATATGATGCTTCTTACGTGAAACTGCGAGAAGTCGCTTTGAGTTACCGTCTACCTCGCTTGTGGACGCAGAAACTGCATTTGCAAGAAGCTTCCGTTACACTGACGGGACGTAACTTGTGGACTATTTATAAGAGTGTCCCTAATATAGATCCGGAATCGGCTTTGACTACTGGAAACGCACAAGGAGTAGAAGCCTATTCATTGCCTACAACACGTTCCTTTGGTGTGAACCTTTCCGTGAAATTCTAAATGTGAACCTTTAAATAATAGGATAAGATGAAAAGAAGAATATATTTTTTATATATAATATGGGTACAAGTGGTTGCCATTTCTCTATCATCGTGTGATGATGAATTGACTGATATCAACCGCAACCCCAATGCCACTGAAAATCCACAGCCGGCTTATTTACTTGCCGCTGCACAGTATCATGCCGCCAATCTTTATTGGGGAAGTAGTACGAACTATAATTCTACTCTGTTGTGGGTGCAACATTGGGCTAAAATACAATATACAGAGCCAGATTGCTATAATGTGGATAATGGCAGCTTTACCACTACGTGGGACACCGGCTATGCAACGCTAATAACTGACTTGAATGCTATTATCAGTTCGGAACTCGGAAATGATAATTATCGAGGGATAGCTACAGTGTGGCGTTCGTGGGTTTACCTGTTGCTGACCAATCTGTATGGAAATATACCATACAGTGAATATGCACAAAGTGTAACACCCGCTTATGATTCACAAGAGACTGTTTTGCGCGGGCTTTTGGAGGAGTTGATCGCTGCTGACCAGTTGCTTTCTACCACAGGAGGAACGGTAGAAGGGGATTTGATTTACGGAAATGATATTACCCGCTGGAAACAATTGGCCCACTCCCTACGGCTACGTATCGCCCTTGAATTAGCTGACCGGGATGAGGATACAGCGCGTCGGGTTATTGCTTCCCTTTGGGATAATCGTAACAGTGTAATAGATAGCAATGATGCTATAGCCCGTTTTGTTTTTACTTCTTCACCACAATGGAATCCATGGGCATCTGCTTTCAATTCACGTGATGATCAGCGGGTATCAAAAACGTTGATTGATAAACTGAATGAATGGAATGATCCGAGAATTGGAATTTTAGCCCAGCTACCTCAAGACGAAGGTGTGAAAAACTATGTAGGAGCTGCCAATTCCTTATCTGCTGATGCCGCTAATAATCAGGGATTTAATAAAGTTTCCCGTCCCGGTACTTATTTTTTGAAAGATAGCTCTCCGGCTGTATTTTATACGTATGCCGAGGTCTTGTTTATCTTTGCAGAATCCGCTGCACGCGGCTGGATAACGGCTGATGCGGAAACGCTCTACCGCGAAGCTATTACTGCTTCATTGAATCAGTTTGGCATTATAGACAATCGTATAATCGATTCTTATTTACAGCAGGAGGCGATTCGGTTCGACGCCGCACATTGGTATGAATCTATCGGCTGGCAGAAGTGGATCGCTTATTATGGACAGGGACCCGATGCTTTCACTGACTGGCGCAGGCTCGGTTATCCCCAGCTTATCCCTGGTCCCGATTCCGTTTTGGGTTCCGGAGAGTTACCTCGTCGCTTTTTTTATCCCGTAACGGAACAATCACTGAATGGTAAGCAGTATCAGATTGCCATATCCCATCAGGGAGCAGATGAGATTACTACCCGTTTGTGGTTTGATGTAGCTAATAAAGAACGATGATACCTCCGTGTCTCCGGGCTGCAATATGCGTTTGAAAAATATCCGTTGAATTTAAAAAACAGAATAACAATGAACACTGACATTACATTTATCATAGCAGATAATCAGGATATAACCAGAATGGGAATGCATGGATATATTTCCGCTATATTCAGTGGATGTCGCATGATAGATGTGACAGACAAGAAAGAGCTCATGCTTGCATTGGTAGAATGTAATGACAGTGTCGTTATACTTGACTATACATTGTTTGACATCAATGGTATAGAGGAGTTTCTTATTATAGAAAAACGTTTTCCGAGAGTTCGTTGGATATTGTTTTCCAATGAATTGAGCGAAGACTTTATTCGTAGGATGAGTATAGAAAGGAATATTGGTATGATTTTGAAAGAGAACTCCGGTGAGGAAATTCATTCTGCATTGATGTGTACAGCACACGGGGAGCGATTTCTTTGTCATCAGATAACCAATTTATTGATAATCGGTTCCGACAAACCGGAAATTCATTCTGTTTTGACTGTTACAGAGATTGACATTCTTAAATTGATAGCACATGGGAAATCTGTGAAAGAAATAGCATTGGAAAGAACCTCAAGCATTCATACTATTATCACCCACAAAAAGAATATTTTCCGGAAGTTGGGTGTGAATAATGTATATGAAGCAACTAAGTATACTTTACGCGCCGGGCTGATTGAAATGGTAGAATATTATATATGATATTCAGAAGAGTGTTAGGATAAGAGTTAAGAAGAATTTGTAGGCAGGAAAATTCTCTGTATCTTTGCCCGCATGGCAAAAAAAGGTGAGTTACATATAAGAAATAAGCACAATGGTCAGTATGATTTTCCATTGTTGATGGAAAATTATCCTCCATTAAAGAGATTCGTATCGCTCAATCCCCTCGGAATACAAACTATAAACTTTTTTAATCCGCAAGCGGTGAAGGCTTTGAACAAAGCATTATTGGTAACTTATTATGGCATCCGGTATTGGGACATACCGAAGCAATATTTGTGTCCGCCTATTCCCGGAAGGGCGGATTACATTCATTATATTGCCGATCTTATCCAGCCGAACGGAACAACACCGGATTTACCGGCAGGAGATGCTAATGGACAGAAGTCTAAATGTAGATGTCTGGATATTGGGGTAGGTGCAAATTGCATTTATCCGATCATAGGACACACTGAATATGGATGGACCTTCGTTGGTACTGATATTGATCCGGTTTCGATAGAAAATGCACGAAAGATAGTGACTTGCAACCCTGTGTTGGCTCATAAGATTGACTTGCGACTTCAGAAAGATAGTAAGAAGATTTTCGATGGAATTATTATGCCTGATGAGTATTTTGATGTGACAATATGCAATCCTCCGTTTCATAGTTCGCGTGAAGAGGCGGAAGACGGAACGTTACGCAAATTAAGCAGTCTGAAAGGTACGAAGATAAATAAAGTGCAGCTAAATTTCGGCGGGAGTGCGAATGAACTTTGGTGCGAGGGCGGAGAAGTTCGTTTCTTATTGAATATGATTTCCGAGAGCCAAAAATATCAGAAGAACTGCGGATGGTTTACGAGTTTGGTTTCTAAAGAAAAAAATCTGGAAAAGTTATATACCAAATTAAAATCGGTGAATGTGTCCGAATATAAAGTTATTCGAATGCAGCAGGGAACTAAAAGTAGCAGGATATTAGCTTGGCGATTTGCTACCAACTCATAACAATGAGTGAATATCGAACTGTTATTTGTTTAACCTATTAATTAAATAGAATATTATGGAAACCAATTACATCACTTTGACAAAGGAGAATATTGCAAACGAACATATATGCTGTGCTTTCTCAGATAAGAAATGCAAGGATAGTTATGAACTCAAAAAAGAATGGCTGAAGAAAGAGTTCGATAACGGCTATGTGTTCAGACGTATTGATGAACGGGCAAAAGTGTTTATCGAATACGGTCCTGCTGAAAAAGCATGGGTTCCGGTGAATGCTCCCAATTATCTGATGATAAACTGTTTCTGGGTGTCAGGTAAATATAAAGGTTGCGGACATGGTAAGGCATTATTGCAGTCTGCCATTGATGATGCAAAATTGCAGGGGAAAGATGGGCTTGTCACAGTGGTGGGCACTTCTAAATTTCATTTTATGAGTGACACGAAATGGCTGTTGCGACAAGGTTTCCAAACAATAGAAAAACTCCCTTACGGATTCAGCCTTTTAAGTTTGAAACTAAACCCGGCTGCTCCTGATCCTTCTTTTAATGATTGCGTGTTGAGCGGTGAGTGTCCGGATAAGGATGGAATAGTCGTTTATTATACCCATCGCTGCCCGTTTACGGAGTTTCACGTTCGCGGTTCTTTGGTCAGTGCTGCTAAGAGCAAAGACATTCCATTGAGAATAATTGAATTGGAAAGTATGGAACAGGCGCAAAATGCACCTACTCCGGCTACCATATTTACTCTTTTTTATAATGGCAAGTTTGTAACGACTGACTTAAGTGTATGCCTTGAAGGGCGATTGAGCAAAGCATTGGGCTGTGATTCAGGAGAATAGCTGACTTGGAACCATGTTACGTCTCTGATATGTTTAGCTAATGTTTCTTATTTTTATTTTGCAAATTTAAATTGTGTCTGCACATTTTTTGGAAAATACATACCTTTGGATAATTAATGATTAAACACGATTAAGAGTTTTATGCGTTTTTGGGTATGTATTTTTGTGCTTCTATTTGTACACAATCAATTTTCAAGGGCTGATAAAATTATAAATAATGACTCTTTGTATACAGAAAAATATATCAGAGATATTTATATTTCCAACCCCAAACGTGCTTTACAGTTGTTGGATGAGGCCGAAACCAGAAAAGCCTTCCCTCTGCGTCTGATTAATGAATTGCGCAGTTTGTCATATCGTAATATGTATATGAATAAACTAGCTTTTATGTATGCAAGGAAGTCGTACTTGCTTGATTCCATCTCTCAAAGAGAACCTAAGCACATGTTGAAGATGACGGTTTATTTAGCTGAACTTTCATCCATAATGAGTAAATATAATGAGAGCATGCATTATGCTCTTAGTGGAATTATGCAGGCTCAAAAACTGAAGGACAGAGAGGCGGAAGCTAGATTGCTTTTTTGCATAGGAGAGAATAATTGGAGGCTATCATTGAAAGATGAGGCGTATAATTATTTTGGTCGTACGATTGAATTACTGCGTGGGTCAAAGGATATGAGAGAAATGATGCTGCTTTCCTATTATTATGGAGCAGAGATGGGATTTTTAATGACAGATTCCCGTATTGATGAAGCTTTGGCTCTTGCTTATGAACGTGAAAAACTTCTTAAAAAATTAGAGAAAGTACCGGAGGTTCCCGAAGGCTACATTGATGGTCAATATAGCTATTTATATGCAAATTTGGCCTATATTTCTTATTTAGAAAAGAAATATGCGCAAGCAGAAGGATATTATCAAAAATATCTGGCAATAAAAGAATCTCATACTCCGGATGGCAAGATGTATTCGATTCCTTATTTGATTCTTTCCAAACAATATGAGACAGTAATAGACAACTGTAAGGACTTTAAAGAATTGTTGAGAACACAGCGGGATACCTTGAACGCTCAATATTTAACTATACTTAATAAGGAAGTCCAGGCATATCTGGGGCTGAATCGTTATAAAGAAGCCGCAGAAATACGTGAAACCATCATTGCAATAACGGATAGCATTAACAGTACCGACAGGAAAAATGCTGCATTAGAATTGAACGCGATGTACGGTGCTTCCGAAAAAGAAGAATACATCGCCGAGCAAGCCTCACAGCTAAAAATAAGGAATGTTTCACTCTGCTTTTTGGCGTGTATTGTAGTGCTGACCCTGTTTATACTTTGGCGTTTGTGGCGTTTCAACCATATAATCGAGTATAAAAACAGGATGCTTGCCAAACTGATAAACGAGAAATTTGCCAATAAAAAAGATGGTAATCAGTTATTGGAAGTGTACGAGGAACAGGAGGTTTCATCAGAATTGGAACCGGAATTGATTTCTCCTGAAGAACAGGATGAACTTTTGGACGAAACAGACAAAGAAAGTGGGGAAGAAGAGGAGAACAAGAAAATATTCCAGGAATTAAATCATACAGTCGTTCAAAAACAGCTATATCTTTCTCCAGAGCTCTCAAGAGAAGATTTGGCGCAGATTGTACATCTGAATAATGCACGCTTTGCCCGGATGATAAGAGAATGCACCGGAACTAATTTCAATGGGTACATCAACGGACTGCGCATTAATTATGCGATCAAGCTAATGAAAAAATATCCTAACTATACCATACGTGCCATCGCTGATGAATCCGGATTTAATAGTGCCCCGATATTATATAACCTTTTTAAGAAAAAGACGGGAATGACTCCTTATGAATTTAAAAAAGCGCAGGACACATTGAGGAATTAAATAGTTCTACTAAACAATTTTCGTTTTTCCCGGTTTATCTATTGATAACTAAATATTAATGGAAATGATACAGGTAAGGATAAAGAGGGTTTACGAAGATTTTTCAGAAACAGATGGATACCGGGTGTTGGTAGATAAATTATGGCCACGCGGAATGAAGAAAGAATGGTTGAAATACGATTATTGGGCAAAAGACATAACACCATCCCCTACATTACGTAAATGGTTTCATGAAGATATTCCCGGACATTGGGGAGATTTTGTCACGCAGTATCAAAAAGAGCTGGATGCTTCTCCATCAATGGCTGATTTTCTGACTCTTATCAAACCACATCCGGTGATAACACTACTTTATGCTTCAAAAGAACCGGTGTATAATCACGCCCGAATTCTTCGCGATTATCTGGAAATGCGTTTGAGAGAGTGAAATTAAAGTAATTTTATCTGTTTACGCTTTCTGTCGTTCACTCAATTTCCTACCTTTGTAATCTAAATCAAAATCGTGTAATCATGAAGTATAAATTATTGGTTCTTGATGTAGACGGAACACTCCTCAATGATGCGAAAGAAATTAGTAAACGTACATTGGCTGCCCTGTTGAAGGTTCAGCAAATGGGAGTACGTATTGTGCTGGCGTCCGGCAGACCGACTTATGGCCTAATGCCGCTGGCCAAGATGCTCGAACTTGGAAACTATGGAGGTTTTATCCTTTCCTATAATGGCTGTCAGATTATCAATGCACAAAACGGAGAAATTCTGTTTGAACGTCGGATTAATCCCGAAATGTTGCCGTATCTGGAAAAGAAAGCCCGTAAAAACGGTTTTGCTTTATTCACTTATCATGATGATACGATCATAACGGATTCTCCTGAAAATGAACATATCCAAAATGAAGCCCGGTTGAATGACCTGCAAATAATCAAAGAAGAAGAATTTTCTGCTGCCGTTGATTTTGCTCCTTGTAAGTGTATGCTGGTGAGCGATGACGAAGAAGCATTGCTTGGTTTGGAAGATCACTGGAAGAGACGACTGAATGGGGCGTTGGACGTATTCCGTTCGGAGCCCTATTTTCTGGAAGTAGTTCCCTGCGCCATCGACAAAGCCAATTCTTTGGGTGCTTTGCTGGAGGTGCTAGGTATGAAGCGTGAGGAAGTGATTGCTGTGGGCGACGGTGTGTGTGACGTAACAATGATTCAATTGGCGGGGCTGGGTATAGCTATGGGACATTCACAAGACTCGGTGAAAGCCTGTGCCGATTATGTGACTGCTTCGAATGAGGAAGACGGAGTGGCCGTTGCAGTGGAGAAGGCTATCATATCCGAAGTGCGTGTAGCCGAAATTCCCCTTGACCAACTGAATGCGCAGGCACGCCACGCATTGATGGGAAACTTGGGAATTCAATATACCTATGCCGACGAAGACCGTGTGGAAGCAACAATGCCGGTAGACCATCGTACCCGTCAGCCTTTTGGCATTTTGCATGGCGGGGCTACTCTTGCATTGGCGGAAACAGTTGCCGGACTCGGTTCAATGATTCTTTGCCAGCCGGACGAGATTGTAGTAGGAATGCAGGTCAGTGGAAACCACATATCTTCTGCACATGAAGGAGATACAGTGCGTGCAGTAGGAACAGTTGTACATAAGGGACGTTCCTCCCATGTATGGAATGTAGACGTGTTTACTTCAACAAACAAACTAGTGTCTTCCATACGGGTAGTCAACAGTGTGATGAAAAAGAGATGACCGACGAAGAAATAAGTAATTTGACAACTATTGATGCATTTATTCAGCGGAAGCAGCCGTTTGCTGTTTACCGTATTCCCGGGGAGAAAGTTCCCCGTCTGTTGACACAGGCGGAAGGAGCGGTACGTCTGATATACGACCTGAAAGAACTGAATGGACAGAGAGGATTTGTCATCGCTCCGTTTCAGGTGAGTGAGACGTGTCCTGTCGTATTGATTCAACCCGATCAGTGGGGGCAACCTTTGCCGATTGACAATGATACGGCAGAAGAACGGGAAGTCGCTTTGCGGATGCAAAGACAAGAATCGTTCCTGACTTCTTCTACGGAGGAATATGCCTCCTGCTTTCATACCTTTATAAATGCATTGCGTGAGAGGACGTTTGATAAACTAGTGCTTTCCCGTCATCTTACAGTTGATAAAGTAGCGGATTTTTCTCCTTTGTCCATCTTTCGGGCGGCTTGTAAACGTTATATTCATTCGTATATATATTTATGTTATACTCCGCAGACAGGCATCTGGCTGGGAAGTACTCCCGAAATTATTTTATCAGGTGAGAAAGACGAATGGCATACGGTTGCGCTGGCCGGAACACAGCCTTTGCAAGATGGCAGACTGCCGCAAGTATGGGATGAAAAGAACCGGAAAGAACAAGATTATGTTGCTTCTTATATCCGTCGGCAGCTTCTTTCACTGGATATTCATTCTACGGAAAACGGGTCATATCCTGCTTATGCCGGTGCTTTGTCACATTTAAAAACTGATTTCCGTTTTTCTTTGAAAGATAATAAAGGTTTGGGAGACCTTCTGAAAGTTTTGCATCCGACACCTGCCGTATGCGGCTTGCCGAAGGAAGAAGCCTATCAGTTTATTTTGCAGAACGAAGGTTACGACCGCCGCTATTACTCCGGCTTTATCGGATGGCTCGATCCGGAAGGACGAACAGACATCTATGTAAACTTACGCTGTATGCATATCGAAGATAAACAACTTACTCTTTATGCCGGCGGTGGATTATTGGCCTCTTCGGAATTGAATGACGAATGGCTGGAAACGGAGAAGAAGTTGCAAACCATCAAACGGCTGATTGCAGTGCCTCCTTTAAAATCATAAACTACTAATAATTATCATCATGTATACAGACAAGAAGAACATACTCCAGTTGGTTGCGTTGCTCGAGGCGCATGGGATTACTAAGGTTGTGTTGTGTCCGGGTAGTCGTAATACGCCCATAGTACATACTTTGTCTAATCATCCGAACTTCACCTGTTATGCAGTGACGGATGAACGGAGTGCCGGTTATTTTGCCATTGGTCTTGCGTTGAATGGTGGTAAGCCTGCTGCTGTGTGCTGCACTTCCGGTACTGCATTATTAAATCTTCATCCGGCTGTAGCCGAAGCATTTTATCAGAATGTTCCTTTAGTTGTCATTTCAGCAGACCGTCCCGCTGCCTGGATCGGACAGATGGATGGACAAACAGTGCCGCAACCAGGTGTGTTTCAAACGCTGGTAAAGAAGTCGGTCAATCTTCTGGAGATTCATACGGAAGAAGATGAATGGTATTGCAATCGCCTGGTGAATGAAGCTTTGCTGGAGACGAATCATCATGGAAAAGGGCCGGTGCATATCAATGTTCCTATTTCCGAACCACTGTTTCAGTTCACTGTAGATACGCTCCCGGAAGTGCGTGTGATAACCCGTTATCAGGGATTGAACGTCTATGACCGTGATTATAATGATCTGGTCGACCGGATGAATAAATATCAGAAGCGCATGATTATCATCGGTCAGATGAATCTTATCTATCTGTTTGAAAAAAGATATATCAAGTTATTATATAAACATTTTGCCTGGTTGACGGAACATATCGGCAATCAGACAGTTCCCGGTATTCCGGTAAAGAATTTCGATGCGGCACTTTATGCCATGCCCGAAGAGAAGGTCGGTCAGATGGTTCCCGAATTGCTGATTACTTATGGAGGACATGTCGTTTCCAAACGATTGAAGAAGTTTCTTCGTCAGCATCCGCCTAAAGAACATTGGCACGTATCGCCGGACGGTGAGGTGATCGATTTGTACGGCTCATTAACTACGGTGATCGAAATGGACCCGTTCGAGTTTCTGGAGAAGATAGCCAGTTTGCTGGACAATCGGACTCCTGAATATCCCCGTGTGTGGGAAAACTATTGCAAGATCATTCCCGAACCGGAGTTTGCTTATTCGGAAATGTCTGCCGTCGGTACGTTATTGAAAGCCTTGCCGGAGTCATGTGCGTTGCATCTGGCAAACAGTTCGGTGGTGCGCTATGCGCAGTTATACTCCATTCCTTCTACGATTGAAGTTTGTTGCAACCGGGGAACAAACGGCATTGAAGGCTCGCTGTCTACGGCTGTCGGTTATGCGGCAGCTTCCGATAAACTGAACTTTATAGCTATCGGAGATTTGAGCTTTTTCTATGATATGAATGCATTGTGGAATGTCAACGTTCGCTCCAATCTGCGTATTCTTCTACTAAATAATGGAGGAGGAGAGATTTTCCATACCTTGCCGGGATTGGATATGTCGGGTACCTCACATAAATTTATTGCGGCAGTCCATAAAACGTCGGCCAAAGGTTGGGCAGAGGAACGTGGATTTCTCTATCTGCAAGCGCAAAATGACGAAGAACTGGCTGAAGCGATGAAAACTTTCACCCAGCCGGAAACTATGGAACAGCCTGTGCTCTTGGAGGTGTTTACCAACAAAAACAAGGACGCGCGTATGTTGAAGAATTATTATCATCAATTAAAACAAAAATAGATTATGTCAACACAAAGAGAGTGGACAACCATCAGAGAATACGACGATATTCTTTTTGATTATTATAATGGAATTGCCCGTATCACGATCAACCGTGAGCGTTATCGGAATGCGTTTACTCCGACAACTACTGCTGAAATGAGTGACGCATTGCGCATCTGCCGTGAAGAAGCGGATATTGATGTGATTGTGATTACCGGAGCCGGTGATAAGGCATTTTGTTCGGGCGGCGACCAGAATGTGAAAGGACGTGGCGGATATATCGGAAAAGACGGTGTGCCTCGTCTTAGCGTATTGGATGTGCAAAAGCAGATTCGCAGCATCCCGAAACCGGTGATTGCTGCCGTGAACGGTTTTGCCATTGGTGGCGGACACGTGCTCCATGTAGTATGTGATTTATCCATTGCTTCGGAAAATGCCATTTTCGGTCAGACAGGTCCTCGCGTGGGTAGCTTTGATGCCGGATTCGGTGCATCTTATCTGGCGCGTGTGGTAGGACAGAAGAAAGCACGTGAAATTTGGTTCCTTTGCCGCAAGTATAATGCACAAGAAGCATTGGATATGGGATTGGTGAATAAGGTAGTACCTTTGGAACAGCTGGAAGATGAATACGTGCAATGGGCGGAAGAAATGATGTTGCTTAGCCCGTTGGCTTTGCGCATGATTAAAGCGGGATTGAATGCCGAACTGGACGGCCAGGCAGGTATTCAGGAGTTGGCAGGTGACGCAACATTACTTTATTACCTGACGGATGAAGCACAGGAAGGAAAGAATGCGTTTCTGGAGAAACGTAAACCGAACTTCAAACAATATCCGAAATTTCCTTAAAATAATAGGCTAATGAAAGACTGGTTGTGCAGTAATTAGCAGATTGAAAAGATATTCATTATGGATTGTAAGATAGATATTATTCCCCGGTTGCTCCATTTCAAGCGACCCGCGGGAACTTCCCGGGGAACATATACTACACGAAAAGTCTGGTATCTTCACTTTGCTTCTCCTGATTTTCCGGGTAGAGTGGGAATTGGAGAATGTGCGCCTTTGCCTGCGTTAAGTTGTGATGATCTCCCTGATTACGAAGATATATTAATAAGAACTTGCCGGCAAGTAGAGGAAGAACAGGGAAAATTGGATAAAGATGGTCTATGCAAGTATCCTTCCATCTTATTTGGCTTGGAAACGGCTATCTGGCATTTCTTTGCAGGGAGTTGGGCTTTGTCCGATACGGCTTTTTCTCGTGGAGAGGTAGGGATTCAAATTAATGGTTTGATTTGGATGGGAGATTTTGATCACATGTTATCCCAAATCGAGAAAAAGATGGAAGCCGGATTCCGTTGTGTCAAACTAAAGATTGGTGCTATCGATTTTGAAAAAGAATTGGCGTTGTTACGTCATATTCGTACCCATTTCTCTTCTAAAGAAATAGAGTTGCGTGTAGATGCAAACGGTGCTTTCTCTCCGGGTGATGCAATGGAAAAACTGAAACGTCTGTCGGAATTTGATTTACATTCTATCGAACAGCCGATCCGTGCCGGACAATGGGAGGAAATGGCCCGGCTCACTTCTGAATCTCCGTTGCCGATAGCATTGGATGAAGAGCTGATAGGATGCAACATGCTGGAAGAAAAAAAGAAACTGCTGGCAACCATCCGTCCGCAATATATCATCATTAAACCATCTCTCCACGGAGGAATATGCGGAGGGGATGAATGGATTATGGAAGCGGAAAAGCAACATATCGGCTGGTGGATCACTTCCGCTTTGGAGTCCAACATTGGTTTGAACGCTATCGCCCATTGGTGTGCAACATTCAATAATCCGTTGCCACAAGGATTGGGAACGGGTATGCTCTTTACTGACAATATAGAAGTGCCTCTTGAAATCAGAAAAGATTGCCTGTGGTTTTGTAAATGATAGTATTTAGTGGTATTTAAAGGATATTCTGATGATATTTGATCGACAACAACAGCGCTTGCTACTGGAAGGAAAAGAATACACTTTTGAAGATATAAGCCAACTGATAGCAGGAGGAGCAGAAGCTCATTCTTCTGCTTATTGGGATTTATATCTTTTCCTGAACGAATGGTTTAATGATTCTCCTGTTATTACAGTTCATACATCGGGCTCCACGGGTATACCTAAAGAACTGATGGTACGCAAGGATCAAATGATGCAAAGTGCACGTCTGACTTGTGAATTTCTGAATTTGAAGAAAGGTGAGTCGGCATTATTATGTATGAATCTTCGTTATATCGGTGCAATGATGGTGGTCGTACGTTCATTGGTTGCAGGCTTGAACCTGATTGTTCGTCCTGCTTCCGGTCATCCGTTGGCGGATATAAAAGAATCTTTGAGATTTGTGGCAATGGTCCCATTGCAAGTTTATAACACGATGCAGGTTCCCGAAGAAAAAGAGCGATTAAAACAAACGGATATTCTGATTATAGGAGGCGGAGCCGTTGATGAGGCTCTGGAAACGGAGATAAACCATCTTCCGACTGCCGTTTACTCCACTTATGGCATGACTGAAACTTTGTCGCATATTGCCCTTCGTCGTCTGAACGGAGCATCGGCTTCAGAACATTATTATCCATTTCCTTCAGTAAAATTGTCTTTATCCGCAGAGAATACATTAATCATTGATGCCCCTTTGGTATGTGACGAAACATTGCAAACCAATGACATTGCACGTATCTATCCCGATGGAAGTTTTATGATTCTAGGCCGGAAAGACAATGTGATTAACAGTGGAGGAATTAAGATTCAAGCAGAGGAGATGGAGAAGTTGCTCCGCCCGTTTATTCCTGTGTCCTTTGTCATTACTTCAGTTCCGGATCAGCGCTTAGGGCAGGCTGTCACTTTATTATTGGCAGATCAGCCCGACACAGAAGAAATCGGAAATAAACTACATGAAATACTGGAACCTTATTATCGTCCCAAGCATATATTGACAATAGAATCCATTCCGCAAACAGAGAACGGAAAAATAAACCGGGCAGAGTGTCGCATCTTAGCCAAACAAATGTTGATGACATTTTACCCTCACACCCTCACACCTTGATTCAATCCCTTTATTCATCGGTGTTTCAAGTGTGAGGGTAGAGGTGAGGCCAGGGTGAGGGTAACTTTTTACCCTCACCCTGGCTCGTCTTGTTCCCAGCTAATTTATACTATATTTCCCTATATATCATACATTGATACTTAGGTATTCTTTTGTTAAGCTCTAATGTTTTACAAGGGCTCACCCATGTAAACAAATCTGTTTACAACCGTAAACGGATTTGTTCACAACTGATAGCTTATCTGTCCACACAAGTAAGCCCCTGCTAACTATTAAGCAGAGTGATATAAACAACAGGACTAATACATATATAGAGTACGACTGTTTTTCAAAAGAAAGGCATATACCAGGAAGAGAACATGAGGATGTAGATTATGCACGAAGAAATAACAAGAGTAATAGTGGCATATACTCCTTTAATTCATTACGTAAAAGTTCCATCGTTTTTTGTTTATATCGATTGATAGACTTCACGCTAAGATTCATCTCTTCTGCAATCTCTGTATGAGTTTTGCCTTCAAAGAAACTTTTAATAAAGACCGTTCGATAGTTTTCGGGAAGTTTGTTTAATGTCTCATACAACATTCTGTATAGCTCATCAAGAGTATATATACTATCCGGTTCTGTTTCATAGACAGGAGCTTTCTTCTGTATATTTTCCGCATAGCTCCATTCATATTCCTGATGTTTCAGGAAATTCAGGCAGCTATTTTTTACGCACATTTTGATGTAAGCTAATGCGGTGTTCGATTGAAGATCAAAAGAATCAGTATCCAGTTTATCCCATAATGAGGTGAATACATCCGAAACGATGTCTTCACGTGTTTCTTTATCATCAACAAACCTTTTTGCATACAAACAAAATGGGGCATAATACTCCTCATAAAGTTGTTTGAAAGCCCGTTCCTTAGTCTGTTTGGAAAAAGATATTTTCATTATTTAGAGGTTCTGTAGTTTTTCATTTTGCTGCAAATATATAATAAGATAATTATCAAAGCCTAATTTTCGATTCTTTTTTTTGCTTTCAACACTAATGAATAGAAAATAATCAGATGAGGCTGTCCTTTTGTATATAGGTTGATTGTATTATATATAAACGGGATTAAAATATGAAAAACAAGTTTTTTTTATTGGCTATAACCTTTTGTTTGCCAATACATTCTCAAGGAGTTTCCAAGTCTTTTATTCCGATGGCTGAAATACCTGCCGGAAGTTTTTATATGGGAAGTGACGGATTAGGCGAAGATTTTGATGAGGCTCCTATCCATCAGGTAATAATCTCTCGCCCGTTTCGTATGGGAATCACTGAAATAACGAATGCGCAATATGAATCATTCCGTCCGGAACATCGGGCATTACGAGGAAAAAACGGTGTTTCGCTGGAAGATGATGAAGCAGTCGTCAATGTGAGTTATTCCGATGCTGTTGCCTTTTGTGAATGGCTTAGCCGGAAAGAAGGCAAAAACTATCGTTTGCCAACAGAAGCGGAATGGGAATATGCTTGTCGGGCAGGCACATACACACTATTTTCTACAGGAGACGGGTTACCTGCAGTTTATCATCGGAATCAAAAAGTGGTTCGTGACTTTGATCCGGTATCTTTAAAAGTAGCCCAGACTCCTCCTAATACATTCGGGCTTTATGATATGCATGGAAATGTGGAAGAATGGTGCTTGGATTGGTATGCTCCTTATTCCGCAGAAAAGCAGAAAGACCCGGCAGGACCGTTGACCGGAGAGTTTCGGGTCACTCGAGGAGGGAGTCATCACACCCCGGAGAAATACTTGCGAAGTGCCAATCGACTGGCTATGCTCCCGGAAGATAAACATTCCCAAACCGGATTTAGAATTGTGGAAGCAGATACTCGTTTGAATGTATCGGGAACATCTGCCCCTGTCCCGTTCAATCAGAAATCTGTAGAAAATACATCTATAAAATGGAAAAAAGTATCTGCTATCACACCGATGTTTTTGCCTCCGATACCATTTGTGGTACGTCCGGTATGTGATTCGAATACCCCATTTTATCTGCATAATCATCAGCCTGCAGTTACGTGGTGTGATAATGGAGATTTGCTGGCAATATGGTTTTCTGCAAATGAAGAGAATGGGAGAGGGATGGTAGTACTCGGTTCCCGCTTGCGTGCCGGGCACACTGATTGGGATGTGGCTTCTTTATTCTTTAAAGTTCCGGATCGGAATATGACAGGAAGCGCTTTGCTCAATGACGGGAAAGGAAAATTGTATCATATCAATGGAGTGGAAGCATCGGGAGACTGGCAGAATCTCGCAATGGTACTACGTACCAGCACAGATAACGGTGCTTCATGGAGCACTCCTAAACTGATAGCTCCCGAACATACCAAACGTCATCAGGTAATAGCTGGTACGATTCGCACACGTGAGGGATGGCTGGTTCAAGCCTGTGATGCGGGTCCCGGCAGTCATGACGGGGCAGCTGTTCAAATCAGTAAAGATGGAGGAAAAACATGGTGCGATCCTTGGGATGGCGCTCCTTTGCCGGATTTCAAAGAAGGAGGAACGGGAAGTACAATCGCAGGTATCCATGCGGGAATTGTACAATTAGGGAACGGAAGTTTGATGGCTATGGGGCGTGGTAATAGCATACGGAATAAAGAAGGAAAGCTCCGAATGCCAATGAGCATATCAGATGATATGGGAAAGACCTGGAAATATGTAGCAAGCGAACTCCCTCCTATTGACGGAGGTCAGCGTCTTGTTTTAATGAGACTGAATGAAGGACCTTTGCTATTGGTTTCTTTCACAGACCATCCGCAACGTACGCCTTTGGAAGAACGTGGTCTGGAATTTAAGGATAAAAATGGAAATGTGAAGAAAGGATATGGCATGTATGCGGCTCTTTCCTACGATGAGGGAAAAACATGGCCGGTAAGAAAACTACTGACGGACGGTGAATATCGTTTTTTAAACGGTGGAGCATGGACGGGATATTTCGAAATGGATGAAAATCATGCTGAACCACGTGGCTATCTTGCAGGAACACAAACTCCTGATAATGTGGTTCATATCCTTAGTAGCCGATTGCATTACCGCTTCAATTTGGCATGGCTCGAAAAATAAAATAAAAAAAGTTTGTTTTTGCTGTCCTTTTCCAATTACTTCAGTTGTATTATAAGTGTAATTACAATTAAAAGATAAGATTTTGAAAGAAAATATGGAAAATATGAGTCCGGAATCATTGCTCCGTAAAGCACAAGCATTGGGAGATGATATTAAAGAAATGGAATCCATTGATGTATTGGGTGCCTATTATCAAGCACAAACCAAAATAAAAACTAATAGAAGAAAGAACATGTATAATCAACTGATGCGTTATGCAGCATTTCTGACTATACCTTTATTTCTCTCTTCTCTGGTTTTGGGATATTTATATTTTAGTGGAACAGAAACCGACGAGAAATATGCAGAGGTGGTAACCGCTACCGGTTCTGTCATACGTTATGAACTTCCGGATCATTCTGTAGTATGGTTGAATGCAGGTAGTACATTGCGTTATCCTACCACTTTCAAGAAAGACAACCGGTTGGTAGAACTGAAGGGTGAGGCATATTTCGAAGTGCAGGCAGACAAAGATCGTCCTTTCTATGTAAATACTCCGAATGGCTTGAGCGTATATGTTTATGGTACCAAATTTAATGTAGCTGCTTATGAGGATGATAATTATATAGAAACAGTATTGGAAAAGGGTAAGGTAAATGTGATAACCCCCGATCAGGAAACAATCGTATTGGCTCCTGGAGAACAGTTGCTTTACGACAAACAGAGTCAAAAGTCGAAAAAAAATAAAGTGGATGTCTATGGAAAGATAGCTTGGAAAGATGGAAAACTAATTTTCAGAAATGCTTCATTAGAAGAAATCCTGAAGCGTCTGGAACGACATTTCAATGTAGAAATTCAGTTTAACAATAGGTCTGGAAAAGAATATAAGTACCGGGCTACTTTCCGGACTGAAACTCTGTCGCAGATATTGGATTATCTGGCCAGGTCTGCCGATTTAAAATGGAAAATTGAAGAACCGCAACAACAGGCAGATGATACATTATCAAAGACTAAAATTAGAGTAGATTTATATTAGAGTAGTAACCCTTAAAATAAAAGCCCATGGAATAACACAAGAGAATAAAAGAAAGGAAGAAAGCTGCTACCAACAGCTGTCTTCCTCCGAATTTTCCAGATTCACGGTACAAGGTCTCGCAAACACTAGCCGGAATCAAACCATAGTTCATTTAGTAATAAACTTTAGTTAGCCACAAATGTATGAAAAAAAATCATTCATTTACAGCATTATGTCCTAAATATGCTTTAAATCTAAAACTTCCTTTAGTTATGAGGATTAGTCTAGCACTACTTTTCGCAGTAGTATTACAACTTTCTGCCGAAGATGGCTATGCCCAGCGAACGCGGGTTGCCATTTCAATGAACAATGTATCTGTAGAACAGGTACTGAATAAAATAGAGGAGACGTCCGACTATGTTTTCCTTTATAATGATAAAACAATTCAGAAGAATCGTATTGTTTCTGTGAGAAACAATTCAGGTAAGATCCTGGATATTCTTGATGAGGTATTTAAAGGAACCAACATTACTTATACAGTGGTTGATAAGCAGATTATCTTGTCTACCAATAAATTGAATGTAACAGAGCAAGATCCGACTATTCAGGTAAAAGGTACAGTGAAAGATACAAAAGGAGAACCTTTGATCGGAGTGAATGTGAAAGTAAAAGGGACAACTACCGGTGCTATTACAGATTTCGACGGAAACTTTCAGATTCAAGCTAAAAAGGGAGCGGTATTGGAGATCTCTTATATTGGATATGCTTCTCAAGAGGTGAAGGTTACAGATAATAAATCGCTTTCCATTGTGATGACGGAAGATGCAAAAGTCTTGAATGAGGTTGTTGTAACGGCTTTGGGCATTAAACGCGAAACCAAGTCTTTGACATACAATGTGCAGCAGATTGGCGGCGACGAAGTGGCAAAGGCGAAAGATATGAATGTGATGAGCAGTCTTGCCGGTAAGGTGGCGGGTGTGAATATCAATGCAAGTTCATCCGGTATTGGAGGCGGTGCCCGTGTGGTAATGCGTGGTACGAAGTCTATATCAGGTAATAACAACGCTCTATATGTAGTAGATGGAGTTCCTTTGGCTAATATATCAGGTGAACAACCCGACGATCAGTATACGGGTGCCGGACAATCCGGTGACGGATTGGCTAACTTCAACGCTGATGATATAGAATCAATTTCAGTACTTAGCGGATCGGCCGCCGCTGCACTATACGGTTCGGCTGCTGCCAATGGTGTGGTACTTATCACAACGAAGAAAGGAGCTGTAGATAAAACCAGATTGACTTACAGTAATAATTCAACTTTCTATTCACCATTCCGATTGCCGGAATTCCAGAATACGTATGGTTCGGAAACTGGAGAGTGGTATAGTTGGGCATCTAAATTGTCATCTCCTACCGATTATGAAGTTAAAGATTTTTTTCAGACAGGTTACAATGTAGCAAACACTGTAAGTCTGACTACAGGGACACAAAAAAATCAAACCTATGTATCCGTAGGTGCTGTGAATGCCCGGGGTATCATTCAGAATAATGACTTGGACAGATATAATTTCTCTGTTCGTAACACGACCTCTATGCTGAATGATAAACTGACGATGGATTTAAGTTTTATGTATTCTAATGTAAAGGAACAGAATATGTTGTCGCAAGGAGAGTATGCCAATCCATTGGTTCCCGTTTATTTATTTCCGCGCGGTGATGATTTCTCGAAATATCAGTATTATGAACGATATGATGTAGACCGTAACATAAAAACACAGTTCTGGCCATTGAAAGAAAATGGATTATCCATGCAGAATCCTTACTGGATTACGAACCGGAATATGTATACCAACAAGAAAGACCGTTTTCTGGCAAGCGGTTCACTAAAATATACGATAACAGATTGGTTGAATGTTTCCGGACGCGTGAAACTGGATAAGGAAACTATCAACTCGGAAAAGAAAATGTATGCTTCCACTTTGAATGTGATTGCTGAAAACTCGGATAAAGGAGCATACGTGCAATCGAATAAGAATACCAGTCAGATATATGCGGATGCCATGTTGAATATCAATAAATATTTCTATCACGACACATGGAATCTGACAGCATCTTTAGGTGCCAGTTTATTGGATTTGGATTATAAGGAACTTAATTTTGGCGGCGGATTGCTGACCATTCCTAATCTGTTTACTTCTAACAATGCGAACGTTTCCGGTAAATTAACCTATAAAAATACGAACTATCACGACCGTACCAATTCTTTATTCGGAACATTCTCATTAGGATATAAGGGCATGGTTTATGTAGATGGTTCGTTACGTAATGACTGGATATCTGCTTTGGCAGGAACAAACCATTCTTCCATATTATATCCTTCTATCGGTGCTTCAGCGATTCTGACTAATATGTTTACAATGAAATCTAACATTCTTTCTTATGCAAAGGTCCGCCTTTCATATAGTGAGGTGGGTAATGCACCGGAAAGATTCAGGGCTATCACTACTTACGCAGTGTTGGGAGGGTTGAATACCACTTCTTATTTCCCGATAAAAGACCTTAAACCGGAGAGAACTCATTCATGGGAAGGAGGATTTAATTTAGGTCTGTTTGATAATAAACTGACACTGGACGTGACAGCTTATAAGACATATACGGAGAATCAGCTCTTCAGTCCGGAAATTTCTACAACAACCGGATATTCTAAATTATATGTAAATGCAGGTAAAGTAACGAATAAAGGTATTGAGTTAGCTCTTGGCTTTAAACAGAATATAGGGCCTGTAGATTGGAAAACAACTTTACTATGGTCGCTCAACAGAAACCGCATTGACCAATTACTCCCTGAATATACAAATGAAGAGTTGGGAGTGACAGTACATCTGGACGAAATGGATGTCTATTCGTTAGGCGGTGCCAAACAGCGGCTAACAGTAGGGGGCTCTATGGGAGATGTATATGTGAATACAATGAGAACTGATGAGCATGGACATATCTGGATGAATTCAATGACGGGTACATTGGAAACAGATAAGAATAATTATGTCTATGCCGGTAATACCAATCCGAAATATACTCTTAGCTGGAGAAATGAATTTAATTGGAAAGGAATCAGTCTCGGATTTATGTTGAATGCCCGTGTAGGTGGTATCGGAGTTTCTGCCACTCAAGCTGTAATGGACTATTATGGAGTGTCTAAGACATCGGCAGAAGCGCGGGATAATGGTGGCGTGAAAGTAAACGGCCAGATGATTGATGCCCAGACATGGTATCAGACTATCGGAGCTAATGGTACAGGTTATGTAGGTTCTATGTATGTATATAGTATGACGAATGTTCGTTTGGGAGAATTGACATTGGGATATGATATTCCGATCAATAAATGGTGTAAATGGATTTCTGGATTGAATGTGTCCTTTGTAGGACGTAATTTATGGATGCTATATTGTAAGGCTCCATTTGACCCGGAATCTACTGCAAGTACAGGTACTTATAACCAGGGTATGGACTATTTCATGCAACCGAGTTTGAGATCGATGGGATTTTCTGCAAAGATTTCTTTCTAATTGGATAACCTTTAAAAAAAATAATGATGAACATACGTAAGTTTTTTAAAGTAAGGAACTACTACTTACTCCTTGGAGTAATCATGATAAATGTAGGTTGTACAAAGAATTTTTTGGAGTACAATACCAATCCTAATGAAGCAACCGATGAGATGACGGATTGGGATAATGTGAGAACTGGTTCTCTTCTTTTACAGATGGAGCAGAACGTACTGGTGGTAGCACAACCGGGACTTAATATCGGTTCGGACAGATATCAGACTGTGGAAGTGATGGGTGGAGATGGTTATGTCGGCTATTTTGGTTTTCCTGCTCCCAGTATCAATTCTGCCGGTCGTTACAATTGGGATAAAAGAAGTTGGTATGGTGATATGTTCACTACCAATTACCTGACGACTATGAATGCCTGGCGTGAAATAAGAAAAGCGATTAACAATGACGAAGATCCCCGGTTTTCTATGGCACAAATTCTGAAAGTAGCGGCAATGCATCGTGTGACAGATACCTATGGCCCTATTCCTTATTTGAATTTTGGAGTTTCAAAAGAAGTGCCTTATGATTCGCAAAAGGATGTTTATTACAGATTCTTTGAAGAATTGGATGGAGCTATCAATAACTTGGATAGTTATGCTGCATCCGGAAGTAAAGTTTTGTCATCATGGGATTGTGTGTTCAACGGTGATGTTACATCTTGGATAAAGTTTGCCAATTCACTTCGTTTGCGTCTTGCATTGCATCTTGCCTATGTGGATGAAACAAAGGCAAAAAGTGAAGCCCAACTGGCTATTGGCAATAGTTATGGATTGATGAATGTGAAGTCTGATTTAGCAGAACTTCAGCATATTACTCCGATAGCGACTTATGAAAGTCCTCTGTATATTCTGAAAGGATGGGATGATATTTGTATGGGAGCGACGCTGGATTCATACATGAATGGTTATCAGGATCCACGACTTTCTGCTTACTTCGAGGCAGGTACGGGTGGAAAATATCGGGGTATAAGAGCCGGAATGTCAAAGGACGTAAGTAAGGATAAATATATAACAGGAATCTTTGCCGAACCACAGGCAACCGCTACTTCCAATGTAGTGTGGATGCGTTCATCCGAATCATATTTCTTGTTGGCGGAATATGCTTTGCGTTGGGGAACGAATGCCGATGCTAAAAAGTATTATGAAGATGGAATAAGAATGTCATTTGATGAACATGGTGTATCAGGAGCTGACGCGTATCTGACAAGAACTGCGGCGGGTGGATATGTGCCTGCCAATTATGAGGATCCGGTGACATCATCTCATTCCATGGATGCTTTGGGGACTGTTTCTATCGCTTGGGATGAATCGGGAGATTTTAAAACAAATCTGGAACAAATCATTACTCAAAAGTACATTGCTCTTTATCCGGTGGGACAAGAGGCATGGACAGAGTTCCGCCGTACCGGTTATCCGAAAGTATTTCCGGTTGTTGTGAACGAAAGTTCCGGAGGTTCTGTAGACACAAATATACAAATCCGCAGATTACCTTATCCGGAATCGGAATATAATACGAATAGAACAGAGTTGGATAAAGGCATCACACTTTTAGGTGGCGTAGATAACCCGGGTGTCAGATTGTGGTGGGATGTGCCTAATAAATAATTGGTTACTTAAATAATGCAGAATATGAAAAGAAATTATGTATATTTTTTGTTCACCTATCTCTTGACATTTGTTGTGAGTGGTTGTGATACGGATATTGAACCGGAAGTTATACAGGCAGCTAATACTTATAATGAAGAATATTATCAGAACCTGCGTGAATATAAGAAAACAGATCATGCTATTTGTTTCGGCTGGTATGCCGGTTATACTTCAGAAGCATCTCCTTCGCAGGGGCTTCATTTCACTGGTCTGCCGGATAGTCTGGACATTGTCAGTCTGTGGTCAGGTATTCCTTCCAACAATCCGGCTTATGTAGAAACGAGTTATTATAACGAGCGTTATTTGCCGACTGCTTATGAGGAAATGAATTATATCCGTACAGTAAAGGGGACTCGCGTTGTGATGTGTACGATTTGCCGTATTGGAAGTACGGAGTTTCCTAAAACCGACGCAGGTATCGAGGCTTATGCTTTGCATCTTGCGAGATGTGTGTTGCGTAATGATCTGGATGGTTTGGACTTGGACTACGAACCGGAAGGCGACTGGTTGCAAAATGATAACTTTACAAAGTTTATAAAGGTATTGGGAAATTATTTCGGTCCTCAATCGGGTACAGGCAAATTATTAATTGTTGACTTCTATAATCAGCTGCCTCCTAAGGAAACAGAACCTTATGTCGATTATTTTGTACGACAATGTTACACCACCGGTAGTGCTCAAAGTTTGCAATCTAAATTTGACCAGCTTAGCAGCTGGTGTCCTCCTGAAAAATTCGTTGCTACGGAACAAATGGGATGGTACTGGCAGAATGGTGGAGTCGAATTTACGGAAGCCGATGGAAATAAAGTAGATTCATGGGGCAATCCAATCTATTCTGTAATAGGTATGGCACGCTGGAATCCTACACAAGGACGAAAAGGCGGATTCGGTGGATATTATTTTGAATATGAATACAATACCACTCGTCCTGCTAATCAGGCTATAGGTGATAAAGAGAAAGCCGCTATTCCTTATTATAGCCTTCGGCGTGGTATTCAGGAACAAAATCCTGCCGGAAAGCCTGTACAACAGTCTACTAAACAAGAAACGGAAGAAGAAAATGGATGAATTTTAAATTTGTATGCAAGGTATGAAAACATTGAATAATATAAAAAAGATATGGGGAGCTGCTTTGATAGGAATAGCTTCTTTTATGCTGCTGGGATGCCAGGAAGCCGCTCAAAAAGGTGACGGGTTGTTAATGACCGGAACATCTTCGGATAGATTGGTAAAGTTCGCCATTGATGGATTTCCATCTGCGTATGCTGTTTCTGTGACTTCAACTTCTCGCGTTGAATCGGATATTCAGGTGAATCTGGCTGTTGATGCAAGTCTGGTTGATACTTATAATGAGGAAATGGGAACCAATTATTATCCCATTCCGGATAAATCATATACATTTGAAAATCCGGAGGTTACTATTTCAGCAGGACAGGCAATTTCTTCTGCTGCCTCTCTTTCAATTGCCGATGATTCGGAATTTGTTCCGGGACGTGTTTATTTGATACCGGTTACCATAAAAAGTGCGACGGGAGATTTGGATATTATAGAAGCAGGGCGTACTATTTTCCTGAAAGTATCTCGAACATTGCGTTTCCATGCTCCGTATGTAGGACAGGCTTCTATGGCTTATCAATTTTTGCTTCCGGATCCTATTCCTTCTTTGCCTACTTATACATGGGAAGTGAAGATTTACGCCACTAAATTCCGTTCTTCCGGAGCTTCCGGTACTACCCGTGTTTGCTCATTTGGAGGTAGTGAAGCATCTGTAGAAGGGGGAGCGATTGATGATGGAGGCTTTAAATGTGACCAGAACCTGCTTCGTTTTGGTGAAGGAACGGATGAACCGAACCAGTTGCATGTAACAACTAAACAGGGTAAAATGTCATCGAATACTCGCTTTGCTTTAAATACCTGGTATGCTGTTGCCTTGGTAAATGACGGCAGTACGTTGACATTGTATATCAATGGAGAGAAAGATAACTCAATGACAGTTGCTCCGTATGAATATGCGCTTTATGGAGTACAGATCGGTATGCCTTCAAAAGGTTATCAATCTTCACAATTGTTTTATGGTCGTTTGAGTGAGATGCGTCTTTGGACTCGTCCTTTGTCTGCTCGTGAAATTAAAGCAAATGTATGTGGGGTAGACCCTTCTACCAATGGGCTTGTGTCTTATTGGAGAATGAATGAAGGAGAAGGAACTACTTTCTATGATTTATCTCCGTCAAAGCGTGATATCAGTTATAAGAATGGAATCACGATTGACTGGACTTATGATGATACGAATAAATGTCTTGAATAAGGTAATAATAAATGAATAGACTGTATGATAATGAAAAACAATATAAATAGATTAACTCTCCTTTTGCTTGTTTTATTGGGAGGAGTAGGATTCACATCTTGTTCGGATGATGACAATGATTTTATTGAATTGCCGACAATAGAGATGCCACAGTCGGAGGCAGGACCTGTTTCTATTGATTATAGGGAGATACTGGATGCAGGAAGCTATGTCTATGATTATACTATCAAACTGGATAAACCTGCTGCTACTACTTTATTGTGTGACATTGCCGTGGACGAAAGTATGGTAGAGGCTTATAACGCTGCAAATAACACGTCTTATAAGATGATGCCCGCTTTTGTCTATGAGTTGCAAGCTAAAAATGCGATAGTGAAGGCAGGACAGCAAGAATCCAATTCCTTATCAGTTAAGTTTTCATCATTGTTCGGTTTGGTGGAAGGTGAAGAATATTTGCTTCCTATTGTTGCAACAATAGATGAAACGTGTGTAGGACAATTTGTAACGGACACTCGTTCTGTTTCTTATTTTACGATTAGCATTGATGGGGAATTGGATTATATACCGGGATTGAATATGAGTTCTTATTCAACGGATATGTATCGTACGTTAAGTTTCGCAAATGATGAAGTAGTTACGATTGAAGATAATACACATACGTTTGAAATGCTTGTATATCCATATAATTGGCACAGTGGAACTAATTATATAGGTACATGGCGTGGTAAGGATACCAACAATAATAATGAGGTTTTTAGTGGTTGTGAACTACGTGTAACTGGTGCAACGGGAGCGTCTAATATTGGTAATCGTCAATGTGACTTGACATTGGCTAATCAAAATATAACGTTGCCGGCTAATCAATGGGTTAGGTTGACTATTACTTGTGACGGAACGAAAACGGGCCAGAATACTGAGGTTGCTTATCGTTTATATATTAACGGTGAGGAAGTTGCTTCTGCAAAACCTACTAAACGTTGGGGACCATCCTCTTCTCAAAGATTCAAGGTGGGATATACGTTGACTGGTATTCAGTTTGGTAATACAAGTTCAAGTATGTATTTTGATGGTCTGATTTCTGATATTCGTATGTGGAAGAAGTGTCTGACAGCGGAAGAAGTAAAAGCTAACTTGCGTACAATAGCTTCTCCATCTTCTTCGGACTTATATGGCTATTGGAAATTGGATGAAGGAGAAGGAAATACATTGAAGGACAGTTCGGGCAATGGGCGTGATTTAACTTTCCCGGCTTCGGCAAATATCATTTGGAATGCAGAATTCAATGATTTGCCTCAAGATAATTAAAATGTGATTTTATATTGGGAGTTATTGTGTTTTTACGTAGCTCCCAATATTAACTTAAAGAAATGATGATGAAACGTTTTATGTCAGCTTTGATCGTTTTACTGTGCTCTATTGTTGGCGTATGTGCGCAACAACAGGGAAGAGCTGTATTGCGTTTTGATACTACTACTTGGAATTTTGGTAATATTCAGGAAGTAGGAGGCAAAGTGAGTCATACTTTTCATTTTACTAATATGCATACTTCTCCGGTTGTGATTGAAGAAGTGATTTCAACTTGTGGGTGTGCCATTTCTGTTTATAGTAAACAACCTGTAAAACCAGGGCATACAGGCACTATTACCGTAACTTTCGATCCTAAAGGGCGAACAAACTTTTTCTCTAAGAGTATAAGGGTTGTTTCTAATTCAGGGCAAAGTGTCAATACTCTTTGGGTAAAAGGCACGATAAATACAATGAATCGTATAGAGGATGAATATCCTTATTCTTTATCATCAGATATTCTGGCAGACCGAATGACTCTATCTTATGATCTGTTACAGCATAATGGGAGGCCAAAACAATTGGAAATTAGAATCTATAACCGGTCGGATAAAATAGTCAGGTTGTCATACTCGCTGTTGGATAAGAGTGGATGTTTGTCGATATCTATGCCATCATCTCTTCAAGGTCGATCTTGTGCGACTATAAAAATAACAGCTTCTCCTTTAAAAGGCTTTTACGGTACATTTAAAGATAAGATTATTATTAGTGCCAATTCCGTACACAGTTCTCCTATACAAATCTTTGGTACAGTGATTGATGATATGAGAAAAGTAAGCACGGCAACTGCTCCCCGGATGAAGTGTTCACAGTCTTATTTTAATTTGGGGAATATCTCATTAAAAAAGCGTATTCAGAGAAAAGTTAAAGTTACTAATGAAGGGGCGAATCCTCTTATTATCCGCAAAATAGAATGTCCGGAATTTGTTTCTACTAATATCCGGGGTGAAAAGGTTTTGAAGCAAAATGAGTGTTTGGAGGTTCTGTTTGAATTAAATGTATCATCTTCAAACCATCTATTGGATGCAAAGGTCAAGTTGATAACAAATGATACTCATCAGCCTGTACATACAGTTATATTTGAGGGAGAAATGGGTAAGTAGGGTTGAATATCTCTATTTGAAAGATTAGAAATACACTATAAATTAATTGAGTCATTTTACTGTATATAACATTATGATAAAACGATTGTATATTTTGGTGATGGTACAGATGGTATGTACTTTGGGGTTTACTCAATCCTCTCCCTCGTTACCTGCTTACAAAGATCCCAGTTTGTCAATAGATATAAGACTTTCAGATTTACTTTCCCGCATGACTTTAGAAGAAAAGGTCGGTCAGTTACTTTGTCCTTTAGGTTGGGAAATGTATGAAATCCATGGCAGTGAGGTTCATCCTTCCGGAAAGTTCAAGCAATTGATTAAAGAAAGAAATGCCGGAATGCTTTGGGCAACTTATCGTGCTGATCCCTGGACAAAGAAAACATTGGCTAATGGCTTAAATCCAGAATTGGCAGCGAAAGCCGGAAATGCATTGCAAAAGTATGTGATGGAGAATACCCGTCTGGGAATTCCGATGTTTTTAGCGGAAGAAGCCCCTCATGGGCACATGGCAATTGGTGCTACAGTTTTTCCTACGGGTATCGGAATGGCGGCTACTTGGTCGCTGGAATTAGTAAAAGAAGTTGGTCAAGTTATCGCTAAAGAAATTCGTTCCCAAGGTGGGCATATTAGTTACGGTCCCGTACTTGATCTGACCCGTGATCCCCGTTGGTCCCGCGTGGAAGAAACATTTGGTGAGGATCCTGTGTTGAGTGGCATTTTAGGGGCGTCTATGGTTGACGGTTTAGGTGGAGGTAATCTATCACAAAAATACGCTACCATAGCTACCTTGAAACATTTTCTGGCATACGCTGTGCCGGAGGGTGGACAGAATGGTAATTATGCTTCAGTCGGTATTCGTGATTTGCATCAGAATTTTCTTCCTCCTTTTCGTAAGGCAATAGATTCAGGGGCATTGTCTGTAATGACTTCATACAATTCGATAGATGGGATACCTTGTACGTCGAACCATTATTTGCTGACTCAACTCTTGCGTAATGAATGGAAGTTTTGTGGCTTTGTAGTTTCCGATTTATATAGTATTGAAGGGATTCACGAAAGCCACTTTGTTGCTCTAACTAAAGAGAATGCAGCCATACAATCTGTAACGGCTGGCGTTGATGTTGACTTGGGTGGGGATGCTTATACCAACCTTTGTCATGCGGTTCAATCCGGACAAATGGATAAGGCTGTGATTGATACGGCTGTCTGCCGGGTGTTACGGATGAAGTTTGAGATGGGCTTGTTTGAGCATCCTTATGTGGATCCGAAAATTGCTGCTAAAACAGTACGCCGTAAAGAACATATCGAACTGGCACGTAAAATCGCACAGTCTTCCATAACACTTCTCAAAAATGAGAATTCAATTCTTCCTTTAAGCAAGACGATAAATAAGGTGGCGGTAATTGGCCCTAATGCTGACAATCGATATAATATGTTAGGGGACTATACAGCTCCTCAGGAAGATAGTAATGTGAAAACAGTTCTTGATGGAATTCTAACAAAATTATCTCCTTTTCGTGTGGAATATGTACGAGGCTGTGCTATTCGTGATACTACAGTGAATGAGATAGAACAGGCAATTAAAGCTGCCCGTCGCTCCGAAGTTGTAATTGTGGTTGTGGGTGGTTCCAGTGCCCGTGATTTTAAAACGAGCTATAAAGAAACAGGTGCGGCTGTAGCTGAAGAGGGTAGTGTAAGTGATATGGAGTGTGGAGAAGGATTTGACCGTGCCAGTTTATCCTTACTTGGTAGACAACAAGAACTATTGGAATCTTTGCAAAAGACAGGTAAGCCTTTGATTGTCGTTTATATTGAAGGTCGTCCTTTAGAAAAGAATTGGGCTTCGGAATATGCGGATGCGCTACTGACTGCTTACTATCCGGGGCAGGAGGGTGGAAATGCTATAGCGGATGTTCTTTTTGGAGATTATAATCCTTCCGGACGTTTGCCAATCTCCGTTCCGCGTTCTGTAGGTCAGATTCCGGTTTATTATAATAAGAAAGCTCCTCGAAATCATGATTATGTGGAAATGTCATCTTTTCCGTTATATAGCTTTGGTTATGGGATGAGTTATACCACTTTTGAATATTCTGATTTGCAGGTAGTGCAGAAATCTGCTCGTTGTTTTGAAGTCTCATTTAAAGTAAAGAATACAGGGAAGTATGATGGTGAGGAAGTATCACAACTTTATATGAGAGATGAATATGCATCAGTTGTTCAGCCGATGAAACAGTTGAAACATTTTGAACGTTTCCATTTGAAAAAAGGAGAAGAAAAAAAAGTTACTTTTGTTTTGACAGAGGAGGACTTTTTCTTGGTTAACTATACTTTGAAGAAAGTAGTAGAGTCTGGAAATTTCCATCTTATGATTGGTGCCGCTTCTAATGATATTAGGTTGCAGAATGTTATTTTAGTGGAGTAATTTTTATTAATATCTATATTAAGAGATTTCCTGTTTCGTTTTCTCTTAATAAAAAAGAGAGAATATTCCTTTTGCGGAAATATCCTCTCTTTCTCACCTAAAACCTAAACCTTTTATTTCAATTACTTGCTACTATAAGCAACCAACATCCAAACCAATTTTTCCTGTTCTTTCAGATAATCGCTCATCATCGAAACGGTTACTTCGTCTCCGGCTTGAGAAGCGATAGATAAGATCTTACGTTCTTCACCAATCAGATAGCTGATAGACTGAAGGATATTATTCAATGCTTCGTCTCCGTTGCTTACCTTATCCACTTCATTCACATTTGCTACTTTTAGATAATCGCTGAATTTATTGGCAGGAGTACCACCCAGCATCAAGATACGTTCTGCGATTTCATCCACCTTTTCAGCCGTGTCATCATACATCTTTTCGAATTGACTGTGGAGTACAAAGAAATTATGTCCCTTGATATTCCAGTGGAAACCGCGAAGATTGGTGTAATACACTTGGAAGTCTGCTAATAGTTGTTGCAAAGATGCTACTACGTTGTTTGCTCCCGATTCGTTCAATTTGATAAATTCTAAAGTTTTCATATTCTTCTATTTTTAATGATTTATACTTGTTCTCTTTTTTTCTGTACTGCAAAGATAAGGCGTAAAATGCTTGCTGTCAAACTGAAAATTTCTATCTTTGCATAGATAAAATCTATAACTTAATAAGATTTGATAGATGACGATACAACAATTAGAGTATATACTGGCTGTAGACCAGTTCAGGCATTTCGCACGGGCAGCTGAATATTGTCGTGTGACGCAGCCTACTTTGAGTGCAATGATTCAGAAACTGGAAGATGAACTGGGAGTAAAGTTGTTCGATAGGACAGTGCAACCCGTTTGTCCGACACCCATCGGGCAGAAAGTGATAGACCAGGCTCGCGTGATTCTGGCGCAGGCAGCTCAAGTGAAAGAAATAATCAGTGAAGATAAACAGTCATTGTCAGGCGTATTCCGCTTGGGGGTATTACCTACTATCGCTCCCTATCTGCTTCCTCGCTTTTTTCCTCAACTAATGGAAAAATATCCCGAACTGGATATTCGTGTCACGGAAATGAAGACACAGGATATTCAGCAGGCTTTGCATGTCGGAGATTTGGATGCGGGAATTATTGCCAGCAAACTGGAAGATACGTTCTTGACAGAAGAAACTCTTTTCTATGAGCAATTTTACGCTTATGTGTCACGAAAAGAATCCTCTTTCAAGCATGATATGATCCGTACTTCTGATATAACAGGCGAACATCTTTGGCTTTTGGACGAAGGACACTGTTTTCGCGATCAACTCGTCCGTTTCTGTCAGATGGAGGCCGTGAAGGTTAATCAGATGGCCTATCGTTTGGGAAGTATGGAAACCTTTATGCGAATGGTAGAAAGTGGAAAAGGAATCACTTTTATTCCCGAATTGGCAGTGATGCAATTGACGGAAGAACAGCGGCAGTTGGTACGTCCGTTTGCCATTCCCCGACCTACACGGCAAGTGGTACTGGTAACAAATAAAGATTTTATTCGCCACAGTCTCTTATGCGTCCTGAAAGAGGAAATAAAGGCGGCGGTTCCCAAGGAAATGCTTTCTTTACAGTCCATACAATGTTTGTTATAGCACATTAGGGAATCCCTTTTTCCATCGAGAACAATCTCTTTCTGTAAAAAATGTAGCAAAGTTGCGTTATAATAATACGGATATGTTTTGATTTCTAGTCTGAATTGCTTATTTTTGGAAAGTAAACAAAAACAATATTAATTACTATGAAAAAGTACATTGCAGAAATGATTGGAACGATGGTGCTCGTTCTTATGGGATGTGGTAGCGCCGTCTTTGCTGGTGGTTTGGCTGATACAGTAGGTGCTGGTGTGGGAACAATCGGCGTAGCTTTAGCCTTTGGTTTATCCGTAGTAGCGATGGCGTATGCTATCGGAGGTATTTCGGGATGTCACATTAATCCTGCTATTACATTAGGAGTGTTTTTGACTGGTCGTATGAATGGAAAAGATGCAGGTATGTATATGATTTTCCAGGTAATCGGAGCTATTATCGGTTCGGCTATTCTTTTTGCTTTAGTTTCTACCGGTGCTCATGACGGGCCTACAGCGACAGGTTCGAATGGTTTTGGTGATGGAGAAATGTTGCAGGCATTTATTGCGGAAGCAGTATTTACTTTCATATTTGTATTGGTAGTGCTCGGCTCTACCGATCCGAAGAAGGGAGCAGGCAATCTGGCAGGACTTGCCATCGGTTTGACTCTTGTATTGGTACATATTGTATGTATTCCTATCACAGGGACTTCTGTAAACCCGGCACGTAGTATTGCTCCGGCATTATTCCAAGGAGGAGAAGCATTGTCGCAGTTGTGGCTGTTCATCATTGCTCCATTTGTAGGAGCTGCATTGAGTGCAGTTGTTTGGAATTATCTGGGAGATAAGAAATAACTCTTTTAGAAGAAAGAATATAAAGAAGAAAGTAAAAGGGCGGCAGTTTCACAACTACCGCCCTCTTTTGCGTAATTAATATATTATATTAAAAAAGAGTGTGTTTCGCATGTTCACATTAGATTAGTCGTCTAAGGAAATTTCACTTCATAAGTTTTCGGCCCGCCATAAATGGTGTTGACACGAATTCTTAGTCCCTTTTTCCCCTCCATCCGGTCTTTAATCTTATCCAGTTTGAAAGACACATATCCTTCACCCAAACGTTGAGGATCATCTCCTTCACTGTTATGACGGAATTCCAGATTGATATATTCGTCCTCCGCATTGCCTTCGTCAGCAGTGGGAGCAGTCTCTTCTTTGTCGTTAATCACCAGATTCAGGAAATGTTTTTTATCATCACTATGTGTTCCGTAATATTGGAATTCAATCGTCAGATATTTATTATCCTTATTGATCCACATATAAGTCGTGTTGATCTTATCATCTCCGATTTTCTCTTCGTCGTTGTCATCTTCACCCATTGTGACGATGTCTTTGGTTAAGATTGGATTGATACCTTTCACCTGAATATTAAGGTCGTATCCATTCACAGGCTCTTCCAACTCGTTGAATATCACAAAAGCTCTTTGTCCCTCCACCCAATCTTCATTGTTCCATCCTTGTGAGTTGCTGGGATACATCTTTTTCCCGTCATCCAAAGTGAAATAAAATTCCTTGCTATCCTGGCTAATCATATTGATGGTGCTGATAGCCAGAAGATCGGACGAATTATCATCGTCGTCCAAGCATGACTGGAGAATCGGCATGGTAGTCATAATAGCAAAGATAAAGGCAATGAATTTAAATTTCTTCATATACTTACTAGGTTTTAGATTTTATAATATTTATGTTTTCTGTAGTGAAAATGCAAGAGGATAGAAAATATTGCATTCGGATCTGTTAAAGAAACAAAAGTGATAAAAGAGTTGTTCTCTCTATGCAGTATTTCTATCTTTGCTGCATTTATAAGGTAAACACGTGTATAAGAGAATGGAAGAAATAGAGTTGTCGGAACAATGTAGGCTGGGTAATAATCGGGCCCGCAAGGAACTGTATGAACAGTATGCGGGGCGTATGCTTGGCATCTGTCTACGCTATACCGGCGACCGGGATACAGCCCAGGATCTGCTTCACGACGGTTTTTTAAAGATATTCGATTCGTTCGATAAGTTCACCTGGAGGGGTGAAGGCTCTTTGCGAGCCTGGATGGAACGGGTGATGGTCAACACAGTTTTACAGTATCTTCGGAAAAATGATGTGATTAATCAGTCGACACCTTTGGAAGAGTTGCCCGAAGAATATGAAGAGCCGGATGCTTCCGATGTAGAAGCGATACCACAAAATGTGTTGATGCAGTTTATTGAAGAATTACCCGCCGGCTATCGTACTGTGTTCAATCTTTATACATTTGAAGACAAATCGCATAAAGAAATCGCACAGGTATTAGGTATCAATGAAAAATCTTCAGCTTCGCAACTGTTTCGTGCGAAGAGTGTATTAGCAAAAAGAGTAAAAGAATGGATAATGCATAATGGATAGATAGAGATGGAAGAGAAAGAATTGTGGATGAATAAGTTGAAGGAGAAGCTTGCGGATTATTCCGAACCGGCGCCTGCTTCCGGTTGGGAACAACTGGAGAAAGAACTTATGCCTCCTGTGGAGAAGAAAATATATCCTTATCGAAAATGGATGATGGCTGCTGCAGCTATTATAATATTAGCTGTCGTTTCGTCAGTAAGTCTGTATTTTCTAGGGACACCCGCTGCGGATGAAATACGTCATATACAAACTCCGGTATTGGCTTCCACGCCCGATGCATTGCCGGGTGTGCAACAACCGGATATGCAGGGAACTGCTGTGGAACCTGTCTTACGGCCGGTAACTCGCGAAGATCGTTTGGCGAAAGTCGACAGGAATCATACGGAGCAGAAAACAGGTGTAGATCCATTAGGGATCGGTAATGAAAATAAACTTTCAACAGGAAATGGAGAAGACTCTTTGAGTGAGGAAGATAAGAATGTAAAAGGAAATGGAGAAACTGAAAATGTAAAAGATGAACCGAAGCAGGCAGAAAATACAGATGTCAGTCAGGGACAGTCACAGGATACAGAGCGATCGAATAACAGACCGCGTCGTCCTTCCGGTAAAGACAAACTTCATATTCCGACAGAAAAAAGATCTTCTCAAAAGGGAACATGGTCAATGGGACTTTCGGTAGGAAATTCAGGAGGTGCTTCAACAGAAGTAGGTGCCGGATCTCATGCTTATATGTCACGTGTGAGTATGCTTTCAGTTTCCAACGGTCTGATGGAGACGATTCCTAATGACCAAACATTGGTTTTCGAAGATGGAGTACCTTACCTGCGTCAGGCAAAACAGGTGGTTGATATTAAACATCATCAGCCTATTTCTTTCGGATTGTCCGTTCGTAAAGGTTTAGCTAAAGGATTCTCTCTTGAGACAGGACTGACTTATACGCTGCTTTCTTCGGATGCAAAACTGGCAGGTGAAGAACAACAGATAGAGCAGAAACTGCATTATATCGGTATTCCGTTGCGTGCCAACTGGAACTTCCTGGATAAGAAACTCGTCACTCTTTATGTTTCCGGTGGAGGTATGGTTGAGAAATGTGTTTATGGAAAGCTAGGATCTGAAAAAGAAACAGTGAAGCCTTTGCAGTTCTCGGTATCCGGTGGTGTAGGTGCGCAGATCAATGCAACGAAACGTTTGGGTATTTACGTGGAACCGGGTGTTGCTTATTATTTCAATGATGGCTCCGATATACAGACTATACGTAAAGAGAATCCGTTTAACTTCAACATACAAGCAGGTGTTCGTCTGACTTATTAGTACGAACTACCTCACTAAATATAGTAACGCCATCCGGTTCGGATACCGTCACTATCCTGATTGGATAGCGTCATTATCCTGACCGGATGGCGTTACTATTTGCTATTTACTATCTTTTTCTTCAGAAAAGTCGGATAATTGAGAAAATATTAATAATATTGTCACCTGTTTATGACCTATGGCTGCATACCTTTGTTGCAAAATTCTAAGATATGGTAGATTCTACAGATGAAAAACATTTATTAATCGACTTAAAAGGCGGTTCCTTTCAGGCATTCGAAAGATTGTATAATATGTATAGTGGCAAACTGTACAATTTCATTATGCGACTCTCTTCCGGCAATCAATATATGGCCGAAGAAGTGGTGCAAGCCACTTTTATTCGTATATGGGAAGTGCATGAAAAAGTAGACCCGGCTTCCTCGTTTATCTCTTTTCTCTGTACGATTGCCAAAAACTTATTGATGAATATGTATCAGCGTCAGACCGTAGAGTATGTTTACAATGAATATCTCATGAAAAGTAGCGTAGACCGTGATTCACAGACAGAAGAGAATATTGATCTGCGCTTTTTGAATGAGTATATCGATTCTCTTGCCGAAGAACTGCCTGCGCAACGGAAGAAAATATTCATTTTGAGCAAAAGGCAGAATTACACAAATAAAGAAATAGCCGAAATCATGGGAATTTCCGAAAGTACGGTTGCTACCCAATTATCTTTGGCTGTGAAATTTATGCGTGAACAGTTGATGAAGCATTATGATAAGGTAATTACCCTTTTGTTGGCCTTTTTTGTTAATGAAATGTAATAGTAATACTTGTTTTTGGATGGGAAGTAGGATGAAAATGTATACTTGTAAATAAGTGGAAAGATGGATAAGACACATTATAAAGAGCTAATTGAAAAATATTTCGAAGAAACGATCACGGATGTCGAGATAAAAGAACTGTCAGACTGGATAAAGAATGACCGTCAGTTGCATGACTGGTGGGAGCAAGAGTTTGAGAGATCGGATTCCTCCATGAACCCAGTGTTGCGTGATAAACTTTTTGCCCGGATCAAAGAAGAGACTTTGGGCAAGGAAGTGCGCCCCCTCCGTATCATCCCTTGGAAATGGGTTGCTGCTATTTTATTACCTGTCTGTGTCGCTTTCTTCACTTACTATCTTTTAGATTCTTCTCCAACGGCAGAAACACCCTTTATTGTGAAAGCGGGCAAAGGAGATAAAGCAACCATTGAATTGCCGGACGGAACAAATGTTGTTCTCAATTCAGCTTCCCAATTAAGTTACCTGAATAACTTCGGAGAAAAAGTTCGTCGCGTGCAACTGAATGGTGAAGCCTATTTTAAAGTAGCCCATGATGAGAAACACGCCTTCATTGTGCAAATCGGTGATTTGGAAGTGAAAGTGCTCGGTACTTCTTTTAATGTATCTGCCTATGAAGATGCCAAAGACGTGACAGTCGTTCTTTTGGAAGGAAAAGTAGGGGTCTATGCGCAGAAAATATCGCATATCATGAAGCCCGGCGACAAAATAGAATATAATAAAGCCACTCATAAGATAACAGCCACTCAAGTGCATCCGAATGATTATATTGAATGGACGAAAGGAAATATCTATTTTGAGAAAGAATCTTTGGAGAATATAATGAAAACCCTTTCACGTATCTATGACGTAGAGATTCGTTTCGACTCCAATAAACTACCTAATGAATATTTCACCGGAACCATTCCGGGAGGCGGCATACAGAATGCGCTGAATATTCTGATGCTTACTTCACCTTTCTATTATGAAATGGACGGTTCGGTGATTGTTTTGAAGGAGAAATAAATGGAACTTTCATAGAGTATCTTTGTTTATTCATCGAATAACGTCTATATTTGTGGTACACTAATTTGAAGATGCAATGAATACATTAGAGCGTAAATTGCCGATAGGGATACAGACATTTGAAGATATACGCCGAGGAAATTATCTTTATGTGGACAAGACGTCTATTTTATGGCAAATAATAAATACGGGAAAGCCTTATTTTCTTAGTCGTCCCCGTCGTTTTGGCAAAAGTCTGCTAGTTTCTACTTTTGAAGCCTACTTTCAGGGGCGTAAAGACCTTTTTGAGGGTTTGGCAATTGAAAAGTTAGAGACAAAGTGGGAGCAATATCCGGTTCTGCATCTTGATTTGAATGCGAAGAGATATGAGACGGCAGCAGATTTGGTTGCCATGCTAAATCAGTATTTGGAGAAATGGGAAGCCGTCTATGGTGATGAGAAGAAAGACCGTAGTCCTGAAGAACGCTTTAGTTACATCATCGAGCAAGCCTATTTGAAAACTGGAAAAGGAGTTGTGGTATTAGTAGATGAGTATGATAAGCCTTTGCTGCAAGCCCTTTTAGATGAAAACTTGTTGGATGAATACCGTCGTATTCTGAAGGCTTTTTATGGAGTACTAAAAAGTTCCGATCGCTATCTTCGGTTTATATTCTTGACAGGAGTCACAAAATTTGCCCAAGTAAGTGTATTCAGTGATTTGAATCAGTTGAATGATATTAGTATGAAAATTCCTTATGCCAATATTTGTGGTATTACTAAGAAGGAGTTAGTATCTACATTTACTCCCGAGTTGGAGCACTTGGCAGAAGTGCAGGAGATGTCCTTTGAAGATACAGTCGATAAAATGACAGCAATGTACGATGGCTATCACTTTACATATAGCGAAGAAGGACTATTCAATCCCTTCAGTGTGCTCAATGTCTTTGATGGATTAATGTTTGATAATTACTGGTTTCAGACTGGTACTCCTACCTATCTTGTAGAACTGCTGAAACAAAGTGATTATGATTTACGTTTGCTGATAGATGGCTTGGAAGTAGGAAGTTCCGGATTTGCAGAATACCGTGCGGAGACAAAGAATCCCCTTCCGATGATCTACCAAAGTGGTTATCTGACAATTAAAAATTTCGATAAATCATTGAACCTATATACATTAGGCTTCCCGAATGACGAGGTGAAATATGGTTTCCTTAAATTCCTGATACCCTATTATACCCCCATCTCTTCTGATGAAACGGATTTTAATGCAGTTAAGTTTGTCCGTGAACTTCAGTTGGGCGACGTTCATTCCTTTATGGAACGTATGAAATCATTCTTTGCCGACATTCCCTACGAATTGAATACAAAGACTGAACGTCATTATCAGGTTATTTTCTATCTTGTCTTTAAGTTGATGGGACAATATGTAGATGCGGAAGTACGCAGTGCAAAAGGCCGTGCCGATGCAGTGGTGAAAACAAAAGACCGTATTTATGTTTTTGAGTTTAAGCTGGAAGGAACAGTAGACGAAGCTCTGAAACAAATAGATGAAAAAGGATATCTGTTACCTTATCGAACAGACGGGCGTGAACTGGTTAAAGTCGGTGTCTCCTTTAATGCTGAAGAACGTAATATCGGTGAATACAAAGTAGTTTAATTACTTATTGAGTACAATATAGAATAGAACCATTCCGAAGCCCTCTACTTAGGAATGGTTTTTTTTGTTCTCTGAATTGAATAAGTTAACGAGAGTTAAAGTCTGATAGACGGTTGGACGAGCGAGTATAGCAGTCTGTATACCTATCAAACAACTTAAAAGTTTTGATATATGAAGCACAAAACAACCTTTGAAAAACTCCCTCAAACAAACGTGGGGAGAAGTAAGAACTGGAAAACACTGCGGGCTATTTGTCTGCTATTGTTTTTAAGCGTCTCTTTTACCGCTTATTCTCAAATAACGGTGAATGTGAAAGACATCTCTTTGAGAGCCTCTTTAAAGAAAATCGAGCAAGTAAGCAATTACAAATTCTTCTACAATGAGAGCCTTCCGGAGTTAAACCAAAAAGTTTCGTTAAATGTGAAAGATGCAACGATTGAACAAACCATGCAACAACTTTTGGGTAAAATGGAGTTAACCTACAAGAAAGAGCAAGAGAATGTCATTGTATTGATTCGTAAACCACAAGAAAAGCAGCGTAATATAAAGGTTTCAGGAACCGTAGTTGATTCGAATGGAGAGCCTATTATCGGTGCTAGTGTTGTGGTCAAGGGTACATCTAATGGAACAATAACTGATTTAGATGGTAATTTTTCCATCAATGATGTCTCCGAAACATCTCAACTAACAGTTTCCTACATCGGATATAAACCCGTTCAACTTCGTGCTACCGATAAAAATATGGCGAAAGTTGTTCTGCAGGAAGATAGTAAGATGATTGAAGAAGTCGTAGTCGTTGGCTATACTCCTATGCGTAAGAGTGATTTCACAGGTTCTTTGGCAAGTGTTAAGGCTAGTGAATTATCTCTTTCAGCAGCAACCGCCGGACAAGCTTTAGTCGGTAAAGTCGCTGGTGTACAGGTGATGCAGACAAGTGGTGCGCCGGGAGAAGGAGTGAAGATTAAAGTTCGTGGAACGAACTCTCTTTCAGCTAGTACAACACCTCTCTATGTGATTGATGGATATCCGGCTTCAGAAGATGTATATATCAATCCCGAGGATATTGAAACTATTGATGTATTGAAAGACGCAGCTTCGGCAGCCATTTATGGTTCTCGAGGTGCTAGTGGCGTGGTACTTATCACCACAAAGAGGGGTAATTCGGGAAAAGCCCGTATTGATTATGACTATCAGTTTAGTATGCAACAAGTAGAGCGTAAGATTAAGTTGCTGGATGCCTATCAATACAGGGATTTGGTAATTGAAGCCCGTAATAATTCTTATCGTGATAAAGCAGAAGCTGCTGGAAAATCATGGAACCCATTGGATGATAATGCAATAAGAGCTTCAAAAGGTTTTAACTTGAATGAAGTGGGCATTTCTGATTTGTTTTTTGATTTCACAACCGGAAAACCGGTCGATCCTACTTACAATACAGATTGGCAGGACGCCATCTATGGGAATGCTCCGATGCATCGTCATAATCTATCTGTTACAGGAGGACAGGATTTCTTGAAATATCGTTTTAGTTTGGGTTATCTGGATCAGGATGGAATTATAGCTCCTTCCGGACATAAGCGTTTGAATGTTCGTGCCAATGTAGATGCAGAAGTCACGAAACGCTTGAAAGTTGGAGTAAACTTTTCTTTTGTTGATGTTTCGGAACGACAGGTTCAAGCAGACGGTCGTTATATAAATGATGGTGTCGTACAAAGTGCTCTATTAATGTTTCCTCAATTCCCTGTATATAATTCGGATGGAACTTATGCAGTCGGAAATCAGATTGCGATGAAAGCTGATGGCTATCAGATGGTCGAGAATCCCGTGGCACTTGCTCATGAAATTGATATCCGCAACAAGTCAAGCCGAATGAATTTCAATGCTAATATCACTTATGATATATTGAAACAGCTTCAGTTTAAAGCCAATTTGGGAACTCAATATTATACTTCCCGTTATAATTACTATCGTCCGCGTACTGTAGGACAAGATGGTGATATGCCCAATTCGGATGCTGTTCAGGCACGTGTGAAAGCTCGTGACATAACAAATCGTGATATTGACCGTTTGGGAGAGTTTACGTTAAATTATAATGGTGAATTCGGGAAACATCGCCTGAATGCTTTAGTGGGCTACACCTTACAGAAAAAAACTTATGACCGCGTAGCCGTTGAAGCAACAGGTTTTCCCGACGACCGTATTCATGAAGTGACAGCGCATGGTCCGAATGCTTCCGATATAGGCTTGTATAGCAGCGATACCCGAAAGGCTGCATGGACAATGATGTCTTATCTGGCACGTGTAAACTATTCATTCGATAATCGCTATGTAGTGACGGGTACAGTAAGAACTGACGGATCTTCACGTTTTGGAAAAGAAAACCGTTGGGGTTGGTTTCCTTCTATTTCTTTAGGTTGGACTATATCGAATGAAAAGTTTTATCAGGATTTGTTAGGTAATAATTCATCCTTAAAACTTCGTGCCAGTTGGGGATTGAGTGGAAACAACAATATTGGTAACTACGAGCATACAGCTACTATGTCTCAAGGTGGTTACGTATATGGTAATACTGTCGAAACAGCCTATTGGCAAGGAACTTTCAAAGATGCGGCTATCGGATGGGAAAAAACATCCCAATACAATGTAGGGTTTGATTTGGGATTATTCAATGGTCGTGTCAACTTGATAGGTAACTATTATAATAGTCTTTCGTATGATTTGTTGTACGACCAGCCTATATCATCCATATCGGGCTCTTCCAGTGTAAAAACAAACTTGAAAAATGCAAAAGTACGTAATAGCGGAGTTGATTTCCAAATAGACGGGCGTATTTTGACAGGAGATTTTAAATGGAATGTAAGTGCTAATATATCAGTAAATCGAAATAAAGTTGTCGATTTGGGTGGTATTAATGATTTGTATTTAGTTAGTGAGCGCAATGTGGTAAGCCATGTGACCCGTTCCGGGCTTCCTATCGGCTCTTTCTATGGCTACATTGCTGATGGTATTATTTCCGAGAAGGATTACACCAATATAATGATTGATAAAAGCAATCTGGTTAATGGCAAATTTCCTGACGGATATCAGTTGATAGGACCGGCAGTTCCTAATTATAATAACATACATCCGGGAGATGTGAAATGGCGGGATGTTGATAAGAATGGTTTGATTACAGAAAACGACCGTGAAATTCTAGGCAATGCTTACCCGGATTTTACATACGGTATCAGTACCGATTTCTCTTATAAGAACTTTGATTTGAGAGCGACATTTACCGGTTCTCAAGGAGCTGAAGTAATAAACTTCCAGAAATATTATCTGTACAATATGGAAGGCTCCGGCAATCAGTTGGCATCTGTTTTGAACCGTTGGCATTCTGACGAAAATCCGGGTTCCGGCGGAGTGTTTCGTGCAGCGCGTAGTTCCACTCCTAATACCAGTCAGCGGCTTAGTTCTTATATGGTGGATGATGCTTCCTATTTCCGTTGTGCAAATATCACATTGGGGTATAATTTTCCGGTGAAGTGGATGCAGAAAGTGAGCGTTCAGGCGTTGAGGCTATATGTCAGTGTTGACAATTTATTCACATTGACCGATTATGAAGGATATAATCCTGAAGTGGATTATAAAGGTAATAACCTGTTACCCGGTTTTGATTGGGGAGTTTATCCTTTGGCACGTACTTATAGTATAGGAGCAAAAATAACTTTTTAAATAAATAAAGAATCAGATTATGAAAAAATACATAGTATTTATCGCAGTAAGTTCGCTATTGTTTTGCAGTAGTTGTACGAGTTTTCTGGAAGAAACCAATCCAAATAAGATTCCGGCCAGTACTTTCTATCAGACCGAAGATGATATTGCAATGGCTGCGAATGGTGCGTATGCAGCTTTGAGAGGAAACGGGTATTATAAGAATATGTATTTGTACACAGATGTTCGTTCGGAAAACACCACGTTGCAGGATCCGGGAGCAGGAAATGGGGTTAATTATCAATTTTATAACTATACATTGACAACAGATAATGCACAAGTGAAAACTCATTGGGCAGATTTGTATAAATGCGTGACAAGAGCTAATATAATATTGGATCAGATAGATGATATTCCTTTTAAGGATGAAGTTGTGAAAAACCAGAAAAAGGCGGAAATGTATTTCTTGCGTGGATTGACTTATTTTCATCTTGTAATGCAGTTTGGAGATGTCCCTATCGTAACCAAAGAACTAAAGACGAAAGATGAAATTCAGAAATATACTGCCCGCCAGCCAAAGAGCGAAGTCTATAATTTGATTATTTCCGATTTGACACAGGTTATTAATAGTGAATTGCCGGATATTCAAACGGGTAATGGGGTAGGCCGTGCTTCAAAAGCTGCTGCGTATGCTTTATTGGGCAAAGTTTACTTGACAATGGCTGCTGATTCTGATTTTCAGTCGGAAAGAACTTCAAATCTGCAATCTGCGAAAACAAATTTAGTTGCAGCATGGAACATGAAACCTTTTACAAGCCTGAAAGATATCCCTTATGCTGATGTTTTTGATAAGGAAGCTCAAACATTCTGTCAAGAGAATATTTTTCAGGTGATGTATAAAGGAGGCAACTCCAGTTTAGCCTCAAATTACGCCTATATATTTCAACCCACTTCCCAGACGGGGCTTACTTCGCAGAAAACGGGGACGGGGAATAATATACCGACGTCTGATATGATGAGTGCCTATGAATCGGGAGATACGCGTAAGGCTATCTCGTGCGGTACGTCACAGAACGTTAATTATGTGAAGAAGTACACAGATCTCGATGACATAAATGGCTATGGGGCGAATAACTGGATTGTGCTTCGTTATGCCGATGTCGCATTAATGTTGGCAGAAGTGAAAATGCATTTGAGCGAGAATGATGCGGTAAGCTATTTGAACATGGTACGCGAACGTGCTGGTCTGGATGATTATTCCGGCAGTAGTTTGCGCGATGCGATCCTTCGTGAGAGAAGAGTCGAGTTTGCTTTTGAAGGACAGTATTGGTATGATTTGTTACGTCTTTATTCTCGTCAGGAACTGTTGGAGCACATGAAAGCGAAGAATCCAAATTTCTCTGCGAAAGATTTTTTGTTGCCTATCCCGTATGATGAACATAAACTGGATCCGACAAGAATGTATCAAAATGAAGGATATAACTAAAAATAAAATAGTATGATAAGAAAAATCTCAAATATCATTTATATATCAGTATTAGCAGTCGTTTTATTTGCTTGTGGGGATGATAGTACGATTGAAGAACAGGGGAGTGGAACGATTACTGCTAGAGTTATGGCAAGTAATGCCTATCCGGCATTAGAAGAGAAAGTTGTTCTGAAGGTAGCTCTTAATGATGGGCAAGACATCCAATCTGTGGTTTGGACGATGGAAGGGCAGACATTGGGTGAAGAACCTGAATTGGAATATACGTTTACGAAAGAAGGAAGTTATAATATTTCGGTTAGGGTGACAGATAAGACTGGCAATGTAGCGGCGGCTCTGCAGAAATTACAAGTATCCGGCAAGAGTTTACGTTATGCTTTGCAACACTTTGACCCTGCAAAAGTTTGGATAATGGGGCATCGTGGCAATTCTTCCAACCCGAATATTCCCGAAAATTCGATAGCTGGAATTGAAAGTTGTATAGAATTAGGGGGAGCTGTAGATATTGTAGAAGTAGATCCTCGCATGACAAAGGATGGAGTAATTGTGTTGATGCATGATGAAACCATAGACAGGACAACTACAGGGAAGGGGAAAGTGAAAGATTTGACTTATGAGCAGCTCCAGTCTTATCGTCTGAAGCTGGCAGACGGCACAGTAACCAATCACACGGTCCCCTCTTTGTATGACGCATTGGTTGCAGGGCGGGGAAAGATCTTTTTTGATTTGGACTTCTTGAATAAAGTGTCTCCTAAAGAACTGTATGATGTTGTGAAAAGCTGTGGGATGTTAGACCGTGTGTTCTTTTATACATCTAATAATCGGGATGTCTTGCAGAATATTTTGGATTATTCGCCGGCTCCTATACCTTATCCGCAGTGTGAAAACGAGGAGCATGCAGATTTCCTTTCACAGCAACCAGGAGTGATGTTTGCCCAGATATCTTTGTCGAAAACATTAAATGGCGGGCTCTCGACAGCCATATCTTCAAAAGGGCTGTTTGTCTCGACTAATATGTTAGATATGAATGGTTATACCTATGATACACAGATGACACAAGGAAACTATACAGGAGTGGACTTGATTTTGTCGAAGGGGATTAATCTGATACAGACAGACCATCCCCAGTTGCTGGATACCTATCTGAAACAGAGAGGTAAAAGATAATTGGTTTTAATCTTAAATAATGAATAGAATGATTATGAAGAAATATATATTCCTGATAGTGACAGTCGTTTGTCTATTTGCATGTAAGGACGGCGATGAAGTGCGGCAGACAACCTCCCCGGAGGCTTCTTTTTCTATAGATAAAGAAGAATATACGGTCGGTGATATCGTTTATCTGACTGATGAATCAGTAAAGACGGAAGGAGAGATAGTAGAGTACTTCTGGCATTTTGGATTTGAGGGGGAAGGGAATAGGGCTACTACTAAAGATGCGTCCGTTTTGTATAAGAAAGCTGGAGCCTATGTTATTAAATTAACCGTGACAGATGAATTCGGAGGATATGCAACTGCATCCCATACTGTTGTGATTCGTCCGACGAATATGCCTCCGGTTACAGACTTCAGCTATAGCCCTGCCATTTGTAAAGTGAATGAGAAAGTTCAATTTACCGATAAGTCTGTGGATGAGGATGGAGAAGTAGTTGCTTACGAGTGGGACTTTGGCAATGGACAGACCTCTCAAGAAAAAGACCCGGAAATAACTTTCACGACAACTGGATTTGTAACAGTAAAGCTGACAACTACTGATGATCGTGGAGCTACTAATACAAAACAAGCTACTCTGTACGTTCGTGACACCTCCATATCCGGAGTGACGATTCTTTGGGACAAGACGTTTGAGACATCTTCTTCTTTACGATCCATATCCCCTGCTGTAGGTGACAACGGGGATGTATATGTGTCATCCAATGCACTCCACCTTTTTGCTTATTCGCCGTCTGGAGAGCAAAAATGGATGTTTGATTTAAGTAAGGACGGAGGAGCTGGAGATCAAGGTTCGTCTCCTATGGTAGGTGCGGACGGAACTATTTATATGGGTGCGAGTACAACAGACAAAAACATAAGCAGCAGTCTGTATGCTATTCATCCGGATGGGACACAGAAGTGGAGATACGAACTAGGTATTGGTACTAATATTCCCTATATCTCTCCTGCTTTGTCTCGTGATGGTAATATCTTGATTGGAAATAGAGGGACGGATGGTTCTGTACATATGGTTGACCGTAGTTCCGGCAGACAACTTTGGAGACGCAAATCTCCCAATGGTGGTGCTAATGGTGGTATATCGGTTGGACAGAATGGAGTTATCCATTCAGCCTTGTCGGGAGCGAACGGATTTGCCCGTACTACGCAAGATGGTGTGAACTTGTCTCCTAATCTAGGGAAAGGAAATACGGCTGCTGCTGTATATCCCGCTATTGATGCGCAAGGAAATGTATATGTGGCATTTTCAGAGGGAGTGGTTGCTGCTTATGATAACCAGGGTAATGAGCTATGGAGATATCCGGCGAGTGGTACTATGGGCAAGATTGACCAGGGAGGACCGGCTATCGGTGCTGACGGAACCATCTATGTGGGTACAAAGAATCCGAATGCCCAAGTTGTTGCCCTGACTAAAGGAGGAGCAAAAAAATGGAGTTATTCCTCTGTCGCTGAAATAGGAACAACACCGGCTATAGACAGTGACGGAAATATTCACATATGTGATGATGGCGGTAACTATATAATATTGAATGCTGATGGTACGGAGAAATATAAGAGACAATTAGGTTCTAAAATTTGGTCGTCACCAGTCATTGCTGACTATGGTATTGTGTATGTCACGTATGAGGATAATGGTGCCTGCAAATTGATAGCTATTGATTGTGGTATTGAAGGGCCTGCAAATTCACCATGGGCACAGCGCGGACAGAATGCAAAAAGAAATGCTTTACAAAAATAAAAAGATATGCTTAGAAAGATAAATATATTAATAGCTTTAACCCTTCTGATAATAGGAGGGTTAGAGGCACAGAATCATTCGGATAAAATAATTGCGAATCTACAGAAGCCTGCAAGTAATTCAGTTTTAGTTGTTTCTCATCGAGCTGACTGGCGTAATGCTCCGGAGAACTCCCTGCAGGCTATCCAGAATTGTATTGATATGGGGGTAGATGTAATTGAAATCGATCTGAAGAAAACCAAGGATGGACATCTGATTTTGATGCATGACAAGAAAATTGATCGTACTACAACAGGAAAAGGTTATCCGGCAGACTATACATTGGAAGAATTACGTCAGTTCCGTTTGAAAAGTGGTACAGGGCATAAAACAGCTCATTTGATACCGACATTGGAAGAAGTAATGTCATTATGTAAAGGTAAGATCCTTGTTAATATTGATAAAGGCTATGATTACTTCAAAGATGTATATGCTGTTTTGAAAGAAACAGGAACTGTTCAGCAATGTATTATTAAAGCCGGACTTCCTTATGAACAAGTCAAGGCTGAAAACGGTGATGTATTGGATAAGGTAATCTTCATGCCTATTGTACAACTTCATAAAGACGGGGCGGAAGCTGTCATTGATAGTTATCAGACACATATGAAACCTGCTGCTTATGAATTAGTGTTTGATAGTGACAGTCCGGAGATTCTTAATTTGATAAAGAAAGTACGTAATACAGGCTCTAATCTTTTTATAAATTCGCTTTGGCCCGAACTATGTGGCGGGCATGACGACGACCGTGCAGTAGAACTTCATCAGCCGGATGAAAGTTGGGGGTGGATAATTGGCCAGGGAGCCAAGCTAATTCAAACAGACCGCCCAGCTCTATTATTAGAGTATCTACGCGAAAAGAAACTTCACGACTAAACGCACTTTCTTCATGTTGAAACAACTAATCAATTTTTACAAGGTCTCTTCGCCGAGACCTTGTAACGGAGAAGCTTTGTCTTCATCCGATGCTCGCCGTCTGAAGTTTCTGAAATGGTCTACTTTCCTTTCTGCGACTTTTGGTTACGGTATGTATTATGTGTGCCGTCTTAGCCTGAATGTCGTAAAGAAACCTATTGTAGATGAAGGCATTTTTTCGGAAACAGAGTTAGGCATCATAGGTTCCGTATTGTTTTTCACCTATGCCATCGGAAAATTCACGAACGGTTTCCTTGCCGACCGTAGTAATATCAACCGTTTTATGACTACCGGTTTATTGATAACTGCTTTGGTTAACCTCTGTCTCGGTTTTACTAATTCTTTTATCCTGTTCGCTATCCTTTGGGGGATTAGCGGCTGGTTTCAATCTATGGGAGCAGCCTCTTGTGTAGTAGGGCTTTCTCGTTGGTTCACGGACAAAGAGCGCGGTTCATACTATGGCTTTTGGTCTGCGAGCCATAATATCGGCGAAGCGTTGACTTTTCTGATAATAGCCTCAATTGTCAGTGTGTTGGGCTGGCGGTATGGTTTCTTCGGAGCCGGTATAGTGGGATTGATAGGAGCGTTGATAGTCTGGAAGTTCTTCCATGATACTCCCGAAAGCATGGGGTTCCCTTCGGTGAATGTTCCCAAACAGAAAAAGGAAATGAGTGAGACAGAAACGGCTGATTTTAATAAAGCACAGCGTCAGGTATTGCTGATGCCTGCCATTTGGATACTGGCTCTTTCGAGTGCTTTTATGTATATCAGTCGTTATGCTATCAATAGTTGGGGCGTTTTTTATTTGGAAGCTCAAAAGGGTTACTCCACCTTGGATGCCAGTTTTATCATTTCTATTTGTCCGGTCTGTGGTATAATTGGTACTATGTTTTCAGGTGTTATTTCTGATAAGTTATTTGGTGGACGTCGCAATGTTCCTGCGTTAATTTTCGGATTGATGAATGTGTTTGCTCTTTGTTTGTTTCTCTTAGTTCCGGGAGCTCATTTTTGGATAGACGTGTTGGCAATGGTTCTTTTCGGTTTAGGTATCGGAGTTTTGATCTGTTTTCTGGGTGGTTTGATGGCAGTGGATATTGCTCCCCGTAATGCTTCGGGTGCTGCATTGGGAGTAGTCGGTATTGCCAGTTATATCGGTGCCGGATTGCAGGACGTGATGAGCGGTATTCTGATAGAAGGGCAAAAAACGGTTCAGAATGGCGTTGATGTTTATGACTTTACTTATATCAATTGGTTTTGGATTGGTGCTGCTTTGCTTTCGGTGTTGTTTGCTTTGCTGGTATGGAATGCAAAATCAAAAGAAGTGGATTAAAGTGAGTACATTAGGTTAGAATATAAGTCTTTGTTTTCGAGGTATTAGACACCATTCCGGGAAGTAAGTAATGATTGCTTATCTTTCTGGAATGGCTTTTTTATAATCAATTAAATAGAAAGTTTTATGGAAAATTCATTGAATGATGAATTATTGTGTTCATTGAAAGATGAACTTCGTGAAGTAACCGCACAAATCAATGTGCATAGTGAAAAATTAATGGATCTGCTCGACCAAAAAAAAGAATCGTCGGTCAACTGACTCGAGAGATGTCGCATCTCCCGCCTGTCATCATCGAGTATCGGGGAAATCCGAAGCAATATGTCTCTGTTGTGCTCGATGCCATCAATCAGGGTAGGTTGACGTATGACGGAATAGCAAATTGCGAACAGACTTTTCGTGCGTTAGCAAGCGTTGTAGATGTGATAAGCCCTAAGAATGGGAAAACGCTTAGTGTAGAGACGCTGGTGTCTTATGAGAAGAAAAAGCGTGCTGGAGAATTTGAGGAAAAATAATATAAAATAAAAAGACGATTGTTGTATAGTTGAACAACAATTCGTATATTTGCAGTATGGAAAAGAAACGTAAGATCCGTACATACGGAGGTTACTTTGAGGCTTTCATGGAGACTTTAACCGAAAAGGAACAAGATAAAATCCAGTATGGACTACTCTTGTTGAAAACACAAGAAAGACTCTCCACTAAATTTGTAAAATTTGTTCAGGACGGAGTTTTTGAACTTCGTACAGAATATAATGGTAATATATACCGGGTATTTTTCATTTTTGATGATGGAAATATTGTAGTGTTGTTTAATGGCTTTCAAAAGAAGTCGCAAAAAACACCGGGTAGTGAAATAGATAAAGCATTAAAAATAAAGGAGGAATATTATGCAGATAAACAATCATCAAATAGTAGATTATGACGCTGTTCTTGATGCGAAATTTGGAGCAGAAGGTACTCCCGAACGTGCGGAAGCAGAAGAAAAAGCGTATGCTTTCTACACCGGGCAAATTATCGAAGACGCAAGGAAAAAGGCTAAGATTACTCAAGCAGAATTAGCCCGGCGTATCGGTTCCGATCGTTCTTATATTTCAAGAGTGGAAAGTGGTCAGACAGAACCTAAGGTTTCTACTTTCTATCGCATCATGAATGCGTTAGGTTGTAGGATCGAATTTTCGATGTCTTTATAAGAAGCGAATCTTTTTTATCCATAATTGCGAATATCGGAATATAATTTTGAAAATTGGAATTATATTCTTATTTTTGTTGCATGATAAGTGAGTAACTAATGAGAATATTTACAGAACAAGCGTTAAGAGAATATGCAGAGGAGCATCCCGATTCAAAAGTTGCTTTGCAAGAATGGGTTACTATAGTAAAGAAAAGTGAATGGGCTTGTTTCGCTGATATAAAGAAGACCTTTAATAGTGCCGACAGTGTAGGTAACCAGCATTATGTTTTCAATGTTAAAGGGAATAATTATCGCTTGGTAGTAGTGGTGAAGTTCACTGTAAAGTTTGTATATATTCGCTTTATTGGTACTCATAAAGAATATGATAAAATAGATTGTGCTAATATTTGAAAATATGACAAAGATAGAAAACCAAAACCAGTATGAATGGGCTGTAAAGAGAGTGGAGGATCTTCTTCCGTTAGTGAAGGATGATACTCCTTTGAATGATCCTAACAGCATCGAGTTGGAACTTCTTTCTAATCTTGTTGCCGATTATTCAGAGGAACACTTTTCTTTGGGAGAACCTTCGCTTGTGGATGTTCTGAAGCTTCGTATGTACGAAATGGGGCTCAATCAGAAATCACTGTCACAACTGATAGGAGTTAGTCCTTCGCGTCTTAGTGACTACATTTCCGGAAAATGTGAGCCGACATTGAAAGTGGCTCGTGAAATAAGTAAAAAGCTGAATATTGATGCTAGTATTGTGCTAGGAGTATAACTTCGATTCAGATTAAAAAAAACATGGTGGGAAATTTGAAAAAGATAACTGTCTTTTTCAAATTTCCCACCGTTTTTTTGAGGAAGAAAGAGGAAGAAAAAGGAAAAAGGTGAGGGTAGGTGAGGGTAAATTTCTAACATTCGTATTTTTTTTTTTAGAAGAAAATAGAAGAATAGAAATAAGAAATATAAAAATGAAAAGTTGCAAAAGTACCCTCACCAACCCTCACCTTTTTGCGTGCGAAGGAGATGAAATCTTATTCATATAGCCTGTTTGATTTCACCTGTTCCGCATCAATAATGAATACAGCGTATCTTCTCCCGTTTTTTCCCTTATGAAATTCGAAGCCGTGTTTGGACATCACTTTTCCCAGTTGGGCTTTGGTTCCGTGAGAATATTGATATCCCGTTCGTTCGCGAATCAATTCCGCAATTTCAGTGACCGTCAGATAATGCACCTTTTCGAAACGTTCCGGTTTGCGGATATGTGTCAACACCAGTTCTTCTTCCGGTGAGTGGAAAATGAAATCCTCGTTGTTCTCTTCAATCCGTGAGTTTTCCGATTGGGTGAACCAATACTGATACCCCGGCTTGTTGAGCAGATACTTGATTTGTGCATACAACTGCGCGTAGTTTATTTTGATAAACTCCATCGAGTCGACATGAAAGCAGAGAAAACGGCGGTTACCTGTGGTGTCGTGAAGCACTTCCTGGTAATTGCATGTGCCGGCAAAAGAAGCCGTATGAGGAAAGTTCTGCGAACGCCGCGCGTATGGCAGGCGGATGCTGATTACTTTGCGGGTGACTAAATCCTTGAAGATATTCAGTTCCCGTCCGCTCATCCCTTCAAACTCATCCAGATTGATAAGCATCGCCTGCGCTATTTTAGCCAGATCATCCTTGTTGCTCGGGTTGATAAGACCGGTAGAAAGATAGGCGCGCAATTCGGGCGGCAGCAGGTTGTTGATAAACGTAGTCTTTCCGATGTTCTGTATTTCGCCGCAAAGCAACAAAACAGTGTGGTTCACCACATCATCTTGTGTGGCGGCAGCGCACATTCCCACCAGATAACGTTCCAGACATTCTACCCAAAATTTCTGGTGACTAGTATGCACGCTGTTGGCAAGGATACCGATATAATCCGTTCCGTCCCATTCAGGCAGCGAGTCTAAATACTCGCGAATAGGATGGTAGGTGATGCTGAAGTCGGAGTAGATCAGATTCTGAATCGTCTTGACGGTGCACGAATAGCCCAGTTCGTTCATCTCCATCCAAATGCTGTTTTCCATCATTTCGTCGAGAATATGGAAAGGTTCCGGTTGCTCCGTGTCCGTTTTCCTTCTGCGATATTCCATGATATGAAGCACTTCGTTGTAGCGTGTATCGTAATTTTCTTTGATATGTTGCTCAATCTGTAACATTCGCTTCTGCGTACTATTCAGCTTGCGGGTGTCGAATTCCTCGTTGTGTCCGTAAGCACTCCCGATCAGTGCGTCCATTTCATCCGCGGGAAGATCGGTGAACTGGCTCTTGATAAAAGCTGCCGCCTCTTCCTGGGGGACGCCGTAGCGATTGTACATACAAGCCAAGCAATGCAGGTAGTTGTTCCGGTTGCCGGTGACGTACTTTTCGGATTTATTGTGATAATAGTTCAGAGTCACCATTAAGGAAGCGTGCGAGGAATGGTAGTTGAGGGCCACTTGTTCGGTGAGGGGATTGTTGTCTGGTGCTGTCGTCTTTTTCTTTTTGCCGGATGCCCTTTTCTTCTTTTGAGACTTGAAGAACATCGGTGGCTGTTCCACGATGACAGCTGTGGCATCGGGATTGAAATAAATATCCGGATCGTAAGAGAACAGGCAAGTGCGGCTAACATCCTGCCCGGAAGTGTCGACCTCAACTCCGCAGAGCTGGGCATAAAAGGAAGCGATTTTGTGATAAGCAGCATGATGGAAATCTTCAATTTCCTGAATTGTTTCGGGCAATGTCCCGTCTGTCCGGCATACACGTACCACGATTTTCAGTCCCATTCCTTTGGGGCTGATGAAAGCGATGCGGGTGTGGGCACACTTTTTTGCCAGTGCGAGGATGCGTGCCAATGCTTCCTGTGTCTGATGGTCGATGTCTACCACGATGTATCCCAGATACTTGACGAGAGTTGCGTTTGAACGTCCTCCCCGGTAGTTGGCTGAAAAGGTGATTTCCGGTAGTTCTATTTTCTTTTCGTTGGCTGCTTTCTCGCCTTGTTCCGCGAAGATTCGGCGCACGTCCTCCACCGTTTCCCGGTATGTGCCGTTGCTGATGGCCGATACGATTTCTTCTTCTGTCATTTCGGCTATAACGCGGTAAAAGTCTTGAAAGATGGTAAAATGATCCATGTTGGTTTGTTCTTTTTAATTTGCGGTTGCAAAGAAATTTGTTTGTAAAATAATAGAATGGAACTTTTCGTTTTTTTGATTAAGTTCTTAGGGTTCTCCCAAATAGCGTATGATCGTTGCCACCTGCCGGGGAGAGAGAAGGCGGTTGCGGGCACGATAGCCTTCTTGTTCGAGTTCTTGCAGGAGCGGAAGGTTGTAGACAATCCAACGACGTAGTATTTGTAAGGCTACTTTGAGGCATACGTTGGGGTTGTAAAGATGAGCTAGTTCCGACTTTTTATAAGTGCGGATAAGAAATGGCTGGTCCGGATAATACATGATGAATGATGTTTGGTTTATGCTATAAAGTTACTGAAAATTAATGGTTTATTAAAAGAATAACGTCATTATTATTCATAGAGTATCAGGAAACTTCGTTGGGGAATCCGGAGGATGGAAAATGTGTTATCTTTATGTCGTTAACAAATAAGGAACGCGTTCGAAATGTGTGAAATCTTAAAATTATTTTATTATGGCAATGACAGTAACTTATTCAGTAGTGCCGCGCAAGAATCCTGCCAAAAAGGATGAGTCGGCAAAGTATTACGCGCAGGCACAGGCTTCGGGAGAGTTGGATTTTGAAGAGTTGTGCGAAGGAATCACCAGTCGGTCTACCTGTACGGAGACAGATGTGCGTGCCGCCATTTCGGGTATTCTTTATGAGGCGAAGCGTGCGTTGAAAGCGGGAAGAATAGTCCGGTTGGGTGATTTGGGCAGTTTGCAGATCGGGTTGAACAGTGAAGGAGCTGTGTCGGTCAAGGAGTTTTCAAGTTCGCTGATTACGGCTGCCCATATTATTTTCCGTCCCGGAAAGACGTTGGCGGACATCACGAAGATTCTTAGCTACCAGCAGGTAACGACGCGTGCGGTGGCCCAAACGGGCGGTAGCGGCAATGAAGGAGAAGATGATGACAAAGGTTCCGGTGGCGGTTCAGACGGTGGTGGAAGCGGAGAAGCTCCGGATCCGGCAGCATGATAACTTTAATATTGGATCAAATGAAAGAAATTGTAACTAAGATTTTGGATGTAATCATGTTCCTTGTGCCTTTCTTCGGAAAAAGAAAGCGGAACAGAATTGTGAGAGAGGTGCGCTTCAATGCTACCCATAAGGAAGTGTGTAATGTGAAAACGACGGAAAGGGAGAAGGACGATGAGAAAGATTAGTCTGATTGTGATTCACTGCTCTGCTACCCGTGTCGATCGCGACTTCACGGCGAAGGATGTGGACACTGCCCATCGCTTTCGGGGCTTTTCGTGTTGGGGGTATCATTACTACATTCGCAAGTCGGGACAGATAGAGCCGATGAGGGATGAAGATACGGTGGGTGCTCATGCACGCGGTTTTAATGCGATTAGTTTAGGGGTGTGCTATGAAGGCGGACTGGATGAGGACGGAAAGGCAGCGGATACGCGTACTTCCCGCCAGAAAGAATCTTTGCATCGCCTGGTGCGCGAACTGTTGCAGCGTTATCCGGATGCAAAGGTGGTCGGTCATCGGGACTTGAGTCCTGACACCAATTATAATGGAATTGTTGACCCTTGGGAGCGGATCAAAGAGTGTCCCTGTTTCGAGGTGAAAGCAGAGACATGGTGATTTTTATCCTATTTATTACTGTGGTGGTTAATTGACCACCACAGTAGTGAAATACTCTTTAAATACCTCCGCAGCTTTTTCAAGTTGTTCGGGGGTATTTTCTTTTACGTCTTTCAGCTTGTATTCCTGCTCCATCGCTTCATACTTATGTACGCCTAATGTATGATAAGGCAGGATTTCCACTCGTTGCACCATCTTATATTTTCCCAGAGCTTCTCCTAAACGGCGGATGTCTTCCTCGAAATCGCTGTATCCGGGCACTAATACATAACGCAGCCAGAAAGGTTTCTCGTTTTCTTCCAGCCATGCTGCCGTGCGGATGGTTTGCTCGTTACTTCTTCCGGTCAGTGCTTGATGGCGTGCCGGATTGAACTCTTTAATATCCAGCAATACAAGATCCGTCAGTTTGAAAAGTTCTTCAACTTCTTCGTTCCAGATACCGCCGTTGCTGTCTATGCATACATGTATTCCCTTTTCTTTCAGTTCACGCACTAAAGGGACTAGTGCTTTGGCCTGAAACGTAGGTTCTCCTCCGGAGAAAGTGACTCCTCCGCGTTTCCCGAAAAAAGGACGTTGGCTCATAGCCATGCGGACGATTTCTTCCGGTGGGGTAGGTGTGCCTCCTTTTCCGGCTATCGTGTCGGGGTTGGCACAATACAGGCAGCGGAAATTGCATCCTTGAAGAAAAACGACGAGCCGTAAGCCCGGCCCGTCGAATGTTCCCATACTTTCGTATGAATGTACGTTTATCGTCATATTGAGTAGATCTGATTACATACGTTCGTGGAAGCTACGGCTGATAACTTCCAATTGATGTTCGCGGCTCAACTTCACGAAGTTTACGGCATAACCGGAAACACGGATGGTAAGTTGCGGATATTTTTCCGGATGTTCCATGGCGTCGTAAAGCATTTCACGGTTCAGTACGTTCACGTTCAGGTGGTGAGCGCCTTTGGTGAAGTAACCATCCATCATTGTCACCAGATTTTCTACGCGATCCTCTTCAGTAGCTCCCAGTGATTTGGGGACGATGGAGAAAGTGTTACTGATACCGTCCTGTGAGTCGCGGTAACGTAATTTCGCTACGGAACTCAAAGAGGCGATGGCACCGTTCTTGTCACGTCCGTGCATAGGGTTGGCTCCCGGAGCAAAAGCGACACCTTTGGCGCGTCCGTCGGGAGTAGCACCTGTCTTCTTGCCATACATCACGTTGGAAGTGATAGTGAGCAAAGATAAAGTAGGACGGGCATTTTTGTAAACCGGAAGTTTCTTCAATTCTTCGCTGAAGAAATAGACCAGGTCAACACCCAGATGGTCTACCTTGTCGTTGTCATTACCGAAGCAAGGGAATTCGCCTTGAATATCGAAACCTTCTGTCAGACCGATGTCGTTGCGGCGTGCAGTCACTTTAGCATATTTGATGGCCGACAGTGAATCGAGGGCGATAGAAAGTCCGGCTACACCGTAAGCAAGGTTGATGCGTGGGTTGGTATCTACAAGAGCCATTTGGGCTTTTTCGTAGTAATACTTATCATGCATATAATGGATGATGTTCATCGCTTCGTTGTAAACACGGGCGATTTCCGTCAATACCTTCTTGTAGTTGCTCATTACTTCTTCGAAGTTCAGTGTGTCGCTGGTTAGTACGGGGATATTTTTCACCATTACCGTACCGGTGTTTTCGCAACGTCCGCCGTTGATGGCAAGCAACAGGGCTTTTGCCAGGTTGCAACGTGCGCCGAAGAATTGGATTTGTTTTCCGATTTCCTGATAAGATACGCAGCATGCGATTCCGTAGTCGTCAGACTGGCGTACTTCACGCATCAGGTCGTCGTTTTCATATTGGATGGAAGAAGTGTCGATAGATACTTTTGCGCAGAATTCTTTGAATCCTTCCGGCAGTTCCGGGCTCCACAATACAGTCAGGTTCGGTTCCGGTGAAGGGCCGAGGTTGTAGAGTGTTTGCAGAAAGCGGAAAGAAGTCTTTGTCACCTTGGTACGTCCGTCGTTGAGGCGTCCGCCCAGGGATTCGGTTACCCATGTCGGGTCGCCGGCAAAGATGTCGTTGTAAGATTGCATACGCAGGTGGCGCACCATACGCAGTTTGATGACAAACTGGTCGATCAGCTCCTGTGCGAAAGATTCTGTGATGGTTCCTTTGCTCAATTCATATTCCATATAAATGTCGAGGAACGAAGAGACGTTACCCAGTGACATGGCGGCACCGTCTTGTTCTTTTACGGCAGCAAGGTAAGCCATGTATACCCATTGTACTGCTTCTTGTGCGGTGTAGGCAGGACGGCTCAAGTCGAGTCCGTAGTATTCGCCCATTACCTTCATGTCTTTTAATGCTTTGATTTGCTCTGCCACTTCTTCGCGCAGGCGGATGCGGGCTTCGGTCATCGGACCGGTAAGGTTACGCAAATCTTCTTTTTTTGCCTCAATCAATCGGTCGATACCATAGAGAGCCATACGGCGGTAGTCGCCGATGATACGTCCGCGGGCATAGTTGTCAGGAAGTCCGGTGAGGAATCCCAGAGAACGGAACGAGCGGATTTCTTCGGTATATACGTCAAATACTCCGTCGTTGTGCGTCTTGCGGTAGTGAGTGAAGATATCTTTTACGCGGTCGTCCACTTCCACGCCGTTTTCATGGCAGGCTTTGCTCACCACGTTGATACCTCCGAAAGGCTTGATGGCACGTTTCAGAAGTTCGTCTGTCTGCAGACCGACGATCAGTTCGTTTTCTTTGTCGATATATCCGGCTTTATGAGAAGTGATGGTTGAGACGGTGACATTATCCAGTGAGCGTACTCCGTTATTGGCTCTTTCTTCTGCCAGTGCTTCGAGGCAGCGGTTCCATACAGCTTTTGTGCGTTCGGTAGGTCCTTCGAGGAAAGAAGCATCTCCATAATACGGAGTGATGTTGTGACTAACGAAATCTCTTACGTTGATTTCTGTGCTCCAAAGACCGTCTTTAAAGATCTTATTTAATTCCATAAATGATAAAATTAGAGGTTGTAGTTATCCTTTTCTTTAGAGCGCACAAAGTTACAACGTTTTTTCATATAATCAGCATAAATATGCTCTATTTTATGCTTTTCAACATAAAATACCTAGATATTGCTATTCTTTGGAAATGATGTTCGTGATTTTTTTTTGTGAAAACTCTTGTAAGTTTAAAATATATTCGTACCTTTGCACCGCTTTTAACGAAAAGCACTTCTGATAAAGAAGTTTTGGAGAGGTGGCAGAGTGGTCGATTGCGGCGGTCTTGAAAACCGTTGTACTGCGAGGTACCCGGGGTTCGAATCCCTGTCTCTCCGCAATAAAGGGTGTAAATCAAGCATTTGCGAGATTTACACCCTTTTTTACACCCAAGAATGTAAAATTGGGTGTTTTTGTATTTTTTAAGATTCTTCAAAAGAATGTCAATTACAAAGCGATTGGTATTTCTATGGACTGGCAGAATGAACCTTTATGACGAAAAATATAGTTATTCAAAAAAATAAATATCTTAAATATGGAATTCATTTGCCAAATATGAAATTTCTATTCATATATTCCTCTTTTGTAATTCATTAGATATTGGGTAAAAGTCTTGCCTGTTTCTTTTTTGAAAAAACGCATGAGGTGACTGGGGTCGGAAAAGTGGAACTCGTCTGCCAGTTGGCTCACATTCAGATTGGAGAACAGTAGCTCATTTTTCAGCTCTTCCAAAAGACGTTGCTTGAGTAAGTGAATGGCTGATACACCAAATTGCGCCATGACAGAATTATTCAAGGTGATACGACTTACCCGAAGCATATCAGCATATTCTTGAACGCGCTGTGTCGTTCGGATATGTTTTTCGAGTAAGTCCTTGAATTTGAATGCGTAATTGTTTTTTGGCACTTCGACAGGTAGACGATAAGTTTGAGCGTATGCCCGGTTGATAATTACCAGTAGATAATAAAGCACTGACACAATGAGGTTGTAAGTGTCTACCACAGGATGTTGTAGTTCTTGTTTTATCTTTTTTAAGAGGCGCATATATTCCGTCAGCTCCTCCGGCTCGGCAAACAAGTAGGGCGGTGTATCAGTCTGATAATAATACAACAGCCGATATACGAAGAACTTGTCAGCAATGAACGTGCGCATAAAGTCTTCGCGGAAAATAAGAAAAGTGTAATCTAGTTCTACCTCGTTCACGTGCCATTCCTGTTGCTGGTGCGGCGACAAAAGCAGCACCATACCATCCCGTAACTCCACTTTTCGGAAGTTCAGCAACAAATATCCATTGGCACGACGAAAGAAATAGAAGCTGAAAAAATCTGTCTTAAACGCCTTATGCTCGGTCAAGACACCACAGATGTCCTTGCTTTCGCCTGTGTTAATGTAGAAATCTACGCCACATTGCGTTTTATTGAACGGAACGCTTACAAGTCTTTTGGGATTGATTATAGCTTTCATCACTCTTGTTTTTTGCTTTCTGCAAATATACATCATTCTTTTATCAAAATGGCATATATTCCTGTTTTTAAGGCATAGAGACATTGGGATATCCTTTCGAACTTTGTACCCGAAAAATAATACAAAACATAACATCATGAACGAAAAAGCAATTATTCGGTTGGTACGCAGTGCCACCTTGAAAATCAACTATGCAGGACATACCATTCTTATTGACCCCGTATTTGCCGACAAAGGAACCCTGCAATCAGCTCTCGGTGTATATAAGAATCCGAGGGTACATCTCGTAATGCCTATTAGCGACATTACTGAAGGTGTTGATATGGTACTGCTCACCCACAACCACATCGACCATTACGAACCAAGTGTAAAGCAGCATTTGCCGAAAGACATTCCTTTCTACACCCAGCCACAAGATAAGGCCGCCATCCTGAAAGATGGTTTCTCAAATGTAGAAGCGATTGAAGAGAGCATAACCTTAGGTCATCTGACCATCCACCGTGCTATTGGCCATCACGGTTTCGGTCAGATAGGCCAGATGATGGGACCTGTTTCGGGCTATGTGCTGATGTCCGAAGGGCTTCCGACTATTTATATCATGGGCGATTGCAAATGGGAAGAATGTACTCTTGCTACCGTGGAAAAGTATCGTCCTAATTATATTGTGGTGAACAGTGGCGGTGCGGTATTCCCCGAATTCTCTAAGACGGACGGTTGTATCATCCCCAATGAACAGGAAGTAATGGCGATGCTTGACACACTCCCCCCACACATCAAGCTGATTACCGTACACATGGATGCCATCGATCATTGCCAGACCACCCGTGCCATCCTTCGCAACGAAGCTCGCCATCACGGGACGGATATGAGCCGACTGATTATACCGGAAGACGGAGAAAGCATAACACTTAAATAACTGTATAAACAATCATTTCAAAATATTAGAAAGATGAAAAAGATTAGGAAAATCGCGGTAGAACAGAATTTCGCCGCGATCAGTGTCGGTAAGTTGAATGAACTGAATGAATACGAACTTCAGCTTGGCCCGGATGTGAAAATTCCCGGAAAAGTATTCTGCAGCACCGCTCTCGGAACTACGGGAAGCGAGTTTTCTTTCCAGTCATTCGCCCCGGGTACAGAAACCGGATTTCTGCATAGTCACAAGAGTCATGAGGAACTTTATTTTTTCCTCTCCGGTAAAGGTGAATTTCAAGTAGACGGAACAGTGTTCCCAGTGGAAGAAGGTAGCGTTGTCAGGGTATCTCCTGCAGGAAAACGAAGTGTCCGTAACAACGGAACGACTCCGCTCCTCATGCTCTGCATACAATATTGCAGCAATACATTCTCACAGGAGGATGCCACTGACGGAATCATACTGAAAGAACCGGTAAAATGGAAAGTCTCTCCGAAATGATTCTAAAAAGGAACTCTAAGCAGATGACTATCTGTATAAAATCCCTGATAAAGAATATGAACATAGTGGTAGGCTGCTCCATCGGGTGCAGCTACTGCTATGCCCGTAACAACTGCCGCCGCTTCCATATTACGGACGACTTCTCCGTACCGGAATATATGGTGCGAAAGCTGCGTATCATCGACACGCCCAAGCCTCACGTATGGCTGATGACCGGAATGAGCGATTTCTCCGATTGGAAGCCTGAATGGAATGCGGAAATATTCAGACGAATGAAAAGCAATCCGCAACACGCTTATATATTCCTTACGAAATGTCCGGACAAGATCAGTTTCTCTACAGATGACGAGAATGTATGGATGGGCGTGACCGTCACGCGCAATTCCGAAAAAAAGCGGCTAGACGATTTGAAAAGAAATATCAAGGCCAAGCACTACCATGTCACTTTCGAACCTATTTTCGATGAAATCGGCGATATAGATTTCGAGGGTATCGACTGGATTGTCATAGGTACGGAGACCGGACATCGGAAAGGCAAAGTGGATTCCCGTCCCGAATGGGTGCTTCACATTGCCGACCAAGCCCAAACACAGGGCGTCCCCGTGTTTATGAAAGAGGATTTGCTGCCTATAATGGGCAAAGAAAGGATGATTCAGGAACTGCCGGAACAATTTACAAAACGCTTACAATGAATACCGAAATAATCAAAGAAATAGACGTACAGAGCGTTATGACCAAATCCTCACTGCCGGTCGGAGGATATTCGGTCAACCCTTACGTGGGCTGTCCCCACGCCTGTAAGTATTGCTACGCATCGTTTATGAAACGATTCACCGGGCATACAGAACCGTGGGGTGCATTTCTGGACGTGAAGAACTGGAAACCGATAGCCAATCCGCACAAATATGACGGAGAGCGCATTGTGATAGGTTCCGTGACGGATGGTTACAACCCGTATGAGGAGCAATTTTGCCGTACCCACAGGCTGCTCGAAGAGCTGCGTGGGAGCAACGCCGAGATTATGATATGCACTAAGTCCGACCTTGTCCTGCGCGACCTCGACCTGTTGAAGCGTTTTCCCAAAGTAACGGTGTCATGGTCGGTCAATACGCTTGACGAGCGGTTTCGTACGGATATGGACAATGCCGTGAGCATAGAACGTCGTCTGAACGCAATGCGTCAGGTCTATGAGGCGGGCATCCGTACCGTGTGTTTTGTATCGCCCATATTCCCCGGAATAACCGATATGAAGGCGATTATCGAGAAAGTGAAAGGATATGCCGATTTGATATGGCTCGAAAACCTGAATCTGCGCGGGCAGTTCAAGGGAGGGATAATGACGTATATCCGTGAGAAGCATCCCGACCTCTTTCCGTTATACGAAGAAATATACAACAAAAAGAGGCTTGATTACTGGCAGGCATTGGAACAGGACATTTCCCAATACGCCAAGGCACAGGGGTTTCCATATAGAATAAATGATTTGCCTTACGGGCGCTCGGAAAAAGGCAAGCCGGTTATCGTAAATTATTTCTACCACGAAAAGATACGATTGACTAAATGAGGGAAAGATATTGACAATATGGTATATTAATAGTGAATAAGATATTCTTTTATTGCTTATTTTACTTTAGAATAGTTAGACAACTTAGATTTTGTACTATATATTACGATAGAAGTACAATCCATGATGAATTGTACTTCTCTATATTACATCCTGAATCCTCTGGATTTTTGTTCTTTCTGCACTGAGTTACGCAGATGCTGCTGTAACTTCTCCCATTGTTCCTTGAACCATTCGCTGATTGGCTGTTGGTTTATAGTCAGCATCAATTTATTCTTATCGATCGGGCTTCGTTCAATTTTGAAAATTACATTTTTTGTTTCAAATCTCTGTCTATATTCTTCGGAATAGATTTTTCCACTACATCTGAGAGCTTCCTTTTTGTATAAAAGAGAATCAACCATCCCCTTGGTAAAACCAGTGACATAGCATAATTTTTCCATTCTCAGCATTTCTTTGAGCAATGGGAACCAGCATAATGCTTTTTCGAGAATGGTATTCAATCGTGATATTTCCTTGTCTTTGGCTTCAAGTTCTTGATTGTGTATTCCTTGAAGATTACGAATTTGTCTGCCATGCTGTTCCTGTATTTGTTGTATCTGAATTTTCAATTCATCAGTAGCTTTGTCCCGTTTGGTAATTTCCTGATGTAGCTGCTCGATGTGATGTTCCAGTTCTTTCAGCTTACCGCTTCCGAAAAGAGAACCTACACTGCTGGTTATGGCTGTGGCTACATCGGTTAGCTGCACTTTTGAGTTTGTCCGTACGTATCTCTGCTTTTACCTGTTTGAGTTCCTGTTCGGCAAGGCTTACCTGTTGCTCCTTGTGTCGCTTGGTTTCCTCTATACGTTGCAGTTCGGCTTTCTGCTTCTCAATGATGAAATCATTTCGTTCCAGATGCTCTTTACCTGTGACAGCTTTTGCCTGCCCACGTTCCATCAGGAGAATATCGGAAGCCAAGGTCTGCATGATTGCCATATCTTCGTCATTGAGTTTTCGGCTCTTTCCGGTTTCGTGGTTCATCCAGTCGAATACGATATGGGCATGATAGTTCGGCTTGAACCATCTGCTTCCTATTTGAAAACTCTCTTTGTCTTCCGCTTCCGGCTGACCGTTTAGCCAATGTCCTTCGTCTTTGTGCAGGAAAATTTGTAGTGGAGTGATGCCCCAACGCTTTTGACACTCTTCACCGAATCTGCGTACATCAGCCAGTGTGGTGTCCGGTCTGATAAGCAATACTCCTTCACGGATGGGTGAACATCCCGCCACTTTGATAATCCTTCCATTCTTTCCCTTGCGTTCCCTTTCCTTTTCCTGCATGGCACGGCCTGTCTTTTCCTTGACCATGCGTTTGATGTTCTCATAATGCGTCTGCAATTCGAGACTGCCGAAATCCGGATTTATCCACTGTTCATTATCGGCTGTGAGTTCGGGCACGATGTAGATTTTGGACTTGCCGATGTTGCGCATATACTCGGCAGTTCTTCGGTTGTGTGCCTCGCTCGATGCGATGTTGCAAGGCTTGATATGTATGCTTGATTTTGTTGCCATAGCTTCTTTTCTTTGTTTGCAATTGATTATTTTGCTCGCTTTCGCAGAGGGGTTATTTTATGAATCTCGGCTGCATTCGGCATAGGTCAAGCAAGCTTGCCTCTGCTCTCATTTGCACGAGATTTCTTAGGGGTAACCCATAAGCGGAGATTGCAAAGAGAGGGTCACTCTTTGCTCGGGGTTCTCAGGGGTGAAACGCCTTGAGTGGGTCATTAGGGCAAAGCCCTAATCCCCTCGGGAGAGCCCACAACTACGAAAGCGGAGCGTGTAGTTATAGTGGGCTATAACCGGAAGCCGTTCTTCTTCTCCGGTGATTGGCTGCGCACCCCTTTGGCGGACTGGAGCTGCCTTTTTCTTTCAATCTGTTTCTGTAAGTATTCGTTCAGGTCTTTGCACCCGCCATAAATCTGCGAAGCGTCCCGGATGTATCGGTCTCTGCCGTATTCCATGCGGATTTGTTGGAGTACTTCCAGTCCTGCATGGTCGTTGTCGAAAAAGCAGTGGATGCGCTCATAGTTGCCCAGCGGATAGAGAGCCTTGTTTATATTCGATACGGAGTTCAATACAATGTAGTCCTGCCCGTCCAATTCCGGATAATTCGGGCAGCTTTCCTGTCTCAATGTCAGAAAGGAAAGGTAGTCCATGAAACCCTCGAACACATAGCAGGTAGTCCTTGCTTTTCCCGACTGTCTGATGTGGGAGATTTCCTTGGGGGCGATGCAGCCCTTGAAATAGGGGTTACGAACCTCAAACCCACCCGAACCGTTAGGGAAGGCAATGGCAAAGTAACGCTTGCCGTTGTGGGTGTAACGGGCTTCTCTACATTCTCTTTTTGCCAGCTCCAGATTTATTCCTCTACCTTGTAAATAGGCAAGCAGGGCAGGGGAAGAAAGCGGCACGATTTCCAACTGTTGGAAACTCGGCTCCGTAAAGGACTGCTTGCGAAAAGAGAAAGAAACGGGGTGCACGTGCGGTGCCTGTTCCTCTATGCGTTTCAAAAGGTACGGCACACTGTCCGTTGCATAGAGGTGCGAAGCCAGTGCGATGATGTTGCCGCCCTTGCCAAGTGCAAAATCATACCATTGGTTCCGCTCGGTATTCACCTTGAACGATGCTTCGGTTTCTTCCCTGAACGGCGATTTGTACCAAAGATTGATGCCCTGCCGCTTCACCGGGCTATATCCCAAGCTGTGAAGATACTCTTCCAGCCTGATTTGTTTTGCTGTCTGTATATCCATAAATGATTGTCTTTATCGCTTATTGCTTGTTTTTCTTTTCGCCAGTACCTTTTCATATAGGTTACTGGCCGTATAACCACTTCACTTTATTGTCGTATATATAGGATACGGCTTAAAGTGAAGCGGTTTGATGCACTCCTGCAACCACTTCGCTTTATTCTAATATATAGACCCGGAGAATAAAGTGAAGTGATTGCGAGGATTGGGCTAATAGTGGAAATCCGGTTCGTACCTGTACTTTCTGCCGTTTTCCTGCACTATCATCCGCTTGTTCTTTAACACTGTGATGAGTTTGACCAGCTTGTTGTCACTTAACGGAATGCCCACCAAGGCATACGATTCTTTCAGCGCCTTGCCCAGTTCCTTATACCCATACTCGTCCTGCAACGAGAATGCGGCTTCCAGAGCTATCCGGTGCTGTTGCTCGGAAATGTCCTTGCAGGCATCGAACCTTTCACCTTGGGGTCTGCCGGGTGCTTTGGTTTCTGTCTGGTAGTCCTCCATCAGTTCAGGCAATGCCCTGTCATTGATGCGGAAGGCAAACGGCTCGAAGTCCATCGCACGGATGTGCATGGCGGAAACCTTGCTTATGTCCCCGTTGCTCTTGTCCTTTTCAACGAGCAGCACGGTTTCAGCCTTGTTGTTCAGCTCCGTGCCGATATGTCCCCTTGCGTTCTCATCCCCCTTGTTCTGATGGAGTATCGTGTGGATATGTATCTGCCTGTCGTCCGTCCACTGCATCAGCTTTGATATGATGCGTGTCGATTCACTGGGGCTGTTGATGTCATATACCATGTCACGGATGCCGTCTATTATCACCAGACCAAGGTTTGGCGTATGGTAGATTGCCTGTTCGACAATCCTTATGCGCTGCTCCGGCGTGTACTTCCGCAGGGCAAGGAATTCAAGGTTTTCGTTGTCCCTGTCATCGGGCAGCCCTGCCATACGCATGATGCGCTCCATCACATTCAGACAGTGGTGGGGGCTTTGCTCCGTATCCACATAAAGCACTTTCCGTTTGGCTTCGGGAAGTTCAGCCGCATACCTGAGCACCGTACCGTTTTTCAATGCCGCCGCCACGATAGCCGACACATTGAATGTCTTCTTGCTTTTGGCTTTGCCGATGGATGCGCTGAAATTTCCCAACGTGCCGATAACGGAACCTTTCACACTGAGGATTTCAGGGGCTTTCTCGTATTTTCCCGACAGGCTCAGCCGTGAGGCTTGCCAGAGGATTACCGCCTGTTCGTCCGATATTTCCCGGATGTCTTTCATATAGTCCATAGTGATTCCTCCCGTTACTTGCGTCCGCCTGTTTTCTTCCCTGCCAGTTCAAGGGCAAGTTCCGCGTCCACGATAATCTTGCGCCCTATCTGGGTGATGGCCTTGTCTATCTTTCCGCTTTTCTTTATGCGGTTGGCGGTAGGCAGGCTGCACCCGAACAGCTTGGCTATGCCGAGTATTCCGTACACATACTTCCTGCCTGTGTCCGTTACGGGCTGCGGCTGCGCTTCCGGCTGACCGGATGCGTGCCTGCTTAACATGATGAACTCTTCGCCTGTCATCTGCCAGACGGGTTTGGATAATAATTCTTGGATATTTGTCATAGTCCAATCTAATTAGTCGTTAAACAATCAGCCCTGCGCACTGGCTGTTATTTCTGTTCTCGAACGATGCAAAATTAGATATGGATACGGGTGGTAAGGATGGGGATGATATAATCCGAATTTCGTTGTATCTTATTGAATATCAGAAAATAAAAATACCACTCAAAAATTAATTTGAGTGGTAAAAGTGGAACTTTCGTAAAGAATCAGGATATATCACGGATTATCTGAATATATGTTCCATTTCCTTGGCGAAATTCTGGTTGCTGTCACTGGGGAAATCAGAAACTGGCTCCTTGTACTTTGACTTGTAGTAGCTGTCATCAATATCCAGCAGTTTCAGTATTCCGGCTTTCCATTTGTCCCTGTCCTGTTTGGGGAGCTTTTCGCTCATGAGGAATATCAGATAACATACACGTATCTTCTCTCTCGGTTTGGTTTTCAGCTTGCAGTTGCAGGGGTGCAGGTTCATGTTGGCATAGAAATCCGGTGCGGAAATTTCTTCGAACTGTTCTCCCACACATACCTCATGAATGAGCGAAAGTAATTTCATGCTGAAGTATTCGTGTCGTTCCGTTGTTGTTTCCTGCTGGCTGACCGGTTTGCCCGGCTCGTCCTGTCGTTTCCCGTCAGGAATGTATTTCTTCAATATATCCAGAAAAAGACAGCTTTGGCGGTATATGTCCGCACAACGGTTCTTCATATATTGGAATGCCTCATTTCTTGCAGCCTTTTGCAGGTCATAGAGTTCGTTCAGTCTGGCTTTTTCCCTGTCATATTCAGCCTTGCAGCGTTCATATTCTTTTTCTGCCTGTTTTTCCTCTTCGGCAGTATGTTCCCGGTAGCCAATGGAATCATACCTGTTGTTGGCTTCATTCAGCGGCTTGTTCAGACTTCTTGTGACATCCAGCTGGGCTTCAATTTCAAGGGAATACCTTTCCATGTGCTGATGGCAGACACGCTCTATGGCACTGTTACTTATGGGGCGTGTTTCATAAGCCTGTATGCTCTTTTCTATTTCAGTTTTCAGGCTGTTGAGTATCAGGGTGTATTGTTCTTTTTGCCTGTCAAGCACCAGTTCAAGGATGGCGGCTTCAAAAGATTTCATGTCATTGTACTGCTGACAGAAATCGGAAATGAATTTTTGCCTGTCAAAAGAAAAAGTGCTGTTGTCCATATAGTCCCTGTATATTCTGTTGAGTTCCCCGTATCGGGGAATCATCGTCTGTATATTGTCTGCCATAGGTGTCCTACTTTTGTCTGTTCTTTTCATTGTCAAGAAGCATCGTCAGTTCTTCTTCCACCTGTTCTATGCTCGGCAGTGCCGATTTCAGGTTTTCCGGCACAGCCTTGCTGAGCTGATAATCGCTGATGCCGATAGGCTGGTCATAGCCGGTCAGCGCATATTGTGCGACAATCTCATCCTTGCCTTTGCACAACAGCAGCCCGATGGTCTTGTTGTCATTCTCTCCCCTAAGTTTGTCGTCCACCACATTGATGTAGAAGTTCAACTGCCCGGCGTATTCCGGTTTGAACGGGGTAGCTTTCAGTTCCACGACCACATAGGCATGGAGTTTTATGTTATACAGGATTAGGTCGGCATAGAAATCGCTGTCGCCAATCTGGAAATGCTTCTGCCTTGCGACAAAGGCGAATCCGTTGCCCATTTCCAACAGGTAACGGGTGACGTGCTTCACCAGTTGTTCCTCTATGTCCCTTTCGTCCGCACGTTCTTTGGCTCCCGCCAAGTCAAAGATATACGGGTCTTTCAACAGGTAGTTGGCAAGGTCGCTTTGGGGCACAGGAAGCGTGGCGGTAAAATTATTGACCTTGTGGCTGTTGATTTGCCTTTCGTACAATTTGCTTTCAATCTGCGTTTTAAGAGTATTACTGCTCCAACCCATTTCCACGGATTGCTTCATATACCAGTAATCGACACCCAACGGAAGGGAACTGTTCAGCAGAATCACATGGCTTGCCCAATTGATTCTTGCAACAGGTGATGCCAGGAACAGTTTTTCTATGTCCTCAATCGCTATTTGGTAAGCGGCAGCGACTGTTTGGGCTACATCCTGAATTTGTGCAAGAGGTTCTTGCACAATTGCAACTTCCTTGTTGTCTGAAGATTGAATTTGCGCAAGAGGCTCTTGCGCAAATGTCATATTGTTCAGGCTTTGAAGTTCATCCGTGATTTTCTGCACACTTGGAGTAAGTAATTTCGTATCGGTTTCTATAAAACTCCGTAATGCGCCCAATGGATAGGAGCGTGCGAACTGGCACATATAAGCCAAGTTCCTGACCGAATATCCTTTCTTTTCGGGATAACTGAACCGTATCGCCTGCGCCAGTCTCTTGATGACCTTGCCGCCCCAGCCTTGTCGGTTCTGGTGGTACAATATGTAATTGCCCATCTTCCAGTAGTGGAACAGCATCTGCGCATTGGCTGCACTGATGAGCCGGACTTGCGCCTGCTCTATTTCCGAGCCGATGGCATTGACGAAAGCCTCGAAACTTCTTTTCTCTATGTTGTTATCGTTGTTGCTCATTGTTGTATGTATTGAAAGTTACAAAGATAAGCCCAATAACAGGCATACCATGAAACTTGCTGATTGTTTTTATAGTTGGTTGAATTTATTCATTGCATTTGCCTTAATGTCATCTGCGATGTCAATGTAAGGTTTCATGGCTTTATAATCGCTGTGTCCCGTCCATTTCATTACAACCTGTGCCGGGATGCCGAGAGCCAAGGCATTGCAGATGAAAGTTCGTCTTCCTGCATGGGTACTGAGCAATGCGTATTTGGGTGTCACTTCATCTATACGCTCATTTCCTTTGTAGTAGGTTTCCCGTACAGGCTCGTTGATTTCTGCGAGTTCCCCCAGTTCTTTCAAATAATCGTTCATTTTCTGATTGCTGATAACGGGCAGTGCCATGTTGTTCTCAAAGTGAATGTCCTTGTATTTTTCAAGTATGGCTTTGCTGTATTTGTTCAGTTCAATGTTTAGGCTGTCTGCCGTTTTGACGGTAGTAACTTCTATGTGGTCGGATTTGACATCACTTCGCTTCAAGTTACGGACATCTGAATACCTTAGACTTGTGAAACAACAGAACAGGAAAACATCCCTGACACGTTCCAGATATTGTTTGTCTTTGGGTATCTGATAATCTTTCAATCTATTCAATTCGTCCCATGTCAGAAAGATTACCTTCTTTGAGGTGGTTTTCAATTTCGGTTTAAATGTATCGTATGCAATGTTTTGATTATATCCCTTTTTGAAGCTCCATCGCAGGAACCATTTGAGAAATCCTATCTGTTTGCCGATGGTACTGTTTCTCATGTCTTTTTTGTCACGCAGGAAGTTTACATACTCGTTTAGTCCGAACTCATCGAAATACTCAAAAGTCACATCTTCTTTGAACTCTTTCAGGTGATTTTTTACGGCTGCAAATTTTTCGTATGTGGATTCTGTCCAGTTGTTCTGATTGCCACATTCCTTGACAAACTCATCAAATATCTCCCAAAAACTTATTTTAGTATCTTCCTGCTGCTCCTCGTTGTTATTTTTCATTTTCAGATTGAACGCATCTTTTAACTGTTGGGTGGTCGGCATGGTTTCCTGTACCTCAAATTCTTTGAATACGTTTTGAATTTCGGCATAGTATCTTAGCAAATCCGCATTGATTTCGGATGCGCTTTGCTTTAATTTATTGGTACATCCGTTCTTTACACGCTGCTTGTCTGCATCCCACTTGGCTATATCAATGCGGTAGCCGGTTGTAAACTCGATGCGATGGCTTGCGTATATGACACGCATACGGATGGGTACGTTCTCCACGATTGGAACGCCGTTCTTTTTGCGGCTTTCAGGTGCAAAAATGATGTTTCGTTTGATGTTCATGACTGGGTGTATTTGAAATTCCGCACCCAAATATACACCCAAAAATTGAAATAGCGAGCGATATTCGATAATATTTAGATTTAATTATGATTGTAATAAGTTGGTTATTAATAGGTATTTGCAATTGTGTGATATTTTGAGATAGCAAAGGTTCAAGAGCCTGTCTCTCCGCTAGAAAGCAGCTTTTTGCTGCTTTCTGTTTTTATGGAGAGTTTTTTCTCTAGTTGGTAATTGTAAGGAGAGGTGCTCGAGTGGTTGAAGAGGCACGCCTGGAAAGCGTGTATACCCCTAAAGGGTATCACGAGTTCGAATCTCGTTCTCTCCGCATCATTTTTTTACATTTTAATATTAATGAACGGCTGTTTTGACTTATCAAGGCAGCCGTTTGTTTTATATTGTTTTCGGGAATTCGGTTATTCCAATTCTTCAATAATCTTCTTTACATCTACCGGTTGTAATCGACCATATACCTTCTCGCCGATCATCACTACCGGAGCCAGTCCGCAGGCGCCTACACAACGCAGACAGTCTAATGAGAACTTTCCGTCCGGGGTAGTGTCACCGACTTCGATACCTAATACACGTTTGAACTCTTCCAGCAGTTTTTCTGAACCACGTACATAACAAGCTGTACCCATGCAAACAGAGATGGGATGTTTTCCTTTGGGAGTCATGGTAAAGAAAGTATAGAAAGTGACGACACCATACACTTTCGATACGGGAATTCCAAGTTTGGAAGCGATAATCCGTTGCGTTTCCTCGGGTAGATACCCTTGCAAATGCTGTGCCTCATGCAAAATATTGATAAGTTCGCCCGGTTTGTTTCCATGCTTGTCGCAGATCGTTTTGATTTGCTCTGCCATGTCACAGGCTAGTTTGATATCTGACATAATACTCTTCGTTTAAAGTTAATCCATAGATTTGTTGAAATAGTGCGTGTGCAATAGCGTTTCCGATATCTCGCCCAGTGGTTTGCCGAGATATTCTTCGTACAAGGTCTTGATGTACGGATTCTCGTGCGATTTGCGCAAAGGTTTGTTGGTGTCTTCGCGGTAGAGTGCGTTGGCGCGTGCATACAATATTTCCGAGTTGCCGTGATGCAACGGCTGTCCGCCTCCTCCGATGCAACCTCCGGGGCAAGCCATAATTTCGATTACATGATATTCGTTGTGCCCGTTTCGTATATCTTCCAGTAGATGGCGGGCGTTGCCTAGTCCGTGTGCGATGCCTACTTTTAATTCAAATCCGTTTAGGTTGATGGTAGCACGCCGGACACCGTTAAGTCCGCGTACTTGTTCGAAGTTTACATTTTTCAGAGATTCTCCGGTATAGATTTCATAAACAGAACGGAGGGCGGCTTCCATTACACCACCTGTTGTACCGAAAATAACGCCGGCACCGGTCGACTCACCCATAGGGTTGTCAAACGGGCTGTCCAGTACCAGCGGGAAGCCGATATTGGCGCGTTTAATCAGTCGTGCCAGTTCGCGGGTGGAAATAGAATAATCTACGTCGGGAATACCGTTCACTTTAAATTCATCGCGGGCACATTCATACTTCTTTGCCAGACAGGGCATGATGGATACGACTACCAGCTTTTCTCTGGGAATTCCCATCTTTTCCGCCCAATAGGATTTGGCGATAGAACCGAACATCTGTTGCGGTGAACGGGCGGTGGATGGAATGTCCAGCATATCCGGGAAGTGATGTTCGAAGAAGTTCACCCATGCCGGACAGCAGGAGGTCAGGATAGGTAACCGTACGGACTTATCTCCGTTGAGATAGCGCGTCAGACGGTTTAGTATTTCCGATCCTTCTTCCATGATGGTGAGGTCGGCGGCAAAGTCAGTATCGAATACATAGTCGAATCCCAGTTCACGCAGGGCATAAACCATTTTTCCGGTTACCAGTGTGCCGGGAGGAAAACCGAATTCTTCGCCCAGGGCAGCACGTACGGCAGGGGCTGTTTGCACAATCACCACTTTATCCGGGTTAGCTAAGTCGTCGAGCAGGCGGTTCGTATAATCGCGTTCGGTCAGTGCACCCACCGGACAGACAGCTACGCATTGTCCGCAATAGGTACATTCGCTTTCCGTCATCATCCGGTCAAAGGCAGGGGCTATCGTCGTGTTGAATCCGCGACGGATGGCACCGAGCGCACCGACTGTCTGAACATCGTTGCAGACACTTTCGCAGCGGCGACAGAAAATACATTTATCCATGTTGCGCACGATGGAGGCAGTGATTTCCCGCTTGCGGGGAGAGAGCTCGCCTCCATTGAAAGGCATTTCGCGGATATTAAAGCGTAGCGCTAATGTCTGAAGTTCGCAATTGCCACATTTGGGGCAGGTGAGACAGTCGTTGGGATGATCCGACAGGATAAGTTCGGCTACCACTTTGCGTGCGTTCATCACACGTAGCGTACTGGTTTTCACTATCATTCCTTCCGTGCAACGGGTAGCGCAGGCAGGAGCTAGATTGCGGCGTCCTATTACCTCGACTACGCAGATGCGACAGGAAGCAGGATTGTTCTTTATGCAGGTGCCTTTCAGGTCGATGTGACACAAAGTAGGTATGTTGATGCCGATTTTCGTGGCAGCTTCAAGGATGGTACTTCCTTCGGGGACGGTGATGAAATGACCGTCTATCTGGAGGGTGATTTGTTTATCTTCCATAGTAATCGATTTTAGCAGACAAGAATAGCGTTGAATTTGCAGCGTGCCATGCACATGCCGCACTTGATACATTTATCGGGAGCAATGACATGTGGCTTGCGCACCAGCCCGCTGATAGCATCCGCCGGACAGTTTTTGGCGCATAGATGACAACCAATGCAACGTTCCGGACTGATGGTATATGTTAATAGTGATTTACATTGCTTGGAACGACAAGTCTTATCCCGTACGTGTTCCATATATTCATCGTAGAAGTTATCCAATGTGGATAAAACGGGATTCGGAGAGGTTTGTCCCAGTCCGCAGAGGGCCGTATCTTTGATGACTTGTCCCAAAGTGGCAAGTGTGTCCAGGTCTTTTTCTGTGCCTTTTCCTTCCGTAATCTTGTTCAGTAGTTCCAGCAGACGTTTGTTTCCAATGCGGCAAGGTGTGCATTTCCCACAGGACTCTTCCACTGTAAAATCCAGATAAAAGCGGGCTACGGATACCATGCAGTCGTCCTCATCCATGACAATCATCCCTCCTGAACCCATCATGGAACCGGCCGAGAGAAGGTTGTCAAAGTCAATGGGAGTGTCCAGATGTTTTTCTGTCAGACAGCCGCCTGACGGTCCTCCTGTTTGTACAGCTTTGAACTTCTTTCCGCCTTTGATGCCTCCTCCGATTTCGTAGATTACTTCCCGAAGAGTAGTTCCCATCGGCACTTCGATCAGTCCGACATTATTAATCTTTCCGGCAAGAGCAAACACTTTGGTTCCTTTGGAACGTTCTGTGCCAATCGTTGCAAACCAGTCAGCTCCTTTGGTTAGAATAATGGGAATATTGGCAAGCGTTTCCACATTATTTACATTGGTTGGTTTTCCCAGATAACCGGATTCGGCAGGGAAGGGAGGTTTCAGAGTCGGCTCTCCCCGTTTTCCTTCCATCGAATGAATAAGGGCAGTTTCTTCTCCGCAGACAAAAGCTCCGGCTCCGTATCGTATTTCTATGTCGAAACTGAAATCTGTTCCTAAGATATGATCTCCTAGTAATCCGTATTCGCGTGCCTGATTGATAGCTGTTTTCAGTCGGTTGATAGCTAACGGATATTCGGCACGGATATATACTAATCCTTTGGTGGAACCAATGGAATAACCGCAGACACACATCGCTTCTACAATCGAATGTGGGTCGCCCTCCATAATGGAACGGTCCATGAATGCACCGGGATCTCCTTCGTCGGCGTTACAAACCACGTATTTGACATCTGACTGTTGTTTGTTGGCAAATTCCCATTTCAGTCCCGTCGGGAAACCGCCACCGCCACGTCCGCGAAGTCCCGAACGTTTGATAATATCAATAACGTCCGTCGGCTGTTTGTTAAGCAGACAATCGGCCAATGCAAAGTATCCTTCACGGGCGATATATTCTTCAATATTTTCGGGGTCGATAAAACCACAGTTACGCAATGCGATGCGGAGTTGTTTCCGGTAGAAATCCATGTGCTTGGAGTCGCTGACGGTATGTTCCGTTTTAGGATCTACATACAGCAACCGTTCGATTCTTCGTCCTCCGATGATATGCTCGTTGATGATTTCTTCCGCATCTTCGGGAGTGACTTGGGTGTAAAAGGTATTATCGGGGATAATTTTCACGATAGGACCTTTTTCACAGAAGCCGAAACAGCCTACGGTGATGACTTCTACTTTATCGGTGATTTCGTTCTTTTTGATGGCTTTTAGAAGATTGTCTGTAATACCTTGGCTGGAAGATGTCTTACAGCCTGTACCACCGCAGATCAGAATCTGAAGATGTTGCGCACCGGATGCCAGTCCGTAACACTTTTCAGTCACCTTTTCATTACTTTCTTCGCGCAATGAAAGATTGTGCTCTGCTCTCTTCCTGATTGTTGCCAAATCATGGATAGATAAAATTTTCATAAGTATCAGAATTGTTAGTCGGTTTTTTGCAAATATAATTCTTTGTTTGAAATAACAGCGTAGTCTCGTACAAATAAAATTGTTCTTTGACGGAGGATTTAGGTAAATAAATCTCTATCTTCGTATTTAATAGGTATCAAACCTAAAAAATATAACTGAAGTATGAGACGAATTTTACTTGGACTATGTTTTCTATCCTTTCTGAACAGCGCATCCGGACAAGAGATTCCTTTGCCGGAAAAGATGCCGCAGACACATCCGCGGGTACTGACTACTCCGGCGGGAAAGCAGGAAACATGGAAGCTGATTAAAAAAGAAGAATGGGCGAAAGATGTTTTCAATAAATTGAAGGAACGGACGGAAGTATATACGAACCTGACGGATGCTCAACCGGCGTGGTTGCTGTCTCGTTTGGCAATGTACTGGAAGTCTCATGCCACGGAAGTATATGTGAAAGGTGAAACGTTCGACCATGCAGGTGGTGAAAGAGCTCCTTATCCCACTGTGCGCTACACGGGAACCCGTGGCACAGCTGCTACCCACGGCCGTCCCAAATTGGCGGATGTCGTTCCTTATGATGATGAGGATGGGAATGTCACTTTCTGCAATAATGCACTTCCCGACCGTCCTATGGAGAGTGTACACCCATCCAAAACAGGCCGGAATATTGAAAGCCTGAACTGCGAAATCCTGGGAATTGCCCGTGATGCCGCTTTCCTTTATTGGATGACGGATGAAGAGAAATTCGCTAAACTTGCCGCGGGGGTCTTTGATACATATATGACAGGTATTTATTATAGAAACGTGCCCATCGACCTGAATCACGGCCATCAGCAAACATTGGTAGGATTGACTTCTTTCGAAGTCATCCATGAAGACGCACTCCATATCGCTGTACCTTTATACGATTTTCTATATAATTATCTAAAGGCCAATTACCCGGATAAAATGGAAATCTACGCCGGAGCTTTTAAGAAATGGGCGGATAATATCATAGCGAACGGTGTACCTCATAACAACTGGAATTTGCTACAGGCACGGTTTATTATGAATGTCGGATTGGTATTGGAAGACAATAAAGAATATGCCGACGGAAAAGGACGTGAATATTATATCGACTATGTGATGAACCGTTCCAGCATCCGCCAGTGGAGTCTGACGCGATTGGCGGATTATGGTTTCGATATAAATACGGGAATTTGGGCAGAATGTCCGGGATATAGCAGTGTGGTAATCAATGATTATGCCAATTTCGTGAATCAGTTTGATACGAATCTGCAATATGATTTGGTGAAAGCAATGCCTGTATTGTCGAAAGCGGTAGCAACCACTCCCCAATATCTGTTTCCCAACCGTATGATTTGTGGCTTTGGAGATACGCATCCGGGATATTTGAGTACGAACTTCTTTATCCGTATGATACAGAATGCACAGGCGAACGGGAAGAAAGAACAGGAAAACTATTTCACGGCTTTATTGAAATGCCTGAACCCGGATTTGGGAAATGATAAAACAGAAAAGAAGAATGTGCGTGTATCTGTCAATTCTTTCTTTGAAGATAAACCGCTGACGCTAAATCCCAAAGTGCAGCCGGGAAAGATAGAAGATTATGTTTCTCCTTTGTTTTATGCTCCCAATGTGTCATGGCTGGTACAGCGTAACGGTATGCATCCGCGCAACAGTTTGATGATTTCGTTGAATGGCAGTGAAGGGAATCACATGCACGCTAACGGCATTTCGATGGAACTTTACGGAAAAGGATACGTATTGGGTCCGGATGCAGGTATCGGGCTTTTCCTGTATAGCGGACTGGATTATGCGGAATATTATTCTCAATTCCCCAGTCATAATACAGTTTGTGTGGATGGAATATCGAGCTATCCGGTGATGAAAAGTAACCATTCTTTTGATTTGCTTTCCTGTTTCCCGGCATCAGCGGAACCGGGCAAAGCATTTACGTCCGTTACTTACAGTAACCTTTATTTCCGTGAACCGGAAAGCAGGGCGGATCAGACCCGTATGATGAGTATTGTCACTACCGGGGCGGAGACGGGGTATTATGTCGATGTATTCCGCAGCCGGAAAGAGAAAGGAGGCGATAAGATGCACGATTACTTCTATCACAACCTTGGGCAGACTTTGACATTGACGGCAGCAGATGGCAGCGACCTGAATCTCCAGCCTACGGAAGAACTCGCCTTTGCAGGCGCACATCTTTACGCTTATTCCTATTTATATGATAAGAAAGTGGCTGCGACCAATAAGGATGTCAAAGCAACTTTCACCATAGATATGAAAGATAAGGACGGCGATGATATATACATGAATCTTTGGATGAAAGGCGAACCGGATCGTGAAATCTTTACGGCTTTGGCGCCAATGACCGAAGGGCTAAGCCGTACACCGAATATGCCCTATAATATAAAGGAGCAGCCGACGCTGACATTTGTTGCCCGTCAGCATGGAGAAGCTTGGAATCGTCCTTTTGTCTCGATATATGAACCGAGTACGAAAAAGGAACCGTCTGCTATTCAGTCCGTCTCTTACTTTGATGCAGAAGGAGCAGGTTTGGAAGACTTTGCCGGTATCTGTGTGAAAAGCAAAAACGGACGTATAGATCATATCTTCTCTCTATCTGATGCCGCACAAACCGCTACTTATCAAGGAATGAAAGTGAAAGCGGATTATGCTGTTATCAGCAATGAATATGCAGGAAACCGGACGTTGTTTTTAGGGAATGGAACCCAATTGGTTGCACCCGGGGTAATGATTCAGACCGACAATGCCGCTAATGTATTGCTCGAAAAGAAAGAAGGGAAATGGTATATTATTTCTTCTGCTCCCTGTACGGTTGTTATCGGCGATAAGAAGATAAAACCCGATGCTGCGTCGGAGCCTATGTTGTTGCGTATCTGATGTTTCATTGGTAATAAAGAAAAATTGTATATCTTATCCGTAGTATGGTATATTATGGCCTAAGATGGAAATTGTTGCAATAAAAAACAAAAAAAGCGTGTTTAAACGTTTTTAATACTATATTTTTTCTAATTTTGTGGCTTTCTGTCCAAGTAGTATATAAAATGGACAGTAAGCCCTTTTTTTGTGGGTAAATATTTAGTGGGAAATATTTAGTGGGAAATAAATGATGGTATATGTGATGAGAAATGGTCGCAGAGTAATAGCTGCGTTATCATTTCTGTTATTATGTTGTGGTGTACATGTGCACGCACAACGGGTGGCTGTAAAGACAAATGCATTGGGTTGGCTGACCGCCAGTCCGAATGTAGAAGCAGAATTTGTATTGGGTAGTCATGTCTCCTTAAACATGGGGATTGCTGCGAACCCAATCAGTACAGACAACTTTAAAACGACTTTCACGCATTTTCAGCCTGAAGTTCGTTACTGGCTAAATCGTCCGATGGTGAGTCATTTTCTTGGAATCACCGCTTTCGTGAATAATTTTGATATGATGGTAAAAGATGTGCATCACAAAGGCGATGCATACGCCGCCGGTTTGACCTATGGATACGCATGGGTGCTGGGCGATCATTGGAATATCGAAGCAACTGCCGGAGTGGGTGTGTTGCGCTACCGTCAGTTTAAGTATGATAAGGGTACTCCGAAACCGGGTGCGGTCAACGATAGTAAGACCACCATTGCACCTGTCAAACTGGGGGTATCCTTTGTTTATATTATTCGATAACGAACATTAGCTAGTCAGAAAAGAGAATGAAAATCAATTTGAAACGTGATAGATTAACAGGTATACTTCTCGTGGCGATGATGTTCGTCGGTATGAATGTATCCGCCCAACGGATCCGCGTGCAGGGGCATATCACAAACCCGCAGGGAAAAAGTGTTCCGAATGTAAATGTGTTGAATCCGGTCAATGACGAACGTATAGAAATGTCCGACGAGGATGGTCGTTACAGTGTCTTGGTTGAGAAAAACGGCTCGTTGAAGTTTACATGTGTCGGTTATGAAGACAAAACAGTGAAGGTGGCAGGAAAGCAGATTCTGAATGTAGTATTGAAAGATGCCGTCATCGAACTGGACGAAGTAACGATTACTTCCAAAGTGAAGGACAAAGTGATTCCGGAACCTACGGACATCGAAATCAAAGGCAATTATTTCCATCTGAAAACCCGTGTCCCGGTGCCTAAGGAGATGTTTAACTCACATCGCCGCTTGGTATTGCAGCCTTCCATTTATGATGTGACACTGAAAAAGCGTCTGTTGATGCGTCCTGTTGTATTTGACGGGGATACTTATAATACAACGCAAAATCGAATGTACGATTATGATATGGATAAAGATCCTTTGCACGATTATATCCGTGTGAAAACTACTTCTTCGCGCAAGGGGGATATTATTGCTTACCATGATTCTATCTATATAGAATATCTGCAACATGACTACCGTGCAGATGTGCATCTGGCGATGGAAAATTACCGGAATATCATTTATCGTGACTCTTTCTCCATTGCACGCGGAACGGTCAACCCGCTTCGTTTCTTGGAGTATAAATTCTCCGCTTTCAGCCTGACGGACGAGAAATATCTTCCGAAACCCGTGATGCAATTGCGGGATACGAAAGGTGAGGTAAACTTAACCTTCCTGGTAGGTAAAGCCGACCTGGATGATAAGAATCCACAGAATCAGGTGGAACTGAACCGGTTGAACCAGGAATTGCGTGGTATTGAGACGAACCCGGATGCCTCTTTGAAGAGTTTTCATATTACGGGGGTGGCTTCGCCGGACGGTTCTTACGCGACGAATCTTCGTCTGGCAAAATTGCGTACGGATAAGGCCCTGGAACGTATACTGGCACAACTGGACCCGGAAACACGTAAACTGTTGGAGGTGAAATCGGATGCATCGGTTGCCTCCTGGAAGGAGGTAGCTGAATTGCTGAAAAAAAGCTCCAAGCCGGAACTGGCTAAAGAAGTAGAGGACTTAATCAAACAATATGCAGCTACTCCTTACCGGTTGAATGGGGTCTTGAAATCGAAACCTTTCTACAAGGAACTTGCGGCTACTTATTTGCCTAAATTGAGAAAGGTGCAATATACCTATGGTTATTCAATCTTCCGTTCCTTGACAGACGACGAGATTAGAGAACTTTACAGAAAGAATCCGAAGGAACTGACCCGTTTCGAATATTACCGTATGATTACGACAGCAAAAACTCCCGACGAAAGGGAAAAGTATTGTAGGGAAGCTCTTGAACTTTATGATAACTTTACGTATGCAGCCAATGAACTGGCAGTGGCAACGATACAGAAAGATACTCCGGATTCACGTATTCTCGAACCGTTTGTCAGTAAATCGGCACCGGCGGAGTTATTGTCTAATCAGGCTATTGCCTTGCTACACGAAGGGAAATATACAAAAGCGGATTCAGTCTTGACATTGGTTCCCGAAGAAGCGGTTTCTGAAGATTTGCAGGCCATCGTTCAGGCATTGGCCGGTTATTATAATGATGCTTTCGAAAAGGTGGCGGCTACCAGTCCTTTCAATGAGGTGGTGATGCTACTGGCAATGAAGAAGAATCAGGAAGCATGGGATAAGATTTCTACCATGGATGTAGAGACCGCCCGCGAATATTATATAAAAGCGATTGCCGCCAACCGCCTGGAGAAAATAGGTGATGCGATTATGAGCATTGAGAAGGCCCTTGAACTTGATCCTTCCTTATTGGAAGTAGCGAAGGTGGATGGTGATATTATTGACTTGCTGCCGGAAGAGCAGAAAATTAAATAATGATATATACAACAAGAGTAAACGATGAATATCTTCAGAATCAACAATAAATATGTAGCAGTGGCAATCTTCCTGATGCTTGCTGTTACCTTACAGGCACAGGATTATGGTGCATTGCAATATATGTTACAGAAACGGCCTGCAAATGAAAAGTTCGAGAGCAATAAATTCAATGAACATCTCTTTTTCTCTGCCGGAATAGGGCCATACAGCTTGTTAACAAGTGGAGATAGTCAGGATGGAATGGGAATGACCGCCCATCTCTTTATGGGAAAGTGGATTACTCCGGTTCATGGACTTCGGATAGGGGTGAATTTAGGTTATCTGCCGTCGAGTATCTACGATTCTAAAATAAAAATGGGTGGCGGCAGCCTGGACTATCTGTTGAATATGTCCTCCCTGGCATACGGATACAATGCAAACCGTTGTTTTGAGTTAGTAGGGATTGCAGGTATAGAAGCCGGTTATTCTAAGGTGGGCGACAATAGCGATCGTTCCGAAAAGTATCCGGATTTGAAAGGCGGCGGTCAGCTTTATTACGGCGCTCATCTCGGTTTACAGGGAAATGTACGTCTTTCTTCTACATTGGATTTGTTTGTAGAGCCACGGATCGGATGGTATAATGACGGTTTTGCGTATACGGAAAGTTGGAGAAACTATAAAATGGCTGGTTCGGTTCTGGTAGGTCTGACCTATATGCCTGCTGCTCCGATGGGAACTAAGATTCATTTCGATGATTTCGATAAAAGTTCCTTCCTGAATCATATGTTTATCTCTTTATCTGGTGGTATCAGTACACTGAAAGTTCCGGGAATCAAGAATACGATTAAAGGATTAGGCCCCCAGTTCTCTGCCGGAATCGGTAAATGGTTCAGTCCTTCTTCCGGTCTGCGTTTGTCCGGGACGGTTGGACTTTCAGACACCCCTTCGGGCAGTGCAAGCGGCTACTTTAAACATGTCGATCTGCATGCGGACTATCTGTTGAATATCAATAATGTTCTTTGGGGATATGATGAAGACAGAATATTTAGTCTGATCGGTATTGCCGGAGTTAACCTGGCAGGTACGAAAGGAGTGGATAAAACCGCCAAGTATGCTCCGGGAATAGGAGTCGGTGTGCAAGGAAGTTTCCGTATCAACCGTTCTGTGGATTTATTTATAGAACCTCGCCTCAATGTGTATAATAAGAGATATGCAGGAGGTCGCGGAGTAGGTGGCAATACGGATCAGCTCGGAGAGTTGAATTTTGGTTTGACTTATCATACGATTGACCGTGCGGCACGTCCGAAGAACGGATTCTCAAGCAATCACATCGCAGACAATCTGTTTATGACTTCGGGAATCGGTGTGCAAATGTTCCTGAATAAGACGAATCTTGAAAACCTTGGTTCTTTAGGTCCGCAGGCTTCTGTCTCTATCGGTAAGTGGTTGAGCCCTTATTCCGGTTTGCGCCTGGTGGGTACGGGTGGATTCTTTACGAACTATGTAGTTCCGGGAAGTGTTAAAGCGGGCAAACTTAGACATGTCAGCGTCAGTGGCGGTCTTGATTACTTGTGGAACATAACGTCTACCATGAGTGGATATAATCCCGATCGTATCTTTGATTTAATAGGTTCGGTAGGTGTCAACCTTGCTTATACTTCCAAATCAGACCATAAGTTCCAACCGGGTATTAATGCAGGCATACAGGGATTATGGCATGTGAATGATTTTCTCGGTTTGTACATTGAACCGCAGATTCGCTTGTATGGAGATAAATTCATTGAAGGTAATCTGGGGTTTATGCAGAAAGACGTAATGGTAGGAGTCAATGCAGGTTTCCACTATCGCTTTGTTCCTTATTCAAAAGCAGCCAATCGTAGCGTGTTTGGTCAGGATGACAAGCGTTACTTCATCTCCGGTGCACTTGGATTGGGTAGCTTGCTCGTAGCCAACAAAGATTTGGTGAAGAATGCAGGTGTAGAAGCAAAAGGAAGCATAGGTAAATGGTACACTCCGTTATCTGCATGGCGGGTAAATGGAACAATTATGTACAAGGCCAAAACGTCGTCGAAGATGAATCTTCATTATGCCGGTTTGGGTATGGATTATATGATGAGTCTGGCCACATTGGCAAAAGGATACAGCCCCGATCATGTGATAGATGTTGTTCCTTTTGTGGGAGTTACGGCCGGACTGGTACGCCGTTACGGTAAGTTCCGAGCAGTGCCGGGAATGGATGCCGGTGTGCAGGTAAAGCTGAAAGTGGCTTCTTCTTTGTATCTGTATGCCGAACCTAAAGTCGGTATCCGTACCGATACATACGATGGCTCCGAACAAGGAAGACCTGACCGCGTAGCTTCCATGGTAGGTGGATTATTGTACAGATTCAAGATGCCTACTTTCCAATAAGAAGAAAAATAAGAAATCGAATAAAAAGGGTTGCGCAATACCGGATTAGTGATTGTGCAACCCTTTTTGTATTCCATTTCCAAGAAATTACGGTTACATAAACGTTACATTAATATTACTTCCATTTCTACCTGATAATGAATAAAATGAATCTTTAGAATTCATTTTCTCCCTTGCTATTCTCCTCTACTTTTGCTCCAGAAATTAAAACGAAAACGTATGAAAACGATTACTGAAGCAATATCGAAACTAAGTTCAAACAGAAGATTAGCCGATTTCCTCTTTATTCTATGGGCAGGTGGAGCAGCCCTTCTTTCTTACTCACTGGTTTATACATTGCGCAAACCTTTCACAGCTGCTACTTTTGACGGGATAGAAGCATTCGGCTTTGATTATAAAGTACTGGTTACTATCATTCAGATAGCAGGTTATCTGATAGCCAAGTTTATAGGTATCAAGTTGATTTCCGAATTGAAGAGAGAGAATCGCCTGAAGTTTATACTCGTTTCCATTGCCGTAGCGGAATTGTCATTGGTTGCGTTCGGAGCACTTCCCACTCCTTATAATATGTTTGCCATGTTCTTCAATGGATTGTCATTGGGCTGTATGTGGGGAGTTATTTTCAGTTTTATCGAAGGTCGCCGCACTACGGATATTTTGGCCAGTCTTTTAGGAATCAGTATTGTTATCAGTTCGGGAACGGCAAAATCCATCGGATTGTTCGTTATGAATACATTGAACGTCAGCGAATTTTGGATGCCGGCACTTATCGGTGCTTTTGCACTTCCTTTATTGGCTCTTTTGGGATATAGCTTAACCCGTTTGCCACAACCTACGGCACAAGATATAGAACAAAAGAGTAGTCGTGTAACTCTGAATGGCAAGCAACGGAAAGAACTGTTCATCGACTTTATGCCATTTCTTGTATTATTGTTTGTAGCTAACCTAATGTTGGTAGTGCTTAGAGATATTAAGGAAGATTTCCTGGTGAAGATTATTGATATGAACGGACAGTCCTCATGGATGTTTGCGCAGGTAGATACAGTCGTTACATTAATAATTCTGGCGTTATTCGGAGCGATGGTCTTTGTGAAAAGTAACATAAAAGTTTTGGTTGCCCTGCTGGGATTGGTCGTACTTGGGACAGCCACCATGAGTTTTATATCTTTCAATTATGATTCTCTGCAATTGGATGCAATCACCTGGCTGTTTGTCCAAAGTCTCTGTCTGTATATTGCCTACCTCTGTTTTCAAAGCATTTTTTTCGACCGCTTCATCGCTTGTTTCAAGATAAAAGGAAATGTCGGTTTCTTCATTGTGACCATTGATTTTATCGGATATACGGGAACTGTACTTGTCTTGATGTTCAAAGAATTTGCCCATGCAGACATAAACTGGTTGGAATTTTATAATATATTATCCGGTTACGTAGGACTGATCTGTACGGTTGCTTTCACCTGCTCCATGATTTACCTGATACAGCGCTATAAAAAAGAGAAACAACTGAAGAAAGCGAAAGAAGCCGAAATGAGCAACGGGATAAAATTTACGGGAGAAGGTATGGAGCCAACTACTTTTTCACAAATTTGATAAAAGGTGGACGATGAAAATAATAGGACTATATTTGAAATTCTCCTTCCTTCTATCTCTAATACTAACGACTTCCCGGATAACGGCACAGAATCTGCCCGATGGCATACAATATAAAATCACCGGGCGTCTATTAATGGATGGAGGAGTGTATCTGAAGAATCCGAATAACTTTGGCAACGGCACGGAATTTAATGACCTTCGCATCGGTGTAAAAGCTACCTATCAGAACTGGGGAATGAAACTGGAAATGGGATATGCCGGAAACAAAGTAGCCATCAAAGATGCTTTTGCCACCTATTCCTATAAGAATAGTTCCATTCAGATAGGACAATTCTATGAGCCATTCAGTCTCGATATGATTTGTAGTACATTTGATCTTCGCTTCAACCAATCTCCGGGAGCTGTGCTGGCATTGACAAATAGCCGACGTATGGGAGTAGCCTATTCCTATCGTACCCAATATTACTATCTGTGTGGCGGATTCTTTACCGATAATGATTTGAGCAACCTGAAAAACGCATCGCAAGGATATGCCATTGACGGACGTTTGGTTTACCGTCCACTTTATGAGCAAGCGAAACTGATACATATAGGATTAGCAGCTATCCATCGTACACCGGACGGCACGCTTCCCGAAGATGAGAACAGGAATACGTTTACTTATAAATCTCCGGGCGTGAGCACGATTGATAATCGTACATTAATACAAGCAGATGTAGATCATGCAGCATCCCAATTTAAAATAGGAACCGAACTGCTAATTTACTATCATAAATTCTTTCTTCAGGGTGAATACATCCGCGCCCATGTAAAACGGGAAAAGGGTTTTGAGAACTATACGGCACAAGGAGCTTATCTGCAATGTTCCTGGCTATTGTTGGGACAGAATTATCTGTATGACGAAGAAGTAGCCTGTCCCGGAAGACCGGAAGGAAAAGCACTCGAACTATGTGCCCGTTTCAATTATCTCTCTCTGAATGATGCCGGAATAAAAGGCGGAACACAGAAAGACCTCTCCTTCGGATTGAATTACTATATCAATAAACACATTGCTGTCAAATTGAATTATAGCTACTTCATCCCCGGCTTGCATATCAAAGAGATCGAAAGCACAAACTTTAGTGTAGTACAGGGACGTTTTCAATTCATATTCTAGTACTTGGCAGTTCCGTTCGAATAAAGCTATAATAAAGAATAGGAAGGTGTATTGTATACTAGTTTTACTAAATGTTTCAAAGACATATCGAGAGCACTGCCGACTCAATATGCAGAACCGTATGTAAAAAGTAAAAAATAAGAAGACAGAAAAAACTGGAATGTTCTAGGTAAATCTCCTTTATTGTTCGTAATAGACAATAAAGGAGATTTTTTGCATTGGTTATTTTTTCTATAGTTTCTGTTACCAGTTTGCCAACCTGGGTGGAATAGAAAGTATAGTTTTAGAAAGAACTTCAATAAACAGAATAATTAAAATATAACATAGTTTAGTGATATGAATATAGTAGGAGTTTTATCAGGTAAAAGAAAATGTTTGTTAGCAATAGCTATTGCATTTTCGACATTCGGGAATGCCCAATTAGTAACCTATCCGGAAGGATTGAACACTGGTATGCCACATAATGATGATTATACAGTCAAAGTACGTGAAGCAGGCGGTGAATGGAAAGATGTATTCGAATATGAAGTCCAAGTAGATATGGATCGGGTACAATCTGCTTCAATGGTACAGTTTGATATAGGCAGTCCCGTAGAAGTGATGGTGAAAAAGAACAATGGCACCATTCAGGATGTGAAAATCCGTCCGTTAGCAATAGGTATACAACATACGGTAAACCACAATGCTATCTTTTTTACACTCACTAGACCTCAATGCCTGTCGATTGAGTTTAACGGTGATCGTTTGCATAATCTTCATTTGTTTGCTAATCCTTTAGAAACAGAAACTTATACTGAAAGCAGTGACAAAGTAATGTATTTCGGACCGGGTGTCCATCGTCCGAAAGATTTGCCGAATACACAGATACAGATTCCTTCCAATACTACTGTTTATTTAGCTCCCGGAGCTGTTGTAAAAGCTAAATTATTGATTGACAAAGCTGAAAATGTACGCATTGTCGGGCGTGGTATTCTCGACCATCCGATCCGTGGAATAGAAGTTACTCATTCTAAAAATATATGGATTGACGGTATTACAGTTATAAATCCAGATCACTATACAGTATTTGGTGGTGAGTCTACAGGGTTGACCATCAATAATTTAAAGTCTTTTAGTTGTAAAGGATGGAGTGATGGCATAGATCTGATGTGTTGCAGTGACGTATTAATAGACAATGTTTTTATGCGGAACAGTGATGATTGTATTGCCATCTATGCCCATCGCTGGAACTATTACGGAGGAAGTCGTAACGTGACTTTACAGAATTCAATCCTTTGGGCGGATATTGCTCATCCGATCAATATTGGAGGGCACGGTAACCCGGACGATAAGGTTGGAGAGATTCTTGAGAATATAACTGTCCGTAATGTCGATATTCTGGAACATGATGAAGATGATCTTCTTTATCAGGGCTGTATGGCAGTGGATTGCGGTGATAAAAACTTGGTACGCAAAGTATTATTTGAGGATATCCGTGTAGAGAATATTCAGGAGGGAAGATTGTTTCATATTAATGTTCGTTTCAATTCAAAGTATGATAAGCAACCCGGCCGGGGAATTGAAGATATTATTTTTCGGAATATCATTTATAATGGAGTAGGGGAGAATCCATCTCTATTGAAAGGGTTTGATAAAGAACGTTCCGTCAAGAATATCATCTTCGATAATGTGATTATCAACGGTATGAAGATGAAAAATATAGATGATTTTATCACGAATGAATACATAAAGAATATCACAGTCAAATAGCATAATCTGGTATATGAAGTATGAATGGAAAAATCTCTTTGTATTAGGTGCAAACTTCTTTTCTTCTAATATCAAACTTTCTTTAGGTTAAACATAAACTATAAATGCAAGTTTCATTTATATAATTAGAACTTGCAATTATATAAATGAAACTTTCGTTTTTATAATCAAAGCTTGCAATTATAGATTTCTATTAGATAAGAGTAACTTTAGTATTAGAAGGAAAGAACTTTGCAATAGGAAGATAATAACTTATCTATTAATAGATGAGAGCAAAGCTGCACTGGAATCAGAATTAAGGAGTCTGGAAGAGAACCATGAGTATAAATACAAGAGTTTTATTCCTGGGTTTATGCTAATCAAAGTAAATGTTTCATTCACTTTGAACTCCTTTCTATTACTAAATACTATCTTTGCTTATCACTTGTATAAAAAACGAATCGCACTATGATTAACAAAATTATATGGATTATTGGGATTGTATGGATTGGGAATATTCAAGATGGAGTGCAAGCGCAACGACGTAACTTTATCCATCCCGGAATCACCTATACCCAAGGTGATTTAGACCGGATGAAAGCTATGGTCAAGGCGAAACACGAGCCTTATTATTCTACTTTTCTGAAATTAAAGGAATCTCCCTATTCTTCACTCAATACGCAAGTTATCAATCGGGGAAAACAAATCAGAGAAGGACGTTTTAATGCTACTATCGGAGTAGATGGCAGGCGGGCACATGACTTAGCATTGCTTTGGCATCTGACGGGCGATGAGGCTTATGCCCGTAAAGCGGTCGAATATCTGAATGCTAATTCTTATTATACCAATACAAGTAGTCGTGGAACAGGACCATTAGATAACGGAAAGATTTACCTTTTAATTGATGCCGCCGAATTAATGCGTGATTATTCCGGTTGGAAAGTAGAAGACCAGCAACGTTTTAAAAATATGTTGGTCTATCCTGGATATAGCAATACGGAAGATTTCTCTTCCAAATATGCAAATTACTGGGATGATTCAAAGAACGGAGTTACATTCTATTGGAATATTTTTAATTTCGATGCCGCAAGGTTTGGTAATCAAGGACTTTTCGCTGCTCGTGGAATGATGGCAATGGGGATTTACTTAGATAACGAAGTAATGTATGACCGTGCTTACCGTTATTTATTGGGAATGAAGCATCGACCGGATGATTTACCTTATCCTTCAGGACCACCGGTCACTAGCAAAGAACCCATTAAGAAATCACCAGCCATGCTTGATTATAAATTGGAAGGAAGAGAAAACAAGATTTCAGATTATGGATACGATGAACAGCTACAGTATTATATCTATCCAAACGGTCAATGTCAGGAGTCGAGTCGCGACCAGGGACATGTATTGGCAGGTATCCACAATTATGTAGCTATCGCAGAAATGGCATGGAATCAGGGAGATTCTTTGTATAATTGTCTCAATAACCGTTTGCTTCTTGGTTTGGAATGGAACTATCGTTATAACCTCTCTAAAGTCCAGACTTATGAAGAGCAAAAAGAGCCTTGGGAACCGACAAGTTATAGTAAGAATTCAAATGAAGTTACCTTTGAGAACGGAAAATTTCTCCAGATAAAAAGCCGTAGTGGACGTTGGGAATCCGTAGCCGTATCTCCTCACGGACGTGGAGACGTAGCAGGTAGTGGCGGAACTCGTGAAATGGCATTGGCGCATTATGCAGTACGTGCTGGATTGCCGGAGAACAACTATACTTGGTTGAAACGTTACCGTGATTATATGATAGAACATCACGGTTGCGAAAACTGGGGGATAGCACCCAACTGGTTTTATGAATGGACTGGCTGGGGAACATTGACCAAGCGATTGACTCCCTGGATGGCAGGTGATCCCGTTTCTTTCTCTACGGGAAAGCGTGTATCAGGAATTCATTTGCTGCCTTGTGAAATATCGGCTGCCGATTACGATTATTATTGTCTTGCGGAAGATCCCGAAGGGCATACCTATCACAATGTAGGAAAGAAACGTGGCAACGAATACAGACCTGACGGAGCAGTAGAGCTACGAAAAGAAGAAGATAATTACGTCGTTACCCAAATAGAAGATGGAGAATGGATGAATTATACTGTAAGTATTCCTACCGATGGAGATTATACCGTTTATCTTGTTTATCAATCAAAAGGAAATTCTTTATTGTCCGTAGCTTCTGATTCAGAAGTAAAGACAGAACCCATGCAATTACCCAGCTCTGTACAATGGACGGAAAGAGAAATAGGAAAACTCACTCTTCCCGCAGGAGCTTGTGTACTTCGTTTACAGATAGAGCAAGCCGGAGATAAACTCGAAATTCAGAAAATAATAGTAAAGCAGGATAAGGGGATTTGATTTTTCGTTCGTACTTAATATAGTACTACAAAAAAAGATGGCCATGAAAATTCGAATATGTTTGTTAATCATACTAATGGGATTATTGTATCCGGGTTATATTAGCTCGCAAGAATCCCCTTATGTATTCCGCCAGATTGGAGTTGTCGAAGGATTACCGGATAACTATGTAAAAAGCGTTTTCCCCATTCCCGACGGACGTATCGGTGTGCGAAGTACTGTGTTATTAAGCCTGTATGATGGTGCGAACTATTCAAATTTCCCTTTCAATATTCATGGCGAATATTCGATAGCATATAACCATATTATTCCCGAACAATATATTGATGCCGACAAACGTTTGTGGATGAAAGAACGCAAGAGCCTGCGTGTCTTCGATTTGACTACCGAACAGTACATCTATAACGTAGATTCTTTATTTCAACAATTCGGCTTAAAGGATAAAGTGGCGGACCTGATTATTGATTCAGAGAAACATTGTTGGTTTCTGACGCCGGGTTCCTCTGTCTATATGTACGATGCAGAGACAAAGTCAATCGAACAGGTTTGTAGGAATGATGAGTTTATGGAATACTATGGAGGATTACTCGGAGTAGAAAGTCATGGAAAATACAGTTGGATGGTTCATCAGAAAGGGGCTATCCGTTGCTACGATTTAGAAAAGAAACGTTTCGTGCATCAACTTGATTTCCTGAAAGACCAACTGAAACCGGATGACCGTGTGGTTTTGAAGATACTCGATAATGGTGACTTTTGGTTGATGTGGGATCGTGGAGTAGGCTATTATGATGTCTATAATAAAAAATGGAACCAAATTTCAGGTATCCAACTCGGACACTATTCATGGTTTACTTCTATGGACGTGGATAAAGGCGGAAATGCATGGGTAGGAACCGTTATCGATGGATTCTATGTCATTGATATGCACAATTTCTCTGTAACCCGGACACTGGATATTCCTTTATTATCAGGTAATACAGTACGAAACGGTATTCAAAGCATTTATTGCGACCGGGAAAATAATTCCGTTTGGATAGGACTTTATAATCAGGGAATGTGTTATTATCATCCCAGCATGAATAAAATAGTGCTGTACAATAAGAAGATGATAAATGGCGACTGGAAAGGAGAGGAAATCCGTTGTATGCTCGAAACATCTAGAGGAGAAATTCTGATGGGTACTACGCAGGGTGTCTATCGCTATGAACCGGAGACTAAAAGCATGAACAGATTCTATCATGAATTCAGTCAGAAGAATTGCCGTGTACTTTACGAGGACAGCAAGAAGCGTGTTTGGGTCGGAACATACCACGATGGGCTCTACTGCATAGATCATGGAAAGGTACAATCTTACGATTATCCCGATACGGATTATCAGAATGAATTGGATTTCAGTAATATCCGTGTCATGGTCGAAGATTCTTCCGGTCGATTGTGGGTAAGTATATATGGTGGTGTAGGATTATTTAATCCTGAAAACGGGCAGATAAACTTATTGTCCGAGCAGTTTCCCGAACTCAAAAAATACAAAGTAGCGAATGCATTGGCCATAGATAATCAATCCCGGTTGGTAGTAGGCAGTGATAACGGACTCTACATTTACGATCCTGCAACGAATAAAATATGGATACCGGAGCAAGACGGCCAGGCTAATTCAATCTTCAATCAGGGAAGTATCAAGTATAATCAGATACTCAAAGACCATGAGGGAACTTTATGGTTTGCTACACAATATGGCTTGAGCGTTTTGACTTACAATGGGCAAAGCTACACATTAGGGAAAGAAGAAGGTCTGTCTAAAGCTATCCTGAACGTAGTGGAAGATAAGAACCATGATATATGGATTTCGACAGTCACTTCTATTTATAAGATAAAAGTAGACAGAAGAGCAGATAAATACAGCTTTCATGTAATCAGCTGTCTGTCGGAAGATGAAATCCGTCAGGATGATTTATATAGTTTCCCTTCGTTAATGACCAGGGACAATCAGCTTTTCCTGGGGCTGATGAACGGCTTTATCGCTTTCTCACCAGAAAACATGATAGATAATCAGTGCCTCAATCGTCCTCTGTTTACCTCATTCCGCTTGTTTAATGTTCCGGTTGTTTCGGGCGAAACATATAACGGACGTGTCTTATTTGATAAAGCATTAAGTTATTCGGGCGAAGTACAATTAAAATATGATGAGAACTATATTACACTTGAGTTCTCCGGTCTGAACTTCCCTAATCCTTCTCAAACCTCTTTCCGTTACCAACTGGAAGGATTTGACAAAGAATGGACGGAAACCCTTTTTGAGAATGGACAAGGACGTGTGGTCTATAATAATCTCCCTTCGGGCGAATACATTTTCCGTGTGTCCGCTGCCGGAAACGACCGGATATGGGGACCGGAGTCTGCATTCAAAATTGTAATTCATCCCCCGTTCTGGGATACACTGGCCGCTCGTTTTTTCTATGCAATTTTAGTTATTCTCTTAATCTTCGGGTTGATCTACGTAATAAACCGCCGCAACCGGCAGAAGATGATTCGTATGCAAGAAGAGGAAGCGTTGAAGCAGAAAGAAGAACTGGATCAGATGAAATTCCGCTTCTTCACAAATATAAGCCATGAACTCCGCACTCCGCTGACATTGATTATCACGCCATTAGACATGGTGATACGTCGATTGACAGACGATGCGATGAAAAAACAACTGAATACCATCTATAAGAATGCTCAAAACCTATTGTCATTGGTGAATCAGCTACTCGATTTCCGCAAACTGGAAATGAAAGGAGAGAGGTTGCATCTGATGAACGGCGATATGGAGGAATTTATTGTTTCGGCCTATAACAACTTCATGCCAATGGCAGTAGAGAAGCACCTTAACTTTGTGAACCAATCTGAACATAGAGCGCTTTATATGTTCTTCGACCGGGATAAGGTACATAAGATTGTGAATAATCTCTTGTCCAACGCCTTCAAATATACACCGCAGGGAGGCACAGTGAACTTACAGCTCGCGACAGAAGAGATAGAAGAAAGAAACTACGTGAGAATATCCGTATCTGATACTGGAATCGGAATATCCGAATCAGACCTTCCTTATATCTTTGACCGTTTCTATCAGGTAGGAAATGAAGGGGACGAAAAAATAGGCAGTGGCATCGGACTTCATTTGGTAAGGGAATATGTAAATATACATGGTGGCCGTATTAAAGTGGACAGTCAGATAGATCGTGGATCAGTATTCACCGTTTGGTTGCCGATGGACCTGAAACCGGAACCGAACGAACTGCCGGAAGAAATCATCGGAACGGAAACACCAGACATTAAAGAGAAAGAAACCACTACATCTACAGTCGATGATAACCTGAAGAAACTGTTGTTAGTGGAGGACAATCAGGAATTCCGTACTTTCCTGAAAGAACAGTTAGAAGATTTTTATCAAATCATTGAAGCGGCAGACGGCGAGGAAGGAGAGCGAAAAGCGATAGAGGAAAATCCGAACCTGATTATCAGCGATATTATGATGCCGAAAGTAGACGGTATCGAACTTTGCCGTCGGATCAAGACGAACGTGCAGACTTCCCATATACCTGTGATATTATTGACAGCCCGTACTGCCGATGATATCAAGATTAACAGCTATGAAGTAGGAGCAGACTCTTATATGTCGAAACCTTTCAACTTTGATATGCTGATGGTACGCATTGAAAAGCTGATAGAGCAGCAGGAAAAGAGAAAACAAGAATTCCGTAAGAACATAGAAGTAAATCCGAGTGCTATCACCATCACTTCAGTAGACGAACAGCTCATACAGAAGTGTCTGGAATACATAGAGAAGAACATGGATAATCCGGAATATGGTGTAGAAGAGTTGAGCGGTGATCTGGGGATGGTGCGTATGAGCCTTTACCGCAAGCTGCAATCCATCACCGGACACACACCGACAGACTTTATTCGCAGCATCCGTTTGAAACGGGCGGCACAATTATTACAAGGAAGTCAGTTGCCGATTGTTGAAATAGCGAACCGGGTAGGATTCAGTTCACCCAGCTATTTCTCGAAGTGTTTTAGAGAAATGTTCGGTATGCTTCCCAAGCAATATGCCGAGGAATCGGGAAGAAAAGAATGACATTGTGTTTGTGTTTGTAGTTTAATTATTACATTTGCGCTGAATAAGTGAGATAATTTTAAGTTCTTGTTCACATTGGGGCAGAAGAAGTTTTATTTTATAATATATGTTGATATGAAAGTATTAGTTTTAATTTCATTGGTAGGAGGTTTGATGTTATCCTCTTGCGGAGGTAGCAGTTCAAAAAATAATGCAAATGTTAAGGAGGTAAATCCTGCAGATACCATCTATTTGGGAGACTTACGTGAAAAATTTGCAAATGATAGTGTTTTCTTTAAAATAGTGGCACCGGATTTGATGTTGATGGATTATCAGTATCTTTGGGCAGTAACAGAATCGGAAGCAGTAGAGAAAGGACTGACAAAAGAATACTATAAACGTGTGAAGAAAGAAATCACCGATACGAATGAAGCGATCAAAAGAGGTGTGATGAAAGGTGCGAACGTAAAACGTATACCGGATTTCCAGGCATCACAGGAAAATAAATAATGAATCCTTTCGGGTGAAAGCTTTCATCCATGCAAATATAAGAACAGGGGAGTCGTCAAATGTAACGACATCCCCTTTTTTATTGGTGTGACGGTTAGATTTATCCCGATGAAATGGGAAGTTTTTGCAAAAATACACGCTTGTTACGATAGTTTTGTTATCTGTTACTTTTGTGATATTTGAATTTGAAACTTGTTCCTACTTTTGTATCATCGTTAAACGGATAAATTTAATGCCATGAATAAACAGCAAGCTACATTTGACGACTTCTTCTCTGAATGCTATCTTAAATATAAGGAGTATATCAAGAACTATATCGCTATCCGCATTTGCCATCCGCATGAAGCGGAAGATTTGGCACAGGATGTCTTTGTCCGCTTATGGGAACACAGGGTATTTGTGAACAAAGATACAGTCTGGTCTTTGCTTTTTACCATCGCTCGCAATATAGTAACCGATAAAATCCGTCGTTATTATAAACAGGAAGATTTCGTCGCCTACATATATAATAGGATGGAAGACACCAGTCGGAATACCACAGAAGATACCATTCATTATCGTGAATTAAAGAAGATACACGACCAGGTAATGGAAACTCTTCCTGTCAAACGCCGTCAGATTTATGAACTTAGTTTCAATCATGAACTCTCTTGTCCTGCCATTGCAGGAAAGCTGTCCTTATCTCCCCGTACAGTAGAATGTCAACTATTACTGGCTCGTAAGACTGTTCGCACCTATTTGAAAAATGAATTCTCCAAAGTCGGTTAAATACCAGATTCGGAAAAACACATATTAACTTTAACAATTTAATAGTATTATGGAAATTAAATCCAAATTCTTATGTTCAAAAGGAGTCGCATTGGCTTTTGCCATGCTGCTGGGTGGTTCGCCCGGTGTATTGCTCTATGCAAATGATTCTGTAGAAGAGAGTTTGATGGTAGTCCAGACGGGCCGCACCATCAAAGGACTTGTGACAGATGCGAATGGTGAACCACTGATTGGTTGTAATGTAGTGGTCGTAGGAAGCAATGCAGGAGTAATTACCGATATTGACGGTCGGTTTACGCTGAATATTCCTGCTGATGCCAAACAGATAAAAGTTAGCTATATCGGATATGTAGATCAGATTATTAACCTTCATGACCGCTCTGATTTTAAAGTGGTATTAAAGGAAGATAATAATGCACTGGACGAGGTTGTTGTAGTGGGTTATGGCACGCAGAAAAAAGCGACGTTGACAGGGGCGGTAGAACAAATTGGTAGCCAGGTATTGGAAAGTCGTGCCATTACCAATGTCGGTGCTGCTCTGCAAGGAGCCACTCCGGGTTTGGTAGTCACTCGTTCTTCCTCACGTCCGGGTAATGAAGGTTTAAATTTCCAGATTCGTGGTCTGACATCTGTCAATGGAGGTAGTCCGTTGATTATTGTAGATGGGGTACCTGTATTGAATTCAGAGTCATTCCAAAATCTAAACTCAGATGATATTGAGAATATTAGTGTTTTGAAAGACGGTTCAGCTTCCATTTATGGGGCGAAAGCAGCTAATGGCGTTATCTTGGTAACTACCAAAAAAGGTAAAGGCAAGACAACGGTTGATTATGGCTTCAATATGCGTTTCACTACCAATGGTATTATGGCTTTCTCTCCCAGTATGCAGGAATATGCTTCCATGTGGCTGGAAGCCAATAAAGAAATGCCGGAACATGACTGGTGGGGCTGGGGAGAAGAAAACTTGAAGAAGATGGCTCAAGGTATTGAAGGTATTTATGAGTCGACTGTAGCCGATTGGGGTACGATGTTCGTTGGTAATGCCAATCGCCTGGATGAATTGTTTGCCCGCCGTTATTCTTACCAGCATAACTTGAGTGTAGCAGGTTCTACGGATAAATCCGATTACCGCATTTCATTAGCTTATGCTGATAACCAGGCTAATCTGGCTACAGCCTATGACGGACAGAAACAGTTGAATTTGCGCTTGAACTACGGAATCAAATTGACTGATTGGTTCAAACTGGAGACTTCAGCCAGTATGATTAAAACAAATACCGAAACACCCACGCATGGTATCGACCGTACACTTTACGGAAACGATGCTCCGTTTTTCCCGGCAAAAAATCCCTATGGACAATGGTACGCTAACTTCGGTAATGTAGGTGATCGCAATGCGGCAGCAGCTACAACGGATGGTGGACGTGACGAGAGAGAGAAGTTGACTACTCGTGTCGATTTTAAAGCATTGGTGGATATTTGGAAAGGAATCACTTTCGAGGGTACTGCTTCATTTCAAAATGAGGAATATCGCAGAGAACGCTATTCGCTTCCGGTACAGTGTTACAATTGGTTCGGCGAGCAGACGGCGAAGTTAGTATATGAAACAACACAAACCCTTAGTACTCCACAAGATGTGATGAATTTTAAAGACTCCCATCAGCCGGGATATTTGGTACAGGCAAATAATGCCCGGTATCAGTACTATTCAGGGTTATTGAAATATAAGCGTACATTTGCCGAAGTACATAATATAGATGCTATGTTCGGCATCAATGCCGAGAAATGGGTGACTAAGAAAGTTGTTACCGCCCGTGAGAAGTTTGAGGATGCCGGAATTTACGATTTGAATTTGGCTACGGGTACACAGGGTAACGGTGGAGGAAAGACTCATAATGGTACCTATTCATATATTGCCCGTTTGAATTATAACTATGCGGAAAAATATATGGTTGAATTGATGGGGCGTCGTGACGGAAATTCCAAGTTTGCTCCCGGTTATCGTTTTAAGAGCTTCGGTTCCGTTTCTTTGGGCTGGGCGTTCTCGGAAGAACAATTTGTAGAATTTTTAAAACCTGTTCTTTCTTTTGGTAAGTTGCGTTTAAGTTACGGTAGTTCGGGTAATGATGTCGGGCTGGGTGATTACGATTATGTGTCTACTGTCTCTCTTGGAACAGCCGGTTTTGGAACTATACCTGCCAATCAGGTATCTTCAGGTTTTGGCGGTTTAATTTCTTATGACCGTACTTGGGAGAAAGTTTCACAGAAAAACTTTGGTATCGATCTTAACTTTTTCGATAATCGTTTGAAAGCTACATTCGATTATTTTATAAAAGATAATACCGGTATGTTGGTAAATGTCACATATCCGGGTGTATTAGGAGGTAAAGCTCCTAAAACGAATAGTGGTCATTTGAATGTAAAAGGTTGGGAATTCACTATTGGATGGCGCGATCAGATTAAAGACTTTTCTTACTATGCCAACTTTAATATTGGTGATACAAAGAGTCTGTTGAAAGAGATGGAAGGAGCAGATTCTTATGGGGCTGGTTGGAATGCAGCCGTGAATGGGTATCCGTTGAATTCGTACTTTCTTTATCGCACAGATGGTTACTTTAAAGATCAGGCAGAAGTAGACCGCTATTATGCACTCTATGGAGAGGGTAAAGAAGATTTGACTGGTGTAGGAGCAGGAAGTGCAAGCCGGTTGCGTCCAGGTGATACCAAACGTTTGGATTTGAATGGTGATTATAAGATTTCCGGTGCAGGGAATGAGAATAGCGATTTGCAATATCTCGGTGACTCCAATCCACATTTTGTTTTCGGTTTCACACTGGGAGGATCATGGAAAGGTATTGATGTGAACGCAATGTTCCAAGGTGTCGGCAAGCAGTATGTTATCCGTAATGACTGGATGGCTTATCCTTTTCAGACACGTACTGCCAATCAGAACCCGACATATTTGGGAAAGACATGGACAGAGAGCAATCCGAATGCTGAATTCCCTCGCTTGACTACCAATGCGAATCTCGCACGCTGGAATTATCAGAATAACGACTTTATGATGCAGAATAACCGCTATATCCGTTTGAAAACATTAATAGTCGGCTACACATTGCCGCAGATATGGACTCGCAAGGTGAAACTGGAAAAAGTACGTGTTTACTTCTCTGGTAATGATTTATGGGAAGCTACCAGTATTCGAGACGGTTTCGACCCGGAAATGGGAGCAGCCTCCAACAACAGTGGATACCCGTTTGCACGTACTTGGTCGTTCGGTCTGAACATCACTTTATAGTAGCTATGGAAAATTAAATACAGAATAGAAGATATGAAAAAGATAACGAACTATATATTAATTTGCACCTGCGCATTGGGATTTTCTTCATGCGTGAATACGTTCCTTGACTTGGAACCACTGGATGCCAAGACAGATGTGATTTATTTCAAAACTCCGGAGCATTTCCGTGAATATGCTAACGGGCTTTACGGGCAATTATTGGGATGGCAGTCTTCCTATGGAAGTATATTCGATCACATGGATGCGGCATCCGATCTTTCTACTTGTTTCAGATATTCGTATGGTGTGGGGACCGGTGTGATGGGAGTTCCTAATGACGATAGCCGTTGGGGTAATTGCTATGGTAATATTCGTGCCACTAATCACATGTTTGAAAGAGCAGTTTCTTCCTATACAGGTAATTTAGCGGATATTAAAAAAGAATTAGCCGAAGGTCATTTTTTCCGTGCCTATAACTATTTTTACTTATTGAAGTTTTTTGGTGGAGTGCCTGTCGTTACGAAAGTTCTCGACGTGACTTCACCGGAGTTATATGGAAAACGTAACAGCCGTTATGAGGTTGTCAACTTGATTCTTTCCGATTTGGATGAGGCTATCGCAGGGTTGCCGTTGGAACAGAATATAACCTCTGCCGACAAAGGTAAAATCAGCAAACAGGCTGCACAGGCATTTAAGGCTCGCGTGTTACTTTATGAAGCTACCTGGCGTAAGTACAATGGTACTTCTACTGATTTTGAAGGTTCTGCCGGTCCGGCTTCCGATCAGGTAAATGCTTTTCTGGAAGAATCCGTTCAATTATCCGAAACAGTGATGGGAGATGCTGCTTATTCCCTTTGGAATTATAACAATGTTGCAGCTATGAGAAATATGAGCAATCGTTACCTGTTTAATATTGAAGAAGAAGCCAGTAATCCTGCCGGTGCCGGAAGAGCGACGAACAAGGAATTTATCATCGCTTCTGTATATAGTCAGGAAACGCGTAAAGGACAGGTAGATTTGAATCAGGTGATTTATACGGATATGCGTCCCAGCCGGAAATTGATTGATATGTTTTTATGCACTGACGGGCTTCCGGTCAGCATGTCTGATAAGTTCCAGGGATATAAGAATCCGGGGGACGAGTTTCAGAATCGGGATTTCCGTTTGACTTCTTATATAGGTTCATATGCTACGAGCCTGACAGTTGAGAACTGTGGGTATGGTGTTTCCAAGTTTGCTATTACCGATATTCAACGCCAAAGTAAAGATGAATCGGCCAATTATCCGGTACTTCGGTTGGCAGAAGTATACTTGAACTATGCCGAAGCTGTGATGGAACGCTATGGTGAAATATCAGATGACCAGTTGAATAAGTCGATAAATAAAATCCGTGCCCGTGCGGGAATTGCTAACCTAACAAATGCATTGGCAAAGCGAATTCAGGAAGGAGTGCCGGCAAATGCGAGTAAGACAGTCAATCAGGTAATGTTGGATGAGATCCGCCGTGAACGTGCTTTGGAACTCTATATGGAAGGTTTTCGTTGTGACGACCTGAAACGTTGGGGCATTGCGGAAGAGAATCTGAATGAGTCTCGTTGCGGTGCGGTAGTAGGTAATGCCAGCTATCCGACGGCATTTATAGACGAAAACGGGAACGCTACCAGTGCTTTCAATCCGGCTATTTTTACGAAGGGGACGGAAGAAGTGGAAACAGGTAAAGGCAAATTACCTTGTGTAGTGCTTCTCAAATCATCCGACTGCGCATTTACTAAGGGAGATTATTTGTGGGCGATTCCAAGAAATCAAATCAACCTGAATTCAAATCTGGTACAAAATCCAGGATATTAATCATTCAATCGTTTAACGTATAATACCATAGATTATATGAAGTTTTTATTCAAATATACATTTCACTTGGCAATACTTGCTTGTGTTTCCGCACTTTTCTCCGGTTGTGAGCAAGACCCCAAGTATAGAGTTTATGATTATCCTGTACCAGTAGTGGAGAGCATTTATCCTACGGACGGATATGTCACTACACAGGTAGTTATTACGGGAACCAATTTTGGTGACCGTGCTGAAGCAGTGAAAGTTTTCTTCGGTGAAGCCCAATCCAATAAAGTGCTCGATTGCAAAAATAACCGTTTGGTAGTGGAAGTGCCGGAAACTGCAGTAACAGGCAATCTGTCTTTACAGATTTATAATAAAAAGGTGGAGAATATCGGTCATTATACAGTACTGCCTACACCACGTGTCATTACAGTGACTTCTGATAGTGAAGACGGTGAAGGGGTAGCCGATACGGGAGACAAGGTTACTATAACAGGTGAAAACTTTGGTACGGATCCATCCGATATTTCTGTTAGTTTCAATGGAACGCCGGCCGAATTTGAGCTGGTGGATGAGTCTACTATTGTTGCGACAACTCCTGCAGATTATAAGACAGGTAATGTGACTGTAACTATTCATGGATATACAATGACAGGTAGTGCAATGTTTAATCCTAACTCAAAGGGTGATGTGACAGTGCTTTACCTTCAAAACTACAAGCAGCCGTTTGCCAAGGCAAATGATGAAAATTGGAAGAATGGTGAATGGTGGACTCCGGCAGTGTGGAATCAAAATGCAGCATCGTTCAATGCAAAAGGCAATACGACTGTTTCCGGAATGCAATATAAATCAGAAGAAGGCTTAACGTTAGCATTCCAGAATGGATGGGATAAAGAAGCTTATACGAATGGGAAAATGTGGCAGGTTGCTACGCTCCGTCCTGGTAAATACAGACTGGAAGTCACTTATGCATATACATTGGTAGTTACTGATGCGGGGAACTTTATTTCCGTATTGATAGCTAAAGGAGATAGTGAAAGTGATATACCGAATGTCGCTGATCTTGAGCAACTAAATGGAGTTTATGTGGTCTATGATAAAATGGGAACAGCGAATGATTCGGGTACGTTGGTTACACCTTCATTTGAAGTGACGGAGACAACGGATGTTGTCATTGGATTCCTGACTTCTCTGGCTAAAGGTAATTCATACTTTAAGGTGACAGAATTGAAATTGATTCTTGAATGATGTGGAAAAAGAAAAAAGAGTAATTCATCGTGATAATATAATTAAGATTATGAAGAAAATATATAACTATCTGTTTCCCGTTTTTCTCTCGCTTTTCGCATTAGCTGCTTGTGACGAGGATAATGAAGAAATTGTTCCAATGAGTTACACTGATCCTGTGGCGACTGTAACAAAGATAGATCCCGTAGAAGGATATGTTGGGAATGAGTTTACCGTTAGTGGCAGTGATTTTGGTATCATAACAGAAGATGTGAAAGTATTTATCGGTTCCCAGGAGGCAGTAGTAGTCTCTTGCGCCGATGATGCTATCCTTGCGAAAGTGCCGGAATCGGCAACAAACGGAAAGATAACCGTTGAGGTTTTCGGGCAACGTGTGGAGACTGATCTAGTTTATCGTGTACTTGGTAAGCCGGGTGTCAGCGTAGTGAAACCTTCTTATGGTTTTCCGGGTGCCAGTATCGTTTTCGAAGGACAAGAATTTGTTTCTTCTAAAACACTGTATACTTTGACTTTCGGGACTTCCACAGACAAGGCAGAGATTGTGGGTACACCTACTGATACCGAATTTACGGCCAAAGTTCCCGAGACAGCTGTCAGTGGAGTTATGACACTTATTATGGCAGAACAAACGATTGATTTGGCTTCTTATCCTTTCACTGTGTTGAAGCATGCAACGCTTGATACTCCTAAGGAAGACGAACCGGTTCCATCAGGTTTTGCTGGCAGTAAATTTGCAATAACAGGAACCAATCTTGTGCAAGAATTGCTGGATAAGTCTGTTGAAGGGTTGGAGCCTTTGAAAGTAACTTTCTCTAAAGCTGGCGGAGAACCTGTAGAAGCTGCAATAGATACAGATAATTTGACGGATAAGAGTATTCCACTCACTGTACCTGCTTCGTTGGAAGCCGGAGATTATACAATTACTGTCATTACTCCGTTTGAAACTATCGGGACACAGTTGAAATATACGGTATTACCGATGCCGACAGTAACAGGCATTTCAACGAAAGCCGGATATATTAATGCGGAAGTAACGATCATTGGTCAGAACTTTGGTACGAAAGCTGAAAATATTCAGGTCTTTTTCGGAGAAACAGTTTGTGATAAAGTGACACTGAATGATAAAGGTAATATTGTAGTGAATGTTCCCAAAGGAGTTTCATCAGAAGCTCCGGTGAAGATTAAACTGATAATTCAGGGTAAGGAAATAGAGATGGGCGAATCGGGCACATTTGAGGTTTGGGAAACTCCGGAAATCACTTCTGTTGAAACACCGTATATTTATCCTAATGGCACATTAGTAAAAGCCGGACAGGAAATAACATTTACAGGAAAAGGTTTTGGAACGGATAAGAATTCTGTTACAGTTACTTTTGAGGGAATATCCGTACCCGTTACGGTTAAAGAGATTACTACGACTTCTATTACTGTAACGGTTCCGCAAGGTTTCAATGGTGGAAAAGTAACAATGGTGTTTGAAGGTATTGCACAACCCGTAGAGAGTGATATGTTACAACCTCTGCCGGTGGATGGAGATATTTCTCAATATGTACTCATGAACTATGAACAGCCTTTTGAATATGTAAAAGAAGGTGGGGATAAAGGATTCCATAAAAAAGGAGAGTGGGCAAAAGCTGCTTATTGGATAGTTCAGAACTCTAACTTGACTGCTGGTGAAGGAGGTGCTGCTGTTGATTTGGCATTTAAAACGAAATATGGTGATGGAAGTGATGCAGGTTTGGCTTTACAAACAGATTGGGGATTTGACAATCCTAAAAATGATGGTAAGGTATATCAGACTTCTCATCTTCAAAAAGGAAAATATAAGTTGACGGCACACGTTTATGAATATGACGGCAGAGGTTTTACCGGTTATGTTGCGGTTTGTAAAGGTAACGAGATGGCAAATACGAGTGATATACCAAGTAAGAGTCTGGCAAACGCTTCTATTTCGGGTACGGGTGATGTAGTAGTTGATATTCTTGTTGAAGAGCCTACCGATGTTGTCATTGGTTTTGTATGTACGATTACAGTAAAACAAGGACGGGCTAAGATAGATAATTTCAAATTAGAGTTAGTAGAGCAATAAACTATAATTGGGTGCACCGTAATCAATGGTAGATATGGTGTACCATTAAACCAAAAATATGATGAAAAAGATATATTATATAACCGCAGTATTTGCTACCCTGTTTTTGGTAGGATGTGGGGACGGCATTGACCTTCCGGGTGTCAATGTGGAAACTGATTTGAATAAAATTCCTCTTCCTGATAATAATGTAAATTTGGAACAGGTTGAACTTAAACCGTCAACGGAACCCATGCTGCATGAAGGGTTGCATACGGAGGAAGACTTCCAGCGTATCCGGGATAAAAAAGCTGCCGGAGAAGAGCCTTGGATAAGTGCTTATCAATTATTAGTAGAAAGTCAGTTTTCGCAGAAGACGGCAGATACTTATCCTACGGAATGGATTAAACGTGGAGTTTCCGGTGATGAAAATTATATGAATGCAGCCAGAGGGGCCACTATTGCATATCAGCAGGCGCTTCGTTGGAAGATTGAACAAGATGATGAATATGCGGCAAAAGCGGTGGAGAATCTGAATAAGTGGGTACAGACTTGTGTAGGTGTAACAGGTAATACGAATTTATCGCTTGCTGCAGGACTTTATGGTTATGAATTTGCTATTGCCGGTGAATTATTGAGGGATTATGGAGGATGGGATCGTGCGGACTTCGCAGCGTTCCAGAATTGGTTGCTTAAAGTGTTCTATCCTGCTAATGATGATTTCCTGAAACGTCATCACGATACGAATGCGTTACATTATTGGGCTAACTGGTGTCTTTGTAATATAGCGGCTAAAATGGCTATCGGCATTGTAACCGATCGTCGTGATATTTATAATGAAGGTATTGCCCATTTGCAGACAGGTGATACAAACGGACGTTTACGTCGTGCTATCTATCACGATTATGCACCGGACTATAACTTTGCTCAATGGCAGGAAAGTGGCCGTGACCAGGGACATACATTGATGTGTGTTGGATTGATGGGAATTATCTGTCAGTTGGCATGGAGCCAGGGAGACGATTTCTTTGCTTATGATGATAATCTCTTCCTACGGGCCTGCGAATATGCCGCTTGTTGTAATTACACTAATGAGACTGTACCATATACTACTTATATATGGCAAAAACAGAGTCAATGGGGATATCCGATTCCGGAAGAACAAACAACACTTGGTGGTGGTAAATGGATCAAACGTGCGATATGGGCGTTGCCTTACTATCATTACAAAGGGATAAAAAACATCTCGGATGATAATCTCAAATATACTAAGATTGCTACCGAATATGTAGGAATAGAAGGCGGCGGCGGTTATTATGATGCTAACTCTGGTGGGTATGATGTACTTGGACTCGGTACATTGATGTATGCACAATAAATGAATAATTCAAAATGAATAGATTGATACGAATAGCGCTTACATTTTTACTTGTAATGACTTCAGGAGTTATACAGGCAGAAATTGTCATCTATCCGGTGCCACAAGGCATCTACTATGCCCGCCACAATGACGATTATACAGTAAAAGTACGGCAAGTGGGTGAAAAAGATTGGGTAGACCTTTATGAATATAATGTAAAGGTGGATATGGATACCAAGTCGGATGCAACCATGGTACAGTTTGATTTTTCCGGTAAAGTGGAAGTGCTGGTGCAAAAGAATAACGGGGAACTCCGTTCAGCAGTAGTGCGTCCACTATCTAAAGGTATTCATCCGGAGATAGACGGAAATTTTCTGCTGTTCACATTGGATAAACCACAAAAACTCTCTGTAGAGTTCAACGGTGACCGTTTGAATAATCTGCATGTGTTTGCCAATCCGATCATTGAGAATGTGCCTGATAAGAATGATCCGAATGTGATGTATTTTGAGTCCGGTATACACGAACCCACAGATGTGGCAGGCAAATGCTTCCGTATTCCTTCCAACACGACTGTCTATCTGGAAGGTGGAGCGGTGCTGAAAGGTTGCCTGACTTGCGACAGTGTAGAGAATGTAAAGATTCTCGGACACGGTATGTTGCTTGAACCGCAGCAGGGAATATCGGTGGCATACTCCAAGAATGTACTGATTGATGGAATTACAGTTGTCAACTCCCGTCACTATACAGTTTCCGGTGGACAATCACAGGGAATTACTATCAAGAATTTGAAATCATTCAGTTATCAGGGTTGGAGTGATGGATTGGATTTTATGTCTTGCTCGGATGTAGTGATTGATGATGTTTTTCTTCGTAATTCAGACGACTGTATAGCCATCTATACGCATCGTTGGAATTATTATGGAGATTCTCGTAATATCCGTGTACTTAATTCTACACTATGGGCGGATATTGCTCACCCTATCAATATCGGTACGCATGGAAATACGAAAACAGGAGATGAGGTTTTAGAAGATATATTGTTCAAGAATATCGATATCTTGGAACATGATGAGGACGATCGTGATTACCAAGGCTGCATGACTATTAATGTAGGAGATCACAATCTGGCACAAAACATCACTTTTGAGGATATTCGTGTGGAACATATCCAGGAAGGACAGTTATTTCATCTTCGGGTGATGTATAACCAAAAATATAACACAGGTCCCGGCAGAGGTGTCAGAAACATAACGTTCCGTAACATTTCATGTACCGGAAAATATATCAATCCTTCTTTGATGGAAGGTTATGATAAGAATAGGAAGGTTGAGAATATTTTGTTTGAGAACATAATGTTGAACGGCAAACGGATCGCCTCTTTGGAAGAACTGAATATAGATAAAAAAGATTTTGTAGGGAAGATACAGATAAAGTAGCTAACAAATAAAAGATTGTGTTGATTTTACCCTCACACTCTCACCCGGCTCTCAATCCCTTTATCCATCGTACTTTCGTGGGTGAGGGTAAAGGTGAGGGTAGTGTGAGGGTAAAACTTACTCTCACACTGTCGACGCTTACCAAATGATATAAGTATGCATTGGCATTGAAAGGTTTAGCTATTGAGAGAACAGTCCGTTGTATTTATTGTATCGGAATTATATGATTATAACTAAAAGCCTAGAGACAGAATGGTTGTTTCTTGTCTTTGAGACAGAATCTTCCTGTAGTGTACTGAATAAGTTGACACTTCTCAAATTCGAAATTCACATGGAAGAATTAAAAAAGAAGTACACTCCTTACACAGAATCTGAACGAATGTCTTATATTCGTGAGTATTTATCGACTTCCGAAACGAAGTATCAGTTTGCTAAGCGTACCGGTATTTGCCGACGTCTGCTGATTCTTTGGCTCGAAAAGTATCATATAAATGATAAAGTTATGAATACAGAACAGCCCTCTTTAAGCAAAGCCTCTGATGAGTCTCTCAATGAACTGGAAAAAGAACTCGCTGCATTGCGTGCCGAAAACCGCAAACTTCAGCGTGCCCTTCAGGAGGAAAGTCTTCGTCATGAAGCTTGTGAGGAATTGATTAATCTTGCGGAGTCCACCTATCACATCAAGGTTCGAAAAAACTCCGATGCCAAGTAATCGACACCTTGTCACAGGGGAACTC